>ERZ808240.139-NODE-139-length-98115-cov-11.341332_pt1 | contig 98115 bp, 98 predicted proteins | sample MGYA00521084_ERZ808240 | MGnify/ENA primary metagenome ERZ808240 (study PRJEB31516, sample SAMN03275571) | gut metagenome | biome: mammalia-associated habitat; material: feces | host: Papio cynocephalus | place: Kenya | collected 2012-08-06 ...
TCATTCGCTCCGTCCGGCGTATGACTACGCCCAGTGCGCTATTAGCTTGCGCTCTTCCTATAGCGTGAAGAGCAAATTTAAGGCAAGTCTACCGATTTTACAAGTTTTTGGGCGAGGTTTACGAATGCCATGCCGTCTGGCCTTGTAGACAGAGCGGCAGGCTCTCCCGCATCCCCGTCCTCTCGAATACTTTGTACGAGAGGGATCTGGCCAAGAAGAGGTATTCCGTATTTCTCTGCCATTTTCTCCCCGCCGCCTTTGCCGAATATATAGTATTTATTGTCCGGAAGCTCTGCTGGAGTAAACCATGCCATATTCTCTACAATACCGAATAGTTTCCTGTTGATGTTCTTGTTGCGGAACATGTCCACACCTTTCTCGACATCGGCCAAAGCAACAGTTTGAGGCGTAGTGACGATCACTGCTCCCTCCATAGGAATATCCTGTACGAGGCTTATGTGTATATCGCCTGTTCCTGGAGGCATGTCGATGAGAAGATAGTCAAGGATACCCCATCTCACTTGCAGTATCATCTGTTTCAAAGCATTGCAAGCCATGGGACCTCGCCATATCAGAGCCTGCCCTTCCTTGGCGAAATACCCGATAGACATCCATTTTACCCCGAATTTCTCAATGGGCAGAATTATGTCCTTGCCGTCTTCCTTGATAGCTTCAGGCATCGCTCCTTCTGTGCCCGTCATGACAGGGATAGACGGCCCGTAGACATCTGCATCTGCCAGTCCGACCTTGTATCCAGAACGAGCCAATGCGACGGCAAGATTGACAGCCACGGTAGATTTCCCGACACCTCCTTTTCCTGAAGCCACACCTATGATGTGCCTTACGTTGGTCAACTCCTCAAGGCTAAACTCCAGGCCGGCATGCTTTCTGGCTTGAGGCTCTTCCTTTACTGTCGTCACTATATTGACATTGTCAAAGTCGGAAGTGTGCCTAAAAACAGCAGCCTTTGCGCTACCGGTGATGTATTCTGCAAGAGGGTCTCTCTTTCCTGGAAATGCGAGCGTTATCGTGAGATTCCTCCCATCGATCTCTACTTTCTCCACATATCCGAGTTCCACTATGTCCTTATCTCCCTTGCCTGGATGAAGCACATCCTTCAGCATTTGGATAATATCGTCTTTTGTCATTGTTACTGTCTTACTATGTTCATTTCATCAAGAAGGTATCCTGCTCCTCCGACTTTGTCTACAAGGAACAGAACGTAGCGGATATCCACGCAGATACATCTCTGCAGGTCCGGCTCGAACATAACATCGCTAGACATTGATTCCCAGTTGCCGTCGAATGCCAGTCCTATCAGCTCACCGTCTGCATTCATTACAGGGCTGCCGGAATTTCCTCCGGTAATGTCATTGTTGGTGATGAAGCAGGTTCGGACTTTTCCGTCGGCATCTGCATATTGACCGAAGTCATGGGCTTCATACAGCTCTTTAAGCTTTGCCGGTACGTGGAACTCATATACGTCAGGATTCTCTTTCTGCATCACCCCGTCAAGAGTCGTGTAATATTTGTAGATCACACCATCTGCAGGGGAGTAGCCCTTGACTGTGCCATAAGTCAGCCTCATGGTGAAGTTTGCGTCTGGATAGGTCGGCTTACCTTTTTCCCACTCGAGCAGTCCTGCTGCAAAAGCCTTGCTTCCCTTGGCAAGAGTGTCGTTCCATTTTGACTGTGCCGTGTAGAGGGATATATACCTTTTCCCTATGGCATTGTACAGTGCAGTTGCGGGATCGCTCTTGAAGGTGCCGTATGTGAAGTCTGGGTCATCTAATTTATTTGCAGATGTAAATAAAGTGTTGTCAAACAGGCTGTCTACATATGTCTCAATATCCATGGAAGCGAAATCCACTCCCTCAATCTCAAGCGCATCTTCCGCTCTTGCATGATCCCTGTAATAGCTAAGCAGGGCCTTTGCGATCTTTCTCTCCAATGCGTCATCATAGTCCTTGAGCGATGAGATGACTGCCTCTTTGCCGGCCTGTAGTGCTGCAGCTGAATCTTCTGATTCCCGGACATTACTACGGAAGCTGTTTATGAAAGCTCCTGCAAGCTGGAATGGGGCGGTTGCCAGGCCTGTCTCGCTTAGCAGTGTAAATGCCAATACGTCTGCGGCAGAGCTGTCTACTGCTGTCCTAATCTCCTCTAAAGCCTGTCCATATTTCTCTCTTCTGTGTTTATTGCCGTCCACCCAATTCATGAAGGAGGATTCTTTCTGTTCTTCTCTTCCAATGATGTCCAAGGTCTTGAATGCTTTTCGCTGACCTATCCATTTCTTCCAGCCATTTGCTGAGCTTGCATATTTGTTGGCATATTTAAGGCGCACCTCGGGGTCGGCTTCCATGGCTTCTTTCATCAGGCCCTGTCTTAGTGTGCGCACGTCTATGCGTATGTCCTGCTTCTTGAGCATAAGCTCCAACTGGTCAGCCGTCTGGAATCTCTGTGTCCTTCCAGGATAACCCATGATGAAGGTGAAATCCCCCTCGTCCACACCTTTAAGGGAGATCTTCAGAGACTGCTTTGGCGTATATGGAACATTGTCTTTGCTATAGTCTGCCGGTTCGTTGTCCTTACCCGCATATACCCTGAACATGGAGAAATCACCAGTGTGGCGCGGCCACATCCAGTTGTCGGTCTCCCCTCCGAATTTGCCGACAGAAGCAGGCGGAGCCCCTACGAAGCGGACATCGGTGTAAGTCTTGTATACTATGAGGTAGGTGACATTGTCATTGTAGAAATCCATGATGGTCACTCTGCAGTTGGGATTTTCCCCTTCTGCTGTGCTTTTGAGCATTTTCACGGCAGCCTCGGCAGCGGCTTCAGCATAATCATCTGCATTGCTGCTATCCTTGTATTCTTTAAGAGCTGCCTCCTTAGCCTTCTCTATGATCGGTGTTATATCAGTCATTTTCTGCAGGAAAGTGACGCTGAGTCCCTTTGCCGGCAATTCTTCAGACCTGTTCATAGCCCAGAACCCGTCTTCCAAGTAGTTGTGCTCGGGAGTGCTGAGCTTCTGTATAGTGGAGTAGCCGCAGTGATGGTTTGTGACAAGGAGTCCTTCATTCGAGATGATCTCTCCAGTGCATCCTCCTCCGAATTGGACAATCGCGTCTTTGAGCGAGGAATGGTTGATGTCATAGATCTGTTCTGCCGAGAGTTTGCAGCCCATATCTGTCATGACTTTGCTGTTCATTTTCTCTAAAAGAGGGAGAAGCCACATTCCTTCATCAGCGAAGGATGGGCAGATTGCAGCTAAGACAGATGCCGCTGTCAAGAGTATTTTCTTCATTATGTTGTTGTAAATTTAATCTGAATTTCAAAAATAACGGGCGTCATCTTGTTAGAATCCGTTTTCTACTTTAAATGTACGAATTTAGAAACTGTTTTGAATTTTTCAAAACCATCTTTTACTGTCTGTATCGCCGCTTGTGTCGTCTGGCTCTGAGCCTTCAGCGGCTTTCCGATAAGTGCTATTATATGTCTCCGAATTGAAGATACCTGTCTTCGGGGATTCCATCAAGCCCCTTCGGGTGGAAACTTCGCCTGTGATAAGGAGAGAATCCGTATTTTCGTATAGCTTCGAGATGCTCCGGAGTAGGGTAGCCCATGTTCCTGTCCCAACCGTACATCGGAAATTCGACTGATATTTTCTTCATGTATTCGTCGCGTGCCGTTTTGGCCAATACAGAGGCGGCTGCTATCGAGGCAAATGTCGCGTCACCCTTTACTATCGTTCTGTAATCATTTACCCCATATCTGTCAAAAGGCCTGAATTTGTTGCCGTCTATGATAAGAAACTCGGGTCTTGGGTTAAGTCTTAGAATGGCTCTTTGCATTCCGGTCACGGATGCCCATAAAATATTGAGACTGTCGATCTCCTCTGGAAATACATATTCTACAGCCCACGCGATAGCCTCTTTCTTGATAATTTCGCGGAGTCTCTCCCTTGCGGCAGGAGTCATTTTCTTAGAATCGTTGAGCTCCAGATTGTGAAAATCCTTCGGTAGAATCACGGCTGCTGCACATACAGGGCCTGCCAACGGACCTCTGCCGGCCTCATCGCATCCTGCTTCAAGCAGCTTTTCTGTATATGATGTTGCAAGTCTTGGCGTATTCATTCTGATATGATGAAATAATACGCTAATTTAGTAAGCTTTTCGAAATGCCCTGTTATTCAGCAATTGTCTTTCGCTAATTCAGCAATTGTCTTTCGCATCAGTTAGCTGTCTTTTGAGAAGGGCAATGATCTCAGTCTTGGACTGGATGATCTCCCGTAGGTCAGCTATAGTCTTGTCTCTGTCTTCTATCTTCTCTATTAGGTCTGCGATACGCGCTTCATATGTCTCCTTCAGCTCGGCAAGCTTATTTTCATATTGTACTTTGGCTTCTTTGACAGTTCCTGAGTCCTTCAAGGGCGTGTATCCAAGCACAAGTTCTTCGGGCGTAGTGCCCAATACTGTGGCTATGTCGTTAAGGTGCTTGCTCACTATCAGTGAGTTGCCTTTCTCTATATTTCTGTATGTATTCCTGACAATTCCGAGCCTTCTGGCCATCTCGTCTTGAGAGATGCCTTCGTGTATCCTTCTTTGCGAGATATTCTTTTTTATCTTGTCATTGTCCATAAGTAATGACAAAATTATTTTGATTCTATTAAATTAAATGACAATATATTATGCGTAATGCACATAAAATATAGTCATACGGTCGGGTCTGTTAGTACATTAAAGAATCATAAAATCTGTGTCACTATTTTTCTTTATCACGCTCAAGTTTGTCATATTTGCCGTGAACATAAAAATTTGTCATATTATGGTTGACTGTACATTCAATCTTGTCATGTCGTACGAGAGATTTGCCTTGATGGTCTCTTCTCCTGAAATAATAAGAGACAGGAGGATGACATACCGCAAGATATGCCGTATTATTGGTGCAGACAGGAGGGCTTTGTCTTCATACATATATGATGAGCTCGGTTTTACCGGCAGAGAAGTCGTATCTAGATTGCGGGAAATTGAGCGTCATAAGACGTTTTTGAAGCCATCTTTTATTTTATTAAAACGGTATTGTTATTAAAATTTTATTTTATTAGATTTGCAATAGGCGATGACGGATTGCCGCTTCCTATTGCGGCGGGGATCCGTCTAAATTTGAAGCGGGATATGGCCTTCGAAGCCGCTTAGATAACCGATAAGTATTAATAACACATAATGTCATGAAATCCTATTCTACTAAAGACATCCGTAATGTGGTCTTGCTTGGCAGTACGAAGTCAGGTAAGACCACATTGGCGGAGGCAATGCTTTACGAGGGTAAAGTCATTGACAGACGGGGTACCGTCGAAGGCAGAAATACAGTGTCGGACAACACGGAGATTGAGCAGATGAATCAGCGCTCTATATTCTCGACGCCTTTGTACGCCGAGTTCATGGACACCAAGTTCAACATCATTGACACTCCAGGCGCAGATGATTTCATCGGTGGGGCTGTATCTGCTTTCAAGGTATGTGAGAACGGGATTCTAGTGATAAATGCACAACAGGGAGTAGAAGTAGGTACGGAGATATTTGCCCGTTATGCAGAGCAGTACAATGTCCCTATCATTGTCGCTGTCAATCAGCTCGATGCGGACAAAGCTGACTGGGATATGGTGCAGACCTCAATGAAAGAAGCGTTTGGCAACAAGCCTGTCATTGTTCAGTTCCCCGTCAATCCGGGAGCTTCATTTGACGGTTTTGTCGATGTTCTCAAGATGAAATACTATCATTTTAAAGATGATAGCGGAAAGAGAGAGGACCTAGAGATTCCGGAGAGCCTTAAAGACGAGGCTGAGCTTCTCAGGCAGACACTTATAGAGAAGGCGGCAGAGTATGACGATACCCTTATGGAGAAATTCTTTGCTGAGGGCGTGCTTACTGAGGACGAGATCCGAAAAGGCCTTGGTATAGGTATCCGTAAAGGTGAGGTGCTTCCTGTCTTCTGCCTGTCAGCCCGCAAGGATATAGGAGTGAAGCGTCTTATGGAATTTACTATTAAGACATCCGCTTCTCCGGAGATTACAGTGTCCGCCACTAAAGATGGTAGGGAGATAGCATGCAAGCGGGATGCACCTACGACACTGTTCATATATAAGACAGACGTTGAGCCGCATCTTGGAGAGGTCTCTTATTTCAAGGTGATGAGTGGCGAACTTGACGAGGGGATGGATCTGGAAGATGCCGAGACAGGGGGGCGCGAGAGGATTTCAACTATCTATGCAGTTGCAGGCGCCAAGAAAGAGAAAGTATCGGACATGTTGGCGGGTGATATAGGTTGTACCGTAAAGCTTCGGGCAGGAAAGACCAATGTGACTCTGTCCCAACCTGGTACAGGCATATCGTATGAGCATATCAAATTCCCGGCTCCCAAGTACCGCACGGCAATAAGAGCCAAGGTACAGGCGGATGACACGAAGCTAGGTGATGCCCTCTCGAGGATCTCGGCTCAGGATCCGACGGTGATAGTAGAATACTCGAAGGAGCTTAAGCAGACTATCCTGAGTGGTCAAGGAGAGCAGCATATCAACGTTGTCAAGTGGCGTCTGCAGAATGAATTCAAGGTCGAAGTAGAGCTTTTCCCTCCCAAGATACCTTACAGAGAGACAATTACCAAAGTTGCGACAGCGGAGTACCGTCACAAGAAGCAGTCCGGTGGTGCTGGGCAGTTCGGTGAAGTGCATTTGCTCATCTGTCCTATCGTAGAAGGTGTCCCGTTCACCAATAAATTCAAGATCGATGGTAAGGACACGACCCTCAATATAAAGAGTCAGGAAAGTTACAATCTAGATTGGGGCGGTAAGCTCGAATTCTATAACTGCGTTGTCGGAGGTGCCATAGATGCCCGTTTCATGCCGGCCATCCTTAAAGGTATCATGGAGAAGATGACAGAAGGACCGCTCACGGGCTCATATGCCAGGGATATTAGAGTATTCGTATATGATGGCAAGATGCATCCAGTGGATTCCAACGAGATCTCCTTTGTGCTGGCGGCCCGCAACGCTTTCAAGGAAGCGTTCCGCAATGCAGGACCAAAGATCATGGAGCCGATCTACAATCTTGAGGTTCTGACACCGGGAGAGTATATGGGCGCCTGTATGTCTGACCTGCAGAATAGGAGGGCTATTATCGAAGGCATGGCAAGTGAGAAAGGTTTTGAGGTTATAAAGGCCAGAGTACCGCTTGCAGAGTTGTACCGATATTCGACAGCATTGAGTTCGCTATCTTCAGGAAGTGCTACTTTTAATATGCAGTTCGCAGATTATCAGCCTGTTCCAGGTGATGTTCAAGCCAAGCTTCTCGCGGAGTATGCGGCTCATGATTCAAATGACGAATAAGGACTGACATAACCAACTTAATATTATTCTTATTCGTGGGCCGGGTTGATTGACTTCTTCCCGGCCCGATTCGTATCTCGGAATCAGTGTTTTCCGAGCCTTTTCTACGCTCTTTCTATACTCTGAAATATACATTTTGTCGAATGAAAAATTATTCTTACCTTTGCGACCCCTATATTGTATGGGGATCGCAATATTTATGTTATTAACCGATTAAAGATCAAGACAGTGGACACACAAAGTTACAAAACAGTCTACCTCAACAAGGCGACTGTGAAGAAAGAGTGGGTCGTCATCGATGCTACTGATCTGGCTCTCGGTCGTCTTGCAGCCCGTGTTGCTCTTGTCCTTAGAGGCAAGACCAAGCCTGGCTTTACTCCCAACGTGGATTGCGGTGACAATGTCATCGTTGTCAATGCTGAGAAGATTGCTCTTACAGGCAAGAAGATGACTGATAGGGTATACGTTCGTTATACCGGATATCCGGGTGGACAGCGTTTTACCACGCCTCAGGAGATCCTGCATCGCAGACCTGCAGAGTTGGTTAGGCGTGCTGTTAAGGGTATGCTTCCCAAGACAAGGCTCGGAGACAAGCTCATCGGCAACTTGTTTGTTTATGCAGGACCCGAGCATCCTCATCAGGCACAGCAGCCTAAGGAAATCAAGTTGAACGAAATTTAGTCAGAAGACATGGAAAAAACAGTAAACGCTCTTGGAAGACGTAAATCAGCTGTGGCCCGTGTTTATGTCGGTGCCGGTGCAGGTACTGTGACTATCAATGGTAAGGAACTTAAGGAGTATTTCCCTCTTGAGTCTCTTCAGTACATTGTATCACAGCCTTTTGAAGTTACCGGAACGGCAGGTCAGTTTGACGTGAAGGCAAACCTCGTAGGAGGTGGAATCAAAGGTCAGGCAGAAGCTCTTAGGCTTGGTATTGCTCGCGCATTGTGCGAGGTTGATGCCGAGGCTTATCGCTCTGCACTCAAGGCCGCAGGATTCCTTACCCGTGACTCAAGAGAAGTCGAGAGGAAGAAGCCTGGTCAGCCTGGCGCACGTCGTCGCTTCCAGTTCAGCAAGCGTTAGTCTTGCAGAAGGACTGATTTGCATGCACAGTCCGGTTGTGAAATTTTCGGATCTTGCGTGGGATGTGAATCCCGTTCAAGCTACCTGAAGATTGCCGAGACTGCGGAAAATTCCGGTGACCGGTATAGCCGCTACTCCGGGATTGATGAAAAGAGCCCATAGGCCGTGGCTAAGGCCTTTCGGGAAAGTGTAACAAAGAAACATCACTTAAAATGCCAAGAACAAATTTTCAGGATTTACTTCAGGCAGGTGCCCATTTCGGACATCTTGCGAGGAAATGGAATCCTAAGATGGCTCCCTATATCTTCATAGAGAGAAACGGAATCCATATCATCGACCTGCACAAGACTATCGTCAAGATAGACGAGGCAGCTGAGGTTATGAAAGAATTAGCCCGTTCAGGACGTAGAATCCTCTTCGTGGCTACAAAGAAGCAGGCAAAGGACATTATCGCCGAGAAAGCCGCTTCTGTCAATATGCCTTATGTAACTGAGAGGTGGCCGGGCGGAATGCTCACCAATTTCCCTACAATCCGTAAGGCTATAAAGAAAATGTCTACCATCGACAAGATGAAGGAAGATGGTACATACGACAAGCTTGCAAAGCGTGAAAGACTCCAGATCGATCGTCAGAGAGCAAAATTGGAGAAGAACTTGGGCTCAATCAGGGATATGAGCCGTCTTCCCTCCGCATTGTTTGTAGTCGATATCCAGAAAGAGGCAAATGCCGTCAAGGAAGCCAACCGTCTGGGTATCCCGGTAATCGCTATGGTTGATACATGTTGCGATCCTACCCCGATTGATTATGTGATACCGGCCAATGATGATGCCTCAAAGTCGATAGAGTATATCACCGATGCACTTTGCAAGGCTATTCAGGAAGGCTTGGACGAGAGAAAGCTGGAGAAGGAGAAAGAGGCTACTGCAGAGGCTGCAGAGAAGCCTGCTCAGAAGAAGCTTCGTCCACGCAGAGTCTCTAAGGAAGATGCTCCTGCAGCAGAAGCACCCAAGGCAGAGGCCGCTCCGGCAACTGAGCCTGCTCCAGTAGCAGCAGAGGCAGCTCCCGCAGCAGAGGCACCCAAGACAGAGGAATAATTTTAATCAGAAGAAAACTATGCAGATTACAGCAGCTGACGTAATGAAATTACGTAAGATGACAAGTGCCGGCATGATGGATTGCAAGAAGGCTCTTACAGAGGCTGAAGGCGATTTCGACAAGGCTGTCGAGATTATCCGTGAGAAAGGCAAGCTTGTCGCAGCGAAGAGGGCAGACCGCGAGACCACAGAAGGTGCGGTTCTTGTCCGTATCAATGGCAACAAGGCCATTATCGTATGCCTTGGTTGCGAGACTGATTTCGTATCCGCAACTCCTGATTTCAAGAAACTTGCAAACGATATCGCTGACGCAGCTATAGCAGCCTTCCCCAAGGACGTAGAAGAATTGAAGAATGTAAAGCTTGCTGACGGCCACACCGTTGAGGAAGAGATTTCTGCCCAGACAGGAAGGACTGGTGAGAAACATGTCCTCGCTTACTATTCTACAGTTGAAGCTCCGTACATTGCACAGTACGTACACAACAACTCCAAGGTCGCTTCCGTTGTCGCATTCAACAAGGAAGTCCCTGCAGAGATAGGCAAGAACGTTGCACAGCAGGTAACTGCAATGCATCCAGTATCTGTCTCAGAGGCTGACTGCCCTAAGGAGACTGTAGAGAAGGAGCTTGCGATGTACAAGCAGCAGATAGCAGAGGATCCGAAGATGGCTGGCAAGCCTGAGGCTATGCTTGAGAATATCGCCAAAGGCAAGTTGAAGAAATTCTTCAAGGAGCAGACCCTTGAGGATCAAGAGTATATCTGGGATAATAAGATGTCCGTACTTGACTACATCCACACAGCCGACAAGGATGCCAAGGTAGTTGAGTTCCGCAGATTCTCCCTTACTGACTAGGAATCTGTTTAAAATTTTGTCAAAAATTCTTTTATGGATCTTTTCTGTCTGTTTCGTTAGATTTTTATCATTCAGATAGCGCCTGCTATCCTTTTCAAAAAATCTTAGAAACATCCTGGAAAACCCCTCATAAAATTTATAATGACAAAAATTTAAACAGCCTCTAAATTGCCCGGCTTTCCCCGGCACAGTCTATATTGTATAAAGGTTGTACCTCGCAAGGTGCGGCCTTTTTTGTTGTTTTATGTCATTGCTATACGATTAGTCAGGCATTATGTCTTAAACTTCCGTTCCATCTTTTGTGAGTAGACCCATTATGTCTTATCCGGATGTCTTTTTTAGACGATAGCTTACTTCCAATAGCGTTGTAGCAAAATTGTCTTATTTTCTTCAAATCATCATTACGGTATCAAAACATTTTCTTAACAATCGACCTGTAAATTTGTTGCCGTAAACTGGAAATGATGATTATCAAGAAGATTATCGTCGCTGTTATGGCGACAATGCTTATGAGTGTGGCGGTAAAGGCCGTAGAAGTAAAAGGAACAATAAAGGACAGCGCGACGGGTGAGCCTCTTGTAGGTGCAGCCGTAATGCAAGTTACATCCCAATCGGAAGGGGAAAATGTATATGGAGCCGGTGTCGTTACGGATATTGACGGCAATTTCTCCATTGAGCTTCGTGAAGGTAGCCATACAATTGAGTTCTCATATATAGCGTATAAGCCTAAGGTGATCGAGTTGAATGTGACAAAAGGCATGCAGCCGCTTGCCATTACCCTTGATCCGGAGACTGAGCAGCTTGCTTCTGGTGGCGTCTCTGCAGTGCGAGATACGGAGTCTGAGCGAGTGCTTCAGCGTGACCGTATAGCTTCAAATATCGCAATCGAGAATATGGGTGCTAAGGAGATGTCAACCAAAGGACTCTCAAATGTGGGAGAAAGCGTCAAGAAAATCACTGGAGTATCCCTCGCGTCAGCAGGCCAACTGGTTGTACGTGGACTTGGTGACAGATACAGCATCACGACGCTAAATGGACTGCCGATAGCATCCCCAAACCCTGACAACAAGCTGATCCCGCTTGAGATTTTTCCCTCATCTTCAGTAAAGAATGTTACTGTAAGCAAGGTCTATGACGTTGCCTCTTATGCCGACTATTCTGGTGCTCATATCAATATAGAAACCAAGGACAATGCTGAAGAGGATTTCTTTACGGTAGATTTCAAGACAGGAGGCTACTTCAATACAATAGGACAGGACTTCTACAGGATGGATCATGTATCCCTTTTCTCACAGTCATCTGTTGATCCGAAGGCAGGAAGTGTACCGATGGTGGCTTTCGGGGACTATGCCAAGACACATGATATATTCGATACCGGATTCTCGGTAAAGAGGATCAAGGCAATGCCGGATCTTGGTGGTACACTCTCCGCAGGCAAGAGTTTCAGGATCGGTAACCAGCGTCTGAGTCTCTTGGGGGCAGCCAACATGAGTAGCGGAAACCATTCATCCTATGACTCGGAGTTCAAGGTCTTGGATGCAACAGGCAAGATCAATGATGACTACACTTACGACAGTTATGAGACCTTCCTCGACATGACTTTCCTTGCAAGTGCTTCCATGACACTTCGCGAGCAGGATAAGGTTGAGTATACCTTCTTCTATGCGAGAAATGCCAAGGATACCTATTCGAGAAAGGATGGCCATGACTATGAAAGCCACAATCTTACAGGTAGTAACGACGTTACCCATATATACGGCCTCATGACACACCAACTTTCCGGAAAGCATTATTTCGGAGAAAGATGGTCTGCAGGGTGGCAAGGCTCCTATTCCTCAACCTCATCCGATGAGCCGGACCGCAGGCAGGTAATGTATCTCAACAAAGACGATGGCACAGTGACTCTTTTCAAACTTAACCAGCAAGAGACAATGCGTTATTTCGGAGTTTTGGACGAGGATGAGTTCAATGCGGATGTCCATGCTCAGTATGATTTCGGTGTGGGTAGCCGGGTGGCAGCAGGATTATCATACAAAGACAAGACAAGAAACTATGCAGGTACGAGATACTATTATGGACTTGACAATGTAAATATCAATATAACAGATATATATGACACTTCAGACTGGCTGTCTTTCAAGGATATAGCGAACGGAACGGTCACGATTAGCCGCAACAGGCAGCCACGTGACAGCTATGATGCAGGCAACCGAATTTTCTCGGGATATGTGTTTACAGACTGGAACATTACCGGTGCGCTAATGCTCAATGCCGGAGTACGTATGGAGAAATCTTCTCAGTGGGTTGACTATACCAATGACCAGAGCATAGCTGAGCGTCGTACAATCTCTAAAGCGGATTTCTTCCCAGCTCTCAATCTTAAATGGTCGCTTACAGAAGAGCAGTTGCTACGTTTCTCGCTTTCGAGGACAATTACACGTCCCTCATTCATCGAGATGGCACCTTTCCTCTATCAGGAATCATACGGGTCAGTACAGCTAAGGGGAAATGAGAATCTCGGCAACAGCTACAACTACAATTTCGACCTGCGCTATGAGTTGATAGACAATGATGGAGGTCTCCTGTCTTTCACAGGATATTTCAAATATCTTGACAAGCCGATTGAGCGAGTACAGATGCTCTCAGGTGGTGCAGCTGTACATACATTCCGCAATGCAGAGCAGGGCCTTGCCGCCGGTGTAGAGGCGGAGTTTCGAAAAGCACTTACAAGAACTTTGAAACTCAATGTCAATGCGTCCTACATGTACACCGATGTTAAGTTGCCGGAAGGTGGTGCCTATACCAATAAGGAACGCGCCCTGCAAGGAGCATCCCCTTACCTTGTAAATGCGGATCTCACATGGCAGCCTAAAGAATGTCTCAGCTTTGCTCTTCTGTACAATCTTCAGGGACCGCGTATCCATGCGGTCGGTATCTCAGGCCTTGGAGATGTAAGGCAGCGCCCAGTTCATATGCTGGACTTCAATGCAGTATACAAGATTGGCAAGATCACTGAGCTTAAGCTTCACCTTACTGATATCCTCGGACGCGCACAGGTATTTGAGCAGAGCGTTCCTTATTCAGGCGACAAGATTGTCGTGGAGAAATTCCGTCCTGGGACAGGTTTCGAGATAGGTGTAGGTCTCAATTTCTAGAATATAGTTTCGTACAATAATTTCTACAAAAATGAAAAGAAATTTTTATCAGGCAGTTGCCGTAGTTGCAGCTTTCGCCACACTCGCAGTATCTTGCGATGACAAAGGAAATGACACTCCCAATGAAGGACTGGAGGGAGAGATCCCTGCTGGTACAGTGTTGAGCGGTAACATTGAGAAGGACGCTTACCTGACAGCAAATTCCACTTACAGGCTTAGCGGCGGTGTCCATGTAAAGAAAGGTGCTACCCTTCATATAGCTGAGGGCGTAAAGATCCTCTCAGTAGACGATGACGCTCCTGACTACATACTGATAGAGCAGGGTGCCAAGATCAACGCTGTCGGTACAGCATCCAACCCTATTGTCATGACTTCAGATCTTAAGAAAGATGGCTCTTGGGGTGGTATCCATATCTGCGGATATGCTCATACAAATGCAGGTTCAGGTGTGCTTTCAGAGATTGGCAACGCTCCTTATGGCGGAGACAACGATGCTGACAATTCAGGTGTCATCAAGTATGTCCGTCTCGAGTATACCGGCTTTGCCCTTGATTCAGAGCATGAGTCCAACGGTATCTCGTTCTATGGTGTAGGTAACGGGACTACTGTTGAGTTCGTACAGGCTTATCGTGGAGCCGATGACGGCTTCGAGTTCTTCGGTGGTTCTGTCAATGTGAAGAACATGGTTGTAACAGATTGCTCTGACGACTCATTCGACTGGACAGAAGGCTGGAACGGTAAAGCTCAGTTCCTTGTAGCTTATCAGACAGCAAAGAGCACTCTTGGCTATGACTGTGACTGTCTAATGGAGTGTGACAATAACGGCAAGAATGCAGCTGCTACTCCGGTGTCACATCCTGTTATTGCAAATGTAACACTTGTAGGCAACCAGTCTGAAGATGGTAAACGTGGGATACGTCTTCGCGCAGGTACAGAGGTAGAGCTTTACAATGCCATTGTTACAGGAAAGGCAAAGTGCATCACTGTAGAGACTCCTGAGACTGAGAATTCTTTCGCTTCTTCGTCTAAGCTCCAGTATGTCTACTCTTCTACCAAGCTTGATTCCAAAGAAGGCATATATACCGATGACAAGTTCACAGCAGCTCTCGGTAACCACAATGACTATGTTAACAAACTTACCGGTAATTTTATCGGCACAGAGAAAGGTGGTGCAACTCCTTCAGATTCCTTCTTCGCAAAGGCTGACTATGCTGGTGCTGTACAGGCTTCTTCTGACTGGACAAAAGGCTGGACAAAGTAATTGATTTCTAGTTGTTTGTCATCTTATTGACAAAGTGAAGGCAGTCTCAAAAGGAGGAAAGGCTTGCAAGAAGAAAATTGCATATCCCCTTTTGAGGCGCTTTTTTTATACTTGTGTATACAATTACGCAAGTGTTGAGTCAAACTGATTTGACAAACAATAAGGGCAGAGGCCGTTGCTGGTTTCTGCCTTTTTTTTTGTAATTTTGAGAGTTGTTGGGATTAGGCCCTGTCGGGATAAAACAACCGTATTCGTTTCATTGCGGTTCTCTGCAATTGAGTGGCCTAATTTGTCGGAGCTATGCTCGGTAATAGATTTTTGAAGACTGTTATGTATTCAATAGGAGACTATCTGTATAACGGCTGGTTGTATGTGCACAATCTTCTGCTCGGAAGGCATAAGACCCTAAGCCAGCTGATGATATATTCTACTACGAGGTGCCAGTCGAGGTGTCAGCATTGTTCTATATGGAAGAAAGAAGACGAGAGTCTTTCGCTTGAGGATATAGTGAAGATGATGGGAAGCCGCTGCGTCACGCCGCGGACAACTGTCGGATTGGAGGGAGGTGAGTTCGTGCTTCATCCACAGGCTGCTGAGATAATGGATTGGTTCATGCACAATCATCCCAACTATACCCTGCTTTCCAATTGTCTGGCTCCGAAGAAAGTGATTGACTATGTATTGCGTTACAAGCCGAAGCATCTCTTCGTGTCTCTTGACGGTGGGCGCGATACATATATTAGAATGCGAGGCCGGGACGGGTATGACAAGGTGATAGAAGTGGTCGATGCCCTTAAAGACAAGCTTCCGGTATCACTGATGTTCTGCCTTTCCCCCTGGAATAGTTTTGCAGACATGGAGTATGTCGTACAAGTTGCCAAGGAGAAAGGAATTGATGTCCGCATCGGGATTTACGGCACTATGTCGTTCTTCGATACGACTGCCGAGCTTATGGAGGCTGACATCAAGAATTTCGTTCAGCAGATCCCGGCAAATGTACGCGATACCGAAGAGAACTATGACTTTATTGCCCTTTATGACGAATGGCGCAATGGTAATCTGAAGCTTCGTTGTCAGAGCATTTTCAGCGAGCTTGTGGTGCACTCCAATGGTGACGTTCCTATATGCCAGAATCTTGACGTTATGCTTGGCAACCTTCACAGCAATACTTTGGATGAGATATTCAACTCAAAGCATAGTAGAGAATTGCAGTGCCGCTATAGCCGCGAATGCAACGGCTGCTGGATCAATTTCCATCGTAAGTATGATATTATCATTCTTCGTAGCCTGGAGAAATTTATCCCGAAGTCCCTTATTGAGATGGTCTACGGCAAATACAGCTGGTCCGAGAATCCTAAAGAGACCTATGCGCAATATATGAGACGCATCGGAGGTAACTCCTGACATAATCCTCTGATTCATGCTTGCTGACCATCTTGGAAGCTGTAGTTTTCTATATTTCAAATAAAAAGGGTAAGCTGCAGTTTGCTAATTTTTGCCCTTGCTTTTTGACTCTGCAACTTTGTCCTTTTTGACTCTGCATGGCTTTTAGTATCTGCATAGCTTTTTGACTCTGCCTTTTTGTCTTTTTGTCTCTGCAGCCCAAATTTTTGTTTATTTTGGCATATTGAGTAAATTTGCGTGAATGCATTTAGACAAAGAATCGTTATGAGAAATGTAATCTTAATCGCAGCTGCGGCAGCAATTTCATTCACCGCATGCTCGTCTCCTTCAGACAAGACAACTATAGTAGGAGAGGCTTCGCCATCATCACCGGCAATAGACGTCAGAGTCAAAGTCGCCGGCTTGGATACGACAGTAACGATGACAGACGGCAAGTTTGAGTTGACAGTCCCTGTCAATAAGGTAGCTGCCGGAACCATCGATATGGGTGAAGAGGCTGCCTTGTCGTTCATTTCTGACGGCTATAAACTGACAGTAAGCAAGGACCAGAGTGGAGAGTGGCAGCTTTCTGCTCCTAGAAAATCTCTTAATACGGCTCTTAAAGACATCAAAGAGTGGAATGCCGAGTTCTTCAAGAATTACAATGCCAAGATATCAGCTATAAGTGACAGCACCGGTATCTCGCAGGAGACCAAAGACAGCCTAATGGAAGCATATTACAATGAGGCTAATGAAAGTTACAAGGTTAAGTTTATGGATGTCCTCTCCGGCAACAATGACAATTATCTCGGACTTCTTGCTTTTAGGAATATTGCCCAGGATTTCGAGGATGATGAACTTGATTCTCTGATCTCTACACTTGACAGCGCTCTTGTAGCAAATGAGTTTGTTGCTGGTATCAAGTCTGCCATTGTAGCACGCAAGACTACAGCAGAAGGCGGCAAGTTCAAGGATTTCACAGTTACTTATGACGGTAAGGAGTATCACCTTTCCGACTATGTAGGCAAGGGACAGTATGTTCTTGTAGATTTCTGGGCTTCATGGTGCGGCCCGTGCAAACGTGAGATCCCCAATATCAAAGCTGTCTACAACGAGTTCCACGGCAAGGATTTCAACGTCCTTAGCGTTGCTGTATGGGACAAACCAGAGGAGAGCATCGATACCGCGAAAGCGTACGGCGTCAATTGGGATGAGATAGTCGGTGCCAACGACGTGCCTACAAAACTTTACGGCATACAGGGTATACCTCATATTATCCTCTTTGGTCCCGATGGTACGATCCTCAAGCGCGATCTTAGGGGTGACGATATCCGTGCGGAAGTTGCCAAATATGTAAAGCCAAGAAGCGGATTCGTACAGGAGGTAAGAGACCTTGTAGATCGTAAATAATTGACAGTTAGAGATAAAATAGCTCTATTTCCACATTCCCCCGGTGTTTATAGATATTATGACGCCGGGGGTAATGTCATATATGTAGGCAAGGCGAAAGACTTGCACAAGAGAGTGGCGCAGTATTTCCAGCCGCCAGAGCGTCTGACAGTCAAGACGAGGGTGCTCGTTTCCAAGATTGCCGATGCTGCCTATACTGTAGTCGATTCTGAAGCAGACGCTCTCCTTTTGGAGAATAATCTGATCAAGCAGCTCCGGCCCAGGTACAATATACTTCTTAAAGACTCCAAGACATATCCTTGGATCTGCGTGACAGAAGAGGATTTCCCTAGGATGTACATTACGCGTCGGGTTGTGAAAGGCAATAGATATTTTGGGCCTTACAGCTCTGCCGGCTATGCTAGAGAGTTGGTTGATTTCCTTTCAGAAAGTTACAGGATAAGGTCATGTGGCAACAGGATTACCGAAGAGTCTGTATTGGAACATAAGTTTCGCCCATGTCTTGAGCTTCATATATCACGTTGTGACGGCTGTTGCATAGGAAAGATATCCAAGGATGAATACAATTCGCGTATCGACGAGGTCGTGTCCCTTCTCAAAGGAAAGGTACATGATATCATACGTCATTACAAGACTTTGATGCAAGATGCCGCTTCTTCTCTTGAGTTTGAGAAAGCGGAGTCGTATAAGCAGAGGATAGAGGCCTTACAGAAACATTATTCCAAATCGGTGGTGACATCAGCCGCTGAGACGGACATGGACGTATTCTCCCTTGTGGCAGACGTAGGTGATGCTTATGGCAATTTCATGCGGGTAAGAGGCGGTGCTATTATCCAGTCTCTCAACTTGAGTTTCAGGCTCAATATAGAGGAGGATCGAGAGTCTGTCCTGAGTGAATTTATAGCCGAGATAGAGTCTCGCTATGGCAAGTTGAAAGGAGATATAGTAGTTCCTTTTCTTCCAGATGTAGAGTTGTCGGGTGTCAGATTCATTGTCCCGGTCAGGGGGGACAAATTGTCGGTTCTTGAGTTGAGTGTAAAGAATGCAAAGGAACTTCGGGATGCCACTGTCAAGCAGAAGGAACATACCGATCCGGACTCGTATCGCAATTCTGTCATGGAAGCTCTTGGCAAGGCTCTTGGCATGAACGTTCTACCCCGGCATATAGAGTGCTTCGACAATTCCAATATACAAGGTACTAATCCTGTGGCATCTTGTGTAGTATTCAGGGATGCAAAGCCGTCCAAGAAGGATTATCGAAAGTTCAAGATCAAGACCGTGATTGGGGCCAATGACTATGCTTCTATGCGAGAGGTCGTGACAAGACGCTATTCCCGCATGTTGGTTGAGGCACCTGATGATTTGCCGGAGCTTGTAGTGATAGATGGAGGCAGGGGGCAACTTGAATTTGCATACAAGGCACTTGTGGAGCTTGGAATTGAGAATAGACTGACAGTCATTGGTCTTGCCAAGAGAATGGAAGAAGTTATAAGGGTGGATGACCCTTACCCTCTCTTCATTGACCGCAATTCTTCTGCTCTCAAAATTTTGCAGCAGATAAGGGACGAAGCTCACAGGTTCGGAATTACCTTCCACAGGAGTCTTCGTAGTAAAGGACAGATAGAATCCGCGCTTACCAGGATCAAGGGAGTAGGGGAGAAGACTGAGCAGCGGCTTCTGATACATTACGGAAGTGTGCCGAGAATTGCTGCTCAGAGTCTTGAAGAATTACAGTCTTTCCTCGGTCGTAGGGATCTGGCCGAAAGAATACTCAAAGAACTTAATGATGATACAGAAATCTAAGGAGGCGGTGTTCAACCGCTGGTTCAATGTTTTCATCCTTGTAGGAATGCTTGTAGCAGTTGCTCTGACCAATATCTCAGAACTGAAAGAAGATACGGCACGACCATTCATGCTTGCTCTTGCGAGTATAGGGGCGATTACCGGGGTTGTCAACTCGGTTCTTTCTGCCAACGGGAAACTTCTTACCTTTCTTTTCGGTTTTATAGATGTCTCGATAGCCTCATATGTAGCTTTCGACAGTAGCATTGGAGCTGCTGATCCGGTCTGGGGTAATTTCGCTCTTCATGCCTTCTACTTCCTTCCGATGCAATTTGTCGGTTGGTGGCAGTGGAGCAGCCGAGGAGCTACCGATGGCAAGAGCGTCCGTGCAAGGAGAATGGGCTGGAAGATGGGACTCAGTGTTGCTGCCTTTGTCATCGCTGCTTCAGCAATTGCCTATTTTGTGCTTCTGTTTGTCAGTGACGGGCGTATCTCCATGCAGTTTCGTGTCCTTATTCTGATTGACGCTATTGTCGTTGTCCTCAATATTGTCGGCCAGGTTCTGATGTCATTCGCATATATGGAGCAATGGATTTTGTGGATATTGGTAAATGTATTCTCGGTTATCTTATGGGCTGAGAAAGCGGCTTCATCCCCTGATTCCAGCTATACTGCCGTCATGGTAGCCAAATATGTTTTCTATTTCCTGAATTCGCTCAATGGATTGAGAATATGGCTGAATTTAAGCCGCAATCGCGCTTGAATATTGTCAAAAGGTCGTTTTTGGGGTGAAAAGTTTCATTTTTAGTATTTTTTTTACTTACTTTGCCGAAACTTATCGTTATGAGAAAACTGATGAGTAGTGTATTATAATCATAAACTTAATAAATCATTAATTATGTCACACGACGAAATCGTAGAGAAGGTTAAGGCCATTATCGTTGACAAACTTGGTGCAGAGGAGTCTGAGGTTACAGAGACTGCTAATTTCACCAATGATCTTGGCGCAGATTCACTTGACACAGTTGAGCTTCTTATGCAGTTCGAGCAGGTCTTCGGCATCAAGATCCCCGATGAGGAGGCAAGTCAGATCGCAACTGTTGCTGATGCAGTAAAATATGTAGAGGCTAAGCTTGCTGAGAAGAAGTAATATCTTCCTTTTAGCAATCTACAGAAAAATAGGGCGGCCATATCGGCTGCCCTATTATTGTATTATCAAGAGTTTGTCTTTATTTCTTAGGAACTGCAAACACGAGTCTGAACATTGGTGGATTGTCAGAGTCGGGGCCGTTGAAAATTGCCTTGTAGTATCTATGGTAATCCATCATCGATACTGTCTGAGTGCTGCTAGTGCTTGATGAATTTGCGGAAGAATATAAGCTCTGGAGAGTTAGGTAATTGTAGTAATTGTTGTAATAGTTGCCATAACTGCCGTACCCGTATCCATATCCACCGTATCCGTATCCGTTGTACATACTGTTGTAATAATTGGCATACATCAGACTTTGAAGGTATTCATCCTGATCGCTTGAGCTTGTCGAACTCTCTGCGGCAATAGTCTCATTTGCCATGGCAAGAAGCCAGATATCATAGTTAGAGATCTTCTTGTCATCGCTTACTTTTATCATTTCTTGTATATGGTGTGATATATCCGGGGCATACTGGCAAAGGGATCTGTTGATGTCACCCTGATTCTCATCTGATGCACTTGAATCTGTCAGGCCTGCATAAGTCGTAGTTGTGTCCGTCTCTATGCGGCATGTCGGACTGATCATAACCGGATATTTGTACATCTCAGTATAATCCTCCGGGAATTCGAAAGGCAGTATAAGGGATGCTTTGTTGATTACGACAGAATTGGGGTTATCAGTATATTTTGAGATCTCTGCCAAAATCTTGTCACGAAGTGATGCTGCCTTTATGACTGGTTTGAGTCCTCTTCCACCTTCAAGCATAGCCTTTGTTGTCACTTTTCCAGCCATTGCCTTGCTTTCGTGGGTTGTCATGTCGTAGGCTATCTGTGGTTGGGATGTCACACTGGATGACGTTACTCCTTTGAGATTATAGAAGTCGAGAGGCCCGAGATAGAAGAGGAATGTTGTATCAATCGGACCGCGGTCGTCATATTCTGCTGTAAACTTAAGTTCCGCTGTAGAGCCTGTAATGTAGTAGCTTGCTATCGATATTGGCAGCTTGAACATATTGATCCTGCCTCCGTTGCCAACAGGGGCGTCAGTCGAGATGACAATTCCAGGAAATTTCTTCGTATAGTCGGAGATCGTGTCAAGATCATCTTCTGTTATCTGCATGTATTTCTCCCCGAATGCCCTACTGAAGTCAAATGAAAGTGAATCTGAGCCGTTGTATACTGGGATTCCGTCTGTTATCCTTTCTCCCGACCAACTAATCTCGGGTGCTACCTTCGTTTGATCTATCGGCTTGGTCAGCTCGTAGACGTTGATGTTCTGCAGAATGTGCTCTTGTGAGGAATTTGCATAGGAGATGGAGTCCGAGACAGCAGAAAAGTGGAACTGGCGGAATACCTGCGTGCCGGGTTTGCCGAAGTCAAGTTCGTTAAAAACAGGCACGAGTGTGAAAGCTGCTGTCCTTGTTGTAAGCCCGAAAGCATCGTCCCTAACAGCCCCAAACGTAAACTTGTACATACTGTAGGCAGAAAGGCTGTCCGCCATCTCCTGCCTGATGTCATCGATCGGGAATGTTACGGAATATATGTTATACAACTGATTGTCCGGTATAAGATCCTCACCGAGGGTCTTGTCAACATTGATACATGAGGAGACTGTAATGCCGACGGACGTGCACAACATTGCAATCACCGACTGAAAATTAATATGCATTATTGGATCTGTTCGTAAAAACTGTTATATGTATCAATATATGTGCCGTCTTCCATGGCTTTGGCGTCATATCCGAGAATTGGGATATTGAGAGTCTTGCAATAGTCCTGAAGATCCTTGTCCACACCTTCTGAGGCGATAATGATCCCGTCAGCGTAGTTGGCTGCTGTCTTTGCCAAGTTTAGTCCAGTTGCTTCCTTCAGAAGAGGGACATCTCCAGCCTTTACTTCACCGGATTCAACGAGTTTCTGCATGTTTTCGTCAAATTTCTCAGGCATGTCGTCAAAGAGAGATAGCACAACTTTGCTGTTGGCAAAAATCGGCTCGTCTCTGTAGTTCTTCTTGAGGTAGATTGGAAGGATCTGCGTTATCCAGCCCTGACAGTGTATGATATCTGGAGCCCAACGCAGTTTCTTGACAGTCTCCAAGACGCCACGGGCAAAGAATATTGCCCTCTCTGCATTGTCACCGAAGAATTTGCCGTCAGCATCCTTGTCTATCTCTTTTCTTCGGAAATAATCATCATTGTCTATGAAATATACCTGCAGCCGTGCTGCCGATATGGAGGCTACTTTGATTACAAGCGGTCTGTCAACGTCATCGATGATAATGTTCATGCCGGAGAGGCGGATTACCTCGTGAAGCTGATTTTTCCGTTCGTTGATACAGCCGTATCTCGGCATGAATGAGCGAATCTCATGTTTCCTCTCGATCATTCCCTGAGGAAGCTCCTTTCCTATCTTTGAAATTGGCGTTTCCGGAAGATATGGGACCATCTCCGAATTGACGAACAGAATCTTGTCTCCCATACGTAAAAATTATTGGTATATATAATGCAAAGTTAAGAATTTTTTTTCATATTTTGATTAATTGCTATCTTTGACAGTTAATTGGCTCTGAATGGAGAACAACGAAAATAAGCTTATAAGACGACGCATAGCAAATGCGTATCTGTCATCTGTGATCAGTATCAGTATGGTTCTGTTGCTGGTAGGGGTGTCGGCTCTTCTTCTCGTCAATACAAAGAGTGTATCGGATTATTTTAAGGAGAATGTGAAGGTCTCGGTTATCCTGAAGCAAGATGCAGGAGATTCTGACGCGATGAGCCTTAAGACTGTTCTTGATACATGTTCGTTTGTACGTGGTACGGAGTTTGTCTCCAAGGCTCAGGGCGAGCGTGAGATGGCGGAGATGCTCGGCAAAGATTTCCTTGACGTGTTCAGTACGTCTCCGATTCCATTGTCGCTCATGATATCTCTAAAGGCTGATTATGTGTCAAATGACAGCATAGCAAAGATAAGTGCATTTCTTGGTAGCTTTCCGCAGGTGGATGAAGTCGTCTGTCAAGAGTCGCTTGTGGATGCTCTTAATTCCAATCTAAGCCGTATCTCGGCCGTACTCGGAATCTTTATCCTGCTTATGTTGTTCATATCTTTTGTCTTGATTAACAACACGATGCGCCTTACCATCTATGCGAGGCGTTTCTCTGTACATACGATGAAATTGGTAGGTGCAACGCGCTCTTTCATAAGAGCTCCTTTCCTTATTAGGGCGTTGCTGCTCGGGCTTTTCTCCTCCCTTATTGCCATAGTTCTCCTTGTTGCGCTGCTTTTTGTGATTCGGAGAGAATTTAGCCAACTGTTTGAAATATTTACCTTGCCCGGGCTTGTTGCTGTCATGGGCATAGTCATTGCCTCGGGTATACTTATATGTGTTGCAAGTACGTATCTTGTTGTTAACAGACTAGTATCCTCAAGCAAGGACGAACTTTATTACTGATATATGAATAACGAGAAAATGGCTATTACGCCAAAAGGACTCAAGATCTTGACAGTAGGGTTGTTAGTGATGATAGCAGGCTATGTGCTAATGGCAGGAGGCGGAAGTGGAGACCCTGCGGTCTTTGACTATGACATCTTCGATTTCCAGCGTCTTGTGGCTGCCCCAATCGTCATACTGTGTGGGATAGTCATAGAGATAGTTGCTATAATGAAAATCTTTAGGAAATAATATGAACTGGTTACAGGCACTTATTCTCGGTATTGTCCAAGGACTTACAGAATTTCTACCGGTTAGTAGCAGTGGTCATTTGATGATTGCCAAGGAAATGCTAGGAGTAGACGGAGAGGGATTTCTGGATTTTACAGTTACTGTTCATTTCGCTACAGTCCTAAGTACCATTATAGTATTTCGCAAAGAGATCTGGAATCTTGTCGCAGGGCTTTTCCGCTTTAGGTACAATGATGAGACAGACTATGTCTTTAAGATAGTTGTGTCTATGATTCCGATTGCCGTCGTGGGGCTTTTCTTTAAGGACAAAGTTGAGGCTTTGTTTGGTGACGGGCTATTTATAGTAGGTATCTTCCTTATAATCACAGCTGTGCTGCTGTTTCTCTCTGATAAGGCTGGTACTTTTTTAAGTAGGTCTTCCGGTTTGGATCAGGACAAGCCTCAGGCTCGTAACGGGATTTCCTATTGGCAGGCTTTTGTGGTCGGTATCGGTCAGGCTCTGGCTGTAGCCCCTGGTCTGTCGCGCTCAGGAACCACTATTTCTACCGGGCTTCTTTGCGGAGTCAAGAGGGAAGCTATGGCTCAATTCTCTTTTCTGATGGTACTTGTACCTATTATTGGAGAGCAGACCCTTGGCATAATAGATTCTCTCTCGTCTGGAGCTGTCCCGTCCCTTGGAATAGTTCCGCTTTTAGTCGGCTTTATCGGTGCTTTTATTGCGGGGCTTTTCTCTTGTAAGGTGATGATAGCTCTCGTCAAGAAAGCCAAACTTATCTGGTTTGCTCTTTACTGTCTTGTGGCAGCCCTGCTCATTTTCATTTTTGCTTAGCCGATTATGACTGAGCGAAAGTTGGCGTTTTTTGCTTCAGATGTCCATCTCGGTCTGGATATTAAAGATCCTAAAGACAGAGAGAGGCGTTTCGTTGAGTTCCTGCAGTCTATTCCCAAAGAGAATACGAGAGCGCTATATCTTCTCGGTGATATATGGGATTTCTGGTATGAGTACCGTGATGTGGTGCCGAAAGGTTATGTGAGGGTCTTTTCTGCCATTATGGATCTCTTGGATGCTGGAGTAGAGGTCTATTTCTTCCAAGGGAATCATGATATATGGTGCTACTCATATTTTGAGGAGTTAGGCATGAAGATTCTTCAGCAGCCTTATGTGACAGAGATTGACGGTAAGGTATTCTGTCTTGGTCATGGTGACGGACTTGGGCCGGGGCACATTCCTTACAAGGTCATGCGAAAGATATTCCGCTCGAAGTTTTTCCAGCGTCTGTTCAGTATGCTACATCCCTATATCGCATTCCGCATCGGGAACGGATGGTCAAAGAAGAGCCGTGTCGCCAAGAGTGTTGACTATTCATTTAAAGGAGAGAAGGAACCGCTGTATATATTTGCCGAAGAGTTCTCGCTCCATCGCCATGTGGATTATTTCGTATTCGGCCATTTCCATCGGGATGTCCGTCTTGTCCTTCCGACAGGAGCGGAACTTATAGTCCTGAAGGATTGGCTTGACGGATCTTCCTACATGTATTTCGACGGGATCTCCACCTGCTTCGGATATTCTCCAAAAATAGAGAAGTAAAGTGCGGGAAATTCACCAGACTGCCACTTCTTTACGAGTTCCTCTATCTGCCTATCCTCTCCATCCGGCTCATAGGACTTCTTGAGGTCAGAGCCGAATACTCTTGCTACTCCTTGCCAGAATCCGGCTGCTATTCCGTTCTTATAATCTTTGATTATTGCGTATGGTGGAATTCCGGTCTCCCTGTCAATGAGCTTCATCAGTAGCTGTCCCTGCGTTACGGTCATATGGCGCATCTGGTCTCCGAATGCGGTGAAGAGCTCTTTCTGCAGAGTGTTGACGTATCTGTCCCTCTTCCTCTTCCCGTAATTATTCTTTGCAAATGTACTGTCAGCTTCTTCGACGAGCTTCTTGGCTACAAGAGCATAGGGATAGGTCTTGTTGAAATTCCATACCAGCCTGTAGTATCGTCTCCATTCCTTGCCTTTGTAGTGGCCGTAAGATGAGATGACAGAGGGGCGGATGACATCTATATATACCGTATCGCCTGCGACTATCTCATATGGCAGATATTGCGGAGGTCTTGCTTCGCTTGCGCTAATCTCATAAGCTGCAATACCTTGGAGGCACTCCATTTCTTTTAGCGCGCTCATTTCGCAACTTCTGCAAGATGTTGCTGTCTCCCGTTCCTGTGTTACCGCTCCTTTACACGGAATTGCGCAAGCGCCCCCGAGCAGAACGATTGCGACTATGTGCTTAATTGTCGACATATACTGCAAACTTAAGCAAAATCTTCTTTTGCCATAGTGAAATAATAACCTGCCTCGGATTCGTATACGATTTCCGGGAAGATTTTGGTAGTCCTCTCTTCTATGTCCAAAATGTTAGGATTCTTTTTCTATTGCATGTTATAAAGCGTTGATTGATATTATAGTAGCTTTTAATTTTTTTTGTCGAAAAAGTTATAATATTTCCGCAGAAATATTGATATTTCAGAAATTCTTGCTAACTTTGCATTCCCAAAATTGAGGAGAAGTTCGCCCAACCAGCTGATGCTCAAAGATTTATGGGATTTGGGAAATTAATTAAAGTAATACAGCAATGTTACAACCAAAGAAAACGAAATTTAGAAGGGCGCAGAAAGGCCGCATGAAAGGTATGTCCCAGAGGGGCAGCCAGCTTGCGTTTGGCTCGTTCGGTCTGAAGACCCTCGAGAATTGTTGGCTTACATCGCAGCAGATTGAGGCTGCCCGTCAGGCAATCTCGCGTTATATGAATCGTGAAGGGCAGATATGGATTAGGGTTTTCCCCGCTAAGCCTTTCACAAAGAAGCCTCTTGATACCCGTATGGGTAAAGGAAAGGGCGATCCTCAAGGTTTTGTATGTCCTATAACTCCCGGAAGGATTCTGTTCGAGGCTGAGGGTGTGTCTTTGGCCATCGCCAAAGAGGCTATGCGTTTGGCAGCGCACAAGTTGCCCATAGCTACGAAGTTTATCGTTCGTAGGGATTACGTGGAATAATAATAATGGAGAATAAAATGAAAATATCCGAAATTCGCGAAATGTCTGTTGCAGATCTCAAGGATCGCATCGCGATTGAAAAGGCAAATCTTGACACGATGAAGATAAATCATGCGATCTCTCCGTTAGAGGATACTTCCAAATTCAAGAAAACTAGGAAGGACATTGCCCGCATGATGACTGTCCTTACCGAGAAAGAGAACAAACAGAACTAATTCGATGTCCCATGGAAAGAAATCTTCGTAAGGAAAGAATAGGTGTTGTAGTCAGCAACAAGATGGACAAGACCATCGTCGTTGCCGTTGAGACTAAGTTCAAGCACCCGATGTACGGAAAGTTCATCAATAAGACCACCAAGTTTGTTGCCCAGGATGATAAGAACGAGTGCAGCGAAGGGGATACGGTACGTATAATGGAGACCCGTCCTCTCAGTAAGACAAAAAGGTGGAGATTAGTTGAAATAGTAGAAAAAGTTAAGTAGCGATGATACAGCAGGAAACACGTTTACAGGTGGCAGACAACAGTGGAGCAAAGGAAGTTCTTTGCGTCCGTGTTTTGGGTGGTACCCGTCACCGTTATGCAACAGTCGGCGACAAGATTGTCGTTGCTGTCAAGAGCGCCATCTCCGGCGGGGATGCCAAGAAAGGTTCAGTCTCCAAGGCTGTCGTTGTCCGCACCAAGAAGGAAATCCGCAGGCCAGACGGATCATATATTCGTTTTGATGACAATGCCTGTGTCCTCCTTAACAATGCAGGAGAATTGAGAGGAACACGTATCTTCGGACCTGTTGCCAGGGAGTTGCGTGAGAATTATATGAAAGTTGTTTCATTGGCACCGGAGGTCCTTTAATATTCAAGCGTCATGAAGAAATTTCACGTTAAGAAAGGCGACACCGTATATGTAAATGCAGGAAATGACAAAGGGAAGACTGGAAAAGTGCTTTCTGTCATTACTGACAAAGACCGCGTCGTTGTAGAAGGTATAAACATGGTAAGCAGGCACACAAAGCCGAATGCCAAGGCTCCTCAGGGCGGCATCATCAAGAAAGAGGCCGGCATCCACATTTCCAATGTTCAGCTGCTGGATCCGAAGAGCACTGCTTCCAAACCTATTCCTGTAAGGGTCGGATATAAATTCGTAGACGGGAAGAAGGTTCGTTATTCTAAAAAATCAGGAGAGGAGATCAAGTAATTATGGCAAAGAATACCACTAAAAATGCGCCTGTAGAGCAGTCAGTTCCGGCTGGATATGTACCGGAGTTGAAGACTCAATATAAAGAGCAGATCGTTCCTGCCTTGATGAAACAGTTCTCGTATACCAGCGTGATGCAGGTACCGAAACTTGTAAAGATAACTATCAATGAAGGTGTAGGCGAAGCTTCTCAGAATCAGTCACATGACAAGAAACTCGTTGAAGAGGCTGCAGCTGAGTTGACAAGTATAGTCGGTCAGAAGGCTATCCTTACTACATCTAAGAAGGATATTTCCAACTTCCATCTTCGTAAGGGCCAGCCTATCGGTGTTAAGGTTACCCTTAGGTCTACCAAGATGTATGAGTTCCTTGAGAGGCTTATCCGTGTAGCACTTCCGCGAATCAGGGATTTTAACGGTATTGCAGAGAAACTCGACGGTAACGGCAACTATACACTCGGACTCAAGGAGCAGATTATCTTTCCTGAGATCGACATGGACAAGAACCCGCGTGTGCACGGAATGGAGATAACATTCGTTACCACGGCCAATACAGACGAAGAGGCTTATGCTCTCCTGAAAGAGTTTGGACTTCCGTTTAAGAAACATAATAATAAGTAATATACAATGGCTAAAGAATCGATGAAAGCCCGCGAAGTGAAGCGTGCGAAACTTGTTGCCAAATATGCCGAGAAGAGAAAAGCCCTTAAAGAGGCTGGAGACTGGGCTGCTTTGGACAAACTTCCCAAGAACTCTTCGCCGGTTCGTCTTCACAACCGCTGCTCTCTTACAGGACGTCCCAAGGGTTATATGCGTGCCTTCGGTCTCAGTAGGATTCAGTTCCGCGAGATGGCAAGTAATGCCCTTATACCGGGTGTCAAGAAAGCAAGCTGGTAGACTTCAATGACAGAATATATCGTTTATTAACAATCGGATATCGGGTACAGAATAAGTACCGGTTCTAAAATTAAAAGAAAATGACTGATCCAATTGCAGATTTCCTTACCCGCATACGCAATGCGTATAGCGCAGGTAACAAGATCGTAGAGATACCTTCTTCCAAAATGAAGGTAGCTATCACAGAGATTCTGTGTGACAAGGGTTATATCCTCAGCTACAAGATTGTAGAGGGTAAGCCTTTCAATACTATCAAGATAGCCTTGAAGTACCATCCTCAGACCAAGCAGGCGGCCATAAAGAAGATCGAGAGAATATCCAAGCCCGGTTTGAGAAGGTATACTGATGTCAAGGATATGCCGAGGGTTCTCAATGGCCTTGGTATTGCTGTCATCTCCACATCGAGAGGTGTTATCACCGACAAGGAAGCTCGCGAGCTCAATGTCGGCGGTGAAGTTGTATGCTATGTATATTAATCTAAACACAACGAATAATGTCAAGAATAGGTAAATTACCTGTAAACCTTCCGGACAAGGTCAGCGTTGAGCTGTTACCTGGCAACGTAGTGAAGGTTAAAGGCCCTCTTGGTGAACTTTCGCAGAAAGTACATCCTAAGATCGAGGTCCATATAGAGGGGAAAGAAGTAAAGTTTACACGTCCTGATAATACTCCGGAGCATCGTGCAATGCACGGACTCTATCGTGCCCTCGTTCACAATATGGTCGTAGGCGTGTCCACAGGATTCGAGACAAAGCAGGAGCTTGTCGGTGTGGGTTACCGTGTAGACGTAAAAGGCCAACTTCTTACCTTTGCATTGGGATATTCGCATGATATCCAGTTGCTTCTGCCAAGCGAGATCAAAGCTGAGGCAGCTGCGGTGAAGAAAGGAGAGAATCCTGTACTCATTCTTAGGAGTGCAGACAAGCAGCTTCTCGGTCAGGTGGCTGCGAAGATACGTTCATTCCGCAAGCCGGAGCCGTACAAGGGCAAAGGTATCAAGTTCGTTGGCGAACAGCTTCGTCGTAAGGCAGGCAAGACTGCAGCCGCTAAATAATAGGAGGATAGAATTATGGCATTGAATAAGATTGACAGAAGAAAAAGAATTCACTACCGTATTCGCAAGCATGTCAACGGAACTGCAGAAAGGCCGAGACTGGTTGTATTCAGAAGCAACAAGTACATCTATGTACAGGTTGTAAACGATGAAGAAGGCAAGACTCTTGTAGCTGCCGCATCCAATGACAAGCAGCTTGCAGCAGAGTGCAAAGGCAAGACCAAGACAGAGGCTGCTGTAATAGTAGGCAAGGCAATTGCCGCACGCGCCTTGGAGAAAGGTATAAGTGAGGTCGCTTTCGACCGTGGAGGATATCTCTATCACGGAAGAGTGCAAAGTTTGGCAGATGCAGCCCGTGAAGGCGGTCTTAAATTCTAATCGGAATTATGGCAAATACAAATGTAAAAAGAGTAAAGACCTCTGATCTCGAGTTGAAAGACAGACTTGTCTCAATTCAGAGGGTAACCAAGGTTACTAAAGGAGGACGTCATTTCCGTTTTGCCGCTATCGTAGTGGTAGGAGATGAGAATGGCGTTGTAGGTTATGGCTTGGGTAAAGCAAACGAAGTGACCGTGGCTATCCAGAAAGGTATCGAGGATGCTAAGAAGAATCTCGTCAAGATTCCGGTTATCAACAAGACTATTCCCCACGAGCAGGTTGCTAAGTTCGGAGGCGCTGAGGTGTTCATGAAGCCCGCTGCTCCCGGTACCGGTGTTAAGGCAGGTGGTGCGATGCGTGCAGTGTTCGAGTCCGTAGGTGTTCAGAATGTTTTGGCTAAGTCCAAGGGCTCTTCAAACCCTCACAACCTCGTAAAGGCTACAGTTGCTGCCCTTACCGAGATGCGTGATGCCTATACCGTAGCCGGTTTGCGCGGAGTTCCTATGAGTAAGGTCTTTAACGGTTAGGAGGCAATAACATGACAAAATATAGAATTACCCAGATCGTCAGCAAAAACGGCGAGACCCGCAGGCAGAAAGAGAACCTTAGGTGTCTCGGTATTCGGAGGATGCATCATACTGTAGAGGTTGAGAAAAATCCCATGACAACCGGTATGTTGACCAAAGTTCTTCATTTGGTGAAGGTAGAGGAAATCTAATAGGAGGAATGACGTATGAATTTGCATAACTTGAAACCTGCAAAAGGTTCCACACACAATAGCAAAAGAGTAGGCCGTGGCCAGGGTTCCGGTAAGGGTGGCACAGCTACCCGCGGTACCAAGGGAGCACAGGCTCGTGCTGGATATGAGCACAAGATTGGCTTTGAAGGCGGTCAGATGCCTATCCAGAGGCGTGTTCCAAAGTTCGGCTTCCACAATCCTACCAGAGTAGAGTATCAGCCTGTAAGTCTTTCTGCTCTTCAGAAACTTTCTGAGAAGCTTGGAACTTCAGTTATCACTCTCGAGAATTTGCATGACGCGCGTCTTGCAGGCAAGAGCGACCTCGTGAAGATTCTTGCAACAGGTGAGCTTACAGCAAAGATCGAAGTATCTGCCCACGCTTTCTCCAAGACAGCAGCGGAGAAGATCGAGGCAGCAGGAGGTAAAGTCGTTAAGATCGGGGAATAATGAAGAAGTTCATAGAAACAATCAGGAACATCTTCATGATTGAGGAGTTACGCAAGAGAATCGTGTATACGTTTCTCTTGATACTCGTTTATCGTATTGGGTGTTTCGTTGTGATTCCCGGCATAGACCCGACGCTTCTTGCCAATTCTGCCCTTGAGGGACGTGCGCAGGAAGGCCTTGTCGGTCTGCTTAATATGTTCTCCGGCGGTGCTTTTGGCAACGCTTCCATCTTTGCGCTTGGTGTGATGCCCTACATCTCGGCATCCATCATCGTGCAGCTTCTAGGAATGTTTGTTCCTTATTTCAAGAAACTTCAGATGGAGGGTGAGAGTGGAAGGCGCAAGATGAACCAGATAACAAGGTATCTTACTGTCCTTGTTCTCTGTATTCAGTGCCCGGCTTATCTTGCCACTACACATAACCTTATCCCTGGAAAGGCATTCATCGCTATTAATCAGCTTGGATGGAGTAATTTCACATTCAACCTTGTCTCAACAATAGTGCTTCTTGCCGGTTCCATGTTTGTGATGTGGCTTGGTGAGAGGATTACAGACAGGGGTATTGGCAATGGAATATCTCTTCTCATTATGATAGGTATTGTTGCAAGACTGCCTTATGCGCTTATGGCCGAGTTCGGCTCGAGGATGAGTTCTACTACAGGTGGTCTTATTTTCTTCATTATTGAGCTCGTGATCCTTTTCTTTGTCTTTGTTGCGGCAATTGCCCTAGTACAGGCATTGAGAAAGATTCCCCTTCAGTATGCAAGGCGTGTAGTCGGCAACAAGCAGGTTATGGGAACGCGCCAATATCTTCCTTTGAAGATTAATGCTGCCGGCGTTATGCCTATCATTTTTGCACAGGCAATCATGCTTTTCCCTATTCTGTTCTCAAATTGGGATGCAACAAGGGGGATTGCAGCAGCGTTGAGCGACTATACAGGAGTTTGGTACAATCTCTTGTTCGGCCTTCTCGTCTTTGCATTCACGTATTTCTATACGGCAGTTACTGTTCAGCCTAATATGATGGCAGAGCAGCTTAAGCAGAATAATGCTTTCATTCCAGGTGTAAAGCCAGGAAAGAAGACTGCTGAATTCATAGACGATGTGATGTCAAAGGTTACATTGCCTGGATCTATTTTCTTGGCAATCATAGCCATACTTCCCGCATTTGCAATGGTGCTCGGTGTCAACAACCAGTTTGCAAGCTTCTTTGGAGGTACCTCTCTGCTGATTCTTGTCGGAGTTGTTCTCGACACTTTGCAGCAGATAGATAGCTATTTGCTTATGCGTTATTATGACGGATTGATGAAGACAGGTCGTCTGAGTGGACGTTCAGGAATGTAATTCTTAATAGGAGAAGTTGGAATTATGATAAAGCCGAAAACAGAAGAGGAAATTGAGCTTCTTAAAGAGAACGGAATTCTTGTCTCGAAGACCTTAGCCGAGGTTGGAAAGGCAGTAGCACCCGGTGTGACAACTGCGGAGTTGAATAGGGTGGCTGAAACTTTTATCCGTGATCATGGGGCAATTCCTAGTTTTCTGGGGTTCGAAGGCTTTCCAGCTGCAATATGTGCTTCTGTTAATGACGTTGTTGTCCACGGTTTTCCGTCGGATTACGTCTTGAAGGAAGGAGACATCGTCTCCTGCGATATCGGAACTCTATACAAGGGGTATAACGGGGATTCCTGTTATACTTTCCCTGTAGGAGAGATTGATGCCGAGACCCGCAAACTCCTTGATGTGACAAAGGCGTCTTTGTACAAAGGCATAGAGCAGGCTGTGGATGGCAATAGAACCGGCGATATCGGATACGCGGTGCAAACGTATGCTGAGTCATTCGGATTCTCTGTGGTCAGAGAGCTCGAAGGCCATGGAATTGGCGGAGGAAGAGAAGGTCTGCATGAAGCCCCGGGTGTGCCCAATTATGGCCGCAGGGGACATGGTGCAAGACTTGTAGACGGCATGACAATATGTATTGAGCCGATGATAAATGCAGGATCCAAGGATGTGTACCTTGCTAAGAATGGTTGGGCGGTGCACACTTGCGATCACAAGCGCTCGGCGCATTATGAGCTTACGGTTGTTGTCCGAAAAGGCAAGGCTGAACAACTTTCCACCTTTGACTTCATTGAGAATAACCCTGATATTAAATTTTAAGATGTATATTTCAAATGTCTAAGCAAACAGCTATTGAACAGGACGGGACGATAGTAGAGACGCTCCCTAATGCAATGTTTAAAGTCGAATTGGAGAATGGTCATGTGATTCTTGCTCATATATCTGGCAAGATGAGGCAGAACTTCATCCACATCCTGCTCGGTGACAAGGTTAGAGTTGAGATGTCACCTTATGATTTGACTAAAGGCAGAATATCCTTCAGATACAAATAAAAATTTTCGCAATATGAAAGTAAAAACATCCCTCAAGAAGCGCAGCGAAGATTGCAAGTTCGTAAGACGTAAAGGTCGTCTTTATGTAATCTGCAAGAAGACTCCTAAGTTCAAGATGCGCCAAGGATAATATTCAGTTGTATAACAAAAAAAGTACGATAATATGGCAAGAATAGCCGGTGTTGATTTACCGAACAACAAAAGGGGAGAGATAGGCCTTACCTATATCTATGGTATAGGTCGCTCGTCCGCAAGAAAGATCCTTGAGGAGTGCGGAATCGATTTTGATACTAAGGTGCATGAGTGGAACGATGATCAGATCTCAAAGATCCGTTCAGTCATCTCTTCTGAATACAAGATCGAAGGTGAACTCCGTTCAACAGTCCAGATGAATATCAAACGTCTCATGGATATCGGTTGCTACAGGGGAATCCGTCATCGTCTCGGACTTCCTGTGCGCGGCCAGAGCACCAAGAACAATGCCCGTACAAGAAAGGGTAAGAAGAAGACTGTTGCAAATAAGAAGAAGGCAACCAAATAAAGTTTGATGAATTATGGCAAAGAAGACAACAACCGCAAAAAAGAGAGTTGTAAAAGTAGAAGCGACTGGTGAAGCTCATATCTCATCAACCTTCAATAATGTGATCATCGCTCTTACTAATAATGTAGGTCAGGTAATTAGCTGGTCTTCAGCTGGAAAGAGTGGTTTCCGCGGCTCGAAGAAGAATACTCCTTATGCAGCTCAGGTTGCAGCAGAGGATGCAGCAAAGTCAGCGTTTGATGCAGGTTTGCGCAAAGTAAAGGTTTTTGTAAAGGGACCTGGGGCAGGTCGTGAATCTGCTATCAGGACCATCAACCAGGCTGGCATAGAGGTTACCGAGATAGTAGACGTAACTCCGATGCCCCACAATGGTTGCAGACCTAAGGGCCGTCGTAAAGTTTAATTTTTAAAGATCAATTGCAATGGCAAGATATATTGGACCAAGTACCAAAATAGCGCGCAAATTCGGCGAGCCGATCTATGGAGCAGATAAGGATTTTGAAAAAAGAAATTATCCTCCGGGACAGCACGGTGCAGCACGCAAGCGTGCAAGAAAGTCTACTGACTACGGTATTCAGCTGAAGGAGAAGCAAAAGGTAAAATATATGTATGGTTTGCTTGAAAAGCAGTTCCGTAATACATATGAGAAAGCTTCTCGTCTTGCTGGCCAGAAAGGAGAAAACTTGCTTTTCCTTCTTGAGTCTAGGCTTGACAATATTGTATATCGTCTCGGAATAGCTCCGACCCGTGCAGCTGCCAGGCAGCTTGTGCTCCATCGTCATATTACACTCAACGGTGAAGTATGCGGCATACCTTCGGCTAATGTAAAGCCTGGTTATGTAATCGCTGTTAGGGAAAGATCAAGAAGCCTTGAAGTTATACAGAGCAGCGTTGCAGCAGCCAAGAAGTATTCATGGCTTGAGTTCGATCCGAAGACGCTCACTGGCAAGTTCCTCAATATCCCTGCTAGGACAGAGATACCGGAGACTATCAATGAGCAGCTGATCGTTGACCTTTACTCTAAGTAATAGTAACACCTAATAGAATAAATATGGCAATCTTAGCATTTCAGAAACCTGACAAAGTGATAATGCTCGAAAGTACTGATACCGTAGGTCGTTTCGAGTTCAGGCCTTTGGAGCCTGGATACGGGCAGACAATCGGTAATGCACTTCGTAGGATACTTTTATCTTCTTTGGAAGGCTTCGCAATCAGTTCGATAAAGATCTCGGGTGTGGATCAGGAATTCGCTACAATACCCGGAGTTATCGAAGGGATGCAGGATATTATCCTCAATCTCAAGACCGTTAGGCTCAAGAGGATGGTTGATTCTGTAGACTCTGAGGTGGCAAATATCACTATTAGCGGTAAGCAGGAGTTTACCGCAGAGGATATCTCAAAAGGATTGTCTTCTTTCAAGGTGCTCAATCCGGAACTGCACATCTGTTCTTTGGAGCCTTCAGTTAAGCTGGAGATTTCCCTTACGATTACAAAAGGAAGAGGTTTTGTCCCTGCAGATGAGGAGAGGGACGAGAATACACCGATTGGAACTATTCCGATCGATGCTATCTATACCCCTATTCGCAAAGTCAATTGGACAGTCGAGAAATGGAGGGTAGAGCAGAAGACCGACTATGACAAACTCAATCTTGAGATTGTGACAGACGGTTCCATCTCCCCTAACGCAGCACTTCAAGATGCAGCAAATATCCTTATCTATCACTTTAAGCTCTTTACTGATGACAAGAAGATGACATTGGAGAGCACTGTGGTACCGGATTCCAAAGAGCTCGATGAAGAATCACTGCGTATGAGGCATCTGCTTCTCAATAAGCTCTCTGATCTTGGACTTTCCGTGCGGGCATATAACTGCCTTAAGGCAGCTGAGATAGATACCTTGGCCGATCTAGTCTCATATTCGAGGCCGGAGCTTATGAAGTTCCGCAATTTCGGTAGGAAGTCTCTCAGTGAAATCGATCAGATGCTTGAGAAGATGAAGCTCTCTTTCGGAATGGATGTCACTAAGTACAATATCGAACCAAAGAAAAAGAATAACGCGTAAATCATGAGGCATAATAAAGCAATAAATCATCTTGGCCGCCAGAGTGGGCATCGTAAGGCATTGCTCGCCAATTTGGCTTGTTCTGTTATCCTGCACAAGAGGATTCAGACAACTCTCGCCAAGGCAAAGGCTCTGAGGCCTTATCTTGAGCCGCTTGTTACCAAGTCGAAAGATGACTCCACGCATTCTCGCCGTGTTGTGTTCAGCTATCTTAAGGATAAGAATGCTGTGTCTGAACTTTTCCGTAACATAGCTCCCAAGATAGCCGACCGTCCGGGTGGATATCTTCGTGTCCTTCACACTGGTTTCAGACAGGGTGACGGCTCAGAGATGGCTCTTGTCGAATTTGTTGATTTCAACGAGTCCGCTCTTGCTACACCTGCTAAGGAAGCAAAGAAGACTACTAGAAGAAGCCGTTCAAAGAAGGCTGCAGAGGCTCCTGCCGTTGAGGCTGTCAAGGAGACTCCTTCTGAGACAACAGAGGAGAAACCGACTGAAGCATAATATCCTTTGATATAATCAATTGAAAGGGCCGATGGAATTACTCCACCGGCCTTTTTCTATGTGTTGATATATGTCATTTTCTGTTGAGCGTTACCTATTTAGTATCTTTTGTATATATATTGAATCGATTTGTATCGTATTATAGAAAATAGTCCTATATTTGCCTTCGGCTCCTGTATATTTCCGGATTGTTGGCAGGGCGTTCTTTCTGCATGAAAGACCTTGTCTGCTATGCAGAAGTATATGAGAGATACACATGACAAATAACACAAACTAATCGATAGTATGGACTATATCTTCTATGCAGTGCCATTGGCTTCATTGGCGGCATTGTTCTTTGCCTGGATATTCTTCAGGCAGATGATGAGGGCGAGCGAAGGTAATGTTACAATGAAAGAAATCGCAGGCTATGTCCGTTCAGGGGCTATGGCTTATCTTCGCCAGCAGTACAAGGTTGTCATCATTGTTTTTGTGATCCTTGCAGCTTTTTTTGCCGTTCTTGCATATGGATTCAATATTCAGAATACATGGGTGCCGTTTGCTTTCATTACCGGAGGTTTCTTCTCCGGTCTGGCCGGATTTATAGGTATGAAGACTGCGACCTATGCTTCGGCAAGGACAGCAGAGGCGGTACGTAAATCACTGAATTCAGGTCTCAAGATTGCTTTCCGCTCTGGAGCGGTAATGGGGCTTACTGTAGTTGGATTGGGACTTCTTGATATATCTGTATGGTATGTAATATTGAGGCTCTTTGTAGATAGTCCCAATGAATCTCAGACATTAGTGACTATAACGACGACAATGCTTACATTCGGAATGGGCGCTTCTACACAGGCTCTCTTCGCAAGGGTTGGAGGCGGAATCTATACTAAGGCCGCTGATGTAGGGGCAGATATCGTAGGTAAAGTAGAGGCGGATATCCCAGAAGACGATCCGAGAAATCCTGCTACCATAGCGGACAATGTCGGTGACAATGTGGGCGATGTTGCCGGTATGGGTGCTGATCTATATGAGTCTTACTGTGGTTCTATTCTTGCAACGATGGCGCTTGGTGCCTCTTCCTTTTTCGGTGATGTCGATGCTCAGACAAGGGCTATATTTGCCCCTATGCTGATAGCGGCTTTTGGTGTGGTCCTTTCAATTATAGGGATATATGTAGTAAGGACAAAGGAGGGTGCAGAGCTAAATGATTTGCTTGCTTCTTTGGGACGAGGCACTAACATGAGTGCCTTGCTCATAGGCTTGTTTGCATTCGGTATCTTTTATTTCTTGGACTTCTCCAACTGGTGGCAGCTTTCCCTGTCAGTCATCTCAGGCCTGTTGTCGGGTGTGATTATTGGCAAGTCCACAGAATATTATACGTCACATTCTTACAGCCCTACCAGAAAGCTTGCTGAGAGTTCGCAGACAGGTCCTGCAACAGTGATTATCGGGGGTATGGGACTTGGAATGATTTCTACAGCTATTCCGGTGATCACAATTGCTGTTACGATCGTCTTGTCTTATCTATGTGCAAGTGGTTTTTCTTTTTCTGTCGATAGTATAGGCTCCGGACTTTACGGTATAAGTATCGCGGCTGTGGGAATGCTGTCAACGCTTGGAATTACGCTTGCTACCGATGCATATGGCCCTATCGCGGACAATGCTGGAGGAAATGCTCAGATGAGCGGTCTGGATCCGGAGGTTCGTAAGAGAACGGATGTTCTTGACTCTCTTGGCAATACAACTGCGGCTACCGGCAAAGGCTTTGCTATAGGTTCTGCTGCACTGACTGCCTTGGCTTTGCTTGCTTCCTATATCGAGGAGATAAAGATAGCGTTGCAGCATATAGGAGTTCAAGCCATAGCTGTCGGGGATAAGCTCGTTGATGTGACGTCTGCAACAATTATCGACATCATCGGGTATTATCAAGTTAACCTTATGAATCCTAAGGTTCTGGTGGGAGTATTCATAGGCTCTATGATGGCCTTTCTGTTCTGTGGACTTACTATGAATGCCGTTGGAAGGGCTGCGCAGAAGATGGTTACCGAGGTAAGGAGACAGTTCCGGGAAATACAAGGCATTCTGACTAGTGAACGTCGTCCTGACTATGCGAGATGCGTGGAGATCTCCACTCGGGGTGCACAACATGAGATGGTACTTCCCTCTGTAGTGGCTATCGTTGTGCCGGTATTGACAGGGCTGACTCTTGGAGTTGCGGGGGTTATGGGGCTTCTGGTAGGTGGACTTGCTTCTGGTTTTGTCCTGGCTGTATTCCTTGCTAATTCCGGAGGGGCTTGGGACAACGCCAAGAAATATGTCGAAGAAGGAAATTTCGGTGGTAAGAATTCTGCCAGCCACAAGGCTACAATAGTGGGAGATACTGTTGGCGACCCTTTTAAGGATACGTCAGGGCCTTCACTTAATATTCTTATCAAGCTGATGAGTATGGTATCCATAGTAATGGCCGGTCTTACTGTGTTAGTTGGATAGCTTCCTGCTGATGAGTCTCCAGTCAATTGCGAGGTTTTCTATTATGTTTCTATGACTTTTTGAAAAGAATAGCTGATGAGCTATCTGATTGAGCAAAGGTCTGAAGAGGCAGACATAAAAAGCCTATAAAGGACTTTTTTAATAGATTTCATAAAATTTCAACCAGCTTCTAAATGAATAATTATTGATACTATTAAAAATAAACAGTAAATTGCATCGATTTTTTGTAGATAGTAACATTATTAAATAGAGGGGCTAATAGAATGAAAAGAATCACTATCCGTGATGTGGCACGAGAAGCGAAAGTGTCAGTCACACTTGTGTCGTTCGTGATGAACGCAAAAAGGGACAAAGATGGTAATTTGGATTGTCCCGTCAATGCTGATACTGCTAAGAGAGTACTGCAGGTAGCCCAGAAGTTAGGCTATAGGCGTAATTTCGCAGCAGCCTCCCTAAGAAGTGGCCGTTCTAACTCTATTGCAGTAATCCCCAACGATATATCGAACAAATTCTTTGCTGGTATATCTAGATGTATAGAAGACAAGGCACGGAGTTATGGCTATACAGTGCTTTTCGCAAGTTCAGACGAGAAGGCGGATCGTCTTGACAGTGTCATAGATGCTGTGTTGGCCCACAATATAGATGGCTTGATCGTAGCACCTTGTAAAGGTGGCGAGGATGCCATAAAGAAGGCAACTGATTATGGTGTGCCTGTTGTCTTGCTTGACAGGGATATAGAGAGTTTGGACAATGTCGGCAAGGTTCTTCTTGATGATGTTGCTGCCGGTCGTATGGCTACTGGACTATTCATTGAGCGTGGCTACCGTAAGATAGAGATGATATCTTATTCTCTTGGTATCTCAAGTCTTGAGGAAAGAGAGTTGGGGTATCGAGATGAGATGATGGATAAGGACTTGTATGACAATGTCAACGTCCACTATACTTCTTATGAAAAGGCTGGGGAGGATGTTCCTGCTATCATTAAGGATGCAGTGTCAAGAGGAGTGGATGCTATTTTCCTGCCGACATATTCGCTTTCTGCCTTGGCTCTTATGGCAATGAGGGATCTCGGTCTCAAGACACCGGATGATCTGGCAGTCATAGGCTTCGATGTGAGTGATATCTACCAGCTTTATGAGACTTCTGTTACCCATATTGTCCAGCCGCTGAAGGAGTTGGGCGAGATGTCGGTTGACAATCTGATCAATATGATACATGGCAAGGCTCCCGAGAAGTTAGTCCTTAAACCTGAGATGATTGAAGGCGGTTCAACCGCACCGAAGCATTAGTACTCCTCCATAATACAACGATTGAGAAGCTGTTTTTTTGTTTGAAGATATATTCCCACCAAAGTACATCTTTACCAAATCAAGACATATAGAATAGCAAAGAGGCTGACCACGTAGTCAGCCTCTTTGCATATCGGTAAGAGCAGACTATTTCTCGGCTTCTTCTACTGCCTTGAAATATCTGTATGAATTGACCTTGAGTTCGCCTGTTGACAACTCATCGCAGACAATAGTGCTGTCAGGGTGATTCTGAAGGGCTGATAGAGTGCAATAGTGCGACATAGGTCCTTCAACCGCGTCCTTGATGGCGCGGGCTTTCTTGCTGCCGAATGCGAGTATAACCACTTCCTTGGCAGAAGTTACGGTAGCGACACCTACTGTGAGAGCTTGCGTTGGAACAAGGTTTACATCATTGTCGAAGAATCTTGAATTTACCACGCGAGTGTCGTAAGTCAGTGTGACAACCCGTGTTCTTGACTGAAGAGGGGAGAATGGCTCGTTGAATGCGATGTGGCCGTCTTCTCCGACACCACCGAGGAATAGGTCAAATCCTCCCGCTGCCTCTATTGCTTTCTCGTATGCTGCACATTCTGCTGTCGTGTCAGATGCGTTTCCATTGAGAATGTGAATGTTCTCTGCCGGTTCGTCTATATGATCGAACAGATATTTGTGCATGAATGAATGGTAACTTTCCGGATGTTCCTCAGCAAGCCCGACATATTCGTCCATGTTGAAAGAAATGACATTCTTGAATGATATCTCACCAGCTTTCACCATACGGATAAGTTCTGCGTATGTCTCAATAGGAGTTGATCCGGTGCAGAGTCCGAGAACAAAAGGCTTGTCTGTCCTTGATGCCTTTTCCTTGATCTTGGCAGCAATGTGATGGGCTGCCCAGATAGAGCCTTCTTGGCTGTTGTTGCGTATAATAAGTTTCATTTTAATTGAGTTTCAGAAATACTTCAATAGCTTGATATTCAGCCATTCCGAGCTGATCATACTGGCGTGCTGTATTTTCAGTACGGTCTTCCGCACGCTGCCAGAATTCGCGCGGATCATCTCCAGGGAACGGTACTATGTCTTTCTGCGATAGGTGTCTGAATATTGCATGGCGTTTCTCCACTACTTCGTCTGGGCTTAGAGGCACAGCCATGTCTACTCTTCCAAGCTCCCATTCCATCCAAGCTCCTCTGTAAAGCCATATGTGGGCCTCGTTGAGCCACGTCTCTCCTTCTTCCTTGAGTTGTTCGATGGCCTCAAGAGCAGCCTCTGTACATACCCTGTGTGTGCCGTGGGGGTCTGCAAGGTCTCCGGCCATGAAAATCTGGTCAGGATGCAGTTTCTTGACTAGGGCCTTGATTATGTCCAGATCTTTCTGGGTTCTCGGAAGTTTGGCTACTCCACCCGACTCGTAGAAAGGCAGATTGAGGAAGTGTACGTTTGTATTGTCGTTGAGGCCGAATGACCTGTCAGCGCCTCGTGCTTCGCTTCTTCTGATTGCAGCCTTTATTGCGAGCAGTTCCTTGGGTTCAGGCTCTCCAGGTCTCTTGCTGTCTATGATTTTCTTGACTCTGTCAAATTCATTTGCGAATCCGAGCTGATATGCAGCGTCCATATGCTGGAGTACAACATCGTCATGTACGGCAAGGTCTCCTGAGGTCTCGTATGCTACATGGACATTGTGTCCCTGATGCACAAGACGGATAAATGTGCCTCCCATAGAGATTACGTCATCGTCCGGATGTGGGGAGAATATGAGAACGGTCTTGGGAAAAGGCTTTGCGGCTACAGGTCTATGGCTGTCGTCTGCATTGGGCTTTCCTCCTGGCCATCCTGTGATTGTGTGCTGCAAGTCGTTGAATACTTCTATGTTAATCTTGTCATATGGCCCGAACTTGTCGAGAAGCTCTCCCAAAGCATGTTCAAGATAGTCTTTCTGAGTAAGTTTCAGTATGGGCTTGTGCACTTCTTGACAAAGCCACACAACAGCTTTACGGATAAATTTCCGTGTCCAATTGCATGGGCCTATCTTCCAAGGTGCAACAACCCTTATGAGCAGAGAAGCAGCGGTATCGTCAGTAAAGCAGGTGATGTTAGGGTGTCCCTGTAGTAGAGATGCAGGGAAATCTGAGCTTTGCGGACTTTCTACGACATGCAGTACGGCTTCTGCTTTATCTTCCCCCCAGGCCATTAGAACGATCTTCTTCGCACTTAGGATTGTGTCAATGCCGATAGTTATAGCAGCTGACGGGGTGTGTTTGAAGTCTCCGTTGAAATTCTTGGCCTGTCGCTTGCGTGACTGGTAGGGGAGTAGAACTGTGCGGGTACGGCTTTTTTGTGAAGTCCCGGCCTCGTTAAAGCCAACTTGACCGCTTTCTCCCATACCTATTACAATCATATCGGCTCCGCGTATCATTTTGTCGTATTTCTCGCAATATTCCGATATTTTGTCCTCAGGAATGCTTCCGTCAGGGATATGGATATTCTCCTCTTTGATGTCGACTAAGTTCAGAAACTCTGAATGCAACCTGCTGTTGCGGCTCTGCGGTGCGCCTTTGGGGTAAGGGTAGTATTCGTCAATCGAGAATACTTCTACATTGCTGAATGAAACCTTGCCATCCTGATATTTCTTGGTCAGCCATTTGTAAAGTGAGACCGGAGTTACGCCTGTGGAAAGTCCAAGCTTGAATTTGCGTCCTTGACACGAGTTTATCGCATCTATGATCATGTCCGCGATAGCTTCGCTTGCAGTGGTGGACTCGTCATAGATCTCAGTCTTGATTTTCTCGTAACTGTGCAGAATATCGGAGGGCAATCCTTTATCGATAAGTCCGCCGTCTTTAGGCAATGTGAAATGTTTCATCGTATGAATGACAATAATTGATTCTATCTGCAAAATTACGAATTTTACTAAGAAGCTGTTTGAATTTTTTGTTCAGTTATCTTAATATATAGACTGCTGTCGCCCGTACCGTAAAGACACCACTGATTGCAAATATACTGGTTCATTAACTATGGGCGGGTTGCTATGTCGCTAAGATAGTACTCGGTCGAGAAATCTGTAGCTGAGTGCCTCAAGAAGATGATCTTCTCTGATAGGCATTCCTACGGCAGCTTCTGACGGGTCTGAGCCCTCTTTCGACGGACCGCAGGATGACTCAAGGTCGGCTATAGTCCTTGCTACCTTTAATACGCGAGTGAATCCTCTTGCACTCAAGCCGTATTTAGAGGCAATCGCCTCAAGTATCCCAGTAACATTCGAGTTTGTCAAGCAATACTTCTCTATCTGGCGTCCCTGCATCTCCGCATTGAGATAGATGCCTTCTTCCTTGAATCTCATCCTTTGTATCTTACGGGCTGCAGTGATCCGGCTTCTTATATCCCTGCTGCATTCCCCACGAGTCTTGCTGACCAATGATGCCGGACTTACAGGCCTGATGTTGATCTGGATGTCTATTCTGTCCATTATCGGCCCGGATAGCCTGGAGAGATAATCCGCCCTCTTGTACGGAGAGCAGGTGCAGCGTCCTTTCTCTCCATAATATCCGCATGGACATGGATTAGTCGCAGCAATAAGCATGAACGAAGCTGGGTATTCCACTTTTGTCCTCAGGCGAGATATGATTACTTTCCTGTCTTCAAGTGGACCTCGCAATGCTTCGGTTATCTGCCGAGACATCTGTCCGAACTCGTCAATGAAAAGTACTCCGTTCTGGGCCAGAGAGATCTCTCCGGGAAGGATATTGTCAGCATTGCCTCCTCCTATCATTGCCGCCATGGACACACTGTAATGTGGCGAACGGAACGGGCGTTGTCGGACTAACCCGCAAGCCCCGTTGTGGAGGCCTGCTACGGAGTAAATCTTGCTGGTCAGGATGGCTTCATCTTGTTCCATGGGTGGCAGAATCCCTACTATAGCTCTTGCGATGGAAGTCTTCCCAGAACCAGGCGGTCCTATCATTATTAGATTGTGTCCGCCTGCTGCAGCTATCTCAGCACCTCTTTTTGCCCCTTCCTGACCCAAAATGTCGGCGAAATCCATATATTCTCCTTCTTGTCTCCCGTCCTCTTTGTCATGTGAAGTGGCGATGATCAGTCCTGCAGCCCTTCTGTCCCCTTGAAGTATCCAGATTACTTCTTCGAGGCTTCTTACTCCATAGATTTTCGTCCCTTTGAGCTCGGCTGCTTCTAAAGCTGACGAATAGGGCAAGATACATCCCGCCAATCCATCTTTTGCGGCATATTCAGCGATAGGAAGAGCTCCGGACAGCGGACGAACAGAGGCGTCAAGCCCGAGCTCCCCCATGATCAGATACGAGGATATCAATGGAAGAGAGCATTGACCAGATGCTGCGATAATACCTATTGCTATCGGCAAGTCATATCCACTTCCGCTTTTGCGGATATCGGCCGGGGCAAGGCTTATCACTATCTTCCTGCCTGGTATTCGGAATCCTACAGACTGCAATGCAGTCACTGTACGCAACAGGCTCTCTTTGACTGCCAGGTCTGCCATTCCAACAAGATGAATACCGATACCGGGACTAATGTCGACTTCGACCTTTACCGGAAGAGCTTCTATGCCTATGCATTTGGCGCAATTTATGTGTATAAGCATTGTCTTTTTTCTCGCAATATCGGTAAGAAATGTGTTAGGGGACTTAAAAATCATATATTTCTACACATAAATCTTAAATTTGTGCGATAATAATTTCTTCTGATGAGAATGAACATATTCGCGACAATCGGACGTTATACTATGTTCTTGCGGCAGGCTTTCCGGAAGCCGGAAAGGCGCAGGATGATACGGCGCCAATTCATTATAGAGATAGATAAACTGATCTTGTCGTCTATTGTCATAGTCGGAGTTATATCCGTATTTATGGGTGGAGTCTTGGTAATACAGACAGCATCCAATATGTCCAATCCGTTCCTTGACAGAATGCTTATAGGATATATGGTCCGTGAAAGTATGGCTTTGGAATTCAGTTCGACAATGGTAGCTCTGATACTTGCCGGCAAGATGGGTTCCAGCATTGCTTCTGAGATAGGCAGTATGAGAATATCCCAGCAACTTGATGCTATAGATATGATGGGTATCAATAGTGCTTCATTTGTCGCCAGACCCAAGATTCTGGCCGTAACACTTGCAACCCCACTGCTGACTCTTCTGAGTTTTGTCCTTGGTCTGGCTGGTGGCGCCCTTATTGTATGGCTGACCTCGATAATACCTACCGCAAAATATTTCACAGGATTGAGATATGCGTTCAATCCATATTTTATAGTTTACAGTTGCATCAAGACGGCAGTTTTCGGATTTATAATCTCTTCTGTTGCGTCTTATCACGGTTACCATGCAAAGGACGGATCTCTCGGGGTAGGGCGATCGAGTACAAAAGCTATCGTTGCATCGAGTATCCTGATATTGATGTTTGACCTTCTGATTACCCAACTTCTTCTATATTGACACTTCCGGTGACGTATCCGGCCTTTCTTGGCAGGACGATCCCTTTCCAGAAAATGCTTTAATGATGATAACGGTCCACAATCTGACAAAGAGTTTTGATGGCAAGCCTGTGCTTAAAGGCGTGTCAATGTCATTTCTTCCGGGCAAATGCAATATGCTCATCGGTGCCAGCGGCTCTGGTAAGACAGTCTTGCTTAACATGCTGATAGGACTGATAGCTCCGGATAGCGGGGAGATTATGTATGGAGATCAGGTATTTACAAAAATGTCTGAATACGAGAAGAAAAGGTTGCATCAGAAGATAGGTGTCCTTTTCCAAGGTAGTGCTCTATTTGACTTCAGGACAGTGTTGGGCAATATAATGTTCCCGATGGATTTCCTTACCAACTGGAGCGAGAAAGAGAAAGTGGAGAGGGCTCGTTATCTTTTAGATAAGGTCAATGTGCGTGATTCCGAGGATAAGTATCCGAGCGAACTGTCAGGCGGAATGCAGAAGAGAGTAGGAATCGCCAGGGCAATAGCTCTCAATCCTTCATTCCTATTTTGTGACGAGCCTAATTCAGGACTTGACCCTGAGACTTCCATCGTGATAGATCGGCTCATCAGTTCTATTACTAAAGAATTCGGAATTACCACAATCATGAACACTCATGACATGAATTCCATGCTTGAGATAGGGGACAATATCGGATTCCTTCACAACGGAACTATTTTGTGGGAGGGAGACAGGCATTCTATATTGTACTCGGACTGTCAGCCTCTTATAGAGTTTCTTAGTGCCAACACATTGGCCCGTAATATAATAAATGATACAAGGCATGGCCGTAGCTCGCTTGGAGGGCCGACTGCCAATCTGTAACTCTGACTGCAATAGACTTCCGTTTACTTAGTCAATAGGGTAGAGAGCAAATATAGCAGAGCCGCTTCCTGACATAGAAGCATAGATAGCTCCGGAGTCGTATAGAGAGTCCTTTATTGCACGAAGTTCAGGATGTTTCAGAAATACGCTTTCTTCAAAATCATTGCTTATCGCCTCTCGCCATCTCTCGACAGGAAGTCTGAGAGCATCTTCAAGCGGGATCGGTGGAAGGTGTGGCACTATTCCCTCATAAGCTTCTTTTGTTGACACATGTATGCCTTCGGGAACTACTATCTTGAGTTCATAATTCTTTGAGCATGCGTCGTTGTTAAGGTTATGGCTATTGTCTGTACTAAGGGAGTTGTCAGTTGCTGCTTTCTCGTAGATATTGACAGGCATTGCGTATGGAGTCAGCAGTTCTCCTCTTCCTTTGCCTATCATAGGTGAGTCTTCAATGAAGAATGCACAGTCACTTCCGGCTTTCGCTGCCAACGTCCTAAGTTGTTCTTTTGACAGTCCAAGTCCGAATAGATTGGAAAGCATCATCATGCAATAAGCCCCGTCTGCAGAGCCGCCTCCCAGTCCGGCTCCGACCGGAGAGAGTTTCTCAAGGTATATCTTGACTGCGGGTAGGCTGAATCTTCTGTCAAGTAGTCTATATGCCTTGACAGTAAGGTCCTGAAGTACGTCCCAGTTCACGCCCTCAGCTCGTGCTACAGTTATCATCACCTTCCCGTCAGGTGATATGGCCTGCCTCAAGGTTGGGGATTTGTCATCAGAAGCATCGTATCTTGCCAACATTGAAGCTGAGGTGCGGCTGTAATCGTCTCCCGCAATGATCTCAAGTATATCGGAGTATTGGTGCGAGGGGAAAAACAGAGTCTCAATGTCGTGGTATCCGTCATTCCTCTTACGCAGGATATTCAGTCCTATATTTATCTTGACATGTGGGCGTGTTATCATATCGCAGTCATAATATGGCTGCAAACATAGTCATAATTCGTGTATTTTAAGTATGTTTGCAGGGGTAAATGACATAGTATGAGACATGAGATAAAGATAAATTCACTCAAGGATATTGACAATGCCGCTATTGACTTTTTGAAAAAGACACAAGGACATAAGATCATAGCATTTTATGCTCCGATGGGCGCTGGCAAGACTACTTTCATATCCGCTGTATGCAGGGCTCTTGGCGTAAGGGAAGATGCTGTAAGTTCCCCTACTTTTGCGATCGTCAACGAATATAGAGCCGAAGGCGGAGAGCCTCTATATCATTTTGATTTTTACCGTATCTCAAAGGACGAAGAGGCCTATGATATAGGGTTTTTCGACTATGTGGACAGCGGAAAACTCTGTCTTATAGAGTGGCCTGAAAATATTGAGAACCTGTTGCCGGAAGAGACACTCAGGGTCAGTATCAAAGTTCTTCCTGACGGTTCCAGATCTGTGGAGTGGACTGACTAACATCTCTATTCTTTTCTTGAGATTCCGACTTTGATAGAGGATATATAGCCGTTGATGTGCAGTGTGTCAGCCTTGTCGTTTCGTGTGACAATGGGTGGCTTGCCGCTTTCACGCGATGACATTCCTGTGTAGAAAGTGTGCCCTTTGAGAACGCTACATCCGAGGCTCATGACACAGTATTCTCCCTTGGGGTTGTAAGCGCAATGGTGAGCGTCTCCCATGTATACGGCACCCAATATGACATCCCGTTTGTCAACGTATACGAAGGCATGTCCCCTTTCGTCCACATGAAAGGTGATAATCCTTTCCCCATCCCGTGTGCGCAATATTGTGCGCTTGTCAATGTCCCAAAGGATGGATGATACGTCCTTCCAGGCAGAGAATGTGAGATCTGCACTAAGACAGATCTTGTCTTCATGCCATAGCAGGCGACAGTTGCCTATATTTTCAGAATGGTTGGCGTTGAACTCTACTGTCTTACCTTTGCGGTATAGGATTGGTGCTCCGAGTTGGCCGTTTCTTCCGGCAGCAATATAGGTCTCTCCTTCTATTATCCTCATGTCGAAGACGGCATTTATCTCCGGGTCAGTTTCTATGGTTTCAGCTTTCCCGTTGCGAACGGAATAGCATACGTACCGGTCTCCACTTGCAGAAGAAAACCTGACACAGAAAAAGAACACTATATCCTCTCCGTCCATGCTGAGAGCACCGCTTTCGCATGATGGGTCAGGCAGTCTGCCTATGACACTACCTTCATTGTGCGTATACAGAACTTCTCCGTTACGCCGGTAAGACAAGCCTTGGCCGGATCTGTTCTGTCCGAGTGTATAGATTCCATCTTCGCGGACTAGAAACCCTATAATCATCTCACGTCCGTTATATCGGAAAAGCTCAGTTCCATTTCTAGATATTATTGTTTCTGTTGAAGTGGAATAGTCGGTATATAGATTGCCCCCTATAAGCCTGTGCATGTCCGCAGATGAAGCCACATTGTTGTTGTGTCCACCTTGAATTGATATAATCTTGATACCGTTCTTGTATGCGCATACTTTGAAGTCGGCAGTCTCACCAGCTTCATCATGCTGCCAGTCGTAGCCCTCTGCAAATTCTACGGTAGTGAGATATATTGTAGTGTCTGCCATTCCAGTGGCAAGGCTGTCCAGACCCTTCTTTTCGCTGTCTTTCTTCCTGCTTAAGTTGCGTGGGTTTCTTATGAGGTCGTTGTCTGTAAGGCTGCAGCCGCATGATATGGCAGCGATAACAAGGAGAATAGTTGTCGTTCTCATGGTTAGAAGCTGTTTTGAAATGTTTCGTCTCTTCTCTTATGGCCCTTTTCGGCCATTTTTCATCTTTGTCATCAGTCGAGTACCTCCAGTACACTCCTTCTTCCAAAGTCGAGGCTGCCTCGAAAAATCCTCATAATAAAATTCGGGTATCATTTCAAAACAGCTTCTTGGTCTTTTTGCCGCAAGAACGGTATTATTTCCGAATCAGCAAAGGCTGTTGGCTGTATTTTGACAGGAGTCGCCGACAGAAAAATATGATTTTTGTGTAGCCTTCCTATTTAAAAATAGTTTTGTCTTGATAGATTCGTAAACGTGGTCCTTCTAAATACCGATGCGAAGTCCTATCTCGAAGTTCATCATGAACGGCTGTTGAGTACGTATACTGACAGGTTGGTCGCAATCGAAGAAATACTGGAATCCTGGGTTTATATAGATTCCGAGGTCTTTGACGATATTGAATTCTACCCCGAGTCCAGCTCCAGCGGAGAGTTGTACGCCTTTTACATCTTCGTGGTGGACAATGTCTTTGTCACTACCATTGATCCTGAATTTGTTGGATACCGCCCTTTCTATGCTGCCTCCCGCATAGGCGTACAGACGAGTGCGCTTTCCTTTGAGAAGGTCATAATAGGCATTTACTGGAATTCCGATGTAATGGATTGTATGTCTTATGTCTTCACTAGAGCGGGAATCAACCATCTTACCATCTTCATATCTTGTATAGACTCCAGCGAAACTTCTTTGGAGCATAGTATAGGTTAGTCCGGTATTGATCCCCCATCTCTTTCCGAGTTCGATTCTGGTCCCGACTCCAAAAGTTACAGGGATAGAATAGGAGGATTCCGAACCGGTCTGACGTAGGATAGTGGCGTCCTGCAGATTGCCTGAAGACAAGTAGCTTGTTCTTGAACCTAATGAGGAAGCTTCTCCGTTGCTTGACACATTTCCGCCTATCACAATCGAGACGTGAGACTCTCTTCCCTTATCGTTGTCGTCGGGAAATTGTCCGAACTCGTCCCGTAAGATATTATCGTCATCTTCTGTAACCGACTCTTTGTCCGGTCTATCTGCTGAGGACGCTCCTGATGATACTTTGTCTTCTCCTGACTTTGTGCCTCCGTCCTTTATGCTGGGCTCATTATCGGAAGCGTCACTCGTCCTCTCATTGGAATATGTCTGTTCTGTGGCGTCAACCAATTCTGTGTATCTGTTGGAATCACCGATATTTCTGTCTTCTGCAAGAATTGAGTTGTTATGATTTGAGGCTGCAATTATATCTCCATTATTGGCTGGAATGCTTACAATGCCATCTGCATTTTCAGATGCCGGGGTAGTCTCGGAAGTCTCTTGCATGGCAGCCATTCTTTGCTCTTCGTATTTAGGATGATCTGTCCAAAGGATGACCCCGAGAGTTATGGCAGCTGCAGTTGTAGCCGCGGCCGTCCACTTTAGGATGCGGAGCAACGGAGCAACGATTCGTAGCCTCCCACTGTCAAGGGTTGCGAACAGCCGCTCTTCCACAAATGGTGGTACGGGCTCTTCCATATCTTCAATCAGGTCTCGAACCTGTTGGTCGAATATTTTATCTTTATCGCTCTCTTGCATCTCTGATCTTCTTTATCCGCTCCTGCAGCATGGCTCGGGCTCTGTTGAGGCGAGACCGGGAAGCAACACTGCTTATCCCGAGAGTCTCGGCGATATCATTGTGCGAATATCCTTCTATTGCGTACATGTTAAATATAGTCCTGTAGCAGGTTGGAAGAGAGGCTATCTGACGAAGAAGCTCCTTGTATCCTATATCCTGCACTGGGCATGGCTCATCACTTGTCATCCAGTCAGCGTTGTCAAGGCTGTCACTCATCTTGAGGGCATCATTTTTCCTTAATGACATAAGTGCCGTGTTGATGAAGATCCTCTTTGCCCAACCCTCAAATGACCCTTTGTCGGAGAAAGTCTCTATCTTTGAGAATAAGGTCACAAACCCATCCTGAAGTACGTCCTCAGCCGCGGTACGGTCGCCCATATATCTGACGCAAATTGCAAACATTTTGGGGGACAGAAGCCTGTAGAGCTCTCTCTGTGCGCTTCTGTCGCCTGATTTGCAATGCGTTATAATGTCATCATATATTGGCGTATTCATGGCTGTAGGCTATATCCCACACGCTTTCCACATATATAGATGCGTAACGTGCAGGAATTGTTGCATGATTTTGCGTATTTCCTTGAGTCTGCAGATTGTACTGCATGTCTAAATAGTGAATTTAGTATTAATTTTGCATATGGGTACTAAAATTCACTGAATATGCGATATCTATATACTGTTGTCATTTGTCTGTATCTGTCTGTATGCGGACTTTTGGCTCAGAATGAGGCTGGGGATTCAAGATTTGAAAAGATAGCTCCAAAAGGAGTCAAGGTGACCGAGTCTGAAGACTCACATATCATCGATGCGGTACAGTTCTATGAGTCCGGCCAGTATGAGCAGGCAATCAAGATTTTGACTAAACTTATAGCAGATGATTCAGAAAATGATGCAGCATATTATTATCGGAGTCTTGCCGAGATAGCTATCAACAGACTTGCGGAAGGCGAGGCTGACCTTAAGAAGGCTTCAACAATTGACCCGCATAACTTCTGGTACAGGTATTCGTTGGCAAATTACTATGCCGTAACCGGTAAGGAAGAGCTGACGATAGACATTTATAACACTCTGCTCCGGGATTATCCAAAGAAGACGGATCTGTATTATGGTCTTGCCAATCTGTATATCAAGCAGGGCCAGTTGGACAAGGCTTTGGAGATGATTTCCTCAATAGAGGAACAGTTCGGGAAGAGCGATGCGACGGTTATGAACAAGTTCAGCATTCTTAGGCAGGCCGGTAAGTCTGAAGAGGCATATAAGGAGTTGGAAAACTATAATAAGGAATATTCTTCGCCTCAAGTCCTTACTATGCTTGGAGATTATGAGATGGGATTGTATGCCGATTCGACAGCGCTCAGATATTATGACGAGGCTCTTGCTCTTGACGGGGATTTCGCGCCTGCGATCTTAGGCAAGGCTGAGGTATACAGGATGACTAGGAAATATCCTGATTATTTCGCAATGCTATATGAACTAGTCTCTGACAGAAACGTTCCCGCTGGACCTAAGTCGGATTATCTTCAGGCCTTGGTCAAGGAATCAGATCCGAGGTTCATATCTTCATTCATGTCTCAATTGGACAATGTCTATGAGATGGCACTGGAGGTGCATCCGAATGATTCGACAATGCTTTCTTGTGCAGGTTTGTATTATTTCCTTACAGGAAGAAAGGATAAGTCAGCGAGTATCTTCCACCAGCTAATGAACGAATACCCTGAGAGTCAAGATGCTGTGGCAAATTATATACAGATACTTGTATATAGTCAGGACTGGCATAAAGTCGTTGAAGCCAGCGATTCGGCTTTTGCCAAATTTCCCTCCCAACCAGCATTTCTCGAATATGCCAGCATAGCGCAGTATCAGTTGAAGAACTACAGTGCTGTCATTGCCAATTGTGAGAAGGCAATCAAGACTGCCCCTGGGGATAGTGCCGTGGCTGTATCTTCACTTACCCAGATGGCTGATATGTACCATCTTCTTGGAGAGTCTGAAAAAGCATACAAGGCATATGATAAGGTCCTTAAGATAGCTCCTGATTATGCCCCGGCGCTTAACAATTATGCGTATTATCTGTCAGAGTCTGGTAAGAAGCTTAAGAAGGCCTATGCCATGAGCAAGAAGACAGTAGAGGTTGAGCCAGACAATGCCACGTATCTCGATACTTTTGGTTGGATTCTGTATCTTCAGGGCAAGCCTTTAGAGGCCAAGCCTTTCTTCAAGCATGCAATGCTGTATGGCGGTAAGGATAGCGCAGTAGTGATGGAGCATTATGCAGCAGTCCTTGAAGCTCTTGGAGAAGTGGATCTTGCCAAGGTGTACCGTAAGCAGGCTGAAGCAAAACGTGCAGAGAACGGTGATGATGAATAAGTGGTTATTTCTGTCGGTTTTCGCAGCAGTGATTTTCCCTGTTGTTGCATTTTCCCAAAATGTGCGGGAAAAAGAGAATCGTAAGGCTAAGCTCGAAAGAGAAATTGCTATTATAGACAAGCAGTTAAGGGACAATGCAGACAAGAGTAGTGCAGCTTTGATGTCTCTTTCTCTTATACGTAAGAATGTTGCTGATCGCAAATCTCTGGTTGAGGAAAGCGACAGGCAGCTGTCTGAATTACAAGTGCGTATTAACTCTTGTCAAGCAGAGGCTGACAAGTGTCAGGCCTTGCTTGATACATTGTCGCAATATTATGCCCGGCTTATCAAAAGTGCGTACAAGAATAGGGATCCGAAGGTGTGGTACATGTATATCCTTGCTAGTGATAATGTTGGTCAGGCATTCAAGCGAGCGATATATCTGAAGAATCTCTCTTCGCAGATGAATGTCCAGGGAGAGAAAATCAAAGAGACCCGGGCTCTTCTTGAGGAACGTCTAGATTCGCTCGAGATTCTTAAGGAAAAGCAAGTCTCGCTCAGGGTCAAAAGGCAGAGTGAACTCTTATCATTACAGAAAGAGGAGAGCCGCGCGGCAGGAATAGTGTCTGACCTTCGCCGCAACAAGACTAGATATCAGAGAGAGCTGGCCTCCAAGAAACGTCAGGTAGAAGCACTCAACCGAGAGATAGAGAGGATTATAGCCTCTGCCGTGAAGTCGGATAAGCCATCCTCGTCCTCCGGCAAGACTCCCAAGATAGCGATTGACACTAAGCTTGATGCGGAGTTCTCTCGCAACAAAGGACGTCTTCCGTGGCCGGCAGATGGCCCTGTAGTGGATCATTTCGGGCAGCATTATCATCCTGTATTCAAGTCTGTAAAGCTTCCTTTCAATAACGGGGTCACTGTGGCTCTTTCCCCCGATGCCTCAGTCCGTGCGGTATTCGATGGCCTTGTGAAACAGATCGTTGTGATGCCAGGCTATAACAAATGCGTGCTTGTTCAGCATGGCAACTATTTCTCTTTCTATTGTAAGCTTAAATCCGTGTCAGTCAAGGCCGGAGACAAAGTCAGAACTGGAGATGTCATAGGAGTGGTGGATACTATTGACGGAGCTACTCTCCTTCATTTCCAGATCTGGAAAGGCACTGTTCCTCAGAATCCAGAGTTGTGGCTCAAATAAGATTTATCTGAACGGTATTATCTTTACAGCTCCCAGAATCGGTGCGTCTTCGTCCGGAGTAAGGTGGATTATGCGCTGGTTGGAACTTCCCCTGAAATGTAGGTCGGTATCTTTAAGACTTTCGATGAATGGGCCGTCTACCAGAACATCAAGGTAAGGTAGAATAGCCGAGAGTCTTGGGCTTGACTTGATCTGCTCGAAAGTATATCCAGTCCAGCACCATATGGTCTTATTAGTCTCGGATTTTATCCTCTTTGCCAAGGCGGTGAATCCTTCGACTTGAAATAGCGGATCTCCACCGGAAAAAGTAACGTTGCTCAGCTCATCTGCCTTGATGATCTCCATCAGCGAATCGATGCTTGTCTTCTTCCCGTGTGATATATCCCATGACTGCGGATTGTGGCAGCCCTGGCAATGGTGAGGGCAGCCAGCAGCATAAATGGAGGTCCTGAATCCCGGCCCGTCAGCTACGGTTTCTTCGAGGACATCCATTATATATAGATATTCTTCTTCCACAGCTATTTGTGCACAACTCTGTCCCTTAGCTCAGCGAGCTTTCCGCTATTCCATCTGTTGGTTGTACCTACCAGATAGCCAGTGATGCGCTGCAGCGTATCGATATTGTGTCCATGGCAGTGAGGACATTCCTTAAGACCTTGAGTCGCATCCTCATATCCGCAGTCAAGGCATCTGTTGCGGTTGTGGTTGACACTTCCGTAGCCTATATTGTACTTGTCCATCAGGTCGACTATATTCATTATAGCCTCCGGATTGTGGGTGGCGTCACCGTCTATCTCAACATAGAAGATATGACCACCGCGTTCAAGGTCATGGTATGGTCCTTCTACTTCTGCCTTGTGCTTTGGAGAACAATGGAAATATACCGGGACATGACTTGAATTGGTGTAGTAGTCTCTGTCAGTCACGCCTTTTATGATGCCGAACTTCTTCTTGTCCATCTTGGTGAATCGTCCTGAAAGCCCTTCTGCTGGTGTGCCAAGTACGCTGAAATTGTGCTTGAACTGTTCTGAGTAAGAGTTGGCTTTGTCCTTCAGGTATGTCACGATCCGAAGTCCGAGTTCCTGTGACTCTTCAGATTCACCATGATGCTTGCCCGTCAGTGCGACAAGACATTCCGCAAGACCAATGAAACCGATTCCGAGAGTGCCTTGATTGATTACCGATTCTATCGTGTCCTCGGGCTTGAGTTTCTCGCTACCAATCCATAGCTTGCCCATGAGAAGGGGGAACTGTTTCTTGAGTGCGGTTTTCTGAAAATCATATCTCTCGCAGAGTTGCTTTGCCGTGACGTTCAATACATTATCGAGTTTGTGGAAAAATTCGCTGATCCTGCTTTCCTTGTCGGCTATACTCATGCACTCGATTGCAAGCCTTACTATATTGATTGTAGTGAAGCTGAGGTTGCCCCTTCCGATAGAAGTTTTGGGGCCGAACCTATTCTCGAATACACGGGTACGGCATCCCATAGTTGCTACTTCGTGGAAGTATCTCTTCGGGTCGTCCGCCTTCCATTCTGGGCTTTGGTTGAAAGTGGCGTCAAGATTGAGGAAATTAGGGAAGAAACGCCGTGCGCTTACCTTGCAGGCAAATTTGTATAGATCGTAGTTCGGATCTTCGGGTAAATAGCTTACCCCACGCTTCTTCTTCCATATCTGGATAGGGAAAATGGCTGTAGATCCGTTACCTACACCTTCATATGTGGTGTTGAGGATCTCGCGGATCACGCAACGTCCTTCGGCGGAAATATCTGTACCATAGTTGATGGAACTGAACACTACCTGATTGCCTCCTCTTGAGTGGATAGTGTTCATGTTGTGGACAAATGCCTCCATCGCTTGGTGGACGCGGCTTACAGTCATGTTGATGGCATGCTGTATGAATCTTTCGTCTCCGGAGATCCCGACAAGGTCTCTGCGGATATAATCGTCTATCTTGGTGTCTTTCAGATACGACAGGTCCTTGCCTTCAAGTGCTGAAAGTTTGTCAATCTCTTCGTTGAAAGTCTTCTTGACAAAGGGAGCGAGATAGAAGTCAAAGGCAGGTATTGCCTGGCCTCCGTGCATCTCGTTCTGTACGGTCTCCATGGATATGCAAGCGAGCACGGCTGCTGTCTCTATTCTCTTGGCCGGCCTTGATTCACCGTGTCCGGCATGAAATCCTTCATTGAGAATCTTATCTAGAGGGTGCTGCAGGCAGGTAAGGCTTTTGGTTGGGTAGTAGTCTTTGTCATGGATATGGATATATCCGTTGTATACTGCTTCCCTTACCTCATCAGAGAGCAGACATTCGTCCACATATGTCTTGGTAGCCTCTGAGGCAAATTTCATCATCATGCCGGCGGGGGTATCCGCGTTCATGTTGGCATTTTCCCTGGTGATGTCGTTGGCCTGGGCATCGATTATCTCTTGAAAGATCTCTCGAGTCTTGGCTTTCCTCGCAATGGTTCTTTTGTTCCTGTAGGCAATGTATTTCTTGGCAACCTCTTTGCGGGTACTTTTCATTAGCTCCAATTCGACGCAGTCCTGTATCTCTTCGACACCCATGTCCTCCTTGTCCTTCTTGGAGATGGTATCAGCTATCTTGGCAGCAAGTACTATGTCCTGCCCAGCGTCCGTGACATCCATTGCCTTGAGGATGGCGGACACTATTTTCTGATTGTTGAAATCGACGACTCTGCCGTCTCTTTTTATAACGTGCTTGACCATGATTGGGAATCTTTTCTCTCTTGAGTATGGACAAAAATATAAAATATTGCTGTAAGTTGTCAATATGTTTTTTTGAAGTTATTAACAATGGAAAGTTAAGAACTTCTTAGACGAAAAAAGGACGGCCCTGTGTGCTCGTCCTTGATTTTCAATTTATTAGAATAGAAGTTGTGAACTTATCCGATCTCCCATACGAGGACGTGGCGGTCGAATGTTATGTATTCAAGTTCAAATTCTTCCTCGTATCCGTCCTTGTCGATAAATGTTGCTTCAAGTTCTCCTTCTCCTTTCGGGTGGAATCTGTCTACTTCTATCTGTTCTGCGAAGTCGACGTTGTATAGTGACAGTCTCTTGAATATAGCCTCTTTAGCGCACCAATATATAGCAAGTTGTTCGTTGCGCTTGTCGTCATCGAGGTCTTCGATCTCGTCTTCCGAGAGGGCCTTCATCTCTACTGCCGAGAAATCCCGGTCAAGAGACTCTATATCTATTCCAACGTCTTCTGTATTGTCGAGTATGATGGCGACATATTTGTCGGTGTGGGTAATACTTATATTTGTGACCCTATTCTCGAGGAATGGTTTGCCGTTGTCGTGGTGGCTTAGGTATACCTTCTCATCGAACATTTCGTTGAGTAGGGCGCGCACTGCGAGCTTCTGCTTCCGGAGAGACTCGCTCTTGATCCACGAGATCTCTTCCATTTCGTCTGCAGGGGTCGCGCTAATAGCCTTGAGTTCTTCTTCTGTCTCTGTAATCTGCCAGACAGCAAGCTCAGCATTGTTTTCGAGTTCTTTTCTTAAATATAGTGCCATAATGGGGTCTGCTTATGATTTTATGTCAGTGCTGCGTGTCATTGTGATATACGACAATCCTGTGCGTGAAGAGTATTCACACACAAAAAGCTCCTCCGAAGAACCGTTGTCTCCGGTATATGTAGTCAATATGATGTAGGTGTCGGATATATGAGACTGCAACAACGGGTCATCGTTGGAATTGCCCGCTGTCTGGTTGTCACTGTTGATAGAACTTGGAGGTTCCATATAAAATCAAAAAGCGTAATTGTTTTTGCAAATATACGCTTTTTTTTGATTGTGGCGACCATTATGCTGAAGTCTGTCGGAGAAATCTTATATTTGGACACTCTTATAAAAATAACACTGAACAGATTTGCATTATGAAAAAAATTATCTTGTCCTTTGCCGTATCTCTATCTTGCCTGATTTCCTCATATTCGCAGGAAGCTATATGGGAAAGTCGAAATGTGCTGTCGCCTGAGGTGCATGATGACAATAAGGTGACTTTCCGTCTTATAGCACCTGCTGCTGAGAATGTGGCGATAGAGGGTGACTTCATAGGAGATTCTGGAAATTTCCAATCTGTATCTATGAGCAAGTCTCGGGATGGAATCTGGGAATATACTGTTAATGATCCGCTTCCGTCCGAGTTGTACTCTTACAATTTTGTGGTTGACGGACTTCGTGCCATAGATCCTGCCAACGTATTTGTGCGCCGAGACGTATCGTCTATTTGCAATATGTTCCTTATTGACGGAGGGCGTGCAGATCTATATAAGGTAAATGACGTCCCTCATGGTACCGTATCCAAGGTTTGGTATTATAGCGAAAGTCTTGGAATGAGCAGGCGGATGACCGTCTATACTCCGGCTGGTTATGAAGAAAGTGGCAGCCGGAAGTATCCCGTCTTCTATCTGCTTCACGGAATGGGTGGTGATGAAGACGCATGGATGGAGTTGGGACGTGCTTCCCAGATACTGGATAACTTGATTGCCTTGGGAAAAGCAGAACCTATGATTGTGGTGATGCCCAACGGCAATGCAGCCTTGCAAGCTGCTCCCGGAGAGACAGATGAGGGCTTTGTGCAGCCCAGAACAAATCTTCCCAAGACTATGGATGGCTCCTATGAACTCTCATTTCCTGAGATTATGTCCTATGTTGAGAGTCATTATCGGACTATCCGTAGGAAAGAAGCCAGGGCAATAGCAGGGCTCTCAATGGGCGGTTTCCACTCTCTGCATATATCGGCTTATTATCCCGATAAATTTGATTATGTAGGTCTGTTCTCGGCGGCCATCCGTCCTGGAAAAAGCGGATCTCCGGTGTATAAGGATTTTGATTCCATGCTTGCTCGGCAGTTCTCTAAGACGCCGGCCCTGTATTGGATAGGGATCGGCAAAGATGATTTCTTGTATCAGGCAAATGTGGATTTCCGCAGGAAGCTTGATGAAGCTTGTTATAAATACACTTATGTAGAGACTGGTGGTGGCCACATATGGCGCAACTGGCGTATCTACCTTTCCGAGTTTGTGCCGCTGCTTTTCAAGAAGACTACAAAATAGGCAACAAGAAATAGGAAAACCATTTTCCTTCCAAGTCCTCTCAAGAGCAGAAGCTCTTGTCGTCCTTGTACGAAAAAACCCAACGCATTGCGTTGGGCTTCATTCTGTTGCGGAGAGAAGGAGATTCGAACTCCTGATACCCTTTTGAAGTATACACGCTTTCCAGGCGTGCCTCTTAAGCCACTCGAGCATCTCTCCAAAATAGGAGCAGCCATATGGCCGCTCCCTTATGTGCGGACTGCAAATTTAAGCAAATAATTCAAGTCCTGCAATAGCGTACTAGAACATGCTCCTGGGCAGAGTTTATTTGAGCATGTGTCTGTGCAGACTCTTGCGGTAAGCATCCCAATCCGTGATTACATTTTTCGCGATGCCTGTCTCTACCGCTGCCTTGGCAACAGCTACGGATACTCTGTCAAGCAATCTGGAATCAAGAGCCTTAGGAATAATGTATTCAGGTCCGAAGGAGAGGCTTTTCTCGTTGCTTGACTTGAGAACCTCCTCGGTAACAGGCTCTTTGGCCAAGTCTGCAATAGCCTTTGCAGCTGCGAGTTTCATCTCTTCGTTGATGACAGTAGAATGAGTATCGAGAGCACCTCTGAAGATGTACGGGAATCCGAGTACGTTGTTGACCTGATTAGGATAGTCGGAACGTCCTGTTGCCATTATTGCATCAGGCCTTGCTTCCTTGGCTTCATAATAGCCTATCTCGGGAACGGGATTGGCCATTGCCATTATGATTGGGTGAGCGGCCATCTTGCGAACCATCTCCTGACTAAGAGTCCCACCTTTTGAGAATCCGGCAAATACGTCAGCACCTGCTATGGCCTCTTCAAGCGTATGCAGATCTTCCTTAGTGGCAAATTCTCTCTTGTATGCATTGATGTCCGTGCGATCCTCCCTTATTACGCCCTTACTGTCACAGAGAATAATATTCTCCTTCTTCACACCGAGACTGACGTACATTTTCGTACATGCAATAGCGGCAGCTCCTGCGCCGTTGACAACGAGCTTGATATCTCCAGGTTTCTTGCCAGCCAGTTCGAGGGCGTTGATAAGAGCAGCCGAGCTTATGATAGCTGTCCCGTGCTGGTCATCGTGCATTACGGGAATGTCAAGTTCTTCTTTAAGAATCCGCTCTATCTCAAAGCATTCCGGAGCCTTGATATCCTCAAGGTTGATGCCTCCGAAGGAGCAGGCAATATTCTTGACTGTGTTGCAGAACTCATTGATGTCCTTCGTGTCAACTTCGATATCCACAGAGTCAATACCTGAAAGCACCTTGAAAAGCAGGGCTTTGCCTTCCATGACAGGCTTGCCGGCAGCTGCACCGATGTTGCCGAGTCCAAGGACAGCGGTGCCGTTTGAAATGACGGCCACAAGATTGCCCTTGCCCGTATATGTATAGGCCTTATGCGGATCTGCTTGGATTTCCAGACATGGTGCGGCCACGCCTGGAGTGTAGGCCAGTGAAAGGTCATGCTGTGTAGCAGCCGGCTTTGTCGGTACTACTGACAACTTTCCGGCCGGAAATGCTGAGTGGTATTCAAGCGCTTCTTTGTCAAGATTGTTGTTCATATTCATGTTCTTTATTTCATTTTCGTATCTGTATAACTTTCTGCTATGTACAACTTACACTTCGGATTCGTACCGATCCAAGGCGGCTGCCATTAGTTCACGGCCTTTGTCAGCGATTTCCTTTCCCTTGGAATAGTCCGATATCGCCCCATATGCGTCAAGGGGCATGCGGATCAATATGTCAGGAGGATTGAGCCTTATCGACTTCTCTGCTAAGGCATGGTTCATCAAGTTGAAAGACCTCGTAAGTATAGTATAGTAATTGTCATCTGCATCGGCAACTTGAGGGACTTCATGAGTGCCGGCATCTTCCATCTTCATCTTTATCAGGCGTATGCTCTCATCGCCCATCATACGCACTTTGTCTATTAGAGAAAGTCGGCTTGCCGCTATGGAATGTATCTTGTCAAGTGCCTGCTGCTGCAAGAGGCCATCTTTTCTGTCTTTCTCGTGCTGCCATTCGAGAAATTCGGTGATAGCCTTGCTATTTACATCGTTAACATCGAACCCTACAAGTATGTCCCCACGCTTTTTCTCTACAATATCTATAGGCATGGTGTTGAGGATACCTCCGTCTACAAGAGTATGCAGGCCGTATTTGACAGGACGGAACATGGATGGTATGGAGATAGATGCTCTGATGGCCTGAAACAATTTCCCCGTTCGGAAAATGACTTCCTCTCCAGTGTAAAGGTCTGTGGCTACGGCTGAGAACCGTATGGGCAGAGTTTCTATATCAACATCGGGTACAACCTCCTTTATCGCTTCCATCACCTTGTCTCCCTTTACAATATAACTCTTGTTGATGGCGATGTCAAGCAGACGCATTACCTTCATGTTGGTCAGGGCAAAAAGCCATTCCTTGAATTGCTCAAGTCCTCCGGCAGCGAAAACGCCGCCTACCAATGAACCTATCGAGCAACCAGCTACTGACCTTATAGTGTATCCCCGATCAAGCAATTCTTCGATGGCTCCGATATAGGCAAAGCCTCTAGGCCCTCCGCTTGAGAGGACGAGTGCTACATTCTTGCGTTTTATTCTGTTTGCAGGCATAATATCTTAGTCCAATACTATAAGTGCTATGGAATGATGGCTGAATTCAAGTCTTATCCTGTCTTCTGCAGCCTTGTTTAGGGTCGCTTTCCACCAATTGTCGAAAACTACTTCACTTGTAGGCCATTGCAGACCAGAAGATTTGATCCTCAGGCTGTTGTCCGGGGAGAAAATGGATACTGCGCGTCCCGTCCCGACATCTATCTCGCAAGTGTCGGTGATAGGAAACATAATGCTGAAGTCCGAGATTATATCAATATGAGGACATTTGTCCCCAAGCTCACGGGCGTATTCCATCAGAAGTGACATATTTGCGACGGTATGAGCCTCCCTCTTGCCGGTAGCCGCGATGAAATGTACTGTATCCACATCTTTGAAATGTCCGATAGTATAATGGAAAGCCTTGCTCATGTCATTGCTCTCCTGCTCGCTTACCTGTACCACTATGTCCTTGTATTTCTTTATGAGCGTCGGGGAGGTGCTGTCCATATCACCCACAAGAGCATCTGGCAGTCTTGATCTGCCGAATATGTCTTGACTATGCTTCAGAAATACGGGCAGACTTCCATCACAGCAGACTATATAGTCGGCTGTCTTGATAAGGTATCGTGGATATTCCTTCTTAGGAAATGTCCCGTTGCAGATTATGACCGCACTTTTCATTATTTTTTCCTTATAATGCTCAAGCCGTGTCTAAGCGGCAGTATCATAGATTCGACACGTACGTCAGCAGTGACCATCTCGTTGAAAGCAACGATACCGGCGGTCTGTCTGTCTGACGGTATATTGTCAGAATATACTTTCCCGTCCCAAAGCACATCATCGGCTAGGATGAAGCCTCCGTGTCTTGTAATGTCAATTACAGTATTGAAATATTCGGGGTATTCGCGCTTGTCGGCATCTATGAATACTAGGTCGTAGAGTCCTCCTTCTCTCTTCCTTTCCCTGATAAAATCAATAGCATCCCCGATATGCAGGCTTGTCCTGTCTTCTGTGCCGGCCCTGTTAAAGCCCTCAAGTATAAGATCCTCAAGTTCATCATTTTTCTCGATCGTATCTATGTGGCCTCCTTCTTCAAGAGCGAGAGCCATGCAGATCGCGGAATATCCTGTGAAGGTCCCTATCTCCAAGATTTTTCTCGGGCGCAGCATCCTCACTATCATGTACAGAAATTCTCCTTGTACTCTTCCTGATAACATCCTCGGATATTTGGTGCGGATGTTGGTCTGTCTTTCGACCCAGGCGAGGGCATCGTTGTTTATGGAACCGTGCTCTTCAAGGTATATGTCCAATGCGCTTCTCATGCCATTACAATCCGGCTTGTTGATTGGGGTGCAAAGACCCGTTGTGCCATGTCCTGGATCTCTTCTGCGCTTACAGCTTCGATCTTGGACCTGTCTTCATCTCTTGAGGGTATACGTCCGAATGCCAATAGGCTCTTACCCATTCCAAGGCATTGCGACTCTCCGTTGTCAGATGCAATGGCCAACTGGCCGAGCAGTTGCTTGCGGCTCGCTTTAAGAGCTCTGTCAGACAGCCTGTCCTGTTGCATCTTCTGTATCTCGCGCTCAACGGTGGCGATGCACTTGTCCATATTTTCCCTCTCGCAGCCAAGACTTATAGCCATGATACCTGTATCCGAATATTGGGTATATGAGCTTTCTACTCCATATACCCAGCCATTCTTCTCACGGAGTATTCTGTTGAGGATCGAATTGGAACCTGGACCTCCGAGGATATTGCAGAGCAGAATAGCCGCCATCCTTTCTTTCTCTTCATAGAGCGATGGGGCATATCCTCCGATTATTACATTTGTCTCGTGGCTTTTGCGCGCAATCGTGTCGCAGAATACGTTGTGAGGGACTTTGGCTGTGCTGTCACTTATGTTCACAGTCTTTCCAGGGGAATCGTAATATCTTGACAGCATCCTTAGTAGCATCTGCTCAACCTTCTTTTCGTCAATATCTGCAACGATGCAAAATGCCGTGCCGGTTGGAGCGAATTTCTCCGAAGCGAATTTCCGAAGTTCTTGTGATGATATCTGTCTTACCGAAGTACGTGTGCCGAGAATAGGCATTGCGAGAGGATGCCCCTGAAAAAGACGTTCCTCGAACTTGTCATAAATGTAGTCTGCCAGGCAGTCCTTGCAAGACTGGATCTCGTCTGTGACGACGCCTTTCTCTGTCTCTATCTCCTTGTCTGGGAAAGAAGCCATCGTGGCGAGTTCCATGAGTATGCCGCATGCCTTGCTTATGTCTTCCTTGAGGACGGTAGCGTGCAGGACAATCTCCTCTTTAGTCGTATAGGCATTGAGCTCTCCTCCGAGCCTATCAATATAGCTGCCTATAATCCTCGCACTCTTGTGTTCTGTACCCTTGAATACTGTATGTTCGGTGAAATGAGCGATCCCGCTGTGGAAACCCGCTTCGTATCTGGTACCGCCCCTGACGCTAAGGCTGCAATACGCTACTGCCGAACCTGCTCTCTTGACGGCGTACAATACACCGGAGTTGTCTTTCCCTATGGTCATAGAACTTTCTGGATATCTCCTTTCCTAAGACCTGCATCAACTTCCGGGTCAGAGATCTTGTGCTTTCTGAAATAGTATAGCTGGTGGGTCTTGGCGTCAATGAACATATTCCAGCAGTATGAACCGACTTCTGGAGCTGCAGGGTGTATCGTATAGCTTACCAAAGTGGCTTCAGTGCCCTGCATAAATATACTGTCAGCTTCCTCTGCCGGACACACTTCCGCTCCTTTTGCCGTTATCCTGTCGATAAATTTGCTGTCTATCCGTGAAGACAGATCGTCCTCTGAGATAATGACGGAGCATTTAGAAAGGCCGGGGGATTTCTTCGTGTAAGAGGCGATGTCCCGGAATCCCGATACCATGGATTTCGCCACATATCCCTGTATGATATCGAGCAGACCTGGCAGCATTGCCGCCTCTCGTCCGGAAGGGGAGTCCGCAGCACACATAGGCAGACTTGTCACTTCAAGCATCCTGTCTATATCTTTGGCTCCAGGCTTTCCTTTCACGAGCGTCAGCATGGTTATCCCAGGATGGGTCTCTTTCTTGTATTGAGCCTTAACTGGTAGCAGGAAATAGTACTCCTCACTGGTCATCAGTGACTTGAATTCCTCCATGGTGCAGAACTCGAAAGGGGATAGTCCCCATGTGTTGTTGACTGCATCTCGAAGCACCTGGTCTATGAAGTCATTTCCAGATAGGACTACTTTCATGGTCTTGGTGGGGAAGTCGCTCAACTTCTCTTTCTTTGTGGTAATCTGTGCCTGTGCGAAGACGCTGACTGATACCGACAGCGCCGCTATGAATGTCATTATTCTTCTCATCGTGCATGTCATAATGCCACGAAGTTACAAAATAATGTGTAAATTTGTTTTCTATACCTCTATATATAACATATGCCGGAAGATACCCAATATATAGTCTCCGCGAGGAAATACAGGCCGGATTCATTCAAGGATCTGATCGGACAGGACAATATCGTAAGGACGCTCAAGAACTCGATCATGAGGCATCAACTTGCCCATGCCTATCTCTTTTGCGGACCGAGAGGCGTCGGAAAGACGAGTGCAGCTAGAATCTTCGCCAAGACTATCAACTGCGCTTCTCCTACGGAAGATATGGAACCATGTGGGCATTGTGAGTCTTGTGTGTCTTTCCAGGAAGGCCGTTCGTATTGTATACATGAGCTTGATGCCGCCTCCAATAATGGTGTGGACGATATCAAGGCCCTTATGGAGCAGGTTCAGATACCACCTCAGGTAGGGCGTTATAGCGTATACATAATCGATGAGGTGCACATGCTCTCTCAGGCAGCGTTCAATGCTTTCCTCAAGACTCTTGAGGAACCACCGGCACATGCAATCTTCATATTGGCTACTACTGAGAAACACAAGATTCTGCCGACCATCCTTTCTCGTTGCCAAACTTACGATTTCAACAGGATCAGTATCCCTGATATGGTAAGGAATCTGCGTGCGATTGCAGGCAATGAGGGAATAAGCGTAGACGATGAGTCTCTGCATGTGATAGCGCGTAAGGCTGATGGAGCGATGAGGGACGCACTTACGATTTTCGATCAGACCGTTGCATTTTGTGGTACAGATATCAAATACGAAGATGTCATCCGCAATCTCAATGTCCTGGACTATGAGTATTCGTTTAGGATGACAGACTATATGCTTGCCGGTGACTATGCTTCGGCTCTTATGGAATTCGACTCTGTCCTCTCCAAAGGATTCAATGCCCTGTATTTTGTGGCATCTCTGAGTACGCATTTCCGTAATCTTATCGTTGCCGGAGGCGGTGGAATGGACGCCTTGCTAGAACTCCCCGATTCTCTTAAGAAGAAATATAAGGAGCAGGCGGGCAAATGTTCGCTTCGCTTTCTTTATGATGCGCTCACGGTTACATCTCAGTGTGAGAGCGGTTACAAGGAAAGTGTCAATCCGAGACTTCATATAGAATTTGCCTTGATGCGCCTTTGCATGCTCAAGGGGTTGCCAGCGTCAGTCCACTCAAAGGATGCGACTTCTAACGTCCAGTCAGATAATGCAGCGCAGGCCATACAGCCCGTTACTGTTGGCGATGCTTCAGCTGCGGCTAAAGATCAACAGACTCAGGCGGTAGAACAGACATCTCAACAACCGATTAGACGCAGCACTTCAAAAGCAGCAGTTTCATTGTCTTTGGATGCCCTAAGTTCGGAAGAGGAAGTAAATAAGCCTGTTGCAGATGTCGAGACCCTACCTCAGTCCATACCTGAGGATGAGACTATACGCGCCAAGTGGAAGGAGCTTCCAGCCCAATATGCTTCCAGGCCTAGGCTATCATCCTCTCTTGCGAGTTCGACACTTGAGATTACCCCTTACGAAGGAGGAAAGCAGGTGTGTTTCTTCGTCGAGAACCAGCCACAGAAGAAATGGATTGAGGAGATGCTGCTCTCAGAGCTGGAAAGTAAACTTCGCGAGCTCTTGGGCACAAAGGCACTGAAACTCCGCGTGGAAGTATCGGCAGACACGCAGACTAAGAAGACAGTATACACACCTGAAGAGAAGCTAAAGGATATAATCTCTTCCAACAAAGAAGTCGAAAACTTGGTTAATGACCTGGGACTTGATATAAAATAGCATCGCAAAATATTTATAAGATGAAGCTTCACTGCGAGAATCTAGTAAAGAAATACGGGGTACGTACAGTTGTCAAGGGCGTGTCCATGGAGGTGGAACAAGGTGAGATTGTGGGCTTTCTCGGACCTAACGGAGCCGGTAAGACCACAAGCTTCTATATGATAACAGGACAAATCGTTCCGAATGCCGGACGCATTTTCCTTGATGATGAGGAGATTACTGGCCTGCCCATGTTCAGACGTGCGCAGAAAGGAGTTGGCTATCTTCCGCAAGAGGCCTCTGTCTTCAGGAAAATGTCTGTTGAAGACAATATTATGTCTGTGATGGAGATGTCCAAGATGACGAAGGCGGAGCGTAACGAGAGGCTTGAGTCGCTGATCGATGAGTTCAATCTCTCGAAAGTCCGCAAGAGCCTTGGCATACAGCTCTCAGGAGGGGAGAGACGTCGCTGTGAGATTGCAAGAGCGTTGGCAATAGATCCCAAATTCATATTGCTGGATGAACCTTTTGCCGGAGTCGACCCTATTGCAGTCGAAGATATCCAGTATATTATTGCCAAACTAAAATACAAGAATATCGGGGTTATCATCACCGACCACAATGTGGGAGAGACTCTGGCTATCATAGACAGGGCTTATCTCTTGTATGAAGGCACAATGCTTCAGGCAGGGACGCCTCAGGCTCTAGCGGCAGATGAGGACGTCAGGACCAAGTATCTAGGCTCGGGCTTCCAACTCAAGCGCTCTCCTGCTGTAGAGAAAGCGCGTCATGAACATGCCGAGTGGCTCAAGAGGCGCGAAGAGCAGAGTCGTCAATCCGAGTAAAGACTGATGTAAATTTAGGAAAATGAGAATACTTATCATAGATGACGAGCGTTCGATAAGGAATTCGCTCAGTGAAATTCTCTCTGATGAGGGATATACAGTAGACACAGCAGAAGACGGTGCTTCCGGCCTTGCTCTTGCCGAGAAGGAGAGATATGATGTTATCTTCTGCGACATAAAGATGCCTAATATGGAAGGTACCGAGGTCCTTGAGCGTCTGCGCAAGGACGGAGTGGACTCGGCTGTCGTCATGATCTCAGGGCACGGCGATATTGACACAGCAGTGGAATGCATCAAGAAAGGAGCTTTTGACTTTATTCAGAAACCCTTGGACCTCAACAGAATCCTGATTACAATAAAGAATGCAACGGAGCGGACTCAGATTATTCAGGAAAATACAAATCTTCGCAAGAAAGTATTCGGCCAGCAGATGATAGGGGAGTCCTTGCCGATACAACACCTGCGCGAAATGATAGACAAGGTGGCTCCTACAGATGCCCGGGTTCTTATAACCGGGTCAAATGGTTCTGGAAAGGAACTTGTAGCGAGAAGCCTTCATCAGTTGAGCAACAGGAGCGCACGGCCGTATGTCGAGGTCAACTGTGCAGCAATTCCTTCAGAGCTTATAGAGAGCGAACTCTTCGGACATGAGAAAGGTGCCTTTACCTCTGCGATCAAGCAGCATAAGGGTAAGTTCGAACAGGCAGACACAGGCACACTCTTTCTTGACGAGATCGGTGATATGAGCCTTCCCGCTCAAGCCAAAGTGCTTAGAGTCTTACAGGAGAAGAAACTTTCCCGTGTAGGAAGCGATAAGGATATCGAAGTGGACGTAAGGGTGATTGCGGCCACAAATAAGGATCTGCGTAAGGAGATAGAAAAAGGTAATTTCAGGGAAGACCTGTATCACAGGCTGAGTGTGATAGTCTTGCATGTGCCGTCACTTGACGAGAGGAAAGATGATATCCCTCTTCTGGCCGATTATTTCATAAACCAGATCTGCGCAGAGTCAGGTATGGGCAAGAAAACAATTTCTCCTGAAGCAATGACAATGCTTCAGGAGAAAACCTGGACTGGCAATATCCGCGAATTGCGAAATGTTGTGGAAAGGCTGCTGATTCTTGGCGGCAATCCCATCTCGCCTCAGGATATCCGGGACTATGTCTATATAAGTTAGACGCGCTGGCCGTATGACCTGTCGGTGGTATTGACAGTGATGGTGTCATCCTGATTGATGAACAGGGGCACCATTATTTTTGCACCTGTCTCAAGCGTACACTCTTTTAGGGCGTTGGTAGAGGCTGTGTTGCCCTTTACCGCAGGCTCTGTGTATGTTACCTTAAGGGTTACATAGGTCGGAAGTTCGCAGGTGAGGCATCTCTCATCATCTGTCACGAACATCATCTCCACGTGCTGTCCCTCTTTCATGAGGTCGGCATTCTCTACTACATCCTTGGGAAGGTGGATCTGCTCGAAAGTCTCTTCGTGCATAAAGTTGAATCCGTCCTCGTCCTCGTACAGGAACTGGTAAGGACGTCTCTCGACATTGATAGTGTCAATCTTGGCACCTGCCGTGAAGGTATTCTCGAGGATACGTCCATTTTCAAGGTTGCGCAATTTTGTCTTGACGAAAGCGGGACCTTTTCCCGGCTTTACATGCTGGAAATATACAAGCATGCACGGTTTGCCGTTGTAGTTGAGGTACATCCCGTTTTTGAAATCTGCTGTTGTTGCCATATTGAAATATTGTTTATATGCTGATATGCACCGATATGCGGCGCAAATTTAGAAAATTGGGCGCGAACTGCAAAATTTTGTTCAGAAAGCCCCAATCCGCTCGGCAACATTCTCAAGCAGCCATTTAGGTGTGGAAGTCGCACCGCAGACTCCGACATTGTCATCACTTCTAAACCACTCGGACCTTACATCCTCTGGTCTTGATACAAGGTATGTTCTGATATTGAGCGATTTGCATAGATCGCATAGCACTTTGCCATTGGAGCTGTCCCGACTGGACACGAATACAATGACATCGTGCTTGAGTGCAAAGGCCGAGAGCTTCTCATGCCTTGTTGCCACCTGTTTGCAGATGGTGTCGTGGATACGCAGTAGTCGCTTGCCTCTGAATGAGAGGATTGGCAGTTCGTTCTCTTTTGCCATTGCTTCTTCAATATAGCTGCAGATAGAAGCATATTCGGCAGGGCTTTTTGTCGTCTGGGAGAAAATCTCTACAGGACCAAACATATTGATCTTGCCATCCGCCATCGCAGACATAAGCATCTTCATATCCTCTATCACGAGGGCATCGCCTCCTACCTGTCCAAGCAGACCGAGTACTTCGGCATGTCCTACTTTCCCGAAGATGATTATCTGTCCACCCTCTGGATGCACTTTAGAGTAAGCTTCCCTTATACTACTTTGCAGTCTTAGCACGACAGGACAGGTGCAATCGATAAGCCGGATGCCAGCTTCCCTGGCTTTCTTATATATGGAAGGCGGTTCTCCGTGGGCACGGATAAGTACATTTGCACCTGCCGGCAATTTATCCATAGCTTCTCCGGTGATTGGCTTTAGACCTTTCTCCTCAAGGCGAGACAGTTCTGCTTCATTGTGGACAATCGCACCGAGAGAGTACAACTCCTTTGAGCCGCCTGAGCTGTCAAGATATTCCTCGGCCATATGGATGGCTCTTATCACCCCTCCGCAGAAGCCGGAATTAGGATCGATCTCAACTCTTGCTGCCATCTTCTGTGTGGAAACGTTTGCTGATCAGATCTCTGATCCATTCCATCTGCTCCTCAATTGTCATATGTGTATTGTCAAGGACAATGGCATCAGATGCTTGCCTCAGAGGAGACGAATCACGGTGCGTGTCAATAAAGTCCCTATCCTTGAGATTGCGGAGAACTGTCTCGATATCCGTATCCATTCCGGCCTCTTTCATCTCTTTGAACCTTCTCTCTGCTCTCACTCTGTCGTCTGCCACCATGAAGATCTTAAGGTCGGCATTGGGGAATACAGAAGTACCTATATCCCGTCCGTCCATTACTACCCGTCCTTTCTTCCCGAATTCTGTAAGTTTACTGTCTACGAACTTCCTGACTTCGGGTATGGCCGCCACAGGACTCACTACTGAAGATACACGCATCGTGCGGATCTTGCTGTCGATGCATTCGCCCCCTATGAAGATGTGACTTCCATCTTCTCCCGAGCGGAAATCGATGTCAATCTTGCCAAGACTATTCACAAGGCCGGCCTTATCTATAGTCCCGTCATCTGATATGAGACCGTGCTCAAGGGCATAGTATGTGACTGCCCGGTAAAGTGCTCCGGAATCCAGATAGAGGAAAGAAAATTCCTTTGCAATGAGTCTTGCGAAAGAACTTTTGCCGGTTGAAGAATAACCGTCTATAGCTATTATAATGTCAGGAATGTGCATTATGTTGTCTTCAGGTTAACAAAGATATGAAGAATAATGCTCTTCTACAATATCATTTCTCCCGCATGATCTTGAGCTGTTGGATCTTGTAAGAATTCTTCTTGAAGCCGAGGAAAATCGTCACTTCGAAAGTCTCACCACCAGCCACAAGTCTTCCCAATGCATATTTCATATTGGCGCGTCCGGCTGTGTGATCTATGGTGAAGTCCCGTGGAGCGTAGTTCTCAAAAAATCCTTTGAGGATCTGTCTAGCCTGACTCTTGCTGCAGTCGCTTGTGCTGGACATAATGCTCACTTCAAGGTTGTCATCAAACCAGGCGGAAAGCTTGTCTACTTCTCCTGCCCCAAGATATTTTGCGATTGGTATGAATACATCATAGCCGTCACCGGTGGCAGCACGGCTTCCTCCGATGCCGCACAATATGGAAAATACTACTGCTAATATTGCCTTATGTATAGCCATCTTGCCTGATATCAATTGACAAAAAATAGTGATTTGCAAATAACAAGCCATATATTTATATTTGCCTTGATGAGAATCACGGTTTTGGCTGTCGGGAAGACCGACATTAGTTGGGTTCGGGAAGGTCTGGAGGAATATATATCCAGACTTTCACATTATGTCCCGTTTACATTCAAGGAGTTGCCGGCACTAAAGGGTACAGCCTCTCTTTCCCGGGCGCAGATTAAGGAGAAAGAAGGCGTCATGATTCTCTCAGAGCTAAAGCCTTCAGATGATGTGATTCTCTTAGATGAACATGGCAGAGGTTTTACATCCATAGAGTTCTCTCAATATATACAACGTCGAATGAGTGCCGGACGAAATGTGGTCTTCGTCATAGGAGGTGCGTATGGTTTCTCTCAGGCTGTATACGACAGGTCCGTAGGCATGATCTCCTTGTCGGGGATGACGTTTTCACACCAGATGATCCGGGTTATCTTCACCGAGCAGCTCTACAGGGCATTCACAATAATCGCGGGTGAGCCGTATCATCATGAGTAGTAGTATTCATCCCCTAAAGATAGGAAAGGGAGAGTTCAGGCGTTCACTCTTCGGCCGCAACAGCTGGTTTCTGTTTTTCTTTGCCGCATTCCTGATATTTACCGCAAATATCTTCATCAATAAGCGCGAAGATTTCTCTGTGTACACTGCACATAGGATAGAGAAATCCATCAACAAGCGCTTCGCTATGCTCGAGTCTTATATGATGAAGGCCCTGTCTTCTGACAAGAACAATTGGATTGATGTGGGAGAATTGCCGGAAGACATGGTGATTTACCGCTACAGATTGGACTCGCTTCAGTCATGGGCTAACCAGTTCTCAATAGACAACGATGACATAAGACGCAAGATGGTATTGCCGAGAATCGTATCGTGGCGATACGATTTCAGCTCCCCACTATCTGATGTCGGCCCGAGGGCATCCTACATGAATATAGGACCCAAATGGTATGTCGTCAAAAGTATTAGCGATAGTTTCGGTTGGAAGGTTATAGGCGGTCTTGAGATCCGCAATACCTTGGACACGAGATCTGTCAATGGGGTAAATCCGATTTTCCGGCTCTCAGACAGATTTTCCATACTGTCAATTGATAATAGCGGAGGTTCGGTGGTCTGTGTCGATGGAATTCCTCTTATGAAGATATTGCAGGAGACGACGAGGATCTCTCCTATCGTTCCTGATTCCACAATGGTATGGATAGCCATTACTTTCCTTTTGGTCGGAATAATGGTCATAATGTTCTTCAACAGGACATTGAAAGTGATGTGGCTCTCTATTCTGGCTATTACGCTGACATTGTCCATGTTCTACTATGTGGGTTACGGGATGCAAGGGACGGCTGCCCTCTTCTCTCCAGCGGTATATGCAGGAGGAGCCGTCTTCGGATCTTTGGGCTCCCTGCTTATCATCAATCTGTGGATTAGTCTGATTGTCTTGTGCATATATTCTGTAAGGCGAAGGATTGCGCAGTACTTCCTTCAGGATAAACATCGCAAAGGAGAATCTGCTCTTATCGCTTTTGTGCTTGGAGGAACGGTCTTGCTATCTGTATATATTGTATATACTTTCAGAAGCCTTATACTTAACTCCAATGTTTCTCTCGAGCTATATAAGATCCCGACTATCAGTATATATACGCTGTATATATATTTGTCATATTTTGCTTTGCTGATAGATATCCCTCTGCTGTTGCAAGTCATACGCAATTGTGTATATCATCGGCTTCATGTAAAGTACGACGTATTTACGATGCAGTGGCAGGTGCCGTTCTCTGTCATATCTGCAGTTATGTTGCTCATTATGGTATCTGTCTTGGGTGGAGATAAGGAGAACAGCAGGATAGAGATCTGGATGAACAGGCTTGCCATAGACAGGGATATTTCCCTTGAATTGCAACTGAGAGGTGTGGAGCGTGCCATAGCGTCAGACAATACAATCAATGACATAATAAGGAGTGGTGACTATCGTGTCCTTCTGAACAGGATTACCGAGACTTATATGAGTCGTATATCCAAGGATTACGATGTGAGTCTGCATGTATACGGGGATAAACTTCAGGATCAGCAGCTGCTGGCATATGTCAATGACAGGCTGGTCAATTCAGTGCCTATTGCAACAGGATCGAATTTCGTATACAGCCACAATGCCAATGGGAGACCCCAATATACAGGACTTTTTGTATATTACTCTCCACAGACCGGGTCAACAAAACTTGTAATAGGAGTCAATTCCAAGGCTGACAAAGAGGAACGCGGATATTCGGTCATTTTCAATTCCGTCTCCCCGGACCGGGTCATAATTCCCCAGGAATATTCCTATGCTAAGTATATCGGGAAGAAGCTTGTCACCTATAGTGGGGATTATCCGTATCCCACAGAGCAGTCCCCGAAGCTAAGGGATCTCAAAACGATGGATTCTACCGTGAAATTCCTGTACGGGAAGTATATCCATTTTATCAATTTCCTTTCGGACAATGAATGTGTGCTTATTTCGAGGCCAACGATAAGTGTGCTGCAGTATGCAGTCTCGGCTGCTCTTATAAGCCTGCTGCTATATTTCTCAATGTCTCTTATCGGGCTCAGACGCAAGCGGAACGGTGACTTTGAAAAAAATTATTACAAGTCAAGGGTTAATACAGTGCTTTTCCTGTCTATGATGCTGACACTTGTCGCCATGAGCTCCATTATGGTGTATTTTGTCTACAAGAGAAACGATACCAATACAGTAAGGCTTATGACAGACAAGGTCTCCACGATGCAGTCCATAGTCGAGACCTATACGCGTACCGCATCATCGTACAATGTGCTTGCGACTCAAGACATGACAGAGATGATCGATCAAGTGGGCAATTATACTCGCTCCGACCTTACATTTTTCACCCCCGGAGGCAAGGTATTCAACACTACCGATGCTGAGGTGTATGAGAAGATGATGCTCGGATCACGTATCAATCCTGATGCATACCGCAACATAATGTATGACAACCGGCGTTATTATATACACAAGGAAAGGATTGGAGTCCACCGCTTCTATATAATGTATGCTCCGGTGCTCAATGACAACGGAGATATAGTCGCCATCGTGAGCGCTCCTTACACAGATTCAAGCCTGTCTTTCATGACAGATGCCATTTTCCACTCTGTGTTTGTTATTACGGTCTTCTTCATTCTCTTGATTCTTACTCGTTTGTGGACTATGAAGGTTGTAGACAAGATGTTCCGCCCGATAGTTGCCATAGGAAGGAAGATGCTTGCCGCGAGGACTGGAGGGCTTGAATATATCGTATATGACAAGGAAGACGAGATCTCGGGGCTGGTCCGAGCCTACAATCTGATGGTGCATGACTTGTATGAGTCTGGAAAGCAAGTTGCACAGATAGAGAGGGAACATGCTTGGAGTGAGATGGCCAGGCAGGTCGCACATGAGATTAAGAATCCGCTTACACCAATTAAATTGCAGATACAGAGGCTTATCCGCCTTAAACACAAGAATGATCCGTCTTGGGAAGACAAGTTTGATGAGATCTCAAGGCTTGTGCTTGACAGCATAGATGTACTTACGGATACGGCCAATGAATTCTCTACATTTGCAAAGCTCTATACTCAGGAGCTTTCTCCTGTCAACCTTGATGAGTTAGCTTCGGACGAAGTGGCGATGTTTGACAATAAGGAGAATATATCTTTCCAGTATTTGGGTCTTAAAGATGCATGGGTAATGGCTCCAAAGCCTCAGCTTATAAGAGTCTTTGTCAATCTGCTGACAAATGCAGTACAAGCTATAGAAAATCAGCAGAAAGAAGATGAGGAGAAAGGTATCACCCCGGTCCATGGCCAGATAAATCTATCTCTTCGGAATAGTAACAAAGAAGGATTCTATGACATTGTAGTTGAGGATAATGGACCTGGAGTAAAGGATGAGAACAGGGCGAAACTGTTTGCGCCCAATTTCACTACCAAGAGCAGTGGCACCGGACTTGGTCTGGCAATCTGCCGCAGTATACTTGAGCGGTGTGGCGGAGATATCCAGTATAGCAAGTCTTTCGTATTGGGTGGAGCTTCATTTACAATTAGGATACCCAAGCATGTTCCGGGAGTCCCTAGAACATGTTAATAAGATGATGAGCTGGACTGTCCATCCATCATTTCTGTCTCATGAACAACTGGATAGGGCAGCCGGTAAGGTCAAAATGGCTTCTAAGCCTATTCTCGAGGAAACGCTTGTAAGGCTCCTTTATGTATTGTGGCAAGTTGCAGAAGAAAGCAAATGCCGGGAACTTGGTGGGGAGCTGTGTGATGTATTTGATCTTCACCATCTTTCCCTTCCACATGGGTGGGGGATAGTTCTCTATCTCGGGAAGCATTGCGTCCATCAGTTTGGCTGTGCTTATCTTTGTTGAGTAGTTCTTCCATACATGTTCCACTTCGTTTAGGACATCCAGGATTCTTTGTTTCTTGATGACAGAAGTGAAGATGATGGGGATATCGTTGAAAGGAGCTATACGCTGCTTCATTGCCTCGGTATATTTGGCGAGGGTGTCGCTTTCTTTCTCGAACAGATCCCATTTGTTGATGACAAGGACACAGCCCTTGCGGTTGCGCTTGATCAGGTTGAAAATGTTCATGTCCTGAGCCTCCATGCCGGTTGTTGCGTCAATCATCATGATGCAGACGTCACTGTGCTCGATAGCCCGAATTGAACGCATTACGGAGTAGAATTCGAGATCTTCGTGAACCTTGTTCTTGCGTCTGATACCGGCCGTGTCGACAAATACAAACTCATGCCCGAATTTGTTGTAATAAGAAGATATTGAGTCTCTGGTGGTTCCGGCTACGGAAGTCACTATGTTGCGGTCTTCTCCAAGAAGGGCATTGGTGAGTGAGGATTTGCCTACATTAGGCTTGCCTACGATTGTGATTCTCGGGACTCCCGGGTGCTCGTCCTCTGCCTCGGTATCTTCAGGCAGCCTCTTTATTATCTCATCCAGGAGGTCTCCTGTACCGCTTCCGTTTGCGGCTGAGATGTTCCAGATCTCACCGAGTCCGAGTGAGTAGAACTGGTAGACGTCATACATCTTCTCCCCACTGTCCACTTTGTTGACAGCGCATATGACGGGTTTTCCGCTTCGTCTGAGGATATCAGCGATCTCAGCATCATAGTCCGTGATGCCTGTGCCTGCTTCCGTAACGAAAAGTATCAGATCTGCCTCCTCGATGGCAATGAGCACCTGCTTGCGGATCTCCTCTTCAAATACATCATCCGTTCCTACGGCATAACCTCCGGTATCAACGACAGAAAATTCTTTTCCGCACCATTCACATTTGCCGTAGTGCCTGTCTCTGGTGACACCTGCGGTCTCGTCTACTATTGCCTGTCTCATTCCGACAAGCCTGTTGAAAAGAGTGGATTTGCCTACGTTTGGCCTCCCGACTATCGCTACAAGACTCATTTTCGAATTGTAATAAATGTCCTACTCTGTTTTTCCGTGTGCATGCCTCTGCTCCAGCGTGTAGAAGCTGCAGCCTTTGCAACTGTCACTGACAGTGCCTGTGCATGATTTCCTGTATGAGGCGGCAAAGCGTTCGTCATCCTCCTCTCTCATGCATCTTATGCCTATCTTCTTCATGTTCTCGTTCTTGCCGACATCTGATTCCGGAAATTCCTTCCCCTTCCGGAATAGAATATTGAAACACATTCCGGCTACACCGATGCCGACAAGGACAAGAGCTGCAAAAAAGACTTTCATTCGTCCCTAAAGTATAAATTCAGGGCTGATAGGCTCATTGTCGCATACCTTGCGTATGATTCGGGCAAAGGTCCCAGTCATTGATACGACCTTGATCTTGCTCTTGTCTACGTTGGGGTTGCTGGTTAGCGGAAGCGTATCGGTTACGTATACCTCAGACAAGCTTGAATTGTTGATCCTGTCGTATGCAGGTCCGGAAAGAATAGCGTGTGTCGCACATGCTCTTACGCTCTTTGCTCCTTTCTCCATGAGGATGTCAGCGGCCTTGGTCAGTGTCCCTGCAGTATCGATCATGTCATCTACAATGACAACGTTCTTGCCTTCAACCTCACCGATTGCTGTGATGGATGCCACCACATTGGCCCTCTCTCTTGATTTGTGGCATATGATCACCGGACAAGCCAACTCCTTGGCATAGCTGTTGGCTCTCTTGGCACCGCCCATGTCGGGTGCGGCTATTGCCAGATTGTCTATGTTGAGGGATTTCAGATAAGGGATGAATACCTTGCTTGCATAGATGTGGTCAACGGGAATGTCGAAAAAGCCCTGTATCTGGTCTGCATGAAGGTCACATGTCATGATCCTGTCAACACCGGCAGCGCAGAGAAGATTGGCAACGAGCTTTGCTCCTATCGATACCCTCGGCTTGTCCTTACGATCCTGTCTTGCCCATCCGAAATAAGGCATGACTGCAATAACCTTGTATGCAGATGCTCTCTTGGCTGCGTCAATGGTTAGAAGCAGTTCCATCAGGTTGTCTGCCGGTGGAAATGTTGATTGAAGCACGAATACGGTTGCGCCTCTGACGCTTTCCGTAAATGAGGGCTGGAACTCCCCGTCACTGAAGGAAGTCACTTCCAAATCGCCGAGATGGATGTTGTCAGTGGTTTGGGGAATGTGGTTGAGTTCATCGACAACTTTTGCTGCAAAGTCCTTTGATGCCCTGCAAGCAAACAATTCCATTCTATGCTCGATATTCATATCAGTAGTTAGATTTAGTTTGATTTTTCGTCTTGTCCAATGCTGCTGTATCTGCCAGTACTTGTCCTATGTATCCGAGAATGTCGTCCTTGCCGATTCTCTCAGTCGAAGAGCTTATGAACGTTGGAGGCAATTCTTCCCAATATTCGGATATCATGGCCTTGTCCCTTTCTGCCTGCTCCTGCCTTGCTACCGGCCCCATCTTGTCTCCTTTCGTGAAAATAATCGCGAACGGTATCCCATTCTCTCCAAGCCATATGAGGAAATCCATGTCAATCTTCCCTATATCATGTCTTATATCAATAAGGACAAACAAGAGAAGCATTTCTTCCGAATTCAACAGGTACTCTCGAATCATTTCTCTCAGCCGGGCTCTCTCTTTGTCCGGAAGCTTGGCATAGCCATACCCCGGCAGGTCTACGAGGTACCACCGGTCATTGACAAGAAAGTGGTTGATGAGTTTGGTCTTTCCGGGAGTCGAGGACGTCATGGCGAGCTTGCTGTTGTCGCACAGCATGTTGATTAGCGATGACTTGCCGACATTGGATCTCCCGATGAATGCAAATTCGGGTAATCTCCGTGCCGGCTTGCCTGCATTGCTGGTACTGCTTCCGGCGAACTGCGCCTGGGAAATCTTCATATTCAGATAATTGTGCCGACAAGTCGGCAAAAAGCAAGCGCAAAGGTAGTGAAAATATCCGTAATATTGAACTCTCCAGACCTGTTTGAGATTATCTATACGTTTTATAACTTTGTGTAAGTTGCTAAGGAAATGGAAAATAAGGAAATACTTGACTTATATACTCTGCAGACTCGGCTCAAATCCGCGACCGAGGGCGTTTTTCCTGGTAAAGTGTGGGTGAGGGCCGAGGTGAGTGCGATGAAGGCCCGCTCCGGCGGACACTGTTATATGGAACTTTCTCAGACAGAAAGTAATAGTCTTGTGGCCAAAGTCTCGGCCATTATCTGGGCTTCAAGATTCGGCTTTGTCTCTAGATATTTCGAGACCGAGACCGGCTCTCCGCTCCAAGCGGGGATTAAGATACTTGCCCGTGTACAGGTTAACTACAGTCAGCTTTACGGACTTTCTCTGATTATAGACGAGATAGATCCTGCATTCACCATCGGAGATAAAGAGAAGGAGCGTCAGGCTACAATAGCCAGGCTTACGGCCGAAGGACTTATGGATAAGCAGAAGTCGTTGTCTATATGTGTATTGCCATATAAGCTTGCAATAGTCTCAGCATCGGACGCAGCGGGCTATGGAGACTTCATGAAGCATCTACATGGCAACATATACGGCTTCACTTTCCGCACAGACCTATTTCCGGCACTTATGCAAGGACAGTCGGCACCGGATTCTATAGCCGCAGCTATCGAGAAGGCTGCAGCTTCTCCTGAAGGCTATGACGCCGTCCTTGTCCTACGGGGAGGAGGGGCGAAGCTCGATCTTGTATGCTTCGATGACTATCGGGTAGCTTCGGCAATAGCGCTTTGTCCGATTCCTGTCATCACGGCTGTAGGCCATGATCAAGACTTTCATATATGCGATATGGTTGCATGGCGATATGTCAAGACGCCGACGGCACTTGCGGATTTCTTCATCGATATATATGCAGACGAAGACCAGAGGCTTTCTTCATATGCCTCGAGGCTCAAGATGGCTTTTGTCGGCAAGATTAATCTGATGTCCTCTAAAGTGGACCTTCTCGAAGCGAGGATTGAGGGCGCAGACCCACGAAGGATCCTTGCAAAGGGTTATGTGCTGGCGCTTGATTCTAAAGGCGTTGTATTCAAAAGTCCAAGAGGGAAAAAGCCTGGTGACAGGGTTAGTATGATGTTTGCCGACGGGCGGCTTGACTGCGACGTTACTGATGTTAATATCTGCTAAAATCAATATTATGGGTTTTGACTACAAGAAAGCTGTAGATGAGTTGGAGAAAATAGCCACCAAGGTGGAGGATCCGTCAACTGGAATAGATGACATTGACAAATACGTGAGGCGCTCTAAGGAACTGGTGGCAGGATGCCGGGCCTATCTTCGTTCTGTAAGAGACAAGGCCGATACTCTGGACCAAATCTGATACTATGCACAATACAGACATGATATACGATACTGACAGTTATCTTCTGCCGTACAAGGATTTTATCGATAACCGCCATGAACGCATATTGGAGACAGCTGCGAAGATTGCCGTCAGAGGCTCTCTTTCGGAAGGTCTCAACAATCATCTATATTATGGACTTCATGATACCGGTGAGGCCTGGGTGTTTCGAGAATGGGCTCCTCATGCATCGCGTATTTATCTGATCGGGGAGTTCAACAATTGGAAGCGTACGGCGGCTTATGCCCTAAAACCTGTCGGAGACGGGAACTGGGAGATTACTCTTCCTAAGCTTTTTCTTCATCACGGAGACCTGTACAAACTCTTCATTGAATGGACAGGTGGAGGAGGTGAGCGTATTCCGGCATATGCGACAAGAGTCGTGCAGGATCCTGTGACAAAGGTGTTCAGCGCCCAAGTCTGGGCTCCCGAGAAACCGTATGAATGGAAGCATCCTAATCCGGGGAGGAGGAACAATCCTCTTATATATGAATGCCATATCGGCATGAGTTCAGAAGAGGAGAAAGTCTCTACATTTGATGAATTTAGGAAGACTGTGCTGCCAAAGGTAAAGGATCTCGGCTATGATACTCTCCAGATAATGGCTTTGCAAGAGCATCCGTATTACGGATCATTTGGCTATCAGGTATCTAGTTTCTATGCTCTTTCATCCCGTTTCGGAACGCCTGAGGAATTTAAGGCTCTGGTAGATGAGGCGCATGATATGGATATTGCTGTAGTTATGGATATCGTGCATTCTCACAGTGTGGACAATGTTGCCGAGGGTCTCGGATATTTTGACGGCAGAGAGGACCTGTATTTCTTTTCGGGAGAGAAAGGCCGCCACCCTGCATGGGGATCGAGATGTTTCGACTACGGCAAGGATGAGACGCGGTATTTCCTTCTTTCCAATTGCAAATACTGGCTTGAGGAATATCATCTTGACGGATTCCGCTTCGATGGTGTCACAAGCATGATGTATTGGGATCATGGTCTTGGACGTGATTTCGGAAGCTATTCTTCGTATTTCGGCCCTGGAGTTGATGAGGATGCGGTTACATATCTTGCGCTTGCAGCCATGCTTGTCAAAGAAATAAGGCCGGATGCCATAACAATCGCTGAAGATGTGAGTGGGATGCCGGGGCTTGCCGCCCCTTTCGAAAGAGGAGGTCTGGGCTTCGGATTCCGTATGGCCATGGGAATTGCTGATCATTGGATTAAATGGATCAAGGAGAAGGCAGATGAGCAGTGGAGTATGGGCGAGATTTGGTGGGAGCTGACTAATAAGCGCGCCGATGAGAGAACCATAAGCTATGCAGAGTGTCATGATCAAGCGTTGGTGGGAGACAAGACGCTTATATTCAGGCTTATAGATAAGGATATGTATACGGCTATGAATATCGGCTCTGAAAATCTTGTCGTGGATAGGGGTGTTGCCCTGCACAAGATGATACGTCTTGTGACTATTGCCACTGCAGGTGACGGATATCTCAATTTCATGGGTAATGAGTTCGGACATCCGGAATGGATAGATTTCCCGAGACAGGGTAACGGATGGTCCTACAAATATGCGCGGCGACAATGGTCTCTTGCCGAGCACGACTACCTGAGGTATAAGTATCTCAACAATTTTGACAGGGATATGATCCACCTTTTCCGAGAGAGTGCTATACTGTCTGTGCCACCGAAACTTATAGTTGCAGATGACTCGCGGCATGTATTGGTTTTCCAACGTGGAAATTATATATTTGCATTAAACTTCAGCCCTGGTGCTTCTTACTCGGGATATACCTTTGAAGCTCCGAAAGGAGAGTGGGGACTTGTCCTGTGTACGGATGATAGAAAGTATGACGGATTCGCAAGGATAGCCTCTGGTGAACATCATACATCCGATGGTAGGATGAGTATATATCTTCCTTGCCGTTGTGCATTGGTATTTGAGCTGCGGCCATGGACGAAGCAGACGTCGTATAAATAAAACCGATTCGATATGGCATTCCTGAAATTCAACAAAGCTGAGCTGGTCAATCTTGCATATTCCCTCAAGCGCGAGATCCTCTGTGCCAACAAAACAGGAGCATATTGCAACACAACGATAGTTACGTGCAATACAAGACGCTACCATGGGCTTCTCGGAGTCCCGGTGGATAATTTCGGAGGCAGCAAATACATGCTTCTCTCTTCGGTAGACGAGAGTCTGGTGGTCGACGGCAATCTTTTCAACCTTGGAATTCATTGCTATGGAGACATTTACGAGCCTAGGGGACATAAATATATCATAGATTTTCAGGCTGACCCTGTGCCTGCGATTCTCTATAGGGTCGGAGCTATAGAATTCAAGAAAACGATCATGCTGACTCCGGATATGGACCAGCTTCTTATAAAGTACGAGATTGTCAAATCTCCTGCCGAAGTTACATTGCTCTTGAAGCCATTTCTGGCCTTTAGGAACATTCACAGCCTTACACGGCAGAATTCGGAGGCCGACACTTCATTCAAGACTATTCCGGGCGGTGTGTCGTTCAATATGTACAAGGGTTTTCCTACGCTAAACCTGCAGCTAAGTACGGCAGAGTATGAGTACAGACCGGCTCCATATTGGTATAACGGAATTACATATTCCGATGAGGCACGCCGCGGCTTTGACTGCAAGGAGGATCTGTTTGTGCCTGGGACTTTCATCCTCAAAATGAAGCAAGGTGACTCAGTCATACTTTCGGCTTCCGTGAAGGAGATTAAGCCGAAAGGGCTGACACGTCGTTTTAATGCCATATATAAGGAGATGCCAGGAATCCGAAGCTACCATGACCAGCTACTTCACTGCGCTGATCTACTCATCAGAGACAGGAATGGCAAGAAAATGATAACTGCTGGGTTCTCTTGGCTATATACAGGACTTCTGAGAGAGACTCTGTATGCATTGCCTGGTCTTACCCTCATGACCGGGCGCACGGAAGAGTTTGAGGAGATCCTTGACAATCTGATTGAGGACAACCGGCAGCGACTTTTCCACAAGACCACTCAGGTCGATGCTCCTTTGCTGGTAGTTACGGCATTGCAGTCGTACATATCTTTTGGTGCTGATCCCTCACATGTATGGAAGAAATATGGAGAGACAGTGCGGGAGATAGTCGAGAGCTATGCTCCGGAGAAAAGGGATGAAGTGTCGCTTCAGCCGGACGGCCTCCTTTGGGCGCAGAAAGACAATACTGCCCTCACGTGGATGAACGCGTATATTGACGGGCATCCTGTTACAGAGAGAGCTGGATATCAGGTTGAGACCAACGCTTTCTGGTACAATGCCTTGTGCTTCGCCATAGATATGGAGAGCCGTTTCACGGCCAAAGATAGCGTATTTGTAGGACGCTGGACTCCCATAAGAGATCTTGCCAAGACTTCATACGTTAATCGCTTCTGGCTTCCTGATCTTGGATATCTTGCTGATTATGTGGATAATGCTGGGCCAAATACCGATGTCCGTCCCAACCAGATTTTCGCAGTGTCAGTAGATTATTCCCCACTTCCTGATGAGATTAAGGCGAGCATAATGAATATCGTTGATAGGGAACTTGTGACTTCAAGGGGCATAAGGACTCTTTCACCAAGGGATGTGAAATACCGGGGAGTATATGAGGGTACGCAAAGAGACAGGGATCTTGCATATCACAACGGATGTGCATGGCCATGTCTGCTGCTTCCTTACGCAAAGGCTTGTTTTGAGATGAGAGGGGCAGCGTTTTGCAAAAAAGCGGAATGGCTGATAGAAGGCTTTTATGACGATCTGTGGAAGCATGGAGTAGGAGCATTTTCCGAACTTTATGATGGAGACCCTCCTCATGAGCCGCATGGCGCGATTTCATCGGCCATGAGCACGGCTGCAATCTTGTGGGTTGACTGGATGATCGCAAAATATAAGAAAGGAGAGGATTGATATGAGAGTGTTGATGTTTGGATGGGAGTTTCCCCCTCATATTGCCGGTGGACTCGGTACTGCGTGCTATGGTATTGTCAAAGGTCTGGCACACAACGGTGTGGAAACAATCTTTGTGATGCCTTCCGCTACAGGTGACGAGGATAGCAGCGTTGCCAATATAATAAACGCCAGTGATGTGCCGATAGAGATGACAGATACCATGACGGTATCGGATTTCCTTGACAAGGTGCAGTTTGTACATATAGGCACCAACATGATTCCGTACTTGGACCCCCAGAAATTCCATGACCTAGTAGAAGCAGATAGAAAGCGGCAGGTCAAAGATTTCTCCGTACAGTACGGGCGCAAATACAAGTTCTCGGGAAGATACGGCTCCGACCTGTTGGAAGAGGTCGCGAGGTATGCGATGGTAGGAGGCACAATTGCTCTGTCTCATAAAGATGAGTTTGACGTGATCCATGCCCACGATTGGCTTACATACATGGCAGGGATAGCAGCGAAGAAACTCTCTGGAAAACCCCTTGTAGTACATGTGCATGCAACATCTTTTGACAGAAGCAGTGACAACAATATAGACACGAGGGTGTATGACATAGAGAAGAAGGGTATGGAGGCTGCTGATAGGGTCATCACAGTAAGCGATCTTACTCGTAATATAGTCATTACCAAGTATGGAATATCCCCAGACAAGGTGGTGACTGTGCACAATGCAGTGGATTTCTCAGGAAGAGATTCGGTACATGTAACAAGAGGTGTCAGGGATAAGGTCGTTACTTTTCTCGGCAGGATAACTTTCCAGAAAGGCCCAGAGTATTTTATCGAGGCGGCTGCCAAGGTGCTCAAGAGATGTGACAATGTAAGGTTTGTCATGGCTGGTAGCGGAGACATGCTCAACCGCTCGATAAGACAAGTTGCGAGGCTCGGGATTGCGGACCGCTTTCATTTTACGGGATTCCTCAGAGGAAGTGATGTCCAGAAGATGTTCGCACTGTCTGATGTGTATGTGATGCCCTCGGTCTCCGAGCCGTTCGGAATATCCCCGCTTGAAGCAATGCGTTCAGGAGTACCTTCCATAATCTCAAGGCAAAGCGGAGCTGCGGAGGTGCTGAAATATGCCTTCAAAGTAGATTTCTGGGATGTGGACGCAATGGCTGACGAGATATATGCGCTTCTGAACTATCCCGCTCTTTCGGAATTTGCTTCCAGATACGGTTACGATGAGGTAAATACTCTCAAGTGGAACAATGCCGCTGCCAAGATAAAGAGCATCTATGAATCAGTGATAAAGTAAATTTTACAGAATATGGCAAAAAAGAGTTTGTGTCTGTATTTTCAGATTCACCAGCCTACGAGATTGAGACTGTATAGATTTTTCGACATAGGAAAAGATTCTCACTATTACGATGACTTTACCAACAGAACTATATTGAGAAGGGTTGCCGAACTTTGCTATCTTCCGATGAACAACCTGCTGTATGAACTTATCTGCCGCTATAAGGGAGACTTCAAGGTCTCTTTCTCCATATCAGGATCGGCTCTTGAGCAGTTCGATAGATATGCTCCAGAAGTGATAGAGAGCTTTCGGAAGCTTGCTGAGACCGGTTCTGTGGAATTTTTATGCGAGACATATAATCATTCGCTCTCATCCCTTATCTGTCCGGCCGAATTCCATAGTCAGGTTCTGCGTCACAAAGCTGCAATTGAGCAGTATTTTGGTCATAAACCGGTGACATTCCGCAATACGGAGCTTATCTATTCTAATTCTATAGGAGCGAATGTCTACAATCTTGGCTTCAAGACTATGTTGACGGAAGGAGCCCGTCACGTGCTTGCATGGCGTAGCCCAGACTTTGTCTACTCTGACAGTATGAAGCCCGAATTGAAGCTTCTTCTTCGCAACTACAGGTTGAGTGACGACATAGCGTTCAGATTTTCCGACAGGACTTCTCCAGACTGGCCTCTTACCGGTGAGAAATATCTTGAAAGACTCAAGGACAGTGTGAAGACATCTGGAGAAGTCATCAATCTTTTTATGGACTATGAGACTTTCGGTGAACACCAGAGAGCCAATACAGGGATTTTTGACTTCATGAGGTATCTTCCTGAAGTGATTCTCAAAGACGGCACCTTCACCTTTGAAACGCCTAAAGATGTGACCGCCAAATACAATGCGGTATCACCGATAGATGTTCCAGAGCCGATCTCATGGGCAGATGAGGAGAGAGATGTTACAGCATGGCTTGGTAATGAGTTGCAGCAGGAGGCTTTTAAGAAGCTTTATAGCTTGTACGAGAAGATAGCCATCATCAAGGATCCTGTTCTGTGCAGTGATTTCGGCCATCTTCAGGAAAGTGATCATTTCTACTATATGTGCACCAAATTCTTCTCTGACGGAGAAGTGCACAAGTATTTCAACCCTTATGAATCGCCTTATGAGGCATTCATTAATTATATGAACGTTTTAAGCGATTTCATGATCCGAGTGAATGATGAATATTCGGACAAGGTTGCTAAATTTGCGGCCGAAAATACGGAGAAACCGCAAGGCAAGGGCAAGATTGTAAAGTCAGCTTCGCCTAAAGCCGCTGTGAAGCGGGTTTCAGCGAAGAGGAGCAAAGTTGCCAAGGCCTCCGTAACAAAGGAGAAATAATGAATACGAAAGATCTTAAACGACCAGATTACTTGTTTGAAGTAAGCTGGGAAGTCTGCAATAAGGTTGGTGGTATCTATACGGTGATAGCAACGAAATCACTGTTTCTTAAGTCCCAACTCAACAGACATCATATCCTAATAGGTCCAGACGTATGGATGGACACAGTCGCCAATCCTGATTTCAAAGAGGATCCGCTATTGTGGCAGGAATGGAGGACAGAAGCTGCCAGGAACGGACTACGTCTGAGGATCGGACACTGGAACGTACCGGGATCGCCTATAGCTGTATTGGTGGATTTTAAGCAGTTTCTTACAGAGCAGAATGAGATTCTTACCAAATATTGGGAGATCTTCGGAGTTGATTCGATCACAGGCAATTGGGACTATAAGGAATCCGCCCTCTTTGGCTATGTATCAGGAAAGGTAATAGAGAGCTATTACAAGTTCTATATAGAACCTTCGGAGAAAGTTGTAGCTCAGTTCCATGAGTGGCAGACAGGAGCTGGACTATTGTACTTGAAGGCTGCTAAGTTGCCGATTGCCACAGTCTTTACCACTCATGCAACGGTACTCGGACGCTGTCTGGCAGGCAACAATATGCCGCTGTATGATAGTATGCTTTCGTACAATCCGGACGACAAAGCTCGCCAGTTTAATGTGATGGCGATGCACTCTCTTGAGTCTAAGTCGGCTGCCAATGCGGACATCTTCACCACAGTTAGTGAGATCACAGCTCGCGAATGCGAGCATTTCCTCGGAAGGCCTATAGACGAGATTACGCCTAACGGCTTTGAAAATAGCTTTACTCCTGCAACAGACGAGGAGTTTGATACCCTAAGGAAGGCCGCCCGGGCAAAGCTGAGAGCAGTAGCTGAGGCTATGTCGGCGGAGAAGGTAGAGGATGATGCCATATTTGTCGGAATAGGAGGACGCTATGAGTATCGCAACAAGGGTATTGACGTATTTATAGATGCTATAGACAAAGTCCGTCGGTCTGGCTTTGAGGGAAAGAAAATCCATGCATTCTTCATGATTCCCGCTGGTCACAATGGCCCGGACAAAGACCTTTGTGCCAAGCTTTCAGGGAGCGGTGATCCGGCTTACAGGACCATGACATCGCATGTTCTGATGAATCCGGAGTATGACGCGATACTTGGGAGGTTCAAGGCCTTGGGTATAGACAACTCTGTGGGATCCAATATCAAGGCCTACTTCATACCGTCGTATCTCAATGGCACTGACGGTATCTTCAATATGAAGTACTATGATATCCTTGCTGGCCTGGATCTTACGGTATTCCCTTCATATTACGAGCCGTGGGGATATACCCCGCTTGAGAGCCTTGCGTTCAAGATACCTACTCTTACGACTTCTCTCGCCGGCTTCGGAATGTGGGTCGACACACATTATCTCAAGGATCATCCTGGTATCAAGGTGGTGGAGAGGAATGATTCCAATTACCCCGCTGTCGTGGACGCTGTAGCGCAGAGGATCTGCGAGATAGCTCTTGTGACAGACGATCAGAGGATAGCCTATATGGACAATGCCCGAGACGTGTCACGCATAGCACTATGGGAAAATCAAATACAATATTATAACGAAGCTTATTCCAAAGCAATAGACAAAGTTATTGCAGCCAACGGGTCCTACCCCGAGTCAAACGAAAAACAGATTATGACATACGGAAAATTACCAGTTAACGCTCCCTCATGGAAGAGCGTGATGGTCACAAGACATCTGCCAGAAGCTCTGAAAGGGTTGGAGACCCTGTCCAAGAACCTTTGGTGGTGCTGGAATGACAGTGCAAAAGCACTGTTCAAGGCTATAGACAAGGATATATGGCGCACATCAGGACACAATCCGATGTCACTTCTTGATGTGGTGACGCTCAAGCGGTTCAACGAGCTTAGCAAGGATTCGGCATTCATGGGGCAATATCAGAGTGTGATGGCCGAATTTGAGGAATATATGTCCCTTAAGAAAGAGAGGAAAGACCCTTCGATAGCATATTTCTGTATGGAATATGGTTTGGATTCTTCGCTCAGCATATATTCTGGCGGACTTGGAATTCTTGCAGGCGACTACCTGAAGGAGACCAGCGACATGAATGTCAATCTTGTAGCTGTTGGCCTCCTCTACAGGTATGGCTACTTTACACAGGTCCTCTCTTCTCAAGGCGATCAGGTGGCAAGATATGATGCCCAGAATTTCTCCAAGATCCCGGCTACACCGGTGATGGACCAGAATGGTGTGTGGAAGACTGTCAGTGTTGCTTTTCCGGGAAGGACACTCTCGGCCAGAATCTGGAAGGTGGCAGTAGGACGTACTGATCTTTATCTTCTTGATACTGATTATGAGGCCAATATTGAAGAGGACAGGCAAGTTACGTATCATCTATATGGTGGCGACTGGGAAAATAGGCTCAAACAGGAGCTTCTGCTTGGCGTAGGTGGAGTCAGGGCTCTTCGAGTCCTTGGTCTCAACCCCCAGATCTATCACTGCAATGAAGGCCATGCTGCGTTCATAGGACTCGAAAGGCTTCGTGAATATATTCAGAATGACAATCTGGAATTCCCTGAGGCAATGGAAGTGGTAAGAGCCTCTTCTCTGTTCACAACCCATACTCCTGTGCCTGCCGGACATGATGCTTTCGATGAGGGATTGCTCCGCAAGTATATAGGGCATTATCCTCAGAGGCTCAAGATAGATTGGACTACAATGATGGGACTCGGCAAGATCAACGCTTCAGATCAGAACGAAAAGTTCTCGATGAGCATACTTGCTGCGAACATTTCCCAGAATGTCAACGGTGTCTCGAAACTTCATGGCAAGGTAAGCCGGGAAATCTTCGCCAACATGTATCCTGGATATTTACCTGAGGAACTGTATATCAGTTATGTTACCAATGGTGTGCATTATCCCACATGGACTGCCAAGGAGTGGAAGGCTATACATGCTAAGGTCTTCGGTGAGGATTTCAAGGCTCACCACTATGATAAGAAGTGCTTCGAAGGAATCTACAAAGTGCCTGGCACTGATATATGGAATACGAGGAAATCTTTGAAGAAAACCTTGATCGAGACTGTCAAGGAGAAGATCTCCAATCCTGCAATTGCAAATCATTATTCTCCGAGCGAGGTCGTTACCATCAAAGAGACTCTCCGCGATGACGTGCTTACAATCGGCTTTGCAAGAAGATTTGCGACTTACAAGAGGGCGACATTGCTCTTCACTGACCTTGACAGGCTTGATGCTATTGTCAACAATCCTTCAATGCCTGTGCAGTTCCTTTTTGCCGGCAAGGCTCATCCTGCGGACAAGGCAGGTCAAGACCTTATCAAGAGAATAGTAGAGATCTCAAAGCAGGAAAGGTTTATCGGTAAGATTGTATTTGTCCCTGGATATGATATCTCATTGGCCAAGAGGCTTGTGCAGGGTGTCGACGTATGGATGAACAATCCTACAAGACCGCAAGAGGCTTCTGGAACATCAGGCGAAAAGGCTGCAATGAATGGAGTAATGCACTTCTCTGTTCTTGATGGTTGGTGGGTAGAGGGTTATAAGCCTGGTGCAGGTTGGGCTCTACCTCTTGAAAGTACGTATGACGATACAACTTATCAGAATGAGCTAGATGCTGCAACTATCTATACAATATTGGAGAACGAGATAGCTCCGTTGTACTATGACATAGATGAGCATTCAGGTATGTCCGAGCATTGGATAGAGTATATAAGGAATACTGTCGCTCAGGTTGCATGTAATTTCACAACAAACAGGATGCTCTCGGATTACCTTGCACAGTATTATGAACCTCAGTTTGTAAGGTCGGCAAGCCTTGTGGCTGACGACTTCAAGGTGGCAAGACAGATAGCTGCCTGGAAGAAACTTGTGACTAAGGAGTGGCCGTCCATTGAGGTTATCTCATATACGCAGCCGGATTCGTCATATTCATTGTCTGAGAGCAATCAGCTCAATGCTGAGGTTGTGCTCAATATCGGGGCTCTGAAGCCTGAGGATATCGGAGTGGAGATGCTCTTTGCAGTCACGGATAACAAAGGTACTCTCCATATCCAGAATAGGTGCGAATTCCAAATGATCGCGGAGAAAGATGGCATCGCTACTTACCGTACTTCAATAATCCCTGATAGGACCGGAATGTATCAGGTGGCTACTAGGATCTATCCCAAGAACCCACTTCTTCCTCACAGGCAGGATTTTGCGCTAGTAAGATGGTTATAGCGACCGGTTTTTTCGACGGTGTCCATCTTGGGCACCGTTTTTTGTTGGATGCCCTTGTATCCGAAGCCCGCAGACGTGGAGAAGAGAGTATGGTGGTGACTTTCTGGCCACACCCTCGCAATGTCCTTCAGAATGGTGCTAGAGAACTCAGACTTCTTACTTCGATGGACGAGAAACGCTCTCTTATCTCGCAGACGGGAGTGGACCATATCGAAGTTATAGAGTTTACGCGTGAGTTCAGTCATCTGACTGCATCAGAATATATAAAGGATGTGCTTGTTCGAGATTTCGGAGCAACTTGCGTTGTGCTCGGATATGACAATAGACTTGGCTCTGATATGATGGAAGCTGGCGAAGTCGTGCCGATAGCCCATGAATGTGGTGTGGATGTGAGATTGGTTCCTCCCTGTCCGCCTGTTGGAGGAAAGGTCATAAGTTCGACGCGTATAAGGGGACTGCTCGCCTCCGGGGCGGTCGAGGAAGCCTCCTCTTTGCTCGGATATGATTACGGACTGTTCGGGGTCGTCGTATCCGGTAACAGGATCGGAAGGACAATCGGATTCCCTACTGCCAATCTTGAATTGTATGAGCCTCTTAAAGTCGTTCCTGAGGACGGGGTATATCTTGTAGAGGCAACTACTCTTGGCAAGAGGTATGACGGCATGTGTAATATAGGTGTCCGGCCAACTGTCGGAAATAGTAACGCGAAAACTATTGAGACTAATATTTTCGGTTTTGATGAAAATATATACGGCCTTGACCTGAGGCTGACTTTCCGCAGGAGAATCCGTAGCGAAGTTAAGTTTAGCGGGCTTGCTCAACTTGCCAGACAGCTTTCATCCGACAGACACAGGTGTCTTACTGAACTGAAGTATTTTGACTGAATTCGCTGTCCATGTCGTTTCTTTTTGCTATGTTTGCGAATGAGATGCTATGACGATTGCAATTTGCAGTCAGTTAAGTTTAGGCACTGCCTCAATGACAAGTAGTTTCAGGGGATTTGCGCAGGCGGTGATGTGCTTTGTTTTAGGCGAAAAGGACCATAAGAGAAGAGACGAATCATTTCAAAACAGCTTCTTAAAAATAAATAGTGATGAAGGATATATTTGATTGGCTCATTATAGCTATTATCGCACTTGGGGCTTTGCCAGAGTTTATCGGCAAGGCTAAGAAGCAGAAGTCTAAGTACGGGAATGCTTCTCAGGGGCAACGTTCTGCAACAGTATCAGCGCATCCTGAAACTGGTAGGGTGTCCCGTTCTACAGTGGCCAGAACTCCATCACATCAGTTTGACAAAGCTTCTTCCATGCGCAGGGCAGAGCCTTCTGGCTCAATGCAGACCCTGCCGTCTGTATCAAGGACTACAGCTAAGGGCCGTTCTACTGCCGCTGACATGCGAACCCGCAGTAGCTCAATAACAGACCCGATCGTCGATGTGCCATCCCCGTTTGCAGTAGAAGATCCAATTACGGACCCGGCAGTAGCTGACAGTCTTTCGCATAGAGTGAAGATAGATGTTCGCAAGTTTGTGATCTATTCTTCTATTATGAGACCAAAGTTTCTTGACTGAGATAAGGTCGGCAGGAAAGGAAAAAATATTATCTTTGTACTGTCAAACCGAGAAACTGGCATGAGCAATCATGGCAGTATTTTTTGAAATTTACCGGCAGGTCCCCTTTGGAGTTGGGGCCTCATTATTTTACAGAACTCATTATTTAAGAAGCCATTTTGATTGATTCAAGACAGCTTCTTGCTTTATTTATTATTTGTGCCAAGGACACAGGAAATCTAATAAGACATGTCAGAAGTACATTACATGACCCAAGAAGGTCTGGACAAGCTCAAGAAGGAACTCGCGGAGTCTCTGGCTCAGCGTCCGGTCATCTCGGCTGCTATAGGCGAGGCCAGAGAAAAGGGTGACTTATCCGAGAATGCCGAATATGATGCAGCCCGCGATGCTCAGGCATTGCTGGAGGTGAAGATAGCCAATCTCAAGAATCTCGTGGCCAATGCCAAGGTCCTTGACGAATCAGCAATAGGCACAGACAAAGTCCAGATGCTCAATAAAGTGAAAGTGGAGAACATGTCCATGAAGCAGGTTATGGAGTTTACGATAGTAGGCGAGACTGAGGCGGATTTTGCCCATGGCAAGCTTGCTTCTACGACTCCTATCGCAAAAGCTCTTCTTGGACACGCCAAGGGAGATATCGTAGAAGCAAAGGTCCCATCTGGCGTGATTAAGTTCAAGATTCTCGACATAACCTTGTAGAGCCTATGGCCACTATTTTTACTAAAATTGCCAAGGGCGAGATCCCATCGTGGAAAGTAGCAGAGAACGAAGATTTCTATGCTTTCCTCGATATCGCTCCTCTGGCCAAGGGACATACTTTGGTGATCCCTAAGAATGTAGAAGATGATTATATCTTCCATCTTGATGACAAGACTTATTTGGGTCTCTGTGCATTTGCAAAGAAAGTGGCATTGGCTGTACAGGCTGCGGTGCCGTGCAAGAGAATCGGCGTATGCGTTCTCGGACTTGAAGTCCCTCATACTCACATACATCTTGTCCCGTTGCAGAGCGAGGCGGATATGGATTTCCACAAGGAGAAACTCAAGCTCACACCAGAAGAATTCAAGGCAATAGCCTCTTCCATCAATGCAGAATATGAAAAGATTATATAGGTTAGCTGCAGTTGCCTTCTTGGCGATTGCTGCTGTGTCGTGCTCGCGTAGTGCACATATATCCGGAGTAGTGCAGGATGCTCCTCACAAAGACGTGATAGTAAGGCTCTTGGATGTAAGTACACTGAAAGATATTGATACGCTAAAGACTGACGCAAAGGGACGTTATAGATATAATGTCAAGCTTGATAAGGGGCAGCCAGAGTTCATATATCTATATTACAAGGATACCAAGATAGCGTCTCTGCTTCTTCAGCGAGGAGATAAAGTGAATGTTATCTCCGATACAGTAGGGACTTATTCGGTGAAAGGCTCGGAGGAGACCGACAAACTGTCTGAGATTGAGACTTCAGAGGCTGATTTTAACAATAAGTATTTCTCCCTCTTGGCCAAACTTTCAGATCTGGATCAGTCATCTGCGGAGGCTACATCTGTCAAGCATGAATTGACGTCAATGTATATATCTTACTACAGAGAGAAAGTGAGATATGTCATTGAAAATTCTCATTCGCTTACGTCTATACCCGTACTTTACCAGACTGTAGGTAATGGGATACCTGTATTCGGGCAGACGACTGACGCATTGCATTTCAGAAATGTCTACGATAGTCTGATGACTGTCTATCCTGAGTCTCGCTATGTCAAGGCTCTTGGAGAGGAGGCAAAGCGTCGCCAGCAGATTTTGACAATGGGAGCACGTATTGGCAACGCTGAGGAGTCTGGGTTCCCTGATATTGAGCTAGCAGATACGAAAGGCAATAAAGTGAAGCTTAGCAGCCTCCGTGCGAAGGTCGTGATGATTTATTTTTGGGATTCTTCCGATGCTGCACAGAAGATGTTCAATCTCGATGTGATGAAGCCGCTTTATGCGGATTTCCATTCCAAAGGATTTGATATATACAGCGTCTCTCTTTCTACGGACAAAGCTGCATGGGCATCTGTCGTCAAAGGACAGAATCTGCCATGGACCAATGTCTGTGACGGCCTTGGAATGGCGTCTCCTGTAATAGGGCTCTACAATGTCTCCGCCTTGCCCAATGTGTATTTCATCGTGGACGGGGAGATAGTAGCTTCGCCTAATGTAAAGGATGCTTCTACGCTCAGAGCTTTCATATCATCCAAGCTTTAGAAGCGGATTTTCTGTATTTATCCGCCTCGTCGGATTTTTGTTTTAGATAGATAAGCTATCCTTTCCAAGTGGCAATGCTACGGTGTATTTCGTCCGCGGCATTGCCATTTTCAGATGAGTTTCTTTTTGGATATAGTGGGTACGAACTGCTTCAGGTAGAAAGGCTCGAAGTAGGCTACATCTTCGAATTTCTTGTCCCTAAGTGATGATAGTGCTGGATGAAGCATGAATCTTGCTTCGGGACAAGTTTGTATAAATGTTGCCGAAGGAGATGTTATAGTCCCAGAGCATTTGCCTGCACCATCTCCTATGAATAGTACGGGCCCTTGTGCAAGGTATTCGGAGAAACTGTCCGGCTCTATGATTTCAGGCTTGGTGGGGGAGACTTGTGTACCGTCCGCGCTGAATATAGCCGTGTATACTTCCATACGTCTGGCATCAATCATGGGCACGATATATCGGCATCCGTCAGGGAGCAGTTCTTGCTCAATTGCCTGCCATACCAGTGTGTCCAAAGATCCGACGGCGATAAGGGGAATGCCACTTCCGAAACATAAGCCTTTTGCTGTGGAGACTCCGACGCGGAGTCCCGTGTATGAGCCGGGTCCCATGCTTACGCACACAGCAGAGCAATCTTTCACTCTAAGGTCATGGCAGTCAAGCATTTCCTTAATGAATGGAGCAGTGAGAGAAGCATGTTTTCTTCCACTTGACTGTCGTGATTCGATGATCCTTCCGTCTTCTGACAAGGCAGTGGAGCATAGTTCTGTCGATGTCTCTATGAAGATGATCCTTTCCATATTCATTTGGCCAATAATTCTTTCAAATAAGGGAATATGATGTATCCGATCTTGCGGATGGCAACGTATACTGCCGAATTGTTCAATATCCCTTCGTCGACAATCCCGAGAGAAGAGTTGAGGGTCGAGAGTAGAATAATGATTAGCCCAATGGCAAGTGTTGCTTTCAATATTGAAAAGATTGCGCCGAGCAGCTTGTCGAGCCAGCCAAGCATTACGAAATTGATGCTGGCATGGATTACCTTTCCGAGCAGATTTATCAGGCAGGCAACTGCGATTAGCATCAGGATGAAGACAATAGCATAGAGTATCCGCCCCGATGTATGTAGGTATGGCTGTAGCCAGTTGCATACCAATTCAGTGAACATGAATGCTGCCCAGGCTCCTGCAACGATGGCTATGATAGCGATTACCTGCTTGGTGAAGCCCTTGAAAAAGCCGAAAACGGCAGCTGTCGCCAATATGGCGATCAATATGAAATCTAATATTGTCATGAATAAATAGTCCTGCGGCTGAGGATGCTATGACGCACTCGCTTTTTGCTAATTCGGCTTTGCCGCATATAGCTTGCGCTCGGCAGAATCAAAGCTGGTGCTTTGCTTTTGCACTCGCTTTTTGCTAATTCGGCTTTGCCGCATATAGCTTGCGCTCGGCAGAAT
>ERZ808240.140-NODE-140-length-98109-cov-6.144788_pt1 | contig 98109 bp, 131 predicted proteins | sample MGYA00521084_ERZ808240 | MGnify/ENA primary metagenome ERZ808240 (study PRJEB31516, sample SAMN03275571) | gut metagenome | biome: mammalia-associated habitat; material: feces | host: Papio cynocephalus | place: Kenya | collected 2012-08-06 ...
TAGCCGCAGACTTGACTCCCGTATTCGTAGCCACAGACTGGTAGCCCGTATTCGTAGCCGCAGACTTGTCGCCCGTATTCGTAGCCGCAGACCAGTCTCCCGTATTCGTAGCCGCAGACCAGTCGCCCGTATTTGTAGCCACAGACTTGTCGCCCGTATTCGTAGCCGCAGACTGGTAGCCCATATTCGTAGCCACGGACTGGTAGCCCGTATTCGTAGCCACAGACTTGTCGCCCGTATTCGTAGCCGCAGACTTGTCGCCCGTATTCGTAGCCGGTTTGTTGGGAACTTTAGACTTGACATATTCAACACTCGCCTTTACAATCCCGGCTATTCCGATTTCGGCAGATACCTTGATATGCTTCGCGCACACTTTGCTATCATTGCCACGCTCAGCAGATACATTATCTAGCTCGACTTCGCAAAATCGGTTATCTGCCGGGGGACAATAGGCAAAAACGTCGAGCGGGTATTCGCACGCGTGGAATCCACTTTCGCAAAGCTTCACATTCTCTTCGGTGTACTCGCCGCCGATTTCGTACTGAAAATCGCCGCATTTCAGATTTTTATCAAAGCCTTTATAATATTTCATTGTTATTTCCTCCTATAAGAAATATTGCATTATCAATATATCATACATTCCCCATCTTGTCAAGAGAAATTCATGGCAAAACTTGCATTTTTTACGGCCTCTTCGCTTTTCTTGATATAACGGCTCGTAGTGGAAATGCTGGAATGCCCAAGCACGTCACGAATTGTGGCTACCGGCACGTTATTTTCGCTCATAATCGTCGCACAAGCGGCTCTGAGGGCATGGTTAGCTAGTTCATTCCAAAATGGAATGCCAGCCCGTTTAGCGGCAATCCGAATCATGTTGGCCGTGTTTTTAGAGTTGAGCTTGCTATCCTGATTGCTGACAAATAGATATTCGCATCTGCACGGATATCGGTTCTCAAGATAACCATCAATAGCAGCGCACACAGAATCATTGAAATAAACCATACGCTCCTTCGCGCCCTTGCCAAGAATTTTAATGCAATGTTTATCTTTGAGATAATCAGCCAGTTTGATGCTTGCCAATTCATCAAAGCGCATACCGGTTGAAAGCAGCGCGATAATAAACGCTTTATCTCTGCGGCATTTTGCATGGTCGATAATGGCCTGTGCCTGTTCCTGAGAAAGATACGGCTTTGCCTTGTTCTTAATGGCCGGACGGTCGATGAGGTTGACAGGATTTTTGTCTACAATCCTGAACATCTCAAGAAAATGGAAGTAACTAGACGCCGCACTAAGCCGGACATTGATGGTGGAAGAGGATAAATTTGCAAACGACGACTCCCAATCGGAAATGTCCATGGAGGTAATTTCATCTTCGGGCTTGCCGATATAATCAAGCATAGAATTGATAGTTTTACAATAAGACTCGATCGTGCGCTCAGATTTCTTTTTATTCTTCATATACTGAATAAACATCTCGTTCATTGTTTTTGTCCTCCTTTGTTTTATCTGACTTGATTATAGCATATCGTACAGACAAGTCAAGCATTTGCAAATAAAAAAATATTGCCGCATAGAAATCATCTACACGGCAATATGATTATTTAATTTCGATGGCATAAATGTCTTCTTTGAGCTGCTTACACGGCTTAAATCTTAGTTCCATACGAGCTGGAATTGTAAGTGGTTCGCCAGTGTATGGGTTCCGCGAATTTCGCTCTGCTTTCTGCTTAATTTCAAAATTGCCAAATCCATTGATTGTAAGCGGCTCGCCAGATGCGAGAACATCGTAAATACACTCGAAAATAATGTCGACTTTCTCTTGTGCATCCTGCTTAGATACACGCAGCCGGTCGGAAATGATGTCTGCAAATTCTTTCTTGGTCATGATTTCACCTCATTTTTTTGGTTGATATGTTGATTATTTTTGGTGATGCGGAGGTGATTCGGACACCTGTGAAGCAATTATAAGTTGCCCATACTAGACCGCTGTATGACCGCATCATAATTATTCGATATATCTAATGGGAAGTCGGAAAATGCATCAGACTTAACGAATCTGATATGAGGGCCACTGATTGTGCGCCAACATCGCTCGTTCGCGATACCAATCTTCATCCAACGAGTGTCGCTTTCCTAGTGATTGGTTCAAGCGACCGATTGGTGCGAGATGAGGTATTTGAAACCTCACGCCTTTCGGCATCCGAGCTTGAATCGGATGTGTCTTCCAGTTCCACCAATCTCGCATATTCAAATATCTGCCTTTATTCATCCAACTTGTTACCAGCAAGTAGCAGATATGAGGATTATTTTTCACGAAAGGAGGCAACACAATGCCCAGCTCATAGCTGGGAAGTCTAATCTACCCGAGCAGTCTATACAATCAACAGAGGTATACATATCAATTGTACGGCTTACACTCCCACAAACCACATTCACTATTCCGCCCTCGATTAGACTTCTGGTTGCGGATGCACGTACTGCCCGTGCTTCTTTCGGCGTATGAGACCGAGGTGTTACTTTTACACTAATCCGCTATGTGGAGGATGGCGGTTTAGAGTATATGCGCCGCCAACTTGATTAGCAAAAGAAAATACAGAACCTTTTCGACAGGATTTCATTTCCAATTTTCTCGACCTATGTACACTTGGCCAATTTATTGGATGGAGCGAGATAACGGCATCGAACCGTCACTAACAGATTGGAAGGCTGCTGTGCTACCATTACACCAATCCCGCATATTTACCGAATTATCGGCCTGACGACCAATCCACTGGTTTATGATTCCGAACATCGTCGTGGTGCGCCACTTACTCCCGAGTTATGATTCGACGTCATCAATCATTTTGTCGGGTCGCATTTTTAATCTATTACGCACGTTCCCAAATTTGCCATGAATAGAGTCAACTTTCACATGGCTATGGCCACTCTTGTCGTTGTCTGGCCTTTGTCTAGCTTTTCGCACTAGAAACGTCTCACACAAGCGTAGGCCACTCATGATTGATTGCCTTTGATAAATAAAGCCGTCCTACATCGGCTGGCAGCGAGCGTTGGTTCTGCCCCAACGTCTACGGGTTCAAAGTCCGTTGTACTACTATTGTACTAGCCCGCTATATTTGCTGCTTGGCTTAACGTACCAAGCCTGAAGGATATTTCCTAACGACACTTGAATTATACCACACTGAATAACCATTGTCAAGTGTTTTTTTGAAATCGTTAAAATTTTCTTTTCTCAATTCATGAATCCATTGTAGCATATCTTGCCATAGTTGTCAACAACTTTTTCAGAATCAAGACTTAATTTTTAACCCTCTCAATCAACAATGCCATTGTACTATATGCTCGACTATTTGTCAAGCACTATTTTTACCATCTAGCAAAAAATTTCTGAGTTCCAAATGTACCAGCATAATCTTGACTTTCATGCCAGCTGCTATAGCACCATGCCGGAGCATAGAAATACAAAATATATTTATCAGTTACAGTCTCACCATTATCAAACACACGAGTAATAGCTTCCTGAATGCTGGCTTCCATAGCCAACGATTCATTCCATCCACTATATTGATAATTTCGGCGCACTTGCTCTGGCGTATATCCTTCAAGCAACATGGCATTCAGAATGCACTGAGCAACAGCCATTTTGCCATCCATGGATTCAGCGCCAGCTTCACCAGCAACAATTGCGCCGACATACCAACGCTCATAATCCGTCAGCGTATATTTACATTTGGATTCTTCGGCTTGTTCTGCAATAGTTTCAATTACATCATTGGCCGCATTAGCAGCCTTTCGTATTTGAGCTTCTGCCCTAATTTCCTTCCATGATTCTGGGATGTCAACTTGTCGCTTGGAAATTGTCAATACTGTATATTCTGGCGCAGAAGATAACATAATACATTGCTCATCATTTTCAATTCTATATTCAATTGTTGATTCTTCGGGCTGAGAATCGTTATTAACATTTGCCGTTGCAATCGTTACAATGGACACACAAGCAACGGTCGCAACCGCTACTGTTATTCCTTTAATCAGACCCGTATTCATTTAGCAACACTCCATTCTTTCTTGCAAATCATGCAATAAGATGGGCGTGGCTTATTTGAATATTTTCTATGATACTCGGCATTACAATAAGGGCAAACCCAAGATTCTTTCACATAATCATAGTACAATGGTTCCATTTCAAATTTCATTTTTGCAAGCCACCTTTTCTATATTTCATGATTTGCAACGAAAACATTGTAACAGATTGTAATCAATTTGTCAATAGTCAAAATCAAAATTCGATTCTAAATTTTCGATTTCGAAAATTCAAAAACGAAAATCAAAATTCAAATTTCGAATTCAAAAATGGAATTCGATTTTCTGAAATCATATCTATCTGCATATACATTATCATAACCATATGCAGAAACAGTAGCATTTTCACAGCCTCATACATTATAATAGCAGCTTAAACTAACATGAAGCATTTTCTAGCACAACTACCACAATGGCCGCTAACACCAAAATTTTTACCAATAACCAACACAACTACAAGCCCGCCGGTCATTCCATTGCCAACACTATCGCCATTACCATGCGCAAATTCATAGCCAATATCACAAGCGCTTTCATCTACATTGCCGCTATCGGCAAGATTTCCATTGACAATCAAACACACAATTTTGCCGATATAATGTGTGCTTGTCGTCACAAAAAAAATATCATCATCAATAAATCCGAAGACGATAAAAATTTCTTGTAATACTAAAATTTTAGTGTAAAATCAAACCAATTTGCAAGCGCTCATTAGTAAATATATCGCTACCAATCAGCCCACAAACAGCACGATTATTACGTCGCATATAACACTACATCATATTTTGCTATCACTATATATAGTATTATTATAGCAGATGCAATACATCATATGGTATATATTGTATAACTATCCATATATATGAATATATATACATACTACTATATGCCCGCAAATTTCACAAATTTTCCGTAATGCGCAGCCGGGGAAATTTCCCAAAACTTCAACGTCCTAAAGGCCAGGGGTTTTTGAAAATTTGATTGTTGATGATTCGCACTCAAATATCTCACAGAGTAAACCATCAGCGTCCAAACAATCCGTCTGGCAACTGTTGACACGTAAACAGTTCGCATCCAAACAATTCTAGCTGCTGGCCGTATGGTAGCATACAAAATATTACATATAAAATGGTTTAGTATTGAACTGTTGACCTATTTACTTTTCTGATTCATCCTGATTATATCACTCGCATTTAAAAAAGTCAATAAAAATTTTTTTAGTTACTTATATTATCCCATACTGTCTGGAATGTCAATCATTATTTTATGATTTTTATGGTAAAATAATTTCCCTGTTTTTTCGCGTTCTGCGCCGCGCGGGCGTCGACCTATCAATTTATACCAGCCGAACACAAAAACCGCTCACGGCGCGGAAAAACGGTCTTGTGTACAATTCTAGCTACATTGTATCTCCTGACCTTGCAAGCCCGTAAAATAACCATGCCTAAAATTCGCGCCCCATGCCGTCGAACATTGCAGATGTGAAATCATACGGCTGCATGCTTAAAAGTCCGTACAACGCAAAAAAACGGCCTTCATTTTAACGTAGCGCCGAACTGCATTGCATCCGATGCACAATGCCGTAAAATAGTTGTTAGTTCTAACTAACTCGACCCAGACCTTCCCCTCCATATCCCCTTCCCGGAGTGGACGTATATATTATAAACTATATAATGCAAGAAGTCAAGTCGTCAAAATGACGAAACAGCACATGGCGCAATATTTTATATAACATCGCTAATTCAGGTCATTATAATCGTCATGTTTTTGTGCAATATGCAATAGACCGGCGGGCTATGTGTGCACAAATGTTCCATTATAGGCCGCTGCGAGCATTGACTATATGATTGTGTTCGTCGAATTGCATAAAAAAATAACCCGGCCTAAATGACCGGATTATTTTATATCATATATTCAATATCCTAACCATGCCTTTAGTACGTTAATGGTCAACTCCTCACTGCTTCCGGCTGATTCTACCAGATACCACTTTCCATTGGTGTATTGATTATATCGAATGCAATCATAAGCATCTGAATATGCATACACATAACATTTAAATTCAATGGACTGATTATTTGTATTGCAATAATCATAGATAACACCGTGAGCATCCAAAGCATCACGAATATACTTAACAGTCATATTATTCATTCTCCTATCTTAAAACGCGACGGGATAGCCAATTTTTCCTCTCCCTCTAGCTCGTCAATAGCTGCCGAAATCGCACTCTCCAGCAGATAACAACGAATTGCGACATCAGCGGATTCCGCACCATTGGAGACAAGCTCGCCCACGTCCTGCCTGAAGTCTGTTGCTGCTTCTTCCAGCAAGTCCAAATTGTGACAAATCGCCTCTTCTGCGCGCCATGCATTGCAATAATAGCTGCCGGAAGCGTTGCCCGTCACGCAATCGTCTACCCACAGTCTGTCATTGGCGATTTCTTCGAGTTCGTCGCGATCTTCAAAGACCCACTCGTTAATATGCTCAAGAATTGCGGTTTTTGCATCGGCGGTCACGGCTGCGAGATAGTCATACTTTTCCATTTTTTATTCCTCCTGTTTTTTGGCGGTCGGTTGTTTTGCTTACGTGACTTATTCTAGCCGATAATATCGCGATTTTCAATAGGTATATTGCACAAATAATGATTATTTTATCGGCTCTGTTTTGTCGACACTGTACAATGCGACTTCTGCGAGGTAGAAACATCGACCTGACCGTTTCCAGATTTTAACATGATGGTTCGCGGCTTCGTGCGGTATAACACGCCGCCCGTGATTCGGCCACTCATGGAGAGTATATAACGGCGCATCCGATGCGAGGCCATGAGACGCGCGATATTCGCGCAAGATATCGGCGTTACTTTTTCGGCTCATTTCTCCCACCATCCCCGCCCGTCACTGGTGTGGTGGAAAGCGCCCGCCCAATCCTGATATATTGCGCCGCCCTCACCTACAGCAGTAACCCAGCCATGCACAATAGCCGCGACTCGGCATGGTGTGCGGGGATAACGCGGACCGACATCCAACCATAAGCGCATACCATGTTTCGAAGCGGCTCGAATTTCGTCTTCAGAGTGCCATATATGATGGCAAGTAGGTGAAATATTGTATCGTTTCATTGTATACTTCATGGTTTATACCTCCTCCAATTCAGCACAACGGAGATCGTTTCGCATCTCAATGATTGCACTGTCAATCATTTTAAGTGTTTCTTCGTAGTCAAAATATCTTGTGCACCATCCGGGATAGCACGCGATAAACCCAATGCCCGCCAGTTCATTTAGGCATTTAAGCATTTGCTCTATCTCGTCCAAAGCGTCGCGCTTGTCTTCATCGCAGCAAAACACGAAATTGCTTTGAATGTTAATGCTTAATCCTTCATAGTAACCGGGTTCGATTGAAATATTAAAATACTGAAAATTATAATGCGAAAAAACGTCGTTTGCATTGCGATAGTTACAATCATAATAGTCTGAAATATAATCGTCGACATACTCATCAATCGAAATATTACATTCGCGCGCATCGTCTGCAAGTTCGATTGCAAGGCAATCCGCGACACCGGATAGCGGTTCAATAGCGAGCGTGATATAATCCGATGTTTTATAATTAATAGCGCCCATATTAAAGCATCTCCTTAAAATATTTTTTGAGGCTCATTTTACCTCCGTCACGGCGATAGATTGCATATAAGGCAAGTGTGCCAATGGTAGCGGAAACAAGCAGCAAAGCCGAAAAAACGGCGATAAAGGCGATAGGGTAAAGCATAATTAAACTTCCTTCAATTCGGGCGATAACTTGTATTCGAACTGACGACGAAATTCTTTTTGGTGGCGCGTGGTCGTCTGGCTCCACTTGCCGAGATCCTCTACATTGCCGTTGGTGCAGCGGCTGACGATGGTATTATAGCTTTGCAGCTCGAGAACGCCGTTTTCGTAGTCGATAACATGTGCTTTTCCGTAAAAAGATTTTCGGACATCGTAACGGGCTTCAAGTTCGTAAATATGCATATTATTTGTCCTCCTTCAATACAATATAGCCGGTGCTATCTGTTTCAAAATAATGGGGAATATAGTTCTCGTCCCGATATGCTACGGGGTAGATGAAGCTATCTGCATGATATGCAAATGCGGGGTCATTCCGGCGGCGTTGCCTCTCTGCTCTTGCATATTCGATTGCTTCTTTTCACATGATATTGGTTGCGCCAAGGGAAGCCAATTCATTTTTCTTCTGCGCTGTTTTCGGTCCAATACAAGGCATAGCAGTTGCCAAAGTCACCACGGATAATATAGTACTTTTTCATTTCGTTTGCCTCCTAAAATGTTTTGCCCTCATACATGCTCACGCCTCCTTTTTGCCTTCGGTGTTGCCTGTATTGGGGCGATACCGCTCGGCAATTTCGCGGAAAGTTTCGTTACCCTGTACCGACGAACTACGCGTAGTCATAATGAGACACTCAACGAAGCCGCCGTAAAATTTTCCGAGGACGGGGCCAAGAGAGGAATATCCGAACCAGTCAACAGCTTCGGGCGCGCCGAGCTGCTCAATGAACTTGTGGTCGACGATTGCGGGTTCAATCGAGGCAGGGCCAGCAATTGAGAAAATGTCGTGCGTGGTACCGCTCTTCCCTCTGAAACTGAACGGCGTCATAACGGCCGGGTAGGTGCAGACGGAAGCGTTGCTTTCCCACACTTTTAGGATTGTTTCGATGTCGAGAATTTTGTTGCCGAGATTGACGAACTCGCCAGGCGCCGGTTGCGCAACCATGGAGGCGGGCTGAATCAGCTCGTAAAGAACGGGCGCGATTCGATAGGAGACGCTTCCGTTGATGATATAGATCCAGTCGTCCGCGCTGAACTCCTCAACGTTCGGGCGCCCGATTGTAAAAGCGGACGTTTTCGCGGCGCGCTTGAAAAATTGAACAAACTTCGGGGTGAAATAAGAGGCTGTTTTCTTTCCCATAGTAAACGTGTCCTTTCTGCCATCGTGACCTCCGGGGCGGGATTTTGTTAATATCCTAAAATTGCAAGCACCTTTTTGATGTGCGCGGCGCGCTCGAGGTCATCGGCCTTGTTTGCGACGCCGCCATCAATATAATCATTGTCAGTGATGTATTGATTAAGCCCGGAAAGCTCCGATTGCATGTCGCGGACAAAAAACGGATTGACTTTACCACGCGATACCTGGTTTTCCGCAGATTCAATTTCCCGCGCCCACTGCGTTTTTTTTGCGGCCATGCGCGCTGCCTGCTGCTCCTCGGGCGTCGGACCAAATGATAGCATATAATAATGCCCACGATGAGACAAGGTGACATCTCGGTCATTCCAGCGCATATATTTACACACCTTACCCGTTTGCATCATTGCACCGACATAGGCGGCCTGTTTGTCCGTAACGATGATGCCATTATAACGCTTATCGCGCCCAAGATACCGCAATAGCAACGACGGGAGCAGGGTATCAGTCGTCCAATTTGGCACGTTATATTACCTCCTTTTTGTTTTTTTTGTCGTTGTGGTTGTTTTGCTTTCTGGCATTATACTATCACGGGCATTCCCCTATTGCAAGCGTTTTTTATGTTTTTTTACTATAACTTATATTTCTGCTTGCGGCCTATATTGTCTATTATATTGTATATGCTGTGTCCACGCACGACGCACATTTGTCTATTTAGTTCGATAAAGAAAACGGCGTTCACGATTTCCGAGGGTAGTTATAGCGGTACGAGGCCAAAACGGCTCACAGGCTAAAAAAATGGCCTTATATTTGATTCGTTGGCTGATTGTATGGAGGACGAACATATATAGCTGCATTCAGGCCTGATATTATATTATATTATATTAAACTATCTATATTTCAACTCACTACGTTCATTGGAATATAGATAGTTTTCAATCAAACAATACGTCCTTGCGGCCGATTGTTTGATTGTACTATATATTATTTATATAGTTATTATATTGTTCGTGGCCTGAACTATTATAGCGATGATTGATAGCTACATAATTATTGATACTATATATGATTGCAACACTGATTATTGAATATGAAAATTGATAGTAGATTTAATAATTATAGCATTAACGAACGTTGTATTCAGAATGTAAATAATGAATGTGATGACTATATATATTATAAGTGCAGTGAATGTGGTGAGTATATCTATAACTATGGCATATATGTTTATAAGTATATCAATAGGTATATCGAGGGATGATATATTGGGAGATGATATATTGAGGGATGATATACTAGTTCACGTTGCTTTCGTAATGCGCGTAGAATTAGTATATAAATTAGTCTCGACTAACACTCCGAAAAATTTTCGACTCCGGAAATTCGTTGAAAATTCAACGTTTTCAGGGCTAAACACTTCATTTAACTAAAAAACGCTTGCCAATGTGCATTATACGTTGTATGTTCTGGAAAACCTTCCAGATTTGGTAATTTATGGTAGAAATGTTGTTGTTAGTCCGAACTAACTAGCCCGGGGGTATGTTTAGGATACTGATTGTCAGTCTACGAAGAAAGCATGTGTAGCACCAACACACCCAAAAAACGTAATCAACTACACCAATAATTATCATTGTTACATTTTCATTTACTACAATCATAAACATCACTAGAACTATTCATAATATATAATAAATATTTATGATTACATCAACTAACACGCACTCAAAACGTAATCGATTACCGTTATAATCACTAATATATTAACTATATTATATCAAACTGCCACTATCATTATCGCGACACTAATTAACACTTGGAACATATATTAAGCTCGTATGAACTATCACTATAATTATTCAAAATAATAATCATTATCATTATGCTAAATAATCCTACCCTCATGAGAATCATAAAATACTTGACAAACTAAGAAAAGTATGATATAATTAAACAAAGCGGCAAAATTATCGCTCTATGGGCAATATCCGCAAGAATCGCCTTTATTTATTAGTGATTATGAATTTTTGTCACTTTGGTGAAGCTAATATAGCGTAGCTATATATATTACTGTCACGAAAGTGACAAAAATTTTTTAACAAGTGACAAAAAAAATAAAAAGAAAGGATAAATAAGAAAATGAAAGAATTATGGCCCATTGAAGCAAACATGACAGAAGAACAGCAGCTCATGGCTAAAATGAAAAAAGTAGAGGGGCAAGAATTAAAATATCCGGCTTTATGTTCTGCGTTAGGGATTACGAAAAAAGGCGGCAAGTCAAAAATTTTACAGATTGAAAATCTTAACCAATATTGCAAACTTGAAGTCCTTCAGAATCCAACACGTTATGTCATCCTTGATGTATATGAAGAAGCTGATGCAATAATTAATGAACTAAAAAAAGACAGTTATCAAGCTGCTTTTGAAGCCGCTCTTTACCAAATATTTTTAAAGACAAATTGTGAAACCATTTATGCCTCAACCTCAAATCTTCTTACGCTATTTAAGGAAGTTAATCACAATTTCAACTACACATACAGCCAAGAGCTTGTCATGAGTGACCGCTATCGTTACATGAGCACCATGAATGATGTTGTCTTTGAAATTCTATCTCAATGGACTCGAAGAAAATTAGAGCGAATGCACGCTCGTCACGTTATTCTATTATCTCGTGGCTATCGGCTCTACAAAAAGATAAAATCATCAATCAACGGTAAAGAATATGTTTCTACTTATGATGTTCCAATTGATTCAGAAGACTACAAGACTTGTATGACGATTTATGCTGACGCCATTAGAAATATCTTACCAAACAATTGGGGCGAGGTTGTCAATGATAAAATTTTCAGGCCATATGTCCAAAAAGAAACATGGGATGCATTTCAAAATGAACTTGAACGATTAACATTGAGCGAATTCAACGGCGAGTATTTTACAGTTAAAGAAATTTATGTCATCAAACCATCTCAAAAGGATTGGGTTGCCAAACGACTACTTGAATTATATCAGGATTATCCATCATTTGAGAAAATCAATCAAGAGGCTTGTTCTAAGATAATTAAGACTAGCCAGCTGCCACACGTCAACGGAGAACAGAAACGTGAATTTATCTCTATCAATATGTTAATTAACCCATCTGTTTCACTAAAAGAGTTGGTTGAAAATGACTAAAAAATAATCCTCTCTACAGCCAAAATTCAGGCCATAGAGAGGATTTTATTATATCCGGTTAAATCAATCGAGACATCAAGATACTGGTTGTCAAATCGCCAATTCTATTGACATAATTGCAGTTGAATAATTCTGGATTTGGCACGGCGTTTCCAAGGTCGATTACAAGTTCATGAGTGTCATAAGCAATTTCATCTGTTAGCTGCGGCGTCGCATAGATTACAATATCTCTATCCATCGTAGCGAACATCATATCTTTAGTCTGTGAATGCGCCACGGTTACTGTAGCGCCCCTATAAATCAAATGCTTGGCCAAATTTTGGACTGAATCTCCGCGCCCGACAATTGTTATATCAATTCCCTGAATGTCAAAGAAACATTCACAAATCAATTCATATATTGCTTCAGACACTGCTGGCATTCCAAATGATTTCAAGCTGCAATCAACATCCATCAAGTCGGCAATTTCGCTATCAACACCATGCAAGCTCTTAGCCACTAACATTCTATCACAGGTTTCGGTGTCGATTATAAATCCATTGCATTTGCAATTTTTAAGTAAATCAAAATCATTGAACGACACTAGGCAGTTGAATTTTGCCGCCTTTTTAGCCACTTGCCTCAAAAATACACTATTTTCGTTGCCAAACAATACCAGTGGCTTTAATGATTCATAGTGTATATCTAAATACTTTTTTCTTTCCGCCGTTTCTTCGTCAATCTTGCCTGCAAGAAATTTGACGATTCCATTTGCATTCATATATCATCCGTCCTTATCGTTTACACAAGTTCCTTTTGTCCATACATAGCAATTACATTTATTACACCAAGCACGCACATCTTCACCATATCCAAACCGCCCGGTATCAGACTCGTCAAGCTGTGGACAATTTGCACATCTATGCAATGGATTCGTATTATTATTCATCTTTATATTCATTCGTCATTGCAGCATTTGTACAACATGGACAAGTGGTCATATCATGGCTAGAAACAATGAATTCAATTACGCATTTAGGGCAGTAGCATTTAATCATAATCAATCACCTCATGAGCATATCCGTCATATGTTGTGTAGTAGATATTCTTAATCCCCATCTCTTTGATTAGCTGCATACAAGCAGGACATGGATGCGCCATAGCACGTTTTTCATCTTTGTGTTGACGATATACAAACAGCTCTATCTTGCTAAAATCAACGTCAAGGGCTTTAATTTTGCCCAGAACGACCGTTTCGCTATGTAGGGTATGATTCATGCCACTGGCCTCAATATCAAAGCCACGGGCGAAATTTAGGCGTTTCTGGACAGGGCTTGTTTTGTTCATATTGTAGCCAACAGCGAGAATCGAGCCTTTGTACATAATTGCCGACCCAAGATGATGCTGTTTAAACGTGCTATTCATGCTGGCCTTTTTGGCTGCTTCAAAGCCTCGTTCAATTCTCTTCTGGCTCATAGTTGAATGAAGCCTCCTCGTATTCATCTGTTCCATAGATGAAATTGCATTTGCATGATTTACATGGTTCTTCTGTGCATTTATCTATCTCTGGGTCGTATGATGTCATTCCAAGTGCATCGTATTTGCAAGTATCGCAATCATATTCGTCATTGTATTTGTCTGCTGATTCCACATTTTTAGCTTCAAGCTCTTGAATTAGACGGTCAATGTACCAGCGGCTCTTAAATGCGTCCTCCAAGCCATTCTTGTTCTCGTAGCGCCAGAGATATTTGATTACATTAGCTACACATACAGCCTCGATTCCAGTTTTACCAACAGTAGCAGATTTAATTGCGTCGATGCATTCAATGCCGCCCTGACAATAATGTGCTGGATGCAAAACGTTGTCCATATTGTTCATTCTTTCCATTTCCACACAAATCCTCCTGCCGTTCTAGAATGGCGTCCATTCTAAGAATATTCTCTACAAACATTGCATATGTTGCTTCTATTTATACCTGTTATTTTTGAAGCTTCAGAAGCAGATTTATATTCTGCGATTATAAGTCCATTTTTTAATTGCAATACCGGTTTGTCTCCATCCGTTTTATGCAATCCAGTTCTTCTCGCATGAAGATTATTTTGTCTAGCAGTCACCCATTCTAAGTTAGATACATTGAAATTTAATTTATTTCCATCAATATGATTCACTTGTGGCAGATTATCTGGATTTTCAATGAACTCTATTGCTACGCATCTATGTACGTTTACAACTTTATATTTTCCATCTACATTACAACTAAACACTAAATATCCTCGTTTACTTGGGCTTAATTTTAATATTTGTTTTGTTGACGAATTTCTAATTCTTCCCAAGTTACTTACTTCATATTTCTCATCTAAGAATTTTATTGTTTTCCAAATTTCATCTATTTCATTCGGATGTTCGACATTATTATTCATTATTCATCCTCCCAAGTTCTATTTTTCTTAATAATTTCAAAATGTTCTTTTTTACTCACACGATTATTCATTCTCTTGTTCATCATATGTGCCATAATGCACATCTTGCTCAAACACGTCTCTAAGTGCATTAATCGCAACCTTGACATCCCCATAGAAAAATTCACGGTTTGGTGCAACACGGTCTTTATCAAAGAAATTGTGCATAGATGATTCGATTTCAAATGCATCATCACTAAAGCAATATGCTTTAAGCTCGAACGGAAACGGAATGCTGCTCGAACTAAGCTCAGAAATTCTGGCTTGCGGCCCAGACAATCTACGACTAACACCGCATTTGTACATTCCCGGAAGCGACGGAGATGTGATTAAATAAACCCAGCCGCTCTTTGGGTGCTCGATGCGCCAGTCAATATCTGTTAGTCGCTTATCAAGGTTTGCCATTTCAGCCTTGATTTCTTTTCTTTCGGCCTCAGACAATGCTTTGGCAAATGCAATATCGAGGGCTTCTTTCTCTGCTTTAATGCGCTTACGTTCCTTTTCTGCATCAAGCAAAAGCTGTTCTTGTTCTTTCATGCGTCTACGCTCTTCACGAATAGCTGCTTTTTCACAGTCTTTGGCGTTCTTCAAGTCTAAACTCAGGGCAAGTCGTTCAATGCATAATTCGAGATATTTCTTGCTCATGCTGATGCCAAGTAAATCGCCCTGTTTATTCATAGCTTCAAATTTTTTATTAAGCAGTTCAACTGTTTTTGAATAATTTGCCGTTGTCACAGCTTTAGCTTTTTTCTCGTAGTAGCTATTAAATCCCATGACGAGATTATTGCAAAATGTCTGCTGGAATCTAGCGCCTCTGGATTCGGACTTGTCGATAGTGTAAACGCGACTTGTGATAGCAATCTGCTTATTGCCAATCATGGACGCAATTCTATCATCGACTTTGTTGATTTGTAGCTCAATGTCTGATAAACAATCTTTGGCCGGAGTATATTCCATTCCCAACTCCTGCATTTCAACGACGCCATTAACGAGGCCAAGTTCTTGCTTTTTGTCGTTAACCTCTCTGGTGACATCGGCAACTTCTTTCATCTTGGTGCGAAGATTCCCATTGGCCTTATCCAGTTCATAGTTCTTTTTGTTGATTTCTGCTTGGAGATGACAAATCTGATTGTTTAGCTTTTCAATCTTCTGCTTTTTCTTTCTGGTTTCAAACATTGGCTTCACGGCCTTTCGTTTACTGATGGCATGATTGTAGCACAATGAACTTTATTTGTCAAGCAGAGAATTGTTACAAAGTTTGTAACAAAATTTTCAATCTTTCTTTCCTTTCCCCCACACCCCCTATTCTATCTATCTAACTATACTAGTTATTATATATATATTCATACTACTAATAGTTAATACTCTTAGTATATATACTAAGTAACTCTAGTAATTTCTTCTTTCTTTATATATTTCTTTCTTCTTTTTTAATTGTATATAGTAATACTATGTATTACTATATAATACTATATTAGATTATAACATAGATTACATAGTTTGTCAAGTAGTAAATTAACGCGCGCGCGAGGACTTCGTAACATTGATGTGAAAAATTTTTCTAAAATTCATACTTGACAAAATTGATTTAATGTGATACAATTGACACAAAGAATGAATCCTAGAGAGAGGTGGATTTAATGGAATTTAAGGAATTTGCGTACACTACACAGAAAATTCGCACGATTGATATTGATGGTGAGCCGTGGTTTGTTGTGAAAGATGTATGTGACATTCTTGGTGTGAAAAATTACAAGAATGTTACCGCAAGACTTAGAGAGAACGAAAAGAAAGTGATTAACGTCCACGACGTGGACTTAAATCATAAACGTAGGGGTTCTCCAAAATTGACAATGGTGAATGAGCCGGGATTATATAGGACAATCTTTTCGTTTGAACCGAAGAACGTTAGAGGCAAGTCTATCGATGAAGTGCAGGAAAGAATTGAACGTTTAGATAAATTCAAGGACTGGATTTATTATGAAGTCCTCCCGTCTATTCGCAAAACTGGCCAATATGTAGACTTCGAGCATAAATTCGATAAACTTTGTCCAATTTCGTTTGACCGCGAGAATTCGACTCACGCAATTCATAAGTTGGCATTATCTCGTGGAATGTCGTACAAAGATAGTGAGAAACTTTGGCGTGAAATGTATATCAAATTTAGCCGTAAGTTAGGTTTTAATATCGACGCCAAAGCCAAAGCGGAAGGAATTACAAAGATTGAGTGGTTGGAGAAGCATGAACTAATCAATCAATTCAACGATTTTATCGAGCAGCAAGTAGGTGAGAAAAATTAAGTGTGGACAGAGATGAGTTATTATAAATACCATCAATCGACAAGATTTGATGACGAAGAGGTTGATGATGTTATTTTGGCATTAGATGAGCTGATTGTTGAAGAAGAAATGTTTGATATTGAGGATGAATAATGGCATTAGATAAATTTATATATATTCACTCAATTGGCACAGATGCGTTATATACAGACGATGAAAAATATCGACATGACCGGCTGATTAAACTATATAAGCTGCGAAATTCTATCAAGGAATCCGGGCAAGATAAAGAAATTCGTGATTGGCGATTAAAAAGCATAAACCGCGTACTAAAAAAAGAAAAATCTATCCTCTCTGAAATGCTTGATAAATCGTTGGAACATGACTATGCTCGAATATTGCGTTCAGATGCAATTCGAGACAAAGACGTTATCAATTTGTTTTGTTCTGAACTTACGCGAGCATTAAAAATTGAGCCGTTTACGCTTACTGACGAGCTTATCATGGTTAACGTGTTTTTCTTTCAGGTGTTTAACAGTATTGTGCGCCATGGATTTATTTACAATGGCGAGAAGTACGTATTTTACACAGCCTCGGCTGGGCAGATAAGAACTAAACGAATGATTGCTATCAAGGAATCGTCTTACGAAAAAATCAAAAAACGCTTGATGTGTGGATTGACTGTCGAAAAGATAAATGAGCTTGGTGGAATGAATCAGAACAAGTATTGCAGCTATCTGGCACTCACAAATTCGGCTACAGATGTTTGGGAAGGATTTGATATTCGCAAGTCTATTGTTGTCGATGACTTTGAGACGATATTCAAGTCTGATGTTGATTATATTGACTATCAGACATATGACATTGAGCGGCGAAATATGGATGTTACGATTCCTTGTACTGATGGCTGGGGTATGGTCGATGGCGAGACGACTCGAATGTGTCGATTGCCATGGATAAAGGGACTTTTGGTAAATTTTAGATTCAAGGATTGGCTCAGAGAAAATTGTACGTCAGACCAATGGATTATTTCTGACATCTGGGGCGATGAGCATGATGTTGTGAATGATGACGTCAAATATATTTTCACCAAGAGTCAGATGAAATTGAGTAAATTTTATGATTCATGGGTTGAATATTGTGACGCGTTTGAAAAATACGGATGTCAAGCGTGTTATTGCAATATGGAAGAAGAAAATCTTCGTCCGTCCAGAATAAATTATCAGATGCTTCAGCAGCTTGTCAACCCGACTGATTATGAGCTTGATAGGATTGTAACTCGAACGAATCGAGAGATTTCGGCAATCGGCGTTGATTATCGAACGACTATGCGATTGCTCGGGGCGGTTGAAGAAAATGAGAATAAGAGCTTATTGCAAGAGGCATTGTTAATATATCCTGAATTATTCAGAGACGAATATTTCAAAGATATATTAAAACAGACAAAAAAGAGTTTGGTTAAACAGGCGCGAGCTGGTCGGTTGAGAATCAATGGAAAATATTTATTCGTTTCGCCGAATCCCATTACGTTTTGTAGGTGGTTATTCAAGGATGAGAAATTGCCTGAAGAAGATTTTGGCCGAGATGAAATATATACAAATCAATTCTTCGATGGTGATGAATTAGCTGTGCTTCGTTCGCCGTCCTTAGGCAAAGAATGGGCGATTCGCAAGAATAAGCGAAGTGAATATTTAGACAAGTGGCTTGGAGATTCCAAGTGTATATATACGAGTAGCTACGATACAATCAGTAAAATGCTGGCGTTCGACTGCGACGGGGACCGCTTACTCGTAGTAAAAGACCGAACGCTTATCAATGTTGCAAAACGTACAATGCAAGGTGTCGTTCCGCTTTACTACGAGATGAAAAAAGCAAAGGGTGGATTGCTTAATTCTGATTCGATGTACAAGAGTATGTCATTGGCATATACTTGTGGGAATATTGGGCCAATTAGCAATTTAATTTCTGTTGTTCATAATAACAACGAGGAAGATAGAGAAGAAGCCGACAAGGTTATCAAGTGGCTTACAATGGAAACAAATTTTACGATTAACATTAGTCGCCTTGAGCAGTAATGTTCAAGTGAAAATCTGGTGAACCTGTAAATACAGGGTGTGCAGAAATGTGCTAACGGTGAAAATCTAAAGGCTGATGTCTATGACAATACCGTGCCAAGCCTTTAATGAGGAAGGTGTAACGACTATCCGAAAGGAGTAGCTTGTAGGTGAAATTCCTACTTGCGAAGTGCCAGACATCCATATTATGGATGAAGATATAGTCTATTCCCCTACTGAAATATCGGGAAACCGAGGGTATATAAAGAGATGGAGCTAAGACGCTATTTTTTTTAACGCGCCCAAAGTCAGTTGATAAAATTGTAAAAAAACATACAAAGGGCAAATTGCCAAACTTTTTCCAATATGCCAAAGATAAGACCGAATATCAGGTCGAACCAATAAATAATTCGACTATGAATCGAATTTCGGCTAAGATTGAGTCGTCGCGCCTGAAATTTTCAAAGACGATTGGCTCTTTGGATTATTTGATGCTTATGAATCATAATCGAGATTGCATGACAATGGTCGCGTCAGATGATATTGTGATTCAGAGATATGATTATTGGTTGCGGCATCAATATTTGTTTAATCTTGAAGCGGATAAAGGTGTCAAGCAAGAAGATATGTATGTGTATCGCAAGATTCGAGAGGCGATTATTGACGAGACTGGCCTTGATGCTGAAGATGTGACAAATCGGCTTGTAAAATTTTTATATGTTAATCGAAAGTCGAGCCAAAAGAAAATGTTTTGGGCTTGTTTTGGAGAGGAAATTGTAAATAATCTCCAAAACAATACGAAGCAACTTGGAAATATTTGTCCGATTTGTGGCCGGAGATATATCCCTAAGAGGGCAAACCAAGCTGTATGTTCGGCAGAATGTGCCAGTTTGGCAAAACATATATAAGGTGGGGCTTGTGGGAAAGTTTTTTCGTCATAATTGCAAATAAACATTAGCGATTACGACGATGTGTATGTAAATTTAATACCCCTATTATGGAGAAGATGGATAAAATATGAAAGATAAGAATGGATTTCTTTGCCTGAGATACGGAGAGGTCAAGCAACAAATTAAAGAGAGAACCGGACTTCCATCCGAGTATATTACAAAGTTTATGGATTGTTATCATGAGATTATTCGAGAGGCGCTTCTCATGGGGATTGAGGTTCCGATTTCTAATATCGGCAGATTTTCATTTGATGTTACGCAACCTCGCCCAGCCGGTGTTTATTGGGATGGCCTTAGAAAGACGAGACATGAATTTCTGCCAAGACAAGGATATTATCGGTTGAAATTTGACACCGACAAGCATTTTAAGAAGCAGCTCAAGGGTGCTACATTATTTGGCGAACGAGCCAATGATGATGAGTATTGGGCTAAGATGGCAGAGGATTTTGGTTGGGAATATGTCGAGACAAGAAATTCTTATAGGAAATACATGAGAGAAAAACTGGAAAAAGAGGAACAAATGGAAAAGGAGGTTTAAGCCGATGACGAAGGAGGAAAAAGACTTTTACCTCCTAGCGTGTAGATGGCTAGAAACCGATAATGTCAACACGGTAAAAAAGTATTGGGATGCTTTTGTTGAGGTTATCGTTCATGAGGTCTTTGTAAAAGGATTTTGTTATGTTCCTAGTATTGGTACGATTCATACGAAGACCAGAAAAGGGTATCAGGAAAAAATAAAAAATGAAGATGGCGGATATGATATATATGATGTGCCGCCATACTCTACGCCGTTTCTTTCGCCCGAAGATGGTTTCATCAATGACGTTAATATGTTTGGCGTGACGACTACATATCGCAAGAGATATAAGAAAAAGAAGCTATCTCAGCGCGACATTAACCGTATTGCACGAGCCGAAACATATAAGTTGATGTCCAATATTTCAGAGGAAGATAAAAAGCGCAGTCGCCAAGAATTCCAAGAATATTTACGCAAGAAGCAAGAAGAATTAAAAGCAAAGGAGCAACCGCCCGATGAAGAGAAATGATGGCGAGAGCTATATTGGCTTTTGCCAAAGAGTAACGCAAGCTGTAGATGATGGCTTGCTGTCGTATGATGATTGGTCGGAGTCACTGCTTGGCGCAGTTCGTTATTCTCCTGAGACATTGCGCAGATGTTTTGTTTTTGTTAAGCAAATTCTTCAAAATGCAGAAGATGATGAAATTGAAGGAATTGATGATAAAGATAAGCTGGCTCAGTTACTAGAGGCCAAGGAAGAACTCGTCGTTGAGCGCAAAAAATTGCAAACTGTGAATCTTCAAGCGCAAGAATATTATCGAGCTGTAGGTCGAAGCGAGCTGCTTGTTGAGCAAATTAAAGAGGCTATTGCTGGTCTTGAACCAGTAAAGCCAGTAGATATTATTCTTTCTAAGAATTGTGAAAAAACAGGCATTCTTGTGGTTGCTGATGCTCATTATGATAGCAATTTCACAGTTAATGGCTTATTTGGAGAAGTTGTCAACGTCTATAATAAAGACGTTTTCAAAACACGTATGTGGAATCTATTGGCTAAGATTGACCGAGATGATATTGACATTGATAAACTAAAGATTGTATTCGGTGGCGATTCTCTTGAGGGGCTTATTCGAGCCAGTAGTCTAACAAAGTTGCGTCAACCAGTGGTTAAGTCAACCATTGAATTCGCGGAGTTTGTGTCGCAATGGCTTATTGAAGTTCAAAGCCGGCTTGGCTTGCCGCTTGAGGTGGCTTTTGTTCCGGGCAATCATACTGTTTGCCGTTATTTGTCACAGAAGCCAGAATTCCCAGAAGAGAACTTAGAATACATTATTCATTCATTCGTATCGCTGCGGCTTGAAAATTGCCGCGACATCAAGGTTGAGTCATATGACGATGTGTATTTTACGACTGTTTACAATGAAAATCTTTTATTTGCTCATGGTGAAACAAGGGATTTAGAGCAGTTGATGGTTTACTTCGAGAACCTATACAATATTTCAATTGATGCTTGCTATGGGGCGCATCTTCATAGTGAATCAAGTAAAGCAATTGGGGTTGGCAGTGTGGGTTCTAAGAGAATTATTAGAGTACCGTCGATGTGCGGAACCGACCAATATGCCAAGTCGATTCAGAAGAATAACCGTGCTGGCGCGTATTTCGCGTGTTTTGATGAAGACGGCGAGTGCTTTAATAAGATTTATTATCTAAATTGATTCATGCTTGACCGCATATGCCTAGCAAAGCTGTAAAATCAATGCGGTTAAGTTTTGAATATAACTGGATTTGTCAGGCTATTAGCTGGACACTTAACTAATTCAAGGCGTTCCGCTGCCGTAAATGCGGGACTTTAATTATGATAAAGATTGGAGGTCATCAAATTTTGTCCACCTGTTTGATGTTTCAAACTAAAGCATGAAAGGAGATGGTCAACTATCTCGTGCAAGTCGGACGAGCCGATACTACACGTTGCAATTTGATAATTTAATATTGATGTAATTAGTCCTCGGCAGATATGTTCTGTCGGGGATTTTTCTATAACTAGATAAGGATGAAATAAAATGGGAGCTTCATGGAACGAGAATTTAGAGCGCGTTTGCGGAAAATGCCAAAAGGCAAAGCATAAGACGCAATTTTATAAAATTCCAAAGACTAAAGACTATATTCCTGTTTGCAAGATGTGCCTGAAGCAGTATTTCAATGAAATTCAAAAGAATACTAGCAGCGACGACGTGGCATTATGGGCATCTCTCATGGCCGCTGGCGTTCCAATGATGCGCGATGTATATGATACAATGATGTCTGCCGGTGATGTTGCGGGGAACAATATGTTGCCGACATATTTTACATTGGCCGAACAAAGCAATCGTGATTTTGTTAATTTATATGATAGCAATATGCAATTCAGCGATTTCGTTGATTATGGCGAATATGATTTGAAGTCAGAGCCAGAGGACATAACAAATGTTGCGGTAGATGCAAAAACTCGTCGCCGTTGGGATAAGGAATGGGGCGCTGCTTATAGTGATGTTCAGTGTCAGCAATTAGACGAGTATTTTGAAGGATATACCGGTGATTTGTCTGATATGGATGTTGGTATGACGCTGCGCTATCGTGACTTGTGTAAGGCCGAATTACGCAAGTTCGAGGGTGATGATGATAAGGGGCAGACCACAAAGGAAATTGTCGATTTGATGAAATTGCTTAAAATTTCTGATTTTCAGAGTGCCGCTGATAAATCTGATTCGCTGATTGCTTATGAAAAAGTTATTGCGATGATTGAATATAATAAGCCAGCAGAATTAGAGGACATACAGAAATATCGTGATATATGCGAATATGAAAAGGACAGAGCGGAGGATATGAGATGTTTGAGAAATGCAATTGCAAATTCTCGTGAATACCCAGACATCCCATATGAAGAACAATGAAATCTGCTACTGGTGCGCTTCGTAGGCGCTTTATGCAAAATCAACTTAGTAGAACTGTCGATACTACAAAAGGTATAAAAGTCGACGTTGAAAGCAATGTTATTGAGTGGACGAGCTTATTTCGTAGAAATTGGGATGTTTATGTAGAGCTTGTTCTAGGTATAAAATTAAAACCATTTCAACGTGAAGCAATACATCTTTTAGGTGTGTCGGATGTGTTCTTTTGGCGAGCAAGTCGCGGAACTTCGAAAACGTTTGTTTCCGCGTTGGCATCTTTAGTGAAGCTCTTGCTTTATCCGAACAGTTGGGTTGTTCTTACTGCATCTACTTCTGACCAAGCAAATAAGATTGTTGAAGATAAGATAGTTGGTGAGATAATATTAAAGCTATCTAAGTATCTTCAATATTATTATGAGCAGGAATGGATTGTTGTGACAAAGCCGGGGGATGGCTATGTTATAAAATGCACGTTAAATAATTCTACGTTAAAAGTTCTTGCGCCTGTTCCTAGTTCTAAAGGTAGCCGCAGCACCTTTACAATTTATGATGAGGTTGCCATTATGAAAAAGAATGATATTGACGATATTTTTGATGGAATGTTATTCCCAAGGCAAGCTGCATATCTTAGTAAGCCGGAATATGCGAAAAATCGTCGATGGGTGGAAGAGTCAAAGGCGATATATTTGACGTCTTCATATTATTCGTTCATGTGGTGGTATAAGACATGGAAAGATTGTGTAACTGGCTACTATGTTGATAAGAGAACTAAATATAATGTTTGTGCGTCCGACTTTTTTGTTAGTATTAACAATAATTTAAAAACATGGGGCGATTATAGAAGAGCCAAACATATTAATGGCGATATTGAGTTCAGGATGAACTATTTGAATGAAGCTGTTGGTAATAGTGAAGATGCGTTCTTTAGCCTTGAATCATTCAAGAATAATCAAGTTCTTGAAAAATGTTTTATGCCGCCAACACCAACAGATATGATAATTGGGAATGAAATAGAAAATCGCAAAAAGAAGCAAAAAGAAGTTCGTATTGTTGTCTCTGATTTTGCGTGGACTGAAACAAGAAAGAAACACGAATCAGATAATAGTATTGCATTTTGTATCAGTGGTATTTGGAAGAAAGATCACTTTGAGAAATATGTAGACTACATAGAAACATTGCCGACCGCTGATGATGCAGATGGGTGTGCTAATAGATTAAAAGAACTTTATTGGCTTTATGATGCAGATTATCTCGTCCCGGACGCTCGTTCGGGTGGTGAGGCGGTAATGAATTCTCTTAGCAAGCCGTATGATGGTGAATATGGGTCTTATATAAATCTACATGGGCTTATTATTAGTAATATGATGCAATATCAAGTTGCGCCTAGTGACAAACTTGATTATTATCGTTCTAAAGCAGTAGACCAAGATGGTCATAAATGCGTAATCCCAATTTTTGGTAGTGCAGCATTAAATACATCATATTGGCGCTCCATGAAACGCGCGTTGGAACGCGGAAGATTAAAAATGCTTATAAGTATGGCCGACAAACAGAATCAACTACAAGATTCTGGGGAATATTTTAAGATGTCGTCCGAAAAACTTGCAAATACTGTTGCGCCATATGGACAAACAGATTTATTTATTATGGAATCTGTTAATCTCAAGACGGAGATTAAGAATGACAATATTAAATTAGAAGCACCTCGTGGCGGACATCGTGACCGAGTAGTCACGTGTGCCATGGGACTTTTGATTTTTGACCTTATTGAAAATGAATGGTTAAAACAGGAGCAATCCAATACGGATATTGACCTAGAATCAATAGAATTAGTATTTTAATAGAAAGGAGGGTTTGAATGGCAGAGATAAAAGAGCCGCTTATTACATTTGAACAATCTGAAGCGGTAGTAAAATTCGCACAAGCGCTATATGCTTATGACCGATACGGTGCGTGGTCGCCTTGGATGAGTAATGAACTGCTCAGAAATCTGAATTACAATGGTCGGCCAGTTAATTCCGACAAGATTCGTGAAGCACTGACAAAGGCGCAATCAGACCCCGGCGTTGTTCAGGATTATATGCAGTTTATGCGAACGTTTGATATGATTTTTGCTAGGACGCTGAAATCGTATGCGAATGCGCTCAGTTTTGATGTTGTCCCAGTGTGCAATAATATTTATACTAAAGACGAGTACGAATCTAAGGAGTATCTGGCCGACAAGAAACGCATGGAAGATTTCCTTGTTCGATTTGATTATCGTAAAGAATTTCGGAATGTTGTTGAAAATGTGTTGACGAATGAAGTTTATTACACATGGTTCAGAAAAGTCAAGTGGAAGAATAAGGGGATGAAGTATGCCCTTCAGATTCTTCCGCAAAAAGAGTGTATGATGACCGGATATTGGGAACGCGGCATACTTTTTGATTTTAATATGGCGTATTTCCTTAACCCCGGTGTTGACATTGATGCTTACGACCCGGCCTTTAAGAAATATTTTAATCGTGTATTCGGGGACAATGAGACGATTGAGAATTATCGGCCAACAAATCCGCTTGCAAAGCGTGATGGCACGTATGCGCTTTGGACGCAGACAAGCCCAAATGATGGCGCATTTGTATTTAAGTTCGACACTAGCAACTTCAACGAAACGCCGTTCTTAGCACCATTTCTTAAAAACGCAATTAACAACGATGAAATTCAAGAGCTTCAGTACGATAAAGATATTGCCGAGGCGTATGGTATTCTAGCTGGTGAAATTGCAACATTTGAATCGGCTAAGTCTGGTACACAAACAGACCAGATGGTATTTAAGCCTGAGACGTTGGCTGGCTTTATGCGTAATGCAAAACGCGGCCTCAGTAATAGAATCAAATTAGCTGCGTTGCCAGTCAAGAATCTTGATTTTTATCAATTTGAGGACAAAAATACAGATATGTACTCGAATCAATTGTCGTCGTCGGCTGGCGTTGGCACTGGTATTAGTCGCGTTATCTATTCATCTGATAGAATGAGTAGTGCTGAAATTGAAGCCGCATTAAATGAAGTTTATGAGACAATGAAACCTCTTTATGCGCAGTTTGGTAATTTCCTTGAATTTTATGTGGGGCAGATTACCAAAAAATATAAGTGGTCATTTATTTTCCCGAATGGATGCACTTATCCGCATAAACGTAAGGAATATTTTGACAATCTGACAAAGATGGCTGATAAAGGACTTGTTCCGCCTCCTGCTATGTGGGCGTCATCTGTTAATACTACTCCTGTATTGTTTGAGCGTATGCTTGAAGAAAGTAAATATACAGGCTGGCTTGATAAATATTCACAACTTATGGCAAATGCAAATACCGCGTCATTCGGTAGTACGTCAGAGGATAAAGGCGGACGACCAGAAATGGATGATGGTGATTTATCAGATTCAGCTGAAATGAATAGGAATCAGTAGGAGAATAAATATGATTATCATTGGCGAACCAGATAATATTGAAGATTATTATTTCGCAGATGGAGAATTAGCAGTTCGGCTGCATCAAGCTGGTTTTATTCCGAAATATAAGGCCGACTGCGGGATGTATTTTAAGATTTCACATAAGTTGTTAAAGTTTCTAGCTAAGATTGGCGAGGAAATTTAACATATATCATTCTTAAAGAAAGGAGGAGGCTATTTGGAGAAATATGCAAGTTTTTCTGTGGACGACATTAAGAAGATTGACTTTTCCGAGTATGACGAGGATGAGTATATGGCGGCACGCCTAGGGTATTTTTCCACACGTCCAAATTCCCATGAAATTGGCGTTTCAGAAGATGTCCTTTGTGAATTTGCCCCGTCAGTTCTTGGCAAATGGGTAGTTGCGAAAATGCACAATGGTGATGCAGGGACTCACGAAAAAGACGAGTGTATTGTTGGCATCGTTCCTAAAGAGCAGGATGTTGAATTTATTGAAGATGATGATGGGTATCTTCGTGCTTATGTAGATTGTGTACTGAGCAAGAGATATGCAAGTGATTTCTGCGATATTTTTAGTGAGGAAGATTCAACGCGCGCCGTTTCTATTGAGGCTAAATTCGTCATGGACGGGAACGATGCTACGGCGTTTGATATTTGTGGCGTAACGTGTCTCGGTCGCAAATTCCGTCCCTCGGTCCCTGAGTCAGAAATTGCTATCGTTCGTTTTTCCGAAGAAGATGCTGAAACCTATTATGAAAAGATGCACGAGGACAAACTTGTCAAATTAAAGCAATTTGTCGATGATAATAAATCCGAGTATGTTTCTCATCCAGTTAATACCAGTAAAGACGCTATTTACACTGGCGAATGGGATGGTCAGAAAGCCAAACAAGATTTGGTTAAAGAAAAGAATTATAATACCTTGGCCAAGAAAGTTTGTATGAAACTAGAACCGGGCTGGGAAGATAGAGAAGTTACAAAACTCGGTTATCCAGTCATGGGGCTTTATGATGGCGAATGGCGCTATTCTGCTAAAGGATTAGCGTCTGCGCTTGGTTATGCGAAGAAAGAAAATGAAACAGAGGTCATTTCTAAGATTGAAAAAATCTATAAGAAACTAGACATAGAATCTGAAGGAAAGGAGGAAAAGATGGCTATGGAGATTGAAAATATTGAGCCAGAGGTCATTGAGACTGAACAACATTTTGAAGAAACTCCTGTTCCAGAGGATAAAGATGTCAAGACGGAAGAAATGGCGCATGATGAACCATGTGATGGCGAATGCGAGTCAGAGGAAGAACATGAAATGTCTGCCGATGAAATGAAAGCAGAGATTGAACGCCTCACTGCCGATGTCGAAGAAAAGCAAAATATCATCATGGATAAGGATTCTTCTATTGAGGCCATGACTACCGAGCTTGAGGAGCTTCGTGCGTACAAAGAGGCGATTCTTGCAAAAGAGCGCGCCATCTGCGTTGAGGCCATTATGGCTGACGTCAAGAGTTTTGTCGATGACGAGCAGTATAAGTCTTTCCGCGAGGAAGGTCTTGCTTGTAAAGAAGATGAGCTAGAGGCTTGGACAAATAAGGTCAAGGCCACTTGCTTTAGTGAAGTAAAGAAGAATATTAAAAAGGATGATGCGGGCGTCTTTACGTTCGCGGCTCCAAAAGCCCCTGATACTAAGAAATCTACTAGTATTTGGGATAGACTTAAAAATCAATAATTTATAAAGGAGATTATTATTATGCCTAATACCCATGCAATTGCGAATGGCATTTCTTGTGCATATTGGGATGTTGATAGCCTCAACATGGCTGGTATTTGCGAGACTGCCGACCTTGATAATGGCGCACTTGTTACGCTAAAGAAGATGAATGTCGACGCTACCACTGGCAAGGTTCAGGGCTTCGAGTATGTCGTTGAGCCAGCTGCTGATGGCGCTGACAATGTTTGGTTTGTTGATAGTCCAGAGGTTGGCTATTCCCTTGAGATGCAGATTCATGACGACCCCCGTTATTTCTACAATGAACAGGGTAAGCCGATGTCTATCAAGGGTATTCTTTCCGGCGTTGATTGCGTCGAAGTTACCGCTCCACTTTTCGTTGGTGGCACGCTTCCGACTGTTGCCCAGATTGGCCAGTATGTTGCTCCTGCCGCTGGCGGTAAGTATGCGGCTCCTGTTGCTCAAGCCCCAGATGCCGGTGCTTATTTCCGCGTTGAGGCACTAAATACTATCACTTGTGGCGCAGATGAGGTTCCCTCTGTTATTCTCCGCTGCATGGCCAACCATCTATAATTGATGGAATAATACAGAAAAGGAGAATATATAGATATGCTAACTAATCAAGAGCTTATCAAGTTTGCTAATGGCAACACTGATTTTTATGAAGCTGCTATGGCCTATTTCTGCGATGGCGAGAAGTCTAGCGAGAACAAGGGTCTAATGCAGGAAGCATTCCTCGCTGAGGTCGAGCACAAGTCTGGTGTTGCTCGCAACGGTCTTGAGGTTAATGCTTGGATTAACCACCCGTCCGTTCGTTGGGCTTCGATGGCAATTGTCGAGAGCACTATTCGAGCTATCGTTCCCGTTACGATTCTTCCTCAGTTTGAGGCATTTTCTGATTTCCGTACTCAGGACTTTGGTGATGTTACAAAGTTCGATATTATGCCTCATAGCTTTTATGTTGTCAGCAAGGGTGGCAGGGGCGAAAGAACAAGTTTCCGTCAGAGAAAGTACGTTTCTGAACTTACTCTTGCTCCTGTCGAGCATATTGTAACCGTTTATAAGAAGTTTTATAATGTTCTTGCAAACAAGGACAATATCGCTGATTTTATGGGCTGGGTTCTTCTCTCTGTTCGTACCGAGATGTATAGCGATGCACTTATTGCGCTTAATACTGGCCTTGCTACTATCCCTGTTGGTGCGCTAAATGTTGCTGGCGCTTTCGACCTCAAGACGCTTATTAAGATGTGTGAGACTGTTCAGTACCGCAATGGTGGTGTTCGTCCTGTCATCGCTGGTTCTGCTACTGCTCTTATGAACGTCATCCCGGATAGCACCTCTGGTTATCGCATGAATGTTGATGGCGAGGGTGATGGCCGCATCAATCTTATGAAGTCCGTCATGACGTATGATATTCTCAAGCTTGATAATGCTGTTACTGAAGATGGCAATCTCATTCTTCCTGACAATAAGCTGTTTGTTATTAGCCCGTCTCAAGATAAGCTTCTTAAGGGCGTTATGACGCGTTCTCTTAGTAACCAGAATGAGTATTACGACAACGCAGACCTTACATCGAACTATACGACCAGAGTCGAGTGGGCCTTTGCATACGCGTCGTCTGCATACGCTGGTGTATATACGGTTCAGTAATTGATAATTTAATCAATTATATGAATCAATTAAATAGCTAATAAGCGGCTGGATTCGTCTGGCCGCTTATTATATGGAAAATAAAGGGAAAAATAGAAGGGAAATAATATAAATGGCTACAGGTACTACAAAGACTACTAGTGCTAAGAAATCTACTACCCCTGTTGAGACTCCGGTCGTTTCCGGTGTAGAGGCGGAAAATTCTGAATTAAAGGCGAAACTGGCTGAACAAGAGAAACAGATGCAGGAAATTATGACTCAGATGAAAATAATGAGCGAAATGATGATGACCGCAAATGTTAGTTCGCGTCCGGCAGAGAAGAAAAATGACCGACCAATTCGATTTGTTAATCTGTTTCCGGGAACGCTTGTTCTCAAAGGTTCTACGATTTGGAAGATTGAGGGACAGTTTAATTATCGTGATTTCATGGAAACTGAGGCCGCGATTATCGTAAGCAATATGGGTGAGATGATTCGTGCTGGTAGTTGTTGGATTGCTGACGCAGAATTTGTTGACACGCATAATCTTACAGAGGTTTATAAGTATCTACTATCCGATGATACGCTGAAGAATCTATTTGATAGAGACGCCAAGTATGTAATCGAGAGTTATAAAATGGCGAATGATAACCAGAAGCAAATTATTCTTGATATGATTGGCGAAAAGATTGATAAGGGCGAACAGGTGGATGCAAATATTCTTCTTACGATTGGCAAGTTGTCTGGTCGCGATTTAATCGCCGAAGCAAATTCTGACGAAGGTGAGCCAGTTGCATAAGGAGGGAAATTATGACCCCCTTTGATGAAATTGAAGAGATGGCTTTGGTCGTTGTAAATGATTATAAGTTGTCGAAACTTTATCAGCAGAGTTTAGAGGCCTTTCAGTCCAAGATGGACGGTTTGCTTATTAAGTCTGCTATGGATTTTTCTACTTGCAAACAAAGTTTAGTGTATGATGTAGAGGATAGATATTTCCAGAGCGATTTAACGCAGATGGAAAGATATATCTTATCATGTTACTTTGTTGTTGCGTGGTGGGAATGGCAGAATAATGATGCAGCTCAGATTGCATTAAAGCTCGGCTTAAAGAATGTATTTACTTATAATAGTGAATCACAGAACTTTAAGGAAAAGCAGAATGTAATCGACAAACTACGCGAAGAAGTTAGTAGAAAAATCACTGAATATCAGCTTCAAGATATTGACAATTTGGATTATTGAGGGTTTGCCATGAAGAAAAAGAAAAACATGGTTAAGCCGCTCTACACAATTCTTTTATTGTATGAAGACGTGTTTAATCCGGAGTCGGATGTTGAGTTGGAGGATTATCTAGCTTATCTTGATAGAACATCGTTGTTATATATTGGAGCTGGGTATGATGAGATTTATCATACTATCAAGGGGCTTAAATTCTTAAAAGATACGGCCACACACCGAATTGTCAAATCGTCTGTGTTTCATATGATTGGAGCATTGGACGAAAAAGATAAGGAGGCGGCGAAGCGTGGCGTATGAATTTATGGATTATGCACAGTCTCCGAATGAGTATTATAGAGATTTAGCACAAGCATTTCTTGATTCACAGTGGGAAAACACAGCTGCTAGGTCGCCTGAACAAGGCGGTCAAATTTTTGAGCAACAGAGTATTGGGTTAGATGTCTATTGCCCAATTGAGGCGTGGATTAAGCCAACTGTTGGCGATGTAACTAGTGGTCTTGGTGATAGTCGTGATTATCTTAAGCTCGTATTCAGAGATATCAACCATACATCTGTGCGTGGTTTATATTATAAATTCATGCAAGATTATTGGATTGTCAATGATTACAATGAGTTTACTGACTTAGTTCAGGATGTTGGAATCAGACGTTGCAATAACCAGATGCGGATTGTCGACCCAGATAATGGCTCGATTTTTAGCATTCCATGCGTTATTGATTACGATATGGCATCTCCTAGCGCACAGATATCTCAAAATATCATTACGCCAAACAATCATGCGGTTGTTAAGGTGCAAGGTAATAAAGATACGTTGCGGCTATTTAAGTTGAATACACGTTATATTTTTGGCGGTCGTCCATTCAAACTATATGGCTATCAAAATGCGCTGAATTATGACTTAGATAGACAGGCTCCAACATACTTGGAGCTTGATTTGTATTTAGATGAGATTCATGATGGCGATGATTTAGAGCGACAACTTGCAGATAATGGAAGTTATGTTTATCATGTAAGCATAGATTCTGGAAATATTTATCATGTTGTTGGGTATGGGGGAACATTGACGGCATCTGTCCTGTTAAATGGCGTTGAAGTAAACAGAAATGTTAAATGGAAAACATCAGATAATGAGGTTGTTACAATTGATAATCGTGGGCAGTATAGCATTGTTGGCCATGATAGTCAATCCGCCATAATTACGGCATATTTGGATGACGACGAATCAATATCGGATTCTATACAAATTGTTGTATCTGATAAGGATGTTGACGACGGGAAGATTGTCCTCGATAATGAATTTAACAAAATTCGCCAGAACGAAACGCGCCGGTGTGGAGCGTTTATTGTTCTGGGAGGAATTCCGCAAATGCCGGATTCTATATTTGCAACATCAAACAATATAGATTGTTTATTTGTAAATGTTGACGATAAGTTGAATGTTGAATTCCAATGCGTCAAGCCGTCAAAAACTCCAATTCTTATCACGCTTGAGGCTGTATTAGATGGGAAAACATATACGCGAGAAATGAATGTTTCTTGTGTTAGTATGTTTGGATGATGGAGGTGTAGTATATGTACAATTCTTATGCGAGGCTTCCATTTATCCCATATCGCATTCTAGAACATCTTGCACTTACAGATGAAAACATCTGGAAGATGATGAAATATAATGATTATAATGCTTTAAACAAGCCAAATTTATCCATGTCTGAAAAGCTGGATATGATTTGGAAGAATGGCAAGCAAGATTCTTTTAGTGTATTCTTTACCAATTTAGTAGAGGATGCTATAAGCGAATCTCGTGCCATTTTGAAGATATATGATTATTATGTTCACGCTTCAGACCTATATACGGGCACAGTTGTATATGCGTTCGACTTTTTATATGGTGGGCAAATGAGTCTTGTGGACTTAGATGGCATTCCTGTTAATCGCGGCGACGTATTTATCAATAGCCTTATGACTGCGTTGAATGGCGCAGAGGTCGATGGCATTGGCAAGATGACATTCTATAATGATATGTCTGCTTATGATAGCGCAAAGTCTATTTTGGCGAATAATAGGACGTTTAGTGGCGTTTCGGTTTATATTAGTGTTCTCGTCGGCGATACAGGAGAGGAAGAGGGTTGTGGCACTTAACCTTGACCTGTTGGCAAAAGCCTATTTTTATTGGGATGAGCCGGTTGATTATAAATTGAAAGATGGGAAATTTCTAAAAATATATCCAGTGCAACTATCCCAAAGCGAGGCTTTTTTATCGGCGTGTGATGTTTTGGCGATTGACAAAAATAGCACGTCCGACGTTCGTATCATTCAGATGTCGTACTTGGAATTTATTATAACCGCAGCGCAAGCAGATGCTCAAGTTGCAATGAAGTTAAATCTCATATTGTCATTGTGTCTACACATGGAAAAGCCATTGGTAGGCACAGATGAAAAAGGCCGGTACGTTATCTTTGACCGGTCTAACAGTTTGGTGATATACGCCAAACAATTTGAGGATATTCGGCGCATTATTATGTATCAGAATATCCTCCACTATGACGATTCGTATATCGACGCAGACTTAAAAAAGGCGATGCAAGAGACGGATGAGCTAAAAAATAAAAATATTGTTGTCCCTAGTGTTGAGAGAAAAATGGCGATTATTACATCTCATTGTGGATTATCGAAACTCGACCAATTAAAGATGACATATAGAGCGCATTGTGTCTTATTTGAAGAGGTTTGCGGCGAGGTGGAATTCACCACGGTTCGTCCAATCGCCTTGTATGGTGGTCAAAAAATTGACCATTGGATATATAAGGAAAAGAAAGGCCGTTTTGACGGCTACATTATGGAGGCCAGTACATACACTGGTAAATTTGGTGCTGATTATAATTCGTTGCCTGAGAATTATACTGAAGCAAATTCCAATGCTATGGAAAACCTATATTCACAATTTAGTAAATAGGAGGAAAGCAGTAAATGGCTGAAAAATATATTTATACTGCTGGCCCTGCGCGTGCTCTATTCTTCTACGGACAAACTCTAATCGGCGTGGTAACTTGGCCATCCTTATAATGTGAGTTGTAAGGACTTTGGGTTAAATGCTTTGAATCCCTAAAGCTCATACACCTAAACAGTAGCTAGAAATGGCAAGCTGAATGGTTGCGAAAGCAGAAAAAAGTTATGAGATATTCATATGGTCAAATCCTAAGTGAATGTAAATGGGTCTTTAGCAGGGAAATCCCTAAGTATGATATTGACATATCATTGTTTATATGTTATAATGTCATATATGGGAAACCCTCAACGACTATCCCTTTGCGAGGGAGTAGAGGTAAGTATCTCGAAAAATCCACTTCTTATTTCATATAAAAATGGTGTTATAAAATGTTGTTAGATAAGTATGTTGAAGTATCTGTAACTGCTAGAAATTTTAATCATTATAAAAATCTCGGATATAATATTCCTATGCAGTATGACGAAAAAACAAAATCGTATAAGATGATTGTTGGGTCGAAAATTTTAGTAAAATTTGAAGATATTCCAAAAAATTCTCACAAAGAGATAAAATATCAATGTGATGCTTGTGGCGGGATATTTGAAACTAAGGTTGCCGATTGGAACAAACGCAAAATTTCTGATGATGTAACGTATTGTAAAAATTGTGCAATTAAATTGTTATTACCTGAACGTCTTCTAGAAAAATATGGCGTCCGCAATGTCACTAAACTTCCATTTGTAATTGAGAAACAAAAGAAAACTAATCTCGATAAATATGGCGTCGAGTGGGCAGTTGCATCGGATGTTGTTCAAGAAAAACGAAAAAGTCTTTTTATGAAAAATACGGTGTTGATAATCCGATGAAAAATGCAGACGTCCAACAAAAGGCGAGGAATACAAATATAGAAAGATATGGCGGAGAAAGCCCGATGTGTTCTGAACAAGTAAGAGAAAAATCTAGAAATGCTTGTATGGAAAAATACGGAGTTCCAGTTTCTTCTCAATCCAAGGAAGTTCAGGTGAAAGCTAGAAAAACATTGAACAAAAATGGGACGACTCCGAGTTCAAAGACGGAATTGAAATTATATTCAATTCTGTGCGATATGTATGGAAAAGATAATTGCGTTCATAATTTCTCGGAAGAAAATCTTTCTCTTGATTGTCTCGTGGTTCTTGGCGATGTTAAAATAGATATTGAATATGATGGAATATATTGGCACAAAGAAAGAAAACAAAAAGACGCTGCTAGGAATGCAGTATTGATGAATTTAGGGTATAGAATCATTAGAATTAATGGCAACAATCAAGATATTCTTCCAACAGAACAACAAATTCAAGGTGCAGTTGATTATCTAATAAATGAAAATCACCATTTAACTTATATTGATATGAATAAATAAGAAGAACATATAGTCTTATCTTATGCGAAAGCATAAGCAGCTTATTAAGCGGTGCAAGATTAACGACCTTGCATGAAAATTTTATGGCAAGACACTTTCGGACACCACGTTCAATATGGATTTGTCTAGTGAGGACGTTCGCGGTGGCCCGGGCAATCTACTCTATGGGCGTTATTTCCATGATTCCAGTATGAATATTGACATAACAGATGTCATGTTCAATATTAATTATGTTGCCGCTTCTCTTGGTGTTAATGTCGAGCGGGGTGGCCTGTCTCTTTACGAGTCTGCAAAGGCTGGTGAAGAGATCAAAACAGATGGCCAGATTACACTAGCGAATCAAGCCGTCGCATTTGAGGGTTCTATTGTTGGTTGGTATAAAAAGCCAGCCGATGCGAACTGGTCTATTGGCACAATTTCTGGTGGCGTTATGACGATTCCGGGCGCAAAGACCGGTGAATCTTATTGCGTTAAGTATTTCTATCAAAATCCAGACGCCAAGCAGATTACTATTAAGGCGCAGTATGTTCCAAAGGTTCTTCACCTTGTTCTACTGAACGACCTTTATTCTGGCGACGTTGCAAATGTTGCATCTTCTAGCTCAAAGTATGGCCGTCTAATTACGGACGTACCACAATATCAATTATCTGGCACACAAGATATTGCATGGTCTGCAACTTCTACAGCTACCATTAGTCTTAGCGGCTCCGCTCTTGCCTATGAGAGTGGCGAGTCCTGCGAGGAAGACCCAGTCTATGGCACTATGACGCAGGAAATTTTCGGCGCTAAGTGGCAGGACGATGTTGTTGCACTCGCCGTCGAGAATGGTAATGTTGAGATTAATCAGAGCGAGCAGGAGCAGATTATTGTTCGTGCTGTCTTTGGTGGCAATGTTGCGTCTAAGGTCTACGATAATAGCAACTTTACGTTTGCTGTTGAGCCAAAGCCAGCTGCTACGGCTACTGGCGTCACTATTGGCGCTGATGGCATCGTCAAGGCTGGGCAAGTCGAGGGTGAAGCGCTAATTTCTGTTAATCTGACTGGCTATACAGCTTCTGTTGAGCCAGCATATGTCCGCGTTACTGTCGGGGGCTAATATATATAAATGGGGAAGAATTTGATTATTTCGATTCTTCCCCATTTTTTAGATTGGAGGAAACCCCGATAATGTGCGAATATGTCAATTTAAATATTTGCTCTATTACAAATGAGGCGTGTCCTTTTATGGAATGGTGTACAAAGGTAAAACGATGGAAGCCACTAAAATCCATGCCAGATAAATGCAAGGTGGCGGAACGTCAGGAAGTTCCAAAGGGCTATTATAGAGTATTGTTTGAGCAGAGCCATTGTTTGTATATTGATATGCCCGAAATAAATCAAACAATTGCCGTTAAAAACCCATTTGATGACGTGCCGAAATTTGTTAAGACTACGAAGCTGAAAAGTGGGGAATGGCGCTTGAGAAAGTGAGGGCTATTATGGCCGATGAGAAAGACGTTGACGTCCTATATGGGAAGATTAACAAACTTGACGTTCGCGTTACGAAATTAGAATCAACTAGACCATATTTGGAAGAAATGATTGAAAGAGACATTAAGAGTAATGAACGTCTTGCAGGGACATTGCAAGAGGTTCAGATGTCGATGACAAAAATGAATACCAAGATGGATGAAAATGCCAAAGCCCTCGAAGAAATGCGTGAACAGTTTGCTGAAGCCAATAAGGCGACGACTGAGCGTATCGAAAAAATCGACAAAGATACGACGGCCAATATTAAGGCGGTATCGCAAAAAGTCGATGGGCTTGAGGATAAGACAAAATTTGACATTCTTGATTATATCAAAAAGAATTGGCCACTAATTCTGATTCTTTTGGGAATTGGCGGAGTGGCTGTTAGTTCTTTTTTTAAGGTATAATTGTGGCGAAATTGAAAGGAAATTAAAAGGAAATGAATACACTAGATTCTAACGATATGAAGTATCTGGAAAAGTATGACATTGGTGTGTATGAATATTTGTCATATGCTCAAGTTCAAGCTATTGCAGAAGCGGTGACAAAGTTTGATTCTTGGGCTGATAGAGCACAATGTTATGATATGCTGATGATGCTATTCGTTACTGATATTGGCAAAGAAGAGCTTGAAAAGCATACGCATGAAGAGTTACTTCGTTGCGGTATGATTGATGCTGTTAAGCATGAGATTCATAATTTGCATGATATTGATGAGGCGATTAAATATATGGAGTCTCTTAGTACAGTTGCTATGTCGCTTATTCGTGAATATCAGAAGAATCCAGATATGTTGAAGAATCTAATTAAGGAGTAATCCTTATGGCCGAAAAAATCACGAATGACGAGCAGTTATTAAAAGCACTCCAACCGGCGTTTCAAAAGGCTTGTCATTATGTGGCCGAAAAGATTTACGAAACAAACAGAGAAATAGTCCAAAAGGTAGTGTATCAAGCTGGCAACCCTGTAGAATATGAACGCACAGGTGAATTTTTAGACGCATGGGCTGTTACCAAGGAAAAATTTAATAAGAGCAAATACGCTTATTCTAAATTCTACTACAGACCGTCCGCTATGACGACTGGTTCCCCAAATTATGGCGACCCAGACTATGCACAGCACGTAGGCGTTTGGGGCGATTACTATGGTAAAGCGTCTAAGGAATATTTAGCTGAAATTATTTACGAGGGTATGGCTGGCTCCATATTTGGAAGTGGCTATTGGACTAAAAAAAGAGATGCTTGGGATGCTTTGATTAAAGAGATTGATAAATGGGCGATTCGTAGCTGGTTTGAAGAAGCTATGGAAGCTCAGGGCGTTAAATTGCATCGTCATAGAACTACAAGCATTAAATTCATTGAGGATTAACAATATGATATATTGTGGGATTGACGCAAGTACGTCTTGTACGGGGTGGTCGATATTCGACGAAGATTCTCTTATTGCACATGGAGCAATTCATCCTAAAGAATCTGCTGAATGGCGAGATAGAGTCATGCAGGAATGCATGGAATTATCCAGAATCTTTAAGGAATATCGACCACAAATCCTATTTGCAGAAGATGTGCCGAACAAGCCCGGACATCTTACCATGCAAAAATTAGGAGTTATGCAAGGCGTGTTACTATCTTTGTGCGCCGCATATCATATTAAGCCATATTTTTTATTGCCGTCTAATTGGCGACGAGATATGGAATTATTTGATGGTACGCGTGGCGGTATGCACAGAGACGTATTGAAAGAAAAAGCCATACTGATGGCGAATGATATTTTTGGATTGAATCTGTTATGGAATGGAGCAAAAAGCAAGAAAACCGAGGATGATGAGGCCGAGGCGATTCTTATTGCTTATTCGCAGATTCGCAAATCACACAAAAAGGAGTGTGATGGATAATGGCTAGTAGTGGTGGATATAGTATTTATGTAGATGCAGAACTTAACTTAGATAAGTTAAAGAAGGATTTACAGACAAAAGGATTAAAACTGCCTCTTACTGTCGATAATTCCGGTGCGAAGAAGGCATCTAAAACATTAGAAGATATATCCAATAAAATGGAGGATGCAAATAGCCAAGTTTCACAATTTGGACTAACATGGCAAGAGGCATCGTCTATTATGAGTAAGTGCGTCGACATTATTGAGAAAATGACCGACCAAGTATTTGAACTTGATACGTCATTAACAGAGTTAATATAAGCTCGCTTTCATTGTAAAATGAATGAATAATAATCTATTGAATTGCTGGAAACCCCTTAGAGCTATACAAACTACAACATAAGTATGAAATAAAACTAGGTGTGAGAGTTTGAAAATTGTATAGATTGGGCAATCAGCAGCCAAGCCTTGAATAGAGGAAGGTTCAACGACTATCCCGCAAGGGAGTACACTGCAAGCGATTGGCGGTGGAAGTGGTAGACATCCAAGATTTGGATGAAGATATAGTCTGAACTCATATAGAAATATATGGAAATGTGTGGGAGTAGCGTCCTTTTAATAATGGGATTAAATTAGTTAGAATTCCTTATTGGGATTATAAAAATATTGAAAATATATTATCATCATTATTACACTAAAACATACTTGTTAAGAAGGTCTCCGACTTGTCGGGAAGCGCCTTAGATTTATATGTCGATAAACTTTCTGATATGGGAAAAGAAGTTGCTAGAACCGGTAAACCAAATCGGTCTGAGCCGGTATGTTGTGATGGTAAAGCAGCATAGAGAACGTCCCCTAAACCCTTGAAATCCTAAAGCCTTATCAGCTACAACATAAGGATGAGATATGCTTACGTGTGAATGCAAGAAATTATAAAAATGATAAGGATTGCATATGGCGGAAACGCCTAAGTGCTGTAACAATGGAAGATTGGGCGCGAAGTCTTGATGAGAGATGTGTCAACAGAATATACGGGGTGGCCCTCCAACAATATAGGGTAAAGAATTATTCGGGCGGTATTTGAAAAAATATCGGATTATTGTATTGACAAATTACGAGATGTGTGCTATGGTTGTCTCATCAAATGAATGGAGGCAATAAATATGGGCAAGATGATGTTGATATTCGTAGCGGCTCTTATCTCTATTGATTATTTGAATAGTGGAATTCTAGGCACTATTTTTTATATTTGGGGGCTTATTGAAGCATATAAAGTGCTTATTAGGCCGTTAATTCAGATTGCAAAAAAGCCGAAAAATAGTGATATTGATAATTATTTATATCATTGGAATAAGGCACAAAATGACATGGAAAAAGAATATGGTACTATTGATTGGCAGAATAGCCACAAAAAATAATTTGTTGATATAATAATAATTTATGGCCGTCAGAGATGGTTGATGCGGCGACTTAACGGAATAGGTCGATTATGTAGAAATACATATAGAGAACGGGGTGAATTGCCGGAAACTCCTTAGAGCCTTTAACACCAAAGTGTAACAGAGTAAGGGATTGGACAATCGGCAGCCGAGCCAATATTGATTTATTGGAAGGTTCAACGACTAGGATTGAAATAATATCCGTAGACTTCAAGTGAAGTCGAAGTGCTCCGCAACCGCACAGGTTGAAGATATAGTCTAAACTTATATGAAAGTATAAGAGGTATTTATGATTAGGAAGAAAAAAGAAGCAGAAGTGCGCCAATGGTGTTCCGAAAATGGATTTGAACCATTGTCAATAAAAGGAGACTATTATAAAAACGGAAAATCCGTTATAAAGATTTCATTGAAATGCGAAAAATGTGGGACTAGATACGATAGAGATTGGAATAACTTAAAAAAGCAAAAATTCCCACATTGTTGTACTTCTTGCGCACACACAGAGATTCAAAATGAACGCAGGCTGAACGCGCAAAAGGTAGTTGATTTGTTTGCGAAGTACGGTTATAAAGTATTGACTCCAACAGACAGAATCAAGCCTGTAGGAAAGAGAAATCTTTATAATTTTGCAAAAGTAGATATTGAAGATAGGTTTGGTGTTGTGAGAAACATATGCTGGAATACTTTTCAGTCAAAATTGCAATATTACATTGACTTAAACGAAGGTGGTCATTGTTCTGCTGAGCTGACGAAGCCTAGTTCTTTAGAGCAAAAAGTAATTGATTTTTTGGACGAGAATGAGATTCCATATAAGCGAGAATTTAAGTTTTCCGGATGTAGGAATAAATGTATGTTGCGCTTTGACTTTTGTTTATTTTATGATACAGAGAACAGAATTTTAATTGAGGTTGATGGTGAGCGGCACTATAAATCTTTATTTAAGGATTTGCAACATAATGATGAAATAAAAAATTATTATTGCACAACTAATAATATTCCATTGCTTAGAATCCCATATTGGGAATTTAAGACAGACGATTACAAAAAGTCTATTCAAAATTTTATAAATACCAATAAAGTGTAACGAGCTTTATAAATAATATTGATTTTCCGCAAAAATAGTTTCAACGATGAAGATTCTGCTAATTTAGCAAAAATTGCGGTTATGTTTACCAATGTAGCCGATGAAGAAATATCAGCTGCTGATAGTGCAGGCTTCATCATTTCTCAGATGAAAGCATTTGGTATTGAAGCCGAAAATGCAATACATATAATCGACTCTATCAATGCCGTTTCAAACAACTATGCTGTTTCATCTGGGGATTTAGCTAATAGCATTGGCAATATGTCGGCGGCTTTGGCTGTTGGCAACAATTCATTTGAAGAATCTCTTGCGCTCCTCGCGAGTGGGACTGAGGTGACTCGAAACGCAAACAAAGTCTCTCGTGGACTTGTGAGTGTGCAGAGTCGCTTAAACCAAATTGTCGATGAAGGTTCCGATGTTGGTCAAAAATTGACTGATTGGTATAAAGAGCATGATATTGCCATCAAAGACCAAGATGGGCAATTAAGAAGTCTATATGATGTTCTTAAAGATGTTGCTGGAATTTGGCCGACATTGACTAAGAACGAGCAAGCGTATTATCTTAATCAGCAAGCGGGTAGATTTATGCCCCAAATCAAGGCGTATATGCGGGGAATTGCTTAGAGCCTTAGTTACTTGGAAGGGTAATGACCAACCAATAGTAAAAACACTAAGGATTGTTTAATCCGCAGGGAATTGTTCTTAATAGAGCTTGCCCTCAACGACTATCCCAAAAACGTGGCGAGGTGAGACGCTCGCAATAGGAGTACGGCCCAAGTGGGTGGGTGAAAATCCCTTAAATGGAAGTGCCTTGACATTGAGAAATCAATGGAGATATAGTCTGAACATTATGGGAAATCCATAAGAAAGAAAGTTTTATTAAATTAAAAAATGGAATAATCGAGAGATATTGATAGAGGTGGACGGGCAACAGCATTTTTATGTTGGTGGATGGACAGATGTGGATAAACTGCAATACAATCAAAAAACAGACAAGATAAAAGATGACTATTGTAAACTAAATTGGTATGAACTTGTACGCATTCCACATTGGATATATCGACACACGACACATAAAGATATATTAAATAAAACTTTCTTTGGCTAGAGTAACGACCTAGCTTAACAAACTGTCGAATCAATCTCAGAATCTAGCGGCCATTTTATCGAATTTCAAGACGGCAACGTATGCGACAACGACTGCGCTTGAATCTGCTGGTTCTGCTGAACAAGAGAATCAACGTTATCTTGAATCGTTAAATGCTTCAGTTCAACAGTTGAAAGCGACATTCCAAGATTTTGCTAATAATGTAATTAACAAAGATTTGGTACAAAATGCGCTGAAATTCCTAAATGCTATTCTAGAAGGATTAAGTAGTGGTGTTTGGACAACAATAACGCAGATTGGGTTACTTGCTGGCGTTTTAACGGGCGTGATTAGTATTGGTGGAACTGTTGGAAGTAAACTAATCGGGATGATTGGCGGTATGGGGGCATTTGGCACCGCTACTGCCGCCGCAACTGTGACAACTACAGGATTCGCCGCTTCATTAAAAGCCGCTGCGGCCGCTGCGGGGCCGTATGCTGCTGTTGCCGCTATTGTTGCAACAGTTGGTTATAAAGTCGTAAAATGGCTATTAAATCAGCGAGAAACATTAGAATCTGTCACTGAAGAGTTAGATAAAAATAATAGTGAGTTAGAAGCTAATAAAAATAGGCTTCATGAACTATATCAAACTTCGTGGTATGATAGAACACCTGAGATTTCAGAGGAAATTGCAGCTCTCGAAGAAGAAAATAAAGAGTTGCAAGACCAAATAGACAAATTACAAGAACGTAAAAAAATTCTTGAGGGAGAAAAAGAACCCGGGAAGTCGCCTAAATATATTAGCGGTGGAACTGTAACAGAAACAACTTCTGGTGGCTTTGCGCACACATATACTCTTCAATCGTGGCAAGAATATCTTGAGGGGATCAAAGATGCTCCGGGATATGCGGGAAAAACGCTTCGAGAGATAGAGGATATGCTTGTAGATTCTGGTTCTACTATTATCTACGAAGCAGATAACACTATTACTCAACTTCAAGAAAAGCTATCTAGAGGAGTTAGACCATCAAGTGATGAACTTGTAATGTACAATAATTTAATGTCTGAACTTGGTTCTTTTAGAGACGAAGATGGGATTATTCATTTTACGGAATTAAATTATTCTGCTGTACAATATGTTAGTTCATTGCTTGATTTGCAAGATGCGTATGAAGCAACAGCCGCAAAAGCCCGTACATATGCAGAGCAAGTAGCTTACACTAAGTCTAAAGATGCTCAAAATCAAGCGATTCTTAATGATGCCGTAGCTCAAGGTTTGACAACGCAATCAGAATATAACAACATGATTAAGGTTTATACTGATTATGGAATGTCATATTCCGATGCGTTGGCTGCTGTTGCAAAGCGATTTAAGGATGCAATTAGTGCTCTTGGGAATCTAAATAATGTTAGCGACCTAGCAAATGAAACCATTCAAGACTTAATCAAAGAGCTAACTAATGCTCAGACCGCCTATAATTTTTTCACAGAAGATGGCAATCTAAGCATTGATACTCTAGTAGATATTCGTGATGCATTTTCCGATGTTTCTGGTATTGACACATATATTGACCGCCTAGGCGCAGCTGGCAATACCGCTGATGATGTCCGCGAGATTCTTGGCCAATTAGTAGAAGCTAAAGTTAAAGCGACATTCTCGACTGAGCAATTAGCCGGTTCTGAAGCAACCGTAGTAGCCAAGATGCTTGATGAGGCCGGTGTCGCCAATTCGCTTGAAGTTGCTACGCGCCTAATTACTGAGGCGAAGTATGATTTAGCAAGTCAGAATATTGCGACAGATGGTACGATTGAGGATGCAATTAAACTCCTTAGTGCAGAAAAAAATGTATCTGAAGATGTTAGAATTGCATTTGTTAATCTTGTAGCTCAAGAGAAAATTTTCAACAATTCTACACTTGATGTTTCTCAAAAGCGGCAAGCGCTTATGGAACTTTATACAGCTGCCAATATGGTAAATGGTGCGTTGTCGTTTAATGCGGCATATGGCACGTTTGCTAATAATTATATTGCTGCTGTTGGGGATGCCACAGAAGAAGAAATTCTTAATGCATTTAATCAATATTCTATTGATAAATACACACAACAGATTATAGATGCAACCAAAGATGTCACATTTAAAGATAAAGATAAGAGTGGTACATCTGGTGGTGGCGGCTCGTCTAAATCTACAGAGGACACCAAGCTAACGGCGCTCAAAGAATCTGTTGAACTTCGCAAGTCTGAGCTTGACCTTATGGACGCTCAAGGCGCATCTGATACATCTCGGATTGAGAAAATCCGTGAAATTATTAAAGCTCTACAGAACCAGATTGATTATATGAAGAAATCTGGTGCAAGTCAAGCCGATATTAACGCGCTTATCAAAGAGCAGCTCAGTTATGAAGATAAAATCAAGGATATTTATAATGAAATAATTGAGGCTCAAAAGGAAGCGTTGGAGACGCGGCGCGATAATCTCAAGTCTGCGTTTAGCACTATTACTGATATGGCGCAAGACGAGCTTGATAAAATCGAAGAGCTTGAAGATGAAATCAATAAGAAATATGATGATAAACTAGACGCTCTTGAAGATGCGAATGATGCACTTGAAGACCAGATTCAGCTTGAAGAAAAATTAGAAGCATTGGCCAAGGCTAAGACCACTAAAAAAATGGTTTATAGCAATGGCCAATTTGTCTATATGGATGACATTGACTCGATTTCTGCGGCTCAAAGTGAACTTGATACACTAAATCGTGAGCGCGAGCAAGAGCAACAAAAAGCAGAGATTGAGGCTCAACGCAAGCAAGAGCTTATTGATAATCGCATAGAAGAGCGCAAAAAAGAATGGCAAGATTATATTGATACATGGGGTTCTATTGTCGATAATTACGAGAAGCAGCAAGATAAGTTGCTTGCATCACAGATTTTCGGTATTAACCTAGAAGAACAAAATTGGCAGAAACGAATTGACAACGCCAAAAAGTTTGCAGACGAATATGCTAACATCATGAGTCAGATTAGCATGATTGAAAACATTCAATCTGCGGCGTCTGCTAGTGGTGGCTTGACTGTTGACCCAAGCATTGATTATTCGGCCAAGATGCTACAAGCAAAGAGCGAGGATGAATTCTTGTATTGGTCTGCGTATCGTGATGCGAAGATTCAGCAAACAGGTTCGGAGTCTAAGATTACTAGCGGCAAAATTCGCAGTAATGAGCAATTGTATAATGATTGGAAGAAAGCTCAAGGCTACGCCGTTGGCACATATTCTTCCAAGTCTGGTTTGGCTATGCTTGGAGAAAATGGCCCAGAGCTTGGCGTCCTCAAGGGCGGCACTGGCATTCTTCCTGCCGACATTACCAAAAATCTATGGGCGTGGGGAAGTACGACGCCAGCCCAGATGATGTACGCACTAGATTCTGTGTCTGGGCAAAATTCTGGCGGTGTAAACATGAACAATGTTGTGCTTGAATTCCCGAATGTTCGGGATGGTAACGACGCAAAAGATTTTGTAACTAATGTGGTCAATCTTGCTTATCAAAAGGCATATAAGAGGGCATAAAATACTGCCCTCTTATAAAGATATATAGTATGAAAGGGGTTGATGCGTATGGGTCAAGCAGACGAATTTCTTAACGCCATAGATGTCATTGTAGATAAAAAACTGGCCGAAACATCAACTCGGGTTTATTCTGGTAGATGTGTGTCGGTCGACAGTGCGGCTAAGTGTACTGTAGCTATGAATGGCCGGAATAATTCTGTACAGTATTATGGTCAACAGCCGCTTATAGGTGCTACATATCGTGTAGTAGTGCCAGCTGGTAATATGTCTAATGCGTATATTATCGTGGCGAATCCAAGCCCATATATCGCCTCTAAGACGGCCCCTAGTGATACTGGCGCGCTATGGATTGATACCAATTATAACCAGATGAAATATTATAATGGAACCGCATGGGTTTCATGTTAAAGGAGGGGCATAATATATGGCTTTAACCACTCCTAGTTTACTTACGGTTGATGCGTTTGATGCATCGGTCGTATATGATTCACAATCTATTGGTGGCGTAGAAGTAGGCGGCAAGGCGTTTAGATTCAATGTTCGTGGTGGCGACCAAGTAGTAGCCAATACACTGACAATTCTAAACAATGTTACCCTGCAACAGGCGTATTCGGCCACTCAGCAGACATATGCTTTCCAGCATATTCTTCCTGTCAACACACTGGCAAACGGCTCGTATTATCAAGCTACATTGGCTACAAAGAATGCGGCTGGTGATACATCCGCTTCATCTAGTGCAATTCAGTTTTATTGTTATGCTACGCCAAGCGTAGAATTTACGAACTTGCCAAGTCCGGCTTTAATTCAGAACAGCAGTTATACATTTGAGGTTGCATATACAAAGACTGGAATGGACGCTGTTGATACGCTTAACGAGTATGCTTTTAATCTATACAATCAGAGCGGAACTTTGGTATCTACTAGTGGAACGTTGTATGATTCATCCGGCTCGATTCCTCTGCGGCTAAGCTATACATTTACTGGCTTTGAGGACAATTCACAGTACACAATTCAAATGGTTGGTCGTACAACACATGGTATGCGCGTATCTACTGCTCTTGTGGCATTCAATGTAAGATATAGTCGCCCATCCGCTTATTCATATTTAGTCTTGACAAATAACTGCCAAGATGGTAATATTACAGTACAGTCAAACGTAACGAGTATTAAAGGCGAGTCTAATCCAAGTCCTCCTGTATACATTGATGATAAAGAAGTCGATTTACGCGGTGATGGCTCGTGGGTTAAATGGGCTGATGGATATGTTGTTACTAATGATTGGACGACGCGCGTGTGGGGGCGGCAATTTACATCCGATGCTGATATTTTCCAATTCAGCAATACATCTGGGGATATTGTCAAAATTATTTACCATGAGGGGCAATATGACGTAGAGGATGCCGCTACGAAGGATATGGCTTGGATGGAATTAAATGCAATCAATAGTGGCCTAGATATTGGTTACACTATTTTTAGTAATGCTATTGGCAAGCCAGACAATACAGAGCAGATATTTACATGGATTCGTCGAATCAATAATTTGTATGATTTGAAGATTGAGAATAGAGGTGTGCAAGCGTGATAGGACTTTTAGGGTATTCATTCTTAGGCGATATTAACGCGGCAGACCCATTTCCAAGCAATGTTGTAGGAATTACGGAGACGACGATAAAGAACGGTATTTTTGACCATGTAGATATTAGTAAAAATACGACGTTTGATTACACGTCTGAAATTCCTGAAGGATGGGATTTTGATACGATTCTTGACGCGAATCTTGATGGCAATATCAATGGTGGCAACGTCGACGAGATTATTGGCGGCATTACATTGGTAAAAATCAAGCGCCGTGCCAAGGGCGATTTTGACTGGACGACCATTAAAGAAGTGTCTGTTTCTAGCGCTCTTGATTTGTCATTTGTGTTTACTGATAATCTTAACCTAAATGACACGCAATACGAATACGCATGGGTTCCGGTTATCGGCGATGTTGAAGGTGACTATATTACAAATGAAGTTTACTCTACGTTCCGTGGCGTATTTATTTGTGATGTTGATACGGTCTATAAATTCTTTTCTGGTGTTAAGTATGGCACGACTAATATAGTTCAGCAAGTAGGCGTATTTACGCCTTATGGCCGTCAATATCCAGTCGTCGTGAGCAATGGACTCGTTAATTATAGTACTGGCAGTATGAGTGGAAAGATTTTGCCTGATGGATATGAAGAGGGCAAAAATCATGACCTCAATTCGTCTATGATGACGGCTAAATCTAAGCTGCTCATGAATTTCTTGACGAATAAAAAGCCAAAGATTGTAAAAGATTATCTGAATAATTCTTGGCTTTGCTTCATCACTGGCAATCCATCGCTATCTTATGATAACTACGGCCTTGGTATGATGGACGCTTCGTTCAACTGGACAGAAATTGGCGATGTTCATAGCCGCACCGATTTGTATAATGCTGGGTTGATTCCTTCGGAGGATTGATGATATGGCTATCAATATTTCCAATGAAGATTATAAGGTAATTAAACAGCAATATATTGTTAAATATCTACGGCTAAACATTCTTGATTTCAAGTTCAACGTCGTCAATGAGCTATCTGGCCGATTGACAGGTTGCAATATACAGTGCAATGCCGATAGCGATATTCGGCGCACCTGCTCTGTTGATATGGTTGTAACCGACACATCGCTTGATATTCAGCCCGGAGGCCAGATTTTCCTTGATAAATATTGCCAGCCATATGTTGGCTATGAGGATATTTATACTGGTGAGATTCAATGGTACAATCAAGGAATCTATATGATTAACCAACCATCATTCCAGTATTCTGCAACGACGCATACGTTGTCTTTTAGCGGCATTGACCTTATGGGCAAGATGACGGGCGTAAGGAATGGCAATCTTGAGGGATTGCCCACAGTTATTCCACAAGGCTCGAATGTGCGCGAAGCAATGATTGCTACAATTGGATTGGCTGGTTTTAATAATTACATTATAGAAGAATGTAAATTAAATGATGGCACAATTCAGCCAGTTCCTTATGATATTGAGATTCAACAGGGCGGCACTGTATATAATATCCTCACTGAATTGCGTGATATTATGCCGAACTATCAGATTTATTTTGATGTGAATGGCGTATTTCATTATGAGCCAATTCCTGATGGAAAAGACGACCCGATTTTGATTGATGATGATTTGTGGCCTAGTGTGCTGATTCAAGAAAATGTATCAACGGATTTTGAATCAGTAAAGAACTACGTTGAGGTATATGGCAAAAGTCATGATGTTGACCATTATCCGTCAGAAATTTCCGTCAGTGGCTCAGATATAACATTGACCATCGCGTCATTACCGACTTCGATTGATAAATATACCATGATTGGATTTACTACGCCAGAGGGGAATGCTATTAGCGGTAATATTACAATCAAAGTAAATTCGATTGATGCCATTGCGCTTGTAGATAGTTCTGGAAAGCAAATTCAGTCGCTAGATGCCAATACATATTATGTGGCATATTATCAACCGGCAGAGGATAACGTAGCTGCTACATGGCTATTTTTAGGACATCAACAGGCGACTGCAATCTCATGGGACGATAATCCAGATAGCCCATTTTATGTGAATGGTCCAGTTGGACAGATTCGTATCGTGTTATATGGCGGTGATTATGATAACATCATGTCCGATGAACTGGCCAAGCAACGTGCAGACATTGAGGTTTACTGGCGATGTCGATTGAATGATAGTATCTCGCTATCTTGTGTGCCAATTCCATGGATGGATGTTAATATCGTTATGAACCATGCAATGCGAGGTCATACAGAACAGGGTAAATATATTATTAAATCATATAGCGTAGATTATGGTAGCGAGACTGGCCAGATGACCATCAATGCTATTACATTCTATGAATATTATAAATAGGGGGGGCGTGTAAATGCCTACTACTTATCCGGGAAGCATTCAGCGCTTCCCGACAATGGAGAACATTACTGCGGCTGATTTGGCGCTCGTCAAGCAATATCATGATGCGATTGATGCTGGCGATGCGACATTAGCACAGCAGATTTATAATTCCATTGAAAACGCAGATGCTAAATTCTTGACATCTGAGCTGTTCAATACAATGGCTGATACTGTGGTAGCAGTTCAGACAAGGATGAAAAATGAATATACTCCTGCATATATTTTATCTACGACGCAGCCGACAAGCCAGAGCAATGGTGATTATTGGTTTGAGATTACGGCCGTAGAGAATGGGGGTTGATGGCGATGTTTCAAGATATACATCTAGAAGATTCTAACCATCGGCTCCAATTTAGAAAGTATATGGAAGATGGAGATTATGCCTCGGCGGCTTCTGTGTTGCAGATTGCGGCATTAAAGCAAAAGACGCTGACGGCAGAGTATATCAATAAAATCACGGGGCTGATTGAGCAAATTGAAGAATTAGACGACCCGGATTTTATGGCCAAGTTGATTATTTGTTCATTGGAGCCGCCCGCCGATATTAAATCCGGCGATGTTTGGTTCCAGAAATTTGTGCTATATATTTGGTCGCAAGTTAATGCGCTAAACTATACGTGGCAGACGATGAATAATAAGGCGCTTGGTTGGGATGAAATAAATAGAGGAGGTTGGTGATATGGCGGTAACTCCATTTGAACTAACTGAGGCTTTTACAATGGAAAATTTCAATCTGCGCATTCAGCAGATGAATGATTCCATTACGGAGGCTGGTGGCTTTGTCGCACAAAGCACAGCACCTACTAATACTGGCAAATTGTGGATTGACACTGGCAATGCAAATGTCATGAAATTTTATGATAAGGCCACATCCACATGGAAGCCAATTACGGCGGCATGGGGGTAATTAGGGTATGTTAACTGCTCAACAAATGAAGGAGCTTAAAGCTCTGGTTAAGGCAGAAGTTCTACGCCGCAATGCAAGTGCCGGTTCGCTTTCTTCTTATGGCTCAGAAGAATGGGATTTTGATGTCGAGCCAACAAAAGGAAATATTACACTTGCATCACAAGGTAAAAAAGTCCTAGAGCCACTACTCGCTATTTCTGATTGGGAAAGCGAGAAATATGGAATCGCGCACCATGCTGTTGGCGTACCACAAGCGGGCGGCATTTATCCACCTGATTTTTCATATGAAGCCGGTATTTTTACATGGGTAAATAAACTCAGAGAAGAAACTATGACTGGTAGCTATAGCTCGTGTAGAACGCAATGTAGTGGATTATGCTCTGGTACTTGCGGAGATACGTCGTCTCAAGGAAGTACATATTGGGGGTGTTTGAATTCGTGTGGTGGTGGGTGTGCTACTGGATGTACGAACCATTGCTCCGGAGGGTGCGGCCTTGCTTGTGATTATGCTTGTTCTAGCGTGTGTTTTAATACTTGCGATGACCAATGCACAGGATATTGCACAGGAACGTCTGGGCCGGGAACTAGTCAATGTACAGGTAGTTGTTCTACTGTTTGTACAGGCGGGTGCTCTGGAAGTTGTTCTGGAACGTGTCAATCTGCTTGCGGTGGTGCTTGTGCTTATAGTTGTTCTGCTGCTTGCGGAGGGTGCAGCTCAGGCTGTACAGCTACTTGTGGCGGGTGCTCTGGAAGTTGTGGAGCTGGGTGTTCAACTGGGTGTTCTGGACAATGTCAAGATGCTTGTTCTGCTGGTTGCACCAATGCTTGCAAAGGAAACTGTGGTTTTAGTTGTGGCGGTCAATGTTGGAAAACTTGTACGGCTGGTTGCTGGGGAACTGCTCAGTAATATATAAAGGAAATTGAAAGGAAAATAAAGCGGAAATGAAAACAATCGAAATTACTGTTGATAATCAGCAGATGGTCGAACTTCTCGAATCTCTTACTCTTGAAACAGAATCTCGTAGAGATGTAATTTCTTTTATGTTGTCGAATGATATGATGACGACAAGTTCTGAATCGTTTAAGAAGTATCATGATGAATACCAGAAGTTTTACAAGCAGTATGATATTGCAAAGCAGGAATTTCAGAAGATTTATGTCGACGTTATTCCAAATGCGGTTCATTGGTCGCTGAATTTTAACGAATCTCTGCTTACTGTGACAGTCGATGAAAAAAACTGAAGAATACGGGAATACGATTGCTCGGCTATTCCCACATCAAATTGTAGAAACGGCAGGGAATAGCCCGATGCATCATGCTGTCAAAACTGTTACAATCCAAACAAATGATAGCTGCCCATTATCTTGTGTCTACTGCTACCAGATTAACAAAGGGAATCATATCATTCCAATCGAGATAGCTAAGGCATTCATCGATAAGTTGCTAACAAATCAATATGCCGAATATATCGACGTTAATGATACAGATGGTATTATCCTTGAATTTATTGGTGGCGAGCCGCTAGTGGCAATCGACATTATTGATGAAATTACAGATTATTTCATTAAGCAGATGATTCTTATGAATCATAAGTGGCTACCTCGATTCCGTCTTAGTATGATTAGTAATGGCGTATTATATTTCGAGCCAAAAGTGCAAGAATATCTGCGAAAGAATGCGGCGCATTTGAGTTTTGGCATTAGTATTGATGGCAATAAGGAACTGCATGATGCTTGTCGTGTATTTCCTGATGGTTCTGGTAGCTATGATATGGCTATGGCCGCAGTTCGTCATTTTAGGGAGCATTTTACTGATAAAATTGGCTCCAAGATGACATTGTGCCCAGCTAATATCATGTACACTTATGACGCTGTGGTGTCGCTAATTGAGAACGGCTATGATGAAATAAATCTTAATTGTGTTTATGAAGAGGGCTGGACTGACGATGATGCGAAAATTATGTACCAGCAGCTCAAGAAGTTGGCCGATTATATCTTTGAGCATGACCTATGGGATAAAGTATATTTGTCCATCTTTGAGCAATCTATGTTCCATCCATTGAGCGAATCGGACAATACGAACTACTGCGGCGGCAATGGCGCAATGCTTGCTATCGACTGGAAGGGCGATATGTATCCTTGCATTCGATATATGGAATCTAGTGTCGGTGATGATGTCGAACCGATGATTATTGGCAATGTGTATGATGGTATCATGAAAACGCAGAAGCAGTGTGATTGCGTACACTGTCTGTGGTCGATTACACGCCGTTCACAAAGTACAGACGAATGCTGGAATTGCCCGATTGCGTCTGGGTGTGGGGCTTGTACTGCATATAATTATCAGCATTTTGGTGATGCAAATCATCGTGCGACATATATTTGCTGTACACATAAGGCACGTGCGTTGGTCAATGCGTATTATTGGAATAAAGGCTTTAAGCTAAATAACGAGATGAAGCGATTTCATCTTTATCTGCCAGATGATGATGCATTAAAGATTATTGATAAAGATGAGCTTGCAATGCTAAAATCTCTGGAAACTTAAAATGCGGAGGTGATGCTTATGGGAATAACATATAGTATTACGATGCACCAAAATAATGGCACGGATTATGACACACTTAATCCAGCCACTACTAGCACACAGGTCATGGCAAGCTCTACGATTGTTAATGAGCTTGGCATACCTGCTGGAAGTAGTATTGATGCGGCAATTTCTGGGGTTGTGCGAGCGCCCGTCATTTGCACATTTACTACTGCGGGATGGACTGCAAACGGAACAAATACTTGGACACAAACGGTGAATTGTGCTGGATTGCTTGCCACTGACGATTATAGAACTCGAGTTGTGCCGGTTGGCAATGCGACTAGTTCTGATGAACAAGCGCAGACGGATGCCGCATATATGATGGTCAATAGGTTCTCGTGTGATGCAGATGGTAAACTAACTGCTCGCGTATATGCTACGGCAAAGCCAGCAGTAGATTTCCAAGTTGCAGTGGTGATTTGTAGATGAGCGAATTATCACGTTGGGGCGTTGGCTGTGACTGCTTGGGCAGCGGAATTATTGGTGGTAATAAAGAAAAAAAATATATTATCACGAACTTAATTGGTGAAATTGGCAACTTTGAACGTGGTACATATCAATCTGCTACCGGAATTGCTTATAGTACTCGTCATAAATATGGCGAATATTCTATTGCGCTACGAGGCTCGGCTGATGCGGTTGAGACAACATATACGCTAGTAAAGGCTGATGGTACGGTTGTTAAGCCTCATCTATATCCAACTCATAAATATTATATGTCGTGCTGGTTGTTGCAAACAGAGCTTAACGGTTCAATGGATTTTTATTGGCCAATAGCAGAACCGGTTGCTGCGTCCGGCTTAACTTGCCCAGTTGCGGCTGAGCAAGATTTTTATCGTGTATCGTCCGTGTTTACCCGCGAATCGTTTACTGAGGGCGATTATGAGGTAAGAATTGACTACAACAATAATAATGTCGCTAACTATATGTGGTTTGATGGCTTGATGTTGGTGGATTTGACTGCTACATTTGGTGCTGGAAATGAGCCAAGTAAGAATTGGTGCGACTTAAATATTGAGTTCGCTGAGTCGGGTTATGAGATAGAAGACCCTGATTTTGTTGGCGAAACATATATTTTTAATGAATCAGTAGATTTTCGTTCATTGATTAGCGCATATGACCCGGATACAACGCTTGAGGCGAAGATTCCAATAAAATCAGTATATTTTGGGGAAGCATATACTGGGCTTACTGTTGGGTATCAATAAAGAGGTAAAATATGGCGATTGATGTAAGATACTTTGAAGCGAATAATAAAGATACGAATAAAAGCAAACAATTGTGGAATACGGATGGAACGACCGGGTGGAGCAAAGAAAAAAGTGTGCGAACCATTACATTCATGGAAAAGCCAACCGGTTATTTCGCAACATGGCTTGAGGCCAATGCTACAAAAGTTACAGATAAATCTAGCGACAATTAAACGCCGCATAGGCGATTAAAAGAAAAGAGGAAATAATTATGAATATCAATGATTACAAGAGCGTATATTTTGAAAACAAGGCATTTGCCAAGCACCCAGAGTGGGAGCGCATTGACAAGGTTACTGGCATTGATATGGCTATGGGTACTGCATCTACCAAGGATGGTCTAACGTGGACTGTAGTTGATGGAGCAGCTAACTACATTGGCGAGATTGATGCTGTCACTGGCAAGGCTAAGTTTGACGATTATGTTGGCGAGATTGAGGAGACGTTTATCAAATACGCCAAGGAAGCGCTTGGCCTCAAGTAATATAAATAATAAAACAGGCTGGCGTTCATTCGTCAGCCTGTTTTCTAATCTATATGGAAGGGATGTGCGCAATGAGTACAAAATTTCCTAATAACATCCAGACGTTTGGCCAGTTTCAAGATATGACTTATAATGATTGGGAGATGTTGGCGCAGTATCGTAAGGCTATGGCTGATAGTGACTTTGCAACTGCACAACAGGCGCTCAGAGGCATATCCAAGCTAAAGAATAAACTACTAACTAATGGATTTATGAATGATATGCTGGATACGTGTTATGCCGTTCAAGATTTCTTTGATAATAGGCAGGTTCCGGATTATATTGTTGGAGCGATTGAACCAACTGGCCAAAAAAAAGGAGATTTATGGTTTGAATCTCCGGAAATGGGATATATTAAATTTTCGTCGCCAACGTCATTTACTATCGGACACGAAGCAAATCAAAAAACATGGGATGGAACGATATATTATTCGGCAGATGCAAATACATGGAGTGTTTGGGATGGAACGACCATTCTTTCTTCTGGAGTTGGTAATAAGTTGTATTTTCGCGGAGAAGGAAATACAGTTCTCGGAAAATATGTTGCTACAGATGATTATAAGGCTAGATGGGTTTTAACCGGGGAAAACATTTCATGTAGTGGAAATCTTGGGAATTTATTAGATTTTCGTGATGTGGCGGCGGGAAGAACGGTAACTATGGGCGTTAATGGGTTTAGGTATCTTTTTTCTCGTCAAGCGGCTTTGATTTCTGCTCCGCAACTTCCAAACATTCCAGAAGTCCCACAAAATGGTTATATTTCATTATTTTACGGAACTTCCATTACGGAAGCCCCAAACATATACGCTAAAACTATTGGAGATTCTGGATGTTTGAATATGTTTGAAAATTGTACAAAACTCAAAAAACCATCATTGATTATGGCGACAACCGTCGAAAGATATGGTTGTGGGTGGATGTTTGCTGGATGTACAGAATTAAATATTTTACCAAAATTATATGCAAAATCATTAGCTCGTGGAGCTTGTAATAATATGTTTGAAAATTGCTCAAATATTAAAATCTCTGAAACCAAGACTGATGAATATATAAATGAATATTCAATTCCAGCAACAAAAGACGGAATAACGGCAGACACATATTCTTTTAGTAGTATGTTTTCTGGTACTAGTGGTACATTCACTGGAACTCCAACAATCAATACAACCTATTACACGTCAAATGAGGTGATTTAACATGGATATTCTAATCAATCTAGAAAAAGTAGGAATTGGAGCTGCGCTATTTCTTGGCGCTTATATTTCTAATATCCTATTCGGCATTTGGAAGAATGTAAAAATTTCTGGATATGCGTTTAATTGGCGACTTATCATTGAGTCTGCATTAAAATATATTATCCTTGGCGTTGGAATTGCGATGCTGTCCGTTGTGATTAGTGCCGTCCCGCAATATGCCACATATGTCGGCATTGAGATTGGGCAAGATACGATCGAGTTGATTGACAGTATTGTGATTATTGGCGCTTTTCTTACTGCTACTCTAAGATATGCTGTAGATTCCATTAGCAAGCTAAAAGATATTCTTAGCTAACTAATGTTTATATAGATATTTTAGTGGAAAGGAGGATGATATTGTGGGATATTTTAAGGCTCCGGATGGGGCGTATTTGTTTGATGATGAACAAGTCGAGATTAAACGAGACGCTCTTGGGCGTCCTATTGTAACACTTAAAACCGGCGGTCAAATTGGCGTCATGTCTGTAAATGGCAAGGCTGGGGATGTTGTGTTGTCGTGCGACGACCTCAATGCAGCAACAAAAGACGACTTAGCCAAGTATCTTCCGCTTGCTGGTGGTAAGATGGATAATATGGCTACTATTTCTACTGACAATATGCTTACTTTAAGTGCAAAGGAGAAATCTGAACTTAGTCTAACGGACGCTGGCTACATTTTTATGCAAGGCAATGCTGGCGTTTATGTCATGGGCGGCGAGCATACAGTAGGATTTAATTCTAATGGAACAGTTGATTTTGGCAACCAAAGGATTGTCAAAGCGGCAAATCCAACGGACGACACCGATGTAGCCACTAAGAAATATGTTGACAATTCGACCAAAGACCAGACGACGCAGATGAAAACTATGGAAGATACCGTTCAGGCGCTCAATAGCGAAGTTGGCGATTGCGAAAAGAAGTTGGACAACTTTAACACTCGTGTTACCGATGTTGAAGGTGCTATTGCTACCAAGTTAACATTATCTGGTGGAACAATGGAAGGAAATATTGACATGAATGATTATGCCGTTACAAATGTGCAGAAGATTCATGTTGATGGCACGACTCCTGTGTATATTGGCTCAGTTATCGAACAATCTGAAAATGGTGTGCGCCTTACTAGCACGACTGCTGGTGAAGCCGCGTTTGTTAAGCCAAATACTCAAAGCTCATATGCGCCCGTATTCGGTGGGACTCCTACAAATGTTAATCATCTAACTACAAAAGGGTATGTTGATAATTCGCTTAATGCAATGATTCCGAAAATCCCAAGCAATGATAAGCAATATATTCTTACTGCGACGAACGGAGAATTAAAATGGGTTTTGACGATGGACTTGGATTATGTTGACCCAACTGAAGGGAGTGGAACTTAATGGAAACTCCTATCATGGCTCCTGACGGCGGCTATCTGCTCAATGGAGACAACTTCTCAATTACACGCGATAAATATGGGCGTCCTATTGTAAACATTGTTGGTGGAACTGGAGGTAGCGTTTCAGAACACAACAATGACCCAAAAGCACACGGTCCGATTGAAATGGACTGTGGAGAAATTCTATAAAACCTTATCTATTTGATTGGTTGTAATAAAATTTTTTATTATAAGAAAGGAAAAATAATATTATGCCTTCTATTCAAATTAAGCGCGGCCTTGAAGCTGCTGTAAAAGCCTACGCCCTAAAAGCTGGCGAGTTTGGTTTTGCGACCGATACAAGTATCCTTTATATTGGCACTAACGGCACTGCCGCTGGTGTTATGCCTATCAAGGCTGTTGCTAATGGTGGTGCTGCTACCACTGCCGCCACTCTTGCGACTGCCCGCAAGATTGGTCTAACTGGCGAGGTTGAGGGCGCTGGTGTTGCGTTTGATGGCTCCAAGGATATTACTATTAGCACCACAATTAAGGACGGCTCTGTTGACAAGGCTGCTCTTGATGCTGACCTTCAGGCCGCTATTGATGCCGCTGGCACTGCTCTTCAAAAAGCTGACATTGCTGAAGGCGCGACTGATGGCACTATCTCTGTCGACGGCGCGAATGTAAAGGTTCATGGTCTTGGCTCTGCTGCCTATACTAGCTCCGATGCTTATGATGCCGCTGGCGCTGCTGATGCAGTCAAGGCCGCTGTTGTCAATACGCTCGGTGCTGGCGATAATAGCGTTACTATCGGTGGTACTGCTACTGCTCGTACCGTCGTTGTTAAGCTCGACCCTGCCGCTTCCAATAAGCTCACTCTCACTGATGCTGGCCTCAAGGTCGAAGTTCCTGCCGCTGCCGAGTACGAGATTGTCAAGGCTGAGACTGCTACCGAGGGCTACTTCGCTACTTATACCCTTATGAAGGACGGCACTCAGGCTGGTGCTTCCATTGATATTCCAAAGGATTATCTCGTAAAGTCTGCTTCCATCAAGGCCTCTACTGGCGAAGATGACCCCTCTGGTTTTGCCGCTGGCGTTAAGTACATTGATTTCGTCATCAACACCAAGGTTGGTACTGGCAACGAAGACCACATCTATCTCAATATCCAAGACCTAGTCGATGTTTACACCGGCTCTCAGGGCGCTGAAATTAACGTCACCATTGGCGCTGACAACTCTATTGCCGCTTCTATCGTTAATGGCTCCATTGCCAAGGCTAAGCTCGCCGAGGCCGTTCAAACCTCTCTTGGTCTTGCTGACTCTGCTCTTCAGGTCGCTGATGTTGCCGAGGGTGCTACCAATGGCACTATCAAAGTCCGTGATGACGAGGTCGCTGTCCATGGTCTAGGCACTGCCGCTTATGAGGCTAAGACTGCATTTGACGCCGCTGGTGAGGCCGCTAAGGTTCTTGGCGTAGATGGCGATGCTGATACTAAGGCTACTGTCTATGGCGCTCGTGCTCTTGCTCAGAAGGGTGTAGACGCTGCCGCCGCCGCTGAGGCTGTTGCTGATGGCAAGGTTGCATCTGTTACTGCTACTGATAAGTCCATTGTTGTTGGTGGTACGGCTGTTGCACCCACTGTCAAGGTTGGTGTTTCCACGACTGGTGGCAATGCCCTTGTCCTTGACGAGAATGGTCTTTATGTTGCCACTTCTGATTCCATGGAGGCTGGTCAAGGCATTGACATCACCGACAACACGATTTCTGCCAAGGTTGTTGGCGGCAATGGCCTTGCTCTTACCGATAATGGCATTACCATGAATGTTGCTACAGATGCCACTGCTGGCGCTGTTAAGGCTGATGGCACGACTATTCTCAACACTTCTGGTGTTCTTTCTATCAACAATATTGACTGTGGTGAGATTGGCTAATTTTTAACAATCTTAGTGCATTCAACAACCTAAATAACTAGTAAATTAGGCGATATGGGCGAAAAATCCTATATCGCCTAATTTTTTATCTTAATTGAAAGGGGTGTGGTGTAGATGAATATAAATCAATTTCGAGTTGCTATTACTCCTGATGTAAACCGGCAAATTCAGCTGTTTGATGGAAATATTTTATGCTATGAATCTGATAATGATATTATTGATTTTGTATTGATTGTTGATGCCGCGACCAATTATAAATTAGACTTAGAGTCAAAACATGACGGATGTTCACACTATAATACAATCTCGCTTGATAAGGGCGCTGAGGACGAATATCCTCATGTGTTGCTAAAGGCCGGTATGCTGTTTAACGGCAAAAATATCGTCCAGATTCGGTCAATCAATAACAATCAAGTATGGAACTCAGAGAAGGTTAATGTATGGGTCAAAAAGACAATTTTAAGCCCATGTGGCGCTTATCAAGAAATGGGCTTTATCCCATCTGAGTTCTATCAGATTGAGAGTAATCTTGACGAATTCAACCAACATCCTCCAACAATTGATTCTTCTGGATATTGGAGTGTTTGGGATGTATCAGAGCATAAATACAAAATCACAGATATTCCATACGCTGGTAGTTCAGTGGCAATTAAGGCCGGAGACGGAATTGTAGTCAAAAATGACACAATTTCTGTCCGGCCAGATATGTCCACGCTTAATTTTGATGAATTCGGTAGATTGCAGCTTGGCTCTGCCGATTTAGGAATAATTGTATAATAGGAGGATAAATAAAAATGAGAAGATTACAGATTCTTCGTGGCCAGCTTCAATATAAGCCGGAACTTAAAGACGGAGAGTTCTTTTTAGATAAAACAAATCATTCACTCCTTATTGGGGATACGGTTGTTGCTGACGGCCAATTTGAGCTTGCTAAGGTTAGTGCCATTACCAATCTTCAACAACAATTAGACACAAAAATAACAAATCCATCTACCAAATCAGATGGTCAAGTATTGACTTATGATGGTAATAGTGGAAGTTGGGCTGCTAAAACATTCGACATCGCAGACAAAGCAGATATCGACTTAGAGAATGTTGTATTATCAAGTTCCCCTTGGAGAAGAGGAAGTTCGATTGACAATATGCTTACAAATGGAGTATCATTTCAACGTGGAAGCGGTTTTATTGTTGTCAATGGGACAGGATATGCTTATGGAACTGCAAATTCTTTTACGGAGACGTCGGAAACTGAATATACTCCCGATGTAACTTCATGGAAAGTAGGAACTTGGGATTCATCTTTTGGATTTAGTACGTATGGAACGTATCAAATTTTTGGCAATTCCTCTAGTAATGTTTATGTAGAAAGTGGCGGCACAATCGTAAACTCTACGAATGCAGGAGCTTCGTGGAATAAGATTGAAACACTAGGGTATTCTAATGTTAAATTCGCTAAATATAGCGGGTTAGTTTCAGGACAAACGCTTTGTGTTTATAATAATAAGGTATATGTTTATTCTCCATCGGACGATGGGGACTTAGTCGAATTGAGTAATTCGCCATCAAATGCTCAAACAATATATTATGAATATGATTCTTCTGCTTCGGCAGGATATTATATTGTTACTAGCAACAAAACCGTATACTTTACGTCTGATTATGGCGCATCTTGGATTACAAAGGGCACTTTGCCATCCGATGCTAATAGTTATGGTAATGTTGTTTTTTGTGGCTCTCCAAATAACTTTGGAACTGTTCGATATGTTTATGGCACAGTTAGTGGTGTCCCATATACAAATAGTCTGTATATTACAACGGATGATTTCGCTTCGTTTGAAAAAATAAATATTGCAGACGCAGCTATTTGGGTTACGGAAAATAATGGATTTTATTTTGAGTGTTACGCCGGAAGTTCTTGCCACTTCTTAGCTTCAAACAATAGTTCTGATGAGAATATAATCGTTTCTTTTGATTTTTCTTCTTCAACAGCAATAAAAGTTCCATATGTAAACAAGTTAACCTTGGCCACTGACGGCAGTAATATTGTTAATTTTTACGCAATTGTTGCAAACGATTACTATGATGCAATTTATGCTCTTGGTAATTTTGGTACATATAGTGGGATAAAGGTTTTTGATTATACTAAGAGACAAGACATATTTACTACGAAAGAACTGAATATTGTAAATCAGCTTTCAACGGCAGGAGTAGCACTTAAATCTGACATTCCAACTGTGCCAACTAGTACATCTCAGCTCACCAACAATTCAGGCTTTATCACGTCTGCACAAGCCCCTGTTCAATCAGTGGATGGCGCAACTGGTGCTGTTACGACCAACGCAGTTAAGTATACGTCACAGGCGCTAACAGACGCTCAAAAGACACAAGCTCGTACAAATATTGGTGCTGGCACTAGCTCATTCTCTGGCAGTTATAATGACCTTGACAATAAGCCAGCAATTCCTAGTAAAACAAGCGAGCTAACCAATGATAGCAATTTCATCACGTCTGCTGGTGCTCCTGTCCAATCTGTCAATAGCAAGACGGGCACTGTAACCCTTGGTGCATCTGATGTAGGAGCGGTTCCTAATACTCGCACTGTTAATGGTAAGGCGCTATCTGCCAATATTACACTTACGGCAAGCGATGTTGGCGCATTACCTGATACGACTGTTATTCCAACGGTTCCAGTTTATGGACTAACAAAAGATGCAACTAGCGCTGATTATGCCGCTGTTTATCATCTAACAAAAGATGGCACAAACGTTGGTGAGCCAATCAACATTCCTAAAGACCTATTCGTAGAGTCTGGTGAAATTGTTGATAATCCTACTGGCCAACCTGCTGGCAAGTATATCAAGCTAACTCTACAGAATCAAGAAGACCCGATTTACATCAATGTTGCAGACCTAGTTGATGCGTATACTGCTGGCAATGGTATTACTATTAGTGATAATAATGTCGTGTCTGCAAATGTGTCTGCGGGTAATGGTTTGAGCGTTGATGCTAATGGCATTAAGATGGGCGCGGCTAGTAGTACATCTGCCGGTGCAATGTCAAGTGCTGATTTTACTAAGCTATCTGGCATTGAAACAGGCGCTCAAAAGAACACCGTTACTAGTGTTAATGGCTCTACTGGTGCTGTTACAATCACAGTTCCTACTAAAGTAACTGACCTTACTGATGCCGCTGATTATGCAACTGTCACTAGTGTCAATGCTGTTGCTGATGATGTTGAGATGCTTAATGATGAAGTTGGTACACTAACTACTGATGTAAGCACGCTCAAGACGAACATCACATCTAAGCAGAATACAATCACGGGTGGCGCTAGTACGATTACAGATAATAATCTTACTGCTAGTAGAGCACTTATTTCTAATAGCAGTGGCAAAGTTGCTGTTAGCGATATTACAGCTACTGAGCTTGGTTATCTTGATGGTGTAACGAGTAATATTCAGACACAGATTGATGGAATTACAGTCCCCACTAAAACATCTGAACTAACTAATGATAGTGGATATATTACTCAGAGTGATGGCGATGATAGATATTTACAGTTGACGGGTGGTACTGTTACTGGGCCTTTAGGTATGGGTGACCAGTTAAATATGAATAATAATCCAATATATGCCGCAAGTAAGATAACTACGAATATGATAGATGTTTCTATAAAAATGACTACAGATGACTTAGTGGCAAATGGTACTATTGACTTTAGGAATGCAAATGATGAGGATAGGTTTACATTATACAATCCTAATATTTCTATAAGACCTTCGGCCGATGACCTTTCTAGGATTCCTTATTATATAAGTTTAAACTCTAATGCGGATTATTATCAGATTTATTTCTCGAATCCAAAGCTGAAAATTATTGGTCTTACAGACCTTGATTCTAATGCGACTGGTTATTATGCCGCTAATAAAAATTACGTCGACCAGTACGCCACTCACGCCACTCTCGTTACCCTCACTGTTGCTGGCTGGGATTCCACTTCTAAGACGCAGACGGTCACAGTATCTGGCATTCTTGCCGATGAATCCAAGCAGCTAATCATCCCCATGCCAGCAGCTGCATCTATGACTGCATATAATGATGCTGGTATTCAATGCACAGGTCAAGCTGCTAATAGTCTAACATTTACTGCCACTACTGTGCCTACTGCGGCTATCAGTGTGTACGTTACTTATCAGGCAGTAATTAGTTAAGGATATGAAAGAATAGTTGGGGTAGGTTGAATGCCTACTCCAACTATTGAAAGGTGGATTGAATATGATTTATAATGTGATTGAAAGAAATAGCAATACTGAGACTTGGAAATTCAATAACAATAGAGTTTATTGGGAAAACAGAAACAGCTCCACAATTAAAGCGAATTTTGAATCCCAGACTTTAACTGGAGCAATATCGTGTACTGGAATATATGTAGTTCCAGATTTTTATGACTCAGGAGCTTATTCTTGTAATTTATATTATGAGGGCGTTGGTAGTTCAACTCAGGTTGTTGATTCTTCTAGTGGTTGGTATAGTGAGTTATCAAAGACTATAGTTGTTACGAAGCCAATTTCTGACGAGTTGTATGAATTTTTAACATACAAAGCCAATGCAACGAAAGTAGGGTAATATTATGATACATAACAATGTTTATGGCGTATCTTCTATTTGCCGTGTTTCGCCCTTGTTTCATTATCCCATCTGATACAAAGATAGATGCGTCTGGAAATATTTTAATTTGAGGTGTTATTATGATTGCTAACACACACACACTGGTGGAACGTTGAAAGAGTATAAGTTTAGCGTAACATATGGCGCGGCACAATATACTTTGTCCAATCTAAATAACGAAACATTAACTTGCTATACTGACAATGGTAGTACGACCATAGCGGCAAATTCTAGTGGCAACTTCCCCGGCAATTGCTGGGTAACTATTGACGGTAATTTAGTCCCATTGTTTATAGGTGGTTATTATGCGGCAGGCGCATATGGCGGAAATCCTAATTATGGCGTATTTGGGTTAAACAAAGACGGCAAACTTGCCCTTTGTGGCAAACGTGCCAATGGGGAAACATTTTCTGTATATTTAGCACAATAATTAATAAATAAGGTGATAATATGATTCATAACTCTCTCTCTCTCTCTCTCTCTGAGGAAGTAGTAAATGATTATACGGTTCAAAATACCAATACTATATACTATACATCGTCCGGAACTACCGCTCCGACATTAACTCTGAAACATGATTTACGAGATAAACAATTCGTTTTATTTTATGGATGGAAAGGCGTAGGAAGAACGGACACCATTGGGATTCTTCCAAATTATTACATAAATTCTATAGTTAGGACAAAAAGAAACAGCGGAACTTTCAGTGTTACAATCACGCAGTTTGCCCCAATTTCTTACACATATGCATCTACTTTTGTAAATGATTACGCATTAGAATCAAAAGTTGTTATGAATGATAACGCTCTAACCATAACGGAAAACTCTATAACGATTAATGAGAACTCTTCTTTAGATGCTAAATCATTCTTTTTTGGGTCATATTACTACGTTATACTAGATTAAAAATAACCCATCCAATAAAATGGATGGGTTATTTTTTTACTTATTTTCAATATCTTCTAACTTTAGTCTATAAATCTTGGCGTTGTATGGCTGAATACATTCGATTAAAATTCTTGCATCTTTTTCAGAAGAACATCTCATTGCTTCAAATAGATTTTCTGTACACCAGAATCTTCCATTTCCGTCAGAGGTAATATAACCATATTTATCTCCATCGAACATTTGGCCATATAAAACATAAGAAGTAAATGAATTCATTTATTATTCTCCTTACATTCATCAATATACTCATATGCTCGTTCTTCATCTAATAGATTCACAAGACATGGGATAAATAGTTCATCTTTTTCATATGGGGTACGAATATCGGGATTACAAGAGGCTGGGCATTTGTCACATTCATGATTTTCGCAGAAATCAAGAGCGGCTTCTTCATCAATCATATTAAGCGGGTATGCTGCGATATTACAAATTTTATAGGAGTCATACGTATTAATACGTTTGCGCTCTTTGTTGAGTGTTTTAATGGATAGAGACATATCATACATAACGAGCGCATTGCCGATTAGTTCTGTTTGACTATAATATGTATTATTATTTTCATCTAGGCACATATCGCGAGATATGTAATATACATTGCCTGTTTTGTCTTTGCAAGTAATTACGTATGGCATTATGCGTCCTCCCGTTCTTTAAGGGCGAGTGTTTTAAGAATTGCTTTAACTTCATTCGCCGAATCTGCATCAATGATTCTTCGAGGTTTATAACTGCTCATTCTGCTGAGTAACCGATTTCTATGATTCCACGGCCTATTGATAAGAATTGCCGTCCCATGTGCGTAATCGGAATACTGTTCACAATTGGCATAGCAATCATCAATTAACACGTCGCCAGAAATTAGCCACTTTCGTTCAGAGATGATAATATCTTGTTCTACAAAATCAAAGTTACACCCATCTAATTCGTCTGCATAGGGATTATATTTGTTAATTCTGGCAAGAGTAGCCTGAATCTTCCACGGCAAGCCAAGATTGTAATGGCTGGCCGTAACGAAATAAATTGCGTGGCCATTTTGCTTGCACCAGAATGCCAACTTGGTCATATCCGAGTTGATTTCGACATCATCCCAAAATTCTTTTCTCTCTGTTGGCTTCCATGCGTCATCGCCATATGTGTCGACGAACCAATTATAATTATTGATTTCCTTTAGTTCGTGAATGTCAGATTCTTTTACTGCGGCTCGATTATGCCATGCAAGCAACGTCTCGGCAAAATCATTGATTACGTTATCAATATCCATCAAGATAATCATATATAAAATAGCCTCCTGCTCTTAACTTCTACACGCATTCTATCATATCTGCGTGTGATTGTCAAGAGCAGGAGGCTATTTTTTTACTTATTTAATTGTTCTTCTCCGAAATCGTCTAACGCATCATCATATCCATTACAGTAGCCCATATCAAAGCCAAATTGGTAACTTTCTATCATCATTGCGATATTAGACAATAGACCAGACAGTCCGTCTTCTACTGAATCTACAGCTTGCACCATATATTCTTCGTCGCAATCATCGTCAACGTAGAATTTAAGCAATGCAGGATATTGGCTGCTTTCGTCGATATGTAGTTCAGGCCAAATCATACGCCAGATGAACCAAAGCCACCGCCACGGTCATTACCGGATAATTCATCAACTTCGATGAGGTGAGTGGCCACAACAGGCGCAATCATGAATTGTGCAATTCTATCTCCATGCTTGATACGTTGCATATCATTAGAATCATTGTGCAGTGCAACCATGACCTCATTTTTGTAGCCACGGTCCACAATCCCAATACAATTAGCTGGTCTAAGCCCATTTTTTGACGCTAGGCCGCTTCTAGCATAGATGCCGCCATAATATCCTTCTGGGATTTCCATGGCGAATCCTGTTGGAATTAGCTGCGTCTCATGTGGATAGATGACAACCTCGCCATTGGTATCAGCATATAGGTCGAACGCAGCGTCCGATGGATGAATTTTATGGGGCTGAATTGCCCCATCGCTCATACGCTTTAGTTTTACTTCAACGCTCATCTTCTGGTAGCCACTTTCTGATAATGTCGTAGTAACGGCCATTGTTGCCATATAGTTTCTTAACAATTGCCATAGCTAGGCCATGCTCTCCCGTATACTTATCGTGTTTCCCACATTTTACGACCGTTTTTGTGCCATCGTCCCAGAATACAATAGTGGCTGGTTTATTGTAGATAACATCGACAATGTTGGGCATGGTAGTTGCAGAAGTAGGTTTGTTGCTCTTAGCTGTTTTGTTGTTTCTAGCAAGGTCGTCAAAAATAATATCAATTAGCTTATCAAGTGAAATGTCATAATATTGCATATTTCAACCTTCTTTCTGGGTTAATTCAAGGAATCGTGGCAAAGATTCGCACCAATCGCAGAACATTTGCCAATCTGGAAGAACGTGGTTGCGTCGCTGCTGGTAAATCGTCTTTAGTTGGCGATAATTGGTCGTCATAGCGGCCGTAAGCTCGAACCCCGATGGAATTGAGTAATACATTTCAAGACGTGCGCGCTTTAGCTCTTCATTAGAAATATCTGCTTTCCTCGTATTTTTTAGCTCAAGAAGTAAATTGTATCTATCTACTTTTTCTTGAAGAATTGCAACTAGACGCTTATCGACATACTCATTACACTGAGACGCAATATCCATTTTGTTAATCTTGTGGATTGTAGAACAAGATGACACGAAGTCAATGAAATGGTAACGCATCATTTCAGGCCATGCCTTTTCGCTAAATGTAAGGTCGAACTGGACAATAATGCCAGTCAAGGCCACATCATGTCCCTCGCCTGTCGGGCATGTTAGACACGCTTTAATGCCGGGAGTAAGCTCAGAATTGAGCTTACTCGTATCTACGGCTTTTGGGTATTTAGCAGATTTGATTGCGCGTTCGAGGCCGTACACCTCGACATTTTCAATTTTCGGCATTCACATCATACCCCTCATAGTATTCATCAACACTGCTTTGTGTCATGATAACGTCTACATAATCATTACCTTTAGCGCCATATCCGTGATAGACTGATTTGACTTTCCACGGACCATCATCGCCAAGATAGACATATTCACCAACACGAGGGACAATTAGATTCTGCTCGCTTACTTCTTCAATGGCGGGTAGGTCTGGATTTTCTGTTACGTCAAAAAATCTTAGTGTGTTTAGCATTTATTATTCTCCTTATAAATAATTATTTCATGAACCTCTAGGCTTTTCTTTACGTCGATGACGCGCTGATTGCTTGAGCCTTTCCATACTAGATTCAAATCACGCAGATCGTCAACATACTGGCCATCGACTACAACATCGCACATTGTCATTAAATCACGCCGTGCATCATTGTAGTCATCCATAACATCTTCCCATTTGAACCCAGTCCACAACCACACTGATTTGCCTAGCTTATGAACATCGTCTACGAGCCGACATAGCGCCCAAATATCGTCATCTGACTGCCATAATGGGTCGCCTCCTAGAATGGATAGGCCAGAGATATACGGCTTGTCTACAAGCGAAATTAGGTGGTTATGTGTGGATTCGTCATATAACTGGCCATAGCTATAATCTTGTGCTTCTTGGTTAAAGCAGTTCTTGCAATGGAACTTGCATCCAGATACGAATAGGGAGGCGCGTAGTCCGGGGCCATTTGAAATATCCATCGACCTAATTGACGCATAATTCATGGCTTATCCTCATGGTTATCAAGATGAACATAGCGCTCTTTAATCTCCTGAGTTCTACCTTGGTTCCAGAATTGTGTTCCTATGTAACCGCACGTGCGACGAGCCACATTCATTTTGGCTTGGTCTGTATTGCCACAATTTGGACAGCGCCAAGAAAGAATCCCGTCTTCGTCTACAATTTCAATTTCGCCATCATATCCACAAACTTGGCAATAATCTGATTTTGTATTGATTTCAGCATACATAATATTGTCATAAATAAACTTGATGACCTCAATGATTGCCGGAATATTATTTACGAGATTTGCGCTTTCGCAATATGAAATCGCACCACCGGGAGACAATTTCTGATATACTGCCTCAATTGCAAGCTTGTCGAATGGGTTGATTTCCTCGCGGACATTGATATGATAGCTATTAGTAATGTAGTTCTTATCGGTGATACCCTTAATCTCGCCGAAACGCTTTTTTAGACATTTAGCAAACTTAAAGGTAGTTGTTTCGATAGGACTTCCGTAAATTGAGTAGTCGATTTTCTCTGAGGTTTTCCATTCGTTACACTTGTCATTTAATGCTTGCATAACTTGTAGTCCAAATTCCATTCCTTTGCCGCCAGAATGTGATTCACCAGTCATACACTTGACACATTCATATAGTCCAGCATATCCTAGGCTCAAAGTGCTATATCCGTCATGAAGTAGCGGATGAATAGATGCGTGCTTTGGCAACCTCGCAAGTGCGCCGTATTGCCAAAGAATTGGTGCGACATCAGATGTCGCAAGAGCTAGCCGTTCATGTCTGCATTGCAGAGCTTTGTGGCATAACTCTGTTCTTTCATCAAATAATTGCCAAAATTTATCAAAGTCTCCACCAGATGATAAGGCGATATCTGGCAGATTGATTGTTACAACACCCTGATTAAACCTACCCCAATATTTTGGCTGATTTGTTTCTGGGTCTAAATATGGCGTTAAGAAGCTACGACACGTTTTATCCAATGTCGCCATTGGCACTGACTATATCTTCATCCTTCGATGCCTTTACGCTTCCAATGAGTGCTAATCTCTCATCGTACCAGCGATACAAACTACCGCCGTCAGGTTATTCCCCTGAAAATAGTCGATACACTTCATTCATCATAATAAAAGTTAAACTTTGTAAGATTAGTTCTTTCTTTTAAGAGAAAATGTTTGATTCTGTGACGGTCTACACCAGTAAATCTTTCGCACTCTCGCATACTCTTAAAAGAGTGTTTTTCTTTGGTTTCTTTATTTTCTGCAACAATCCAAATGCCACGGCCTTTATGGGGATTAACATAGCTGTTTTCCTTAAAGGCTTTGGCGATATTTTCAGAATGTGTAGATGGATTAAGATTCCAAAGAATATTATGGCTTTTTATTGCATCATCATGGTCAATTATTTTACAGTTGTTCAAAAAAGCTTCTGCCATAAGACGATGAACTCGTTGTCTGTATCTTTTACCCTTGTAACACAAAACAACGTGTTCATACATATCTACGCCGATATAAGTATGAATAAGTCTGCCTGTTTTGAAGTTTATGATTTGAGCATATTTGTTAACACCAAACCGTCCTTCTGTACTTTTTAATGGGATAAAATCATTGGTAATTTTATCAAATTCTTCTAATGTCATTACTATCCTCCTTTCTTTATAATATATTATGATGAATTTTAGCACGGTCTCAACTCAGAGAGTCCTAACCGTTAGCATGGCTTTAAGCCACACACCCTTTAGCAAGGTTCATAAAGGTTTTACATGAGCTAAGTTTACGCTTACCCATGCACCCATACACATTCCCATTGCCATTTTTATCAATTTTATCTCTTCGCATAATTTTGGCAGAAATATAATCTGGAACCATACGTCTAGCGGTGCATTTAGCTGCTAGTTCTGTCAGATACCAATATTCGCTATCTTCTGTGATATTGTTTTCGTCGAGAACATATAGCAATTTTGGGAATGCCTGAGTGATATAATGACCTGTTTCATTCTTAAATCCAAGAATGCGCTGATTTAGAAATTCTTCAATGAGCAATGCTGTTTCTTTAATATATTCTATATTATCATTAAGATACATAAATACACTAAGAAATGGTGCTTGTCCATTAGTATTTGTCATTGAGTTTGCTTGATAGTTGAATGTTTGTACGGCGTCAGAAATCTCTTTTTTTGCATCTTCTTCTGCCCACTTTGCGCACTGCTCTTCCGAAAGTCCACGATTACGATATTTCTTCAAATAAATCTCGTAACTACTACGGACAAATGGCGATAGGTGCGCCAAGTTAATTGAGCATCCGCCATAAGACGAGCTTGTGACCGCCGTAATAATCTGAGTAGCGATTGTCGCAGCCGTAATGATACGATGCGGTTTTTCAATCATTACTCCATTGATTACTGTGCCATTCTGAAGCATATCTTCAAGATTGACAAGTTCGCAATTATGAAGAGATTTCTGTGCGAAATAATCCATATCCAACGCTATTATTGAAATAGCGCCTGACTATATCATAGTCTTATTTTGTTTTTACCCTCAATAAGACCCCGGGCGCTTTGGCAACTTGAATTTCGCAAGTTATCTACTCTACTAGATTCTATTATAGATATTTCTTCTATAACATTCGTTCGATAGTCGATTGACTTTATTGGTGTGTTTTCATATCTATTACATAAATTCCATATTCGTTAATCACATTATTTGAAACGGGTAGATGATTTGCTAATTTTCTGATTATCGAATCTGTGTATGACTGAGAACAACCTAATAATTCTTTTAGTTGTAAACGATTATATAAATTATTATTCTCATCATAAATTCTATATCTAAATCTCGGGTTGCTTTCTCCTTTTGAACAACCGTTTCTTAATTGTCCGTCAGAAATATTCTTAGCAGTTCTTTTAGCCCATTCCTTGTCGTTCCAACGATTATGATTTGATTCTGATATATCGTTTAAGCCATTAACTCTAGCATGAAGATTGTTTCCATAATATGTTGTCCATTCAAGATTAGAATAATGGTTATTTAGCTTATTCCCATCAATATGATTGATAATAGTTTTATCTTCTTCGTGCGGAGGAAGGAATAATTGTGCTACAAGTCTATGTGCTTTAATTCTGTATGGAGATTTATTTATACTTAATGTGTATTGCAAATATTCTTTGTGGGTAATTTCTCCGGTCAAAAACTTATTTCTTATATTTGAAAACACACGTCCATCTTCAAACACTTCGTAATTATAATATTGTACAGATTTCATTTTTTCTCACCTTCTTTCAATTATTTTAATAAAAAACACACCAATCTTAGCACAGGATAACACAGAATTGTGCTTCCCCTGTTAGCAGCTTCATTCATCGTCATTTCCTACGATTACATAGTGCTGAAACCACACCCTATATTTATAGGTTCACCCGGTTTTCTTAATATATTGCTATATTAAGCCACAATAATTTTATGGAAGTGGATAATTCCTTCATCATGAGCTTTAACTACATCTTTCGGAAGAAGGAATCGCCTTGCAATATCTGTACTAGTAACGCCCGCAATATAATCTCTTTGAGTAGTTACTACACGAGGATTCTTATTGCTATTTTCTGTATTCCAATACTCATTGTCACCATCAATCAACTCTTTGATTGTTTTGTCCGTAGTATTGCTTTCTCGAATTAACTCATGCAAATACCTATACTCTACATACTGAGTAGCCACATCCTTATATTTACTACCCATCAATTTCTTGACAATCACATCTTGAATATCCTCGACTCGCATATCTGTGTTGCGAGCTTCGATTTCTGATGCAATCTTGTCGCATACGCTGGCCGCATCATCTGGCAACGCATCTGAGTACGTTTCGACAAATGCTTTCATGATTGCTTTTACAATCTTACTTTTGTCGAATTCTACGATTCTTCCATCTCTTTTTGTTACATTCAAATAACATCAACTCCTTCTTACATTCTATCTCTCTTGAGATAGGAATGAGTATTATATCATATAATTATGAACTAGGTGTGAACGAATTGTAAATTATTCGTAAACATCTTCTAGTGTAATATCGACAATTTCTGTGCCGCAATAGTTTGGCTCTAGCGTAAATGGAACACCATTCTCATTCATAATATTTCGCACTGCATCATAACCCGTATTGTACATCTTGCGGTCGGCATATGCGTTTGTGATGACATCCCACATGTCAACATCGTCGTCGACCACTACGCTGTGGTAATGGTCGACCGTCTCACGAATAACATACTTTTTCATAGTGATTCCTCAACAGCGTCGCTGGGCGCGTCATCGCTAGGCGCGATTTCAGGCTCGCCGTCTGTAAAAGACGCCGTATCAATAATGACAACAGGAACTCCATCTGCCGTCTCATCAATTTCCATAATTTCATTGATTTTCACGACATACTGAAACTCGCTGTCGTCCGTCTTTGGTAGAGCGACAAGAATCTCGCGCTCACCATGATACTTTCCAATCTCCTTACTTGCCTCAAATACTGTCATTTTAGCATCTCCTTTAAGAATGTTTTTCTGTTGTTTGTTGCTTCTATATTAAGGCCGTATTCAACAGCTCTAATATCTCCAATTACTACTAATTTTTCAATCGAGCGAGTCATAGCTACATACTCAAGGTTGCGGTTCAGCATACGAGCATGACTTGAATCCATAACGACGATAACCGCTTTGGCCTGACTGCCCTGTGAACTATGGATAGAAATTGCATAACCAAGCATTGTATGACGAATCTGGTCTTCTTCAACGAAAATATGTCGGCCATCATAATTAACCGTCATGCAATTATCGCCAACTTTGATAATCTCGCCAATAGCGCCATTTGCAATAAATACTTCTTCTTCCGTATCTACATCAAGCATATGGTAATTGTTCTTTTTATTGATTACCATGTCATTACATCTAAAGCAAATCTCTTTCTTCTCTCGGCCAACCGTGACTTCTCGACGTAGATTGGTGGCAGTATTTTTTTGCTCTAATGCCTGAATTCGTTGATTGATTTCAAACGTGCCAGCCGAGCCAACATTGTACGGAGACAGAACAAGCACGTCATGTTTGCCATATTCGCTCACAAGTCGATGATATGTTCTAAGCACACAGCTCATTATGTCTTCACCTTGAATATCGTTGTTCGGCTCAATTAGCTCATAGTCCGGGAATTTCTTTGTCAGCGACTCATTTGAACCATTGCGTACATCTGTTGCCACAGTAATCAATCCGCTGCTATTATAGCGAAAAATACGAGTTAGATTGGCAATGGAGATTTTACCAGAATTGATTAAATCAGCAGCTAGATTACCACATGAGATAGATGGCAACTGAGCTGGGTCGCAGATAAGGACGAGTTTTTTATCGAGTCCGATGGCAGTAAGCAATGTTGAGAATAATTCAGTTGATACCATCGAAAATTCGTCCAATAAAACAACGTCACCGGCAATTCCCTCTGTAGCGAGAAACATATGGATTGTACTTGCTTCACGACCTGTTGCTCGCATGATTTGCTTTGCAGCTGTGCCAGTAGGAGCCAGTAGCGTATATGTAACACCGCAATTATCAAGCATAGAAAGCAAGGCTCGTGTACTGCTTGTCTTGCCGCTTCCGGCATTTCCCGTCAGCATCATCACATTATTATGCTGAATTAGTCGCATAATCTCACATTGTTCATCTGTCAGCCTATTGCCATCAATCTCGGCAAATTGCTCAACATCTTCGCAATGAATTTCATCAGAATGGGCAAGCCGATAATTGATATGTTCAGCAATATTACACTCGGCAAGATATGTTGATTTAATGGAGCAATATTTTGTTGCTTCATCATAGTGGATTTTATCAGATGTAGTAACTTGCTCAAAAATCTTATCTGCCAGCATTGGATATGCAGTAGATACGGCTGTAAATAAATCTTTAGCCGCAATCTTTGTACTGCCCTCAGATTCATTATATTTTAGCATTGCAACGCAAGCATATAAGCAACGCTGCGACGATTTGATTAAATCCGGAAAGTGAGATAAAATCGTCTTGTCTGAAGCCTTAAACGACTTGCCGCATTCGTCAATAAATACACGATATGGCTCAGAATTGATTGCTTGTTCAAGCTCAATCGGTGATTTATATTTTGTGACTAGCGCCTTACAATCAATTGCTGATAAACCATATTTTTTGCCAATAGCACCGAACATAATGCTGCGACATGATTTCTTAATTTTATTCTGAAATACCTCAAAATATTTTGGGCCAACACCCTTAATTTTATTGGTATCAATCTCTTTTTCCCGACCAGATAGAATTAACTGCACAAAGTTTGGATACGCTTCATGCGTATTCTTGGCCAATGCACGAGTCGTGATTCCATTGAGGATTTCAAGCTCTTGTGCCGGGTCAACCTCAATTCCCTCCATCGTGCAATCAATGCCGGGGATTCCTACAAGCTCATAACTGGCCTTATATTTTGCATTTTTGTTTAGCTCAACATTAATAGTGCATTTCTGGCCGAACTCAAGGAAATCAAGATTGTCGCCAGCAACAGTAAATTTTTTCGAGTTTTGCTGAAACTTAAAATCGTCTGGTGCATCGCTTGCTTGACAAGACCAAACTTTGTACCCATTGTTAATATTGCTAAATAGTAGCCGAACAGGCGTACATTGCACAACCAATGAAATCAACCTCTCTCTCTATCTAGCACCATATTAACACGACAGAAGGAGGTTGTCAATAATTATTTTTGCAGATATGTATACTCTGCGCCCTTGTAGCACCAACCATCTGGGTCAATTGGATGCGCATTCCAAATCTTGCAAGTCCATCTATCTTCGCCCGGAGACGTGAAATGAGAGGCACACACACAATGTTCGCACGTGATAGGTGGGAAGAATTTTTGTTCTTGTCGTGGTTGCGGTTTATTCTTTTTTCTAAAAATCATGAATTTTCACCTCCTCAATTGAAAATATCGTCCCAATTCATAGTATTGCCAGGTTCTTCTAGCTCTGTAATTTCGTACTCCTGAATGGTTCCGGTTGGGGTCCATTCGCCTTGCCATTCGCTGGCTTCTAGCTTACAGATAATTTCACACTTATAATATTTAGTCTGCGTAAACAAAGCAATGTCGCGCTCATTGCAGAAAAACTTGAGAAAATCCATACCATCACAACTAAATTTAATCGTCTTGCCAGCACGACCAATAGTGGAAACATCGCTGCCGTGCAATTCAAATGAATAATAGAATAGCGGGGCTTCAATACCATGTCCCCACATTTTTTTATTATTATTGTCATTGCAAGTTTTGCATAGTTCAATCGTTGTGCTTTTAGGCGTCATGATTGCAGTAATTGGAATTGGTGGTTGAGCATCTAGCGGAAGATTATCGAACCACTTGGCTAATTTACGCAACTTTCCTTTTTTAACAACAATTCCACAAGCTGCAAGGTGGCCTTGACAATTAGCAAGTCCCGATTCATTGATTTGGTCTGCAATATCAAATGGGCTACGGAGCGAGCCAGAATATGTCGTACTGTTGATTGGACGAAGAATAAGCGTCGGCTTGTTATATTTGCCACAGAACTTGTTAGCAATCAAACCAGTGAATGGGGCTGCGTCATTATTGACGAACCCAAAGATTGCTTTATGAGCCAAATCAACAGATTCATTTAGTTCTTCTACGACCTTAGTAACAGCCCTATCCTGATATTGCTTAACGCTACGTAGCGCTTTAAGTGCCTCTTCATGTCCCATATCGCCATTGAGCGCCGCAAAGAATACATCTTTTTTGTCCAATTTTGGGCTTCGACATAGTGCATTGCATAACGGAGAAATGCCAAAAGCAATACCCTCTTGATTCAAGCCACGAAATTTGCATTGCTTATCAATAAGGAAGTCAAGAAATTCATTTGTTTTGGCACCATTTACAGTAAGGCCGCTTAGTAGATAGGCGCGATTTTCCAATGTTCGAACATCGCACACATCAGAAATAATGCTCATAGCTACCAAATCATCAAAATATGGCTCTGTCAGTCCATATGTTCTACAATACGCCTTAACCCATTTATCTGTGACGCCTGTGCCGCTAAGAGCCGTATTCAACCCATTACCAAGATGATGATTAACAACGATTGCATACGGATTCTCCTGCTCAATCTCATGATGGTCTAGCACTAGCACTTGAATCCCGTGGTCGCGTAATTCACGGCAATCATCTACGCTATTACTGCCAGCATCTGGGATGATTAAGAATTGCACACCCGATTCAATGATTTTATCGAGTAAATCATGAATTCCATGCTGCTTGCCGTCATGAAAAAATGTTGTAATGAATAGTTCTTGGTTGAGTTGATGTAAAAATTGACAAACAATTGACGACGAGTAGTTGCCGTCGGCATCCGCATCACAGACTAGCCCAATCAAATTATTGCTATCTACGGCATTTTTAGTTGCTTCAACAGCCTCTTTCATATTAGGATAATCAAACGGGTCGTCAAAGCAGCTATTATCTGGATTTAAGAATTTGTAAATATCCTCAATTCCAGACGCTGTAAGATATTGAGTCAAAAAATCTGATTCAATATGGTCTAGTAGCGGTTGTACTTTCAATAAAAATTCCTCCTTATGATAGATACTATAATTATATCACACATAAGGAGGAATGTCAAGCAGTATTTACTTGTTATTAAAAGCCCGATATAGCATTAGCCAAATCTGACGGCGAGTAGGAATGTCGGTCGGATTCGAGCCATCACTAATGCCTTGTTCAATAACCCATTCGGTAGCAAGGTCAAACTCCGTCTTCGTAGAAGTGCTCGTATCGTCCTTTTTTTCGTCGCTAGAGCCACTGTTTGTATCGGCCACATAACTAACGCCAAATTGTGCGCAAATCGCCTGTGCCGTTGATTTTGCCACTTGCTGACGATATTCTGCCGTTTTTAATTTGGCAACATCGGCCTGATTTGTATGGAATCCATACTCTACTAGAATAGCTGGCGCATCTGTCTTTTTTAATACGGTATAATTGGCGGTTTTTACGCCACGATTCGTCATGCCGGTATCTGTGATAAGCTGCGATTGTACCGCCTTGGCAAACTTCTCAGCATTGCCGCCAAGCGCTACGCAATATGTCTCAATTCCATTTGCGGAATTCCAAGACGAGCCAGACGCATTTGTATGGATTGAGATGTAGAAATCGGCCTTATAATTATTGCTAATATTTGCACGTTCTGTAAGGCTAATATCTACATTATCTGTATGCGTCATCTTGGTATCGAAACCACATCGCTGAAGCTCGACATTAAGACGGGTGGCTACGTCCATAGCAAACTCATATTCTTTGTATGTTCCATCCGGCGAGCCGTTAGTGCAAGTTTCGCCATGTCCGGGGTCGATGCAGATTTTCTTCTTTGTGGTTGTGCTGCTTACATTGTTAGTAGTGGCTGGCTTGGTTGTAGTCGTACTACTAGTCCATACACAGAGATAATTATGGACAATGCGGCTTGAGGTTAGCTTGTTTCCGTTAAAATCACACTGAGTAGAGCCGCCACCATCATAATTAAGCAGCGTTTGGCATCCCCAGCCAACTGCATCCTCTGCAATACCATATAAGGAACGATTGCTCTGGTCGGCAAACAGCAGCAAATCTCCAGACTTAGTAAGGCCAACACAACTACGAGCTGTGTAGCCATAGCTATTTGACGTAGATTTATCAATGGCAATCTTGCCATCGCGTACTAGTACATGATAGCATCCGGCAAAGTTCGGATATTTAACATTATTGCCATAGCTAAACATAATCTTCTTACCGGATTTGTCAATGGCATACCCGTATGGATTCGCCACTTGAGAATACACTTTATCATCGACCGTTAGATAACCAGCCGATGTAAATGTATTCATATTAAACAGGCCAAGATTGATAATGTACTGGCATCCTAGGTTCTGTTTAATTTTTGTCATTGACAGCTTGCTACTATTGACATAAATCGACATCTTAGTAATGCTACTCATTGGAATTACTGTTTCTAGCATATGTCTCCTCGGAATTACTGTTTCTAGCATATGTCTCCTCCTAAGTTTATAATATAATTCGATGATTAAACAAATTATTAAATTGTTCAAAAGTAAAATCACATGGCGCGTACTTTTTTCCATCAAATCCCATATTATTGTAAACCACCTCGACTTGAAAATATGGCTTTAGCTTACCAATAATTTTCTTCATCTTGGCGATAAAGAATTTATAATCGTCATCGCCAATTTTTGAATAATCTGAATCAAAGCTGAGAATAATTTTGCTAACGTCTAAATCTAGCAACATACGAATTTGCTGTTTAGACACATTGGAGCCAAATACGGCCAGCACATTATGAATGTCCCATGAGTCCATCTTGAGTACGGATTTCTCAGATTCTACAAGCCATACCGTCTTAGCTTGCTTTACCGCGGCTTTATTTTGGTCATATCCGTACAAACATGCCGATGAGGGGAACTTCATAACCGTTCCATCCAACAACGATATGGGGCGATATTTACCCTTCTCTATATCTTGTGGTTGCGTATATCGCCCTCTACACCCTACCAGTTGCCCATTTTGCACGACGGGAATGGAAATACACGCTTGTCGTGCATACCAGCCTATACCAAATTTATCCATACTATCCCGCGTTATACCATAATCAAGCCATTCAGATGGGTATAAATGGTCAAATATTCGCAGAACAGACTTGTCATACGTCAAGAGATTAACCGGCTCGTCTTTATCTACATTCGGCAACCATCGTCGCAAATCTTTTTGCCAATTATCAATCTCTTGCTTGTTGGATAATTCTGCTGTATTTATATTTAATAAATTGCATATATATTCAAGTGATTGCTTGAACGTGCAATGTTTAATATGTTGGACAAGGCCGAATATGTCAAAGTCGCTATTGCAACTGTAGCAATGCCAATGCTGTGACTGGATATAATAATAGAGTTTCGGTTTATGAGATTCCCAATCGTTAGGATGATGACAAACGCTAAAAAATAACAGATATTGGCTATTTGCAGATACTAGAGGAATACCAATATCGTCCATAACGGCGATAATGTCATCGTCCGTTATCTGCTCTTTAAGCCATTGAGTATCAACCATTTTATTCCTTTGCATATACCAACCTTGTTTTGCTTATCTGATAAGGCTGGTCATATTTCGTCGTGACAAAACAATCGTCTGTTCGGCCAGTGTTTAAGTCGAGTCTAAAATATATCTTAATACCCTGTTCTTCTGACGAAAATCGCATCTTATAAACAGACAAGCAACGATTTGGCTTGATCATATTAGGATTATTCTCACATACCATATCCGCAATTTCTTGCTCTTTTTTACGCAATGGCATGATTACTCCGGCAACATCGGCCTTGTTTTGAATCGCCCTACTACCAGCAGCAACGCCACTATCGAGAATTTCTTGTGTCATAGCATTGCCATTGACCTGAGTAAATGTCAACATAGCGATATTGTATTCAACGGCCAAATCCTTGAGTTTGCTAGCAATTCCAGATAATACTTGGTCTGAACGTGTCGCTACCCCATTCTTTTTAGCAATGTCGCTTGATACTGATGATGATTCGACAATATAATCATAGCAGACATAACCAACATTTTTATTGATTACATAATCCTTAACATACGATTCAATTAAATCGACTGTATAATTGGGCATCGTAACAATATACAGATTTGATTCATGCAAGATGCGAATTGCCTCATCAACACGTTCTTCTTCGCCCGGTTCATAATGACCATTTAGGATGTTAAAACACGGAACGCCGCTAATTGTAGCTACGATTTTTGGCGTAACCTCAGTATCACCAGCCATCTCAAACTGTATATACAGCCCAGATCTATGTTGATAGCATGGATTATCTACATATCTGCCTTGCCGCTCATCATATATTTTAGGACAGCATACCCATACTAGATTCGCTAATCCAAGTGTCGACTTGCCGACGCCAGAACCAATAGAATAGATAGACAACTGGCCGGGAATCCAGCCGCGTGCAGCTGTATTTAGATAGCGACTAAATGTAGTAGCACCAAACAACGGCTCGGATTTGAAATTCTCTTTAACTTGCTCAAAGCCATCACCGGCTTTTAGTTCATCGATATCCTTGTCTTTGTAAAATTCCTTCTTAATAGCAATCTGCTGGCCATCATAATATTGAACAATATCCTCAATGCTATACTTTTCAATATTTTGCTCGAATTTATCAATACTAAATCCAGCCAATTCATATGCTCGAAGCAACGTGTTTTTTCTTATTGATTCCCAATAAACAGAAAAATTATCGACATTAGAAATTTGCTTTATAGCGTCGATGAAATCAGTTAGGTTGCTATCATCAAATACGCGCTTTATTTCCGCATTATTCTTGCACAGGTTGTAGCAATCCAACGCTGATATTTCCTGTGCACCGCGCTTGGCTAATGCGGCAACAGCTTGCCATATACGTAGATGGAATTGTTGTGGCTGAAAGTCTGCCTTAGTCAGTGGCCATTTTTCACTCAGAGCTAATGACGGCTTAATCATCATTGCTCCCAATGCTAAACGCGCAGACTGTGAATCATAGAGCAATGACGCTCACCATCCTTACCATTCCACAAATTCGTCAGGTTTAAGAGTGGCTTGTACGAGCATATTCTTGTCAACCTCTGTTTTATCTAATATTAGATGTCTTACATATTGAATATACTCGGCCGCTTTCTTTTTTGCCTCATTAAAATCTTGCGTATTTAATTCATGCCACTGAATATCTAACGGTTCATATGTTAAAAACCAGTAATTGTCGAATCCATAAACATGATGAATCTTGATATCTGTATTGGCCAAAGTAAAATGTCTTGCACGTTTAACCTCTATGCCATTTGTTAGCCATCTCATGTATTAACCATCCTTACTGATGAATATATGAATATCGTCCATAATAAAATACATCGTCTTTTGTAATACCCATAGCTTCAAAAATCTTACTTGCACTACTGAACGTTAAGATGAACTCACGACCGCTAATTCCAATAACGACATGAGACGTATTGCGATTGTTGTAGCCGTGATATACATAATATCTTTTATATTGATTAACGCCTTAGATACATATATATCTACATATGCAGAAGAATATTCTGACAAGTATTCAATTTGTAACATTATATAAACACATCCTTCTCAACATCCAATTTAACAATTTCTTGCTCTTTATCATCTGGCTTCCATCCAGCCATTTGTTTCCTCATGCTCTGCCGCCATCTATACCAATTCTTGCTCATATCATAATAATAAGGAACAAGCCTAATTCCATCGCCATCAAATCCGACCTCTGCAACCTCTCGCATATACCACAAACAATAAGCAATGCCCGTAATTGTCATATTGTTGTCGCGGCATAGTTTCTTGGCATATGTAACAAACGCAGTCCAATTTGTATTTGGCGCATATGACTGTACATAATCTGTCAGCTTACGCACATCTGAAATAGGCTTAGATTGCAAATTCGACTTGCTATGAGCAGATTGACAATCATCAGCGCATTGCTGGCTACATACATACCAATTTTTCTTTAACTCAATAGCAGTTTTTTTGTCTATTTGATTGCCACAATGACGACATTTAACTTTCTGTGTTGCCATTTCTAAACTCCGAACACTCGACCAATTTTCCATTGGTCATATTGTGATAGTAATATCTCCCACAGATTTCGATGATTCTAATACGGACATAGCCCCCATTATAAAGAGTGAAGCTGCGGTCAATAAGAATGTTCCCATATTTCAACACATTATTATTGTCAATAACAAAATCGACAAGCCAACTAGGAATGAAGAAGTCATCATATTCATATGTGGTATCATGTGCTGCCTCATCATACCACGAATGGATGATTTCAACAAATTCGCCCCAAGGAAGATAATTGTAGCCAATGCCAAAACACATATAGTCATTACTATAATTATCATCATTTGCAGCTTCGGCCTTTTTGGCATCTTCCCAAGATTTAAGTTTAACAATCATGATAACTCCTCCTTAAACTACATCAAACATATAACTCTCGATTGCCCAGCCATATTGTTTATCCTTCAGTGTGAAATACACATTTTTGACTGGCTCTTCTACCTCGACTTGTTCGCCCCACGGCAAATCATTCTCACCAATGCAAATTGCTCGCTTTGTTTTAAGATTATAATCACCGGCGATAACACCTTGCCTGACAACGCTCTGCCATGGTTTAAGTTTAACAATCATTGTTTGTTCCTCCGTTCAATTTATGGTTACAATATAGCAGATGGATTGCTAGTTGTCAAGCCATAATTTCCAATTCAAGCAGAATTTTCTTCATCTGTTCATCGCTTATATATTCATCAAGTGGCTGGCAATCAACCACCTGTAAACCATATGATGATATATTTACAACGTCATCATGCACTATATAGCCACCAGAATATATCAAGTTCAGCCGATACACACGCTGCTCATAGTTACTTGGGGCCGGTAAACTAAATTCCCTTGGCCAGTCGCCACATATATTGATGAATCTATTCTTCTCTGCCCACTGCCCGTCAAGTTCGATTTTTAAGCCGTGGGCGGCATTTTGAACTATGCGCATATAACACGCATTAAAATATATCTGCCCTTTCCACTCGCTAATATTACCACTCACAAACAATTCTGTCTGTGCATCAGCCGCAGTCATGGTATATATCTGCTCTTTCCCATTTTTCAGCACATGGCCGTCAATACAAGGATGCAAATATGGAATCATGGCACACAAGTCATCATATTGTTGCTTCGCCCACTTACGGCTGATTGTTTGCTGGACTTGGATAATTTTATCAGACATATCTAATGTCAAGCGGATTTTAGCATGAGTAGAATAAAAATGGATTACTGCTTCATTTAGCCGCCCTACGGCTAGAAATGTATTTCTCATGCTATCACCACCCGTCATAGCTATAATAACAAAACAGACGAGCTTTGTCAAGCCCGTCTGTTAAAATTATTTAGATGAATGGATTATCGTCAGAATCGTCCCATGGATTCACATCATCACTAGATGCGGCAGGAGCTGGCTCGTTTGCGAATGGATTAACAGACGGTGCGGAATCATCAGCAAATGGATTTGCGAACGGAGCCGGAGCTGCTGTTGTAGACTTGGACACATCAAGCATCTTCTTCTCTGGGACTTCAAATTCTCCATTCTTAATAACATCAACAGAACGAACGGATGCGACATAAGTGCGGTCACGAACTTGCCCTTTCTGGTTCTGATACTGTTCCTCTGCCGCAATAATTCCAACAACCTTGCCAACTAGCGACTTCTCATCCCAATTCCATGTGAAATTCTTATTGGAGCGCTCAACAGCACCAATAAACCCCTTAAACATACCCGCAGCCGTATCCTTATAGCTACGAACAAACGAGCCGGAATTGGGCCACTTCTTTTCTGCTCTAGTGTCGGAATCAAATTGCTTCTTAAAAAATCCCTTCTCTGCACCATCAGCAATATCAAAAGAAATCTTGAGATACTGCTTCTCTGGAAAATCCTGAACATTTAGGATTTTAATAAGATAGCCACCCGGCTTCAGGCGCTGAAAACTGCCACTTTCCTGAATATTGTCCCAATTCTGAATTGCTTTCAATATAATTACCTCACTTAATATAAATTATCCTAATGGATTTATTCGCTCTTAGTCTTTTTCTTTTCTGTTGACGTAACTGTCTTTTTTAGACCATAATACTCACGAATGGTATCATCTACCATTTTGAGGTCATTATCAATCTCGATGTCATCAAACATTTCCATAGGAGACTTGCAAGGATTTGTGCCATCGGATTGAGTGATGAAATAATGCCTTTTTTCATCTGCCTTAGCCAATAAGACAATACTAAATAATCCCTCAACAGTTAGTTGTTGGTCAAGCATCTTCCCAAGTGTTTTTGCCTTTACTTTACCATTATCGTCCGTTTCGATATGTTGCATGACATAAACAATAGTGTCTGGACTTGTGTCCTCCTGAATAACACGCAACATTTCCTCGTAATTTTTAGCCATCTCGGTGAACTTCGTATAGCCCGTGATGTTGGCTTTATCAAAGCTTTCAAACGCCATAAGATACTGAGCGTCATCGACGACATAACTAAGGCGATTTGGAGTTACAACCGCACTCTTAATCATATTGTAGGTCGCCTTGTTTACAGTGATTAACCCATTTGTGTTACGGAACGGAAGAGGCTTAGATGCAACATTAAAAATGCCAACATCCTCCTTTTTGAAATTTCGGAGAGAAGCAGATTTACCAGAGCCACTTTCACCCAAAATTAAAACAGCTACCCCAATTAAATTACCTCCTTATATTTCCACCTAAATCCATTAGATGTTTCTCGTTTATTTTTACAACATTCACAAATATGGTTTGATTTATAACCAAGTTCTGTTACTGCATCTTTGGCGCTCGGCCACTTTTTTATAAATTCACCATCTAAGCTCATTTGAATAACCGGCAGCTTTATAGCTGGATTGTTTTCTTTGAACTTCACACTTAATTCATCGTAAAACCAACGCTTGCTCTCAGCTCTTTTCTTGTGCCCGTCATTATAAGACAAGTTATATCCCTGCGTACACCACTCAAGATTATCGACATTGTTATTTAATTTGTTTTCGTCTTTAAGGTTGTCGGTTTGATAATGCCTATTTGATTTTGGTGGTTTACGCATTGATACTACTTCTCCTTACACAAGAAATATTAAAGTGGAGGGCTGGTGTAAGCAACCCTCCTAAATAATAGAAGGTAGCTACCTTCTTTAGTTATATCATACCTTCGTCTATTTGTCAAGCGTTTTCCAACATTTTATTTCTATGTTTTTTTCGCCAGTCTTTATCCACTTACCATCGTCGCTCTTTTTGACAACGTCATATTCTTGAAGTGCGCATTTGATAACATCGCCAATGTTTATGGCATGATTACTTCCAAATCTTTTATTGCAACGATACTGCCTTTCGGCCCCGTAAGCTAAATTATATATTTTTGCAAATGTCGTGCCATATCCCGTGGTCTTGACATCCATAACAGCCCAATCATTAACATCGCGGCTTGGATCGCACGCCGTATAGTAACCAAGATACTGCAACTGCCACTGGATGCGGTCTGTAATTGTTGTCGGATTGATTGACATATGCTTAAGAATAGCGACAATCAATGCTTTATTATCAATGTCGCGAAATTGTTTGTCTGTCTCTTTTTTACAACACTTCCGTACATCTTCCATAATTTTACCATCAAGAGTGGCCTTTGTCAATACCTTTACTGAAATATATTTTTGATAAACCTCAAACTCGGTCATCAATTTATTGGGATGTCCAAATTTGTCAAAATATCCAATCTTAAATAAAATCTCTATGGCTTTTTTATTTATTCTTGAATCGTTTATCAAAGATTGATATAATTCAGCTCGATTTGCAACACCTTTAAGGCCGAGTTCGTATAGAGCTTGTGGCGTAGATTTCGGCATATCTTTAATGCTTGTCATAGTTTGAACAATACAGTTATTTTCTCTGTCGATATTAAACTGTCTGTTATCGTCGCCAAACTTCGCATCTTTTAACTTAAATCCGCGCTTTAGCATCTCTTGTTTGATGAGTGATACTTTATCTTTTTCGCCTTTATCAGTAAACCTTTGCAGGACGCACTTATAAAATTCAAGCGGATAATGCGCTTTTAGATATGCGATTGTCACACTATCAATCGCCATACAGTAAGCATGGGCTGAATTAAAACTATAACTGGCGTTATCTTCTATAATCCCCCATACTTTATCGGCCAATTCGTGTGCTTTACTTTCGTCGGATGTTTCCTTTGTGTTCATAATCGCTTGTGCAAAATTTTTGATAAATTTAGGCTTTGCTTCTTTAATAATATAATCCTTTTTCTTACTGATAGCCTTGACTATTGTATATGTCTCGGCCATTGGAAAGCCAGCAAATTCAAGGACTTTCATTAAAGATTCTTGATAAAGCATGAAAGATGAGGAACAATATTCATCTTGAAGCAAAGAATCTAGCGCTTTAATGCCATAGTCAAAACGCTGTCGACTTTCAAAAATTTTATACATTGATTGGAACCCCGGCCGAATAGCAGCGATAAATTGCGTCAGCTCAGATATGTTTTTAGGCTTGTATCGCATGACTTTTTGCGTTGATTTAGGCTGTTCGCACTGATTAACACATTGAGTATATCCATCAGAATATATTTTCCATGTTGCATTATCATGCTCAATTTTTGAAAGCAACTCGTTAACAGTGAACGGCTCAATACCAGCCTCTTTATATACATCATAGGTCAAACCTACGGCGTCTACCACGAGATAGTCTTGCTTTAAGAATCCAAACGCATCAATCGTTCCAGATTCAATATTTGCCACAAGCACTTCTTTTCCAGTTGCATCCGATTTGCATAGACTAATGCCAATTTCTGCCTCTATATCTCCATCAAATGCAACCGTAGCGCAGGGATGGCCTTTAGCAGTATCATAAATACCCATGTATTTTCTACATCCATCGACCATTTCTTGATACTGCGAATCAATATATTGATGAATATCGACATCTACTTCATCAGTGTGTTTAACTGCTGTTTCATATCGGTTAATTTGTTTGCTAATTTCGTTTGCTGTTTCTGGTTCGATATTATAAGCACGAGCATACATTTTCCATGCGGCCTTGAATTTTAATGTACCCATAGCAAGCAAATCATATGTGCCTAGCTCCCCAACTAAATCGCGTTGAGCTTGAATAAATGGTTCTCTTTCGCTGACGTTGTTGTCTATATCGGGTGGCGTATGACTATCGAGAACACGCTCTTTAGTAAGAAATCGCTCTGAATACATAAGAACTGGGCTATTGATTTTATCAACTTTGGTAAGTTGGAGAAGCTTATTCAAAAACATTGATACGGCAGAGCCACGCCCAGATGGAGTTAAAATTCCACCATATTCGCTTTGCCCACGCTTCATGATTTCATATGACAAAATAAAATAATCTGCCATATTGCATCCTTCGATTTCAGCAATATCATGTTTGATTTCTTTTTGATACTCAGATAATTTTGACTCATTAATGTCTTGTCTCTGTAATGCCCATTCATCTTGAAGAATCTTTTCAAAGATTTTATTTCGCTCTTCTTGTGTTTTATCTCTAAGAGATTTAACAATAGGGACTTTAAGTGACTTATCTAGTTTAATATCTTCAAAATCAAAAATAATGTTAGTGTTGTTAATAGCGGTTGCAATTTGTTCGTCGGACAATATATATTGCGCTTTGAACCTATCGGTTAGTATATCATATGTAGGATAGTCCATATACCAACCATCTTCATCTTCATAATGAATATGACCAGACTCTAGCAAATCCTCTCTATCTTTCATTTGAGTCGTTGTAATCACATGGCTATCGCAACCGGCAATCATAGGAATATCATACCTGTCATGAAGCTGCAAAATATGATGGTTTAGCTCAATCTGACTTTGTGTGTCGTGAGCTTGGATTTCTAAATAAAACGACTTAAAATGGTCATTCATTTGAAGCATAATCTCATCAATGTCGTCATATTTATTCCAATATGCAACGCAAGCAGTAGTGACCATAACATCATTTTCTGGAAGTTGCATGAGCAATTCAAGGTCGACACGAGGCCGGAAGTAATATCCATCTTTGTTTGCTGTCGAGACGGCTTTATTTATTGCTTTACGACCATTTTCATTCTTTGCTAGTAAAACAATATGGCAATTAGATTTATCCTGCTCAAGACGATTTTTTACCCAATACGCCTCACAACCATAAATCCATCTAACATTAGTCCCGTTCTTTTGATTGAATTTCTCTAAATCATCATACTGCTTGAAATAATTCCCAGCCCATCCATGCTCAACAGTAGTATAAATACATGGCTTATCGCCATATCGAGCCTTTAACTCATTCCAATAATCAACAGGCAATAATGAGCTATCTTTCATATATCGATTGCTAAGAGACGTATGCTTGTGATAATTTACCCATACTGGCTCCATATCATCATCCCTTACAAATGAATAATTTTTCCACCTTATTCATACGACTAGCCTTATCCAGCGTACATCTTAATTCGCCTTGCCAAATACACTCAAAACCATCTTCGGGCATCCAATATTCGCTTACAAGCACGATGTTATTTGTTTTAGCCATTTCTTTACACCAAACATAAAATTCATCATATGGGAAATCTCCCGTAGCGTACTTTGTAGAATCGCGATATGGCGGGTCTCAATAGACAATATATCCATCAAGCTCATAAATCTCTCTGAAATCCATGCAGTCAAATTGAATCCCTTTAAGTAATGGCGCTTGCTTTTTAATATTTCTAATTGCCTCATTAGCAATGTCTCTTGGCGTTACGCCATCAGCCTTAAAACCCCTTGGATAACCTCCAAACCATTTTGCGCCAAACGTACAAAATCCAACCAAACCAACATACCAATCTGGGTAATCGTTCGGGTTCAATCTAACGGAATTATATTCATACTCTGTTATTGTGTCAGGAAAATCATCTACGCATTCTTGTGCGTGTTTTAGTAGCGCAATCAGATATTTATTGTTATCATTACCAAATTTAGTAGGGAAAACAATTTTATCAATCATGTTCGCCCCACCTACAAACGGCTCTAAGTACCCAAAACACTTATCGCCCATACCATCAATATAAGATTGGATAATTGGTGCAATATATTTTGATAATCTGCGCTTACTTCCTACATACTTCATATCATCACCCCTTATGTATCACCGGCAACAGAATCCCGTCGCCATTATCAGCTTCAAAATAAATTGGACTAAACTGGCCGACAACATACACTTTAGCATTCGGCAGACATTTCAGCACATCAATCAGATAATTCGGATTAACCCAAATGTTCAAATCTTCATCAATTTGATAGTCCTTGCCTTTATTCATCTGAACAAACAGCTTTAATTCGGTTAAATCTGGCGCTTCAATCTTTTTACTATTATACGGCAGCACCATCAATTTCCTCAAGTCAAACCAGCCAGCCCCAGTAGTGTCTTCGGCCTTTTCAAGTGGCAGTTCGTCCTTAAATCGAACAGCTCGATAAGTATCACATACACACCATACAATTCCATCTTTCGTTTCATTTGGGAACATACCATGCATCTGCTTGTGAGGATTCTTTTTTGCGTTTTTAATAATGGATTTACCACCACTAAGAATCTGAGATTTCCCGGCTTTCTTGGCTTCATTGACTTTCATTTCTTCTTTGAGCGTAAGAAGAAAAATGCCCATATCAATCGCAATTGCGCGTCCATCGTCATCTTCAAGTAGTGAATTGCGCCAGTTATTAACGCACTCATAAATATATTCGTTTTTCATTATAACAAACCTCCTCTTGATTTGTACCATCATAGTAGCATACAAGAGGAGGTTTGTCAAGCGAATATTCAGTTCTTGCAAAAGATATTTCTATATTCTTTTAGATATTCGACGAAATCAAGAACATCTTGCTTATCATTATCCATGCCAAAAGATACGCGAATTGTCTGCTCGGCTTTTTGCCTAGATAGGTTGTAGCCCTCACACAAAACGCGATAATCGTGAGACTCTGAGCAAGCAGACGCGCCAATCCCGATAAAACAATTCTTACTGGCCAACCATTGCTGTAATGAATCGGCATTTACGCCCGGCAACACAATCGCATTAGTGGCAGATGTGTAGTCGACAGCGTCATATGAATCGCCAATTAAATCATGTGGGATATTGGCTCTAATTAGCTCTGATACAAGCGTTTGAAGCAGTTCATCATAATAATCGGCCTTCTTATCAATGTCGCTTGTAACCGCAATAATCGCCTCTGTAGCAGCAATTACCGCACCAGAATCAAGCGTGCCATGAACAAGGTCATAATTATTGCGTTCGTCATCAGATAATTCCCATGCCTCGCATAATCTATCTCCAAGCCATAACACGCCGATATGCGGACCAGCAATCTTGTGGCACGAGAAGAATAGCGCATCACACCAATTGTCTAAATCCTCATCATCTGGAATTTCAACCTTGCCAATGGCAGCCGTAGCATCACAAATTAAATACTGGTCATGAGCACGAGCAAAAATTCCTTTCTTCCAAATTTCAAAATCATACTCGCCGGTAAGCTGATTCACAAGCTGACACACGTATCCTTGTGCATCGTCATCATATTGCCACCATTTTCCAAGATGAATATCGCAATTATCCCAAACACAATCATGTTCCTTAGCCGAACAAGCCAATGTATGGAAATTGCGACCGATGATTTCCATGGCCTCAGTAGCGCATCGGCAAAAGACAATCTTTCCGCCTTTTGCCCCAATACATTGCTTGATTCTATTCCGACAATCAGTAATGACTCCCTGAAGCTCATAAGAGTATCTAGCATTATGATTCATCCAGCTATCATCCCATTTGGGCGGAAAATATACTTGCTTTGTCGTACTAGCATTATCAAGATAAATCATATTACTTCACCAGAATCTGAGCAAGCAGCCAGAGTAAAACAAGCCCAGCCAGAATGCCTGAAACAAACCATGACGCATAGCAAATTTTAGACGCCTTTTCTGTCTCACTATGCGCATATCCAATGGCGGTAGAAATATTGCAAATCATCATGATTGCATAACAGATTAGAGTAATGATAAATTTAACCATTATTTAACTCCTCTCGAATGAAATTGATGGTATCGACGAGCTCTTGACACTCCCTATAGCTAAAGCAATGGACTTTACGCCACTTGCGGTAAATATTAAATTTCATTTATTTCTCCCCCCTATTAAATCTCAACCCAATTATTTCTCTTAATAATTGCTCTCATATTCTGAACCCCAACAGGATTCATACTATGAATGTGAATAGGATAATTGCGACCAGTCTCCTCCAACCAATCAAGCAGCTTGATATAATCACCGCCATCATTGGCATAATCACCGGCATCGTGGTCAATATCAATAAGCTCAAAAGGACAATTCCTGACTTCGGCGTTCATAATAAGAAGCATGGCTTCATGTACACTTCCTGCCCAAGCCCACTCAGAGTCGGGGGAGGGCAATGTCCGCACGTCATCAACCCACAGTTTCATAATCCCCCCCATTCACTACATTTCTTACCACGTGGTACGCGCTCGCAATCTCTTCGTCCGCTTGCTTTTTCAGTGTGTCCACTCTCTCTTGCGCTAATACAAGAATTTTCTCTAAATCCTTATTCTCTTGAACTTTTCTCTTATAAATCCTATGTTTGTGCTTCATCTTGCTAACACCATAATCCCATTTGTAAAATTTCAGAAATTCGATAAATGATGACGGCTTGATGTTCCTACTTCGTCTACCCCGAATCAAATCTCTATCTTTTTCAAGATAAACGAGGCATTCCCCATCACTATCTCCTCTATAATAATCAGGAATTTCCATATCTTTATCGCCAAACAACGTGTAGAATATCGCAATTTCGTTCGCGTCTACTGCGATTCCATCCATTTTCTTATAGATGAAATATAGAGAGATAAGCATAATCATTACTCCATGCAAGAATTGAAGTCGCAAAAGTTAATATTCGTATAAACGTGCTATCTTTTAACAGCCAACTCGAAATATTAAGGATAGAGATTGTTGGAATGCCCCATTTAAGAAATGTTTTTACTCGAAAATCAGATGACTCAATTGCAAAATATAATAAAAATAATAGGATGAAAACACCATGCGCTACAACGTTTACAAAAATCATCTTGTCAGACATGGCTCATTCCTCAAACATCTTGCAAGCAATCGCTCTAAATAAATCCTGTTCGACTCGCATAATTCCAACAGGCGATTCCTCGCAATATAACTGCTTATAAGGACGCAGAGGATTATCCCAAGCAAAACAACCATACTCGTAAAATCTTTTTAACCCATCCCACATAAGCTACAAATCATCATACGTCATATTCGCAAATTTGTTTCCCTTGAGAATTTCTTTGTTAGTCATAATCAACAACCTCCTTGTATTTATGGCTTGATTATAGCAGATAACAAGGAGGTTGTCAAGATAAATTATGAAATTTTATGATTGCTTGATATAGACTGAAAACTCCTTAGAATATGTATTATCATAAGCATTAACTATCTTTTTCAACACTCCGTTTTCGTCCATACCAACCCAATATCTATCAGATGAATCGTCTTTGCTGCGAGCAAGCATCATAATTATATTATTATCTTGTTCGATTGTGCAATTTTGCCAATTTCCAAGTTCAAAACCAACATTCACACTTAGTGATGCGAAGTTATATCCTCCTACATTATTTAGGCCGTAGTAAAAAACAGATGAGTCATTTAGATTAGTAACTCCATAGCCGCCAAGTCTAAATTTATATTCTTTCAGTTTGCTTCCTGAGCCGGGGGGGGGTAGTATTTGCAATCATAATTATTTCCTCCTAGAAATGTTTTATAATTTATAAAGAAATCCATATGATATGTTATTGTCGTAATTGGTATATCCATACATATTGAATTTCAATTTGTCGTTGCTAAAAATATATGGATTGTTTGCATTCGGCCAATTAGTTAATTGATTAAATCCACGAGAAACGCCGCCTTGTTCAACGACTGAACAATAACTTCCCTCAATAAATGTGCAGGTCGTACCTTTTATGCTGAATTTAATCACCCATGTATATAAGTCGAACAAATTAGTCCTACTAGAGTAGTAGTTGTTATGTGTCATAACTAAAAGGAAGTCGCCATCTTCATAATTGAATCCTGTCTGACTAGGAATTCCATTTGTCCATTGTTTATCAAATAAGATTGGGGAATCACCCCCCCCCCCGCAGAGTTTACATAACTATTATGAATCATATAATTATCCTCCTAGAAATATATCTTAGTATCTTGCTGAATAGCGACTACACGGCTTGACTTGCCCTGCTTGCCGAGTTTATCTTGCAGTGTATTCGCAAATTCAACTTTATTTTCAAAATCACCATGGACAAGACAAAGCTTATCAAATCGAATTGAATTAACATAATAATCAATCAATTCTTCTCTTGAAGCATGAGAAGAAAATGATGTCAATTCTGTTATATTCGCATTGTTTTCAAATATGTCTCCGTCAATAGTGATTTTTTTATCACCAAATCGAATTTTTGAAGCTAATGTATTCTGAGAGCTATATCCACAAAAAATAATATGAGCGTTGCCGTCTGGCAAAAATGATTTTGCCCAAGAAACACTCTTTCCACCAGAAAGCATTCCAGCAGAACTCAACACAACAAAGGGGTTTGTCGAAGATTGCAATCTTAGTGTCTCTTCATTATCTCTTACAAAATGCAAATTGCTCCATTTGCAAACCTTACTCCATAATTCATCTTCTTGTGGATATAAGCTACATATTTTTTGAGCCATTGGCGAATCTGCATAAATACAAATATCGTGCGGAATCTTTTCTTGTTCCCACAATTGATATAAGACAGTCATCATAGTTTGACATCTTCCAAGTGCAAACACAGGGATTAAGATTCTACTCGACTGATTCAACGCAGCGCAAATCTTATCAATATCTTTTTGTCTATCATATGGTTTATTTTCTCGGCCTTTTTTATTATAAGTGTTTTCGCCAAGAACAATATTTCCCCACGGTAAATTCATACGAGGTAATACATATGGCTGTTCAATCTTCCCGCCAATATCCCCAGTAAAGTTTAATACTTTCTTTTGATACCCCTGTTTCATTTCGAGAGATAATTGACAAGCATTTATAATGTGATTTGATGGATAGTATGTTAAAGTCAAATCCTGAGTCAAGTTGTGTGAATTTAATATATCAATCTCGATACATCTATTTAAGGCTCTTTCAATGTCGTCTTGTGTGTATAGTGGTGGAGCCTTAATTCCATGTTTATGAGTAATTTTTTGGCAATCTTGTGTCATAATTTTACAAGAATCTTCCCATAGAATACGAAGAAATTCTATCGTCCCAGTTGGACAAATGATATGGGCTTGACATCCCTTTGCATAAAGGGCTGGAACCAAGCACGTATGGTCGGCGTGTGCCTCATGTAGAATAAGAAAATCTATTTCTCTTGGTTTAATCTTTTTTAATAAGACTTGATTTTGTCGATAATTTGTAAGAATGTCAGATTCTTGATATATCCCACAATCTAACATTATTACATATTTCTTAAATCTAACTAAATAACAAGATTGTGTTACACTAGTTGCAGATGCACCAATAAATTTTACATACGGCTTAGTAGTTCCTTTATTTGTCATTTAAGAACTCCTTATATTTTTCATAAATCGCTCTATTACCCGGACAAATTTCATGAAAATATTCTAATTCAGCAGTTAATCTTTTTATAATTGCAGTATCTCTATCATTGAAATATCCAATGTCTTTTCTTGTGCCATCAAATGAAATATATGCGCGCCATTTTCCGACATGATATTTTGCATCATCAGAAACCTTCATGACTCCAACTATCCCTGTATTGCTTTTGTTTTTACGTATACAATTAAAAGCGTTCATACTCTTTGTTACTAATCTCAAATTGTTTAATCTATTGTCTTTTGGTAATAGATTTATATGGTCGACCCTATACCCATCTGGAATTTTGCCAAAATGAAGCTCCCATATGAAATTTTGCAGCATTTTCATTTGATGTCCTGTCGGGCTTTTTCTAGACATTCTAGCACAAAATATTTACCACCTACCGCTTGTCTTTCACCATTTTGTCCAGTCCAACAATATTCACTTACAGATTCATAATCTGTAATATCAATATAAAATTCATTACCTTTGTCATCTTGTCCTATATAATAACCGTCTTGCCTTAAAAATTTATTTCCCTTAAAATTAGCGTGATTTTTAGTTATTTTTAGTGGACAATTTAAGCCGCAAGACATAACGTGCCCAGCTCTTAATCTACATCCGTTAACATAAACAATATTCCCACAATCGCATTGGCATTTCCATTTTCGCACTCCATTTATGCGCACAATTGCTTCAACTGTAAGAAAACCAAATCTTTGCCCGGTTAAATCAATAAGTCTGCTCATAAAACAATTCTCCTTGCATTAGAACTTATAATCAAGTAGAGAATGACGATGCAAGCGCCATTCTCTCAAAGACAACTAGTTAGCTACCTAGCCATCACCTTGTTCTTACATTATATCACAGAATTGACGAAATGTCAAGATAAATTTTTACCATCCTCACAAGCAAATTTAATCCATAACCCGCAATCATCATATTTAGCTACTGCATTTGGGAAAATCGCGTCTCTAATTTCCTGAAAAGCAGAAAATCGCGCAATCTCATCATCACATTTTGAGTGATATTTACAATTAGTACAAATAGATTCAGAAAAATGCTCAATTCGCTTATACATATTCATCGTCCTCGTTTGAATATTGAAAACCCATGGCAACCGTATTTTGGCCGCTTGTCGGATGAATCAACTCAACAGCGGCTTCGTGCTCTGCTTGATGTTCTTCTAAATCCATAGCCATCATGTTAATCACCTTGTTGATTCAAGATTGAATATAACTAGATGCGGCATCGAGTAATGGCAAGGCGATATTTACTGCTATAACAGGGCCAAATGCCACACTTAGCCATTTTAGGCCATCATTTGTATTCATCGACCTTATCTCCCCGAAGTGCTTTATCAGCCTTATCTGCCTCGGTTTTTAGAATGCGCTTAATTTCTTTGGCGCTAGTACAATTACGAACTTTCCCCCACGCCATTTTCATTCCGGCATGAGCGCCAATGATCATGCCCCGATAAAATGCATCGGTCATTTTCGGCTCGATTGTTTCACGAATAATATCTTCTAATGTTTTATTCTCTTCACTCATTCAAACACCTCTCCGCATTGTGTACAATATAATACATCTACATATATCGGCCCAAATTCATCATACCTATCAACGACTCGTTGCCGCGATAATCTTTCTCCACAAATAGGACAAATCTGCATTTCGTTCAATGCATCAAGCGCGTTTTGCATCAATGTTTGCGCATAGAGACGATGGAAAACATTCGCAGAATCATCGAGCCGAGATAAATATCTATAACAGTTGATTTCTGTGGTTGGTTCGTCTTTGTACATTAAATGAATTGCTTGAATAATATCATCTGCATAACTCAGCAACTCAGGTTGAGTTCCCATATATATCACCTACCAATCTGCATTAATTACAATCTTGCTATTATCACTAAGCGAACTTGATACAAGATCGTCAATTTCTTGCCAATTATACAAATTATTATCACAAGCATAACTGGACAATGCTAACGCTTGAACATATGTAAGTTCCATATCTTCAGCATACCATTCGTCGTCATATCCGAATTGCCCGAGCAAATCATACCATGCACGACCAGAACTGTCAACGCTTTGAATTGTTTTTATTTCAATAAATTCGCCGCAATGAGGACAACGAATTTCTTTTATGGATTTAATTGTAATATCAAGCCCCATTATTCAGCCTCCACAAACTCTCCGTTTTTTACCGTGTACCACGTATCCGCCTTGATTTTCTCGCCATCT
>ERZ808240.141-NODE-141-length-98034-cov-5.171669_pt1 | contig 98034 bp, 85 predicted proteins | sample MGYA00521084_ERZ808240 | MGnify/ENA primary metagenome ERZ808240 (study PRJEB31516, sample SAMN03275571) | gut metagenome | biome: mammalia-associated habitat; material: feces | host: Papio cynocephalus | place: Kenya | collected 2012-08-06 ...
TCGCCGACATTGCCAAGGCTCTTTGCATAGTGTCCTAATCTGCGGTTTCTTTAATACAATATTCCTTGGTCAGCGATTATTGCAAATATATCATCGGGGCGCACGAACTCCACGCCTCGGACTTTGTTTACCCACATTCTGGGGTCTCCCTTTTTTGTTATGGGCCGGTACAAGGATGTGCGAGTGTGTATTTGGCGTGTGTCAGTAAGGATGTATGTTTCGACATAGCGTTTCCCGAGTTCTCCTTGTGGCTGGTTCTCATAGTCGTGTATGCCATTGTCTTTCAGGTATGCTCTTACTGGTGCTGTCGCATCAAGGATGCTCTTTTTAAGTCCAGTCTCTGTAACCTGTATTGTCGCACATTCCACTTGGCGGTCAACCAAGAATTTCAAGTTTCTTGTCTCAAAATCATTGAAAGGGCGCATGTGTATCATGGCATCAGAGCTTTATTGCATTCAGGATAACCTCTGCTATCGCCCTTGCCATCAGCGGAGGGACGGCGTTGCCGACCAGGGTGAATTGGGGGATTTCAGACTTGCGCTTGCTGCCGCCGGTTTGGCGTTTCCCTTGGAACACGAAAGAATCGTCGAATGACTGCAGACGAGCCATTTCCCTGACAGTCATGGCTCTGTGTGCGGAGTAGTGTATGAAGTCATCTGGCATTGTCACTACTGTCGGGCTTTGCCCGGCAGGGTTGAGGACTGTGTAATTGCGTTTGTTTGAACTGACTCCGTTATATACCAGCTCCTCCTTGCAGCGTTCATCATATACTCCATGTTTTGCGATGATTGACAGCCGTTTCTTCACCTCTTCACTTTGCGAACTCGTTTGGTGATTGTACAATGCAAGTTCTTCCATGAATATGTTCTCGTGGAGGTCCGCCATGGAGCGGACGTAGAACGGCCCATGGTCAAACGAAAACCGGTGTGAAAACCGTCCCTCTTTTGACCATTCGGCATATGTCCGCGCCAAGGGTGAATCTGAAATACGCCCTGTGACTTCGCGTGTGCGTATCATTGGCTCGAAATCTTCGATAACGCGCCGTTGCCCATAATTGGTCTCTGTCGCGCCGTTGCCGATGAAGTCAAGGTCGTTCAATGCTTCATAGACCGTGACTCTTTCGCCTCGCACGACTGTTGGCGGAATCTCGTCAATCAGAGGCTGGTCTTTGCGGCATCCTATGAAAAGGACGCGTTCTCGGTTCTGGGGCACGCCATAGTCTGCCGAGTTGACTACGACAGGACGGTCAACCTTGTATAGCTGCAGTTCCCGCAACAAGAGGTCGAACTCTTTTGACGAGCCGTCAGTTTCGGCATAAGTCCGCAGCTGCTCAAAAGTCTCGTCAAGAGAACTGGAATACAGGCATATCATGTCCCGAAGCTCCCGGGCATCGTTGTCGTTGCCAAAGTCGAAGCAGTCTATGGCTGCAAGTATTGAGGCGATGACAGAATTGTCATCTATAAACGACAGGAAGTCGTTGAACCGGTTTGCGAAAGCGTCATTGTCAATGTCAGCTGCCGTCTTGAGCTGGATTACCATGTCTGCAATCTCATTGCGCTGCTCTACTGTGCGCAGTATGTTTAGCCCATGCCGTATGGTGCAGATATTGGGGTCAGACTTGCTTAGGCGGTATCCGATTTTGCGTGTCGCAGCCTTAAACAGGCTCTCTATATGTTGAAAGAAGCGTTCACGGCAGATGACTGCTTTTTCATCGTCGGTTACTTCCATCTGGATTTTGCTCATATAGCAGTTGCGGACAAATGCGGAGGCGTTGCGGGTGAGAAGACTGTCAACGTACAGAAGCATAGGTGGAAGGGCCGAGTCGTCTATTATGGAGCGAATTTCACGCATTATGGCAGATTTGAAATGCCCCTTGTCCTTGGTTAGCAGACCTTTCACGTTTTCCATAACGAAATACTTCGGCCGCAGTTTGCGTATCACCTTGAGGTAATGCAGGAAAAGGTTGTCTCGCCTGTCGAAACGCCTGCGCCGCCCTGAAAGGCTGAATGACTGGCAACTCGGGCCGCCGGTGACAACATCCACTTCTGCGCCGTCGAGCATGTCCAGCAGGTTTTGCAGGAAGTCATTATCCATGATGTCCTGCGTCAGGAACTTTGTGTCAAGCCCGAATTGGCGGTTGTAGCGGACGGTGTGCGTCAGCTCGCAATTCTCGTTGATGTCGCTTGCCAACAAGAACTTGAAATACTTTGAAGGGGTATATGCTTGGAGAAAACCTTCGCTTATCCCGCCAGCTCCGGCAAACAGGTCAACGAATGTAACGGCTTTCTTCCCGTTGAGAAAATCTTTTCTTTCAGCCATCGGCGGAACTTTTATGCGACTGCAAATATACGACAATTTATCGGATTGGAGTGCGGGCGCGGATCAGCGGGCGGCGTGTTCGCGGGCGGCGTGTTCGCGGGCGTAGTCGCGCCATACGGCGGCGTTGGACTCGGGCGTTATCTGCCGCCAGTCGTCTTCGTCAAATGCGGTGGTGCTGAGTTCTTTGAGGAGGTTGCCGTATATGGTGACAGTGCGTGTGGAAATCGCCGACCAGTCGGCGTTGAATGCGTACTGGTATGCCATTCCGTAGACAGGTTCGTCCATGCCGAGGGCTTCCATGGCCTCGTTGCGCACTTCGGGGGTGTCGTGGATTACGCGCATCCACATCACCTGACAGCCGTCGTCCCCTTTCTCCGGCTGCCACATACAGTATGTCCTGCCGTCGAGCGAGTATATTTCCGGGGTGCCGGCAGATGCCTCCTCCGACGCCGCGTTGTCCTGCGTTTGTTCCTTCACCGGCATCTTCCGTGCGAAGTCACGCCATGTCTCCGCATTTGACTCCACGACTACATATTCCCATGAGTCATCGTCATAGCTGTACGATTCAATTACATTGCCCTCTTTGCCGTACAGTGTAGCGGCATTGTTGGTAAACATGGTCCAATCCTCGTTGTAGACGCACAGGAACTTGACTGCGTACACCTCTTCGTCCATGCCGTATTGCTCTTTTGCGGACTGGCGTGCGGCTGGTGTGTCGTATGTCATCTTGAACCAAGCGTGGTGGTTGCCCTGGACGTTTTCGACAGTGTCATATATATAGTGCGTCACGCCGTTTTGGGAGAACATCTCGATCCAGTCGCCGGCGAGGGCGAGCAGCGGCAGCATCGCCGCCATAAGCGTCATGAGCAGTTTCTTCATATTGTGTTGTTTTTTGCCTCAAAGTTACTCATTATAGTCTAAATAACCAAAAATCGGCGCGGTTTTCCGCATTTTCCGGGGCGATTAGGTGGGCAGGTGCATCGCGAGACGGCATAAAAATCGGCTGCGGGTGTGCGGGTGTGCGGAAAAATGACTAATTTTGGGGTGGAAAAATCAACCTTGTAAAACGAATATCATGTATAAGAATTTCAAGAGCTACCTTACCAAGGAGCTGCAAGACATCAAGGATGCAGGATTGTACAAGAACGAGCGTATCATCACCACCCCGCAGCGTGCCGGCATCGCTGTGGAGAACACCAAGGGCGAAGTGCTCAACTTCTGCGCCAACAACTATCTCGGACTTTCTGACAACCAGCGTCTTATCGATGCTGCCAAGAAGGCTATGGACCGTCGCGGCTACGGCATGTCGTCGGTTCGCTTCATCTGCGGCACACAGGATATGCACAAGGAGCTGGAACACGCCATTTCTGACTATTTCCACACCGAAGACACCATATTGTATGCCGCTTGCTTCGACGCCAACGGCGGCCTGTTCGAGCCGTTGTTCGGCCCGGAGGACGCTATCATCTCTGACGCGCTGAACCATGCCTCTATCATCGACGGCGTGCGTCTGTGCAAGGCAAAGCGTCTGCGCTATGCCAATGCCGACATGGCCGACCTGGAGCGTTGCCTGAAGGAGGCGCAGGACTGCCGCTTCCGCATCATCGCTACCGACGGCGTGTTCTCAATGGACGGCAACGTCGCCCCGATGGACAAGATCTGCGAGCTGGCAGAGAAGTATGACGCGCTTGTAATGGTGGACGAGAGCCACTCCGCAGGTGTCGTTGGCCCGACCGGACACGGTGTGGCTGAGCAGTTCAACTGCTACGGCAAGATTGACATTTTCACCGGCACGCTCGGCAAGTCATTCGGCGGCGCGATGGGCGGCTTCACTACCGGCCCGAAGGAGATAATCGACATGCTCCGCCAGCGTTCGCGCCCCTACCTGTTCTCCAACTCTGTCGCTCCCTCTATCGTCGGAGCAAGCATCGAGATGTTCAAGATGCTCGGCGAGAGCGATGACCTGCACACCCGCCTGATGGACAACGTGACCTATTTCCGCGACAAGATGCTCGCTGCAGGCTTCGACATCAAGCCGACCCAGTCTGCTATCTGCGCCGTGATGCTCTACGACGCCAAGCTGTCGCAGGACTTCGCTGCCGAGATGCAGAACGAGGGCATCTATGTGACGGGCTTCTACTATCCTGTTGTGCCGAAGGGACAGGCCCGCATCCGCGTGCAGCTCTCTGCCGGACACAACCGCGAGCAGCTCGACCGCGCCATTGCCGCATTCATCAAGGTGGGCAATAAGCTCGGTGTGCTCAAAGGCTGAAACATTTACACCGGCATAGCCGGCGAGTGACCGTAAAAAGATGGTGTGTCAAAATAGGCACACCATCTTTTTTATGCGCAGCCCAGTAGGGACACGGCGTGCCGTGTCCGCTTGGCGACAAGTGCAATTGTTTGATTTGCAGTGACCTAGGTGCGGACACGGCACGCCGTGTCCCTACCTTGCCGCCCCAATCATACGCGGTCAGCGCATTTTGACACCCCTCCTACATTTGCCGAACGCCATGTCCGCACTTTGATGGAAATTTTGAGGGTTGTATTCCGTTGATAATCAACGTTGTGTGAGAATTGTTCTTTCTAAAGAGCAAAAATGGGGCAAAAATGCTCTTTGGAAAGAGCATTTTTTAAGGCATTGGGTTCCAAAGAGATGATGCGCCTGCTTTTGTAATTGCAGTTGAGATTGCGGTTCTCATATAATATAGGAGTTGAGATTGCGGTTATTTTATTATGCAGATACTTGACATTCATACACATCACGAGCGGAGGCAGAGCGTCGTGTCGCTGTCGGCTGTGCAGCTCGCCTCGCAGCATCAAGACCCGTCAGAGGTGGTTCTGCCGGAAGGCATAGCGTATTCCGTGGGGATACATCCTTGGGAAACGGCGGCGGACATACCCGACGCGGCGTGGGAGATGCTGACCGCCGTGGCGGAAATGCCGCAGGTCATCGCCGTTGGCGAGGCCGGCATAGACAAGCTGCGCGGCGGCGCGATGTTCCGCCAGCTGCTGACGCTGCGCCGTCATGTCGAGCTGTCGGAACGGTTGCGTAAGCCGCTGATAATCCATGATGTGAAGGCTCACGACATCATCCTCGGGCTGCGCCGCGACCTTTCGCCGGCGATGCCGTGGTGCATTCACGGCTTCCGCGTGAAACCGTCAGTGGCTGAAATGTTCACGCGCCGTGGCATTTACCTGAGTTTCGGAGCGGACTTCAATGAGCAGACAGTCAGAGCCGTGCCGCAGGAATACATACTTGCCGAGACAGATGATGCAGACATTGGCATCAAAACTGTCATAGCGACGCTTTCTGCTGTGCGCAGCGAGGACATGACCCCGGTGGTCGCCGCCAATGCCGCCCGCTTCCTCGGCATGGACAATGGTGCGTAAAAAAGCGTTTGCGGCAGGATAAGCGCGATACGCGACCCTGCCGAGGCAATGACGGCTATGGCTGTGCTTTCTTGGAGGTCTTTGTTGACTTGGTTGTCTTTGTCGCGGTTTTGGAGGCAGCGGCGGCGCGGCGGCGCGGACGTGCCGGGGCTTCATCCTGTGCCTTCATGATAGCCTGAACCTCTTCCGCAGTGAGCGCGGCGGCATCCTGTCCCTTGGGTATCTTGTAGTTGACGGCTTTCTTCGCTCCCTCCTTGCGGCAGGCGATGTACGGGCCGAAGCGGCCGTTCAGCACCTCCACGCCGGGGAGTTCGTCAAACGACTTGATATGCTTGTTGTTGTCGGCCTCGCGCTTGTCCTCTATGAGTTTCACGGCCTCTTCGAGGGTTATGCCCTGGGGGGTCAGCTCCTTGGGAATTGATACGAAAGCCTTGTCGTGGCGCACATACGGGCCGAAGCGGCCGATGGCTGCGGTGACGGCCTTGCCCTCGTATTCGCCGAGCGTGCGCGGCAGCTCGAACAGCTTCAACGCCTCCTCGAGCGTGATGGTCTGCATGCTCTGGCCTTTCAGCATGCCGGCAAACAGCGGCTTCTCCTCGTCTCCGGTCTCGCCTATCTGCACCATCGGGCCGTAGCGGCCTATCTTGACCGATACCGGGCGGCCGCTTTTCGGGTCGATGCCCAGGCGACGCTCGCCCACCTTGCGCTCCATGCGCATCGAGTTTATCTTCTCGATGTCGGGGTGGAAGCCGGAGTAGAAGTCTTTCAGCTCGTTTTGCCAGTCCAGCTTCCCCTGGGAAATTTCGTCAAACTTCTCCTCGACACGCGCTGTGAAATTGTAGTCGAGGATGTCTGGGAAATACACCGTGAGGAAGTCATTGACCACCATGCCCACGTCGGTAGGCACGAGCTTGCCCTTGTCGCTGCCAGTGTTCTCTGTGAGAGTCTGTTCTGAGATTTCGGCAGAGGGGAAAGCGAGCGTCAGCACCTCGTAAGAGCGGGGAGTGCCGTCCTTTGAGCCGCGCTCTACATAGCCGCGTGTCTGTATGGTCGAAATGATAGTGGAGTAAGTAGACGGGCGGCCGATGCCGATATCCTCCATTTTCTTTGTAAGTGCCTTCTCGCTATATCGAGCTGGAGCCTGTGTGAACCGCTGTGTGGCTGTCATCTCCACCGGGGCAAGAGTGTCGCCCTGCGCGAGCGGCGGCAGCACTGTGTTTTTTGTGTTGTCATTGGCGGCATATACTTTCATGAAGCCGTCGAACATTGTCACTTTCCCCTCGAGGTCAAACTCCTCCTGGCGGCCGTCGATGCTTACGGTTACGTTTGTCTTCTCGAAGACAGCGTCTCCCATCTGCGAGGCGAGGGTGCGTTTGCGTATCAGGTCGTAGAGGCGTTTCTCGGCCTGTGTGCCGTCGATGGTTTCCTTGGCGATGTATGCCGGGCGTATGGCCTCGTGAGCCTCCTGCGCGCCTTTCGACTTGGTGTGGTAACGGCGTGTGTGCAGGTATTTGTCGCCCCACGACGATGTTATGGTCTCGGCAATGTCCTTGAGCGCGAGTTCGGAGAGGTTGAGCGAGTCGGTGCGCATATATGTGATGTGTCCAGCCTCATACAGCTTCTGCGCTACCGACATGACCTGCGCCACCGACATGCCGAGACGGTCCGAAGCCTCCTGCAGCAGGGTCGAAGTCGTGAATGGGGGCGCGGGAGAGCGTTTCAACGGCTTGGTTTCCACGCTTGTCACAGTATACTGTGTGAGCGGGGCGCAATGTGACAGCAAAGCGCGGGCCTCGTCTTTGTTGTCGAGGCGGCGGTTCAGCTCGCCTCGCATTTCCGCGCCACTGCGCGGGTCGGCAAACACGGCGTTGACACGGAAGAACGGCTCGGGCTTGAACGCGAGCACTTCCTTCTCGCGCTCGCATACCAGCCTTACAGCCACGCTCTGCACACGCCCGGCGGAGAGGGCCGGCTTGATCTTGCGCCACAGCACCGGGCTCAGCTCAAAGCCCACCATGCGGTCAATTACGCGGCGGGCCTGCTGCGCGTTGACACGGTCGATATTGATGCCTCGCGGATTTTTGATAGACTCCAGGACTGCCGGCGGGGTAATCTCATGGAAGACGATGCGCCGCGAGTTTTCGGGGGTCAGCCCCAGCACCTCATACAGATGCCAGGCGATGGCCTCTCCCTCGCGGTCATCATCGGCTGCAATCCATACCATGTCGGCTGAAGAGACAGCCTCTTTCAGCTGCCGCACGAGGTCTTTTTTATCTGCCGGTATCTCATACTGTGGCGCGAAGTCGTGGTCAACATCTATGCTGAAGTCTTTCTTGCGCAGATCGCGGATATGTCCGTAGCTCGACATTACTTTATAGTCCTTGCCGAGAATTTCCCCAAGCTTCTTTATCTTGTTGGGGGACTCTACTATGACCAGATTTTTCATAAATAACTGTTAGGCGTGCCAGTGTGCGGGAACGGCGAGCCAGTTCCCAAGCCAAGGGCTGCCGGTTGAAATTCGGCGCAAAATTACAAAATTTCCGCGACTGACCAAAACACCGCCGATTTCACCACCCCACATTAATTATATGTACGAGCAACTCGAAAACCGTGAGAGTTGCGGCTCATGGGTTTCGTGTGAATGCGCAGCCCTGGTAGGGACACGGCGTGCCGTGTCCGAAGGGTGTCAAACACAATTGTTTGATTTGTAATAACTTGAATGCGGACACGGCACGCCGTGTCCCTACACTGACAGCACCAATCATTCGCAATCTGCGCATTTTGACACTCCTGCTGGGCTGCGCATAAAAGATAGGGTGCGCCGACCGCGCACCCTATCGTCGTTATTGGAGGTTATTGGGATTACTTTACTACCTTGAGGGCGATGCGGCGGCCGTCGAGGTTGCCGCTGACGATGTATACGCCGGCTGCAAGCTGCGACAGGTCTACGCTGTCTGTTGCCTCATAATGGCGGACTACCTGTCCGGCTGCTGTGGCGAGCGTGATGTCGCGTGCGCCGGCGGGGATAAGGACTGCATTGCCCATAAGGGTCATGCCGCCGTCTGCTGCCACCTCGTCAACACCGGTCTCCGGGTCGAGGATGAAGCGGAAGTCGCAGATGTAGCCTTCGCCTTGTGTCGAAGCATGGAATCCGGCTGTGATGTTGCCGGCGGGGAACTCGAAGCGTTCGTTCTCGTCGGTTGTTGCGTCGCCGTCAGACTGCATTGCGCCCGGCTCAACAGCTGTCAGCTTGAACTGAACGACCTCTGCTGTGCTCTTCGGAGTGTCACAGGTTATCGAGCCGAGGTTGAAGAACATAAGTTCAGGATCTGCCTCTGTGCCGAGGTAAACATCCACTGTGTAGGGGTCGTTGCTGCTGAAGTTGTACGGACGGACCTCGAGGATGTACTTCTTGCCTGTTTCAGTGAGAATAGGCGGTGATATGAGCCATGCGTCGGGGATTTTGGAGTATGATGCCATGTAAGCGTTGTCGGAGCCAGTGCCCCAGCCCTTTGCGCCGGTAGTGGCGTTGTTGAACGCTGTCCAGTCGTTGAAGTTCTCAGGCTCGTAGGGCACTTCGAGGCCGCCTCCGATCCAGGGGCTTGCAACCTCAGTGTGGCCGGAAGCCAGGGTGTTCTCGCCGTTGTACAGCTTGACTGTGTATGTGTACACGCCCGGTGAGGGAACTGTAGTGTCGATGTACTCGGTTGAGCTGCCGGCGATGATGTCCTCGGTAACGGTGGTGATAAGCTCACCGTTTCGGAGGATTTCGGCCTTCGTGATGGTCGGTGTCAGGTCGGGGATGTTGCAGGTCGTCGGGTTGATCCAGTAGATGGTCGCCTTGAGCGAGAGGTCGCTGGCAGGCTCTACGCTGAGGCTTGTCGCTGCATCGGGGATGACGGGCTGCTCGGCGATTGCTATCTTGGTGAGGACGATGTCGCTGCACTTGCCGATAGCCTCGTTGGCGAGGACTGCAAACTTGTACTTGCCAGCTGTGGTGACGGGGATGTACAGGTCCTTGTTGTTCATCACATAGCTGGTCATCTCGAGCTTCTGCCGGTTGATGACCTCATAGTTGGCGTCATCGTTAGCCACGAGGCCGAAGTACAGCGGGTATTTGCTTGAGCCGCCCTTGACACTTGCGGTCACCTTGTAGTATCCCTCGGCGAGGTCGAACGGCGCTGTCATCAGCACGTCGTTGAGAGTGACGTAATCGTCGTCGGCAGTCGGAGTGGCGAGTGTCGCGCCTGAAGTGGAGACTGTCCATGTGGCCTCGCCGTCAGCTTTCGGCTTGACTGTCCAGAGAGAGTGCAGCTTGCTGTCGGAGAAGTCGCAGGAGTAGGGGAGCGCCTGTGTCGGGTCGCCCATCCACGGAGTGTAGACAGAAGCGGGGTTCTCGCAAGCGTTTGCGTCGATGTAAGGCACTACGGTAATCTCATGCACGCCTGCGCCCTCGATTTCCATAGATTCCCACGTGTTGATGCCCGGTGCGCAGTAAAATCCGCCGTAGAGGGTGGTTTCGCGTGTGCCGTCAACCCATATCTCAACCCTGCTGAGGTCGGCTGTCAGTGTTTCGCCTGTGTTGTCTTCTGTCGGGTTGGTCCATTTGAGGTTGACAGTGTTGCCTTCGCCGAGAGTTGCTGTGAGGTTGGTCACAGGCTGCGGCTTTGACACTGCATGGTCCACGGTCATGGTGTAGATCTTGAAGTCGGTTGACTTCGTGTTGCCGTATGCGTGGATAGCCAGGTTGTAAGTGCCCGGTTCAGTGACTTCGAAGTACAGCTTGTATTCATTCTGCGTGTAGCCGACCGTCGGGTATGTGCCGACCTTGGTCGCTTCGGGATAGCTCTCAATGGTAGTGCCAGAGCCGAGGTGCAGATCGACAGTCACCTCATTGTCATTGGCGTATCCCATGCTGGTGGCGATGACGTATTTGCCGGCGGTGTCAAACACCATCGGCGGCAGAACCAGCCAGTTGTCAAACTTAGCGTTGTACTTGCCTCCGAGCTTGATGTAAGGAGCACTGGAGCCGTATGAGCTGGTGTACAGGCTCCAGTTGTAGCTGTCGGGGATAGTTGCGTCTGCGCCCTTGATGCCGACGAAGAATGTCTCGAAATCATCCTTGGTCATTGTGGTGATGCCGGCATCGTAAGGCATCGGGCTGGGAACGAGCGGTCCGATGTATGCCGAGGTGAGGGATGCGCGAGAGCTGCGAGCGCCGCTCACTTCCACCTCGACCTCATACAGGTGCTTGCCTGTGGTCAGTCCGCTGTCGGCGTTGTCTGTCCATGTGGTAGCGTCGCCGTCGAGGGTCTGTACAAGGACGTTGTCGCGGTAGATGTAGACATTGCTTACAGTGACACCTTCCTCAAAGGCGATGCCGTCAGCGTCTGTCGTGGGCAGCGTCCATGCCAGGGTAGCCTCGAGAGCGCGGTTTGCGCCTGGGGTTACGGTGAAGTTGGACACCTTCGCCGGGGTGAAGGCGTTCAGAGTAATCTCAAAACCGGTCAGGTATATGCCCATCATATTCGCGTCAGAATATGCGTGGAAGCCAAAATAATAGTCGCCGCTCTCCGTGGGAGTGAAGATGTAAATCTCCTTTTTGAAGGCGGTGGTGGTCTTGTCCTTGTTGAAATCAGCAATCAGCGTCCCGGCTGACAAAGCCTCGGCTGTGTTGGTCTTGGACGTGTAGAGGGCGAAGCTCTCCGCATAGCTGCTTGAGCCGATCTTGTGCCAGAACTTGACCTTGTATCCCGTGCCTGCAGTCAGTGTGACCGCCGGGGAGATATACCAGTCGTCGGCGGGATTGTCGCGGTGCCAGCCATACTTGACGCCTTGGGAGTAGCCAGTAGCGGTAAAGCCGCTTGTTTCGACACCCCAGGTTTTGTCGTCATTGTTGACATTGATTATAGCCCAGCCCTCATCCGCCATGTCAGTGACGTAAGGGACCGTCTTTGCCTGTGCCAGTGTCGCGAGCGACAACAGGCCGGCGCTGATCAGAAGAGAAATTCTTTTCATAAAAAAGGATTTTGGTGTTAGCAATGAGCAAAAGTACTCTTTTTCTGCCAAAACTGCAAATTTATCGACTGATTATTTTACGGAAAGTGCATATTCTGCGCCAGACGTGTTGTCCAGCATGTTTTCGCGCCCGTTTTTCAGAGCTGCGAGAGCCGTTTGGCGGTTCGGCATAAAATGTGTAACTTTGCAGTCCGACAAACAGAGATATTTATTCACCTGATAAACCCTTTTCCAGATGACAACTGTACTGTACATACTGCTCGGTTTCGCGCTCGCCCTCGGGTATTCGTGGGCGGACGAGGCAATACGCAAGGTGGTGAAGCAGCGCCGCCGCCAACGCATGATGCAGCCCAAGCCCGGCCGCACCGTCGTGATGGGCGTGGAGTACCCGCTGCCCGAAGGCTACGACTATTACCGCGACCTCATCGTCCCCGTGCTCGACAGCCTCGGCACCGACCCACAGCAGGAGAACGAGCGGACGTGGATGTTCAAGTTCCAGGGCTTCACGTTCCTTGCGTGCGGCCCAACGGAGTCACCCATGCAGCGGCTCGTCCTGCCTGGCATACTCTCCGTAGCCCCCGACGACCCCAAGCTGTCGAACGTAATCTCGGCATGCAACGAGGCGGCGAGCAACTGGGGCCCGAAATTCACATGGGAGATAGCGCACGACGACGAGGACAACACCGACAAGTACAACTTCTCGCTGCTCTTTGACGTGGTGATAACCGCCAACGCCCCCGAGCCTACGGAACAGATGCGCATGTACCTCGGCACATTCTTCTCGCTGCTGGTAGAGCTGCGCACCAAGCTCAACGAGATAGCCGGCAAGGAGGAAGCCTCGGCGTGGAAATTCGACAGCGGCCGCATGAGCAAGGAGCAGATGAACTGACCCGCCCCGCCGCAGCGGCGCACACGCGGGGGATATGCCGCCGGCATATCCCCCGCGCTTTGCATGAAGCCCTGCTGCAGCCCCTGCCCCACTTTGCAGGTTCGGGCAAAACTGATTACACAATATATTTACAATCAATCACTTTGGCAGACGCTGCCGCAAGGCTGTGTGGGAGACTGCTGTGTCAGAACACAATAGCAATGATCACAATAACAATGGCGGTGACAAGAAGATACAGCCACCATTTGCGGCGTTTTTTCTTCTGCTTTACAGGCGGAACGTATCCGTTCAGGTATTTGAGGCTGAAGCCCGCCTTGCCGGTGTCGCGTGTTTCGTTTATTTTCGCGACTTCAATACCATAGTTTGCCGCGACAGACACGAGGCGGTCGAAGCTCGCCTTGGACCATTCTTGGCACATAGCAACTGTCTGTCCATCACCGGTGCAGAGCATTTCCTCTGGCTTGGCGAAATACCGACTCGCGTCGCATGGAGCGGCTTGTTGCGCTGTAATGAACAATTCGGCTGCGTCGCTGTCGAGGCGCAGGTCACCTTGGAACGCGCAGCGCAGGTCTTCCAGCGTGGCATCAGGGTTCATTGTCATGTATGCGTGTGCGATGCCCAGCGCGGCGCGGCTCTGCGACGTGCCGTATACACGCACTTTGTTTGCGACCATGCCGCTAATCCTTATGGCAGCCTTGGGTACAGGCACGCCAAGCGATTTGGCGGTCTTTAGCACGCCGTGGGCTGTTGTTGCGCCTTTCTTAAGGAATACTTTCGCCTTCCCGACCTTGCCATGAATGTCCTGCTTCGCTGGTTCGGGTCGCTCTTTTCTCTTCTCTTCTCTTCTTTCATAATCTGTTGTTTGTGTTGTGTATCCTTGCCGTTTCAGATGTGCAGCAATACATAGCTGAAGTCATGGCTGTCTATTGCGGCTGGTCTCCAATGCAGTGTATATCGTTGCTGTGTATTGAAGTCCGGGTTGCTGGCATCTGCCGAGCCTTGCCAATGCTTGTCTGTGCCGTGCGTCCCTTCTGCCATCGAAAATTTTGAACAGGACACGCCCTCTTTAGGCCCTTTCGGATAGTATTTGTCATTTGTCAGGAACAGGGCGATGCCTCCGACTACGCTGTTGAAACGCTGCTTGACAATCTCGATGCGGCGTACGTCTTTCCAGAAATCATACATTGACAGGTTTTGCGCTCCCTGATGTTTGACTATCAGATGTTTGCCGTCGAGCTGCTCGCCAAAGCGGCTGATGATTTCGCTGATTTCGTCGGTCTTGTATTTCAGTTCGATAATGAGCCATTCGTCAAACTTGCGCAGCGCGATGTCAATGCGCATCTCGCTGTCCCACACATAGCCTCCTGGCTTCAGTTCTTCATTTGGAATGTAATACTCGGTACGGACTTCGTTGTAATGGGCTGTTTGTGCGAGCCATACTGCAAGGTCTACCTGCATGTCCCTCTCGTTGAAGAACAGGCGTGCAGATGCCAGCCACTTTTGTATGTCGGCCTCTGCCATTGACGCGAACAAGCTCGGCTGCGTGGCAGTGTCCGGCTGTTCTGGCATGGGGTGGCTGTACGTGGTGACATTGTCTGTCCTGCCGAGGTCGTTCTGGCTTGATGCATACTGTTGCATCTTTTCGCGGGTTGCCTGTTTCGGCAGCTCTGCAACTTTTGCCAAAGCGATACCGTCGAGCACTTTTACCCAGTTATCAGCGGTGAAGACCCTGACTTTCATGTCGCGCTCTTCGCGCATTGATTTCTCGAACTCGCCAACGGTGCACAGCTCATAGGAAACTTGAGTTCCCCGGGTGTTGCCCCCAGCGATATCAGCAGCGTGTCTGTAGGGGGAGTGCTGCCACCGTCATATATGCGGAGCGTGCCTCCCGCAGCATTGCGGAACTGCCGTTTCAAATCAGCGACCGTGGTTGCGTTGTCGATATAGAGTGTCGCCATGGCTTGTTTGTTATCTGCGGCGTTTGCGTTTAGGCTTGCCCAGCAGTGCGCCGAGCACCATGCCGCCGATTTTTCTTTCGAGGCCTTGGCGTGTTGTCGGAATGCCGGTCTTGCGTGCGAACCGTTGCTTGGCGGCGGTGATGCCCAAAGCTCGTTTCCACGAGAATGAAAGTCCTGGTATTTTCATGATTGTCTGTGAGTTTCGTTGTTTTGTCGTATATTATATGTCGTAGCCGTCATAGCCGATGCGTTTCTCCTTCAGGGACGGGACATCAGGCAGGGGTCTGCCGGCGAAGATACGTGACATGGTGTCAGCCAATGTCTGCGCTATCTTCATCCGCTGCCCGTTCCACAGCAGCTTTTCCCACTCGATGCGGATGACGACGTTGTTGGCATCGGGTCTGAACCCGATTTTGCGGACAAAGTGCTTGGGCGAGGTCATCGCGTAGCACTTTTGGTGGTCGGTGAGGATGCCGAATTTTTCTGACATGGCCTCGCTCAGCTCATTGAAGAACTGCGTGTATGTCTGCTCGTCCTTGACGAACAGGTCTTCACCCGCCATTCGTTTCTCTCCTTTCTTGCCGCCGATGTTGACGTGTATCTGTGTGTCATATACTGGCTCGAGTGCGCCGCTTGAAACGAGAATTGTCACGCCCCATGCGCGGTCGCGGTCCATCAGGCGGCGCAGGTCGTCGTTGTACTCCTTCAGGTGTTCCACATCGTCCTCGCGGTTGTACTGGTAGAAAGACCTGTACGGTTCACGCTCGCCGATCTCGCGGCTAATGTAGTTGAAGCCTCCTATCAGCGCGAGGAAAAAGGTGAAATTGCCTGTGCCTGCGTCAATCAGGCTTGACGGTGAAATGACAGTCACGTTAGAGCCTCGGTCTATCATGCAGCCGTAAGGCCGGTTTTGCGGGAAATGCTCAACGGCGATGATGTCGGGGGAGTGCTGTTCAGCGGGAATGGTCGATGCCAGGTTTATAAGCCGGAAACCCGGTCCATGGTTGACAGCTTCTGTCAGGTTGGCCTCTGTGATGCCGTGTCTCGCCATAAGGTCGGCGACAGTGCGGAACGGACGGACGACCTGATAGCCTGTCGGGCGGTCGAGTTTGCGTTCAAAGGAGTTGCGCAGCTTGTGCGCGTCGGCAGCTACCGTCTCGTCATGTTTGTCGTTTTCGATAGCCTCGGTAAATCCCGCGCCGATGATACCTGCCGGCACTGCCACGATTGCGATGCCGAGCAGCCCGACCACACAGGCGATTGCCCGTCCCCAAAACGTGACCGGCGGGGTGTCTGCAAATTCCCCAGGGTCACCGATATACTGGGCGAATGCCCACAGCACCGACACGAAGCCGTTGTCATAGACTTCCGGCTGCGCCTCATGCTCGAAGGAAAAGAGCATCAACGAGAGTATGAGCGTGATTATCAGCAGGAACTGCATCGAAATAACCAATTCGTGCCTTTTCTCGCCGATTGCTCCGGTCAGCAGCCGGAACGACTTCATGTAGCGCGATATGCGGAACAGCCTGATGACCCGCGCCGTGCGCAATGCCTTTAACGCATAATATGGCAACGGCACGAACCATTGCAGGAAGAACGGATAAGTCGAAATCCAGTCAATGAATCCGTAAAAGGTGAAGCAGTAGCGTATTCGCCCCATAAAACCCGCGAATTTCGGGTTGATTACAGGTGCTACCCAGATGCGCAGGCTGACCTCGACGGTGAAAAACGCGAGCGTGACATAGTCTATCCAGCGCAGGACGGTTTGCCACGGCTTGCTTAGCGTGAATGTCGAGAGAAATATCTCGAGCGTGCTAAGAAGTATCATTGACACTATGACATAGTCAACGATGTTGTGCCACTGCCGCGTATGCAGGTTGTCGTCCAACGCCCGCGCCAGTTTCACCTTTAATGGCTCGCGTTCTTCTTTCGCCATATAGCGTGATGCAATATTGAGGGGCATGCCAAATGTGCCTTTTGAGAGGCGCATCTGGCATGCGGTCGATGTTATTTCAGTCGTTTGAGCTGGTCTTTGTAGTTCTCGGTCTGGCGTTTGTAGCCCTCGATGTTCCGTTTGTGCCGCTCGGAAGCGCTGACCTTTGACTGTCGGTGTTGCGCTTTCATTGCAGGAGACGATGTTGACTTTATTGCTGACGCATAGTGCGCATTGTCTCGTTTGGCGGACTCGCGTTCCTTCTCGATTTGTGCTCGGAGGTATATTATCTGTCGTTTGAGTGATTCTTTGCTCATTGGTATTTTGATTTTGTAATGGCAGATGCCGGGAGATGACAACCTTATATATGGGTGCGGTTAAGCACCCATATACAGTATTGTTTTCATCTTGATTCAGGGACGTCAGTCTTCCTTGCCGGCAGCGGCGAGGGTGATGTCGTCTTTGCAAAGGCGTGTGTTCGAAGGGGTTGCCACCTGTACGCCGATGCCGTACAGCTCGCTTACCTTCTTCTCGAAATTGCCGACACGCAGGTTTGCGCCAAACTTGCACTCTCCGCCCTTAGCCCCTTTCATCAGGGATGCCAGTGTGGCATCGTCATCAGCCGGAGATTTGCAGTTGCCGGTGGTGTATACACGCAGCGTTGCGCCAAACTCTTTCTTGAAATTAGCCTTGAGAGTTTTCACTTTCATGCGGCCGTCTATCTTCATTTCTGCCATTGTAAGTGATTGATGGTTGGTGAGTTGAGTTATTTGGTGGCGAAGTATACGGTAGCAGCGATGGCGGCGATGACAATTACAGCCAACAGCCAAATCCACCATGCGATGCCTTTCTTTTTGCCTGTCGGGGGAATGTAACCGTTCAGGTATTCGAGTCGGAAGCCTCCCTTTTCGCCGATTTTAGTCTTGTCAAACTGTGCGATTTCGATACCGTATTGTGCCGCATGGGCGACGATACGATCGAAACTTGTCTTTGACCATATCTGGCTCAAAGCCACCTCCTGTCCGTCTCCGGTGCGGAGAGTTTCCTCCGGCTTGGCGAAATACAGGCTCATGCGCTCGTTGTACGAGGCAGCGTCTTGCACGGTCATGAAGTTCTCAGGCACGCCTCTGTCGGGACACAAGTCGTTAGGGAAGGCCTTGCGCAGGTCTGCCAATGTGGCGCCGGGGTTCATCACCATATATGCGTGGACGATGCCCAACGCGGTGCGGTTTTGCGCTTTGCCGTATACTCTTACTTTGTTCACCATGGCTTGTCAGTCCTCGATGTTGTCCTCAAATGAGATTTCCAGCTCCGGTTCTGATTTCACCATGTCGCAGAGCAGCAGCACTGCTGTTGGGATGTCTATGCCGAGTGCTTCGGCGGTGGCAAGGAGGTTGTTTGCCTCGCCGTTTGTGAGGACTCCGTCACTCAGCAGAATCTGCATGACAGCCTCGTATACATGGCCGATTTCCTCGGTGTCAACTTCTGCGGCGTTCTTTGTCAGGTAGGCGTTTATGCTTTCGCCGTCCATGTTTTCAACTTCCTTGAGAGCCGCGTCGAGGGCTGCTTGGAATTCATCTTCAGGGAGTTCAAATGCCTCAGCCACTTCGTTGGCTGCGATGAGTTCCTCTTCGGCGCATACGCCGTCAGCCCAGATGGCAGCGGCGAGCATTGATGCTATAGTGTTTGTGCTTGTCTTCATTTGTCGTTGTTTTTGTGTTGTAATTTCGGGAGTGCGCTCACTTTCAGTATTTCTTGCGGGCGTACTTCATCAGGATTGCACGAGCCTTGCCCTCGGCGGTGCGCTTGTCTATTTTGCCGCTCTTGGTGCGCTTGTAGTTGGACCATACGGTGTTGCCGTCTCTGGAAACCTTGACGGCGTTCCTTTTCAGGACAGCCCATGCTTTGCCGGCTTTGGTTCGCATGTCCACTTTGCCGGATTTTGTGTGCTTCAAATAGAATGTTGTCATGTCTGTAGTTTTTGTTGGTAGTTCGCTCTTTTGTGCAGTGTCTACGTTGGCGCTGCTGGCTTAATCGCGGTTGGCAGTGTCGCCTCGGGCTTATTTGAACAGCCGTTTCAGACGGTTCTTGAGACTCCCTTTCGCGGCACGCGCTTTCGCCATGCGAGCCGCGATTTCCTTGCCCTCCTTGGTGCGTTTGTCTATTTTGCCGGAGGCGGTTCGTTTTACGTTTGAATAAGCCATAGATATTAGTTTTTGAGGTTGATTTTTGATTCGGGCAACTGCTGGTGCTTATTGAGGATTGATGTTAATCCGTTGTACATCAGTGTTTTGCCGTGGTTGTGTAGACCCTCAGCTTACATTCACGAGTTGAGGTGGTCGATGAGTTTCGTGCCGAATTGGCGGGTTGTCCAGTCGGGATCGAATGTGAAGCCTGCTTCCTCGGCTATTTCGCGCAGAGCGCCCTTGGTGTTGCTGTACGTTTTGTACACTCGGATAGATCCGTTGTCCTCCATTGTGATGCAGTATTCTCCGAAAACTGCCTGTTTCTTTGTATTTGCCATATTTGTGTAATTATGTTGTGGCGGCTGCCGTCGGGTGCAGAGGAGATTGACGTTAATCCCATACCGCTGTCAGGCTGCCTGTTGTTGGGTTTCCGTTTCTACTGCCGGTGAATTCGCAAATTGTGTTTCGGTGGCAGTGGTTTACTCGTTACAAAGTTACGGCAAGAATTTGGAATTACCCCCCCGAAAAGTTAAATCACGCAAAATTGCCAGGGTGAACGCTTGAAGAAATGTGAAAAAATCAACTCGGTGGGGCTGCTGTGCGTTTGTTGGAGGTTCTGGATGGCTCTGTGTGTTCGGAGGTCTATGATTGGTTTGGCAGGGTTGGCGATACGGCGTGCCGTGTCTGCTGGGTGACAAGTGCATTTGTTTGATTTACTGTAATATGTCGGTGCGGACACGGCACGCCGTGTCCCTACTTTGGCTGCGCAATACACGAGACCCGAAAACTGCATATTACCCTGTTTTTGGGGTGCCAAACATTCTCGGTGCTTTCGGCGTGCCGTGTCGTCCCAGCTTGGGGTGGGTATATAAAACAGAAGAGGGTGTTTCCAACGGAAACATCCTCTTCGGGTCGGGGTGACAAGATTCGAACTTGCGACCTCACGCCCCCCAGACGCACACTCTAACCGGACTGAGCTACACCCCGTGGTGGCTTACTCAAGTGTCAACCGGTATTCGTGGGGGTGATGCCGTGGCATCTTTCGCTTGCCTCTGTGGTCGCCTTGCGGCGAACTTTCAGGCTGAATACACGCTCCTTTCGGAGGGGACACCCTTGTAAAGCGTTGCAAAGTTACTGCCTTATTTCGACATGGCAAAATTTTTCGGCGAAAAAATTCGGTTATTTTTCGCGCCTTTTTCGCAACTGTGAGTGTATCAGCTGCTTATGAGTGGAAGACGAACAGGCGCGTTGCGTCAAATCGTGGCAGGGGCATCAGGCTCACGTCGGCCTGGCGGTCGGCGAGGCTCATTGAGCAGTCGCCGACGGTGATGCCTGTCTGTTCGAGCGCGGCTTTGGTGGTGTGCAGCGCGAGCTCGGGCGTGTTGTTGTCTTCGGAGAGGTGGCAGAGGAATATGTTCCGCAGGGCGGGGGAGATGATGCGGGCGAGCAGCCGCGCTGTGTCGGCGTTGTCCATGTGCCCGTGGTCGGTGGCGATGCGTGCCTTGAGGTATTCGGGGTATGGACCGTCACGTAGCATCTTCGCGTCGTAGTTTGACTCGATGACCAGGTAGTTTGACTGGCTGATGTAGTGCAGCGCTCGTCCGGCGACTTCGCCGAGGTCGGTGGCTATGACGAAGTTGCGTCCGGCGTATGATATGGAGAAGCCCATGTTGTCAGTTCCGTCGTGCGGCACGTCGAAGGCTGTCACCTCCATGCCGGCGATGGTGAACGGTATCTCCTTGAATATCGGGCGGTGGTATTCCTTGATGCGTTTTGAGATGCTGTGCCGGCGCAGCACGCCGTTCAGCACGCGGTTTGAACAGAAGAGGTGGAGGTGGCGGTTCTGGCGCAGGAGCGTGTATGCGTAGCGCACATGGTCGGAGTGGTCGTGGGTGAGGAGCAGCCCTTTGACGCGGGACATCGGTATGCCGTTGCTGCGCAGGCATTCTTCGATTTTCTCGGCGCGTATTCCGGCGTCGATGATTATTCCGCCGCTGGCGTTGCCGATGTATGAGGCGTTGCCGCTTGAGCCTGACCCGAATGATATGTAGTATATCCGGTTGTCGCCTGCCTCGCCGCCTTGCTGGTGCTGGCGGGCCTGTGCCGTGGCTTTGGGCGCGGGCTGTGCAGCAACTGGTTCGCCGAAGTCGATTGTGAGCTGGTGTGAGGAGGCGTTTGTGTTTCCGGTGTCAGGGTGCATGGTGTGTCAGTTGCCTATTATGAACACCGCAGGCGTTTTTGGCGGTATTCCCTTGTGGGTGCGCCATTTGGCGGCGGGTAGTGTGAGTATGGATTCGTGCTGCGGGTCGGTGACTGCCGCTGCCACGGTGAGCAGCGTGTCGGGGCGCAGTGTTGCGGCGAGCGTCTGCAGCATCTTCTGGTTGCGGTACGGTGTCTCGATGAATATCTGCGTCACCCCGGTGGAGCGTGCTGTCTTTTCGAGGCGGCGTATGGCGGCGGCGCGTGCGCCGTCGTCGATGGGGAGGTATCCGTTGAAGGTAAATCCCTGTCCGTTGAAGCCGGAGGCCATCAGCCCCATGAGTATGCTTGACGGCCCGGTCAGGGGTATGACGCGCAGCCCTTCGCGCTGGGCTATCGCCGCCGGCAACGCTCCCGGGTCGGCAACGCCGGGGCATCCGGCTTCGCTCATCACGCCCATGGGCAGTCCCTGGCGCAGCGGGTCGAGCCACGAGGCTACGTCGCTGATGTCGGTGTGTCGGTTCAGCTCGCGGAATGTCATCGCGTCGATGTCGCAGTGAGGCATGCAGCGGCGCAGCCACCGGCGAGCCGTGCGGACGTTCTCGACGATGAAGTGCTGTATGCCGCCCATTATGTCGAGCGTCCCCTGCGGTATCACGTCAGCCGCCGGGGCGTCGCTTATGCCTACGGGTATTAGGTACAGAGCCGCCGTTGTTGTCATCTTTAGTCCTTAATTTGGTGCAAATGTACGAATTTACGAGGAGTTTTGCAAATGCCGTGCAGGGGCGGCTGCGAGATTGCACGGCGTGATGCCGTGCCGTGAATGAAATTATTAGTACCTTAGCACCGCGAAAACATCAAGTATGCCAATGGACAGGGACACACACGATAGTGGAACATATATGGCCGGCTGTGGCGTTGCGCTGCCGCCGGCGTTTGTGGAGAGGGTTCTCAGCGAGGCCTCCGTTGACGGCTGCGCGTTGCTGACTGCGTTGGGCGGTTCGCCCGCAGTGGGGGTCCGCCTGAACGCTGACAAGCCCGGCGAGTTGCCGGAGTGGATGGACGGTGCAGAGCCGGTGCCGTGGTGCGAGGGCGGCTTCTTGCTCGCGTCACGCCCTGAGTTCACGCTCGCTCCGGCGTTGCATCAGGGCGGGCTGTATGTGCAAGACCCATCATCGATGGTGCTGCGGCATATAGCCGGGGAGTGTACCGCAGACCGCCGCCCTGTCACCGTGCTTGACCTGTGTGCCGCGCCCGGGGGCAAAAGCACTGCCGCGCTGGCGGCTCTTCCAGCCGGGTCGGTGCTGGTGTCCAACGAGGTGATGCCTCAGCGAGCCGCCGTGCTTGCCGAGAACATCACGAAGTGGGGCAGTCCCGGCTCTGTGGTGACCTCGGCACAGGCGGAACGGCTTGGCGCACTGGGAGCGGCATTCGACATAATAATCCTCGATGCCCCGTGTTCGGGGGAGGGCATGATGCGCAAGGACAGCAAGGCTGTCACGCAGTGGTCGCCGGGGCTTGTCGAATCGTGCGCACGGCTGCAGCGGCAGATAGCAGACGCGGTGTTGCCGGCATTGCGCAGCGGCGGGGGGCTGATATACAGCACCTGCACATTCTCTCTGCAGGAAAACGAGGAGATGGTGCATTACCTTATGGACACCTACGGCATGGAGAGCATTGACCTCGGGCTGGAACGGTTTGGCGTGGCTCTCGGCTGGTCTGACCATGCGCATACTTACCGGTTTATGCCTCATGTCACGCGGGGCGAGGGGCTTTTTGTTGCGGCATTGCGGTTGCCGGAAGCTGTTCCGGCCGTGTCGCAACCGAGAGGCGGCAAGCGTATGGCAGGGCGTAAGGGAGGCAAGCCGGCGGTGCCAGCATCGTCGCTTCCGCAGTGGCTCTCAGGCCAGTCGGCGTATGATGCCGTGCCTGCAGGAGAGGGCATCCGCCTTGTGCCGAGGGAGGCGACGCGCCTTGTGTCGCAGCTGGCCGACAGCGGCGTGCGGCTGCTTGCCGCCGGCGTGGAGTTCGGCACGCAGAAGGGACGGGACTTGGTGCCGGGACACGGCCTTGCCATGTCAACAGCCTTGCGGCAAGACGCATTTCCCGACGTGCCGCTTGAATACGGCCAAGCGTTGGACTACCTGCGCCGCGAAAACATACCGTTGCCGTCAGGCACGCCGCGCGGCTATGTAACAGTGAGCCATGGCGGCCGCCGTCTCGGGTTTGTGAAGAACATCGGCAACCGCGCCAACAACCTGTACCCGCAAGCCTGGCGCATCCGCAACCTGTGAGCATGCAAAAAGCGGCGAACCATATAGGTCTGCCGCTTTTTGGTTATCGTATGTCGCTGGTCAACGTGCTATGAGCAGGTAGTAGTTCTTCTTGCCGCGCTGGGCGAGGATGTACTTGCCGTTGAGCAGTGCTTCCGCGCCTATAGTGGCGTTGATGTCGGTGACTTTCTCCTTGTTGACGCTTACGCCGCCGCCTTGTATCATCTTGCGGGCCTCGCCCTTGCTGGGGAACACTCCGGTCTTGGCTGCGAGCAGCTCGATTACGGGTATGCCGGCCTCGATGTCGCTTTTCGCCACCTCAAATGTCGGCACACCTTCAAACACGTCGAGGAGCGTCTGCTCGTTGATTGTCATCAGCTCGTCATGGGCCTTGTTGGAGAACAGGATCTGGCTAGCGCGGACTGCGGCCTCGTAGTCCTCGGGGCTGTGCACCATTTCGGTCAGCTCCTTGGCGAGGCGTTTCTGCATGGGACGCGCTCCGGGGTCTTGTGCGTGCTGGCGCGCGAGTTCCTCGATTTCCTCGCGAGTGAGGAACGTGAATATCTTGAGGTACTTCTCGGCGTCCCCGTCGCTGACGTTGAGCCAGAACTGGTAGAACTTGTAGGGGGAAGTGCGAGCCGGGTCGAGCCATACGTTGCCGCTTTCAGTCTTGCCGAACTTGCCGCCGTCAGCCTTGGTGATGAGGGGGCATGTGAGAGCGTATGCCTCAGCCTCTGCGCCGAGTTTGCGGCGTATCAGTTCCACGCCGGTGGTCATGTTGCCCCACTGGTCAGAGCCTCCGAGCTGCAGGCGGCAGCCCTTCTCCTGGTACAGGTGCAGGAAGTCGTAGCCCTGCAGCAGCTGGTATGTAAATTCGGTGAACGACAGGCCGTCGCGAGCCTCGCCGTTGAGGCGTTTCTTGACGGAGTCTTTCGCCATCATGTAGTTGACGGTGATGTGTTTGCCCACCTCGCGGGCGAAGTCGAGGAATGTGAAATCCTTCATCCAGTCATAGTTGTTGACGAGGATGGCGCGGTTGGGCGCGTCTGAGTCGAAGTCGAGGAATTTTGCGAGCTGGCGTTTGATGGCCTCCTGGTTGTGGCGCAGCGTCTTCTCGTCGAGGAGGTTGCGCTCGGCCGACTTGCCAGAGGGGTCGCCTATCATGCCAGTCGCGCCGCCGATGAGCGCGATGGGCTTGTGTCCGCAACGTTGCAGGTGGCGCAGCATCATCACTCCGCAGAGGTGCCCTATGTGCAGGCTGTCTGCGGTAGGGTCAATGCCCAGGTATGCTGCCGTCATTTCCTTTTTCAGTTGCTCCTCCGTGCCGGGCATCATAGAGTGTATCATGCCGCGCCAGGTCAGTTCTTCGATAAAGTCCATTGTCGTCTGTATTTTTGTCCGAAACTGCGTCCGGTGGTTATTGTTTCTTGTTGTCGTAAATGTAGTTGAGCACAGTCTGCCCGACGGCTTTCAGCGTCTCGCGGTCGATGTTGTCCATGTTGTCACGAGAGGTGTGCCATGTGGCGTTGAAGCCGTTCTCGGAATTGGGGTCGAACTCGATGATGTCAACCGCCGGCACGCCGGCTTGCAGCAGCCGCACATGGTCGTCGGTGACAGCTCCGCCTGGCTGTTTGGGAAAGCGGTCGCCGTATCCGGCAGCGTCAGCCGTATTCCAAAGGGCTTGCAGCAGGTCTGGGGCGCCCTGCATTGAGAATCCCTCGAGATAGAAGCGGGCTCCGCGTCCGCCCACCATGTCGAGCAGGATTGCGCGTGCCGGCGCGTATCCCTCGCGGAACGGGTGGCTGACGAAATACTGTGCGCCGAGCGCCCACGAGTCTTCGTCGTCATGCGAGCCACGGTCTTCTGCGTCCACAAACAGTATGTCGATGCCCGTGCCTGGGTTGTCGGCATTGAGGAGGCGTGCGATCTCGAGGAGCACGCCGACGCCGCTTGCGCCGTCGTTTGCGCCGTCGACCGGGGTGTTGTGCTTGCTTTCGTCGGGGTCAGCATCTGCCCATGGGCGGCAGTCCCAATGTGCGAGCAGCAGCAGGCGGTCTGTCGCCTGCGGGTTGTATTGCCCGATTATGTTCACGATGTCGAGGTCTGCGCCGTCAAACCCTTTCAGGCGCGTGCGTTGCAGCGTCACCTCCGCGCCGTGCCGGCGCAGTTCCGCCTCGAGCCATGCGGCGGTGTTGCGGTGTGCTTCCGAGCCGATGACACGCGGTCCGAACTTGACCTGCCGCTCCACGTATGAGTATGCGGAGTCAGCGTCGAATACCGCAGCCGGAGTGTCAGCAGCTTCAGCCGCCTGGGTGCCGGCGGTCTTGCCTCCAGCCGCTCCGCACGCCGTGAGCATGGCTGCGGCTGCCAAAGTTGATATTATAATCTTACGCATAATGCAAATTTAATTATTATCTTTGCAACCGCAAAACTTGCGGCGACAAAAAAGCATGTTTGATGCAGGAAGCCGCAACGACCATGACATGAACAAATCATCTGACAACGCAGGAGTCCGTGTGCTGACGGCGGGTGTCTACGACCTGCTGCACATCGGCCATATAGAACTGTTTCGCAAGGCTCGCGCCCTGGGCAGCCACCTGACAGTGGCGGTGCAGGATTCCGCAGAGGTGGCGCGGTTCAAGCCCGGGGCGTCGCTGGTTTATTCGACCGAGGAGCGGTGCTATATGGTGCGGTCTATACGTTACGTCGATGCGGTGACGGTGTACCATGATGTCGCCGACATTGTCCGGGAGGTAGACTTCGACGTGTTTGTCAAAGGTCCGGACCAGAACCATGCGGGTTTCGCCGCCGCCGAGCGTTATTGTCTCGAAAACGGCAAGCGGGTTGTGACGCTGCCTCGCACGGAGGGAATTTCCTCGTCGCAGCTCAAGGAGCTGATACGCAACATGTAACCGCTAATTGCGGAGAGGGTTACATATTCTCAATGCGTTCCTGCCGTACACGGTTGTCGTCCGCGTCTGTCGTGTCCTTGCGCTCGCGGTAGTATTCGGGGGTGAACTCTGGGGGCAGTATTTTTGCCGGGTTTACTGAGTCAACAGAAGTCACCACGACCTTTGTATCGCCGTTCCAGGGCATTGCCCAGCGGTAGACATTGTATTGCACGCGGACTGGACGCACTGCGATCTCGTACTTCTTCAACGCAGCTGCCAGCTTGGGGTCTTTCACTGAGAACACGAAGTCCTCGCGGTATACTCGCGTGGTGTCCATCAGGCTCTTGTAGGGAAGGATTACCCCTTCGCCGGTCTTGAACACCTTGCCGCGCTGCTCGTATATCGTCTCAACATATCCGTACATGGTCGCGTCCTGTATGCGCGGCACGAACATGTTTACGCACAGCAGCCAAATCAGCAGCACGGCGACAACGGCACCGATGGCCGTCAGCAACACCTTGCTGCGGCGCGAGATGCGCAGGTGTTCCCACCGCGATTCCTCCAGCTCGTAGTACTCGGGTTCGTCGGGTTTGGGGCGCGGCGGCTTGGGCGGCTCCTCTTCGTATGTGCCGTCATAGTAGTCGCGGGTATTGTCTTCGTCGTCCTTGATGCCAAACTTTCCAAATTTGCCAAGTCTCATGGTGTCAGTCGTTTGTGTCCCTTTGCGGGGAACGGTTTGTTTTCTTGCCGCTGGCGATGTATATCATCGTGTAGATGCCGAGTATGATGAGCATGACGGTCTGCGCCGACCATACGAGCATCGAGAACGCAGCCCCCTGCGCATCGGTTATGCCGTAGACGGCGAGGCCGAACATCACGGCGATGTTCCATGGACCGAGGCCTCCGTTGGAGGGGATAGCCATGCCGATAGAGCTTAGCACGAAAGCCACGAGGCAGGGTGTCAGCCCGTAGCCTTGCGCAGCGTCGCCGCAAAGCTCGCGTGTGAAGGGGAATGCGAAGAAGGCGACGTACAGCTGAAGGAAATAGCATGCCCAGATGGCGAATGTGAGCAGCAGGAACTGCGCGCGCCCTTTCATGCGGCCTACAACGGCAAAGCCTTGCCACAGCTCGCGGCAGATTTTCTTGATGCGCATGACCCACTTGTTGCCTCGCAGCGCGACGGCGAGCCACCACGCCACAGCAACGGCTGCCGCCAGCCCAACCCAGAACCACACGTTGCCGGCAAGGTCGACAATGCCCTGCCCGACAGGGTATTTGGCCAGAAAGGCGTTGAGTGCAGGGGCTGCGACGATGAATGTGAGCAGTGTGAGCGACAGCACCATCACCGTGTCGGAGAGGCGGTCCGCCACCATGGAGCCGAGCACTCCGGTGAGCGGCGTCTTCTCACGCTGCGCTATGTATGTGCAGCGCCATACCTCGCCGAGGCGCGGAAAGAGCAGGTTGAGGGCGTATGTGCCGAATATTGACACGCACAGGGCGTGCATCGGGGGCGTCACGCCCATGCCGCGCAGCTGCAGCCGCCAGCGTGCCGCGCGGAAGATGTGCGAGAACACGCTGATGCCCATGGCTGCGAGTATCCACCCGTAATCCACGCCGCTGTCGATGATGTGCATCATCTCGCCGAAATCGACTTTCTTGAAAATGTACCATACGAGCAGCACCGTGAGGGCGAGAGGCAGCCCATAGCGCACCAGCAGCGACAGAAAGCCCTTCTTGCGGGGATTGCCGCCGGCCGGCGCAGTGTCTTCGGTTGCCAATGAGTCGTTGTTTGCCATTGCGGAATGGAATGTGTAAAGTGTCGTAATGTGCAAAGATAGTGATTTTTGCCGTACCTTGTATGTCGGCTGCCGAAAAATCCGACAGGGTGCATCAAAAATGTGTCGCAATTCTTGATACACCCTGTTGCGTTATTCACTTATTTCAGTCGGTGAGGAGGTGGAAGCGTATGGTGCGGCGGTAGGTCTCGCCGGGACGGAGCGTCTGCGACGGGAAACCGGGCTGGTTCGGCGCGTCTGGCACACCTTGCATCTCGATGGCTATCCCCTCGTAGTCGCGGTACGGCCGCCCCTCGCGGTTCTCGGGCGAGCCGTCGAGCCAGTTGCCGGTGTATACGTGCGCGTCGGGCTGGTCGGAGTCGATTACGAGCCGCCGGCCGGAGCGTGCAGCACGCAGTATCACTGCCCCGGAAATCATCTTGCCCTCTTCCCAGCCGTTGACGAGCCACCCTGCGTCGTAGCCCTTGCCGTATTTCAACGCGGGGAAGTCGGCTGCTATCTCCTCGCCTACGCGCTTGAAGGTGCGGAAGTCCATCGGCGTGCCGCTGACGAGAGCTTTCTCCCCTGTGGGGATGAGAGTCTCGTCGGTGGGTATGTACCTGTCGGCGCGTATCAGGAGTGTATGGTCGAGAGCAGTGCCGGAGTCTGCGCCGTCGAGGTTCCAGTACGTATGGTTGGTCAGGTTGACGACTGTAGGTGCGTCTGCGGTGGCTGAAAACTCAAGCGTCAGCGTGTTGTCGTCGCTCCAGCGGTATCTCACAGAGGCATCGAGCGTGCCTGGGTAGTTCTCCTCGCCGTCCTCGCTGCGGTATGTGAACATGATGCCGTCTTCGGTCTCCCGGGCGTTCCAGATGCGGTTCTGGAAGCCGGTCGGGCCGCCGTGCAGGGCATTCGGTCCGTTGTTGATGTTGAGCTGGTATGTCTTGCCGTCTATCTCGAGGTGACCTCTGGCTATGCGGTTGGCGTAGCGTCCCGGGACCTTGCCGAGGCATGGGCCGTCGCCGAGGTATGATGCCGGGTCGCGGTATGACAGTGCGACATTGGCAGACCGTCCGTTGCTGTCCGGCACGTTGACTGCGAGTATTCCCGCGCCGAGCGCGGACAGTTCCACCGAAGCTCCCGAGGCGTTGACGAGCGTGAATATGGTTATCTCGCCAGCCGGCGTGAGGGCGGTGCGTTTCGTTATTTCCATGGCGGCTTGCGGTTTATGATATGCGGCGTGCGCCGTCGGATATTACTACGTCATACACTTTCGGCTCGTGTCCGTAGCGGACGGCGAAACGGCGGACGGCATCGGCTATGAAGCGGTCGTGGACGTCGTCGCGCACCAGGTTGATGGTGCAGCCGCCGAAGCCGCCGCCCATTATGCGCGAGCCGGTTACGCCGTTGTCGCGGGCTATGTCGTTTAGGAAGTCGAGTTCCTCGCAACTCACCTCGTAATCGTGCGACAGTCCCCGGTGTGTCTCGTACATCTTGCGCCCCACGGTCTCGTAGTCACCGGCGTTGAGCGCATCGCACACGTCGAGGACGCGCTGCTTCTCCTCGATGACGAATTTCGCGCGGAAATAGTCCTCGGCTGTGATGCGGCTCTTGGCGGCATCGAGCATGGGCATGTCGGCATCGCGCAGTGTGGTCACTCCGAGTTCTTTAGCCACGCGCTCGCACGATTCGCGTCGGCGGTTGTAGGGCGAGTCTTTCAGTTCGTGCTTGACTGCGGAGTCGAGCAGCACGAGCTTGTAGCCCTGTGGGTTGAAGGGGAAGTATTCATACTCCATGGAACGGCAGTCTAGGCGCATCAGGTTGCCTTTCTTGCCGAATACGGAAGCAAATTGGTCCATGATGCCGCAGTTCACTCCGCAGTAGTTGTGTTCGGTGGACTGTCCTATGCGTGCCAGCTCGAATTTGTCGATGGCGTTGCCGTTGTACATGTCGTTGAGCGCGAAAGCGAAGCAAGATTCGAGCGCGGCAGACGAGCTGAGGCCTGCGCCGAGAGGGATGTCGCCGGCAAACACAGCATCGAAGCATTCGACCTTGCCGCCGCGCTTCAGTATCTCGCGGCATACGCCGAATATGTAGCGCGCCCATCCCTGGGTGGGGGCGTCATTCTCGCGGAGGCCGAACTCGGTGTACTCGTCGATGTCAATGGAGAAAACGCGCACCTTGTCGAGGCTGTTGGTGCGGATTTCTGTCATTATTACCTTGTCGATTGCCCCGGGGAACACGAAGCCTCCGTTGTAGTCGGTGTGTTCGCCTATGAGGTTGATGCGTCCTGCGGAGGCGTAGAACCTGCCTTTGCCGCCGAAACGCTGGTCAAATACTTGTTCTATACGTTCTTGCATTTCCATATTGTATCCTGTTGTTTTGGGGGTTATCTGTCGGTTGCCTGTTTCACGGGAATGGTTATCGACGCGCTCTTCACACCCCCAGCGCGGGCGGTGAGGGTGACGCTGCCCGGGGTGTCGCCGGCCTGGACTATCACCGTCGCCGCGCCGCTGAACAGCGGCATTTCGGGGACGTGGAAGAGGTCGAGCGATGTCGGGTCGCCGTTGGCTGTTGCGCGGAACTTGCCAGCGCCCTTTGTCGAGAAGCGGACGCGGCGCGTGTCGTCGGGGACGATGTTGCCGTCGCGGTCAGCCACCTGCACGGTTATGTAGACCAGGTCTTCGCCGTCGGCTGTCAGCTCGCGGCGCGAGGCTGTCAGCACGAGGTGGTCGGGGCGGCCGGCGGTACGCACTGCGGACTCGCCTGTGGCATTGCCGTCAGCGTCGTAAGCCACCACGCGCAGCTCGCCCGGCTCATAGACGGTGTTCATCCACATCAGGCGGTAGCGGTTCATGCGCGTGCTGTCGTTCTTCTCGCGTATGCCCTGGCTCTTGCCGTTGATGAACAGCTCCGCCCGGGGCGAGTCGGTGTATACGAAAACCGGCGTGACCTGGCCCTCGCGCCCCTGCCAGTTCCAGTGCGGCAGTATGTGGAGGGTATGCTCGCGGGTGTTCCACTTGGAGCGGTACAGGTAGTAGCGGTCTTTGGGTATCGAGGCGAGGTCGATGATGCCGAACACGCTGCTGTGGCTCGGCCATGCGTCGGTGTCGTAGGGGCTTGGCTCGCCGAGGTAGTCGAAGCCTGTCCATACGAACTGCCCCATGCAGTTGTCCATGTCGTCGTCGCGCACGAAGTCATCGTCGGGTATGTTTGACCAGGGGCAGTATTCCACATCGTAGCTGCTGCTCTGGTGGTCGGGATACTTCATGTCCGCGCCTTTGGTGACGGGAAATTTGTACACGCCGCGCGAGGAGACCGTAGAGGCGGTTTCCGTGCCGAGTATCATGTCTTGCGGCAAGCGGGGCAGAGCCTCGTCATAGCGGTTGACCTTGTAGTTGAAGCCCGGCACATCGAGAGCAGCGGCGAAGCCGTTGCTGATGACAGCGTCAAACTGGTCCATGCCGCACGTTACGGGGCGTGTCGGGTCTTCGCGGTGCACGATGTCCTGCAGGAATTTCAGCTCTGCGATGCCGTCCTCGCCCCACTGGCTGGGGACTTCGTTGCCTATCGACCACATCACCACTGAGGGGTTGTTGCGGTAGTGGCGCAGCATGTTCTCCATGTCGCGCTTCGCCCACTCGGCAAATATTGAGCCGTAGCCGTTGCGGCATTTCGGGCGGAAGCCCCAGTCGTCAAACGGCTCTATCATCATCATGAACCCCATCTCGTCGCACAGCTCCACGAGTTCGGGCGCGGGCATGTTGTGCGATGTGCGTATGGCGTTGACCCCCATGTCGCGGAGCATCTCAAGCTGGTGGCGCAACGCCGAACGGTTGACCGCCGCGCCGAGCGGGCCGAGGTCGTGGTGGTTGCATACGCCCCTGAATTTCGTCTTCTTGCCGTTGAGGTAGAAGCCGTCGCCGGGACGCGCCTCCACGCTGCGTATGCCGAAGCGTGTGGTGTATGTGTCTGCCACCTCGCCGCCGTGCAGCACCTCGGTGTGTGCCGTGTACAGGTTGGGCGTTTCCGTGTCCCACAGCTGCGGAGCTGCCACGCGCAGGTTCTGCGTGAACGGCACGCCTGGGTAATGCCAGAATGTGTCGCTGCGGTCGGCGGCGACTGTGCCGTCCGGGGCGGTTATGACGGTGTGCAGCGTCACCTCCTCGCGCTTGGCGAGGCCTTCAACGGTCGTTTCCAGGCGGACGGCTGCATATTCGCTGTCGATGTGAGGCGTGGTCACGCGAGTCCCCCATACGGGTATATGCACGCTGCCGGTCTCGATGAGGTGGACGTTGCGGTACAGCCCCGCGCCTGGATACCAGCGCGAGGATTCGGGCAGGTTTTCGAGGCTTACCGTCAGGGTGTTTGTCCCCGGATGCACCGCGCTGTCTATGTTGCAGTGGAATGAATTGTAGCCGTATGGCCAGTAAGCCACCGGCACGCCGTTGACGCAGACGCGGGCGTGGCTCATTGCGCCGTCAAACACGAGCGACAGCGAGCGGCCGTCGGTCTGTGCCACGTCAAATGTGGTCTTGTAATACCCTTTGCCCACATACGGCAGTCCGCCGGTGCGGCCGGTCTTCCACGTTTCCTCGGTCTCGCCGTTTTGCTCCACAGCGACTTTCTGCAGGTCTTGGCTGCGGTCAAACGGCCCGTAGATGGCCCAGTCGTGCGGTATGGTGACTTGCTGCCACACCACACTGTCGCGTGAGAAATCCCACACCTTGATGTCGCGCTTCACGCGCTGCGCCGGCATTGCCGCCGCCGAGAGGGCGAAGGCTGCGGCAATGAACACTTTCTTCTTCATTCCCTTAGAGTCTTTTTCCTGAAAAACGCCGGACACGCAGCCCGGTGTGACATGTATATATGCGATTGCAAATATAACCCCAAAATCCCGTACGTGCAAACCGCTGATGTCATGCAGACTGCGATTTTCGTCATTTTTGGCACAAAAAACGTCTGAAACCTGCTTGGTCAGATTTTTTATACTTTGGTTGCGCCCACACCACGCCTCCCTGGTCTAAAATGTCAAATTAGGGAACAGATTTGTGCCAAATTGGGTAATGAAATCTGGCCAAATTAGGTAATGAAAATCCGTCAAGTTTGGTAATTGCGGAATTTATAGTTATCTTTGCGCTCAAAATCGATGTTATGACAAACAACCGATATAAAGAACGGATAGCAGACAGAATGTTGCAACGCAGGTTGGCTGGTGTCGGTGCAGTACTCGTGGAAGGCCCGAAATGGTGCGGCAAAACCACCACGGCGGCTAAGCATGCCAAGACTGTGCTGTACCTCGACAACCCATCGGAGTTGCAGCAGAATATGCGTATGGCGGAGGTGAATCCCGGGGCGTTGCTTGCCGGCACTCCCCCTGTGCTGATAGACGAGTGGCAACTTGCCCCGAAGCTGTGGGATGCTGTGCGTTTTGAGGTTGACCAGCGCGGTCAGCCTGGGCAGTTTATTCTGACAGGCTCGGCAGTTCCTGCAAGCACCGACGACATCCACCACTCTGGCACAGGGCGGTTCGCATGGTTGACCATGCGTCCCATGAGCCTGTTCGAGTCTGGTGAGTCCACAGGAGAGGTGGCATTGTCCCGCCTTTTTGACGCGCCTGATGACGTTTTCGGTGTAAACAGGCTGTCTCTCGAAGATGTGGCATATCTGATATGCCGTGGCGGTTGGCCTTATTCAACCCGGCTTGAAAAGGATTTGGCTCTCGACCAAGTGAAATACTATTACGACGGCGTGGTGCGGTCTGACGTGTCTCGCATAGACGGTGTCCGCCGCAATGAGGTGTTGGTGAAACGCCTGATGAGGTCATACGCACGGCATCAAGGGGCACAAGCCAGCATTGCCACTATTGCTGATGACATACGCGCTGCTGACGACCATTCAGCCGATACTAAGACGATAGCCGCGTATCTCGCTGCGCTGAAAAAGATTTTCGTCATTGAGGATTCTGCGGCGTGGAATCCGAACTTGCGCTCGAAGACAGCAATAAGGACTTCAGACACACGTTATTTCGTAGACCCGAGCATTGCCGTTGCAGCTTTGGGCATAGGACCGAATGACCTGATGAATGACCTGAACACCATGGGGCTTCTGTTTGAGACGCTTTGCATACGCGATCTGCGCGTGTTTGCAGATGCCCTTGACGGCCAGGTCTATCATTTCCGCGACAAGAGCGGCCTTGAGTGCGACGCGGTGGTTCACCTGCGCAATGGGCATTTCGGGCTTATCGAGGTAAAACTGGGCGGTGACACCCTCATAGGTGAGGGTGCAAAGACACTTCGTTCGCTTGCTGACAAGATAGACACAGCACGCATGAACGCACCTTCGTTTCTTATGGTGCTGACGGCGGCTGGCAAGTATGCCTACCAGCGCGAGGACGGCGTGTATGTCGTGCCGATAGGTTGCCTCCGCGACTGAAAACATAAAGCCGATACTCAAATCTTGCAGTTTCTCGCTATGCAAAGATTGCAGTCATCGTATTGGCTGGCATATCTTGTGATTGTGCTTGTTCAATGTATTCGGTTATGCACGAAGCTATGAATTTGCCTAAGTTTACAGGCACGGCATTGCCTATCATTTGTTCAATTTCACTCTTAGACCCAGAGAATATGAATGATTCGGGAAAAGTCTGTATCATGCTTCTCTCTTTGGTCGTAAGAGGTCTGATTCCTGTCAGGCTTGACACCGGGTCGTTGTGGTGTATCTTGTAACCACTGGGTATGGGTCTGTTTGCACCGCGAATTGTGGGACTGGGTTCATCAATGCTGAAAACTCCGCGTCTGGCATAGCTTCTGGGATGGCGATAATAGTATTGGAAATCAATAGACGACCCGAAATAATCCCTCATCGTCATTTCTTTGCGAGAGAGTCTCCTCGTGATTATGTCGGAGAGAAAGCCATCATGCAGTCCCAATTTGCCGACAAGGAAAAACCTTTTTCGACGTTGTGGCACTCCACAAAGAGCCGCGTTCAATACGACCTGTGTGAATCCATATCCGGCTTGGCTTAATGTCTCTTTCGCAAGTGCCAGCTTGCGAGTCTTTGTTATTGTAGAAACATTCTCCATCACAAACCATTCGGGTTTTGTCCGGGCGATTATTCTTGCGAAAGAGACTGTCAGGTTTCCCCTGCCATTGTCCTCGTTCCTGAGACCTGCACTGCTGAAATCCTGGCACGGAGGTCCCCCGATTATCATATCTGGCTGATAAATGGATATGAATCGAGCTGCTTCTTCATCTTTCGACAGATCAATATTATATGTGGGGTGAGGAAGGTTTAAGGAGTACACATCTATCGCCGATTGCCAATTGTCGATTGCCGCGACAATGTCAAACCCCGCATTTTGAAATCCAAGGCTCAGTCCACCGCATCCACAGAACAAATCTACGACTTTCATCATTCAAACAAGTCTGGGCTGTTTACGATTACGGCATCAAACCGTCGTTCAGGACTTAGCATGTTTTGCCCACCTCCAAGGATGATGTTTTTTATCTCATGCTTTGAGATTCGAGGATGGACAAGCTCGTCACAATGGAGGAACTTATATGTCTGTGTGCTGCTTAAAGCAAAAGCTTTGTCATTCGCGATATTGTATGAGTGAAGGCGGACAATCCTGCGATAATCGAATTGTGCACATACCGATGCATAGTCCAGCAGCATCAGGTATATCCAAATCAGCGTGCGCATGGGTCGGGTTATCTTGCCCGAAGATGAGTTGTCTCCGTTGTTGCACATCTGCATAACGGCAAGGTTTGACCATACAAATACATCGAGACAGTCCTCTGCCAACATGGATTTTCCTCCTACGGTTTTCCACACAGGCTGTACAATGAGGGGTGTTTGTTTCCCATTCAGGTGGGTGGATATTTTGAGTATAGACTCTAAAATTTTGTCGTACACAGGGAGTACATCCTGAGGCTCTTCCCAGTGGTGAATCTGCGGAACTATGCTGAGAAACTCGCGCAATTTATCCTTGTTGTTTCTGAAACTATTGCAGATGCTGCAAGCTATGAAATTGATGGTTGGGGGGCGGACTACAATTTCGCAGCTGTAATGGTCTTCAGATAATTTTCGGGTGGTGCTGTCAGGCAATGCTGTCAGCTTGATTTCTAAACCGATGAGAGGAGTGGCGTTGTTCTCGGAAGTGTTCAGCATTACGAGGTCTATCTTTTCCCTCTCCCCGGTGTAGAATTTGTCATACGCCGGGAAACTCGCTTCAAAATTGTAGAAGGCGAATTCGGACAATGGGTCGATGCCAAATAGTTTTTCGCCGCTTATGGATTTGTGTATGACATTGTTCTGTTTATCCGTACACAGATAAACAGGTGCAAGTCCCTTTGAACTCATATATGCGACCAATGATGCAGGGAATGAGCTGTTGAACTGGTTCTTGCCCCAGTAATACTCTCGGCTGTAATCCTGGCTGGAATTATTGTGGTCTTGTGCAAATAGGCTTGGCGGTCGTTGATTCATAAGTTGTTGATAAAGAAATTCGATTGTAAAGTTACAAATAAAAACTGGATTAAGCAACCTGTTTGCCGCCAACATTACTGATACAATGCAAAGAGAGGCTGCGTGGGCGGCCTCTCTCGCTGTATGTGGGAGTGGTTGGTGTTACTCGGGGGGTGTGGCGTTCATGTCTGTGCCGACAATCTGGTTTTCGGCGTTCAGCGCGAAGCTGTATTTCCATGACTGGCTGATGTTTTCAGCATAGCTGGCGAGAGCAGCTTGCATATTAGCAGCGCTTACGGAAGTGTTGTACATGTCGCTGCGCATCAGCACGCTGTATGTCTTGTCGACATCGAGCCCGGTTATTCCGTATGCATCGTATGCCCAGCTGAAATTGAGGTCGTACTTTTCCTTTGTGTAGGTCACGTTCTTCTTAGGCTCAACTTCCAGTCTCCATTCGGTCGAGCATGGGAACAGGAATGAGCCGTCCTGCTTGCCCCATTCGGTTGTGGTGATTTTCTCCCTGTTTATTGTGATGTTGTCGTCAAGGCCTTTCATGCCTGTTATGTAGATGTCGCAGACATCGAGGAGGTCTTGGCTGAACTTCAGCTGCAATGTAGTCACGAGAGTCGGCTTCGCCGTCTCGGGGTCATCCTCGTTGCAGGAGGTGAATGTCACCGCCATGAGCAGCAACGCGATGGATGAGTAGATGCTTGTTTTCATGTCGTGTGTCGTTATCTGTTTGTTTAGTTGTTTGTTGCTTAATATGATAAACACCGTGGGGCGGACATTTATTGCCTCTGGACGGGTGTCGCGCCGTATTTTTCAGCCAATACGCGGTATTCGTCGCTGCCGAGGAACTCGCCGAGCCATTCCTCGATGCGTTCGTGCAGCTGCGTGTCGGACTGTCTGAAGATCCAGGAGTAGAGCAGCGGAAAGGCTATCTGTGTGTCAGCGGTCAGCTCGGGATGCTCCCTCAGCAGCAGGGCGGCAATGCTTCCGCCGATGACGGCGTAACGGATTTTGCCGTTCTGCACCAGGGCAAACAATGCCTCATCATTCATGTCATCATGTGATGCGACGGCTATGTCCGTGCCGGTCTCGTCTGCCACGTTGCGCATGCGGGTTTCGGCAGGGGAGAAGCGTTCCACATGGACTGTGTCGCCGGCGAGGTCGAGCGGCGAGGCCGCAATCGGTTTGCCGTCGGCGCGTCGGCGTTGTATGAGGACAGGGCAGTCAGTGTATATCCCTTGCGAGAAGAGGTATTTGCCTCGCAGCTCGGGTGACGGCGGCAGGGCGGCGACGATGTCGCACTGGCGGCTGTCGAGTGCCGCAAGCGATGTGGCTAGGTGTATCACGGGGACGAACCTCACGGTCAGCCCGAGGTCGGAGGCCATGCGGCGTATCATGTCATAGTCCAAGCCTCCGATGGTGTCGCCGTAGACGAAATAGCTGTACGGCGTATGCGTAATGGCCACTGTCAGCGTGTCGCGCCCGCTGCCTGTCTGTGCCGGTAGTGCGGCAGGACGGCAGGTGCGCAGCGACACCATCGCCGCTATGACAGCGGCGAGCAGGACGGCATACAGCGCCATATAGCCTCGCTTGCGGGGCTTTAGGCGGCGCATGAGCGTCTGTCTGCTGTCTTCTGTGTCTTTGGCAGCCATGTCAGTTGGCGAAGTCTACCGACAGCCCGAACTGCAGCCGCCGGGGGTTGACGGGATAGTGCGGCATGGAGAAATACTCCTTGGTGAACCATCCCTGGTTGAGGTGCGAATAGAGTATGAAGAAGCGCACGCGGTAGAGCTTGGCTGTGACGTATGCGTTGCAGAAGGGGAAGTTGCCGACCCGCCAGTCGTCTCCCACGCGGAACGCCATCGTCGCAGGGTCGTAGTTTACGCCACGGTATCGCGTGTAGTAGTCGCAGTCCACGCCAATCTGCAGCTGCAGTACGCGGAAAGCGCGGAAATGCAGGTACATGTTGGAATATACCGACAGCGCGGGCAGCGGCAGCACCTCCTGGTTGGACGATGTCTGGTATGTGAGCGTGTTGTCCCAGTTCCAGATGCCCAGGCGCAGCTTCTGCGTCAGCGAGGCGGAAAACACGTGCACTGTGCCGCTGTGCTGTGCCGGTACTCCGGCGGTGTTGAAGTACACATGGTTCTGCACGCTTTCCCAGCCGGCGGTGATGCGAGTGTTGCTCCAGGGTATGAACAGTGCGCCCTCGGCGCGAATGGAGCGCGTCTTGCCCAGGTCGTTGTCCCAAGCGTAATGGTTGGAAATGAAATGCTTGAGCAGGTAGGGGTTGTCGAGGTTGCGGAAATGCCCGTGAGCGTAGATGTTCACCGTGTCGCCGAGCATGCGTATGTCGGTTGAGATGTTGCCGTTTATTTCGATGTCGCCGGCTACGTCGCCCACGAGGCCGAAACGCGCGTCAGCGTCATAGCGCAACACCGCTCCGCGCTGCTTGGTGAGCTGTCCGCCCACCCACAACAGGTTTTGCGAGCCAGTCGGTTTGACCGCCACACCGTCAGGCAGCGGCGTCAGCGCAGTTGTTGCCTCAGTCTCGCCGTCGCTGCCCTCCTCTGGCGGCGTCCAGCCGTTGTTGGCCTGTGTGAAGTGCCGAGTCTCGTGTGTGACGTATGCCGCCAGCCCGAACTTCGCCCAGCTGCGGAAACCCTCGATCATCGACACGCCCAGGGTGTTGGACAGCTGCCAGTAGCGTGTCTCGTCAGCTGTCGCCTCGGTGTTCAGGTAGCGGCGCGAACCCCACATCTCGTCGCCCTGCGCCATGTCGGTGTTGCGGAATATGTGCACGCCCTTGCGGTAGTCGAGCGAGTAGATGAATTTCGTCACCGGCACGTACACTTCGCGTGTGAGGGTGTCGTTGACCTGCACCTCGCGCCAATAGCCCACGTTGTAGGCATGCGACATGTAGAACTCCGTGCCGCGCAGTCGCGTGTGCGCGTTCGACAACATCGTCGGGATGCTTTTCGATTCTACCTTGCTGACGCCTCCCTGCAATTCCGCCGGGTCGGTGATGTACCGGTCGTCGGTGATGCCGCCGTTCTCCTTGTTGAGGAAGTTGTACTGGTAGAAGAACGCTTGCGCCTCGTAGCGGTCGCCCGTATAGTAGCCCGAGAAGCCGTAAGCCAAGTCCTTGGCGGCCTGGTTGGCATACGAGCCTTTGGAATACAGGTAGTCCGCAAACGCGCCGATGCCTATGCGGCGGTTGACATTGCCGGCGAAGTCCGCACGCAGCCTGTCCTGCCCGCTGTCGCGGTTGCCCCCGAAATTGTACGAGGCCAGGGTCATAGGCGTGAACACGTTGTAGAGGCGGCGGTTCTCGAATGTCGGGATCCACGCCATAAGCGCGTCACGGAAGAAGAATGTGGACTGGCGCGGCCGTGCGAAATATATCTGGTTCTGCCCCTCAGTGCCGAGGTTGCCGACACTGGCGTAAGCGTCGCTCACCAGCGAGGGGATGGCCTGCCGCTGGTAGTTGAGCATCAGCGTGTCGATGGTCGAATCGAAGCGCAGCCCCAGCGGCCCGCTCAGCGACCACGCGCATTTGCGGGGCTTGTCCGCAGACGTGCCATCGCCCTCCGCGCCCTCGCTTCCCGCAGGTGTCTCGCCTCCGGACAATTCCTCGGACAGCGAAGGCTGTGCCGCCAGATAGGCTGACGACAGGACACACGCGAACACAGCAGAAATTATCCGCGACCAATTCATGTTGCGAAATTACGAAAAACCGCGCAATGCGGCAATATTCCGCCTCCAAAAACAATATTGCCGCCCTGATTGTGTTTCATTATATACGCAGAGCGAAAACAGGATATGAACGACAAAGACTTTGACCCGAAATACATGGAGATGGCGTGCCGCCTCTCCTGCGACAACATAGACAACGGCGGAGGCCCGTTCGGCGCGGTTATAGTGCGCGACGGCAAACTGGTGGCGACGGGCGTAAACTCGGTTACGGTGGTGAATGACCCGACGGCTCACGCAGAGGTGTCGGCCATACGCGCCGCGTGCCGCGAACTCGGGACGTTCCAGCTGGACGGCTGCATCATATACAGCAGCTGCGAGCCGTGCCCCATGTGCCTGAGTGCGCTCTATTGGGCCGGTGTGAGCAAGATTTTCTACGGCAACACCAAGGAGGATGCCGATGCCATCGACTTTTCCGACAAGTTCATCTACGAGGAACTCGCCAAGTCCCCTGCCCGGCGGCGCATCCCCTGCCTGCACGTGACCGGCACGGACGCGCCACGCGCTTTCCGCAAATGGGCCGACAAGCCCGACAAAATCAAGTATTGACGAGCATACATGGTCGCATCGTCACCTTCGGGTACGGCACGCCGTGTCTGAGGAGGTCTGGTGTAACTGTCTGGTTTGTAGTGACTTGGAGGCGGACACGGCACGCCGTGTCCCTACTTTGGCTGCGCCTAAAAGTGTGATACGCCAATTTTGACACCCCTCCTACATTTGCGGCTTGGCGTGTGGCTGCTGGAGGGGATGAGGCGGCTGGGATATTGACACGCATCTTGCGAAAGTGACGGCTGCAAAAAAATGCGGCAACGCTGTACGCGCTGTCGCATTCCTGTATCGTTCACGCCCGGGATTGGCGGGCGGTCAGTGCTGTGGTCAGTTTGCCTCGTGGGGCTGTACGTTGATGTACTTTCTTCCCTCCTTGCCCGTTGAGAAGACAACGATGCCGTCGATGAGGGCGAACAGGGTGTGGTCTTTGCCCATGCCCACGTTCAGGCCGGGATGGTGCTGTGTGCCGCGCTGACGCTTGATGATGTTGCCGGCTTTGCACTTTGATCCACCGAAGATTTTGACGCCGAGGCGTTTGCTGTGTGATTCGCGGCCGTTCTTGGAACTACCGACACCTTTTTTGTGTGCCATATCTTATGTCTGTGGAAATTAAGCGTTTACGATTGTTTTAACTAACACTTTGGAGAAGTACTGGCGATGACCGTTTTTGCGGCGGTAGCCTTTGCGGCGTTTTTTCTTGAAGACGATGATTTTCTCGCCTTTCACCAGCGGGGTGAGAACCTCACACTCCACTTTCGCGCCTTCTACGGCAGGCGCGCCGATTGATACTTTGCCGTCGGCATCCAAGAGGAGTACCTTGTCGAAGGAAACCTTGTCGCCTTCCTTTGTCTCCTCGCCGAGATAGTTCACGTAGAGGAACTTGCCCTCTTCGGCCTTGAACTGCTGTCCTTTGATGTCTACAATAGCGTACATTGCTAAATAATTGATTTGCAATTAAATCCGTTGGGCGGGAGCGCATACGCGCATCCACTTCACGAGCCGTGGCGGAATAAACGGTGCAAAGGTAATGCTTTTCCCTGGATTATGCAAGGCCTAACCGATTATTTTTCAGTTATTCACATTGCACTGTCAGCGGGCGAGCAGTATGCGGCGGCGAAGGTCGGGGGTGACCACCCACCGCTGTATGCAGTATGCCGCTGCGGTGTAGACGGCGGCGAGCACCCAGAGTATGGTGTATTCGCTGCCGGCTTGGGCGAGTGTCGCGCCGTTGGTGTTCATGCGCACAAACCCTTCGATGCCCCATGTCGAGGGTATGCAGTCGCCCAGAGCGTGCCATGCCGCGGGCATGGCGAAGCGTGGCCAGGTGATGCCGGAGAGGAACAGGAATATCACGGAGGTCAGCACCCATATCACGAATATCCCCTCGCGCTGCCATACTATCCCTTGCAGGCACAATCCGAGGCTGATGCACGCCAGTATCATAGGCACGGCGAAGAGCAGCTCCTGCCAGATGTCGCCCGCCATGGGGAACTGGAATATCAGCGGTATGTAGTACAGCAGCCACACTGTGGGCAGCAGTGCCACGGTGAAGAAGCAGAGCATCTGCCCGAGCATGCGCGCCAGATGGTGACGGCGCAGGGTGGTGAGGGTGCGCCCGACGTATGCCAGCGGGTTCTCGTGGCGTGTGCCGCCGCACATTCCTACGGCGAGGATGAGGCACTGGTGCAGTATGAGTATCAGCACGCCTGGCATGACGTATGAGGCGAAGCCGGCTTTCGGGTTGCCTGAATATTCGGAGACTATGTGCATCGGCTCTTCGGTTGCGATGGTCTCGGCGATGGGCATTTGCGTGTTTATCTGCCGTGACATAAGCTCTGCTCCCATGTCGAGGGCGACGTTGGTGGTCGCGAGCAGTATGCTGCGGTAGCGCAGCATCAGGCTCATGTCGCTGTACATGATGACCTGCGCCCCCTCGCCGCCGGAGGCTTTGCGCTCGAAGCCGTGCGGTATCTCGATTATCCCGAAGCAGCTGTGCGATGCCATGGCGCGGCGGGCCTCGCCCATCTCTGCGGCATATCCCAGCACGTTGACTTCCTGCGTGGCGTCGAGGCGGCGTGCCATCTCGCGGCTCAGCGGCGTGCGGTCATGGTCCACGACCACCACCTCGACGTCGCGCACCAGCTCGGGGTTGTATATCAGCGAGTACAGCACGGGGTACGCCAGCGGCAGGAACACGAAGAACAGCACCACGCCGGCATCGTGGCAGACCATGCGCATCTGTGTGGCAAATGCGTCGGCGAGTTCTGCGAATGATTTTCCTATCCTGTTCATCATCTTGTTTCTTTTCTCGGGGTTACGGCACATATACTGGCTGGCGGTATGCCCTCTTGATGCGCCACAGCAGCGTCAGCGGCAGCAGCATGAAGACGATGTATGCCACAAACCAGATGCGCGACCAGTAGATGTCGAGGCCGTTGAGCGCCTGGTCCATGTATATGAGGAACTGGTAGCGCATCGGCAGTATCCAGCTGAATATCCCCACTGCCGGGTACATGCTCTCGACGGGGAACGAGAACGCTGCCACGGAGAATGTCAGTATGCCGAGCAGCGAGCATGAGGAGATGGCGAGGCGCAGGTTGGGTATCGCGCCGAAGATGAACACGGCGAAGCCCTGGCTGGCGAGGACGAACATCATGTTGGAGAGCGTAATCCACAGCCACGAGCCGTGCATCGGAAACCCGAGCCAGCCGAACAGCCACGACTGCATGAACATCGCCATGACCCACCATACCAATGTCTGCGGCAGCAATATCCCGGCGAGGGTGCGCGCTATCGAGCCGCCGCCCATGGCGAGCATGCGGCGGCTGCGTCCGTACTTGACGCAGTTGCCCAGCGCCAATACGGTCATCAGCATTACCATGAGCTGCAGCGAGGCTGGTATGAAACTGTTGCACAGGTACATCGGGTAGTTCAGCCAGGGGTTGCCCAGCGGGCGTGTCACCACGCTAATCGGGTTGATCTTGCCTTTCAGCTCATCGGCTGAAAGCCCGGTCGCCTCTGCCACACGTATCAGCATGCCGGCTTTCTGGTATGTCGCGCCGGTCTTGAACGTCTTGTAGAGCAGGTTGGCCGGGACGTAGTACGCCATGTTGGTATAGAATGTCACCTCCGGCCCGCGTCCTGCCATGAAATCCTCCTCGAAGTGCGGCGGAATGACGAAATATCCGAACACGTCGCCTTGCTGCATCAGCCTCCGGGCGTCGGAGTATGAGGCTGCGGTGTATTGCAGGTCAACCATCTGCATTGCGCCGATGTCGCGTGTCATGCGCCGCGAGGTGGCTGTGCCGTCCATGTCTACCATCGCCGCCGGCACGCGCTGCGGCAGCCCACCGTCCATGATGGTCCCCAGAAACAGGAACATGAACAGCGGCAGCACGAAGAAGCCCGCCCAGTAAACCGGGCGTGAGGCGTATAGCCTGGCCGCTGACCATGCCACTGCCGCAAATCCCTTGCCTGACGTTATCGACATTGCGCTTCCTCTTGTGTTATTTCACGAGTATCGCCGACATGCCAGGGAGCATGCCCTGGACGGGCCGTTTCGGGCGGGCCTTGACGGTGAACGTGCGCACGTCATAGTCGCCGCCGGCCTTGGTGGCCTGCCAGTCGGCGTATGACCCCATGTCGCGTATGTAGTAGACTTCCATATCCTCCGTGCGGTCGAGCGCGGGGATGTAGACTTTCACCTTCTTGCCTTTGCTGATGTTCTTCAGCTCCGTCTCGCGGACGTTGAACACCACCCAGTTGTCGTCCTTCTGTATGGTCATGATGGGCGCTCCCAGAGCCACGAGTTCGCTCTCCTGCGGGTAGATCACTGACACCTCGCCGTCGCAGGGGGCAATGAGGAACTGGTCTTCGAGCAACGCGCCGACTTCGCGCACGCCGCCGCGGGCAACGCGCACCATGGCCGCTGCCGCATCCTTGTCGGCTTTCTGCGCGCCCGCCACCGCGAGTTCCCACTGGCTCTTGGCAGCGGACTCGCCGGCTTTGGCTGCTTCATACGCTGCCTTGGCCTCGTCGCGCTTCTGCTGGCTTACCACGCCCTCCTTGGCGAGGTTCTCCATGCGCTCGTATGTCTTGAGGGCAATGCCTGAAGCCGCCACAGCCTGCTGGTAAACGTCGTATGCGGCATCGATGATCTCCTTGCGCGTGCCGCCGTCCACACGGCTTTGTGTCGCCCCGGCCGCGCTTTCGGCCGCGAGAGCCTGTTCCATTTTGGCGTCAGCTAGCGAGGAGTGTATGCGCACCAGCGTGTCGCCGGCGTGGACGCGTTGTCCCTCCTGTACGTATAGCGTCATCACGCGTCCCGGCAGCTTGCCCGAGATGCGCACTTCCGTGGCGTCGCATTGCCCCTGCACAGTGCCGTCCTTAGGCTTGATGAACAGGAAGCCGGCGACTGCCACGCCTGTAAGCAGCAACAGCACCAGAACTACGCACACGGCCAGTCCTCGCGAGCGGGCTTTCACCTCGCCCTCGCCGGCCTCGGCGATAATGTCCCTGTCGGCAGCGGGTGCCGGCGCGTCCTCGAGCATAATGTCCTTCTCGTCGTCCTTGTATGTATCCGTCATATCAGTAGTCAACTATATTTGTAAGAGTCTGATTGTCAAAACTGCATCTGTCCGAGCACCTTCGAAAGGTATACGCGGCAGAGGCTTATCCCTATCTCTGCGTCGATTGTTTCGCTGTGGGCACTGAGCCATGCCGTCTGCGCCATGATTACGTCCTCTGTGGTCAGCACGCCCTCGAGGAAGCCGACCTGTGCCTGGCGCAGGTTCTCGTCGGCATTCTTCTCGTTGGCCCGGGTGGTGTCATACCGCTTGCGGGCCTCCTCGTAGGAGAAACGCGCCTGGCTCACCTGCAGCTGCACCTTGTCCTCCGCATCTGCCAGCATCAGCTCTTGCACACGGGTCTTGGACTGGGCCACGCGGTATTTGTTGTAGTTCGCGCCCCAGTGCCAAAGCGGCACTGCGACCGTCGCGCCCACGGAGAACCCGCCGCCGAACTCCTTCTTGAAGCCGTGTATCACATTAGGGTTGGAGAACGTGTACGCGCCTATGACAGCCACTTTCGGCAGCATGTCCCCCTTGGCGAGGCGAGCCTCCTGCTCCGAGATGCGTATGCCCTGGCGCATGCTTTCCAGGTCCTGGCGCGATGCGTATACATCCTCCATGGCGGTTTCGGGCACGGGCGGCTGTCCGCCGCTGCTGGCGAGGTTGCTGTCGTCCAGCTCCATGCTGGTGTCGAGCGGAAGGCCGCATATCTGCGCCAACGCCATGCGAGAGAGCGTCAGCCCGTTGTCCACCTTGGTCAGGGCGAGTTGCGCCTCGTTGTATTTCACTTCCACTTTCAGCTCGTCGCTGCGGGTGGCGACACCCTCGCGCACCATGACGGACACGTTGTGGCGCAGCGTGTCGATGAGGTTGACGTAGCTTTCCGCCAGAACCTTCTTGTGCTGCAGCGACACCACGTTCCAGTATGCGGCATCGACGGCGTAGACCACCTCTTGCACCGCAGAGTTGCGCATCGACTGCGCCAGCCTCTCGGCGTATTTGGTTATCTCGTTCATGGCACGCAGCTGGCCGCCCATGTATATGGGCTGTGTCAGCGTCACCGCGCCGAAGAACACGTTGTGCATGTCATACGACATAGCCTCCTTGGGTATCACTGCCACCTGGCTCGGCACGGGCATTCCCGACGAAGGGTCGATGACTGGCTGCCCTGTCTGCGGGTTGGTCACTGCATTGTATACGTATGAGCCGGTCGAAGGGTCGAAAGACATGGTGGGCAGCAGCGCGTTCTCGCCCAGCAGCTCGATGTTGCGCTGGTTGTACATGTACGAGCCAGCGAAGTCGAGTCCCGGCAGGTAAGCCGCCTTCGAGGCTTGACGCGCATAGCCCGCACCCTTGATGCCCTCCTCGGCCATGCGCACAGCCTTGTTGTTGTGTATGGCCATATTGCGGCACGAGTCGAGGGTGAACCTCTGCGCCGTCATTGGCAATGCCGCCGCGCACAGGCAGACGGCAAGTATTGTCAATCTGTTCATTGTCATTTGCACAGCGTTACGTGTGGGCGCAGCCGCCACGCGCAGCCCTTTGGACGGGGCCTCGGCAGGCTTGCGCCTATTATGATTACAAATTTGATGCAAAAATAGTTTTCAGCCGCGAAACGGCAAAACATTCCGGGGCATATCCGAATTTCAGCACAACTTTTTCACCCAATGTCCCAATCTTCCCCGCCTGCTCCAGTTTGCCTTAACTTTCAGGAAACGGCTGCGGCGGCGTTCCGGGTGAGGGAGCGCCGCCGCTATGCGTGCTGCCGGCTCGCGCCGGAGCGTAGGGTCAATGCTTGTTACTTGCGGATGAGCTGGCGAGGTGCAAAGTCGGTGCGGTTGCTGCCCCATGCGCGTTTCATCTGGCCGAGGGCGCGAGCGCGGCTGCGCTCTGCCTTGGCCGCAGCCTGGTCGCTTTCAGATGCGTAGTGCACTTCGCGGGTGATAGAGCCTGTCATCTTGTTGCCCTTCAGGTCGCGCAGGTCGAAATCGAACTTGCGCTGTCCGTTTTCGAGCGTGGTGACTGTGAACGAGCCGCCGCAGACGGGCGCAAGAATGCTCTGGTAGCCCTCTTCGTCAGTTGAGTCTAGGTCTCCGTACCATGAGAACGCCATGCCGCCCTGGAAGTTGACGTAGCCTTTGAGACCGGTCATGTCCTTAAGCGAGTTGTCGATGGTATATGTGCCGTCCTTGATCTGATCGCCCTCGCTGAACACGTCGATTGACAGGTAGTCACCCTTGGTCATTTCGGGGTCTGAGAATATCACCACGTGCGAATTGAGGCCCTGTATGATGTAGTCCCCGAGGTTGTAGTCCAGGATTACAGCATCGTCTGCCCACTTGCTGAACGTGTAGTCGCCGGTGAGGTTGTCGGGGCACTCAGGCTGGTTGCTGTTGTCGATGTAGTTGACTATGTAGGGTTTCTTGTCATACGAGCCGGTTATCTTGATGCCGTTGTCTGCCACGAAGTCAAACGCGAACTTGGTGCCTCCGTCTGACACCGTGAGGGTGCCGGATGCGATGGTCGCCAGTGATATGCGGCCGTCGGCAGCAAGGTATGTCAGGTATGAGCCGGTTGCAGTCACTTGCCCGAACAGGTCCATTTTGCTGCCGCGCTGTACAGTCATGGGCAGGTATGTCTGTGCGGTAATGCGCTCGCGTGGGTCAACGGTATACACGCCGTCAGTGACGACCGGTTTCCATGTGGAGGTGTGGGCGTCGTCCTTGGGCATGAAATATGACAGGTAGAGGCAGTAGCCCTCTGTCTGGCTGCCGTCTGCGTTGAAAGTGCCGGTGAAGAACTGCAGCGAGCCGTCGTCGCAGAACGGGTTGAACCAGTTGGCCCATACGCGGCCCTGGCCTTCAGTGAACTGCACGTCCTGGTCTTCTTCAAAGTCAACTGAACCGGAAGCTCCTACGCGGAATTTCAGGTCGCCGTAATATGCAACAGCTATTTGCGTGCCGTCGAGCAGATCGAGCTCGGCGCGGATGTCGTATTTGCCGCTGTCGTGCTTCACGTCTACTGTGCCGCCGACCACATAGCCCACGGCCACGTCGTCTGTACCCTCGTCAAAGCGTATCCATGCCGCCGAACCGGACGGGCTGAACGTGTAAGACTCTCCGTTGCCGATGCGGTAATAACCTTCGGGGAGGATTGCGTTCTGCGCCTCGTCGCTCAGTGGGGCGTACATGGAGAGTGAGACCTGGATTCCGCCTACGGCAGATGGCTGTCCTTCTGCATCGGGTTCTTCTGTCCCGATGGTGAAATCGTATGTGGCGTTGGTCGCGTTGGGGCTGTAGAGGCCATCGATGAAAGTGCCGGCCTTGATGTACTGCGGCGCGTTGGCAAACTTGATGTCGGTGATGTCGTCAGCGGCGAACACCTTCTTCTCGCCGTCCTTGGTGGTCACGACCACCTGATAGCTCTGCGCCATGAGCGACGCGGTTGCCGCGAGGGCGCATATAGCCAATATGTTTCTTTTCATGTCGTCTCGTCTTTATTTGATGAATTTGAATGAATGGTTGGGCAGGCAGACCACGTAAACGCCGCCGGCCAGGCCGTCAACGTCAACAGTGGCGTGTCCATCTGCGTCAGAAGTCGCAGCCGCCACCTTGCGGCCGTTCATGTCGTACACTGCGACGGGCGACATTGCCGCCATGCCGTCGATTGTGATGGCCTGTGCTGTCACAGCGATTGCCAGTGCCGTGTTGTCGCCGGCAATGTTGTCAACGCCGGCCTCGTCTGCCACGAGGGACAAGCTTGTTACATCGTCCATTGCGAACTCCACTGCTGTGCCGGTCTCGACCTTGAGGGTCATGATGCCGTCGGCGAATGTGGCCGCCGGCTGGTCAGCGAATTTGTACTGCACGGCATTGCCGTCGGCGGTGTTCACCTGCAGTATGTAGGGCATGAATACCTGCTCAGCCCCTGCCGTCACCACTGTCGCCAGAACGGCGAGGACGGCCATTATATATTTTCTCATGTCTTTGATGTCTGTTTATGGGTTATAATTCGGAGTTGATCGGGCCGGTGTATGTCATTTTCAGGACTTTGTCCTGTTCGGCGAGGTTGAGGCTGAACGCCATCGTGATGTTGTCGCCATCGTATGACACCTCCACGGTGCTGCCCTCTGCGAAGCGGAGGCTGCTGCCCAGATTGGGCGTGTAGAGGTCGATGTAGCTCTTCGGGCCGAATGTGCCGGGAGTGTTCTCGGCGGAGTAGGTGTATGTGCCGGCGGGTATGGCTGTGGCTGACGCCTCGGCAAAGAAGTCGATGGCCATATCGTAGTTCCACGAAGCATCGTTCATCTTGACGTAGAACTCGCCGTCCACGCGGCCGTTGTTGTCGATGATTTTTGGTGCCTGGCAGGTGTTGAGGTCGATGGTCTCCTTCGCGCTCTCTTCGGGGTAGTCGTGCGGGCCGCTGTATGACAGCGTTGCCTTGCGTCCCTCCTCAAGGTTGAGTGTGCCGGTCAGCACGAGGTTGCTCCCCTCGTATGCTATGGTCACGAAGCTCCCTTCCTGTGCAGTGAAATAGTTGTTCGGGGAGAATGTGTCGATTTGTGTCAGCGTGCCGAGTGTGCCGGGTGTCTTGCTCGCTGAGAACGTGTAAGTTCCGGCGGCAGGGCGTGTGGAATTCACGTCAGAGAAGATGTCAAGCCTGCCTTCAAATGTATAGCCGGCATCGTTGATTTTGATGATGTGTTCGCCGGGCTGCTGGTCGTTTACTGAGCCGATGGTCGGTTTCGCCAGTATGAGGTCGAAATCCTTGGAGGCAAATCCGCCTACAACGCCGGTGTAGACGGCGTTGAGGGGAGTGCCGTCGGCAAGGACAAGCGCCATGTCGAATGTGTATGTGCGGTCGCTGGTTGACACTGCGACGGTGCCGGACTGCAATCCGGTTGTCGTCTCGCCCTGCTTGACGTATGTGTAGCTTGGGTTGGTGTCGATGCGCAGGCCTTCGCTCGCTGCAACGGTGTAAGTGCCTTCCTCGATGAAGGTCTTCTCTCCGTACATGTCAAGGACTATCGACAGGCTCTCGTCTGCGGTCTTGAAAATAAGGCCGCGGTTCTTGCCCCCTGAATACAGGCCGTCGATTTCCATTGACGCGAGCTGGGTCTTGGGCGCTTCAAACGGGGGGAATGTGATTTCGCCGCTGTAGGTCATGTCAAACTTGCGGCCGTCGCCGGTGACGAGGTTGAACGCCATAGTGATGATTTCGCCCTCGTATGATACTTCGACAGTGCTGCCCTCGGCAAAGCGGTAGTTGCTGCTCGGGGTGTATGTGTTGATGTAGCTCTTCGGTCCGAATGTGCCGGCGGCATTGTCGCTGCCGTAGCGGTATGTGCCGGCGGGGAGCTTGGCTGTCCCGGCGAGCGCGTAGAAGTCAACGGCCATCTCGTAGCTCCAGTCAGAGTCGTTCATCTTGATGTAGTACTCGCCTTCCACGCGGTCGTCGCGGTCGTTGGTCTTGACCTGCGGGGTCTCGCAGGTGTTCAGCGTTGCGTCACGTCCTGTCAGTCCGGGCATCGCGCCGGTGTATGAGCCTTTGAACGAGTTGCCGTCGATGAGCGTCAGGTCAAAGGTCATCGTATATATTTTGCCGGCAATAGCGACAGTCACAGTCCCAGACTGCAATGCGGTGTTCACGCCCCCCTCGGAGACGAATGAGTAGGATTTGTCTGTGTCTACGGTCATCTCGCCGTATTCTGCCTGCGCAGTGTATACTCCGTCATGGAGGTATTTGGCCATTGATGGGCCAACCAGCCAGAGTGTGAGCGACTTCGGGTTTTCAGGGTCGGAGAACGTGGCTTCGATTGCGCCGGAGGAATATGCGCGAGCTGTGACAGCGCTGAATACGTTGTCGTCCGGGTCGGGGGCGCTTGTCTTGATGAAGGTGATTTCCTTCACCCTGTCGGCGGCAAACTTGTGCTTGATGCCGTCCGCGCTCGTCACAGTGACGCTCTGTGCGGCAGCCCCGAGAGTGCACGCCGTCGCCGTGAAGGCGGCTAAAAGTTGGTGTTTCATCTTACGGATTTATTTAGTTTGTAATTGCTTATTCTTCCCACATTACAAAGTTACTGCTTCAAACGCAATTTCAAAGTTCTTTCCGATAAAATAAACCGAAATAAATACCAACGAATTGCAAGGCGGGGCGTGGCTGCATGATGGGATGCGGCATGCCGTGTCCCCTGGTTGCGGAAGCGGACATTGCCAGTTTACCGGGCGAAATGCGGGTGGTGGGCGAGCAGTTCGTGGCGCAGGCGGGTGTTGTCTACGTGGACGTATATCTCTGTGGTGGCGATGCTCTCATGGCCGAGCAGCTCCTGAATGACGCGCAGCGACGCGCCTCCCTCGAGCAAGTGGGTGGCGAATGAATGGCGCAGCGTGTGGGGGCTGACCTCCTTGGTGATGCCGGCGGCTGCTGCGAGGTCGCGGACTATGTAGAAGACCATGACGCGCGTCAGCGGCTTCCCCTGGCGGCTGATGAACAGGCAGTCCTCCGCGCCGGGTCGGATTTTGCCGTGCGACCGCTCCTCGAGGTATGAGCATATCAGCTCCACCGCCACCGGCGACAGCGGCACGAGGCGCTGCTTGCTCCCCTTGCCGTCCACTATGGCATACCCGTCGTTGAGGTTCAGCCGCGAGATGCGCAAATCCGTCAGCTCGCTCACACGCAGCCCGCTGCCGTAGAGCGTCTCGATTATGGCGTTGTTGCGCAGCGCGTATCGCTGTTTCGGGTCTATCGCCGCTATCATCGCGTTTATCTCCTCTACGTCAAGCACTTCGGGTAGGTGTATGCCGATGTTGGGCGACTCGATGAGCGCCATGGGGTCGGAGGCTATGTATCCCTCGATGAGCAGGTAGCGAAAGAATGAGCGCATGCCGGCCATGATGCGGGCTTGCGAGCGGCGGCCGATGCCGAGGTCGTCGAGGTAGCCCAACAGGCAGAGGATGTCCTCGTGGCACACCTCGGACAGCGCGATGGCGTTCATGGTGAAGTATTCTGCCGCACGCGCAGCGTCGCGCCGGTACGCCTCGCAGGTGTTTGCCGACATTCCGCGCTCGAGCGTCAGGTAGGACACGAAATCGTCCACCAGCTGCGCGTCGGGCTTCAGAGGACGCAGGGGAGCGGCCTCGCCATTCCCGGCCACGTCGGGCAACGCGCGCGAGCGTCGGTATGCAGTGCTGTTTGTCATATCACGACTGTGTATGATACTTTCGTTACGCGGCTGTCTATTACGGCAATAAGCGCGTCTGTGCCAGCCAGCAGCACGCCGTATGGCATCGCGGCCCGCACAGTTTCAATGGCTGCGCTGTCTATGCCGAACACTGCGGCTACACTGCCATCGGCAAGTTGTCCGGTCACCTCTTGCGCCAGCCTCGCAGCTGACAGTTTGTCGTCTGTACAGCCGACTGTCAGGCTCGGCTGTCCGCTCGCGGCACTCGCTTGCGGAAGTGCGGTTTCTACGGCGACGGCATACTCTCGCGGCAGCGTGCCGAACAGGCGTACTGACGGTCTGGGGTAGCGCGCGGCGAGGCGGTGCAGCATTTTAGCCCGGCGCAGCCGGCGGCGGCAGTCACCTGCTGATGCGTCGAGGGCATCGGCGATGTCGGCGTAAGCGTAATAGCTGTATCTGTCCATCAGAACCGAGCGGACGAGGCGGTACGCCAACGGCGAGTGTACGCCGAACCCGCATGAGTGCCGGCGGCGTTTGTACCCCTCTGCCAACAGCCCGAGCAGTGTCGCCATAACCCTTACGTGCTGTTGTTAAGCCAGCTCGTCAGCCTTCGGGGCGTTGTCCTCGGGCTTGCCGCCCTTCTTGCGGCGCAGATACCTGACCACGGCGAGGGCTATGGAGCCAGCTATGAGCATATACACTATTATTATTGATGCAATGGAGATGCGCTCGCCTGTTACCTGCGACTGAGGCTCGAAGCGGAACTCGATTGTGTGCTTGCCGGCCGGCACTGGCAATGCGCGGAGCACATAGTCCACACGCGCTATCTCAGCTGGCTTGCCGTCGATGGTCGCTGTCCAGCCCCACGGGAAATAGATTTCAGAGAACACTGCCACCCTGTTGCCAGCGCTTTGCGAGTGGTATGTCAGGCGGTTGGGCGCGTATGTCGTCTCAAATATAGTGTCGCCCGGCTGTTTCGCTGCCGTGGCTTTCAGTATGCCTTGGAACGGCTTGTCAACGACAGCCGCGCGGCCCGCATCGAGCGAGTCGAGCGCCTCCATTTCGGCATTCGCGCCGTCCGCGTATATCAGACTGTCAACAAACCAGGCGTTGCCCAGCGCGTCAGGGTTCTGGATCGCCTCTCCGTTGGATATGACATACTTGGCGTTGAGCATGTTGATTACGCCCAGGTTGCCCTTGCTGATTTGCTTTTCGATGAGGTCGTTGTAGCGTGTCAGCTTGGCCGCGTGGTATCCGCCGATTGTCTTGTGGAAATAAGAGCTGCGGGCGGAGCTGAAGCCTTCGACATCATAGACGCGGTAGTTCATAGCCGTGTCTTTCAGTATCTGCCGGTCTGCGGGAGTGGGAGTGAACGGAGCGTCATTCTCCGTTGCCGCAACGAAGTTCTCGGTGTTGACATACCGCTTGTTGACTGTGTAGAGGTCAATCAGCATGAGCAGTGAGAGACCGCACACCATGATGACTGCGTATTGCGGCTTCTTCTGTTTCTGCGACAGGTACAGCATCAGCACGCCGAAGCCGAGTGCGATGAACAACAGCGACCGCAAACAGTCTTTGCTTACCAGTGAGTAGCGGGCATCGGTGACGGCTTTCACCAGTCCCGAGTATTCCGGGTTGTTGAACAGCCCCATCTGGCGCAGCTGGTCAATCTCGTTGGCGGAGAACGGCGTGCCGAACACCGAGGGGACGAGAGCACCGACCAGGCATATAAACGCGCCCGCGCCAAACACGATATAGAATGGGCGGCTGTACCGCTCCAAGAAGTCGGGAGTGGTGATGATTTTATGCAGGCACATCACCGCAGCCATGGGTATCGTGAACTCGACGATGACGAGGATGCTCGACACGGTGCGGAACTTGTTGTAGCCCGGGAACCAGTCGATGAACAGGTCGGTCAGCCACATGAAGTTGTGTCCCCACGAGAGGAGTATGGCAAGTATGCCGACGGCGAAAAGTGCCCATTTCATCGGTGATTTTTCGACAACGAACAGGGCGAGTATCGCCAGCAGCAGCACAAACGCGCCGACATATACCGGGCCGTTGGTCATAGGCTGGTCGCCGAAGTACTGCGGCAGTTGCTGCAGCAGGTACATTTCCTGTTCCGAGCAATTCTCGCCAACAGAGGTGTCGGCGAGCGACATGAACTCATTGTTGCCCGCCACCGGCTTGATGGTAGCGCCGCCCTTGACATTGGGTATCATAAGCGTCAGTGTCTCGTCCACGCCGTAGCTCCAGCCGGTGATGTACTCCTTGTCGAGGCCTTGCGCCGGTGTCTTGCCCGGTTCGGTGAGTTCCGTGGCGCGGCCGCGTATGGTCTGGCGCGAATACTCATAGCTGTTGTAGAGGCTCGTCGCGTTGGCGGCAACGCCCAGCGCCCCGGCTGCCACGACACACGCCGTGGCGATGCCCCACTGCTTGACCTTGTGGCTGCGTATAGCCTCCACAAGCCACGCTATCACCATCGCAGCGATGACAAACAGGAAGTAGTACGACATCTGCGGATGGTTGGACTGCAGCTGCAACGCCCCGAAGAGTGCCGCCATCGCCGTGCCTCCCAGGTATTTGCCCCGGTAACACAGCACGATGCCGCCTATCGTGGGCGGTATGTATGCCAGCGTCACAAACTTCCATATATGCCCTGCGCCTATCAGGATGATGAAATATGTGGAGAAGCCCCACGCCAGCGCTCCGAAGAGCGCGGTGTGCCATTTCTGCTTCATGCACAGCATCATGATGAAGAAGCCCAGCATGAGCGCGAACAGCAGGTTGGCGGGCGACGGCAGCCCGAGGGTGTAGACCTTTGCCACCCAGTCGAGCATCGATGATGCCGCGTATGAGGGAGCTATCTGGAAGTTGGGCATGCCGCCGAACAGCGAGTTGGTCCACCGTGTGGTTTCGCCAGTGGCTTCGTGGAAGGCCTTGCCCTCCTGACCGTTGGCGAGTCCCTGCTGGATGTCCTGTTGCTGGAGCACGTTGCCCTGGATGTCGTCGGGGTAGAAAAACAGAAATGCCACTACTGCCAGCGACAGCGCGGCGAGTATAGCGTACAGGCTGCTCTTTTTCATATCAGTTTGGTGGGGGTCGGTTTGTGGCTTGATGTGCTTGTTTTATGGAACACAGGACGCACCCAGCGGATGCGTCCCTGTTAAGTCCTTGCCTTGCAGTGCCTTCGTCATGCGTATAGTGCAAAATTCCGCGAAGATTGGCCTGTCAGCGTAGGGACGCGGCGTGCCGCGTCCGCCGGGTGTCGGGATTGGCGACTATGGCTTTGACATACCCTCTCTGCTGTCGAAGACGCTGCTGTTGCCGTTGTCAGTCGATTTCGAGGTCGATCTGGCGGTTCATGCTCTGCTCCAGAGAGATGAGGGTCTCAGTCTCTGTCACACCGGCGATGTGCTGGATGCGGTCGTTCAGCAACTCCATCAGGTGCTGGTTGTCCTGCGCGAACACCTTGATGAGCATTGAGTACGGGCCGGTGGTGAAGTGGCACTCCACAACCTCCTTGATCTTTTCGAGCTCCTTGACTACCTCACGGTAGAGCGAGCCTTTCTCGAGGCGCACGCCTACGTATGTGCAGGTGTTGTAGCCCAGGCGCTTCGGGTTCACTGTGTAGCCCGAGCCGGTGATTACCTTCATCTCGATGAGGCGCTGGATGCGCTGGTGGATGGCTGCGCGGGATACGCCGCACACTGCTGCCACGTCCTTGGACGCGATGCGAGCATTCTTGGTGATGATGTTCAGTATCTTCCGGTCAAGCTTGTCAATTCTGTCTACCATAACTTTATGTAATTAATTCGCCGCAAAATTAGTTCAAACAAAAGAATTTGGCAATATCAGCGTAATAAAAAAAGTTACAAACGAGTTCACGCCGTTATTTTGCGCCATTCCGCGCCTCGTCAAATTGCCGCCGTCCGCATCATCTGCGCCCGGGAAAACGCCCTCCCTGCTGCCAATGCTCCATTTATCGCCCCACTGACAGCATTAAAGACCCTAAGGTCATTAACGACCTCAAGGCCTTTAATTCGCTCAGAGTTCCCCGGGATCTCCGAGTGCTCTGATTTTGGTCAGGGTGCTTGCGCCCGGATTATTCGGTGAGGATGGCGGGGGCGACGTAGACGCGGGTGGCAAGCTCGCGGTCGAGCTGGTAGATGCCGTTGCCGTTGTCGCCGATGAGGCGGTAGTTGTCGAGCAGCTGGCGTGCCGTCTCCTCCTCCTCAACCTGCTCGGCGATGAACCAGTTGAGCTTTTCGCGTGTGGCGTAGTCGTGTTCGCGCTCTGCAGTGGCGTAGAGGTCGTTGATGAGTGCGGTCACCTTCTCCTCGTGCTCGACGGTGGCGCGGAATGCGTCAGCCTCGTCCTTCCACTCCGTGGGGACTGCATCGATGGGCATGAGCGACACCTTGCCGCCGCGCTGGTTGACATAGTTGATGAATATCTGCGCGTGCGCGAGCTCTTCCTTGAACTGGATGCGGAACCAGTTGGCTACGCCGGGGCGGCCTTGCGCCTCGAAGTGGCATGACATGGAGAGATAGAGGTAGGCTGACCAGAACTCGGCGTTTATCTGGTTGTTAAGTGCTTGTTCTACTGATTTGTTGAGCATGACTTGTATGAGTTTTATATGTGTATGTTTTCGGTATGCAAAGTTACGCAATTCCGCCAATAAGAACAAGCGGCGCGGCGCGAGTGTTCACGGCTGTGCTGCGATTGCGACGCGCAACACGTCGCGGCATGAGGGCTGTTTGCGGATTTTTTACTAACTTTGCACAATCCGAGGTATGGGCTTTGCCCAGCCGAGGAATAACCATGAGCTGCCGCCTCGCCGGCTGGCAGCCTCCAAATTATTTCAGTTGTGAAAACCAAGTACATATTCGTCACCGGAGGTGTGGTCTCGTCGCTGGGCAAGGGCATCATCTCATCGTCACTGGCGCGGCTGCTGCTCTCGCGCGGTTACAGGGTAACTATCCAGAAGTTCGACCCATACATCAACATCGACCCGGGTACGCTCAACCCCTATGAACACGGCGAGTGCTATGTGACCGTGGACGGCCATGAGGCAGACCTCGACCTGGGGCATTACGAGCGGTTTACCAACATCCGCACCACACGCGCCAACAATGTCACCACAGGCCGCATATACCAGTCGGTCATCGACAAGGAACGCCGGGGCGACTACCTGGGCAAGACTGTGCAGATTATTCCCCATATCACGGACGAGATAAAGCGCAACGTCAAGTTGCTGGGCAATACGGGCAACTTTGATTTTGTCATCACCGAGATTGGCGGCACCGTGGGCGACATTGAGTCCACGCCGTTTCTCGAGGCTGTGCGCCAGTTGCGATGGGAGCTGGGCAAGGACGTGGCTTGTGTGCACCTGACATACGTCCCCTACATACGCGCTGCCAAAGAGCTGAAGACCAAGCCCACACAGCACTCTGTCAAGATGCTCCAGCAGGTGGGCATACAGCCTGACATCCTGGTGCTGCGCACCGAGAAGGAGATACCCCTCGCAATGCGCCGCAAGGTGGCGCAGTTCTGCAACGTCGAGGCTGACGCTGTAACGCAGAGCCTCGACGCGCCGACCATATATCAGGTGCCGCTGATGATGCACGAGCAGCACCTCGACGAGATAGTGCTGCGCAAACTCGGCATAGAACCCGAAGGCGAGCCGGACCTGAAGGCGTGGAACCATTTCCTCGACAAGCTCAACAATGCCAGCGAGCAGGTGACAATCGGCCTGGTGGGCAAGTATGTAGAACTGCAGGACGCGTACAAGTCCATCAACGAGTCGCTGTTTCAGGCGGCCACGTATCAGGACCGCAAGCTCGACTTGCGATATATCCACTCCGAGAAACTCACCGATGACAACGTGGCGGAGCAGCTCTCAGGCCTCGACGGCGTAATCATAGCCCCGGGCTTCGGCCAGCGCGGCATCGAGGGCAAGTTTGTAGCCCTGAAATGGTGCCGCGACAATGACATACCCACTTTCGGCATATGTCTGGGCATGCAATGCATGGTCATCGAGTTCGCCCGCAACGTATTGGGGCTGGCTGAGGCCAACTCGACAGAGATGGACACAAAGACGCCGTACAATGTCATCGACCTTATGGAGGAGCAGAAGGGCATCTCCAATATGGGAGGCACGATGCGTCTTGGAGCATACGACTGCTGCCTGAAGCCCGGTTCGCGTGCCGCAAAGGCATACGGCGCGACACTCGTGAGCGAGCGTCACCGCCACCGCTTCGAGTTCAACGAGGATTTCCGCGAGCGTTTCGAGCAGGCCGGCATGAAGTGCGTGGGCGAGAACCCGCAGACGCATCTTGTAGAGGTGGTCGAACTGCCCGAGAAGCGGTGGTTCATCGGCACGCAGTATCACCCGGAATACCAGTCAACGGTGCTCAGCCCCAACCCGCTGTTCCTCGACTTCATTAAGGCTGCCGTAGCATACCGCAAGGAGCGCACCGCCGCCGAGTGACATAACCGACTATGGTTCAACCAAAATAAAAAACGAAATACCACACACCAAACAGTATGGACAAAAACACGATTACCGGACTGTTGCTGTTGGCTCTCGTGTTCTTCGGCTTCATGTGGCTGTCGCCCAAGGACGACGGCTCTGCCGACACCGCCAAGCAGGAGCAGCAGTCCTCCTCACGGGACACTGCCGCCGCGACAACGGAACCGCTGTCTGCCACGGAACGCGAGTGGCTCGTCAAGAACATCGCTGAGAACGGCGTCGCCACACGCCAGCCTGACAGCACATACATCTACACGCTTGACAACAAGGAGATGAACCTCTCCGTGGCCGGCGACTCCATTTGGGGCACGGTCAATGTGGACGGCGTGAAAGTGCCTTGGCAGGAGATGCAGGGCGCGCCCAAGACCGTCACCGTGCAACAGCAGGCCAAGGCTATCGAGACTGTGCGCAACGCGAGCGTGTCGATAGGCAAATACGGCAAGTTCGCCCAGTTCCTACACGGCGAGGACGAGAAGGTGACGCTCGAGAACGATGTCCTCGCATTGCAGATTTCTTCCAAGTCCGGAAGCATCACCCGTGCCGAACTGAAGAACTATACAACTGAATATTCCAAGGACGAGAACGCAAAGTCTGCTCCGCGCAAGGTTGTCCTGTTTGAAGGCAAGTCAAACTCGCTTGAGTTCATGATACCCACTGCACAGCCCGTTTCGACTTCCGAACTCTATTTCACGCCTTCCCGCGTAAACGACTCTACGGTCATGATGACCGTGTCGCCTGCCGAAGGAGCATGGTGGGGCATCGAGTACACGCTGCCGCGAGGCGAGAACTATGTGGTGAAAATGCGCATCGTTCAGCATGGCATGGCCGCCGTGGCGCAGAGCAACAACCGCAGCATGGCTGTCAACTGGCGTCAGGACGTATGCCGTCAGGAGAAAGGTCGCATGTTTGAGGAGCGCAACTCCGGCCTCTATTACAAGCCCGCCGGCGGTGGCGTCGACAACCTCTCCGAAAGCAGCGACGACAGCGAGGAGAAACAGGCCAAGCTGCGCTGGATCGGCTTCAAGAACCAGTTCTTCTCGTCGGTGCTTGTCTCTGACCGCCCGTTCAATACCGCCGACCTTTCGTCCAAGGTGCTGAAAGGCTCTGACTACCTCAAGACCCTCGACGCTCAGGCCGTGGTGAACGACTATGACTGGAACGCCGATGTCCCGGCTTCGTTTTCCCTCTTCCTCGGACCGAACCTCTACCCGCTGCTCGATTCGCTCGACGACAGCATGGTGGCTGACGAGGACCTGGAACTGACAAAGCTCATCCCGCTGGGCTGGAACATATTCCGCTGGATAAACACGCTCGTCATCATACCGCTCTTCAACTTCTTCGGCTCATTCGGCTGGAACTACGGCATCATCATCCTGCTGCTCACCATCTTCATCAAGCTGGTGCTCTTCCCGCTGACATACAAGAGCTACAAGAGCCAGGCGAAGATGCGCATACTCGCCCCGGACATCAAGGCTATCAACGAGAAGTACCCGGGCAACGAAAACGCCATGACGCGCCAGCAGAAGACCATGGCGCTGTACAGCAAGGCGGGCGCCTCGCCGTTCTCCGGCTGCCTCCCCATGCTCCTGCAGATGCCTATCCTGTTCGCGATGTTCTCCTTCTTCCCCTCCTGCATCGAGCTGCGAGGCGAGAGCTTCCTCTGGGCGGCTGACCTGTCTGCTCCCGACGCGATAATATCGTGGAGCGCACACATACCTATCGTGTCTGAATACTTCGGCAACCACATCTCGCTGTTCTGTCTGCTCATGACGGCGACCAACATCATCTATACCTACCTGAACATGCAGAACTCCGCCGGCTCGATGCCCGGCATGAAGTGGATGATGTACCTGATGCCGGTATTCTTCATGATATTCTTCAACAACTACGCAGCTGGCCTGTCGTACTACTACTTCCTCTCGCTGCTCATCACCATCTGCCAGACATACGCATTCCGGTTCTTCATCAAGGAGGAGGACGTGCGCAAGGCGATGGCGGAGAACTCCAAGAAGCCGAAGAAGAAATCCGGCTTCATGGCACGCCTCGAGGAGATGCAGCGCCAGCAACAGCAGATGCTCAAGGAGCAGCAGAAGCGCAACAACAACTCCAAGGGCAGGCATTGATGTTGACTTGACATTGACCTGACGCTCCGTGGCGGCAACACGCCGCCTCAGAGCTGCAAATAAAAGCCCGGGCTTGCCGTAAGACAAGCCCGGGCTTTTATTGTGTGTCAGTTGGTTACAGCATGGCTGCAATCTGCTTTTCTACGGCATTTCGTATGAACGCATTTATAGACACGCCCATTTGTTTTGCAAGCAAGGCTATGCGGCTGTGGATGTCCGGGGTTAAGCGGACATTCAGAGAGCCGGAATAGCTCTTGTGCGGCTCTATACCCTCCTCTTTGCAGTATGCGAGGTAGTCGTCAACGGCTTCATGAAATGCCTCGGTAAGTTCAGTGACGCTTTCGCCCTCAAAATTCACGAGTCCGTCGATGCCTTCGATTTTGCCGAAAAACACCCCGTCGGCTTCGCTGAACGCAACCGACCCGATAAAATCCTTGTACTTGAGTGTATTCATATATATGCTTATTTTAACAGGCCAGCCTCGGTCAGATAATCATAGACCTGCTTCATTGCATATTCCTTTATTATGTTGCCTGGGTGTGGCTTATGAAGCATTATTGGCCTTTTCCCTTCGTTTTTTGAATATTACACGAGAGCCGGATGTCTTGCCTTTGCTGCTTGGCGCGTACCCCAAAGCGGTCAGAAGGCGAGCCATTTCCTCCCATGTGAAATCCTTCGGAAGAGACTAGAACCGGGCTGTCAGTTTTTCTTTTGATCCCATAGGCGGTATTGAGACTGCAAATGTAACTAATATTCAGTTGCAAAACAAGCCCTCGGCTTTTTTGTTCATTTCCCATCAGTCGCCATGGTAAAAGCGGCGGGTATTGACGGACAAGGGTGCGCCGCCAATCATGTGCGGCACACCCTTGCTGTGTCGGTGTCGGTGGGGGAGAGGCGTGTCAGTCTTCCTCTTCCTTCATGTTGTGGAACACGTTCTGCACGTCCTCGTCTTCCTCAAACTTTTCGAGCAGCTTCTCGATGGCCTCGCGCTGTTCGGGCGTCACCTCCTTGTAGTCTGTGGGTATGCGCTCAAACTCTGCAGAAACGATTTCGAGGCCGTTCTCCTCGAGGTATTTCTGTATGGCGGCAAACTGGTCGAATGCGCCGTATACCATCCACTCCTCGTCATCGTCAGCCACGAGCTCAGCCTCGAAGTCCATCAGGTTCAGCTCCAGCTCGTCATGGTCGATTTCAGGGTTGGGTTTGATGTGGAACACGCTCTTGTGGTTGAACAGGAATGAGAGCGAGCCTGAAGTGCCGAGCGAGCCGCCGTGCTTGTTGAAGTATGAGCGGACGTTGGCTACAGTGCGCTGGTTGTTGTCGGTGGCTGTCTCCACGACTATGGCGATGCCGTGAGGGCCGTATCCCTCGTATACAATCTCCTTGTAGTCGCCGGCATCCTTGTCGGTGGCCTTCTTGATAGCGCGTTCTACGGTATCCTTGGGCATGTTTGCGGCCTTGGCATTCTGCATCAGCACACGCAGGCGCGGGTTCATGTCCGGATCCGGGCCGCCGGCCTTGGCGGCGATGGTTATTTCCTTGCCTATGCGTGTGAAAGTACGCGACATATTGCCCCAGCGTTTCAGCTTGCGGGCTTTGCGGTATTCAAATGCTCTTCCCATTGGTGAGTATTATGTATGTGTATTTTTGTTGTGTTATTGTTGTTCGTTTTATTGTGGCGCTTCAGCGTATCTGTGCGCCGAGGTTCTTCTCCACGTTGGCGATGATTTTCTTCATTACAGCGTCTATCTGCTTGTCTACGAGTGTCTTCTCGTCGTCTTGCAGAGTCATTGCCACAGCATATGACTTCTTGCCTTCGGGTATTCCCTTGCCTTCGTACACGTCGAACAGGGTCACGTCGCGCAGCAGCTTGCCGCCGCTGCGGCGTATAGTCTCCTCGACTTTGGAGAACGGCGTTGCCGCGTCGAGCAGCATAGCCAGGTCGCGCTTCACGGGGTGTGCCTTGGGCAGCGGCTTGAATGTCACCACGTCGCGTGCTGCCAGTGCCATGAGTTTTGCCCATGTCAGCGAAGCGTAGTATACTGGCTGCTCGATGCCGAACTGCTTTAGCACGGAGTTGCGTACCACGCCGATAGTCGCGAGTGTGTCGCCCTGGCGGGTGGCGATGTCGAGGCGGACGGCATAGACATCATCGCTGTCCTGCGAGTATTGCAGCAGTCCTGCTGGTATGCCCAGACGGCGCAGTATCGCCTCCACGACGGCTTTCAGCTCGTAAGCGTCTTGCTCTACGCCTTTGGTGTTCCATGTGTCTACAGAGGTCTTGCCGGTCAGCCAGATGCCGAGTTCCGTGTGTTCGCTGAATGGGGCGAGGGGCTTTTCTTCTGTCGTCTCGCGTGAAGGGTCGCGGTGGTATACGTTGCCAAACTCGTACAGGCGCAGGTTGTCGAGGCGGCGGTTGATGTTGTGCGCCAGTGACTCGAGGCCTCCGTACAGGAGGGTGCGGCGCATGGTGCTGAGGTCGTTGCTCAGCGGGTTCATCAGCGTGATGCACTCCTCGGGTTTCCATTTGCCGTTGTCGGCATAGTATGAGGCTGCGGAGAGGGAATTGTTCATTATCTCGTTGAAGCCCTGTGCGGTGAGCTGCTCGGAGATGAGGTTCTGCATGGCGTATGAGAAGTCGGTTGCGCCACGGTGTGACAGGTTGGCGTGCATCTCTTCGCTGATTTCCACGTTGTTGTAGCCGTATACACGCAGGATGTCCTCAACCACGTCGCATGGGCGGTACACGTCCACACGGTATGTCGGCACTTTCAGCTTCAGCACCTGGTCGGTGCTTTCAGGCAGTATCTCTATCTCGAGGGCTTCGAGTATCAGCTTTGTCAGCGGCAGCGGCAGCGTCTTGCCGATGAGGCGGTTGCAGTAGTCTATGTTGAGGTCAACGCGGGCGTCCTCAACCGGCGTGGGGTAGAAGTCGGTCACGTCGCCGCATATCTCGCCGCCAGCGAGGTCGCGCACCATTGTCGCGGCGAGGCGTGCCGCGTATGCGGTGATGTTGGGGTCGGTGCCGCGCTCATAGCGGAACGATGCGTCGGTGCTGAGGCCGTGGCGGCGTGCCGTGCGGCGTATGCGTGTCGGGTTGAAGTATGCGCTCTCGATGAACACGTCTGTCGTTGTCTCTGTCACGCCAGAATCGAGGCCTCCGAATACGCCGGCGATGCACATCGGCTTCTCGGCGTCGCATATCATCAGGTCAGCCGCGTTGAGCTTGTGTTCCACGCCGTCGAGTGTGGTGAACGGCGTGCCTTCCGGGCAGGTGCGCACCACGATTTTCTGTCCTGCCACCTTGCCGAGGTCGAAGCAGTGCAGCGGCTGCCCCAGGCCGAGCAGCACGAAGTTGGTTATGTCGACGATGTTGTTTATCGGACGCTGTCCGGCGGCGGTGAGCAGGTTGCGCAGCCATTCGGGAGACTCCTCCACCTTTACCCCGCGCACCGTGATGCCGGTGTAGCGGGGGCATCCCTGGCGGTCTTCCACCTCGACGGTTGTCGCGCCGTCCTCGCGGCAGGGCTTGAAGCCGTCCATGTCAGGCAGCAGCAGTTCGGGGATTTCCGTCGCGCGGCCCTCCTCGTAGCCATGGCGTGCCAGGTATGCTTTCAGGTCACGCGCCACGCCGTAGTGGCTTGCGCCGTCCACGCGGTTTGGCGTCAGCTCCACTTCGAGCATATAGTCGCTCTCGACGTTGAAGTATTCCGCAGCCGGCGTGCCAGGCTTGACATCCTCGGGCAGCACCATGATGCCGTCGTGCGACGAGCCTACGCCGATTTCGTCCTCGGCGCATATCATGCCGAATGACTCCACGCCGCGCATCTTGGATTTCTTGATGACAAACTCCTTGTCGCCGTCATAGAGGTGTGTGCCTATTACAGCCACCACCACGTTCTGCCCGGCGGCCACGTTGGGTGCGCCGCAGACTATCTGCAGCGGCTCGCCGCTGCCCACATCAACTGTGGTGATGTGCAGGTGGTCGGAGTCGGGGTGCTCGACGCAGGTGAGGACACGCCCCGTGACGAGGCCTTTCAGCCCGCCGCGTATTGTCTCCACTTCCTCCACGTTGTCACATTCGAGACCCAATGATGTCAGCGCGGCCGCCAGTTCCTGCGGCGTCATGTCAAAGTCGATATAGCGTTTCAGCCACTTGTATGATATGTTCATCGTCGTTATTTGGCTTTCAGGCCGCCCGTCAGGGCTTGTGCCGCGTCGTGCGGCCTGAGGTTTATGTTTCAAGTTAAGGCTGCGTGTCCAGGGTTTCCCGAGGGGGTATAGTGTCCGCACACGCGCATACATACGCGCACGCGGCGCGTATAGTAGTGCAAAAGTAGCAAAAATCGCCCTAACGGCAAAATCTCGGGGATATTCTTGCTGCGCGAGGCACGGCACGGGGCAAAAATCAGCCGGCCTCTTTCACAAGAGACCGGCGAATACGAATCAAATTCTGTTCTACAAACCTAACATAAACGATTTCATTAGTCTTATTGATTGTTACCCTTACTAACCTATGAAAAATCTCTATTTTGCGTGTTTCAGATTTTCAACCTATGATGTGTCTAACCTGATGTTGGTTTCGCCTTTGTTGTGTGTGCAGTGATTTGCTCACAATGCAAAATTACAACTTCACACAGGCGGCAGCAAGTAAAATCCGCCAGATATAGGGCGGATATAAATAGTTTGTTGTTTAATTGTTTGAATGTCAGGAGTGTAGAATTTTGGAATATAAACACAAACTGGCGTTGTATATAGGCTTCCACAGCGGAAAAATCACTGGTTCACGCCCGAAAGAGCCGCTACATTGGCCTCGAAATTCTCGCGGTCGATGGCCTTGTTGCGCATCTTGTTGCGGTATGCGTAGACGGTGTTGACCGAATAGTTGAGTATCTGGGCTATGCGCGTGCTCTCGGTGATGCCCATCTTGACGAGTGCATAGATGCGCAGCTCGTTGTGAAGGGTCTTTTCGCCGGTGTCGGGGAAGCGTTCCTCGGGACGGAGCAATGCGTTGATTTGCTCGATGAAATCGGGATAAATGTCGAGTATCGAGCGGTCGAAGATGTCGGATATTTCATCACCCTGCTCCTCGGAATACCGGCCCGATTTGAGCAGCCGCAGCAGCTCCTCGGTCTGGCCGGAGGCTATCTTGCGACGCACGAGCATCTCGAGAGAGTTGAGCTTGTGGTAGTATGTCGAGCAGAGGGCGAGGAAGTTGGCGGTGTGGGTCTCCTGGGTCTTGCTGAGCGCGATGAGCTTGGCCTGTGTCGCAGCCTTCTTGCGCCGTTCTATGGCGAGCAGAAGCAGTATCGCCGCCAGAATGGTGAGCAGCAGCACGGAGATGGTGATGTAGAGCATCAGCCGGTCGTGCGAGTTGTTGCTGGCTTGCAGGTAGGTTTCGTCTATCATCGGCAGCATGCTCGCGATGTTGACCGCCCTCATGCGGACGTTGCCTATCATGGCTTCGCGCATTGCGAAGTTGATGTATTCAAACGCTGCTGCGATTTCCCCCTGGTCATACATCCAGTTGGCGAGGCTGAACAGGGCGAGGCCCTCGCGCACTCCGGCCTTGATGTCGCTTATGGCGGCACGCGCCATGTATGCGCCGTACATGCGCTCGTTGCCTGTGTGCTTGTATGTTATGGCGAGCTGGAATGCTGTCATTCCGTACAGGTTGTCCGAGGGGTCAATGCGTCTGAGCAGCTTGTCGAGCGCTATTTGCGCCCTGCGGAAGTTGCCGTTGACTGTCATCCTCTCGCACTCCAGAAACTGTTTGAAATGGCTTTCGTTAGGGAGGTTGAGCATCAGCGAGTCGTCATACGCTCGTGTCTTTTTGCCGAACTCGATTGATATCTCATAGTTCTCGACAGTGTACAGCTGCAGGTAGGCATACAGCTGCCGAGCCACTTGCCAGAAGAATATGCGTTGCAGCGGCGACATCGGCTCGGGCTCGAGCTCCAGCAGCTCCTTCTCGGCTATGTTGAAAATGCCGGCAGAGGTTAGTGCGCTGAGACGTGAGATGCGGGCTGATACCAGTATCGAGTCATTGCCGGAACGCCGGGCAGTTGCGATGGCCTTGTTCGCGTAGTCTATGGCAGAGTCTGCCTCCATCACGCTTATCTTGTGCGTCAGGTTGTTGTATATCTCCGCAGCCTTGCCGGGGTCGGGGGTGTTGTTGGCTATCTGGTCTACGGAGTCGATGTATTGCCGCACGGCATTGCGGTACTTGGGGGCATCGGCGATGACCTCATTGAGTTCGCGCAGCTCCTCTACAGGCATATTGGCGTTGCGCGTATGTCGTTTGCCGGCACACGCGGCCAGCAATGCTGCGGCGGCGACAAGGGCTATGCAGAGTGTTGTTCTCATAGTCGTAAGGGGTATGTATTTGACGCAAAATAGGTTGTGGGGACTAAGTTAGCAAAAATATTCAACACCCGCAAACTATGCCGCGTTTTTAGGCCGATTTATTTGCGAGGCTGCGCTCGGGCATATTGCAGACACCGCTGAAAAATAGTAATTTTGCAGTTCCAAACAGTGACTGTATGAGGGCAGTGAACAATTCTGAAACAGAGCAATACAACGTGTTCCGCCTGTCAGGCGGGCTGACGTGCGTGCACCGCCGCCGCACGGGTGCGGTCAGTTACATAGGCATCGTTGTCGGCGCTGGCAGCCGTGACGAGGGTGAAGCCCTGCACGGCCTTGCGCATTTTGTGGAACACACCATCTTCAAGGGGACGCGACACCGCAGCAGCTGGCACATATCAAACCGCATGGAGAGCATCGGCGGCGAGCTGAATGCGTACACGAGCAAGGAGGAGACGGTCATTTACACAGCGGCTCCGGCAGGTGAGCCGGCTCGGGCGCTGGAACTCGTCTCCGATCTGGTGCGTTACTCCACATTTCCCGCCGACGAGCTCGAGCGTGAGCGCGAGGTGGTGTGCGAGGAGATCAAATCGTATCTCGACTCCCCCTCTGACGCGGTCTATGACGAGTTTGAAGAGCTGGTGTATGCAGGCTCGCCAATGGCGCACAACATCCTCGGCAGCACCGACAGCGTCCATGCCCTCACGGGCGCCGACTGTCGCGGTTTCATCGAGGATTTTTACACCCCCGACAATATGGTGCTGTATGTGGAAGACCCCTCGCCGCTGCATGCCATAGAGCGGCTGGCCGAGAAGTATTTCGGGGCGCTGCACCTCTCGCGGCGCGATTCCGGGCGGCAGGCGCCGCCGGTGGCTGAGCCGTTCACAGAGAAGCGCGACAGAGGCGGCTTCCAGTCACACACGCTCATGGGCGCACGTGTCTGCAACCGCGACGCCGACGAGCGTTTCCCCCTCTTCCTGCTCAACAATTACCTCGGCGGGCCGTGCATGAACTCGCGGCTCAATCAGGAGCTGCGTGAACACCGCGGATATGTTTACACAGTAGACAGCACCGTTGCCCTGATGAGCGACTGCGGGCTGATGCAGGTCTATTTCGGCTCTGACCACAGCCATGTCGAGAAGTGCCGCCGCCTTGTGATGCGCGAACTCGAAATGCTCGCAGAAAAGCCGATTTCATCGGTGAAATTCGACCGCATACGCCGTCAGTATGCCGGGCAGTTGCTCCTCGGCACAGACAACCGCGAGTCTGTGGCAATGGCGATGGGCAAGAGCCTGTTGTACTACGATGAAATACACGATGCTCGCTGGACATCCGAGCGCATCATGGCGGTCACGGCAGAGCAGGTGCGTGCCGTGGCGGAGGGGTTGCTCGCCTCCGGGTTCTCGTCATTGACTATTTGTTGACGTATGGCGTTGGCAACTGAGGCGTGAAAGTTGTTCTATATAGCGTATTGCTGTTGTCCGTCGGATTTTAATCCCTAAATTTGCAGACAGTTATGAAAATCGGCAGTGTTGAATTTGGTAACCGCCCGGTGTTTCTCGCGCCGATGGAGGATGTCACCGACCCGTCTTTCCGGCTGATATGCCGTGAAATGGGCGCGGCGATGGTCTATACCGAATTCGTGAGCGCGGAGGCGTTGATACGCAACATCGGTTCCACTGTGCGCAAGTTGACCATTGACGACCGGGAGCGTCCTGTGGCTATACAGATTTACGGGCGCGACACCGATGCTATGGTCAAGGCCGCCCGGATAGTGGAACAGGCCGGGCCTGATGTCCTCGACATCAATTTCGGCTGCCCCGTCAAGCGCGTCGCCGCAAAGGGCGCGGGCGCGGGCATGCTGCGCGACATACCTAAGATGCTCGACATAACGCGCCGTGTCGTCGGTGCGGTGAGCATTCCGGTGACTGTGAAGACGCGCCTCGGCTGGGACTGCGAGAACAAGATAATCTGCGACCTCGGGCCGCAGCTTCAGGACTGCGGCATAAAGGCGATTACCGTGCACGGCCGCACCCGCAGCCAGATGTATACAGGCGCTGCCGACTGGGAGCTGATAGGCTGCCTCAAGGCCGACCCTCGCATGGAGATACCGGTGATAGGCAACGGCGACATAACCACCCCCGAAGGCGCTGCCGCCGCTTTCGACACCTATGGCGTGGACGGCATCATGATAGGGCGTGCCTCTTTCGGCGCGCCGTGGATATTCCACGACGTGACCGAGTATATTGCCCACGGCAGCTATACCTCCCTCAGCGTGCCGGAGAAAATGTCGCTGCTTCGCCGCCAGGTGCGTGAGAGCATACAGCGCATCGACGAGTACCGGGGCATACTGCACATACGCCGCCACCTTGCCGCCTCGCCGCTGTTCAAGGGGCTGCCCGATTTCCGCCCCACGCGCATCCGCATGCTGCGTGCGGAAACCGAGGCGGAAATACTCGAAATCTTCGATGAAATCGCAGAAAAGTATTATCAACCGATATAATTCAAATCTATTCAGCCATGAGAAAATGGTACGGTATATTGTTGCTCGCATTGGTGTCCGCAGTATGTTGCGGACCGGCAAAAGCAGACTCCGAGGTGTGCGACTATGAGTTGAAGACCGGCAGCTTCAGCAAGCTGCGTGTGGTCAACAATGTCAATGTGGTCTATACGGCGAGCCTTGACTCGGCTGGTCTGGCGGTCTTCCGCGCCCCGAAGGAAATGGCGGATTTTTTCATCGTCTCAAACAGCAACGGCACGCTCAAGGTCGAGACGCTGCCGCAGATGAAGACTATGAAGGGGCTGCCGACACTGTATGTGTATTCGGAGTTCCTCTCCGAGGCGCAGAACGACAGCGACAGCACGCTCTACATACGCAGCGTGAAGCCCTGCCCGAAATTCAAGGCAGAACTGATAGGCAATGGGCGGCTGATAGTGGACAGCCTCCGCGCTACGGATGTCGAATGTTTCCTCAACACTGGCAACGGCACTATCTCCGTCAACGGCGAGTGCAGCAACGCGAAGTTCAAAATGGTAGGCACGGGGCTGATACAGGCTGACGAGCTGATGAGCGAGAATGTGAAATGCTCTATCCTCGGCGGCGGCACGATAGGTTGCTGGCCGCGCTTCGGGTTGAACGTCAAGGGTATCGGTTCAACCAAAATCTACTACAAAGGCAACCCGCAGGTCAGCAAACGAGGCGGCGGCAAGCTGCTGCGCCTCGAGCCGTCCGACGACGAACCCACCGACACCCTCCCCGAATAGCACCTGCGGACACACCATAATCCGAGTACTCTCAGACAAATAAAGTCCCTAAGGTCCTTAAAGACCTTAGGGACTTTATTTGAGACAGGAGAACCTATTTATCCTTATCCTCGGTGCGCGGAACTTGGAGGAGTACATACCGGAAGCCGTTTGCTCCCTCTCTGCTCCACTCTACCTTGTACGGGCGTTCGAGATTGAACTCGTGGTGTTCAGGCAGGCCAACTGCAGGCATTTCTGAGGCTGTGGGAAAAAGAAAACAAAAAAAGCGGAAGATATTTGCGTAAGCGGGAAAAAGGTATTAACTTTGCAGTCGCTTAGGCATTCGGGGTGTAGCACAGTTGGTTAGCGCGCTACGTTCGGGACGTAGAGGTCGGAAGTTCGAGTCTTCTCACCCCGACAAGCAGGTGAAACAGTTCGTTCACCTGCTTTTTTGTTTGTCCAAAATGCGGCTGAAGCCTCGGAGTTCTCGGAGAACTGTGATGCTAAGGGGCGCATTGTCCTCACATTATCCCCTGCTGCGCCGGCATGGTGTGTCGGAGCTGTTGGTCAGAAGCGGAAGAAGAAGTTGTTCTCGGCGTTTTGCAGGTCGGATATGTAGAAGTCGATGAACAGCAGAACGGCGAGGAGCAGTACGCCGGTGTTGAAGAGGGTGGTGAGCAGCAGGTATTTGCTTCCTTTGAGCTTCTGCATATAGTATGCCGTGGCGGCTGACAGCAGTATGCCGACTGCAAATATCCCCACAGGTATCCACTGCATCTGCACCGGGTATATCCATGACGCGACGGCGGCAACGAGTATTGCAGCCACGGAGTTGAGCATCAGTACGATGCGTCCTCCCGGCTTGCCCAGTATGTTGACCAGCGAGTGCTTGTTGTACTGCCAGTCGGTGTCGAACGCCTGGTAGTTGTACATTATATGCGAGCTGCAGGCGTACAGGCCGATTATTATGGCTGCAAACATTGACGGCCCCATGTCGTAGTCTGTCAGTCCGGTGATTGCGGAGTGTCGGGCCATCAGGTATGTGGTCGAGACGACTGACACGGGACCGAAGGTGAGGAACACGAGTATTGTGGAAATTGGGGAGCGTGCTATGTGCTTTGTGCCGAGGCATGAGAAGAGGATGTGGACGAGCAGCAACGCGCCGGGAATCAGCACCCACCAGCCGCCGACGTACCACATTGCGGCGGCAGCGGCGGCGGCGAGCGTGCCGAAGAGCATGATATATCTGCGAAGCAGGTGTCCCGCGCCGTTGTATGGGCGTGTCTGCGTGTATGCCTCAAAATATTCTGCGCTGATGTCGCCTCCTTGGACTATGAATGCGTTGACGAAAATGAGGTTGCTCGCCAGCTGTGCCGTGACGGCGAAAGCGAGGCACAACAGGAACGCTGTCATGTCGAAGAAGCCTTGCAGCGCAGCTGTCGCAGCCCCTGCCACCACCCCTGCTGTCCCCAGCGGAAGCGATGTGAAATCGAGGCTGTTTATCAGTGTCTTGTTCATATAACTGTCTTGTTTCCAATGGTTTTAGCGACATTCGCTGCCGCTTTTCCCAGCGTCGGACATTTTCGGCTGTAAAGTTATAAAAAGTTTTAGGAATGAGCAAATGTTGTTAGTGTAAAATTTCTGCCGAGCCGAAAATTTTTGTCGCGGTTGGTTTTCAGGTGTAAAAAATCAGCCCATCGCACAAATAAATGTGTGTCGGGCTGATATGTGTATGAGGTTGTTTCAGCACAGTTGCAGGGCCGGTATCACTCGAGGTGTACGGCTGCCGGGTGCAGCACCTTCCAGCAGTTGTCCTCGAATATGGCAGAGCCGGCGGTGTCGGTGACGATGCGTGAGCAAGATTCTGCGCCGGCGAGAGTCGGGGCTTCGCACGCGCCGTAGAGGGCTGTCTGCGCATCAAGCGACACGAGAGCCACTACCGAGGGGTCGGTCTCGACGGTGAACGTGCCTGTCAGGTTATTGGTTGTCACGAGGCGGTACACTGTCTTGCCGGGTGTTACCTGCCGGTCTGCGCGGACGAACACGCGGTTGCGGTTTGCGCGGCCGAGGTAAATGATCCGTTCACCTCCCGGCGCGGGCTTTGGTCGTGGCTGTACGGGTTGAGGTGCAGGTTTGTCGCGCATAGACTGCAATTGCTGTTGCAGCTGTGAGATGCGGTCGGCAAGCTGGTCGGCGCGTGAGCGGGCTTCCTGCTCTGCGGCGCGGCTGTTGTCGAGAGCGCGGCGCAGACGCTCGATTTCATCGTTCTTGGCGGCGACGGTGTTGGCATACCGTGCTTGCATCTCCTCGATTCCGGTGTCTGGGGTGTCAGTTGCATCGTATGTGGGCGCTGGCTGTGGAGCGTATTTCTCTTCCTGCTCCGCCGGGGCAGCTGCCTTCTTGCGCTTCTCGGGTGAAGCTTGTTTCTGCTCCGGGTCTTTCATGGCACGCATTGCGTACAGCACGAGCCAGATGACGATGCCGATGAGGACAATGAGCAGGACGACGTAAAGCCATGTGTTTGAGCCCTGGTCCGCTTGTGCGATTTCCTCGTCAGCAGATGTCTCTTCGGCGGCGGAGTCAACAGCCTGTACGGGCACTTCCTGTGCGGCGGTTTGTTCAGCCGGCGCAGTTTGCTGCTCCTGCTGCTGTTCCTCTGGCTGCGGTTTTTCGGCAGCAGGCTCGGTGACTGTCATTGTGCTGATGCGGGCTTTAATGGTGTTGTTGCGGCTCTGTTCAGCCTTTTTGCTCAGGTTGGCGTTCTGGAAGAAAGTCTTGCTCCAATATGCGGCGAGCTGTTCCTTGCCCCACGAGGCGTAATCCTTGCTGACGGGAGCGGCGAGAAACTGCTTGAGGTTGTCCGCGTCGGTCTTGTGCCCTTCGACCATAGAGCGCAGCTCCTTGACAGACTGGGCTTTTTTGCCGTCGAGGTATTCTGCTTTGTCGTTGGTATAGCGCAGGTAAACCTGTCCGGCGATAGCGCGGGCATGGTCCATTTCCTCGTCGGTGACGGCACTTGCCGCGAGCGAGGGGAGGCAGATTGCGGCGGCGAGAAGTCCGCGCAACAGTATTTTTGACGGAGATGTTTTCATGATTTCGTGGTCAGTGAATTGTTTTGCGCTGCAAAGTTACATCAATGAGTTGAGAATATCGAATGTGTCGTGTGAAAAGTTACGGAGAATGTTGACAATCTCCGTGACTTTTCGCAGTTTGCCGGAGTGCAGTCGAGGGGCTATCGGCTCAAAGGCAGCGCTTTTTGGCGGGAAACCGGTTCAATTTGAGCCGATAAATGCGGTATTTGGGGGCTGAGATGAGCCGATAGGGGGCGGGTGGGCGGTCGGGTCAGGAGGCGAGTGGTATCTCGATGCGGAAAGTGGTGCCTACGCCGGGTTCGGAGTCTTTGACGTATATGCGCCCCCGGTGGTAGTCCTCGATGATGCGTTTGACGAGTGTCAGGCCCAGTCCCCAGCCTCGTTTCTTGGTGGTGTAGCCGGCGTTGAACACGTTGCGGAAGTTCTTGCGGGCGATGCCCTTGCCGGTGTCTGTCACGTCGATGTATGCGTAGTTCTTCTCGCTTCCGGTGACGATGTCGATGCGTCCCTCGCCGTCCATGGCGTCCACGGCGTTTTTGGTGAGGTTTTCGAGCACCCACGCGAAGAGCGGGGGGGAAATCATGACTGGATGGTCGTCCTCGCTGGGGTGCAGTTCCATGATGACTTTGCCGGAGAGGCGGCTGCTCATGTATTCCAGCCCTCGTGCTGTTGCCTCGTTGATGTATTCGAGTTCCATGTCGGGGCGTGAGCCGATTTTGGAGAACCGTTCGGCGATCATGGATAGGCGGCGCACGTCCTTGTCGATTTCGGAGACTGTCTCGCGGTCCGTGCCGGTGGCTTCGAGGTATTGCGACCATGCCATGAGCGAGGAAATGGGAGTGCCGAGCTGGTGCGCGGTTTCCTTGCACAGGCCGACCCATACGCGGTTCTGCTCGGCACGCTTGGTATAGACGAATATGCCGTAGATGACTAAGGCCACGGCTATCATTATCACAAGCTGTATGTACGGAAACTGGCTGAGGCGGCGCAGAAGTATCGAGTCTTCGTAGATTATGTACTGGCGAGTGTTCTCAAACCCTTTTACCTCGATGAAATGGTCGGAGGAGGCAGCCGCTGCGGCTATCGACTTGCCGTTGCACATCTTGGCAAGTCGTTTTTGCAGGTATTGCCGGTTTTCGTCGGAGAGTTCGAAATAGCTTATCTTGTCATGGTCGGCATGGTCGGGGAGGTCGAAGTTGCGGAACTCGGTGATGTTGCCCTGGCTGTCGGCTACCATGACTGGTATGGTGTTGTTTTGCTGTATGATTTCGAGTATGAACTCGAAGTCGGCGTCATCGCTCGATGAGGCGAGTTTCTCGGTGGCTTTGGCCCAGATGTTCATGCGCTCGCGTTCCTGTCTGGCGAGCTGTTTGACGAGGTTGTTTGAGATGAGCAGGAACGCCGCCACGGCTGCGAGGGCAAGGGCGAGGAACAGGAATTTCCACAGCTGGCGTTTGTCGTAGACTATTCTCATCGCTGTCTGTTCATGTCGTCGAGTATGAACCGCGCCACGGCATCGGTGTCGTTGGCGTCGATAACCACATCGGCAGCCTGACGGGCTTCCGGCACGGCGTTGCCTACGGCTACCGCCATGTCGGCTATCTCCATGAGCGGCAGGTCGTTGACGTTGTCGCCGAATGAGACTATCCTCTCCGCACCGATGCTCCGGGCGAGGCGGCGGACAGCATTGGCCTTGGTGGTCTGTGGGCCGAACACTTCGACTATCGACGTTTCCGGCCCGAATATGTCGTGGTAGCAAAGCGGTGTGACGGGAAGCGCCTTGATGCGCTCGTATGCGGCGCGGGCCTTGTCGTCGGGCTGCATGGCGTAGAACAGCACCACGTCGTCCATGCAGTTTGGCACGCCGTCTGCCTGGCAGTCGAGGCTCTCGAAGTGCTTGTAGGGGTTGTCGAGGCGCTCGGCGAGGAACTGCCGTTCTGTTTCTGACATCTCGCCGTAGTGGTATATCTCGATTTTGCCGTCCACGAGGCGGTAGATGAATGTCGGCGTGCCGCAGTCGCGGTATATTTTCACCATTCGGCGGACGGTGCCGGCGGGTATGCCGTGGATGTCAGTGTAAATGCCGGTTGCGGAGTCCCAAAGGGCGGCTCCGGTCATCACCACGGCGGGCAGTGTCATGTGTATGCCGTCGAGCAGCGTGCTGACGGTTGCGGGGGTGCGTGCCGTAGCCACGGTGAACAGAGCGCCGTCCGCGATTGCGCGGTTGAGCAGCTCGCGGCTGCGCGGGCTTACTGCGGAGCTGGTGTTGAGCAGCGTGCCGTCGAGGTCGCTGACGTACAGTGTCCTTGCCTTGCTGTCCATATTGTGTGTCGGTTTCACTTGTCCTTGATTTCTTCCCATTGCACGTCTGTCACCTGCTTTTCGATGACAATGCTCTGTTCACCGGTGTCACTGGTGCGTATGGAGGTGTCGCTGCTGTAGTCGCGGTATTCTGTGAACTCCACGTCTTCGGCATATTCGCGCGGTATTATCGGGCCGTCGTACCGCTCGTAGCCGTAGCCGGCATGGTGGGACGACGTATGGCAGCCGGAGTCGTGTGAGCCGTTGTCATCGGCATAAGTGTCTCTGCTGCGCTGTTTCTTGTCACGCGGCGGCATCCCGGCGGCTCGGCGCATCATGTCCTCGGCCTTGCGCTCTAAGGTGCGGTATATCCATTTCCGTATCAGCGGACGCAGCAGCCACAGAGCCAGAGGTATAAGAATAATAATCAGAGTGAGCAATTTCATGGCTTGTTTTTGATTTGTTTGGTGCTAATGTTGTTTGCTGTCGAGAGCAACAGGTATGCCACTATCACCCACATCAGCCCCCCTACGCCGAGCGAGGCTATAAGTGCGGTGGCTGCGGCTATCATGACCCAGCGGACGCGGTTGCCCTGCCAGCGCAGGTTCTTGAACTTGAGGGAGAACATAGGCAGCGGCAATACCATGAGGAGGCTCGCTGCCATGATGATGAGCAGTGTGGGGACGAGGCCGAGCGTCGCGGCGTTGCCGCCGATGATTTCAGTCAGCCCGATCCAGAAAATTGCGTTGGCGGGTATCGGCAGCCCTATGAACGAGGATGTCTGCCGCTCGTCCACGTTGAAGCGGGCGAGGCGCAACGCGCCGCAGACGGCGATGAATATCGCCGCCGGCGCGAGGGCTGCGGTTCCGGGCGAGGCCTTCATGCACTGGTAGGCTATCATTGCCGGCGCAACGCCGAAGCTCACCAGGTCGCACAGCGAGTCGAGTTCCTTGCCCATAGGGGAGTAAGCGTGCAGCAAGCGTGCTGCCAGCCCGTCGCAGAAGTCGGCTACGGCGGCGATGCCGATACATATATAAGCCCAGTGCCGTCCGCTGAGGCCGGCGCAGCAGGCATCCGGCGACATTGCGCAGATTATGGCGAGGCATCCGGCGATGAGGTTGATGCACGTTATCGTGTTGGGTATGTTGCGTACCAGTATGTTCATAGTCTCAGACGTTAGGTCGCGCCGCTGAGGGGTGCGCGTGTGTCACTGAGCAGCGTCGAAGCGGGCGAGGGGTGTCAGCCCGCCGCTCACCTTGTCGCCGATGTTTATGAGTATCTCGGCATCAGTAGGCAGATAGATGTCTACCCTCGAGCCGAACTTGATGAAACCGAGGTGGCTGTCGATGCTTGCCTTGTTCCCCTTTCGAGCGTAAGTCACTATGCGCCGGGCCATTGCGCCGGCAATCTGGCGGACGGTGATGCGCCGCCCCTTTGGGTCGCGTATGCCGACGGTGCTCCGCTCGTTGTCGGTGCTTGCCTTGGGCAGGTATGCCGACAGGAAACGCCCCCGGTGGTGGCGCACATATTCGACATCGCCGTCGAGCGGATACCAGTTGGCGTGCACGTTCAGCGGCGACATGAATACCGACACCATCACGGCTTCCCCTTTCAAGTACTCGCTCTCCTCGACACGCTCTATGGCTACGACACGGCCGTCAACGGAACTGATGACCGTATCCTCGCGCTTCCCTCGGTATTTGCGCGAAGGGCAGCGGAAGAAGTTGAATATGAAGCCGTAAGTCACCACAGAGACGAGAGAGCATAGCGGCGGCAGCACCAGCGGCGGCAGGTATATCCACGCCGGGACGTTGACGGCGATGAGCATCAGCGCGAGCACGATGAGTATGTTCGTGCCCTCGCGGTGTATCTTGACGCGCTGCCGCAGCCTGTCTCGCAGCTGTGCGCGGCGGCGGTGATGCTCTGTGCCTTGGGTGTCTGCCTTCACAGTCGGGTGTGTCCGGATTGCTTATGCGTCGATGTTGGCGTAGGTGGCATGTTCCTCGATGAACTGGCGGCGCGGCCCTACGTCCTCTCCCATGAGCATAGAGAAGATGCGGTCAGCCTCGACAGCGTCGGTCAGCGTGACTCTCTTGAGGATGCGGTTTTCAGGGTCCATGGTAGTGTCCCACAGCTGCTCCGCGCTCATCTCGCCGAGACCTTTGTACCGCTGCAGTGTCAGGCGGTTGCGGTCGCCGCCGCACTGGGTGTCGATGAACTTCTGCACCTGCTGGTCGTTCCATGCGTATTCTGTCGTTTTTTTGCCCTTGGCGGAGCATTTGTAGAGCGGAGGGGTGGCAAGGTACAGGTATCCGTTGTCGATGATGGGGCGGATGCGGCGGAAGAAGAATGTCATGAGCAGCGTGGCGATGTGCGCGCCGTCCACGTCGGCATCGGTCATGATGATTACCTTGTGGTAGCGCAGTTTCGACACGTCGGCCTCCTTCGGATCGTTTGCTGTGCCGATAGTTACGCCCAGCGCATTGAATATGTTGCAGATAGCCTCTGATTCAAACACCTTGTGGTCCATGGCCTTCTCCACGTTGAGGATTTTGCCTCGCAGCGGCAGTATTGCCTGGTATTTCGGGTTGCGGCCGGTCTTTGCGCTGCCTCCTGCCGAGTCTCCCTCGACCAGGAACAGTTCGCACTCCGCTGCGTCGCGGCTCTTGCAGTCAGCCAGCTTGCCGGGCAGTCCTCCGCTGCTCAGCGGCGATTTGCGCTGCACTTTCATGCGGGCGTTGTATGCCGCGTGGCGCGCCTGGGCTGCCATCACCACTTTGTCAACAATGGCCTTGGCCTGTTTCGGGTTTTCCTCAAGATAGTTGCGCAGGGCCTCGCTGACTGCAGACTGCACTGCGCCGCCGACCTCGTTGTTGCCCAGCTTGGTCTTTGTCTGTCCCTCAAACTGCGGTTCTGCCACCTTGACGGACACCACGGCTGTCAGACCGTCGCGGAAGTCCTCCTTGGAAAGCTCTATTTTCAGTTTGTCGAGCAGATGGTTGTCTTCAGCGTATTTCTTGAGCGTCAGGGTCAGGCCTCGGCGGAAACCCGTCAGGTGAGTGCCGCCCTCAATCGTGTTGATGTTGTTGACGAAAGAGAACACGTTCTCGTTGAACGAGGAGTTGTATGTCATCGCCACTTCCACGGGCACGCCGTTGCGCTCTGTGACGATGTGTATCACGTCGTCGATGAGGTGCTCCTTGCCGGCATCTATATAGCGGACGAACTCCTTCAGGCCCTCGTCGCTGTGGAAGCGGTCGTGCTTGGGGTTGCCCTGCTCGTCGCGTACCCGCAGGTCTGTCAGTGTCAGCGTGATGCCGGCGTTCAGGTATGCCAGGTCGCGCAGACGGTTGGCCAGGATGTCATAGTCGTAGACGGTCTGTGTGAAAATCGAGCCGTCCGGGTGGAAGATGATTGTTGTGCCGGTACGGTCAGTTTCGCCGATTACCTTCAGCTCGCAGGTGGGCTTGCCGAAGGCGTATTCCTGCATGAAAATCTTGCCCTCGCGGTGTATCTCGGCACGCAGGTAGTCTGACAGGGCGTTGACGCAGCTCACGCCCACGCCGTGGAGGCCTCCGGCGACCTTGTACGCGCCCTTGTTGAACTTGCCTCCGGCGTGCAGCACCGTCAGCACGACTTCGAGGGCGGGCTTGTGCATCTTCTCGTGCATATCCACCGGGATGCCGCGTCCGTTGTCCACTACCTTGATGGAGTTGTTTTCGGTAATGGTCACGTCTATGTGGTTGGCGTAGCCCGCCAGAGCCTCGTCAATGGAGTTGTCCACGACCTCATACACCAGGTGGTGCAGGCCGCGCTCGGATATGTCGCCGATGTACATGGACGGACGCTTGCGCACGGCTTCGAGCCCTTCGAGCACTTGTATGTTGTCGGCCTGATAATGGCTTGAGCGGCCAGTCGTTTCTTTATCTTCTTCTATTGCCATAATAGTAGTGTTCAGTCTGTATTGTCTGACAAAGTTACGAAAAAATCCGCTACCGCACAAATGCATACGCGCTCGCGCGAGGCAAAAATGCAGATAACGGCGGCAAAAGTTGCGTATGTCGGAAAATACCGCTAAATTTGCACCGCCTATCTGAAGAGGGAGGTTATCGGGGCGTAGCGCAGTCCGGTTAGCGCACCTGCTTTGGGAGCAGGGGGTCGAAGGTTCGAATCCTTTCACCCCGACACAACGGAAAGCCGTTGGCAGTCACTTGCTTGTGATGCCAGCGGCGTTTCTGTGTACACGGCCAGAGATGGCTGTAATAGCCATGACGGCTATTATGGCTATTTGTTGTAGCGGCAGGGAGGGGCTTGGCGTGTCCCCTCCCTGCAGCCGTTTGCGGTATTGTTCAGGTCGTGTGCGTTACTTGACGTATGCCTTTACAGCCTTGCCGTCAATGCGTATGATGTATATGCCTGCTTCGGGCAGAGTGACTGTCCCGCTGCATTGGCCTCTGTATATTGCATTTCCAGCCGGCGTGTATACCTCGACGTATGAGTTTGCATCGTGCAGCGCTATTTCACGGCCGCTGATGCTGAATGGGGAGTCTGTGGCTATGCTGCCAACTGCGCCTGAGCCGTTTATGTCGGTGAACTCTTTCCATTCAGTCGCGTTTTTGTATGCGTCTACTGAGGATTCCGGCACTGTGAGGGCGACGCTTGTGTATGCCTCTGTGTCGAAGCATGGACCGTCAAGTGTCGGCGGCACGGCGCTTTCGCAGCTTATGGTTTTGAGTCCCGGGCATGAGTAGAATGCCTGATAGCCGACGTATTTCATGTCAGGCCCGAAGTTCAGCGATGTCATGGCATTGCAGCCCGCGAATGCCTTGCCGCCTATTGTGGTCAGGGTGGAGGGGAGCTTGACGTTCAGTTTCGGACACAGGGTGAAGGCGTATTCGGCGATTGTGGTCACGCCTTCGGGTATTTCTATCTCCTCGAGGTTGTCGCACTGGGTGAACATGCCTGCGCGTATGTTGGGGACATGGCCGCCGTTGCCGTTAGACAGCACGACTCTCTTCAGTCCGGTGCATTTGACGAACATGTAATCCCCATAGTATGTGACATTGTTCGGAATGACGATTTCCTTGAGGCCTGTGCACCACACGAATGCGTAATCTTCGATGGTCTTGACAGTTTCGGGGATTTCGATTTCGGTGAGGCTTTCGCATTTCTGGAACGCTCCGTAGCCGATGACCTCAAGCGTTTCGGGGAGCTTGATCCATTCGAGGCTTTCGCACAGCTGGCATGTGGATGTGGGGAGGCGTTTTATGGACGAGGGAATCGTCAGGTTCTTGAGTGAGAGGCACTTGAAGAATATGCTTTCATCCATGAATGTTATGGATTCCGGCAGGTTTATGGTTTCCAGGGCGTAGCAGTTTTCGAAAGCCGACATGCCGATTGAGGTGACGGTCTCCGGTATCTTGACATTTGTTATTTTCTGGCAATTGCAGTATGCCAGAGGTGAGATTTCGGTGATTCCGTCGGGTATGTCGAGGTTTCCGGACTTGCCGTTGGGGCAGAGTATCACAGTTTTCAGGTCTGGGGAGTAGACCACTCCGTCGATGCTCTTGTAGTTTTCACAACCGTCAGCTATGTTGACTTCTTCGAGATTGTGGCATTCGTAAAAAGCCACGGGGTCGAGGGATACGAGGGCTTTGGGCAGGCTTATGGAAGTAAGGGCAAGACAATTGTCAAATGCTTGGCGTTCAATGGTCTTGACAGTGTTCGGAATCCAGATGCTGGGAAGGGAGGAGCAGTGGGCAAGCAGTCCGAAGGGTATTGTCTCGAGCTTTGTGGGCAGATAGAATGTCGTTAGCGAGGAGCAGTGGTCGAAGGCGTATTGCCCCAGGTCAAGGCAGCTTTCGGGTATGGTGACGCGCTCAATTGAGGCACAGCCGTCGAAGGCTCCGAACCCTATCTTTTGCAAGCCGGAGGGCAGGCCGATGTATGTCACGGCGGCGCAGCCGCTAAAGGCGTTGCTGAGTATTTCCTTCACACCTGCCGGAAGTTCTATTTCGCCTTGTGTTTTTGCGGCGCATTTCATGAGTGTTGACAGGTCTGCTGTGTATAGTATGTTCCCGGCAGCGGTGTATGAGGTGTTGCCGGCCTCCACGGTGAGGCTTTCCAGAGAGGAGCAGCCGTCGAACACGCCGTTGGCGATGCTCGTTACGCTTGCGGGGATAGCAAACGACGTGACAGATGAGCAGCCGGAGAAGGCGGAGTTCTTGATTTCAGTGAGTGCGGAGGGAAGTGCAATCTCTTGCAGGGCGGCGCAGTTGCCGAAGGCAAGGTATCCTATTGACGTTACCCCGTTGCCAATGGAAATGTTTTCAAGGCGCTTGCAGTCCAAGAACATGCCGTAGGGTATCGCTCCCGCCGTATCGGGTATCGGGGAGACGCTGACGAGCAGTGAGTCGCCGCTGAATGTGGACGACCCGAATTCCGTGATTTTGTCGCCGAACTCAACGGAGCGGAGGTTTGGGCAGTCCTGGAAGGCGTATGTCCCGAAGCGGGTGACGGAGTCTGCGATTTTCACGTTCTCGATTTTCTTGTTTGTCGAGAAGGCTTCGTCCCCGAGTTGCACCACGGAATATTGCTTGCCGTTGTGAGTTACGGAAGCCGGGATTGTCAGCGAGGCTTCAGAGTAGCTTTGGCCGTTTGTGACGGCGCAGGTCTTTTCCTCTTCGGACAGGACAGAGTACTTGATGCCGCTTACGGTGAAATCCTGTGCCAAGGCCGATGCGGCTATCGAGGCAGTCAGGAGAATGCAGGTAAGTTTGTGTCTCATTTGCGTTGTTTTTATGGATTAAGAACGGCGCAAATTTACATTCCATCTCCCTTAATGTCACAATATTCCGCTTTTTGATAAGGCAAATTTGCCGTATTGGAAAGCCGGAGCGGTTTATTTTGCCTTTTCAGAGAGCCTGGACAGCTGCAAGGCCTCTTTTCGGTATGCTGACGGGGAAAGGCCGACAGTCTCTTTGAACACGACATTGAATGTCGAGACATTTGCGAAACCGCTCTTGTCGGCAATCTCTTTAATCGGGGCAGATTCCATTGCCGGGTCAGCGAGCATCATGCGTGATTGTTTGACGCGGAATTGGTTGACCCATTGCGGTAGCGTAAGCCCGGTGTTGTCTTTGACAATCTTCGAGATGTATGTCCGGTTGGTATGCAGCCTTTCTGCGAGGTAATCGCGGCTCAGGCGTTTGTCGAGGTACAGCTTCTCGTCTTCCATCAGCCGGGTCATTTGTTCGAAGAGGGACTTCTGTGTCTCTTCGGCGGGCCTCCCGGCGGCAGATTTTTCCATAAGTTTCTGTTCGAGGGAGTCGTGTTCCTTGAATTGGCTGACGATACGCCGGTTGAGGCGTTTCTCCTTCCTGTATGACACGAGCACGACAGAGAGGATTATTGCTATTACAGCGAGCAGGCCGACCAGGATGCCTATGCGCTGGCGGTGCAGGGAAATCTGCATGTCGCGCAGCCCGAGTTGCTTTTCCTTTTGCAGCAGGTCAAATGTCCGTTCTATTTCGCGGTGTATGGTCGCGTCTTGCACCTTTACGGTAGACTTGATTACGTTGTTCTCGTTTTTGAGTGCTTCGAGTGCGGCTGGTTTGTCGCCGAGTGCTTCGTAGTTTGCGGCCATCAGGGCGTACATGTCAGACACGAAGCTTCGGTTGCCCAGCGAGCTTGAGCAAGCCAGCGCCTCTTTGCACATGCTGTTTGAGGCATGGTATTCGCGCAGGTCGCTGAAAATGCGGGCTTTCTCGAAATATGCTTGTGCCAGCAGGGAGCTTGCGGGGTTCCGCAGTTTGAGTGAGGCTATGGCGTTGTCGAGCCTTGCGAGCGCCTCGTCGCGGCATCCCATTCGCCTCAGCACGCTGCCGAGCAGTATCTGCGCGAGTTCCGGCTGGTGCAGCTTGTACTGCTGGGACAGCTTTGCAGCTTTCATCGCGCAGTGGTATGCGTTGGCCGTGTCATTTCTCAGCAGGTATACCGTGGCGAGGTTGCATAGGGGGTAATAAGTGTCTTGCGGCTTTCCGGTCTGAAGGCTGAGCCGGTAGCTTTCGCGGCAGTACCGCAGCCCGGCGGTGTCGTTGTGAGATGTGAAAAGCAGGGAGATGTTGCTGTAAATGCCTGCTGTTGTGCGCTTGTTTTCGCTGCGGGAGGCGCAGTCGAGCGCGCTTAGGTAATAGCCCAGCGCAAGGGCGTTGTTGCCGTCGTACTCGTTGGCGATTATGCCGAGTACGTTTAATGCGGAGGCCTTTACGGTGTCATTGTGGATAAGCGATGCCAGGGAGTCTGCTTCGAGCGCGTGGATGCGGGCCTCCCGCACAGATGCTGTTTTCAGTTCTGAAGCGGCGAGGTAGTAGCATGCGTATGCCTCGAGGCGTTTGTCGTTTGCACGGCGTGCCATGGTGTGCAGGCGTGCCGATTCCTGCCGCAGGTTCGTATAGTCGTATGTGTCTGCCATGTGCTGGCATTTGAGGCGTACGGATTCCGGGCCAGATGCCTCGCACAGCAATGCTGTGAGGAGCATTAGTGCAGCGGTGGCAATCGCCTTCAGGGCAGACGGCATGTGTGTGGGCATTTTATGCGGGCATCCCGCCGGACAGCGCCGGGAGGGATGCCCATTGTGGGGATTGCTTATTTCTGCTGCAGGTACTGGTCGATGGCCTTTGCTGCGCGCCGTCCTGCGCCCATGGCGAGGATGACTGTGGCTGCGCCGGTCACAGCGTCGCCGCCGGCGAATATGCCGGGACGCGAGGTCTGTCCCTCCTCGTCAGCCACGATGCAGCCCTTGCGGTCGGTGTCAAGGCCTTTGGTGGTTGACTTGATGAGAGGGTTGGGGCTTGTGCCGAGAGCCATTATCACTACGTCGCATTCTATCTCAAACTCGCTGCCCTCAATGGGCTTGGGGCTGCGGCGTCCTGATGCGTCGGGTTCGCCGAGCTGCATGCGTATGCAGGAGATTGAGCGCACGGTGCCCTTGTCGTCGCCGTTGATGCGCACCGGGTTGGTGAGCATGCGGAACTCGATGCCTTCCTCCTTGGCGTGGTGCACTTCCTCGCGGCGTGCTGGAAGTTCGTCCTCGCTGCGGCGGTATACGATGAACGCTTCTGCGCCGAGGCGTTTGGCTGTGCGCACAGCGTCCATAGCCACGTTGCCGCCGCCCACTACCACCACGCGGTTGCCGGTGTATATGGGGGTGTCGTAACAGTCGTCGTATGCTTTCATCAAGTTGGCGCGTGTGAGGAACTCGTTGGCGGAGAACACTCCGTTGAGGTTCTCGCCGTCGATGCCCATGAAGCGCGGCAGTCCGGCTCCCGAGCCGATGAATACCGCGTCATAGCCTTCGTCGTCCATGAGCTGGTCAATGGTGACGGTGCGGCCTATGATAACGTCTGTCTCTATCTCCACGCCGAGGCGTTTCACAGCCTCAACCTCCTTGGCGACGATGCGGTCTTTTGGGAGGCGGAATTCGGGTATGCCGTATACGAGCACGCCGCCGACTTTGTGCAGAGCCTCGAATATCTTGACTTTGTAGCCGAGGCGGGCGAGGTCAGAGGCGCAGGCGAGGCCGGAGGGCCCTGACCCCACAACGGCGACTTTTTTGCCGTTCCATTCGGGCAGTTCGGGAGCTTCCTCCTCGTTCTGGATGGCCCAGTCGCCGGTGAACCGCTCGAGCTTGCCGATAGCGACGGGTTCGCCCTTGATGCCGAGCACGCACGCTCCCTCGCACTGTGACTCCTGCGGGCAAACGCGGCCGCAGACGCTTGGCAGTGAGCTGTCGCGAGAGATGACGCGGGCTGCCTGTCGGAAGTCGCCGGCGGCGACGTTCTTGATGAATGTGGGTATGTCGATATGCACCGGGCAGCGTGTCACGCAGCGGGGCTTGGGGCATGTCAGGCAACGCGATGCCTCCAGGCGTGCCTCGTCGGCGTTGTAGCCGTAGCATACTTCTTCGAAATTTGTTGCGCGGACCTTCGGGTCTTGCTCGCGCACGGGGACACGGGGTATCTTGTTAGCCATGGCAGTTGCATTTATGTTTTTCGGGATCGGTTTTGGGTACGCCTTTGTACATGTTCTGGCGGCGCATAGCCTCGTCGAAGTCTACCTGGTGAGCGTCAAATTCGGGTCCTTCGACACAGGTGAAGCGTGTCTTGCCGCCCACGGTTACACGGCATGCTCCGCACATTCCGGTGCCGTCCACCATTAGCGCGTTGAGCGATGCCATGGTGGGTATGCCGTACTTCTTGGTGGTGAGCGACGCGAATTTCATCATGATCATCGGGCCGATGACGACGCAGCGGTCGAAGTGGCGGCCTTCGTTCTCTATAAGGTGTTCCATGAGGGCAGTCACCATGCCGTGGAATCCTTCAGAGCCGTCGTCGGTGCAGAGGTGCACGTTTGCCACCTGTCGCATTTCCTCGACGTATGTGAAGAGGCTCTTGGTTTTTGCGCCGATTATCACGTCGGCTTTCACGCCGTGCTGGGTGAGCCACTTGGCCTGTGGGTAGACGGGGGCAGTGCCCACGCCTCCTGCCACGAACAGGATGTTGAGGCGGCTCAGCTCCTCGTCGGAGAGTTCCGTCAGGTCGGAGGGGAGGCCGAGCGGCCCGGCGAAGTCGGCGAAGTTGTCGCCGGCGTTCATGTCGCAGATTTTCTGCGAGGAGATGCCTATGGCCTGTGTGACGATGGTCACGGTGCCGGCTTCGCGGTCATAGTCGCAGATAGTCAGGGGGATGCGTTCTCCCAGCTCGTCTGTGCGTACTATCACGAACTGTCCGGGCATGGCCGAATGGGCTACCCTGGGGGCAAGCACCTTCATCTCGGTGATGCGGGGGGCAAGTTCACGCTTGCTTTGGATAGTGAACATAGATTTTAAGGTTTTCTGTAGTGCGTCGGCGGCGGTCAGGCCGTGTCGGCGGTATTCCGTGTGTTAACAATTGTCTGCAAAGTTAACACCCTTTGCTGTTATGACCAAATGTCAGTCGTTTTTTTCTGCTGTTTTGCGTAACAGGGGGCGTAAGGGGCTTGGCAGGGACGTTTTTTTTCGCTAATTTTGCTGTTATGATGAATGATGCGACAGCAGCTGTCCCCTCGCGGTGGGACGAGCGCACGCGCCGCCTGTTAGGCGACGATGCTGCCGATGCCCTCTCGCGTGCCCGTGTGCTGGTGGTGGGCGTAGGAGGCGTGGGCGGCTATGCCGTGGAGATGCTCGTGCGCAGCGGCGTGGGGCATGTCACTGCTGTCGATGCCGACGCGGTGGACGTTACCAACCTGAACCGCCAAATCATAGCGACACGCGACACTGTGGGCGTGTCCAAGACCGCTGTCATGGCGCAGCGGGCGAGGAGCATCAACCCTGAAGTGGACTTCGTGACGCTGCAGATGTCCGTGACCCCGGACAACGCTGCAGAGCTGCTGTCGCCTGGCTACGACTATGTGCTGGACTGCATAGACACTGTCGCGCCGAAAGTCGCGCTGCTGGCTGACTGCCTGGCGAACAGGGTCCGGGTCATCTCATCGATGGGCGCGGGCGGGCGCACAGACCCCTCGCAGGTGGTGTACTGTGACTTGTGGGAGACACGCGACGACGGGTTGGCAAGGGCTGTCCGCCAGCGGCTGAAACGCATGGGGCTGCGCCGCCGTCTGCCGGTGGTGGCAAGCACGGAGCGTCCGCACACAGCATCGCTCATCGAGGTGGACACGGCCTACAAGCGCACATCATACGGGACTGTCGCCCCGCTGCCGGCGACTTTCGGCATTTTCATGGCGGCAAAGGTGACAAACGACCTCGCGGCGGAAGCCCGGCGTGGGGACAGCAATAAGGACGACTGTGGTAGAACTGCATGACATATACAAGAGTTACGGCTCGCTGCGTGTGCTGGACGACATCAACCTGACCATACACGACGGCGAGATAATGGCAATAGTGGGCCCGAGCGGCGCGGGCAAGACCTCGCTGGTGCAGGTTGCCGGCACGCTCGATGCCGCCGATTCAGGCACGGTGCTGTATGACGGCGTTGACCTGACGCGGCTGCGTGACCGCCGCCTCTCGGAGTTCAGAAACGCCAACATCGGCTTCATCTTCCAGTTTCACCAGCTGCTGCCCGAGTTTTCGGCGCTCGAAAATGCGGCGTTGCCGGCGATGATTGGCGGCGCGTCGCGGCAGAAGGCGATGGCGCGTGCCGGCGAGCTGTTTGAGATGCTCGGCATATCAGACCGCGCCACGCACAAGCCGGCTCAGCTGTCGGGAGGCGAGCGGCAGCGCGTGGCGATAGCCCGCTCGCTGGTCAACCGTCCCAAAATCGTGTTTGCCGACGAGCCGACGGGAAGCCTTGACAGTGCGAACCGTGACGAAATACTCGCACTCATGGCGGAGCTGAACCGCTCGCTGGGGCAGACCTTCGTCATCGTTACCCATGACCCGGCTCTGGCCGCAATAGCGCAGCGCGTGGTGACGATGCGTGACGGACGTATAACCTCGGTGGAGGATGCCCGTAGCGGCAGTGGTAATGACGAGCAAGGAGGTGCCAGTGATGAATAATAAGTTGATGTATACGTTGCTGTGTTGCTTGGCGCTGGCTTTGATGTCCTCCTGCGGCAGCGACGACACGCCGCAGCCCACGCCTGTCAGTTTCACTGACTTTGCCACTGTCGTGGCTTCCGGCGAGGGGCAGGGGACGCAACTCGACATACAGCGCACACCCTCGTCGCCCGTGGTGCGCCTCAGCAGCTCCCAGACGCTCGAAGGAGCAAAGGTCGGCCAGCGCATCGTGGCCTATTGGCAAGCCAACCCTGCCGACACCGTCCTGCGCCCTGTGCCGGCGGTGATACGCTCTGCCTCCGCGATACCGAGCGGCACGGTCAGGGGACATTCTCTGGACGAGATACGCCGCATGAGCCACGTCTGCTATAAAGTGCTGTCCGCCACTCGTGTAGGCGACTACCTGAATATGCAGCTCACGGTGCAAAGCAATGCCCGCGACACGCGCTTCACCATGGTCGCTGACGAGGCTACATTGGGGCAAGGAACCGTGGACTGCTATCTGGTGGGGGAGAACCTCCCCGAGGACGGGGCATACGTCAACCGCCGCACATACGCCTCATTTGACGTGAGCGGGATTGCGCCTCAACCCGACCGGCAGGTGCGCCTGTGCAATATTGACCAAACCGACCGATAAACTAATTCCAAGGCAAATGGCACGAGACCTCTTCTCCCGGTATGTGTGGATAGTAGACACGATAACGCGCTACGGCAGCATCTCGCGCGAGCGGCTCAACCAGCTGTGGCTGCGCTCGCACCTCAGCGACGGCAACCCCATACCCGAACGCACATTCTTCCATTACCGCCGCGCCATTGAGGAGAATTTCCACATTGACATCGAGTGCGGCAAGGATGGCGAGTACCGTGTCAAACGCCCCTCTGGAATAAGAGACAAGGCGTTCTCCAACTGGCTGCTCGATTCATACGCTGTGCGCACCGCCATGAGCGGCGAGAGCGCGGCCGCAATGGTGATGGTCGATGACGTGCCCTCCTCGCGGCAGTTTCTCTCACGCGCCATCGAGGCTGCGGCGCACCACGAGAAAATCATATTCTCCTACGCTGGTTTCAACCGCTCGCGCGTGGAGCGCGACATACACTACCGCCCCTATTTCCTGCGCCTGTACAAGCAGCGGTGGTATATGGTCGGCCTCAAGGAGGGCGACGACCCGGCCTCGCCCTCGCGCGGCATACGCACATACGCCCTCGACCGCGTCAAGGAGATGACGCTCACCGGCGAGGAGTTTGAAATGCCTGAAGGCACAAGCCCAGAGGGCTTCTTTGCCGACATCATCGGCATAACCTCGTCGCACGCCAGTGTGCGCGACGTGCGCATTCGCACTACGCCGCGTCAGGCCAAATACCTGCGTGCCCTGCCTTTGCACCATTCCCAGCAGGAACAGTTGCACCAGGACTATTCCATATTCACATACCGCCTCAAGCTCAACTACGAGCTTGTGCATGAGTTGTTGAGCTTCGGAGCTGAGGTTGAGGCTCTCGAACCGCCCGAACTCCGTGCCATGCTCGCTGACGAGGTGAGCCGCCTCGCCGATGTTTACATGAAATGACAGTCCCCTTTGCCATGACACAAGACAACTCCCGACATTTCCCCTCTCCCTTGCGTGCAGCACTCATAGACATGGACGGCGTGCTGTATGACTCGATGCCTCACCATGCTTTGGCCTGGCAGCGTATGTTTGCCGAAATCGGCTTGGATGTCACCTCCGACGAGTTCTTCGGCTATGAGGGGATGACCGGCAGCGCGACCATTGACCTGGTGATGCAGCGCGAGCGCGGCGTGACGCTCCCCGACGAGGAGAATAAGCGGCTCTATGCCCGAAAGACGCAGCTGTTCCGCGAAATGGGCGAAGTTGTGCTGATGCCTGGCGCAGACAGTATGCTCGCTTCGCTGCGCCGTGCAGGCGTGAGGTGCGTGCTTGTGACCGGTTCGGGGCAGTCCTCCGTCATCTCGCGCATCGACCGCGACTACCCTGGCGTGTTCGCTTCAGCCGACCGTGTCACCGCTCTCGATGTTACTCACGGCAAGCCGCACCCCGAACCATACCTGCGCGGGCTGGCAATAGCCGGCACTGACGCTGCCCATGCCATAGTGATAGAAAACGCGCCCCTGGGCGTGCGGGCAGGCATCGCCGCCGGGCTGTTCACCGTGGCTGTCACCACAGGCCCGATAGCGCGTCAGTCCTTTGTTGACGAAGGCGCAGACATGATATTCCCCTCAATGGAGGAATTTGCTGACACGCTCCCAAGACTCGTCATATCCCGGAAACCATGAATGTAACTGTCTGCAACACCTTCGGACTCAACGAACTGGCTGGGCATGTCCCGGGCTTGTCTGCTAAAAGCATCGTTGTCATCACCGACAGCAATGTCAGCCCCTTGCTGCCCGGCATCATCTCCCCCGGCGACCCGCTGCTGTCCGCGCCGACTATAGTTATCCCCGCCGGCGAGCAGAACAAGACCATCGAATCGGCGGAGTATATATGGACGGAGATGCTTCGCCTCGGCATGACCCGCAGCTCGTTTGTCATCAACGTAGGCGGCGGCATGGTCACGGACATCGGCGGCTTTGCGGCCTCCACATACCGTCGCGGAGTGAAATTCGCCCACGTTGCAACCACGCTCCTCGGCGCGGTAGATGCCGCCGTGGGCGGAAAGACCGGCGTGAACTTCGGCGGACTGAAGAACCAGATAGGCGTGTTCGCCATGCCAGAGCACACTTGCATCCCCATCGCTGCGCTCAAGTCATTGCCCCACGAAGAGCTGCTGTCGGGATACGGCGAGATGCTCAAGACCGGATACCTGTTTGACAAGGGACTTGCCGGCTGGATAATGGAGGCTGCGCCACAGCTCGACGAGCTTGTCCACAATATCCCTGATGCAGCGTCGCGGGCTGACGACCCCTCCTCGCTCGTGTCCCTGATAGAGGAGTGTTGCCGCCGCAAGAGCCTCGTGGTGTGCCGTGATCCCCGTGAGGCGGGTATGCGCAAGATGCTCAACTTCGGGCATACTTGCGGCCACGCATTCGAGGCGATGACACTCGCCCGGGGCAATGCGCTGCCCCACGGCATTGCCGTGGCTCACGGCATCCTTGTTGCGCTCATCTTAAGCCATTTACGGCTCGCGCTGCCCTCCGGGGAGATATACCGCTACGCAGATTTCCTGAAAGCCGTGTTCCCGAGGATTGCAGTCAGCTGCAGCGACTATCCGCAGCTGCTGAAGATTATGGCCGGCGACAAGAAGAACCTCAATGACGGCAAAGTGCTTTTCACGCTGCTGCAAAACATAGGCAAGGGAGTCGATTACGTGTCCGTCGAGCCGCACGAGATAGAGGCCGCGCTTGACATTTACCGCGACTTGACCGGCCAGTAGCCGTCAGGTGCGGAGGGAGGGCATGTCAGTATATGGTGTCTGAGATCGAGATGACTATGCGGCATCCCTCCAGCCCCTCGTCGCCCATTCCCTCAAAGGTGACGTATCCGTGGTCTGTGCGGTATACGCGCTCCTCGCTGCTGTCGGTGCGGTGATGGCTCACCATCTGCTCGCGCTTCAGGTTGAGGCAATACGACAGGTAGCCCACCAGGTCATTGCCCACCAGGTCGCCCCCATGCAGGTTGGTGATTTCGGCACGTGTCGGCGCGGCGATGCGCACGCGCCATGTCCCCGGGTTGCTCATCGAGTCGATGTACAGCGGCGCCCCCACGCCGTCGGTGAGTATGCCAGTGAAATCGTATGCCGACGAGTCGAAAGGCTCGCCCACACGCAGCGCGTCCGTCAGGCTGCGCACCGTCATGCCGATGTCATTGTCCGCATGAAAAGGCTTCACTTCATGGGTTCTTCTGTCCTGCGCATGCCTGTCGCCACGTCCGCATGAGGCTGTCAGGACAAGGCACGCCAACGCCGCTGCCGGCATATATGCCGCAGCACTGGCTTGCATCTTCAGACGTATGGAATTTGCCGTTAACATCCCTTGTTATCGCCGTTAAATTCGCTGTGCAAAATTACTGCCTTTCGCCGAAACTGAAAAATTTCCGCGTCCGAAAATGCACCCCTGTTTCACTCCTGAAACAGTCAGTCGAGCGAGCCGATGACGCGGGAGACGTTGGAGAAGAACATGACGTAATATATCGGCATATATGTTATGCCCTCTTCGGTGTACACGCGCTGCTCGTTTGACAGCACATACGCCCGCTTGACATTGTATTCGCTGACCGACAGGAAGCGGTCGAGTGCGCTGTGGACTTTGTAGTCCTTGCCCGATTTGACCTCAATGGGAATGTTTGATAGGTTGTCCGCATCGTCTATCAGGTAGTCCACTTCGCCGTTCTTCTTGTTGTCGTAATAGTACAGCGGGTATCCGTGCGCCCGCAGCTCCTGCGCCACGACGGTTTCATAGACTGCGCCGAGGTTTATGCTGGCAGTGTCTGTCATCACGGCGTTGATGTTGTTTCGGAAATAGATGCCTGACAGCAGCCCGACATCGTTCATGTACAGTTTCAGGAGGTTCTTGCCGCTGTTCTCGACAAGCGGGTATGAGGGTTTGCTGACAGCACGCACCTCGAGAGCCACGCCCGACGAGATGAGGTAGTCGAACTCCTCGGCGTAGTCGCTGCTGCGTTTCCAGTCCTTGCCCTCTATGTCCTTGATTACAATCCGTTTCCTGCGGTTTTCGAGTACCGATGGTATCATGTCGTATATCCGCTTGATTTTCAGACGGCGGTTGCTTTGGTCTTCATATTTTGAGGCATCCACGCCGTACAGGTCGAGGACTTCGCGCTGTATGTCGCGCACTTCGACGATGTTCTTGCTCTCGATGTATGAGGCGACGGCTTTGGGCAGACCGCCGACGAGCAGGTATTTGCGGAACAGGTTCAGCATCCGTGCGTGTATAGCGTCAGGCAGCGAGGCGTTGCTGTCGAAGCATTTCCTCATGGTCTGCACTGCCGCCTCGCCCACGCCGTTGGCGTACAGGAACTCCTCGAAGTCCATAGGGTACATGTGCTGTACCTTGAGGCTTCCGAGCGGCAGCGACTGGGTCTTGCGGAGCGACACGCCGAGCAGCGAGCCGCTGGCGATGTAGGTGAAGCGGCGGTCGCGCATCAGAAACTTGACGAGTGTCAGCAGGTGGTCGTATGCCTGTATCTCGTCGATGAATACAAGCGTCGAGGCGCGGTCTTTCATTTTGTCGCCGGCTACCATGCTGACGGCCAGGTAAAAGTCCTCGACAGTACGTGCTTCGGCAAACACGCGGTCGCCGAGCTTGTCCTCCTCCATGTTTATCTCAATGTAGTTCGGAAACATTTTCTGCCCTACGTTGCGTATGATGTATGACTTGCCTATCTGGCGTGCGCCGTCGATGACGAGCATCCGGTCAGAGTTTGATGACAGAAATTCCTCTATTTGCTTGGCTATCTTCCTGTACAGCATTGTGTAACGACATTGGTTTGACGCTACAAAGTTAGTGATTTTTATTTAGATAGGTGCGTTTTCCGCGAAAAATGACCCTCGAAAAGGTGCGTTTTCCGCGATTTTAAGGGGTCGAAAAGGTGCGTTTTCCGAAGATGCGCGGCCAGCTGTGGCGGAAAATGTTGGCGGTTCGGGGGCAATTCGCTATATTTGCACTGCAATGGAAGTCAATGCGGACAACGCGCCTGGCCAGTCGCTGAAGCAGCGGACGGCGCGGACGCTGAAATGGAACACGATAGACCGTGTGTCGCAACAGGTGGCACTCGCGGTCATAGGCGTTGTGCTTGCCAACCTGCTCTCGCGTGAAGACTACGGCCTGACGGGCGTGATAGCCATGTTTCAGGCTTTCGCTATAGTGTTTGTAGACAGCGGCTTCGGCGCGGCTCTGCTGCAGAAGAAGGAGACCGGCGAGCGCGACTACAGCACGGTGTTCTGGTTCAACACCGCCGTGGCGGTGGGGATATACATACTCCTGTGGTTTGCCGCGCCGCTGATAGCCGATTTCTTCCGCAGCGAGCGGCTTGTGCTGCTGTCGCGTGTGATGTTCCTGTCGTTCATCCTCAATGCGCTGGGCATCGTGCAGACCAACCGCCTGATGAAGCAGATGGAGGTGCGCCAGATAGCGTTGAGCAACCTCGCCGGACTTGCCGTGTCTGGGGCGGTGGGCATCTGGCTTGCCGTGACGGGCTGGGGCGTGTGGGCGTTGGTATGGCAGACGGTCAGCCTCGCTTTCGTCAAGACGGCGTGGCTGTGGCTGGCGGTGCGATGGCGGCCTGTGTGGGTGTTCAGCCGCGAGTCTATGCGCAGCATACGCCGCGTTGGCATGGGGGTGTTCTCCAGCTCGCTGCTCAACACGTTCTTCCTAAACCTCTACACCTTCGTCATCGGGCGTTGGTCGCTGGGGATGCTGGGCGTATACACACAGGCCGACAAGTGGAGCAAGATGGGGACAGCATCGCTGTCGCAGATCATCACCGCCACCTTCGTGCCGCTGCTGTCGCGCTTTCAGGACGACGCTGCCGAGTTTGTGCGCTATATGCGGCGCGTTGACCGGTTTGCCGCGCTGACGGTCGTGCCGCTCATGGCCGGGCTTGCCATGATAGCCACGCCGCTGTTTCACACGCTGTTCGGCACGAAATGGGACGATGCCATACCCCTGTTCCAGATACTCTCGCTGCGCGGCGTGTTCATCATCTTCATTTCCGCCTACAACAATTACCTGCTTGCGGCCGGGCGTGCCGGGTCGCTTGTGGCGGTTGAGACGGTCAAGGACGTGGCTATGCTCGCGGCATTGGCGGTAACGATATTCATCGGCACTGTCGAGGCATTGGTGTGGGGGCAGATGGTCGCCTCTGCTATTACATGGGTGTATGTGCTGCTGCTCACCTCGCGCAAGACCTCGTGCCGCGTGCGGTATATGCTCGCCGACATGGTGCCGGCGTTGGCGTTGAGCGCCGTCGCCCTCGCCGCCGGGTGGGGAGCGTCGCTGGTTACGGACGTGGCAGCCGTTCAGCTCGCGCTGCGCATCGCGGTAGCCGCCGTGGCATACGTCGCGCTGGCGTGCGCATTGCGCTTGCCGGAAGTCGCCGACGCTCGCGCATACCTCCTCAAACGCCGCAAGTGAGAGTGGGTTATTGGGGTGAGCGGCGCAGGAGCGGCATTACGTCCAAATCCTTAGTGTCGAGCGAGTATGTGCCTAATACGCCCACTCCGCCGTCGATGTTGTTGTAGTACTTCATAGGCTCGCTCACGCCTATGTCCACCATGCCGCCGTGCAGACCGTCAGAGAGAGGGTCGTTGTACAGCACGCTGACGAGGTATTCGTAGTAGTCACGTGAAATGGCGTACAGCATGAACTTGCGAGGCATCGTTACCTCCGTATTGGAGGGCGGAAAAGACCACCCATCCGTCTGTAAAATCTCTTTCACCAGGAGCGTGTGCGTTTCCCCGTCAATGCCGTAGTCGGAGAATGGCAGTCCGTATGGACAGTACGGTTCCCAGCCCGGTACAACGGCGTTGATGCGGCGGGCAAGCTGCTGGAATACGTACTCGTCCGTGAAATCACGTTCCCCCATGGTTATCCCCGGGAGCATGTGGCTGGTCTTGTCGTATTGCAGGAAATAATAGTTTTCCTCGTCTGCCGGGTCGGTGAAAGTCACCTCGTATGAGACTATGTAGTCGGAGCCGGTGTACACATATAACGGGCCGCGCACCGAAGCGTCGATGCTCTCGATGCTTATCTTGTGCGGGATGATGCCTTTGCAGCTGACCGGCTTGCTGTCGTATACGGTGCGCAACTCCACTTCGTCACCCTCGAGGGGCTTGACCGTAGACATATACAGGTGTCTGTTCTCGCTGTAGGTCAATGTGCCTCGCGGCTCGCCGTTGATGTAGAGCGCGATGTCGAGGCCGGTGACATAGTCATGGTCTGGGTGGTCGTCTGAATAGAAGTATGTGCGCGTGGCAGCCACCGCGACAGTCGAATCCGGGTTGACTATCGAGTTGAGGGTCAGCATATTCTCGCTCTCCTGCCCCTTGTATTTGTCGAGGTCTATGTCCTGGTAGCAGCTTGTCGCAACAGCCATGAGCGCGATGCAAGCGGCAAGGCATGGTATCGGGTGTCTCATTTTGTCAGAATTCGTATGTGTATGAAACGGAGGGTATGACGGGCAGCAGGCACAGCTTGCGGAAATTGCGGTCAATCGTGCCATATCCCATGTCCTCTTTCTTTATCGTCATCGCGTTCATGTAGCAATAGGCATTGTAGAGGCTGAAGTTCCATATAGAGCGGTGGCCGTTCTTGAGCTTCTTGTAGAGGCTCATGCCGATGTCGAGCCGCTGGTATGCCGGCAACCGCACATTGTTGCGTCCCGAGTAGTAGCCTATCCCCTCGGTCAATGAGCCATGGTAGTCATTTGGGCCTATGCCAGTGGTCGGTGCGTCGGGGAAGAAGTCGGTCGGCTCGTCATAGTTGTAGAGCGCGACGGTCATGCGGTTGCCGGTCATGAATGTCCACCCGGCATTGAACTCGATCTTTTCGTTCAGGCGGTAGGTGGCGTTGATGTTTATCTTGTGGCGGTTGTCAAACTTGGCAGGAAATTTCAGCCCGCCATTCAGCTTGTCAAACTTGCGCCAGTTCCACATCAGGCCGTAGCTGACAGTGCCGCGCACCTTGCCGAACTCCTTGGTCACGCTCAGGTCAACGCCGTAAGCCCACCCCTTGCCGCCGGTGATCTTGTCGTCCCAGTCGAGCTTCGGGTCGATTGAGGAGATGCCCTCGCGGTATTCCACCAGGTTGCGCATCTGCTTGTACCACCCCTCGACGGAGAAGAACATCTCGCGTGGGAGGTTGCCGTATACGCCCACGGAATACTGGTCGCTGCCCAGCGGCTCGAGTCCTTTGCCCACAGGCTGCCACAGGTCGGTGGGAAGGCTTATGTAGTTGCTCGACACCTGCTGCACATACTGGTTGATGCGTGCATACGAGGCCTTGACGCTGTAGTCCTCGGTCACGTTGACGCGCACTGAAGCCCTCGGCTCGAAGCGCGGGAAGGAGCGTCCCCCGATGCGGTGGCTTACGAAGCGCAGCCCGGCATCGAGCGATGCCCACTCGCCGAAGTTGAACAGGTTGTCAACGTATGCGAACACCTCATTTGACCGCACCTGCGGGTTGCCGTTGTTGTCGTTGCGGTAGCTGTCAGCGTCGCAGTACTCATTCTCGATGCCGTCGGGGTGGTAGTTGTGGTGGACATACCCAGTGCCGAGCTTGAGCAGGTAGACCTGCCCGAACTGCTGCATATACTGCGCGTTAACGCCGATGTCTGCGATTGAGTTTTTCGTGCCGTTGATTGAGTAGCCGTATGTCGAGGGGTCGGATAGGTCGTTCTGATGCTCCTGCTTCTGGCGGTAATTCGAAAAATAGCGCGTATAACTCGTTGGATGAATTAAATTAGAGCGTATTTAACTTGACCGATTTCCCGA
>ERZ808240.142-NODE-142-length-98020-cov-6.865115_pt1 | contig 98020 bp, 80 predicted proteins | sample MGYA00521084_ERZ808240 | MGnify/ENA primary metagenome ERZ808240 (study PRJEB31516, sample SAMN03275571) | gut metagenome | biome: mammalia-associated habitat; material: feces | host: Papio cynocephalus | place: Kenya | collected 2012-08-06 ...
TGGAGCCTTCACGGTTCGGGAAGTTTCTTGTTGAGTGACGGATTGAGAATGCATTGTTCGCCGGTGTATCTCCTGCGCCAAAGCATGGTCCGCAGAATGCTGTCTTCACGATTGCTCCTGTCTCGATCAGATCGGAAAGTACACCGTTCTTTGCAAGCTCCATATAAATCGGAGTTGATGCCGGATATACAGAAAGTGTAAACTCGTCAGCGCCAATATATTTTCCACGAATCAGGTCTGCCGCCTGACAGATATTCTCGAATCCACCACCGGCACAGCCTGCGATGATTCCCTGCTCTACATAGAGTTTTCCGTCAACAACCTTATCCTTGAGCGTAAAGCCGATCTTGCCATCTAAGGATACCTGTGCGCGCTTTTCTACATCATCTAAGACATCCATCAGATTTGCCTTAACATCCTCGATTGTATAAACATTGCTTGGGTGGAACGGCATTGCGATCATAGGTTTTACCTTAGAAAGATCTACATAAACAACACCATCATAGTAGGCAACTGCACCCGGATTTAATTCCTTGTAGCACTCCGGTCTGTAGTGTGTCTCATACCACTCTTCGATCTTCTCGTCAGTCTTCCAGATAGAGGAAAGACAGGTTGTCTCTGTTGTCATAACATCGACACCGATACGGAAATCTGCGGACAGCTTATCTACGCCCGGTCCTACAAACTCCATAACCTTATTCTTTACATAACCACAACCAAAGGTTGCGCCGATAATTGCAAGAGCAACATCCTGTGGGCCAACGCCCTTCTGTACTTCACCGTCTAAGTAGATTGCTACAACACCAGGCTTAGCAACATCGTATGTACGCTTCAGAAGCTGCTTTGCAAGCTCGCCGCCACCTTCACCGATTGCCATTGTACCGAGGGCACCATAACGTGTATGGCTGTCAGAGCCTAAAATCATGGCACCACATTCTGCAAGCATCTCTCTTGCAAACTGATGGATAACTGCCTGATGAGGTGGTACATAGATTCCGCCGTATTTCTTTGCACAGGAAAGGCCAAACACATGATCGTCCTCGTTGATTGTTCCACCAACCGCGCACAAAGAGTTATGACAATTTGTAAGTACATATGGGATTGGGAACTCTGTCAGTCCTGATGCTCTCGCTGTCTGGATAATACCAACAAATGTAATATCATGGCTTGTCATCTTATCGAACTTGATTTTAAGCTGTTCCATATTGCCCGAAGTGTTGTGTGCTTCGAGGATTCCATATGCCATTGTGTTTTTCGATGCATCCTCTTTGGATGTCTGTACACCCTTCGATGCAAGTACTGCCTGTGCCTGTCCGTCATCTGGAACCAGTTCGGAACCATTCAGTAAGTATGCACCTGTTTCATAAAGTTTTACCATAATTCGCCTCCATACTCTCGTTTAATTTATTTGTAAGCTAAAATATAGCTTTCACTGTCTTCTAATGTTGCTGTATCAAAGTCCTTCACACCCTTATTTAAAGATGTTGCAAGTGTTTCACTCTGCCGGGAAAGATACTCCGTCTCATCCACGACCTGCTCATTGACATAATAAGTACCATCCACATTCTGGACACATGGTCCATCTGTGATCACACCATCCGAATACCGTTTCAGGCAATATTCATCCCCAGAAGTCCGTGTCGATAACCAAGGAAATGCGACAAAGCTGCTGTCACTGCAGAAGCTCCGCACTTTCGCATAGCCAAGGTAAGAAACCGCACCATCCCGGTAGGTAAAGATAAAGCAACTCACATAGGTCTCGTTGCGTTCCATGCTGTTATAGAAAAATGCCTCTGGCACACCGTCCTCATCGACATCATATAACAGCATGCTGTCCGGTTTGATATTTTTATAGAACGAATCTAATATATTAATACCGTCCTCAGTCTCTCCAAGTACCTTCTGGATTTCTGAATCTGCATTTTCTGCCAGCTTCACATATGCCTTCTGCCAATCGGCTGCCATAGACAGCTTGTATTTCTGAAGATTCATATCCTCAGCATAATATTTTTCCAGCTTATCGAGCAGATTCAGTGCGTTCTGGTTATCCCCGATCTCAATATACGTATCAAGCAGACCGCCATAATAATTCATGCCTGTCGAATACGCAAGCTTGTATAATGAGTAAAATTTGTCAATATACTGAGAATCCAGCGGGTCTAACTGCACAGACTGGCAAATATTCAATGCTGTAAAATAATCTCCCTGTTCATATGCTGCCTGCGCTGTGTCATACAATGCCCGGTAAGACTCGATCACCTGAATATTGTTGGTAAGCACAGTCGTATAATCTGCAATATCCGTCACCGACAGTCCATTTATAATTGAAATATAACTATTCATTGCATCCGCCGTAATTTCGCCATCTACATACTGCTGATACTTCTCATTTAAAACCTCGATCACAACCTCTTTTTTCGTATCTGTATCCAGTCGGAGATTGATCTTGTTGATTGTCTCGTTCGCCTGCACAACGCCCTGTCCATTGTAATTCTGGTTTGAATTATAAATCTGTTCGATCGCATCCCGGTATTCGGTACGATTGACAAGCACATTGTATTTTGTACAGATACTCTTTGTCTCATCGATACTGTTGATTGCATCATAGGCTGCGACTGTATAAATGTAATCCTTTTCCCCAGTCTGATATTCCAGGCAGATGTGCTTCGCATAATCCGGAAGCATTTCCTGTACTGCCTTTTGCTTTTCGCTGTCTAACGCTTCGTAGCTTTTTTGTACCTCGCTCCACTGTCCGGCTTCAATACCGTCAAATACCTTATATTCATTGTAGTACGGATATAGGAAGACGATTGCCGCACAGGCAACGAACGCAAGCACTATAAACGACACAATAATAAGTTTATTCCATGTCTTTTTCATCCTTGCACCTCCTAATCAATCACAACAGGCTTTGCCTCTGCATCATCTGCCGGTAATGTATCAGCGCCTTCCGTATCCTGTGCAGATACATCACTTGGTGTTGCCTGCTCAAACGGCTGTTCCACCCATGTATCAGTCAGATCAGACGGAGTTGCAATTCCCCGAAGGGCAGTTACCTGCTGCTCGTATTTGGATGTATCTGTTTCCGTGGCAAACCCTTCTACATGCAGGTTCTTTTCCTTCTCTCCCACCTGCGCGTAGGAAGGTGCAATGACCAAACGGTAGACAAACAGTGCAGCTGCGGCAATTCCGACGATCAGCATCATCAAAGACAGCACGCCAAAAAACTTATGGGCGCCGCCCGCTTTCATCTGCTCGTATGTATCGTCATCAACATCCGCGTACTTCGCACGCTTCTTCTCCTGTTTTGCCTTGATCTTCTCATCTTTGATCCGGTTCTTGCGCTCCCATTTGTTCTCCTCCGCAACATACGCACCAAACAATGCAGAAGATTTGCTTTCTTCCTCCGGCGTTTCCGACTGTGCAGATGTATCCTCTGCTGCCACTTTCGTGCTTTCCGGTTCTGTTGATTCTGCTTCCGATTCCGCCTCCAGAGATGCATCAGATGTATCTTCCGCCGTCACTTCTGGATTTTCTGGCGCCGCATCCGGATGTGTATCCTCTTCCGTTTCTTCCTGCTGCTGTGACTCTATTGGAATCAAATCAATTTCTTCCCGATTATTTATGTTATTTTTGTCTTTCTTCTTTCTTCTCATAACAAAACTCCTTTGTTTTTGTTGTGTAAAAGCTTAACAAATTGATTATATCAATTTCGACCAGATTATTCAAGAAAGATTGTAATTTGCCAAGAAAAACCATCGACTCCCTTTACATTTTTTATCAGAATGGTATAATTATTGTGTTTTTTACTGTATTTATGAGAAATGGAGTGCAATATATGAAAAAGAACATCGAGATCAGATGGCACGGACGTGGAGGTCAGGGTGCCAAAACCGCAGCACTTCTGCTTGCGGACGTTGCTTTCAACACAGGCATGCACGTCCAGGGATTTCCGGAGTATGGTCCGGAACGTATGGGCGCACCGATCACAGCCTACAATCGAATTGGTGAATCCGAGATCCGGGTACATTCCAATATTTACCATCCGGACTATGTGGTTGTTGTAGATGAGACTCTGCTTCATTCCGTAGATGTCACAAATGGTCTGAAGGAAGATGGTGCCATCGTAATTAACACACCTCGTCCAAAAGAAGAGATTCTTCCTTTATTAAATGGATACAAGGGAAGCGTTTATACGATTGATGCTCACAAAGTATCAATGGAAACACTTGGAAAGTATTTCCCTAACTCCCCAATGCTTGCTGCTATCGTAAAGGTTGCAGACATCATGGATAAAGATGTGTTCTTATCCCAGATGCAGGCATCTTATGAGCACAAATTTGCAAAGAAGCCGGAAGTAATCGATGGCAATATGCGTGCACTGAAAATGGCGTTCGAGGAGGTAAAATAAATGTCAAAGGCAACGGATATTTCTAAAATCAATGAACATAGTCCTTACTATGATATGACGCCGGGTAACCAGATCTATGGTGGCGGCGGTTCCCGTAAATTCTGTACAGGCGAGTGGAGAACAAAAACTCCAGTGATCGACTGGGAAAAATGTACACAGTGTCTGCTCTGCACACCAGTCTGCCCGGATAGCTGTATTCCGGTAAAGGACGGAAAAAGAGAAGACTTCGACTTAGACCACTGCAAAGGCTGCGGTATCTGTGAGCGCGTCTGCAGCTTCGGTGCAATTACAATGAAGGAGGGAATCTAATATGGCAATTCGTGAAAGAATGTCAGGTAATGAAGCAGTTGCACATGCAATCAAGCAGATCAATCCTGACGTAATGGCAGCATTCCCAATTACACCATCGACAGAGATTCCGCAGATGGTATCCACCTTCATTGCAAACGGCGACATCGACACCGAGTTTATCCCGGTTGAGTCCGAGCACAGCTCCATGAGTGCCACCATGGGTGCCTGCGCCGCCGGTGCAAGAGCCATCACAGCGACTTCTTCCTGTGGTCTTGCCTACATGTGGGAGGTGCTTTATGTCGCAGCTTCCGATCGTCTTCCGATTGTTATGGCAGTTGTAAACCGTGCCTTAACCGGACCGATCAACATTAACTGTGACCACTCTGACAGTATGGGTGCCAGAGATGCCGGCTGGATTCAGATCTACGCCGAGAACAATCAGGAAGCCTACGACAATTACATCCAGGCGTTCCGCATTGCCGAGCATCCGGATGTCAAGCTTCCATTTATGGCTTGTCAGGATGGTTTCATTACCAGCCACGCGGTTGAGAATATCTCACTGATTGAGACAGAGAAAGTAAAAGAATTTGTAGGAATCTATGAACCAGAAAACTTCCTGTTAAATGCAGATATGCCAATGGCAGTTGGTCCTTATGCGAACTCTCCATTCTACATGGAGACTAAAATGAACCAGCGTATCGCCATGAAGAATGCAAAGAAGGTTATCTTAGAGGTTGCTGAGGAATTCGAGAAGATCTCCGGAAGAAAGTACGGACTTTTCGAAGAGTATCGCATGGATGACGCCGAGTACGTGATCGTGATCATGGGTTCTGCTGCCGGAACAACAAAGGAAGCTGTCGATGAGCTTCGCGAGCAGGGCATCAAGGCGGGCATGATCAAGGTACGTGTGTTCCGTCCATTCCCAGGAACTGAGTTAGCTGCTGCCCTCAAAAACGCAAAAGGCATCGCCATCATGGATCGTGCAGAGAGCTTCTCCGGATGTGGCGGTCCACTTGGTTCCGAGCTGAAGGCTGCTTTATACGATGTAAAGAATGAAGCTACAACTGTCAACTATTTCTACGGTCTTGCCGGAAGAGATTACACGGTAGAAACTGCCTGCGGTATCTATCAGGATCTGATGGATTATGTATCTGGCAAGCAGGAAGTTGAACAGTTCAAGTATATCGGACTTAGAAAGTAACGGAGGGAATCGAGATGGCATTTAATTTCAAAGAAGTAATGAGCAAACCGGAACGTCTCGCTCCGGGACATAGAATGTGTGCAGGCTGTGGCGGAACAATCGCTGTTCGTACAGTTCTGCGTGCCCTGCATGAGGGCGACAAGGCAGTCATCGGAAATGCAACCGGCTGTCTGGAAGTATCCAGCTTCATGTATCCATATACCGCATGGGAGGACAGCTACATGCACAATGCATTTGAAAATGCAGGTGCTACCCTGTCTGGTATCGAGACTGCTTACCATGCATTAAAGAAGAAGGGAAAGATTTCCGCTAACTATAAGTTCATCACATTCGGTGGTGACGGCGGTACTTACGATATCGGTCTCCAGTCTCTGTCAGGTGCGATGGAGCGTAATCACGATATGGTATATGTGTGCTACGATAATGGTGCTTACATGAACACCGGTATCCAGCGTTCTTCTGCTACACCAATGTTCGCAGATACAACGACAACACCTGTCGGTAAATGCTCCAACGGTAAGATGCAGAACCGGAAGGATCTCGCGTCCATCATCGCAAACCATGATATTCCGTATGTTGCACAGTCTACCTTCATCGGAACAATGAAGGATCTGTACGAGAAGTCTGAGAAGGCAATCTACACACCGGGTGCTGCATTCTTAAATATCATGTCACCATGTCCTCGTGGCTGGCGGTATGATACACCCGATATCATGAAGATCTGCAAGCTCGCAGTGGAGACATGTTACTGGCCACTGTTCGAGGTTGTGGAAGGCAAGTGGATCTTGAACTACGAGCCAAAGAAGAAGCTTCCTATCGAAGACTTCCTTCGTCCACAGGGAAGATTCAAGCATCTGTTCAAGCCTGAAAACGAGAACCTCCTTGTACAGTATCAGGAAGAGGTTGACCGCAGATGGGAAAACCTGCTGTATATGTGTTCGAAGTAGGATATGTCTACTAATTCATATTCAAAACTATGTAAAAATGGTGGTCGATAATAATCGGCCACCATTAAAAATTTACGGTTCTTTATTTGACTAATCCACTGATAATATCATTTACTTCTTTTTCTGAGATATTGATCTTATCGGCTATCTCGGATACACTCATTCCAGTTTCATGATATGCTTCTACTTTTCCTTTAATCACACCAATTTCAATGCCTTTTTCAATACCTTTTTCTGTTCCAATCTCGATACCCTTATTTAATACTCCTTGACTCGCGTTACACATCTCTTCCACGCTCCTTTCGATGTCCTCATTGTATGGAATATGATATTCATTTTCAACAATATCTCTTTTTTCCGCCTTGCTTAATGCGGACGCAAAAAATGTTTCCAATAACCGGTGTAGCTTTAGTTCTTCTGACGATGCTCCAGCCACCTCTTCCGCCAGGCCAATTACCACTACTGTCATAAGATCATATTTGTCCTTGTCCGGATAATTCCCGACGACATTCGTCTGTTCAAAAGAATACGATGTGATTGTATCTTTCCGGTATTCTTCCTTGCACCTTGTACACACCCAGATTGAATACACCTTTTTGATCTTTTCGTATTCCGATTTGACAAATTCGCGCTGTTTCTGTGAAGAAATCATCCTCGCACAATAATATATGCCCCTTGTCACAATATCATACGACAGATTCTCAACTTCGTTTTGAGCTTCTACATTTATAAGCATTTTTACCAGCTCATCTTCCTGTGGGAATCTCACATAAAATCTGATATCAAAAAATACTTTTCCCTCTTCTCTTGATGTATCCTCTGTATTCATTCCGTCGATAGACTTCACATCGTAAAAATCATTCACGTGTGTAAGCGATGCATCTACCTTGATTTTTGAAATTTCTGGCTCTCCCTCTATGCACGAAATGATATTTGGAATTTCCATATCTGAAAATTCTTTTACACAATATTTTAATATGTATGCAAGAATATTCTTCTGTGACAGGAATTTTTTGACATTTTCGTCATATAAAATCTCTTCTTTTGTCTTAGCCATAAGCATTCCTTTCCGTTAATTATAACAAGTATGTATTTTTTCCGCAATCATTGAATTCTTTTTATCAGGCAATGTTCTGATAGTATTCGTGTTATGCGAAATACACATGCAATCGTTTTTCTATATACCATTGGTATATTTATATTGTCATATACCAATGGTATTGTCAAAATGTTTGTGGTAAAATAGAAATATATCTTATATTCAAACGAAAGGAGTACAGGTAATAATGGTAAATTTAGATAGAGAACGCTTAAAAGAATGCCGCCTAAAGCTCGGAATAACCAAACAGGAGGCTGCTAAGAGAATTCAAATATCCCAACCCGCTTATCTTCGATACGAAGCTGGTACACGCAATCCTTCGATACAGATCATCGCTAAAATGGCCGAAGTTTTTTCAACATCCACAGATTATTTAATTGGAAACACGGCGGAATCACAGTCAGATAAAATGATAATTGAGCAAAATGAATCCCCTTCGCTTTTCGCTCTCACAGAAACATGCAAAGGGTTATCAGAATCCCAATTAGAAAAACTTATCATATACGCCAAGGCATTATCAACTTCTAATTCAAATTGAAAAACAAATATATATAACTAAGTTTTGGGTGCTGTTGAGTTTGTTGCATACCACGGATTTCCGTGGTATGGGCAAAAAAATTTCGCGCTGAAAGGTACGCCAACGTCCCTTTCAGCGCGAATCGTCTAAATCTACTTTTTCGGTTAAAATCTTCTTTTTGATTTCCTGCCAAGGCTCATATACAAAACATCTAGTCTTTTATATACTTCTAAACGGCACAGCAAAAGAGGGGCGGCAGTATAATTGCCGTCCCTCTTTTATCCCATCTGAGCATCTTCTACTCCCAGATTGTTTCGTACTTCAGCGAATTAAGAACCGTTTTATCCGGAACTCCTAAGATCAGTGTGTCTGCATTCCCCTTAGAATCAACAACATTGTAGAGATATTCCCATTCGTCTTCTGACGCCCAATGGCGGATTTTTACCCCGCATCCCCCATCGCAAGCCCACGCTGAGGTGCGGTGTTCGTAGCGTGTCTCAAATCCCTTTGTGGAGCCTTTACCCGTCGTCGGACAAAGATGGCTCGACTTTGTCTGTCCTTTTTCTGTGATGTCTGTATTACAATACTTACAAAACTCGTGCGTAACACCAGTTTTTTCATTCGGCTCCTGTCCTACCCAGTTATGCCCGGAGCATTTGATCTCTCCGCCGCAGGACTTGCATCTGAACCCAAGGGACGTCACTTCCCAAGAGGAATGCCTGCAGGCGTAGAAATCGCCTGTGGTCTTGTCCTTCAAGCCGTCGTACAATACTTCCCAGTCGTGATAATAAGCCTTCTGCTCGCCGCACTTGGAACACTTATACCCCGCCAGCGTCACGACCGAAAAATCGTGATCGCATACCGGAGGCGCCGGGATGTCCGTCGTGCCGCCCGTGTTCCCATTGTCCTTGCCAGTATCACCCTTGACCGTATCCCCCGTGCCGCTTCCGCCGCTGTGGTTTCCAAGTGCCGTCAGAACATTGTTGCTCTCCGACCGCAGGGACACATAGCAAGCCGAGACTGCCGAAGTCACGCCGTTAAACGTCACTCCCGGAGCCTTGTCCGTCTTTTTCACAAGCACGATCTGGATCGCCTCAAGGCGCTTTGCAAGCCCGGTCGTACCCGCCTTCTGTCCGTTTGCCGCCCAGTTCATCCAGCCGTAGCTCTGCGCATGAACGCGGTAATAAATATCGTAGTAGTTTGCAACCTCTCCGGTAAGATACATCTGGATCGCCTCAAGGCGCTTTGCCTGCCCGGTCGTACCCGCAGTAAGCCCGTCGCTCTTCCATCCGTTCCATCCATAGGTCTGCACCTGCGTCTGATACTTTACTGATCCCGAATACTTACCCGATACTGAAATCTGGATACCCTCAAGGCGTTTTGCCTGTCCGGTCGTTCCGCTTACCGTGCCGTCTGACACATCCAGCGGCTCCCATCCGTAGGTCTGTCTGTGTACCCGGTAGGATACCGACTCTTCCTTCGTGCTTGCATTCTTCGATTCCTTCGGAACGATCTGCACCTGCAGCTCCTCCAGTCTCTTACTGAGGTTTCTCGTTCCTGCATACGCGCCGTTATACACCCATCCCTGCTGATCGCCGTAGGTCTGGATATGCACCCTGTATCTCACATCATAGTGCTTTGCAAGCTCCCCGGTTAACTTAATCCGGATTCCTTCCAGACGCTTCGCCTGCCCGTGGGTTCCTGCCCGCTGTCCGTCACTTACCCAGTCCGTCCACTCATACGTCTGGCGGTATGCCTGATAGGTGATACCTCCGGAATACCCCGTGTTATTCTGAAGCTTTACTGCGATCTCCTCCAGCCGCTTCGCCTGCCCCCGCGTTCCAAGCACCAGCGTCGGATAACCGCCCATGTAAGACACTTTCCCAGCAGTATCTCCGTAGGTCTGGATGTGGCTGTAGCTTCCGCCGTTCGTCCCAAGAACAAACGACACTCCGGTATCCGCAGCATATGCTGTCTGGCTTGGCAATCCTGACAAAATCAATCCGCACACGATCAGAATTCCAATGATTTTCTTAAACACTTTCTTCATCTTGTATTTTCCTCCCCATTTTATATGCCTGCCGATTTCTATATATGCAACCATACTTGTTTAACATTCACTTATATGTTTCATACTTCCTGCTTTTCTCCGCCATGCAGCAGAAGCTCTAATATCACCATCTCGGTTGCGAGCTTATCCCGCATCTTACCTGTTTTGATGCTCGTGTCTGCTTCCTGACATAACCGCACACAGGAAAGCAGCTGCTCTTTCGTAAAAGAGCGCGCCTGCGCAATATATTTTTTGACAAAATACGGACGGATGCCGAACGTCGAAGCAATCTGTCCCTCCGGTGTACCGGTATCCAGTGCAAACCGGATCTTCAGAAGCTGCATGAAGTTCCGTGTAATCAACACGAGAATCTTCATCGGCGCCTCCTGCAAATACAGCAGATCATCATATAACTCCATTGCCTTTTGCTTCTTTTTCTCTGATATCGCATCAATCATATCGAAGATTTTGTCCTCCACCTGATTCACACAAAGCAGGTCAATGTCTTCTTTTGATACACTTCCTTTTTCCACAGCATAGGAACGAAGCTTATCTGCTTCATTTTTAAGCAGATTCATACTCGTTCCAACCCGATCGATCAGATACCGCAGTGTCGCTCCGCTGATTGCAATCTGGTCTTCCGCAAACATTCCATTTAACCAGACAGCTAACATCTCACTGTCCGGTGCATCAAACATCGCTACCGTACCAAGCTGTGCAACAAGCTTGCTTAGTTTCTTCCGGTTGTCAATATTCTTCTCCACGAAGATCAGCACTGTCGTATCTGGTAGTCCCTCTAAGGCTTCTTCCAGCTTCTCACAGCCGTTCTTGAAGAAATTGCTGTTCTCCACCAGCACCACTCTGCGTTCTGTAAAAAAAGGCATGGTATCTGCAAATTCAATGATATCCTCTGGCTTGGAATTCTCACCCTTGTAGGTGATAAAATTCATTGTATCGTTTGGATCAATCATCGCCGCAATCAGCTTGTCCCGATACTGATAGATCAGGTATGGCTCCGTTCCGCCAAGCAGGTACACACGACTGAATTCTTTCTTATTGATTTGTTCATTTAAAATGGCCATGCCATTTGCTTTTTCTTTTTTTGCCATGTTGACTCCGATATAAAACGCTAACTACACTTATTATTCGGTATGTTTACCTTTTTGTTACGTTTGAATACCTCTTTGTTTTCAATGAATACATTGTATCACACCTTTCTTCTTGTATCAATTTTCTGACACAATCTATTCATTATACTTTCTATTTTTTCCACCATGTAACAAAAGCTCTAACAGTTATCTTCCCCGAAAAACAACTGCGCCCATCTCATCCGTCCGAAGTACCTTCGTCCCTTCCTGTGCTAACCCTTGTAACACTTCCGCGTGTGGATGTCCATAACGGTTATTGTATCCACAGGAAATCAAACCATAGTCCGCATGCGCATAGACCCCCTCCACATACGAGTACTTCGAGCCATGATGCGGAAGCTTGATACAATCATAATCCTGTTGTATATCCATATCTGCGACGGCATCTGCATCCATGTCTCCAGTAAATAACATGTTAAATGTATTAGAATGATATGCCAGTGCCAGACTCGCTGCATTCTTATCCTTTGCGCGATATTCTGCAGTCGGATGCAGGCAGGTAAGCGTAAATGTATCATCGCCGATCACGTCGCCCTCCCTCATCCACACGATTGTGATTCCGGCAGCCCGAATCACTGCTTCTAACTCTGCCAATGCCGCATCCTGAAACACATAGGCGGAAAAGACAACCGTCCGCACCTTGATCTGCGTCAGTTTTCCCTGCAATAAAAGTTCTTTTAATCCACTGATATGATCCTCATCGGTATGTGTCACAAACCAACAGTCAATCTCCGTCATGCCCTGCGACCGCAGCGCCGGAAGCAGTGTATATGTCCCACATTTTGACTGCGACGTTGAGCCGCCATCGATTACAAGATTTCTTCCGTCCGGCGATCGTATCAGGATTCCATCGCCTTGTCCGACATCTAAGAAATAGATTGCTTCTGTGCGTTGCTGCCACACGCATAACGCCTGTCCTGCCCCCTGTAACAGCATACTTATAAGGATCGTGCATACAGTGTAGCGCACGACCTCTCTTTTACGCCAGAACCTGCCGGTATGTTTATATACAAAGTCCCGCAGCTTATTTCTTGTTTTTGTGCGAAGCAATACCAGCATGCATGCAATCCCGCCATACCACATGCCAATCTGCCAGCCTCGTATCTCTCCTGTAACAAGTGTATTCCACGGCAGTTCCAGTGTCCTTTCGCAAAGCCATGTATATCCCTGTAACATCCACCCAACCGGCAGCATGACGAACCTGCCAAGCGAAATCGTGCCAATGGATACAAGCAAGCCGAACCAGCTTCCTGCTACCACAACCGTCATCCCCGGTACAACGATCAGATTCAGCAATCCTGCATAGACTGGTATCTCGTAATAGGTTTTTGCCACTACGGGCAGCATCATTCCCTGCAAGGTTACAGAATAAATCAGGCTCTGCACCATGCGGAACCGCATCGGATACCGCTTCTGAAACCGCCGAAAGCCAGCTTTCTTATGCAGACGTTTCATTCCATAATTTCCAAGTGAAATCCCGGCAATCGCCATATAGCTTAACTGCATCCCGGCATCTAAGATGCGAACCGGGTTGCATAGAAGCATAAAGAACAAGGCAATTCCCATCGCAGTCGGCATATCATAGGATTTCCCGAACATCTGCGCCACAAGAAAAATCACCATCATCCAGATTGCGCGCATCGTTGCCAGACTCATTCCGGTCATCATGCCGTACAACAAAAGTCCTGCTATCGTGATAATTCCTGCTGCCGGAATCGGCACACGAGCCCGCCGGATCAGTCGAAAGAGCAGTCCTCCAAGCAGGGAAATATGAAGTCCTGATATCGCCAGAATATGCGCAATCCCACCCATCTGATATAATGTTTTGAGTTCTGTATCTATCCCCGATTTTTCTCCAAGCAGGATTCCCGACACAAGTGATGCCTGTTCTTCCGGAAGAAGCTTTGCAATCTGGCAGTCTGCCCGTACACGCAATTCATATAATATACGTTTTCCCCGATAATACAAATACCTTGGCAACCCAAGTATTTTCCGCTGATCAACGGTAATCGTTGTCACCTGCGGTGCATAGTAATATCCGCTGATATTCCGGGCAAGATAATAGCTGCGTGATTGGAATCCACCCGGATTTCTCGCATGCTCGAATGTATCGTAAGTACCTGTCACCTGCACAATCTCCGCAATCGCATGCTCCCCTTCCACGCCACGGAGCAGAATATTTCCATACACGTCCTCTCCGTCCAGCACCCGCATCGTCCATGTCTCTCCCTGCCGGTCAGTCAGAATCCCCGCACAGATGACAGACTTCCCCTGCGCCTCCGCTCCCGCTGCATAGGTTATAATGTCGCAGCCATTTTCCTTCCGGATATCCGGCTTCTCCCGTAATTCCTGCGGAATACGCAAAAAAGCGCCAAGCATCCCAAGACCAATTCCCAGTCCAAGAGCGCATGCGCTTTTTCCCTGTTTTTTCTTCCGCATGAAAATCCCAACGCAAACAAGCATAGCACTCACTATGCCTATCTCGCCCACCGTTCTTGTGTACAGGCCAATCACCTCTCCAAGTGCATACGCCAAAGCCACACAAAATACTGGTCGTTTCATACGTCTCCTATATTCTTTTATTCTTGTACTACATTTGCATTAAACGATAATGGTTTGTCTATTGCAACCACATTCCGGTACATCGGCACGATCTTTCCATCAATCAGAATCTGTACCGTATCTACATCCGTCTGTGCAATCACCGAATTTACGACTGCATACAACGCAAGCTCTGGCGAGACCGTTCCCATGGCACTTGTAAATTCCTCTGACAGATCCAGATAGCAGACCGAATCATGAACCGACACCTGGTTCACCTTTGTGTCCGGTGAAAGGACTTTTTTCTGCACCAGTTCCCGCACGATATACTCCTGATCGGACGTCTGTGGCTCCGACTGTACTTTGATTCCATAAGATTCCAGTGCAGTTCCCTGCGCATTTGGTGCATACATGGTGATCGATTCCTCTGTCAGACTCGTTTCGTCGGTACCATAATAATAAATAGAATCCCGCAGGAACAGCTGCTCTGCATACACGTTTTCGTCATTTCCCTTTACTGTCAGTGCAATGCTGGAAATATCATCCATCTGAAACAATGTCTTCGTCGTGGCTGCCATGATCAGCAATATATCTTCCTGCTCGTAACTGCCTTCCACAAGCGTGATATCCATCTGTAAACTGTTATCCTCGCCCATCATATAACTGTAAGCTTCGATCTTCGATGTTTCCAGTGCTGTGAGTGCCGTCATCGTATCCTCCACGCAGGACGCGATCGCATCCGGTGTTTTCAACTGGTAATCTGCATCGGCACGCACAACTGTGTTATCCTCTGCCAGATACAGATGAATCATATTATCTGCAAGCGGTGTAATCTCTCCGCTCTGCGCTTTTCCACAGGCTGTCAGACAAAGCAGTGCCGCGATCACACATCCGTTTTTCCAATCCATCTTTCTCATTCTGCATCGCCCTCCTTTCGTGTTGTATCCACGGAGGCATCCGATTTCATCGGAATGCGAATGGTAAATGTAGTGCCCTCTCCAGACTCGCTGTACAATTTGATTGAACCCTTGTGCATCTGAATGACGCTTTTCGTGATAGCAAGTCCAAGTCCTGTACCACCGGTATCCCGGCTTCGCGCTTTATCTACCCGGTAGAAACGTTCAAATACATGCTCCTTGCAGTCATCCGGGATTCCAACACCGGAATCTGCAACCTTCACATAGAAGTTGCGGTGGTCTGCATTGAGCGTCACTTTCACCCAGCCATTGTCAACATTGTACTTCACCGCATTCTCTATAATATTCGTCAGAGCCAGACTCAGTTTGACCTCATCCACCCATGCCGTCACATCACGGTAACTCTCGTAAGTAATCTGGATTCCACGGCTTTTGGCGATTGGCGTTACGCGCTTCAGGATCACCTCCAGCAGATCATTAATCTTTATCTCCTTGATATTCATCGCGGCTGATTTTTTATCCATTTTTACAAGTGTCAGCAGATCGGTAATAATTTTACTTTCTCTGTCAATCTCATCCACGATATCAGTCATAAATTCCTTGTACATCGCAAGATCCGCAGATTCATTCTGTATCAGAGAATCTGCCAGCACCTTCATCGACGTGATCGGCGTCTTTAATTCATGTGACACATTCGATACAAACTCCTGTCGTGTGGAGTCAATGACCATCAGCTTGGATATCGTCGCATTGTAACGTTCTGTCAGCTGTTTAAACTCCTTGAATCCACGCACTGGAATCTGTGTCTCCAGCTGTCCTTCTCCAGCAATCTCCATCTGCTGATTGATACGCTTGATCCCACGTGAGCTTGCATTTCCAATCGCCCATGCTGCACCAATGCAGATTGCCATGATAAGTGCAAATGACAACCAGTTTCGTCGTTCTACCCGGCGTTCAATTACCTTCAGGCTGTCCGTCGATGCCTGAATCACAAGCACGCCCTGTACATCCTGTTCCTGCTTCACAGCTGTGATATATTCAAGATATCCATCCTTCTTCGATATCTTCTTACTCGCCTGTCCGCGCATTACAGCCATAATATCCGGATTTACAATCTGTGCATTTTCATGGTTTCCATAAGTATCCCTGATCACCCGGTACTCCCGGTTTATCACAAGCACCCTGCCGTAAAAAGTCGTCGCGACACCCTCGATACGAAGATTTAAATCCTGTGGGTCATCGAGCGTCATATGATTCTCAAGCAGATTATTCTTCAGATATTCCGCCTGCGCCATCACATTTTTTTCAAGCTGTTCCTGATATCGCTGCACATACAGACGGCTTGACATCAGCGAATACACAAGCATAATCCCTGCACACAGCACGATGATCAGAAACGTCACAAACCATCGGAGGCTGATGCCCATATGCTTATGCTGGCGCTTCTCCGCCCGTTCCCGGCGTTTCAGCTTTTTACGTTCTAATTTTTCATCCTTTTTTTCTTCTTTTATTTCGTCTTTCACGTTGTTTCATTCCGTCCTTTTCCAGAATACCACTACTATATCACACCGTCCGTTTTGCTTCAAGGCACTTGTACAATCCATGCGAAATTGCTATGATACAAGTACAACACTGAAAGGGGGATACACTTATGAATTTTGATCCTGTTTCCATGCCAAAGGTCGAACTGCACTGCCATCTGGACGGTTCTTTGAGCAAAGAATTCCTGATGCAGACCTTACAGCTTTCGACACTGGACATGCATACAATACAGGCACCTGCCAACTGTCAGTCACTTGCCGAATATCTGACCTGCTTTGACCTTCCGGTATCCGCACTGCAGGAAAAAGAACATATCCGGGATGCCGTCGTTGATGTCGTGCGACAGGCAGCCGCGGAAAATGTCCGCTATATGGAAATCCGGTTTGCACCTATGCTGAGCGTCAACAGTCACCTGGATCTGGAAAATGTCGTGCAGGCGGCTGTCTATGGATGCCAGAAAGCATTTGACCGGTATGGAGTATTCACCAATCTGATCTTATGTGCGATGCGCCATCACTCCCCACAGCAAAATCATCTGGTTGTCCGCTGTGCCAGAGAATTCTTAGGAAATGGCGTCTGTGCGTTGGACCTTGCTGGTGATGAAGCCGGACATCCAAACGAGGAATTCGAAGCCTTGTTTGAAGAAGCAAGGCGGTTGGAGGTGCCCGTCACAATTCATTCCGGCGAATGTGGCAGTGCCAGAAATGTTGCACTTGCCCTCCAATATGGAGCACGCCGGATCGGACATGGCATTGCAGCCATCAAAGATCCTGCTCTGCTGGAAGCCTGTCGCAACGCACACATCGGTTTTGAGCTTTGTCCAACCTCGAATTTCCAGACAAAAGCAGCGACTGAACTGGACGCGTATCCACTCCATGCGTTTCTGGATTTTGGACTGCTTGCAACAATCAACACCGACAACCGCACCGTGAGCCACACAACGCTGACTGACGAATATACCTTTGCCCTTGAAAAGCTCCACATAGAAAAAGAAGATCTCCGGACACTGTATAAAAACAGTGTGGAAATCTCCTTTGCCTCTGACTCTGTCAAGCATCAATTACTGTATCTTCTGCCATAGCGAACTTTTTCGCTGTGTGCAGATTACTCGTGGAAATAATATCCCACGCCCCATTTTGTATGAATGTATTTTGGATCGGCTGGTGTTGCCTCAATCTTCTCACGAAGTCGACGCACATGCACATCCACGGTTCTGGCATCGCCCGGATAAGATGGTCCCCAGATAGTTTTGAGCAACTGCTCTCTGGAATATACCTTGTTCGGGTTTGATACCAGCAGATATACAAGTTCAAACTCCTTAGCTGTCAGGTTGACTTCCTTGTCATCGATATATACCCGGCGGCTGTCCACATCAATCTTCAGTCCCTTTGTCTCGATTACCTTCTGATTTTCCTGTTCCGGCACATTCCGGTTATTCCGACGGAAAATCGCTTTGATTCTCGCCTTTACTTCCAATATATTAAACGGCTTTGTTATGTAATCGTCTGCGCCATATTCCAGTCCCAGTATCTTGTCCATATCATCGCCCTTAGCTGTCAGCATAATGATTGGCACATCCGAAAACTCGCGGATCATCTGACACACTTCCAGTCCACTAAATCCCGGCAGCATGATGTCCAGTAAAATCATATCGTAATGATTTGCCTTTGCAAGCTCCAGTGCGGTTTCACCATCGTAAGCAACTTCGACTTTCATATCGTCCTGCTCTAAGCTGAACTTGATGCCCTTTACGATTGACTTTTCATCATCTACCACCAAAATTTTCTTCATTCTATACACCTCATCCCACAATAATTAAGTCCTTGATTTGATTATATATGCCCTCTTTAATTCCACGGATATTCATAAGTTCCTCCGTGTTCTGAAACTTCCCCTGGGCTTCCCGATATGCGATAATCGCATCCGCTTTGCTCTCGCCAATTCCTGGCAATGTCATCAGTGTGTCTTTCCCGGCGGTATTGATATTGATCTTCCCATCCGTTTCCACATTTTTAACGGCTGGTGCATCCTGCGCCGATGTCCCATCTGTCTCCCGCTCTGATAAGGAAATCCCGCTCGTCTCCTCGACGGTTGGAATGTAAATCTGCTCTCCTTCCACAACGGTCTGCGCCAGATTCACATAGGTAACATCTGCATCATCGGTAAATCCGCCTGCCATCTGCACCGCGGTTTCTTTGATTGCTGAACCTGTCACATAGTAGACGCCCGGCTGTCGTACCGCGCCGCACACATATACAGCCACCTCGTCTGGCTGCTTTGCTATGTCTGCTTCCGTTGCGGTCGTTGCAAGCACCTCTGTCGATGAGACTTCCGTTTCTTCTCTGGCGGTATCATCCACCATCTGCGTTTCCGTCATCTGTGCCTCGCTGGTAAGCAGCATCGCCTGTCTGCCACAGCCACACAGAACCGCCGCCAGCATACAGCCAGCGATTAATATTTTTATGTATTGCAAAATGAAATAGCTCCCTTCTAAAAAAGTCTGGTATTCCATATTGCATATTCAAGACATACACCCATTGTACAGAACTTCCTCCCGAATTACAATAGGCGGATTTCACGAAAAAAAGTTACTTCTCCCACTGAAAAATGATAAATCCCACTACGGACACAATGATACCAACCAGCTTCGTCCACTGAAAATCTGCTTTCTCGACACCAAACCAACCAAAAAGCTCGATCAGGTATGCGATCAACAGCTGGGAAATAACGATCAGCAGCACCGCCTTCGCCGGTCCCAATCCTGCCATCGCTGTAATGACGGTCCATGTGATAAATGCACCGATCACACCGCCTAGCAGCATATATTTGTGATCGACCTGTGCAAGCGAGAATATCCCTGCCTGATTCCGCTCAAAGATCGCCCACAGGGCAATCGCAACAACAAACCCGGAAAATGCCACCCACGCAGACGCAAGCCACGTAGACGTCTGCTTTGTCACGCCTGTATTAAATACACCCTGCACACTCATCAACGCACCGGATATCAATGCAACTATTATTCCCCACATAAAAAACTACCTCCATAGACAAAATGTATATAGAGGTAGTTTGTGTTAATTATTTCATTTTCATTCGGACAACTTAGAATAATGGCTCCTTCAAAATCGCGGTACCAATACCCTTTTCTGTAAAGAACTCCAGAAGCAGGCAATGCTCTACACGACCATCGAGCATATGGACACGTGCAACACCGTTCTTCATTGCCTCGATACAGTTTGTAAGCTTTGGAAGCATACCGCCGCCGACAACGCCGCTGTCGATAAATTCCTGTGCTTCGTTAATATCCATCTCGGAAATCAAAGTTGACTTGTCCGTTGGATCTACGAATACACCTTCGATATCGGTCAGGAATACCAGCTTCTCTGCGTTGATGGCTGTTGCGATCGCACATGCTGCATCATCTGCATTGATGTTATAGCCATGATAATCGTCGATGCCAATACCGATTGGCGCAATAACCGGGATGAAATCATTTGCAATCAGTGTATCAATGATTGTTGGATCTGCAGATACAACCTCACCGACATATCCGATATCCTTGCCACCGGAAAGCTTCTTCTGTACCTTCAGGAGCCCGGAATCTTTACCGCTGATACCGACTGCCTTTAATCCAAGCTTCTGCATCATGGACACAAGACTCTTGTTGACCTTGGAAAGTACCATCTCTGCGACATCGAGAGTCTCCTCATCTGTCACACGCAGGCCATTTACGAACTCGGATTCTTTGCCGATCTTCTTCAGCCATGCGCTGATCTCCTTGCCGCCTCCATGCACAATAATCGGCTCCATACCAATCAGCTTCAGCAAAGCTACATCCTTAATAACATTGTATTTTAAGTTCTCATCAACCATTGCACTTCCGCCGTATTTGACAACGACACGTTTGCCATTGAATTTCTGTATGTATGGAAGCGCCTCAATCAGTGTCTGCGCTTTCGCAAGTATCATATCCATTGAATCATTATTTACCATCTTTATTTTCCTCCTCTTATATGGTAACGCCCCTCGCTTTGCTCGGCGGCAGGTCGTCGGATGCATCCGAAATCTCTCGCTTCGCTCATGATGGCATCCTCCTAAGAACGATAGTCCGCATTGATCTTCACGTAATCATATGTGAGGTCACAGCCCCATGCCGTTGCTTCCGCATCACCATCGCGTACATCGACCTTCGCGATCACAACATCCGGTGATAAGATCTCTGCTGCCTTCTCCTCATCAAAAGCAGTTGCTACACCATTTTCGACCAGTGTGATCTCACCTTTTTCAGACGCCATCACGATATCGACCTTGAGTGGATCAAACTGTGCACCCGAATAGCCCATTGCACAGAGGATTCGTCCCCAGTTTGCGTCCTTTCCAAAGATCGCACATTTCGTCAGGTTGGAAGTGATGATCGACTTTGCAAGCACCTTTGCTGTCTGCTTATCCTTCGCATGTGATACCTGTACCTCGAACAGACGGCTTGCACCCTCACCGTCACCGGCGATCTGTTTTGCAAGGTAAGTATTGACTGCAAGCAGTGCCTCCTTGAATGCCTCGTAATCTTCGTTTTCCTCGGTAATCTCCGGATTGTCTGCCATACCATTTGCCATCACTAAGACGGTATCGTTCGTTGATGTATCCCCGTCCACCGATACCATATTAAATGTATCCTCGATAGAACCTTTCAGTGCCTTGTCCAGCAGTTCCTTGGAGATTGCCGCATCTGTCATGATAAATCCAAGCATCGTTCCCATATTTGGATGGATCATTCCGGAACCTTTACACATTGCTCCAAATATAACTGTCTTTCCGCCGATTGTTGTCTCATAGGCAATCTGCTTCGGATGGGTATCGGTTGTAAGAATTGCCTCAGCAGCATCCTGTGCGGACTGTACATCGCTTTTCAGCATGCCGGAAAGCTTCTTCACACCATCCGTGATCACATCCATCGGCAATGTAAATCCGATGACACCGGTTGATGCAACCAGCACCGTATCAGATGGAATATTCAAGGCCTCGCCAGCCAGCTTTGCTGTCTCGACGGCATTCTCATAGCCTGCCTGTCCGGTACATGCATTTGCAATACCGGTATTGACGACAACCGCCTGTGCCACACCTGCGTCCGTGACCTTCTTGTCCCAGAGTACCGGAGCTGCCTTGACAAGGTTCTTCGTGAAGGTCCCCGCGGTTACCGCCGGCTTCTCCGAGAAGATCATTGCCATATCCTTATTTGTCTTTCCTTTTTTGATTCCGGCTCTTGTACCGGCTGTTGTATATCCCTTTGCGGCAGTTACGCCGCCTTCGATCTGCTTCATCTCGATTTCCTCCTATCTGCATTACCTCGGTAATTGCGAATCAACTATATCGAATATATTTCAATAACGATTCATTCTATATACAATGTATTGAAACCAAGATATTCTAAATATTCTGCTCTAAGCTTTTCAAAAATACGCCACCACCGCCAATTCGCCATCCATGGCTCAATGGCGGTTTGTTTGAACATCGTGTTCAAACATGGCTTGTTATCTTACAGAATATTAAGAATATCTAAGTTTCAAACATATCGTATATTAGAACGAATCATTATCGAAATATATGCTATACTCTTATTGTTGATTCGCAATTACCATTTACTCTTTTCATCTAAGTAATATACAAATCGTTGTTGCTCAACCTTACCTTGTTATGGGAACATTGGTGGCATCAGAAGTCCTTCTTCTTCTGGTAAGCCCATGATCAGGTTCATGTTCTGGACTGCCTGTCCGGCAGCACCCTTCACCAGATTATCCATCGCACCCATCACAACAACACGCTTCGTTCTTGGATCAATCACAAAGTTCACATCCACATAGTTGCTGCCTTCTACCCAGCGTGTCTCCGGACAGACGCCCTTTTCAAGCACACGCACGAAGCGCTCTTTGCCATAATATTTATCATACACTGCCTTGATATCCTCATAAGAAACATCCTTCACAAGCTTTGCATATGCTGTTACCAAAATGCCCCGGTTCATCGGTACAAGATGCGGTGTGAAATTGATCGTGAGCGGTGTGCCATCGTAAGCATAGCCGAGCTGCTCCTCGATCTCCGGTGTGTGCCGGTGGGTTGTGACGCCGTATGCCTTGATGCTCTCATTTACTTCGCAGTAGAGGTTTGCTACCTTGGCACCACGTCCGGCTCCGGATGTTCCGGATTTCGCATCCACGATGATCGTATCAACATCAACCAGACGCTCCTTTACGAGTGGATACAGAGAAAGAATCGAGCAGGTTGTATAACAGCCCGGATTCGCGATTAGGCGCGCCTTCTTGATATCCTCCCGATTGATCTCGCACAGTCCATATACAGCCTCATCAATAAACTGTGGACTCTTATGCTCTAAGTTGTACCATTTCTCATACGTCGCTACATCCTTAATACGGAAATCCGCGGACAGGTCCACGATCTTCGTATTTGATAAGATCTGCTCGTTGACAAGTGATGCACAAAGCCCCTGCGGTGTCGCAGTAAAGATTACATCCGCCTGCCTGCTAAGCTCATCCATATTGTCATCCATACATTTCGCATCCACTAACTGGAACATGTTCCGATATACAGATGCATATTCCTGATCGATATAACTTCTGGAACCATACCAGACGATCTCTGCGTCCTTATGTCCCAGCAAAATACGTACTAATTCCTGACCGGCATATCCGGTTGCTCCTATAATTCCGACCTTTACCATTGTTCCTGCCTCTTTTCCGTAATCACAAATTTGTCTCATTATACATCCGTAGTTTTATTTATGCAACCCTATTTCAATATTTTATGTATAAATTTACAGAATAATATTGTTTTATGCATAATTTTATTTATTTTATACATATATTATACAGAAATATGCAAAATTTCTGGTTGCATCTTGCAAAAAAAAGAAGTATACTAGACAAAACGTGTCGCAACGTGAATTATTACATATTTTATGGAGGAAACTTTGATGGGTAAAGAAAAAGTTATTCTTGCGTATTCTGGTGGTCTGGATACCACAGCAATCATCCCTTGGTTAAAGGAAACTTACAATTTCGACGTTGTATGTGTATGTATCGATGTAGGACAGGAAAGCGAGCTGGAAGGTCTCGACGAGAGAGCAAAATACTCCGGAGCTGAGAAGCTCTACATTCTGGATGTCGTTGATGAATTCTGTGATGAGTACATCCTTCCAGGTGTAAAGGCAAATGCAACCTACGAGTATGAATATCTGCTTGGCACTTCTTTTGCAAGACCTCTGATTGCAAAGAAGCTGGTAGAGATCGCACGTAAGGAAGGTGCTACAACGATCTGCCACGGTGCTACCGGTAAGGGAAATGATCAGGTTCGTTTCGAGATCAATATCAAGGCACTTGCACCAGACTTAAATGTCATCGCAACATGGAGACAGCCAGAGTGGACGATGCAGTCCCGTGAGGACGAAATCGCATTCTGTAAGAAGCACGGTATCGATCTTCCATTTGATGTGACAACATCTTACAGCCGTGACCGTAACATCTGGCATATCAGCCACGAAGGTCTGGAGCTTGAAGATCCATCTTTGGAGCCAAACTGGGATCACCTCCTTGTACTTGGTACTTATCCTGAAAAGGCACCAGATGAGGATGAATATGTAACTGTAAACTTCGAGAAGGGTGTTCCTACCGCAGTCAACGGCAAGCAGATGAAGCTGTCTGATGTTATCCGTGAGCTGAACCGTCTCGGCGGCAAGCATGGTGTTGGTATTGTAGATATCGTAGAGAACCGTGTCGTTGGTATGAAGTCCCGTGGTGTCTATGAGACTCCTGGCGGAACAATCCTCTTAGCTGCCCACAAGCAGTTGGAAGAGCTGATCCTCGACAGAGACACACTCGCATTCAAGAAGACAGTTTCGGATAAGTATGCAGATCTTGTATACGAAGGAAAATGGTTCTGCCCACTCCGCGAAGCATTGCAAGCATTCATCGAGAGCACACAGGATCGTATTACCGGTGAAGCAAGATTCAAGCTTTACAAGGGCAACATCATCAAGGCTGGTACAACGTCTCCTTATACACTTTATTCCGAGTCTCTTGCAAGCTTTACAACCGGCGATCTGTACGATCATCACGACGCAGAAGGCTTCATCCATCTGTTTGGTCTTTCTATGAAGGTTCGTGCAATGCTTGACCAGAAGCGTGAAGAGAAAGATAAGAATAACGATAAATAAATTTACGTGTTCTATACAGAAGAACCCCGGCAAATGCCGGGGTTCTTCTTTTTTGTCTGATTATTTATCAAGCTTCAGATACTTCTCCCAAAATTCCAAAGAAGTAAACTGTGGTCTTGCTTTATGCCATTTCCTTCTGTCCCGCTTGTAATACAGCAGGATATTCTTTGCCGTCTTTAAGTATTCTCCCAGATAATGGAAGCCTTTCTTGTAATCTCTCTGCAAAATATAGCCTGCATTCTTCTCTTCATCGTACAGGAACATCCGCTTATAGATATGTGGCTGCTCAATACCGATCGCAGATACTGCCTTGATATCGCGCAGTGGCGGCACCAGCCAGCAGAACATACAGATGATTCCATTGGCAAACGGTGGGAAGAAATTCTTCTTCATCTTCACCGGCTCCTTGATGCCTGCTTCTTCCGGTGAGATAAACTTGTAATTGAGTGTTGCAAGCTCTGCATGCTTCTGTACCGGATCGATCTGCATAAACGCTTCCGGTCCCTTGTGGAAATCATTGTATCCCTGCAGGATACACTCTACCAGATTGTAACGGTAATCAACTACATGAATTCCCATCATCATCGTCATATATCCAAGCAGCTTCCACGGTGTTCCAAGCTCCTTCATCGTAGACGCTTCTGCAATCAACGAATTTCGCATATCATAATAAGACATGGATACGGACGCCTTGTTCGGTGCCTGTGGATGCCATACGCAAATACCATTGATCAGGATCACTCCCTTGTCTGAATGACGCACACCGTATTCAATATCATCGAAATGAATAAATGCAGGAATCGGGAGATTGTCTGCCTGTATCTCTGTCGTTGGAATACAGTTATACCACCAGCCACTGTAATTGATCGGTGTCTCCTGCTCGTTTGCACTTACCATATCCGGCTTGCGCATGTCATAATGGCGATGATAGAAATCATTCAACTGCCAATGTGTCAAAGCACCTGCCTCAAACTGCATATATTTACGGTCAAGCTCAAACATCTCGCCGCCAAGGATCGCACCCTGATATTCCTTCTTCACATGTGACAGGAACAACCATGTCCGCTCTACCACAGCTGTATCAAGCAGGATATCATCATCCATCAGAATAATGTGGGTAAACGGAGATGGTTTTCTATAAAACAGCGCCTCCATAATACACCGGGTAAATCCGCCTGCACCACCCGCGTTGATATTCGGGAATATATGAATCTTATCACTGTCAAATGTATCCGGCTCGATCGTCTGTCCATTATCGGATACATAGACCTCCAGATTTCCATATAGCGGACTGTCCAGGTTATTGATAATGTGGTTCAATACCAGATTGACATTTCGCTTTAAAAACTCCTCCCGCTTAAAGGTACAGATTCCAAGTGCAATGACCGGCTTCTGTGTCATCACAGCCTCTGTTCCATACCCACCGGACATTAGAACCTCCGAGATATCAGTTACCTCTTTCTGACATTTTATATTCACATACAAAATACCATCGTCCGGCAATTCCTCAAACTGCAGGTGGTATTTGTTTCCATCCTTTGATACGGAACACGGAATTTTACGACGCACAACCGCGACATACTTAGACGGTGGCTCTTTCTGAATCATTTCCCGTGTACAATCGTGTCCGGCAGCCACACTGCCAACTGCGTGTACGCAGGTAAACTGCAATGCTTCTTCGGACTCCACCTCAAAATAAAGATTATCCAGATCAGTATATTTCTTCCACTTTCCAATTGAAAATGCGTTAAAATATGTCTCTAACGATATCTTGTCTTCCTTAATTCTATAATACATTTTCTGCTCCGGGCAGACTTCCTGCTTCGGAAACAAAAGCGGTTGTATAATCATAATTCCCCTCCTAGTTTGGTACATACTTTTTATTTTTTCCTAATCTTCCTGCTTTTCCATCCATCCATGCATCCCACAGCATTCGTGTGATATATTTTCCCTGACGATGGTATTTCGGGATCAGGCACATGCCTGCGCCGCATGCAATAAAGACCATGAACTCTGCATAGATTATAAACTGTGTGACCTTGCTGCAATGCGTCTTCACCGCATCCAGCCGGTTCCGGTGTCCATAATAGGTTCTCCAGCCCATCCGCATGAAAAAGCCCTTCTGTTCACCCGATGGCAACACCGTTTTATGATTCAGATGTGCCGCATTGACGTTTACAATGCCGCCATATTTGCGCAGGCGCATTGAAAACTCGGTATCGTCATACCAGATAAAATATTCTGATTTCGGAAGTCCGATCTTTGCAAGAATATCCGCCCGGATCATCAAGCCACAAAACGTCGCCAGATCGTAACGGAAGCATTTGCGCTTGTACGCGGATAACGGAACGTTCTTCTCCAGATACAACGTCCGGTTTGCAATCACTCTCCGGTGGATCGTCTGAATCTTTCCATCCGTATAAACCGTTCCCGAACATGCTGCCACATTCGGATACCGCCGAATCACATGGTCGCATTTCTGAATATAATCTTCTGCGATCATCGCATCATCATCTATGAGCAACACCCAGTCCAGATCTTCTTTGCCTGCAAGTCCCAATCCTACACGGAATCCGCCTGCACCGCCCAGATTCTCGGACTGTTCCGAAATCACAAACCGCGTATCCTCTTCGTACTGCTGTAAATACTCGTCCGTTCCATCGGTACTGCAATTATTTACGATTATAATCTTTTCAAACGGGATTGTCTGTCTGATACAATTCTCAATACATTCCTTCAGTAATTCTAACCGGTTATATGTTACAATTACAACTCCATATTTCATCTTAGTTCCTCCAGTATTGTCCTTTGCTCCATCAATTCTTTCATACCAGGCGCATCCAAAAAGTGCGGATCTATGACATTCATAAACATACTCAGCACCTTATACTTCCTATATGCATGGAAAAGTCTTTGATTAAATCCAATGTTAAATATCCATCTTCTATAATCGGCTGGTTCCTTCGTTATTTTTGCGATTTTTAACAGATAGTACCGCTGACGGCGTTTATCTCCCGCAATTTCACATCGAATCGCGCCATCTGTATATATCATTATTTTTCTTTCACGCTTAATACCCTCTGGTAATTTCTGAATCAAATCCCTATATTTTCTGTTTTGGTTATGAACCGTCTGCACCCAGCCATCCAGCTTGTTTGACAGGCGGTTTTTATCCTTCAATGTATGACGCAATAGCATCAAAGGGGCTCTGACATACGCAACCTTTGTAATCTGGCTTACCCGTATCAGCACATCATACTCCTGCCAGAATGAAACCGTCTCATCAAAGCCACCAATTTCTTCCATTACACTTTTCCGAATCATCATCATGGAAGTTGTACAAAATATCGTCATAAACACCGCCTGCGACATATCTCCCTGCTGATATTCCTCCGGGTATACACGAACAAACCGTTTTTCGTCGTAGTCATTCACGTGTCCGCAATATACAAGTCCGATTTCCGGGTTTTCAAACAATTTTATCTGCTGTTCAATTTTTGTTGGAAACCACTCGTCATCATCATCCAGCAATGCTAAGAACTCTCCCTTTGCAGCCTGAATTCCTTTATTTCTCGCGTAATTTCCACCCCTGGATTCTTCCTTATCAATATAAATTGTTCTTACCCGCGGATCTGTTAATGTATTCAGATATTCCCTTGTTCCGTCTTCGGAAGCATCGACCACGACAATACACTCCAGCTTCTCGTATGTCTGGGTAAGCACGCTTTGAATCGCTTTTTTCAGCAAATCCTTACGATTTCTGGTTGTTATGATTGCACTAACTAAACTCATTCAATTTTTCCTCAACCTTACTCTTTAATTCTTTCGCAAATGCAGCATCTGTCTTTTGTAATTCCGGGAACGCATATGCCTCTCTTATATAGCTTTTTTCTTTTTCAAGATCCAGACCTTGTGACTGTATTGTCTGCAGCAAAAGATCAAGCCAACGGTCCATCTTTGTCCGGATCAGTGTCTTTCCCTGTGCCTCATCTTTCCTTCCTGCAAAAAAGCAGCCTAAAGAATCCGCGATTTGTCCCGTTTTACACATTTCCTGAAAGTCTTCTTCTGTAAACATCTTACGGCTTTTTCCAGTCAAAATAGAATAATTGTACAGTCGATCTGGAATCCCTACATAACGTTTGCACAGCGCATACAAAATACAGCAAACATATACATCATCCTTATAATATATATCCTCCCGGTCGCATGCCGCATACGCCTTTTGCAAAAGAGGTGTCCGCACAACTTTATTCCACGGCATCTGCCCAAGTGCATCCGCAATTAAGGTATCCAAAATATCCCTGCCCTGCAAAGTTCCAATATGAATCCGGCAATAATTATCCCGCAACACATCATCCTTTATCTTTTTCAACCAATTGATTACAGTTGCTTTTACCGTTTCAGATGCATCTAAGACAATATTAGCACGAAATTCCATTACATCTGGATAATCCCATGCTTTCAGTTTTTGTTTGATTGTATGAAGCGCATTCTTTGGAATGCAATCATCACTGTCAATCTGGAAAATATACCATCCCCGTGCCTCCATAATTGCACGTTTTCTCGTATAGACTAATTTACTATTTTTCTCATTTACCAACACCCGGACACGGGTATCTCTCTTCTCGTATGCCCGCAGAACGTCTAATGTTCCATCCGTGGAACCATCATCCACGCACAAAATCTCGCAATCGTAAAAATTCTGGTTCAGAATACTATCCAGACACCGTCCAATCAATTTTTCCACATTAAAACATGGGATACAGATTGACAACAGTGGTGCCCGCATCGCACGAATCAATACACGCAAAGATTCTGCCTGATTTTTACAAATAAATATCTGCTTTTCACGTTGTTTCTTGTAGACAGAATTTGTAGACACATCTTCCATATGCAAAATATTGATTTCCGGATTATAGACGGTTTTCAATCCATGCTCTTCGCAACGCAGATATAGCAATTCTTCTTCCTTAAACATAAACGTGTCCGGGCAGAAACACTCCGCAAACTGCTCAATATATAACGGCGAAAACACCAGACAACATCCATGCAGCAATACATCCTCGTGCCGTTCGTGATAGATGGAATAATCAATCTTCCCATCATCTGAAATATCCGCTTTGTCTGATGTCCGAAACATCCCCTGTGCCACGCGAATCATTCGATTTGCCAATTCCCGTTCCGGATACAGCTTAGAACTATAATATTGATACATCTTACTCAACCGCTTATATTGCGAAATATAGAACGATACTGGTTTTAATTCAAAATCAAACAGATTTTCCTTATCCTCTGGCAATGTCACATGTGGACCCAATACACCAAATCCAGATTGCTCATAATCTTTGGCAATCTTTTCCAGCATATCCATCTGCTGCACCATAACGTCGTTATTCATTACGCAGATTATATTACAGTGCTTCTGGTCGCGCAAAAAACGATAACCCACATTATTTCCTCTTGCAAATCCCAGATTTTCCTCATTGACCAAAACAGTTATCTGTTCTTTCTCATGATAAAATTGTCGAAGTTTTTCTCCCGATTGATCTGGAGAGTGATTGTCCACAATCGCAATCGGAATATCTGTTCCATACAGTTTCTCCACGCACGAAATACACTGTTTTGTTACATCCATACCTCCATAATGTAACACCACAAACCCAAAACTATACTTCTCTTGTTTTTCTTCCATTCCTGCTTCCCCTGTTTTATCTAAACATATAATTATTTCCAGTTTAACAAACCACATTCTCTGTGTCAATGTCTGCTTTAAAATACTATTTTCCCATAAAAAAAGCAACATCTTAGCTTCCCGCTAACATGTTGCTTTTCTTATGTCTATGTCTATTTGAAGAACACGTGATTACCAATCTGCTTATAAGTTCCAAGTGTACTTGTATCCACATATCTTGCAGGACGGAATGACATCAGATTGCCGATGTTGTTATTACCTGCACATGCATCTCTGGCTGCCTGAATACAACTTGCCTGCGCACCGTTCTGGATCAGTCCCTGTAATCTGGAATCCGATACGACGCTGAACTGGTTGGCTGCATATACAACACTGCTGATCGTACTGCCCCATGCGCCAGACTGCAGACGGTTCAAAATTACATTTGCTACCGCTAGCTGTCCTTCGTAGGACTCATTTCCACATTCCAGTGTCATTACAGCTGCCATCAGATTGATATCTGCATCGCTCAGGGATACCGGCGTTCTGGATGAAGAACCGATATTCGAGCTGTTGTTTGTCTGTGTTGTTGCTTCCGTTGTTGTCTGCTGTGTTGTAGAAGCTTTCTCTGTTGTTGTCTGTGCCGACTGCCTGTTCTCCTCTACACTGCCAGAAGCTTTCTTTGTCTCAGTTGTGGATGTCTCCTCGGAAGTTGTATCTTCATCTGCTTCTGCACTGTCAACCGGCTCAGCAACACGATACCCTTCGGTGACCTCCATATAATCTGCACTTGCATATCCTTCGGTGCCAGTTGCAACCTGAAGGCATACCCATGCGTCATCTGTTTTCTCTGGTGTAACTGTATAAGTTACATTCTCATAAACCGCACCGACAACCTCAGCGTCCTTATTGGCTGCTGCACGAAGGTTGATACCATCCTCCTTCGCAACGGCTGTCATGGAATAATACTGCTTTGCAAGCGCATATGCTTCCTCGCCGATTGTAACATAATCTGCTTTCACATAACCCTTTACATCACCGGATGAAATCTGCACCCATCCGTCTGCCTGTGCAAGCACATCACCACAAGCACCGATATTCATATGTCCAACGATTGCGGAATCCGTAGATGCCTCTGCCCGGACATTCACATCACCCCGATTGGCTGCACACTTATCTGTAAACTCTGCTGCTGCAGCAGCAACCACTTCTTTTTCCTTTGCTTCCTTATCTGCAGTCATAACAGACTCCAGATCTGCACGGATCATGTTGGTTCCGGCTGCATTTATGGAAACCATCGAACCATCCAGAGTCACAACCTCTTCCACATTTCCGGAAGCAACAACCGTATTTGTTTTTGCGTCTTTCCTGTTTCCAATCATAATACCTGCGCCTGCACACATGGCAACGACTGTAACCATAATTGTAAAGGCTAAAATATTTCTGACTATGTAACGACTGTTAAATACATTCTTTGTGAGGAATAACCGCATATTTTGTACTTTTAACTTCGTTCTTCTGCTCATTTCTTTCACCTTGCAAAATAATTTCGTAACTTTTTACACACATTGTTACATTTTTATTACAGAAGTATCTTAACATTATCTTACAAAGGTGTCAATAGTTTGTTACATATTTGTTACAAATGCAATCGCTAACATACCAGAACCGACATGTGAACCAATGATCGGTCCAATTGGCGCAATCATCAGATTGTCCGCCTGCATACCAGCATCCACCGCCATCTGCTTTAATTTCTCTGCTTTCTCAATGCAGTCCGCATGTCCGATCACAGCGCGGAGTGTGCTTAAATCGCCGCCCTCTTCCACAGTCTTTGCGATAAGATATTCCATCGCCTTGTTCGTTCCGCGTGCTTTGGAACGGATAACCAGCCTGCCTTCTTCATCCACACTCAGGATCGGTTTGATTTTAAGGGCACTTCCGACCATCGCTTCGACAGTTGATACACGTCCGCCACGTTTTAAATGGAACAGATCTTCCACCATAAACCAGTGATGCACATGTCCGCGTGTCTGCTTCACCCACTCTGCAAGCGCATCCAAATCCAGACCTTCCCGTTTCTTCCTTACGATCTCATACAGAAACGCTCCCTGTCCAACAGCAGCGGAACGGGAATCCACACATACGATCTTTGCTTCCGGGTATTTGTCCAGCACCATATCCGCACCAAGCACAGAAGACTGATACGAACCACTTAAGCCAGAAGAAAAACTGATGTATAAAATATCCTTTCCTTCTTTCACATATGTCTCAAAGAAATCCTGATACATCGCCGGATTGATCTGTGATGTCACAGGCATCGCCCCCTTACGCAGGCGCTCATAAAAGTTTCCAATGTCACCGTCACGCTCATCCAGATAATATTCGTACACCTGATCCTCAATCGAATAGGAAAATGGCACGATCGGGACTTCCAACTCTTTTACAACCGCAATTGGCAAATCTGCTGTTGAATCACTTATAACGATATAATCTCGCATACAATCTATCCTCCAATTTAATATCCATAATACGCATCTAAGCCGTCTGCAAGTCCCTGGATGATCTCTTTCTGGTAGTCCTTGTCAATCAGTTTGGATTCTTCGTCGGCATTGCTCAGATAGCCAAGTTTGATCAGCGCGACCGGCTTTTCACTCCAGTTAATGGCTGTCATCTGGTCTGTCTCGTAAATTCCCTGATTCGTACATGCCGTATTATCCAGAACGCCCTGAATCAAACGCGTTGCCAGACGGTAACTGTCATTGTACAAGTCACTGTTAAATTCACTATCCGGTGTCATACACACACCCATCACGCCAGTCAGGGAACTGTTCTCACTGAAATTCATCTGGATACGCACATACACGGTTGCCTCTGAATCATTTGCAAGCAATGCACGATCCTTATTCGACAGATTGATCTCATCTGTATCTCTTGTCATCAACACCTGATAGCCTCTGCTTTCCAGCTCGGTCTTCAACAGGTTCGCATAGGTTAAGTTCAATTCACTTTCTTTCGTCCCAAGTGTCGTTCCAACATTTCCGGTAGAAGCCCCCTGCTTGGTCACATCGGTATTCGGTCCAATCTCGACCTGTTCGGCATTCACAACCGCCTGATTGGCCGGATCAAGCATAACGATCTTCTTTACTTTCTCGGCATCGCTCTTTGTCGCTATATCCGTCGGTGTCTCTTCCTCGGTTGTATCCGGCAGGGTTCCGGCTGGCGGTTCTGTCTGAATCACATATTCGGAATACACGTAAAACGTGCTGCTATCCACAATGACCTTTGTCCACTCTTCATTGTAACCGACACGATTCAATACTTCGCCGCCCGGAAGCAGCTTATAAATATCCGCATCCGTGGACGCTGCCACGCGGACATTGATCGTCTCACCCAATGTTTTCACATAATCATTCGTAATATAGAAACCATCGGCATCCATCGGAAGATCCGGTTTCTGAGCCGCATCCGCATTCGTTGCCACAACTGCAGGTTCTGCCGTTGTAACTGCCTCGGTTGTTCCATCCTGTTTCTTTCCGCAGCCACCGAGCATCATCATACAAACGGCACCAATCAGCCAGCCTGCCAGTTTATTTCTTCGATTTAATTTTTTCTTCATAGCTTGTTACTCCCATTTTCGTATCTCAATTCATCTGTAAAAAGCGTATTTATTAATACTATCATTCCACGCAAAAAAAGACAAGATGTTTTCTGCATCTTGTCTTTACCAATCTTTTGAATTTTTACTTTAGAAGCAAACGATCACGCCACCACGGCTTTCATATGTGGAACTGATTCCGCCGGCATCAAGGATCTTCACATCGATAAACCCAAACTGTTCCATCAGAATCTTACGCATATTTTTACAGCGTTCCATACTTCCGCACTGTGTGATACGAACCGGTTTCGTATTGTCATAGCCTTCCTTCTCAATATGCGCCAACAGCTTATTTAATGCTTTGTTCATACCACGCGCCTGATCAAGCTGCTGAATCTCTCCATCTACACCATGCAGTACCGGTTTGATGTTTAACATGTTGGCTGCCAGTGCCTTTACCTTTGTGATTCTTCCGTTCTTGCGCATTGTATCCAGGTTATCCAGTACGAAAAGTGTACGGATCTCTCCAACATATTCCTCTGTCTTTACCACGATCGTCTTGAAGTCAAGCTCCTGTAAAATATAACTTTCCAATCTCTCACAGATCAGATGCTGTGCTGCCGCTGCAGACTTCGAATCAAACACATGGATCTTTACATCCGGATGATTCTCCTGATAGATCTGCTTTGCAAGCATTGCACTGTTGTAGGAACCGCTTAACTTGGAAGAAAGTGTCACTACAAATACGTTTTCCGCACCCTCAAAATGCTGCATATAATTCTCCGGGGATGGGCAGGAAGAACGCGGACATTCCGGGCAACGGTCAACCATATCCAGATATTTCTCCTGTTCAAATGTATCATCATCGATCACATCCGTGTCTCCAACCGTGAGAATCAGCGGTACCCGGCTGATATATTCCTTTTTCAAATCCTCGGCTGTAAAATCACAACAGCTGTCTCCAACAATCTTATATTTCATAGTTTTCACCTTTCAACTCTTTCAGAACTATTACACGTAGTTTTTAATACTACATATGATAGCATGTTAAAACATGAATTGCAACCTATTCTTATACGAATTCATAAGTTTTTCATGATTTATAAATTATTTATCTTTTATTTACCTTTTTCAAATTGTTTTTTTATACCTTTCATAGTATAATTTCAAAAGTTTGTATTATACATTCAATATAATAGTGAAGGAGTAAGAAAACGTGATTTTTTTAGTTGATCTGATCAAAGGTGTTTTTGTCGGTATCGCAAATGTTATTCCGGGGGTCAGCGGAGGTACAATGGCAGTTTCGTTCGGCATCTATGACAAGCTGCTGAATGCAATCTCCGGTCTCTTAAAAAGCTTCAAGAAAAGCTTTTTTACCTTGCTTCCGATCATACTCGGAATGGCAATTGGAATTGTTGGTTTTACTTATATTATTCCATGGCTGCTTGCAAATTTTCCATTTGCAACTTCCTGTGCATTTACAGGACTGATCATCGGTGGTATTCCAGCTATCTTACGTTCCCTGAAGGACGGCTGGCAAAGTGAGGAGAAGAAATCTCTGCTTGTGAATATTCTTGTATTTTTGATTTTACTTGCCATTGCAATGGCAATGGTGTTTTTAAACGGGGACAGCGAAAGCGGCATTGCACTTACCGCAAGTGCCGGTATGATCGTGAAGATCTTCTTCATGGGTATTATCGCAAGCGCAACTATGGTAATCCCCGGTGTCAGCGGCTCTCTGGTGCTTATGATCCTCGGATATTACTTCGGTGTTATCAATTCTGTAAAACAGTTTGTAGAAGCACTCCGCACAATGAATCTGCAGGGCATGCTGAATCAGCTTTACATCCTGATTCCTTTTGCGATCGGCTGTGTACTTGGAATCTTCTTTATCTCCAAACTCATAAGTTTTTTGCTCAAGCATTTTCCATCTGCGACGTTCAGCGGAATCTTCGCACTTGTAGCATCTTCTCCGATTTCGATCTTCTATAAGGTGAATCAGGAATACAGCATGAAGGGAACTTCCGCCACCTCCATCATCGTCGGTGTGGTTCTGCTGATTGCCTGTGTAGCATTAACCTTATTCATGGAAAAACTCGGAGCACCGGAATCTACGGTGTCCGAGTCTTAGTTACGATTCCTTTCTCCACAAGGCTGTCCGGCTGATAGGACAGCTTTGCCTGGCGAAGTCCGGGAATTCCCATATCTTCTTCCCGGTTTATATAGGTATAGTCCGACAATTCCCGTCTGACAAATTCCCGATTGATCATGGCATACGCACCTTGTACATCTGCGTATGCCTTTTCAAAATGTACGTCAAAGGTGTCTTCCGTCAACCGTTCTCCCAATGTAAATGCAACAACCTTGCCCCCTGCACGGATCAGTCCGCCGATCATGCCAAACATCTTCCGATGCGCAAGCGCATAGGCAATGATTGCTTTCTCATTTTCCTTGTCTCCATCATGCTCCGGGTTGTTCTCTCGTGCCCATGCCTCTTCTAATTCCAGACATTCCTTCCAGTTTTTCCCATTGATCTGCTCATACTGATAATCCGGGTAATTCTCTAAGAACCGGTTGATATGGTTTCGCTTCGCATGCAGCTTCTTGCCTGCAAGTGTCGCAAGCGACTCCTGTCTGTACAGATAATCGGCGCTGTCTCTGTCATATTCGATCTGATACTGTCCCGGATACCAGCGTTCGATCATCTCGAACATTTCCGGCTCCACCATATACATAGCAAATGGCAGATTACTTTCTTCAAAGTAATCTACCACTCTGTCAAATGCATCCTTCGGATCGTGTTCCCCGATTGGAAACGTAAATGAAGTCGGAATGCCATCCTCCACTCTGCAGAACACAAGCATATCCTCTAAAATCGTGAATTTCGTCTGATAGAAATCACACCAGAATACACTGTTTGCTGAGGAAAACTCACATCCTCTGTAATGATTGTACTGTAAATAATGATCTAACAACTCTTTGGTCTCAATACTCGGTCTGATAATATCCATATTTATCTATTTTCCTTCCAATAATGTATCGACGTCATTTCGTCCGTACGCACATAATTGTTTGCGGATTTCCTGAATTGTATACTCATCTGCATGAATTTCTACCTTATCCAGCAAATGATCCACATAGCCGCACCACTTCTCGTAGATACGAACCAGATCCTGTTCCGTTGGTTCCTTCTTCTTGTGATCGTTTAAGGAAACCGTACCTGACATAATCTCCTTCATCGTTAGTGTCCGTGGCTCAATGCCATATGCAATATAGCGGATCTCTTCCGTACGAACCAATGCACAATCATACATCTCTACCAGCAGATCCTCGATACAGTCATCTGCAATATTAAAATGATGATAATATGCTTCGATTGGGCGGTGTGCCGGACGATCTGCTGCGTCCTCTTTGTTATACCAATAGAAGTCATCGTCGCTTGCAACGTTGGATTTTGCACGTTTATTCTTCTTAGAACCATAAGAGGAAAGTTCTTCATTGATGCCAAACATCGTCTCGACCGGCACCTTTGCTGCCCTCAGATCTCCCATGATGGCTGCGCCCATCGCCTCTGCTTCCCGTACAGATGCAGCAAGTGCTTCGTTGCTGATATTGATTTCCGGAATATCCGGTCCAAATGCAGAATCTGTAAAGTCATCATTTACAGCCTCCGTCTTCGGTTCTGCATCCGTTTCCGGCTGTTTCTTCTGCTTTCTTACATGTTTTTTCTTCTGTTTCTTTGGAGATTCAACCGATGTAACTGCTTCTACTGATTCCTCTGCCGCTGTATCTGCTTCTGGCTTCTGTTCTTCCTGAATTTCTGGATTCATGGATTTCTGATCTTCTGCGGCATCTGCGGATGCAAAAGCCGTATCCTCTGCAGAGTCTGTCACATCCGGCATCTCCGATATTTCTATTGCATCTTTTTTTATTTCCATGGTGTCAGCCACATCTTCTGACACTTCCACAGATTTCTCTGTCTCTGTTACAATTCCCGGAATGCCTGCATCTGCCTGCATGGTATCCTCCGCCTCCTGCTTTGGATTCCGGCGTTCTTCTTTGACTGCCTTTGTATCAATCTCCTGTGTCGGTGCATTTGCCTGAACCGGATCGATCTTCAGAGAACCAGGTACATCAAATGCACTGTCAAGCTCTGCATCATACTCGTCAACTTCTACACTTTCATACTCTTCATAGGAATCATCTGCATCAGCTGTATCGACGTCATCATAAGCGCCGTCCTCTGCATATTCATCCTCGTACTCATCATCATATCCCGTGTCATTCTGTGCAAACGCGGAATCCTCGCCCGGCATATCCAGATTATCTACATAGAAATCATCCGATAGCATGGCATCCGCATCATCAAACACTGTCTGCTCACCTTCCGGTTGCTCCGCATCTTCATACTCTGTGCCATCCTCAAACTCATCCTCGTCATCATATCGGCGCTTCGACTTGCTTGCAATCACAGCGATTGTTGCTATAATCATAATCAGAAATAATGCAAGCAATGCGACAAAATATATCATTGAAATCATTGATCGATCCATATCATTTCCCAGCTTTCTTAAAAAATAACCACTCCCAAAAATGAGAACAATCCTTTTGTAGTATACTAAAAAAAATTTCAATAATCAACATTATGTTGTAAAATGATTTTTCCTTTGTTATAATTTCCTAAGAATTTATCTGTTATACAGGAGGCTATCATATTAAAATGGCAAAGATTAGAACAAGATTTGCACCGAGCCCAACTGGCCGGATGCATGTAGGAAATTTGAGAACTGCTTTATACGCATACCTGATTGCAAAACATGAGGGTGGCGATTTTATTTTGCGTATCGAAGATACGGACCAGGAGCGTGAGGTAGAAGGCGCTGTCGACATCATCTACCGTACCCTGAAGGAAACAGGACTTGAGCACGACGAAGGGCCGGACAAGGACGGCGGCGTTGGTCCATACATCCAGAGTGAGCGCCAGAAGAAAGGCATCTACTTGGAATACGCAAAGAAGCTGATTGACAAGGGCGAAGCATACTACTGCTTCTGCGATGAGTGCCGTCTGAAGACACTTGTCACAGAATTCGAGGGAAAGACCATCTCCCGTTACGACAAGCACTGCTTACACCTTTCCAAGGAAGAGGTTGAGGCAAACCTTGCTGCAGGCAAGCCATATGTTATCCGTCAGAACAACCCGGAAGAGGGCACAACGACATTCTCTGACGAGCTGTACGGTGACATCACGGTTCCGAACATTGAGCTTGACGATATGATCCTGATCAAGTCCGATGGTTTCCCGACCTACAACTTCGCAAATGTTGTGGACGACCATCTGATGAACATCACACATGTTGTCCGCGGAAATGAATATTTATCTTCCTCTCCAAAGTACAACCGTCTCTACGAGGCATTTGGATGGGAGGTTCCAACCTATATCCACTGTCCACTGATCACGAACGAAGATCACCAGAAGCTCTCCAAGCGTAGTGGTCACTCTTCCTTTGAGGATCTGTTGGAGCAGGGATTCCTGACTGAGGCAATCATCAACTTCGTTGCATTGCTCGGATGGAGCCCGGAGGATAACCGTGAGATCTTCTCTTTGCAAGAGCTGGTAGAAGCATTTGACTATCACAATATCTCCAAGTCCCCGGCAGTTCTGGATATGACAAAGCTCAAATGGATGAACGGCGAGTACATCAAGGCAATGGACGATGAGAAGTTCTACGAGATGGCACTTCCTTACATCAAAGAAGTTGTTGGTGACAAGATGGATGCGAAGAAGATCGCCGCTATGGTAAAGACAAGAATCGAAGTATTCCCGGACATCAAGGATCAGATTGATTTCTTAGCAGCTGTACCAGAATACGATATCGCAATGTATACACACAAGAAGATGAAGACAAACGCAGAAAATTCATTGCAGTTATTAAAAGAAGTGCTTCCAGTCCTTGAGGCACAGGAAGCCTTCGACAATGACAGCTTATTTGCAACGCTCTCTGCTTTCGGTAAAGAGCACGAGTACAAGACCGGATTTGTAATGTGGCCGCTTCGTACCGCTGTATCCGGCAAGCAGGCAACACCGGGCGGCGCAACCGAGCTTATGAGTATCCTTGGCAAGGATGAGACACTTGCAAGAATCAATGCTGCGATTGCAAAGCTGGAGAATGCATAATTTCTCAGCGCAAGCATATATGCTATGATAAATCAATCGGCATGATATAATCTCACGCAGACGCGCTCCCACTCAGAGAAAGCACGTAACGGATACTAAAAAATAGGGACTGCCCTTTCGGGTAGTCCCTATTTTAAGTACCGACGTGTTTCTATGGTCTGCTTAGAGATTAATCATGTCGATTAATTTTATTTATATTTATTGATGCTTGCGCTATATCAATTTTACCCTCTTTTCTTAGTTTAACTCATCCAGCGTCTTCGCATAAGCTGGCAGGAATTCCTGCACGAAGTCCTTTACTTCCGGGTAGCTGTCGGATAGCTCCTGCACCATCTGCTCCGTGCTTTCCTTTGCCTTGACAAATTCGCGGTTGCCGGTTTTCTCTTCTTCCATGCACTTGATCAATGCAGAGAGCTTGTCTGCCGCCTTTACGAGCTTCCACAGATACTTCATCTCTTCCGTATCATCCTCCCGCTTGAAGAAGTAGTCCCGGTAATATGCCTGCAGATCTTCTGGAAGCTGTCCGATCAGCTTCTCGCACGCTTCATCCTCGATGGAATGAAACAGATCCTTCATCCGGTTATTGTAATATTTGATCGGTGTTGGCATATCGCCGGTGATGATCTCGGACGCATCGTGATACAGCCCGATCACTGCCGCCTTGTCGGCATCTAAATGCTTGCCATACCGCACATTTCCAATCACGCAGAGCGCATGCGCCAGCATGCTTACCTCCAGGCTGTGTTCCGATAATGTCTCCGGATATGTGTTCCGCATGAGCGCCCAACGCTCAATGTATTTCATGCGCGCCACTGTCGCAAAGAAATTGTATTCCATAATTAACTCCCATTCTCTCTTGTAAGTATCATATTTATGAAACGCGTTTGTGATTGGGATATATTTGTCAATATCAGCTTCCGCAAATATACATATGTTTGGAACTTAGAAGTACTTGATGTTCTGTAAATATCCAGCAATGTTTGAACACGATGTTCAAACAAGCCGCCGCTGAGCCATGGACGGCGAATCGACGGCGGTTGCATACGGTATCAGCCTCTATATCAGGACATCTGGTACTTCTTAGTTTCAATACATCGTATATTTGTGGAAGCTGATATGACATATATCCCCATCACATCGCGTTTCACAATCATTTACTGTACCTTTTCCGCTTCCGTAAGCTTCACATTCTGATACTTCTCGTATAATTCCATGAATTCCTTGCCGCTCAGGTTTTCCTTCTCGTAGAGTACCTGTGCGATCGCATCGAGGGTCGGCATATTCTTTTTAAGTAACTTGTATGCCTTCTCGTAGCTTGCTTTCATCATATTCTTGACTTCAGTATCGACCTTCGTCTCTGTCTCGGAAGAACAATTAAGTACGCGGCGGTTATCTAAGTATTCTCCGGTTACTCCTTCGAGCTGCACCATGCCGAACTTCTCAGACATACCATACATCGTGATCATTGTCCGTGCCAGACTCGTTGCCTTCTCGATATCGTTTGAAGCACCATTCGTAACGGAATCAAACTTCAACTCCTCCGCTGCACGGCCCGCCAGAAATGTCACAATATCCTCTTCCATTTCCTTCTTCGTCTGCAGCTGCTTCTCTTCCTCCGGCACCTGCCACACATAGCCAAGTGCACCGGATGTACGCGGTACGATCGTGATACGCTGGATTGGAAGCGTGTTTTTCTGCAATGCGGCAACAAGCGCATGTCCGACCTCATGGTAGGCAACGATCTTCTTCTCTCTTGGTGAGAGCAGTTTCTCCTTCTTCTCTTTTCCGGCGAATACAACCTCCACCGAAGCGATCAGGTCCTTCTGGGATACATAATCCCGCTTGTTACGGACTGCCATCAACGCTGCCTCATTGATGATATTCGCAAGGTCTGCACCGACAGCCCCAGATGTGGCAAGTGCAAGCTCCTTGAAATCTACGGTCTCATCCATCTTGACATTCTTTGAATGTACTTTGAGTGTATCGATACGTCCCTGCATATCCGGCTTTGACACGATGATTCTCCGGTCAAATCGTCCCGGACGAAGCAATGCCTTATCGAGTACCTCCGGGCGGTTTGTCGCTGCAAGCACGATGATTCCCTTCGAGCTGTCAAAACCATCCATCTCCGACAAAAGCTGGTTCAGGGTCTGTTCCCGCTCGGAATCGCCACCGCCATGACGCGTGTCACGCTTTCCTCCGATCGCATCGATCTCATCGATAAATATGATACATGGCGCCATATTGTTTGCCTTGCGGAACAGATCTCGCACACGGCTCGCACCGACACCGACGAACATCTCAACGAACTCCGAACCGGACAGTGAAAAGAACGGAACATTCGCCTCACCGGCAACTGCCTTAGCAAGCAGCGTCTTACCGGTTCCCGGAGGTCCTACAAGCAGGGCGCCCTTCGGCAGCTTCGCTCCAATCTTCAGATACCGTTCCGGCCGGTCCAGGAAATCCACCATCTCACAGAGGGATTCCTTTGCCTCCTCCTGACCGGCAACATCCGCAAATGTCACACCGGTTTTCTTCTCCACATACATCTTCGCATTGCTTTTTCCGATTCCTGCGGATTTGGACATGTTCCGCATGAGCAGGGACATCAGAAGATAAAAGGCACCGATCATCACGGCATACGAAAGAATCGTCGTGACAACTGCATTTTTTCCCTCATCGACCTCTTCAAACTGCACATCTGCCCGCTGCAGACGATCCACAATCTTATAATCACTGATGCGGATCACATAATAGGTCTTATCCATCTCTGCACCTGTCTCCTTGGAGATTGGGGTAAAGCTGATTCGGTCATTATAGATTTTGACATCGGAAACTAATTTATCATCAAGCATCTGCAGGAATGTATCATACGTGATTTTCTCCTGTCTGGACTCCTGTATCGCCGTAATTCCCTGCCAGATCATAAATGTCAATAAAATCGATACAATCCATATCACCACCGTTTTGGATGGCTTTTTCTTATTGTTGTTATTGTTCGGATTCCGGTTATCCGAATTGTTCTCCGGGGCGGAATTTTTCTGCTGATTTTCCATCTATCTGTCTGTTCTCCATTTATTTTATGATGATCACGGCTCATGCTCCGAACACGTGAAAGAAATAACAAAACCGGAAGCTTCGTATCAAGGGAACGGATTCCCTCTCACGCAGCCCCCGGTTTTGCATTTGATTTTCATTATTATACGATTTGATTTCGTTCTTTATGCATATTATGCATACAATGGATACTTGTCTGTGATGCTCTTTACAAGTGCCATTGCCTTGTCGTTATCCTTGTCAATAACAGCAGCCTTGATTGCATCTGCGATCACGATCATATCGTCTTCCTTCGCACCACGTGTTGTAATCGCTGGTGTACCAAGACGGATACCACTTGTAACAAACGGTGACTTTGGATCGTTGGGTACCGTGTTCTTGTTGGCTGTGATATGAACAGAATCCAGAAGCTTCTCCACTTCCTTACCAGTCAGATCAAGGTTCTGTAAGTCAACAAGCATCAGGTGATTGTCTGTACCGCCGGATACGATCTTGAATCCACGCTCAGTCAGTGCCTGTGCCAGACATGCTGCATTCTTCACTACCTGCTTCTGATACTCTTTGTATTCATCTGTCAGGGCTTCCTTCAGGCAGACTGCCTTACCTGCGATCACGTGCATCAGAGGACCACCCTGAATACCAGGGAACACTGCCTTGTTGAAGTTATATTTCTCATTTACTTCATTGCTGGAAAGAATCATGCCACCACGTGGTCCACGCAATGTCTTGTGTGTTGTAGTGGTTGTCACGTGTGCGTATGGGATTGGGCTCTGGTGAAGTCCGGCTGCAACCAGACCTGCGATGTGTGCCATATCTACCATAAGGACTGCGCCAACCTCATCTGCGATCTCACGGAAACGCTTAAAGTCAATTGCTCTCGCATATGCAGATGCACCAGCTACAATCATCTTTGGCTTGCATTCCTTTGCGATGCGGAGTACCTCATCGTAATCGATAAAGCCTTCATCATTAACACCGTAAGGTACGACGTTGAAATACTTACCTGACATATTGACCGGTGAACCATGTGTCAAATGTCCGCCATGTGCCAGATTCATTCCCATAAATGTATCGCCCGGCTGCAAAATAGCGAAGAATACTGCCATATTTGCCTGTGCGCCGGAATGTGGCTGAACATTGACATATTCACATCCAAACAACTTCTTTGCCCGCTCTCTTGCAAGGTCTTCCACTACATCGACATACTCACATCCGCCGTAGTAACGCTTTCCCGGATATCCCTCTGCGTACTTGTTCGTAAGCGGACTTCCCATAGCTGCCATAACTGCCTTGGATACGATATTCTCTGATGCGATCAGCTCAATATTATGATCCTGTCTGTTGATCTCGTCCGTCATTGCCTGTGCAATCTCCGGATCGAAATTTGCTATTTCATCAAAACTATACATCTTTGTCCCTCCATCTTGTTGTAATTTTATCGGTTAGATTATCGCACATCCGTTTTGGAGTGTCAACTGATAGCAATCAAGATATGCTTGTATTTTCTTCCTGCTGTTTTTTTAATTTCTGTTTTTCTTCCCGCTCTGCTTTCTTTTTTAAGCGGTGTTTCTCCCGGTACTTCCAGATCAGGTCCGACAGATAGTAATTGATCTCTGCCCCATACAGGACAATCTGCATACCGATATACAGCCAGATAATCAGAAGCACCACCGATGTCATACTTCCATACATCTTCGAATTATCTGCCGAATACTTGATGTAAACCGAAAATCCACGTGTCATCAGCATCCATGCTAGCGAAGCAAGCACAGCCCCGGTAAACTCATGCCGCATTTGTCCGCGCCGGTTCGGAAGCTGGTAATAGATCAAAAGCAAAAAGATAAAAATAACTATAAATGTCACGACGTTCTTCAGACTCAAAATCAAAAGTGTCGCATCCGCAAACGCCGGATAATTGTCAATAATCTTATGCGCGATCTGCGCACCGAACGCCTGTATCGCGATCACGACTAAGCAGAGCAGCATAAACACCAGTGTATATAACGCACAGATCAGCCGCACAAGGAAATAATTCTTGTTCTGTTCCACGCCATAGATCTTATTTAACCCGGTCGAGAGCGCCTGAATGCCCTTCGCCGCAGACCACAAACTGACAAATACCGTAATGAGTGTAAACGACTGCACATTTGCATTGACTACATCATCCACGATATACGCCACATAAGATTCGAGTCCGCTCGGCACAACGCGCAGAATATAGCCAAGTACATTTGTGTTCATAACAGACAGCTTTGATGCGATCATAACAAGCAACATCATAAACGGAAAAAATGAAAGCATCACAAAGAAAGCAACCTGTGCCGCATACGCCGGCACGCTGTCTGCAGTTGCTTTGTTCACAAATTTGATAATAAACCGAACGACCTTTTTCATACATCCCCCGTTTTGTTATTCTGAATCTGCTGCTTCCTCTCCATCCTCCATCGTATAGATCGATGCAAAATCGATATACGAAAAATAATGCCGTAATATATATTTGTAGCTTTTTCCCTGTCTGCCAAGCACACCGGCTCCATAGATACTCATACCGGCTCCATGCCCGAATCCACCGCCATGAACCACGAATCCCGCATCTGTCTTCTCCACATAATAATATGGACTTGGAAGTGATGTCCATCCTGTTACCGTCGAACCGTCCTGCCGTACAATCTCCTGATTGACCGGATTTAGGATTGCCCGGATATTGCTCTGTCCTCTGATGGATATCGTATGTTCGCTTCCGTGGATCACAAGCTTCGATACAACACCGCTCACCGTGCGCTCCGCCACCTTGATCTCTGTCACGGTTCCAAGCTCTGGCACGTCTGCCGATACAAACTCGCCATTTTCATCCTCGACAAGTATCGCATCTGCCATCAGAGATTTGCGGTTTTCCAAAACTGTCTCAATTGCGTCTGTCATTTCTTCCTGTGTAAATGTAATATCCCACCGGTAATACGGCGAATCTTTATCTATAATAGTATACGCATCACTATCTGTCAAAAATGCCTCAAAATCTGTTTCATCCGATAAATCGATCTTGTCCTTATCCAGATTCTCCACATTGGACTCCAGATAATTATACGCATCACCGCCCCAGATCTCCGCATTCGTGCAGGTCATTCCGAAAGATGTGTTAAATGTCAACGGTACGATCAAAGTTCCCCGGTAGGTCGGCACCAGTCCGTATGTATCTTTCACCGCACGGATCGACGAATCGGTCTCTGCCACATTATTATATACCTGACAAAGGCTGGAATCGTCAAGATGCGCATGATATTCTGCATAGCTTTTATCCTTTAACTTTGCATATGCCGTTCCTCTTGCACAGATCGCCATCGCCTGCATCGCTGCATCCGGGTAATCCGATGGCATTGCATTTGCCACAACATTTTCCAGATAACGCTCTAACGAAAGCTCATTGATCACATAGATATATCCATCCTGTACATCAAGCTCTATCGTCCCATCATATTCCGGATTGCCGCACTCCCGCGTCACACTGAGCAGTTTGATACGTCCACTGTGCGTATCCGGTGTTACCGTCAATGTATCGTCCGGCGCATAATCTTCCGGTGCAATTGTGACCGTCTCACCAGCCTCATATGTTTTCTCCGTCTCATCCGGATATGCCACGGTGAACGCAGACGTCGCCGTAAACTGCACTATTTCCATCTCATACGAAGAGTAATCGTCGTTACTGATGATCACACGGATATCCTCGCTTTTTAACTCCCGGTTGATTACGACGGCACCGACTTTTCCATCCTGCAGATACATGTCCACATACGAGTAGCCAAGCAGCAGAGACAGACTTTCCTCGTACACTGCATCCTCGTACACATTGTACATTTTATAATGATCGGCAAGTGTGAGTCCGCCGATATTTTCCACCTGAATGTCCGTATCTCCCGTCGAAATGACTCTGCCGCGCAGAACCTTCTGTGGTCGTTCGATTTTACAGATGCCGGCATAGTCAAACACGAGATTTGCAACATAGCCCGCGGTCTCATAGCCGGCTTCCGTCTGCCGTTCCGCATCCAGACTTGTTGCAACTGTCACAGCTCCATCCGGGATGCATTCCTCCTCCCGGGCTGGGTAGGTCTTTTCCAGATTTCCATATAAAAACGTGCATTTTCCATCTGTCACAGACTCCACCCATACATTTTGCAGTGTGATCCTGGTGTCGCCAAGACGGTTGATCTTGAAGATCTTTCCATTCTTCATATAGACATCAAGCACATTTCCCTCGTAGCTTTCGTCGATTTCAAATTCTGCATTGTAGGTGTCCTGTCCGTCGAAAAAGGATGTCTTATCCTCTTCTGATATCGCAAGCACCAGAACATCCTTCCGAAGCAGTCCCTTCACCGTTGCCGATGCGACAATCCGCTCATAGAAATCCTCGAACTCCGCCTTCGTCACGTAGTCAGAATCCTTCTTCCCATTCAGTGCTTTCTCGTAAATGGACGCCTTCACCTGTATCGTCTGTGCCACAGACTTTACAAATGCCACATCGATGACCTCGCTTTTCTTCAGAGGGTCGATCAGACGGGATAATACCTCGGATTCTGCCTTTGTATCTGCCAGATAACTGACGACATTCTCCACATCTGCATAGGTGTAATATAAGCTATAATCCACGGGTACTTCCGTTGTTTCCGTATTTTGTTCCGCTTTGTGCATATACCGCGCAATCTCATGACCAGCAATCATAACTACCCCGGCTATAACCAGCAAAAGCATAAACGTGAGTATCTTCTTTTTCACGTATTTTCCTCCAAAAAAATATATCCGGGATGCCGGTTCCTGCCTTTTGACTCCTAGCTGACGCTAGGTGGGCAACCGCATGTAATCCTCTGTCTTCCACTCGGAGGAGGCCTGACATAATATCACAGATATAGGAATCCCGTTTAAAGTAAATGTAGGTTCAAAAATAACAGGAGTTATCGAACATTCCAGATATATTATATTTTTAATATGTGCTAATTATAGCTTACTTATTCTTTTTTTTCAAGATATTTATTCGCTGATGATCTTACGGCTGCATATATACGTGATCATGAAATAAATACCATAAATTACCAGTATTACGGCTGTCGCAAGCAGGATCGAACCGAGCAGTCCGCCCCGTCCAAATGCTACCAGAATGAACATTGCTGTCTGCATTCCGAAGATGGAATGTACGATTGCAAGCAGAAGCGGCATTCCGAAAAATACACCCGACTGTGCAAGAAGTGAGTGACGAATCTTCTTCTCGTCGACACCGATCCGACGCAGGATCTTGTATTTTTCCTTGCTGTCGGCTGCCTCTGAAAGCTCTTTCAATGAGAGGATCGCTGCACCGGAGATCAGGAATACAACACCTAAGTAGATTCCGATGAATACGATCATCGCAGTAAGTCCCACGCTGTTGTCACGGAGCCGCTTGCTCGTTTCCCCACTCATCGAATAGTAGGCACCATCCTCGCCGACAAACGCTTCCGCCTTCGCATCCTGCAGTTCGTAGAAATGCTCATTACTGTAATATTCATTCAGTGCATCTATTTCTGCCTGATCGGTCGTATTATAATTGGCAGAATAAATATCATACCAGAATTTACAGTCGGATAGATCCGTGGAATCCGGCACAAGCAGAACACCCTCATTACTCTCCGAATTGCTGATGTAAACGATACCATTCACGCAGGCATTGTATTTCGGATAATAGGTCTTCCCTTTTATCGTAACTGTTTGTCCTTCCGCTAATCCCACATTGTATCGTTTGTCCATCTCTCCATAATTACAGAGTATCACATATTCATCTTCTGCAAGGTCGATTGTCGTTCCACCAAAAGATTTTACAAAATTGTTGTATTCTCCAATGTGCATCGTATTCATCGACGCTTCATTGAAATAATCCTCCGAACCACTCTCTGCAAATTTCTTTCCGAAGAAATCTCCGATATTGATATCTTCCGGTGCATAGAGATGCATCTCAGTCACATCCGTAAGCTTCGATGTATCAATATCACAGGCTTTCAGGTTTTCTTCCACATTGTGCCCGGTTATGTCATAGTCCTCGGCTGCATCATGGGAATATAGCTTTGAAAACTGCACATCAACCGGGGTACAGGTCTCCAACACATGGTTCATCGAATTACGAATTGCCATCGAACTTGACAGGATACAGATCGTGAAAAAGAGCAGCAGGCAGATAATTCCACCGGAGAAAACCGTTGTGTTGATACGGCTTCCAAGTTCTTTCACGCTGAAGGAATTGACACCCTTATAATAAAACCGTTTGCACCGCTTTACGACAGCAAGCAGCATACCGGATACAGACCAGAATACAAGGAAGGTTCCAATGATACCTTTGGCAATCTGGATACCAAGTCCCCGAATATCAGAGATCTCATTTACACCTGCCGTCACCTTATAGTACGCAGTTGCAAGCAAAACGACGGCAATGATAAATACGAGCACACAGACAATCGGATTTTTCGCATGGTTCTTCTGCGACTTGGAACCTGCATGCAGCAGATTGATGAGCTTTGCACGGCTCACCACGATCACATCCAGCACCATGACGATCACATACATAATTGCAAAGTAAACAATGGTTTTCACAATCGCAGATGTGCTGACCATGAACCGGAAATTTGTCATATCCGCTTCGAAGAGATTTGCTGTCACAACACTCATGCCCTGTGAGATACCGATACCAAACAGCAATCCGATCACCAGAGAGATCACTCCGATCAGCACCGTCTCGATCACCAGAATCTTTGCTACCTGTGTTTTTCCCATGCCGAGCGTGAGGTAGATACCGAATTCCTTCTTCCTTCGTTTCATCAGGAAGGTACTTGCGTACACAACGAGGAAACCAAGCACGATCGATACGAACACACTGACGACGGACATTGCCTCATTCATAAGCTCAATGACCTCCGCCGTGTTCGACGATACCTTCAGCATAACAGTCTGACTTCCCAGCGCATTAAACACATAGAAGATCGCAACGCCTAAGATCAGTGTTGCAAAATAAATCAGATAATTCTGCATACTTTTCCGGATATTCCGGGTCGATAATTTAAAGAGCATCATTCAAACTACCCCCTAACATTGTCACAACCTCAATAATGCGATTAAAAAATTGTTTCCGGGTATCCTCGCCTCTGCGGATCTCATTAAAGATCTTACCATCTTTGATGAAGATAACGCGGGACGCATAGCTTGCTGTAAATGCATCGTGTGTAACCATCAGGATCGTCGCAGCAAGTCCTTCGTTCATCTCCTTCATGCTCTCCAACAGGTAGCGGGAAGACTTGGAATCAAGAGCACCGGTTGGCTCATCGGCTAAGATCAGCTTCGGATTCGTAATCAAAGCTCGGGCTGCTGCCACACGCTGCTTCTGTCCACCACTCATCTGGTAGCTGTATTTGTTCAGGACTTCTTCGATGCCAAGCTGCTTGGCAACTTCCTTGATCCGGCTGTCAATTTCCTTCGGCCTGACGTTCTGGATGGAGAGTGCCAGCGCAATATTCTCATAGGCAGTCAGTGTATCCAACAAGTTGAAATCCTGAAAGATAAATCCCAGTTCTTCCCGGCGGAACTTATTTAATTCATTGCCGCGGATCGTCGTGATATCCTTGCCTCCGACATAGATATGTCCGGCTGTCACACGGTCGATCGTGGAAATACAGTTTAAGAGTGTTGTCTTACCGGAACCGCTCGCTCCCATGATTCCGACAAACTCGCCTTTCTCTACGGAGAAAGAAATCTTATCCACCGCCTTTGTCAGGTTGGCTTTATTGCCATAATACTTTTCTACATTGTCAAGTCTTAATATCTCGTTCATAGATAGTCTCCCTTCGTTTGCTAACAATCTGCGGGTAGAAATTCTGGTTTTCTGCCACAACAGCGGTTTCTCTGATTTGCATATCATAATTGATTTATTGCTCACATATGTCTCCTGCAAACCATCTCCCGCATCAACTGTACTCAGTATATATGGTTTTCCAGCCGCCATCCATCGGTCTTGATTACAGGTTTCTTACGATTTTGTAATATAGTGGTTATATTAGTTATATTATATATTGATTTCCTGCAAATTCCTATGCATGAGTTTCTTTTGCTCCTGCTCCATTGGGGGATTTTCCGATATTTCACATTTTTGCTCCAAGCAAGAAAAAAGGAGGCATCCCTGCCTCCCAAAATTACATGTCCAAACAAGCTAGTTCTTTGCTGCTACATACTCCACACTGTCTTCATTCCAGTGTTTGTAATCTGGATTTTTCCGCTTATCCGGCAATGTATAGTTCTCGCTCAACCACGCGCCAATGTAATTGCTTACTTTCTTCGCGCCGTCAAAATTCAGGTGGTCACCTCCGTCCTTTGTGTCGGACTCCCAGTCGATGCCAAGCGCATCGTTCAGGTTCAGATCTTCATAAGTAACCGTGTTTGCCTGCGCCCAGTCTGACACACTGTTGTGTTTGGCGTAAGTCCAGTTCTTCGGGGAAGGGGAACTGACTAAGACAAGCTTTGCGCCATGACTCTCGCAATATTCCTTCATAAGAAGCAGGTATTTTTCTGCGTCCGCATCCATAGATTTACGTTCCTCGCTCGCATGCATGTAAGCTCCACCCTCATACGGCTTGACCGTGCTTCGCCTGATAAATCCACGGTTCTTCTCATCCTTTTTCTTTACTAAGAAATTTGTACTTACGAACGCATCCTTCCAACGGGAATGATTTTTAAATACCTCCACATGATCAGACAGACGGTCTAAGACATAATCCTTCGAATTGCTCTTTGATTTAACGCTTCGGAACAGACAATTTGTCTCTAACACAACGACCTCTGGTGTCTGCGTCTCAAATGCCGCCTGCAAAATCGCATACGAATCGCACATGCGCTGTGCGGACGTCCCACAGATAAATGAGGTGTAGCCGTGTTCCGCGAACATCTGCAGCGGATTGAAGCTCGAATAACATTCACTGTCTCCTAGGAACAAGACATCAATTGTATCCTTCACTTCATTTTTTACTTCCGCATCCTTCGTCCGGACGGCTGTCGTATCATAGATGTCTGCGTTGTTTTTCCGGCACATGAATCGTCCAGCCAGAAACAGTACCACGCAAAGTCCGGCTAAAAAACCGACACTGCCCGCTGCCATCTTGAAAGTTGTTTTCCATTTTCCGCTTTGTTTTTTCATATACATTCTTCTTTCGTAAATCACATACAATTACTCTATCCATGCAATCCATAATATTTTAAATCACCAAACATCGAATGTCATCTTCCACGTAATTATTCATTTCTCTATCAATATGCCACATAAATGATTCATACATATACATCTATCAGTATGCTGCGTAAATCATATCCACAATCGTGTATCCGCTGCCGTATGCCCCAAACACAACGACCAAAAGTACCACTGCGTACCAGAAGCTCCAACGGACTGGCAGCTTGCAATCCGCTATCTTTCGTCGAATCGAGATGCCCTTTTCATGGATGATGTCCACCACAAATACGAGCAGGATACTGACAGCTGCCAGAATGAGATCCGGTACATCCACACCGAAATTCGTCTCTGCAAGTGCTGTGATATGGAAGTCTGTCACAATTCCGCGCAGCATCCGGAATCCGGTTGCAACCGTATCGGCGCAGAAGAACATCTCTCCGATATTCACGATCACAAAGAGTTTCAGGAATCGGAAGATTCTAAAACCAATACACTCCGTATCGAGCTTAAAACGCTCCACCAGCTTTTTACATGGCTCTTCTGTCAGATTCTCAATCACGATCAACACGAAATAATACATACCATAAAAGATATAATTCATATGTGGTCCATGCCAGATGCCGTTCGACAGCCAGACAAAAAACAATGCAATCGTCGGTGCCACAAATTTGCTGACGGAAAATCCGGCTTTCTTCTTGATTTTCTTTGCCAGATTCTTCACCGGCTTGGCAAGTGAGATCGGATAAAATACATAATCCTTCAGCCATGCACCAAGTGTGATATGCCATCTCCGCCAGAAATCACCCGCATTCTTCGCGAAGAACGGCTGCCGGAAATTCTCAGGCAACGGCACGCCGAATATCTCGCCGCTTCCCATGATGATGTCCATGCATCCGGAAAACTCCATATAAAGCTGCATCGTGTACGCAAGTACTCCGGTGAAAATCGCCGCACCATCAAAATTGTTGTAGTTGCTGAACACCTTTGCTACAAGTGGAGCCAGCCGGTCTGCGATCACCATTTTCTTGAACAGTCCCCAGATGATACGCTGGTAACCAAAGACCAGATTCTCAAACTGAATGCTGTTTCCGCCATACAAAGCATCTGCCGTCTCGGAAAACCGGCTGATCGGACCTTCCATAATCTGTGGGAAAAAGCTTAAGAATAGTGCCACCTTAACCGGATTCTTACAGGATTCCTGTGTGCCACGGTAAACATCCGTCATGTAAGAAATCGCCTGCAGGCTGTAATAGGAAATGCCGATTGGAGCTGCAAGTGTCACGCCAAATACACGGAGATATTTCAGTGTCACAAGTGCCCCTAAGATCAGAACAATTCCAAGCGCCAGCACACTACGTTTCTTCCGCGTAAGCGCTTTCCCGTGAAGGTCACTGTGCCGAACAGGAATTGCCGCCAGCCATCTGCCGGTTCCATACGTCACAAGCGTCGCCAGAAGCAGCCAGACCAGAAGCTTACCGCTTATCATACAGAAAAATGTATAATCGGCTGCAAGCAGTACCACGAACCGGAACCGTGCCGGGCATAGCTGGTATAATGCGATCACGACTGGCAAAAATATTAAACTGTATGTAAGCAGATGGTACGCCATATCATTCATCCCTTCATCTTTTCTCGTTCACCCATAGCATCTTCCATGATGCAAATGAGCCTGTCCCGCTTCATGTGATCATTTTCAGAATATGATTAATCCTGTCATAAATCATGTGATTATTCCACCCCTGTATTTAGTCTTCCTTAAGTCTGCAGATCATCTCCCACAGACTCTTTGCTGAATTGAAGTTCGCAGGAATCAGCTCTGCCGGTGATACCTCAACATCAAAAGTATCCTCAATCTCTGATACAAGCGATAAAATGGCAAAGGAATCCAAGATATGATCGTCGATCAACGTTGTGCAATTCTCAAAATCCTCACCCGGTGCAATACCTTCCAAAATCTCTAATAATTCTTCCATGTTACAAATCCTCCTATCTTTATTATAAATCCATGAATTCTCATGTATTGTTACCAACGATTCCACATGTGTTTCGTATTATGTTGTTACAAACACATGAATAATTATTTTTCCATTACTAGAAAATTTTTGTATCTATCATTTCGAGCATGAAATGCATACGTCTCCATCCGGTCACGCAGCTTCTCGATTTTCCCATCCGGCTTGCAGATCAGAACCTGCGGAAGCTCCCTGCTCAAGAACATTGCCATGCCCTCGGTCGCCGCATATGCGCCACATCGCTTGAAGCAGATCACATCACCTTTTTGTGGATCACGCAGGGCAACATCCCGCGCCAGTACATCATTGACCGTGCAGAGCGATCCACACAGATGAAACAGTTCTTCGTCACCGTCTTTTTCTGCCAAGACTTCAATCTCCGGCTGCTTCATTCCCATCATCCAGCCATAGTAGTTGATCTGGTGGATTCCACCATCTAAGATCAGGAATCCCGGCTTCGCCGTCCGCTTGACATCCATCACACGCGTCAGATAATAACCGCTCATCGACACAAGAAACCGTCCAAGCTCGATCGTCTTTTTCCCATAGACATCACATGTCCGAAGTTTTTCAGCAAGTGCCTGTATCTGCGGTTCCGGCTCGCTTTCCCGCTGATCCTTCTCGCTGTCATTTATGAAATAAGAAACCTTCATGCCTGCTCCATATTCAAGCTCTTTCAGCACGGTTCCAGTTTCTTCTTCAAACGTCTTTGCAAATGCGGTTAAGGTATCCAGTTCCTTTTCCAGCTTGCTCTGCCGCTTCTGTGTCCCGGCATAATAATGGACGCCCGCCAGTGTCAGATACGGGCTTTTCTGTATCTCCTTTGCCAGCCGGAAGAACGTCTCCGCATCGACGCCAAACTGATTGCCACTCGAAAGCCGGATCAGTACCGAGAGCGGCGTCTGATTTTTCTCTGCGAGTGTCCACAGGATCTTCGCATGCTCCTCTGATTCAATCGTATAAATTCCGGCACCCTTGCTGTAAGACAAGATGCGTTTCATGGATTCGTAGGTCTTGTTGACCCCGGATACCACGATTTTCTCCGGAGCGATCTGTTCCTGTATGCAGATCTCATATTCGCCCGGCGAGCAGACCTCTAATCGGTCAACCATGTCCGCCACATACGGGATCAGAAATGGATTTGCTTTTACAGCAAAGCAAAGTCCTGTATCCTCCGGCAGCAGGCTGCGAAGCAGCCGAATCCGCGCTTCCACTTCCCGCACATCGAAGATATAGGTTGGCGTTCCATACGTCGCCGTAGCCATTCTTAACTCTTCTGTATTCATGCAAACACTCCTTCCCTGTACTGTGCTTCCAACAGTTTCTTATCAGTCTTTCCGTTCTTATTGAGTGGCAACATGTCCACCTTGCAAAATACATTTGGCACCATGTAATCCGGTACCTTTTTCTTCATCGCAGTAATCAGATATTTCTTATCATCAATCCCGATATAGCAGGCAACAACCTTGTTCTTCTCACGGTCGTAAAAGCACGCGGCACCTTCGATCTCCGGGATTGCAGCAAGTGCATGTTCAATCTCCTCTAACTCGATCCGGTGTCCCATATGTTTGATCTGAAAATCCTTCCGCCCCGCGAAATAAAGCAGTCCATCTTCGCCGTAGCTTGCCAGGTCTCCTGTCCGATAGATTGTCTCCGGATAATCGGTCTGCATTGGATTTGCAACAAATGCCTTCGCCGTTGCCACCGCATTTCTATAATATCCAAGCGCAAGTGTCGTACCTGCCACACAAAGCTCTCCGGTCTTTCCAACGCCTTCCGGTTCGATCAGATGATTGTCCTCATCGAGCAGGAATACACGTTCATTCGGAAATGGCATTCCGATCGGAAGTTTTTCGTCCTCGCTGTATGTCCGGTCTAAAATATGATAGGTACAGTTGCAGGTAATCTCTGTCGGTCCGTAGAGATTCACAAACATCGCATCCGGGTAGCAGCTCTGCCATGCATGAAGCTGCCGGATCGGCATTGCCTCGCCGCTGAATAAAATCTTGTTGATATCTGCCGGCACCTTATGTTTTAATCCGTGCAGCCGATTCAACAGACAGAGTGCCGACACCGCCCAGATCAGCGTCGTGACATGGTTCTCATCGAGCATGTCCACAACCGAATTCGGGAACATGAAATACGCTTTCGGAATCACAACTAAGGTTGCACCCACCTTCATCGCACTGTAAATATCCTTCACCGATACATCGAAATCAAATGGTGCCTGATTGCCAATAACATCTGCCTCTGTAATATCGAAAATCTCCGTAAATTGATCGATAAATTCAATCACCGACCGATGTGCCACAAGCACACCCTTCGGGGTTCCGGTCGAACCGGAAGTAAAATTACAGTAGAGTGGATCGGTGTCAATCATAGATGCCCGGATCTGCTGCAATTTCGTTTCCTCTGACGCGTTCAATTCCATCTGCGGACTTGCATATCCAGTTTCATCTGTTTCCCGCGGCGGCTCAGTTTTATTCAGCACATCTAATTCTGCCTGCTGATTGACACTTTCGTTTTTATCATCAACATTCTGTGTATCATGAACCGCATCATCGAATCCTGTACATTCGACATTCATCCCCTGCGTCAGCGTCTCCATCCGAACCACATGTTCTGTATAGCCACACGCGGCAAGCTTCTCCGACGCATTACTTCCATCCACGATCAGATCCGGCTGCAACACCGAAAGCATCGACTGGATACGCGCCTCCGGAAACGAAGGATCAACCAGCGTGTAGAAGCAGCCCGCATAGACGATTCCGAAAAAGACTGCCAATGTATCCGCGCTCTTATCGGCAAATACACAGACCGGATGGCGCGGCGTTGTCTGCTTTGCCAGACAGGCACCAATGTGTTTCGCTTTTTTCTGTAATTGTTCATATGTATAGGAACTCGACGTATCCTTCACTGCAATTTTGTCTGGATACTTTTTTGCACTTTGTTCCAGATATTCTAATACATTTCTCATAATGTCCCTCCATGCATGCGGATTCATCCGCCGCATTTCTTTGTTCTGTTACATAGTATAGCGACTTAAATATTAAGATAAAACCAAGCAATCCTTTAAGATTTTTTTAAGTTTTCGGAAGAAGCTTTTCAAACTCTTCCGCGCGCTCATTCCATGTCTCATACCGGGCATCTTTCCGGCGATCCGGTAAGGTATAATGCGCCTGCATATACTGTTGCAGATATGCCGTAGCTTTCTGACATCCGGTATAGTTTAAATGATCGCCACCATCGAGCGTATCCAGATTCCAGTCTATGCCAAGCTCTTCGGTATTCAGATTCAGATCAAGGTATGGAACTGCAAGCGCATCTGCAAGTGCCTGCACTTCATTGTGCCGCTGCATCGTATGATTGACCGGGGAAGGTGCTGTCACAAGCAAAAGCTTTGCCCCATGTGTATCACACAAGTCCTTGATCTTCTCCAGATAATATCGCGTAATAAAAGTCACCGGCGTTTTCTCTTCCGTCGCATGCATGTAGGCACCACCAGTATACGGTGCCACGACTGCCCGCAATTCAAAGCCATTGAAGATTGTCGTCTGCAATTTGGGATCAGCTGGTTCCATCTTCCAGAAACGGTGATATTTGAGGATTGGGAACGTCTGCCGTGCAAGCTCCTGCGTAGATTTTGCCACATCCCTTATCACACTCGCATTTCCTCTGGAGAAAAACTCATTGGTTTCTAAGATCACAACCTTCGGGGACTGCCGCTTTAAAATCTTCTTCAGCGAAAAATAACTTTCCCCGATCCATTGTCCGGACTGTCCACCGATATACGATGCAATGCCTGCATCCTTCCACAACTGATACGTCGATACCAATGTATAACTTTCGCTGTCACCAAGGACTGCCACATCGACCATATCCTCCGGTTCAGACAGCAGATGCAACAGATACCGTTCCCGCTCGGAAACCGAATCCTGCAAGCCTAGCCGGATTGGATCGCACAGCTTTCCAGCAGCTATTAAAAGCAGAACCACAACGACTGCGAATGACGTTACCCGGAGCCAGATTCTACGTCTGCCGGTTTTCGTATTCGCAATTTCCGTATTAACAGATTTTTTCTTTTCTATTTTTTTGTTCTCAGAAGCCTGCATAGATCAAATCCACCTCCTGATATCCCGGTCCATACGCACCGAATATAAGTACAACAAAAATGAGAGCAAGATACACGAACCAGCGCACCGGCAACCGCTTCTGTAAGATTACACCACGCACATCAATCTGCTGCTCACGGAAATGATTTACTATGCCGACAATCAACAGAGCGGCTAAAACAATTCCGATCTCCACTCTGCCAAGCCCAAGCGTAAGCAATGTACCATTCCAAAGCCGCTGTATCGAAAAATCATGGAACAACGATCGGAACATGTGCATGCCGATACCAAGTGTATCCGCCCGGAAAAACAGTTCTCCGGTGAAAATGATCACCCACGTCTTCAAGATTCGAAGAACATTCCACCATGTCGCGTCTTCTGCGATTTTCCATTTCTCGCAAAGCTTCTTCACCGTTGGTTCTAACATCAGCTCAATCATTATTACAACGAAGTAATACATGCCGTAGAACAGGTAACTCCAGTTCGCACCATGCCACAATCCGTTGCACACCCACACAGGGAATAACGCGATTGCCGATGCAGCCATCAGCTTTATGTATTTACTTGTATGTTTCTTCGCAAACCGATTCCATTTTCTGGTGAGCTTCGACATAGAAACCGGATAAAAGATATACGTCTTGAACCATCTGCCAAGCGAGATATGCCATCTGCGCCAAAACTCAGATGCATTCTTCGATACGAACGGCTGCGCAAAATTCTCCGGCAACGTTACGCCAAAGCATTCGGCACTTCCAATCACGATATCCATGCAGCCGGAAAATTCCATATATAGCTGTACCGTATACGATACCGCCGCAACAACGATCATCACACCGTGATAGGACGCATATCCATCAAACAACGTCTGCACAACGACATATAGGCGATCCGCAATCACAACCTTCTTCAACAGGCCCCAGCCGATCCGCATGTATCCGCGGACAAGATTCTCACTCCGGATGTCCTCCCCTTTTGCAAGCGTCTCTGCTGTGTCACTATACATGCAGATTGGTCCTTCCATAATGATTGGGAAGAAGCTTAAAAAGAGCGCAAGCTTCGCGATGTTTTGCTCTGGCTCAATCTTCTTCCAATACACATCCGCCATATAACCGATTGCAGAAAGCGTGTAAAAGGAAATACCAAGCGGCAGCAGAAACCGCCGCACCGGAAGCCGGAGTCCAAAGTTCATCGTTTCAAAAAGCGCATTCACATTCTCTGCGAAAAATCCGCTGTACTTCATCACAAGCAGCATACCAAGCAGCAGCCAGACTCCAACGATCAGAATTGCTTTTCTGCGTTTTTTCTCTCCGGTTGCTGCCAGTCTTCCGGTCAAATAAGTAATTGCGGTTGCACCAACCAGATATACTATTAACCTGTGGCTGAATAAAAAATAGAAACAATAACTAAAAAAGAGCAGCACACAAAAGCGCACCCGCTTTGGTGCAAGCTGATACCCGATGAGAACCACCGGTAAAAATACTAAAAAATACATGGATTCATGATATGCCATGTTCCAAATCCTCGCCACAGTGTTCGACTGTGCCTTTCTTCTATATTAGCAGCTCAGGCATCTGTCCTGCCTGTATCATACATTCTCCCTTGCTTTCTATCCATCGTAGTTTATAACAGCAATCTTACATTTTTGTAAGGCTATAAATTACTCTTTCATCAAGAAAGTCTCTTTGCCAAAGGTAATCTCCACCTCGGTATATTCCCCATGCACGGACGCGATCGTAATCGCATGTCCAAGCTTATTACAAAGCTGTTTACATATATACAAGCCCATTCCGGTAGAAGCATTTCCCCGCCGTCCGTTCTCCCCGGTAAAGGTCTTATCAAACACCCGGTTGATATCCTGTTCAGGAATTCCGATTCCATTATCATGGATGCGCAGGATTGTCTTATCTGCCAGTTCTTCTACAGTAAAAGAAATACAGGGCTGTTTCCCGGCATCCCGGTATTTGATACTGTTATTTACAATCTGCCCAAGCATAAATGTCAGCCATTTGGAATCCGTGACAACCGAATGGGCTGTATTGTTTTTCTCAATCCGTATTTTATTTCCAATCAGCAGATCCTTCTGCTGTTGCAGCACTTTATTGATCGTAGTATCCAGATCACACGCAGTAAACAGATAATCCTTTTCTGCCGCATCTGCCCTCGCATAGAACAAAATCTGCTCAACAAAGCTGTTAATACGTGCCAGCTGCATCTTCTGCTTTTTCAGATCCCGATTGCCGTTGTAATTCATCAGGTTTAATGCAGCGATCGGAATCTTGATCTCATGGATCCAAAGCTCTAAATATTCCTTGAAATCACGCAGTGAATCCTCAGTTTCATTCAGCTTGTCCCGCATGGATTTCCCGGTGTCATACAGGACATCCATCCAGATCTTTCCTTCCTCGAAATCCGGCTGTACTGTCATCTCCGTAATCAGATATTTCTGATCCAGTCCCTCTAAGATTGCCTGCAGCTCCCGGTAGAAACGACTCCGTTTCCGGTAGTCCGCCAGGCACACACACAACGCCATCACAAAAATGAGAGCCTCCATCACCCAGATGAAATCCATCCGCGCTTTGCATGCAAATCCTAACAGCCGCAATACAATCATGATGCATGCTGTCGCTGCAACAAAACTGATTCTGTCTTTTAGATAACTTCGAAATGTCATGCCAGAATGTACCCCTGTCCTCGTTTTGTCCGGATCGCATCCTCCGCGCCGAGATCAGAAAGCTTCTTTCTGACACGGTTCATATTAACAGTTAATGTGTTATCATCCACAAATGCTTCCGAGTCCCACAGATAACTGATCAGCTCGTCACGCGTCACGATTGTATTCTGATGCTTCAGCAGATAGGATAAAATTCCGGCTTCATTCTTCGTAAGCTCCACGCTGTTATCCCCGACAGTCAGAACGCCTCGTCCCGTATCAAATGTCATGTTCTTATAAGTGAGTCCCTTGTCTGCGTCCATCTTTCCAAGCCGTTTGAATACCGCCTCGATATGCAGCAGCAAAATGGAAGGATTGTACGGTTTCGCAATAAAATCATCCGCGCCGAAGCTCATCGAGATCACTTCGTCCATTTCTGTGTTTTTGCTTGTCACCATAATGACCGGAATATCCGATGCCTTACGCAGCTCCCGCAACACGCTCTGTCCATCGGCCTCCGGAAGATTGATATCCAGCAAAACCATATCTGCCTGTGACTCAAGAATCTGTCCGGCTACATCGGTGAACTCTTCGATGCACTGTGCATCATACTGATTCGAAATCAGCAGATACTGCAATTCCTGCGCCAGCGCCATATCATCTTCCACAATTAAAATCCGTTTCATCTCATACTCCTTGCCTGGTGGATTTCGCGCATCTGCTACTGTGCCAGACGAAGCATCTCGTCGAGCGGTTTCTTCGCCTGCTCGCACATTTCCTCCGGAAGGATCACTTCATCCTTCAGATCTTCGAGCTTCTCAAGCACCTTTTCCAGACTGACCTTCTTCATGTTCGGACAGAACTGTCTGTGTCCGACAGAGAAGAATTTCTTGTCCGGGTTTTTCTGCATCAGTTCATAGAACACTCCCATCTCCGTACAGATAAGGAACTTCTTACTGTCCGATGCGGTTGCGTAATCAATGATCTGGGATGTACTTCCGATGAAGTCCGCCAGTGCCAGCGTATCACTCGTACATTCCGGATGTGCCAGCACCAGTGCGTCCGGATGCAGTTCCTTTGCCTTCTTCACATCCTCACTGTGAATGCTCTTATGTACATGGCAAAATCCATCATTGAAGATAAAATGCTTCTCCGGTACCTGCTCGGCTATAAAATGTGCCAGATTATAATCTGGAATAAAATAGATATCCTTGTTCGGCAATGCCTTCACAATCTTCAGTGCATTGGACGATGTCACGCAGACATCGGAGTGTGCCTTTAATTCTGCTGTTGAATTCACATAGCAGACAACTGCCACTTCCGGATATTCCTTCCGCACTTCCTCGATCTTCTCGACCTCCGCCATATGTGCCATCGGGCAATCCGCCCCATCATCCGCCATATAGACATGTTTTTCCGCATTCAGAAGTTTTGCACTCTCGCCCATAAAGGAGACACCGCAAAATAAAATATTCTGTTGTTCCACTGTCGTTGCAACCTTCGCCAGATAGTACGAATCGCCGACATAATCTGCGATCTCCTGCACTTCACCATCCACATAATAATGCGCTAAGATCACTACATCTTTTTCTTTCTGTAACTCCTTGATTCTCGCTTTCGTTTGTTCGTTCATGGGAAAACTCCTTTTCTATTTTAAATCATAGTTGTATCCAAATTGTATCTTTTTTCTTAAAGTACGTTGATTTTTTGTTTAAGGCCTTCTTAAATCGTATCGAAATCGTCCTTTGTAAACCGGTGATAGGTAATTCCGAACTGATCGTCTGCCACACAGTACAGATAAGGCTCCACATCCTTATCCGCAAAGGAAAGCACCGTTCCCAGGTCTTCCTCATCGTCCTCCTCACAGACAGTCGTGCCATGTGCTTTCGCAAATGCTTCGAAATACGCCCGCACCTGCTGCATATCCTGTGTCTTGAGCACCTTCAGAAATCCCTCCAAGAATTCCGAAACAGGGATCTCCCGGTTGATATAATCACAGCCCTCCGGACTCACGTACACGCAGAACCGGTCTGCTTTCTCGGTCACGGTCACAGGACCTAATTCCGGTACATTTTCTTTGAAATATGCCTCTGCCTCCTGACAGATCTTCTCTGAATCCTCCTCTACCGGAAGCTTCAGATATCCACACATCGACACCTTCGGATAATAGAGGCGCACGCCTGCATCATCCGTGCCAATCTTCGTCTGCCATTCTTTCACTGTATCAATCACATGCTTCTCCAAAGTCATTGTTTCTGCCTCCTGTTCCATCGCATGCATACCAATTACCTCAAATTACTATATTTTCACCTGAACCAGCATTTATTTTACAGAGCTTTCTCTTATCTATTCTTGTACTGTTGTTGTACGTGGTACATCCTTGACCAGATCCTTTACCACTTCGCCCGCAATGATCAATCCTGCCACCGGTGGAACAAATGCAACACTGCCTGGAATATCTCTGCGCTCGGTACATTTGTGTTTTGCACCCGGCGGGCATACGCAATGCGTCCGGCAGCTGATCGACATATCCTCTATCGGACGAATCGACTGTTCCTCCGAATACACAACCTTTAATTTCTTCACACCACGCTTCTTTAATTCCCGCCGCATGACCTTCGCAAGCGGACAGACCTTCGTCTTATAGATATCTGCCACCTTGAACTGGCTGCCGTCTAATTTATTGCCGGCTCCCATACTGCTGATAATTGGAATATACTTCTCCTGTGCTTTCATCACGAGGGAAATTTTCGCCGTTACCGTATCGACCGCATCGACCATATAATCGTAATCCACATACGGAAACTCGTCCGCATTTTCCGGCAGGAAGAAACACTTATGCACCCGTACATCCGCTTTCGGATTAATCTCTAAAATTCGTTCTTTCATCACTTCGGCTTTGTATTTTCCAATTGTCTTATGTGTCGCAATGATCTGACGGTTCAGATTCGTCAGACATACCTTATCGTCATCGATCAGATCAAAGGCACCAACGCCGCTTCGTGCCAGCGCCTCACAGACATAACCACCTACACCGCCGATCCCAAATACGGCGACACGGGAATTCTGTAACTTCTCCATCGCTTCTTTTCCAAGCAGCAGCTCGGTTCTTGAAAATTGTGTCAGCATCTTTTTACTCCTGTCCTGTTCCTCTTGTCTATAATTAATATATTTATGCATATTTATTTTCGCCCCTAAGTATACTTCAATCCCTGTAAAATAGCAATGTATCTTGCCGTGTTTTCCTTCAATAATTACAAATAATTTACACACATCTCCCTCTTGACATATGTCCGAAACCGGACTATACTATGTCTGATTTCGGACATAATCAAGTACGAAATCAGACATATTTTGTCGAATTACAGGGCGTGTAAAAACGCAGTTCAACGAGAATACGCGAATATGAAATATATATACACAACACGGATGCATGAATTTTCAAAATCGCAATGAAAAGTGAGGTACAGCCATGAGAGAAAAACACGAAGACGAACAATCATACATGAAAGAGAAGCACGAACAAGAACAACCATATATGAGTGATAAGCTGGTTGCATTCAACCACATCTACAAGGAATATAACATCATCTACCATGATGCAGCTATGCGTCTCGGTCTCTCGAACAGTGAGTTTGACACCCTGTACGCGATCTGCGAGCTTGGTGATGGATGTAAACAAAGTGACATCTGCCGCACAACCTTTATCCCGAAGCAGACCGTCAACTCAGCAATCCGGTCATTACAGAAGAAAGAATATCTGACACTCGCGCCAGGAAAAGGGCGGAGCATGCACATCTATCTGACCGAACAGGGATTGCAGCTCGTACGCCGTACGATCTTCCCGATGGTCGAGATTGAGAATGAAGCATTCCCAAAAATGACAGAAAAAGAATACAAAATAATTCTGCATTTCCACACACAGTATCTCGCGGCCCTGCGCGAAGGAATTCAGAAGCTATAACAAAATTGGAGGAATTACAACATGAAGATACAATTATCCGAACATTTTACTTATAAGAAGCTGCTGTGCTTCGTCCTGCCATCCATTATCATGATGATCTTCACGTCCATCTACGGCATCGTCGACGGACTGTTCGTATCGAACTACGTCGGAAAGACCGCATTCGCCGCAGTCAATCTGGTTATGCCGCTTATGATGGGCGTGTCCGCACTTGGATTCATGATGGGAACCGGTGGCAGTGCGATCGTTGCAAAGACACTCGGCGAAGGCGAGCATAAGAAAGCAAATGAATATTTCTCTCTGCTTGTCTATGTGACATTCTTCGGCGGTGTCATCTTCAGCCTCTGCGGAATGCTGTTAGTCCGTCCGGTTGCATTCTTGCTCGGTGCCGATGGACCACTGTTAGATAACTGCGTACTATACGGAAGAATCTGTTTTATCTCCATGCCGGCCTTTATGCTGCAGAACGTATTCCAGAGTTTCTTCGTCACCGCAGAGAAACCGAAGCTGGGACTTGGTGTTATCATCCTCGCGGGTGTGACAAATATGGTATTAGACTATGTGTTTATCGCAGTCTTCGAATGGGGATTGCCAGGTGCCGCGTTTGCGACAGTAACCGGAGAATGCATCGGCGGATTCTTCCCAATTATTTATTTTGCACGGAAGAATTCCAGCCTGCTGAAGCTTGGAAAGACAAAGTTTGACGGAGCGGTCTTGTTGAAGACATGTACAAATGGTTCCTCAGAGCTTATGACGAACCTCTCTTCCTCTCTCGTGAACTCGCTCTACAACCTGCAGCTTATGAAATACGCAGGTGAAAATGGTGTCGCAGCCTACGGCGCGATCATGTATGTAAACTTCATATTCATATCGATCTTCCTTGGATATTCAGTCGGCAGTGCACCGATCGTAAGCTACCACTACGGTGCCGGGAACCGGGATGAATTAAAGAACATGTTTAAAAAAAGCACCAGTCTGATTGCTATCTGGGGCATCCTGCTTGTCCTGCTGGCACATGTGATTGCAGGACCACTGACGAAGATCTTCGTCGGCTACGACGCGGAACTGTTCGCACTGACCAAGCACGGATTCCTGATTTATTCGTTTACCTATCTGATCTGCGGATTCAACATTTACGGTTCGTCCTTCTTCACGGCGTTAAACAACGGACTGATCTCCGCACTGATTTCGTTCCTGCGGACACTTGTGTTCCAGTTATCCGCCGTCATGCTGCTGCCACTAATCCTCGGATTGGATGGTATCTGGGGCGCGATCATTGTTGCAGAAGCAATCACCCTGTGCATGACGCTCTTCTTCGTGTTCTCACAGCGGAAGAAATATGGATATCTGTAATTAACATGCAACTACAAGAAATCTGTATGGGTATAACATTCAATCATAAAATATCTTATTCACAACACAGAAGCCGGTAAGAAACTATTTCATATAGTCTCTTACCGGCTTCTTATATTCGTACTAAATAATAATTTCAGTTATATCTGCAAATATTCTACGGAGAGAATTATGCAGCCTCCGCGAATATATCATCTACTTTTTCGTAGATTGCTTCCGCGAGCTTCGCGTGCCCTTCCTCATTCAGATGCTCCTGATCGGTGTCACTCGGTGCAGCCACATCGGATGCATCTAAGAAATACAGATGTTCATTTCTCGCAATCTCCGCATAGACATCGGCAAGCCCCTTCGATACATCGACTGACTCCCTGGAAAATTCAGGATCATAGGATTTCTCCCAGACCTTCTCGCCCAGATGGATCGGTGACACAAGCAGAATCTTGCTGTCCGGTGCAAAGCTTCGGATCTTCGCGATCACCGTCTCCACACCCTTTCCAATCAACTGCGGCGTCGTCTTGTATGCGGTCTTGCAATCATTGGTTCCAAGCATCAGGATGATAAGATCCGACGCACCGTGCGTCTCCAACACAGCACTGACAAATTTTGCGCCATTTCGATGGTCACGAAACGGATCATCGAAGACGGTCGTCCGTCCGCACAGTCCTTCCTCGATTACACGGTACTGCCGAAGTCCAAGCTTCTCATTCAAACGGCTTGTCCAGCGGATGCCCCACGGATACCGTGCATTTTCCTTCGGTACTAATCCATATGTATTCGAATCTCCATAACATAAAATCTGTCTCATCGTTCTCACCTCGATCAATTTCTTTCATGCCCCTATTATATAGCTATAAGGCAGTTCTGAAAAATACAAGGTTTTTATATCTGATTATAAATATCTGTTATATCAAACCATGTTTGGAAAACAATAGAAATATCCTACAATTCCCTCTCGTTTTTCATCAGGGCAACACTCACGGTAATCATATGCACGGTCACGAAAATTCCAACGATCGACACAAGCAGACTTGGCAAAAGCCCGATCGCCTGATTGAAGTTCGACAAGATCATCGCAAAGGACTGTCCATAGAAACAAAGCGCAAACACCTGTCCAAATCGTAAGTTCAGATGGAACTGATGATTCATGCTGTTCACAAGGATGGAGAAGAGCAGCGCAACCACTGCATATTTTACAAAATAACTGAGCATGGTGCCAAGCAGCGTCACAAACAGCACCGCGTAAATCGACGGAATCATCGCAACGAGACTTTCATTATTAAACCCATTCTGCAAATAATCTGACAGATAATATACCCCGTAATCTGTCACCTTCGACCCTAGTACCATGCTGATCCGCGCCGTTTTGCTTCCAACCGCAAGAAACATGCCCTGTTTTTTGAGGCTGTCGTTTTGCACCGTCTCCTGTGACGTATCCACTAAGAAATTCGCAGAGTTGATATGCATATCAAAATTATTGGATACCGAAAGCGTATCATCCGTATAATTTACCTCGCCAAGACTCTGTGTGAAAAGTTTCTCAAATCCGCCAAATCCGGAGATGATAGATACCGTTGGAACAACATAACTGACAATCGCTAAGACAAGCATCATCACAATCACATACGAAACAAATCGCCTGCGCGGTAACTCTATCATATCTTTATATTTGGATGGCTTAAACCAGCCATACACGATCTGTTCCGAAAATGTCATCTTCTTACTCCTTTATTACATATCCCTGTTTCGGAATCTTCACAGTCAATATCGTACCCTTATCCGGTTTTGTGCGCACTTCGATCAAAGCACCCACCGACGATTTCAACTGCTTTTGCAATCCCCGGAAATCCTGCTTTGCCCGGAATTTTTTTACCGGTGAAACACCATTTCCATTATCGACGATCTGAATTGCGAAACAGTCCAGCCGCTCATAGCTTCGCACAACAACCTTTCCATCCTGCTTCTTTTCCACAGCCGCCTCGACTGCATTTTCCACAAGTGGCTCAATCGTATTGTATGGTACCTTGAACTCTGTCACCTTGTCTTCCACAAGCACTTCAAGTCCCGGATGAATCCGTTTCTGCATGCCGAGATATGCCCGGATATACGAAAGCTCTGTATCAAAGGAAACAAGCCCCTGCTTATAAACCGCATCCATATTGTGCTGCATAAACATCGAAGTATCATAGAGCAGACGGCTGTTCGGCTGATCGTGTGTCTTCAAATCTGTAATGGCGGTATTTAACGCCTGGTAAATCAGTGCGGTATTGATTGTGCGCACCGCCTGTGACTTCTCATGTCCGACACTGCTCAGTGCTGCATCACGCTCCGCATTCATTTCCTGAATCACGGTTTTCTCGATAGAGATCATCAAAAGAACCGCAAACACAAACAATCCGATCTGCAGGACAACGCCCTGATAACTCTTGTAAAACCGGAAGAAATGCAGGATGAATTCCACCAGACACGAACCGGTCAATATCACATTCGCCCAGAAATTGCTGTAAATACTCTTATCCGCATACGTATCTGCCGCTAAATACATGATCAAACATAGCAACAGCAAGCCAACCACGATCAGGATCTTCGTAAAGAACATATAGCTTGCAAAATCACAGACGCCCACTAGCTGGAATACAATTCCCGTGAGGAAATTCACCGCATATACATAGATTAAAATCTCAAAAATCTTCGCATAGCGCCGCTTCATTGCGAAGCTTCGCAAATACATAAAATATAACAGCGGCATCAAAAGCAGGAAGATCTGACTCGCCATGTAGGTTGCAAACCGGTTCTTCGTCAGAAGCTGCATCATCGTATTTCCAAAGAAAATCCATGCCGCCGCAAAGACGATAAACCCAAATCCATACGCCGCCTTCTGCTTGTTGATATTCTCATTTGTCATAAATAACAGTGACACGCCAAGCAGGATCGTAAGCACTAAGATCATCAGTGACACAACAAACGGGATACCATTTCGCCGTATCAGCCACGATACGATATCTCCACGCGAACCATAATAAACCCCCGGCACTCTGCCACTGTATCTACCGTATGCAGAGGCAAGCTGAATCGTTACCGTCTCCCCGGCTCTTGTGTCAATATCCACCACATGATATCCGGGCACTGCATTTTTCATCATCTTGTTATCTGCCAGCACACCGCTTTCATAGACACGGCGGTCGCCAATTGAGACAATCACATTCTGGAACTCCGTGTAAAAGCAGATTGCGCTGTCCTCTCCGGCATCCTCCGGCATCTGGTGTGTGATCGTGATGACCTCGCTTTTTTTCGCTTTGAGCTTTGTCGGCAGATCTATGATCTGTTCATCCGATTCACCCTGCCGGTACAACACCCATGTGTCATCAAGCTTCTTTGGCGTGCGGAAAGAAATCTTCTGATTGCCACCGTCCGATACAACAAATGCCAAAAAGAGCATCACCATCACGCCAACCGCCACGGCGATCATCGTCAATATATTCAGTTGTCGAAAACGCCGTTCATTCATCGCTTACTCTATCATTCCAAAATGCCGCATGGCTTTCTCGATGCCATCCTGTTCTACCGTATCCGTACGGTACGAAGCAGCTTCTGCCACTTCCTCTGTACAGACGCCCATCGCAATACTATTTTGTACATATCGTAACATATCCAGATCATTATTGCTATCCCCAAACGCATAAACACGTTCCAGTGGGATGTCATATTTTTCCATCAGGAACCGGATTCCGGTTGCCTTGGAAAATCCCTGCGGAACAACCTCTAAGAAATTACCCTCTCGCTGAATACAGGTAAAATCTTCAGACATATAATCAATAAATTCCTGTAACTTCGGATTGCCTTCCTCATACCAGCAGGCAAACTTGTCAAAGCAAAACTCCGGATCCTCAATGCTTTCGATCACATGACGTCCCATGGATTTGAAATAATGCAGAATCTCCTGATATCCGGCATCCTTGCCAGCCAGCCCGCTGTCATAACAGGTATGCTCCGTATGCTCAAAAATTGCCATCATGCGGCACTCCCGGCATTTATATGCAATCTCCCGACAGCGTTCCTGTGGGATGCGATGATGCAGCATCACCATTCCCTCAGATACAATATATGTTCCACACCCGCAGACATATCCATCAAAACCGACTTCGCGGATGAAATCATCCACATTTGCCATAACACGTCCCGTGTTGATGTAGACGAGATGTCCCCGCTTCCTTGCCTCGCGCAGTGCACGCTTCGCGCTCTCTGGAAATGTCCGCTTGCCGTCGGTTGTGATCAACGTCCCATCAATATCAAAAAACAACATGCAACGTTCTTTTTTCATATTCGTCTATCCTTACTTAAAACTAATCTTCTATCCTATGGTGTATCGCAGGTACTTAAATCTGCTTCATAAGGTTGATCATCTCAATGGCGGAAAGGGCACAATCGTATCCCTTGTTTCCAGCCTTGGTACCTGCACGCTCAATTGCCTGCTCGATATTCTCGGTTGTAACAACACCGAACAATACCGGAATCTCTGTCTCCAAAGATACAGATGCCACGCCCTTGGATACTTCGTTACATACATAATCATAGTGGCTTGTTGCTCCACGGATAACAGCGCCAAGACAGATGACTGCGTCATACTTTCCAGACTTTGCCATCTTCTTTGCGACAACCGGGATTTCAAATGCACCCGGTACCCATGCGACTGTAACATCTTCTTCCTCCACATCGTGACGGATCAGACCATCCATTGCACCGCTTACCAGCTTAGATACGATAAATTCATTAAATCTTGCTGCTACGATTCCAATTTTTGCGCCGTCTACGACTAATTTTCCTTCTAATTTGTTCATTTTCTTTCTCTCCTTATTCTTTTATATTGGACGACAATTGCGTATCCACGGTCTCTTTCTATGCATACATTTGATTTCAATTTCTGAATCCAGCATGTATCGGAATTAAGAAGTACTAAATGTTCTGTACTTCCATATCTATATCGTACGAAACCGCCGCCAATTCGCCATCCGTGGCTCAGTGACGGCTTACCTGAACATCGTGTTCAGGTATTTCTGGTTTTCGCCCAGAACATTAAGTACTTCTAATTTCCGAACATATGTTATCCTTCAGAAATCGAATCAAATCTATGCATATCTCATTATTGTTATACGCAATTATCTGTGTAATCAAACCAAAACGGAGAGGTGGCATTCACTGCCTTTCCGTGTTTGGTTGTTTGGGGTTGAGTATTTTTAATTATAATTATAATTGTTTCTTATTTGTAATTCAGGATGTGTCCCATTTTCTCCTGCTTGGTGCGCAGGTAGAATTCGTCATATTTACTTGGTTCCATGATGATCGGCACACGCTCAACGATTTCCAGGTTATAGCCGGACAGGCCGTATACCTTCAGTGGGTTGTTTGTGAGCAGGCGCATCTTGTGTACGCCAAGGTCTACGAGGATCTGTGTCCCGATCGTGTAGTCACGGGCATCCTCCGGGAACCCGAGCTTCAGGTTCGCCTCGACTGTGTCAAGTCCCTGATCCTGCAGCTGGTATGCACGGATCTTGTTGATAAGTCCGATTCCACGGCCTTCCTGACGCAGGTAAAGCAGCACGCCTCTGCCCTCCTTGGCGATCTGCTTCATCGCTGCATCATACTGCTGTCCACAGTCGCAGCGTGCAGAGCCAAGTGCATCGCCGGTCAGGCACTCGGAATGTACACGGCAAAGAACTGGTTCGCCGTCTGTGATGTCCCCCATCACCAATGCAACATGATGCTCACCATTCAATTTATTTACATAGCCATAAATCATGAACTCGCCGTAACGCGTCGGCATCTTCGCCTTTGCCACGCACTCGACAAATACTTCATGCTCCTTACGGTACTGTATCAGCTTCTCCACCGTTGAAATCTTCAGATCGTGCTGCTTTGCAAACTGTTCCAAATCATCACGTCTTGCCATCATACCATCGTCACGCATGATCTCACAACAAAGGCCAACTGGCTTTAATCCTGCAATTTTCATCAGATCCACGGTTGCTTCCGTGTGTCCCTGACGCTCGATCACACCACCCGGTCTTGCCTCAAGCGGAAACATATGTCCCGGTCTGCGAAAATCTTCCGGCTTTGCATCGTCCTCGACGAACTTGCGCGCTGTAATACCTCGCTCATAGGCTGAGATTCCAGTCGTCGTACTCACATGATCAACTGATACCGAAAATGCCGTACAGTGGTTGTCTGTATTTGTAATACACATTTGTGGCAGATGCAGTTTATCTGTGTATTCCGGTGCCATCGGCATACAGATCAAACCTTTGGCATAGCTTGCCATAAAGTTCACGTTCTCTGTTGTTGCAAATTCTGCGGCACAGATGACATCGCCCTCATTCTCACGATTCTCATCGTCCATGATTACAACACATTTTCCTTTTTTGAGGTCTTCTACAACCTCTTCAATGCTGTTTAATTCCATGTTGTTCCTCCTTTTTCTATAAGAATCCATGTTCTGCAAGAAGTCCCATATCGACCTTCGAGCTTTGTTTCTTATTCTCCGGTTCTTTGAAATGAAGCAGCTGCTCCACGTATTTTCCGATCACATCATTTTCCAGATTCACAATCTCGCCCGGCTTCTTCGTGAGCAGCGTCGTCTCCTGTCCGGTGTGTGGGATAATAGATACCTGAAACCGATCGGTGCTGACTGTTGCAACCGTCAGGCTGATGCCGTCAATCGCGATCGAACCTTTCTCGATGATGTATTTCATAATCTGTGGTGTCGTCTCAATCGTCACCCAGACTGCATTTTCTTCCCGCTCCATATTTGCTATCGTTCCGGTGCCATCGATATGCCCGGACACAATATGTCCGCCAAACCGTCCGCCTGCCGCCATCGCACGTTCCAGATTGACTTTACTTCCGGTATGCAGTGTGCCAAGCGACGTCCGCCGCATCGTCTCTGCCATGACATCCGCCGTAAATGTATTGCCCGAAATGGATGTTGCCGTCAGACAGATGCCATTGACCGCGATGCTGTCTCCAACCTTCGCATCCTGCAAGACATATGGTGCCTCGATCGTAAGGCTTTCCGATTTCGATGCTTTCCGCGTGGCAAGAAGCGTGCCAACCTCTTCTATGATTCCTGTAAACATATTTCACGCTTCTCCTTTCGATATCGAAGTAAGATGTCGTCTCCGATTGATTCCATCCGGTCAAATGCAAACCGGTACGCACCGTTTGGATCCGGCACGCCCTTACCTTCCACTGGCGTTTTCGCTTCCGCACCACCCAAGATCTTCGGTGCGATATATACCTGCACCTCCTGCACGATATCCTGTGCGAGTGCCTGTTCATTTAACGTGCCACCGCCTTCTAACAGGATGCCGTCGATATCCTGTGCACCAAGCTGCACCATCAGATCATACAGATCAATGCGTCCATCTTTTTCCTTGCACTGTAGTATCTGCACATTTGCCTGTTGCAATTCCTTCGCCTTATCCGATGCACCATCGAGTGTTGCCACGATCGTCGGCACATCCACCGCAGTCCGTACCAACTGGCAGTCAAGCGGGATTCGCAGATGACTGTCGCAGACGATCCGGATTGGATTTCTGCCTCCTTCAATCCGGCAGGTCAACGCCGGATCATCCTGCAAGACCGTATTACAGCCGACCATGATTCCCTTCAGCCAGTTCCGTGTCTCCTGCACATGCTGTCTCGCTGCTTCCCCGGTAATCCACTGGCTCTTCCCGGTATACGCTGCGATCTTGCCGTCCATCGACATCGCATATTTCATAACCACATACGGCAGCTTTGTCGTTATATAGTGGAAAAATACCGGATTAATCGCATCACACGCATCCTTCATCACGCCGGTTTTCACCTCAACACCATGCTCCCGCAGAAACGCAATGCCTTTTCCAGACACCTTGTCGTTTGGATCATCACTTCCAACATAGACTTTTTTAATGCCATGTTCCACGATAGCAAGCGTACATGGAGGCTGTTTGCCATAATGGCAGCACGGTTCCAGCGTTACATACATCTCAGCCCCTGCTGCATCCTCGGTAAGACTCGCAAACGCAGCACGCTCTGCATGCAGATCACCGTATCTCGCATGATACCCCTGTCCGATGATTCGGTCATCCTTCACGATTACCGCACCGACAAGTGGATTCGGATTGACCGCACCGGTTCCCTTTTTTGCAAGCTCGATTGCAAGCTCCATATATTTCTGTTTGTATGCCACTTTATCACCTTCTTTGTTCTATTACATATCGATGCATGTGCTCAGTGGATATTATCACGCATAAGAAAAGCCCCGGTCACATATCGTTATGTACCACCGGGGCTTATCCGCATCGAAATCAAATGACTGTCATTGTGCATCGCACGCTGCCATTTTTTCTGCAGTTCTATCCTTACTCTCTCATCCAGACTATACTGTCGGCTTTGGAATCTCACCAAATCATGCATCACTGCGCGCGGGCTATACCGCCGGTGGGGAATCGCACCCCGCCCCGAGTAAATATTTATTTACTTTATTGACACAACTGTACTTTAGCACCATCGTTTTGGTCTGTCAAGTCCTGCCTCAGACCTCGATTTGTGATAATACCTCACCGATCTTACCATTGATAACAATATCCGCAAACGAATCACGTGGCGTCGACGCCATGTTGATTACAACCAGATATTTTCCATGGAAATAATCAATCAGTCCCGCCGCTGGATATACAGCTAACGATGTACCGCCAATGATCAGCATATCCGCTTTCGCGATATGATTGATTGCCCGTGTCAATACACTTTGGTCAAGTCCTTCTTCATACAGGACAACATCTGGTTTGATGATCGCTCCGCACGCATCACACGTTGGAATCCCTTTCGATTCTACGATATACGAAAGCGGGAAAAACTTCTTACACTTCGTACAGTAATTCCGGTGTACGGAACCATGCAGTTCTAACACTTCTTTGCTGCCTGCTGCCTGATGCAGTCCATCGATATTCTGTGTGATAACCGCTTTGAGTTTTCCAGCCTGCTCTAACTCTGCAAGCTTCCTGTGAGCGGCATTTGGCTGTGCCTGTGGGAACAGCATTTTATCCTTGTAGAACTCATAGAATTCTTCTGTCCGCTGCATATAAAAGCTGTGGCTGACAATCGTCTCCGGTGGATATTTGTACTTCTGGTTATACAGACCATCTGTGCTTCGGAAATCCGGAATTCCACTCTCCGTCGACACACCCGCACCGCCAAAAAACACAATGGAGTTACACATGGCAACTGCCTGTTTCAATGCTTCTATCTTTTCCTGTTCCACATTCTCACGCTTCTTTCTTCTCTTGCATCCTCCATCTGGCGGATCCATCCCATTCCCGAATCTTTATTCCTCTGCGTTTGTGACATTAACACTGACCGTACCACTCATCGTATACGTCACACCATCAATCTGCTTCAAAGTTACAGTCACATTTCCATGATTGCCAACTGGCAGTCCGGAACAGTCAATCGTTGGGACAATATCATCCAACGTCAGCTTTGATACCACATCTGCAAATCCAGATGCCGTGATCGTAAAGTTATTGATCGTCACCTCATACTGATAACCATCCACCTGCTTGTCAAGCACAAAGCTGTTTGCTGTCACAGTCAGCTTCTTATCTTCCAGCTTCGTAATTGAGATATTCACGGTAATCTCTGGTGGAATATCTACCACGGAAACTCCATCCGGCAGATAATCACGAATATCTACATCCGCCTGATAGTCTTCGGTCATACCGCTCACAGATACATCATCCACATCTACGGTTTCTATCTTGGCAAGTGCATCCGCCGGTCCAACCAGTTCTACACTCTGTGGCTGATATACCACGCCTTCCACACCGTAGCCATCTCCCGGTGTACCGCGCAGATTCACTTCAATTGGCACGGACTTGGTTGCATAAATCTCAACACCTACCTTTGCCGATGCGGCATCCAAAGTAATCTTATCATTTGTAATCTCTTCTCCGTATGCATCGTAAATATGAAGCTCCGACTCTGTTTCGAAGCTGGAATATTTCTTGTCTACATCGACCGATGCCCGAATCTCTGTAATCTTCTCGACCGCGCTCTTCGGACCTTCCACCTTAACGATATTCGGCGTAGAACTCGTTCCACTTACCGCATATCCATTCTTCGTACTTCCAGTTGTGACCACCTTGATTGGAAATTGCTGTGTCACCTTCTCTTCCAGATTGAGTTTCATCGTATTATCCACACAGGTAATGTTGATCTCGCTCTGAACAGTATTGCTTTTTGCTTCCACAGATATGGATACCGTATTGGTAATCGACATCGTTGACAGATCCGCAATTGCCGTAAAATCATCTTTATCCAGTGAACCGACTACAGATCGTCTGCCTTTCACTATAATATCTACCGTGTCTCCACTCACTACATCGTACACCTGATCCAGTTCATCAAGCACGTCGCCATTGATCTGAGTGACCGGAATATTGGATATCTGCCGTGTCGTCTGGTAATCGGAAATATTTGCCACTGCAAGCCAGGCAACAATCGCAAGCAAAACTGCCGAAATCTTGTATCCGATATGTCCAAGCTCGTTCTTATTTTTTTCCATTCTTTTTGCCCCCTTTCCGCAGTCTTGCACGTCTGTGCTCCGGAACTACCGGCTGTAAAGAGGTCAATTTCTTTCGAAGTTCAATCGCATCCAGATTCCGATACAGGGTTCCGCCGTAAGCGACCGAGATTTCTCCGGTTTCCTCGGATACCACGATCGTCATGCTATCAGATACTTCACTGATACCAACGGCTGCACGATGTCTCGTTCCAAGTGCCTTGTTCAGGTCAATACGATCCGTAAGTGGCAGATAACAGGTTGCCGCAAGTACACGGTTATCCCGTATGATCACCGCGCCATCATGCAACGGGGTATTGTGCTCAAATATATTGATCAGTAGCTGTCTTGTCAAAGCAGCATCGATCAGGATTCCTGTATTTTCATATTCTCCAAGCGCAACGTCCTGCTCGATAACAATCAGGGCACCGGTCTTTACCTTACCCATATCAATGGATGCTGCAACAAGCTCATCAATCGTATGATTGTTGACACGCTCCAGATGCAGATTCTTATCGTCCCTCACCAGAACATCCGTAAAGATCTTCTTTCGTCCCAGCTCTTCCAGCGCCCGCCGAAGCTCCGGCTGGAACAAAATGATCACCGCGATAATACCGACACTGATCGTGTTTCGGAAGATCCACAGAATCGTATTCAAACGAAAAAGGGTTGCCAGTCCGACAAAGATAAACAACACAACAATTCCTTTGAACAGGGTCCATGCACGCGTCTTTTTAAACCAGATCATGACATGGTAAATTACATACGACAGAATAATGATCTCAACAATATCCGTCACATGGATCTTTGGTATGTAAAACCAGTCAAAATATACACCTAATGCCGTGAGTAACTTTTTCAAACTAACACCCCTTAACCATCACTAGTCTTATCGATTTGCCTGTCCGTTGTTTCGGTTTTTCTGTGGGCGTGGCTGTCTTGCCTGACCATTTGCACCCTGCTGCGGACGTGGCTGTCTTGCCTGACCGTTTGCACCCTGCTGTGGGCGAGACTGTCTTGCCTGACTATTTGCACTCTGCTGTGAGCGTGGCTTTTTCACCTGCTCCACAACTTCTTCCTCCGTCATGGTTTTTACACGTTTTTTCTGTGCATTTTCCACCTTGGGAATCGCCTTTACATAATAATAGTAATCATCATCTTCAAACTGCACGGATTCCTTGTGTGAGTAATCAATCACACTCTTACACATCTGTATAATCACACCAAGCGCTCCACCGAGAATCGCACCGAGCACCAGACTTCCCGCTGGAACACTGGCGTCAACCATCATGCCACATACCACAAATACCAGAATCGTAAATACGCTTCCAACACCAATCGCAACATACCATGCATAGTCAAAATTCAACTGATGGATAAGTGCCGTCACCATAACAACAACTACAAATGAAATGATTGCAAGCAGCATTGCCTTATCCTTCATCATACCATTTACAATATAGGAGTATCCCTGAAAATCCACATCCTCACCAAGAAGGATGGTTGCTCTTGCTTCTTTTACATACTGTGCAAAATAATAAATTACCACACCAAATGCAGCCGGAACTGCGCCGGAAAATCCTGCAAAGATTGCTACCATAACAGGCGCTGCAAACGGAATCTTCAACATATATAAGATTGGCACCAATGCCAGCACATATCCCGTGTTCTGGAACATCCGAATAAAGGAGCAATACATCACAAGGAATAACAACAGGCACAAAACGCCTACATCCATCGATACCGAGAAGCAATGGACGGCAATGACTACACCTGCCAGAAATACAACAACCGGTCCTGTCACAAGCGCACTGATCACAGACAATAAAAATGTGATAACACCTCTATGTAAAAACTCACTATATCCAAACAGAGAATTTATACAAGAAAATAAAATAAACGAAAAGATAAACCGAAGAATCGGAGTGGTTACCTCATCATATTTTCTCAAAAAATCACGTATGGAATTTCTCACTGCTAGCAATCCAGTCATTCGTTTTCTCCCCTTCCTGCACCGTTCGGTGTATTTGTATTATAGACATGATCTTCCCGGTACATACCTTGCTGTTCCTGTCTGATCCGCTCCAACTGCTCCCTCTCTAACCGAGCACGACGTGCGCGGATTCTGCGTCGTTCTTCTTCCATCTCGCGCTGTCTCTGTGCTTCTTCCTGCTGTTTCTCAGAAATACGCTCATTCCGGCGCTTTACATTCTCGATAATCTCCTGATTCTTGCGTTCCTGCTGTGCCTGCAGCTGCCGCTGTACCATCTCAGACCGGCTGACATTGGCACGGGATGCCTGCTGTGGCGCATGTGCTCTGGCTGCAGAAATATCATCCGTTGTCCGCTTTGTATCGTCTACCATACGTCGCTGCATCTCCGGCGGATCGTCCGCATGGATCAGTTCTTTCAGGTTAATATTGTACTGTACCAGTCCATTTCTTGCTTTCTTATACCGATAATTATACAGGATAAATGCAAACAGAAAATAGATTGCACAGATGATCACATAGCCACCCAGCATCTTATATACGACCGCAAAATAATCCAGATTGTTCATTTTCTCTAAGATACTGTCAAATGTCATGAATATGTATCCTGCAATGACACACCAGTATAGTACTGTCACTGCCACCCATGTTTTTAACACATTATAACGGACATAATCACTTCTATAATATTTACTCACAACCAAGCTTTTATTCTTCTCATGTTTCTCAAATATCGCAAGCTTCGTCATAAGGATGGTTTTCTTCTCGTCAACCATATCCATACCTCTCAAACCTTTATTCGGCAAAGCCGTTCTTTCTTATCATATCGCATCTTGCCTTTAAAATCAATCTTTGATTCCCTGTACTCTTTGAAAATACAGTGAATTTTTAATGCGTGGCATACTTTTTCAAACCATTTACCATATAGCTCAAAAACATCCTGCAGGATTTCCATACCGGATACCCTGCCAGTCGGTAGGTACGATATGTCATCCGTGCCGATTTCAGCTTGTTCCTTGACTTTCCATGCTCGGATAAACGATACTCCAGCAACGGTTCATCGATGCCAACCGCAAACGGATATGTCCGCAGCATCTGAAGCCATGTCAGATAATCCTCATGCACCTCGCTGTGCTGCATCGGATATTTCAGCAGAATCTCCCTGGGGGCAACCACAGAAGAACAGTTGATCACATTCGTTTTTTCCAGCTCTGCAAGTGTAATTTTCTCCGGGGTATGCATGATTGTCTGTGTCAGGCTTCCATCCGGCGTCATCAGCACGCGGGCAGTATTGCAAAGACATGCCCCCGTCTGTTCCAAAAGCTCCACCTGTTTTTCCAGTTTTCCCGGTGCAAACCGGTCATCCGCATCTAAAAATGCAATATATTTTCCGTCTGCCTCCTGCACACCACGGTTTCTCGACGCGGCGACTCCGCTGTTTTCTGCATTCTGCAGCACCCGGATAGAAATATCTGCCGTCTGCGCCGCGTGCACATCGAGCCACGCCTGCACACATGCCACGGAATCATCCGTTGAGCAGTCATCCACCAGTATCACCTCGTGCACGTATTCCTGTGCCACCGCGGAGGTAAGCGCCTCACATATATACTGTCTTGCGTTGTAACATGGAATAATCACTGAAACCATTTTTACTCTCCAAACATCATTTTCATAATCCGCTCGGTCGCATGTCCGTCGCAGGCACTCATAAATTTCTGCCGGAATTCCTGCACCTTTTTCTTATCAAACCGCTCATCCACATGCTGGATATACTCTATCATCTCTTCATTCGTCGTGTGAATCGGTCCCGGGACAAATTCCTTATAATCATAATAAAATCCACGCCAGTCATAGTAGTTATCCAGATCAAATGCAAAAAAGATCATCGGCTTTTCAAACAGCGAATATTCAAATACAAGCGACGAATAATCCGAGATACAGATATCTGCCACAAACAATAACTCCTCTATGCTCATATCATCCGTCAGATCAAAGGCAAAATCCTCGTATCCTTCCGGAATCGCAGTCCGCTTCTTCACAAATGGATGTAATTTAATCAAAAGTATATAATCTTTCCCCAGTGCATCGCCAAACGCCGCAATATCCAGCTGATTTGGTGTCTTTGCTTTTGCAACCCTGCCACGGAACGTCGGCGCATACAGAATCACCTTCTTGCCCTTTGCCTGCGGCACTACAGAAAGCAGTTTTTCCTGTGCTGCCTTTTTTGCTTCTTCATCATAGAAGATATCTGAACGTGAAATACCGGTTGGCACAACCACGCCCTTTTTATCCTGCAGGGACATTGCCTCCTCATACGCCCAGACAACCTCCGGTGAGCTGACTGTCACATAGGTGTAATTTCCATGATATGGGTATTTCTCCAATGTCTTTCTGTCATCACCAAAGATCAGCTCTGCGGTGCTCATACCGAACTTTTTAAACGCACCACAGCCATGCCAGAGCTGCGTAACAATCGTCTCCTTACGCATCGGAAGTGCCGCAATCACATCGGAGGATTCATTTAAGAAGATATATTTTGCATCCGCGATATCTGTAATCATCGCCTCACAAGCATGCTGGTAGTCTTTCCGCTTGGAGAAACCACTGCGCAGAAAATGCGTATGAATTTCGTATTTGTGTTCCTCCTGTACCTTCTTGTACATCAGGGAAAAACTGTCGCTGATCTTGCTCTCCCGCACTTCGATAAAGACAACCTTCTTCTCGTTGACCGGTCTTTCCGCATACTTATTGTAAAGCTTCGGATAATGCTTCCGCAGCATCTCATAACGGTAGATCATGCGCGCCCGTTTTCTGCACGCACGGTACACCTTGCGCAGTGCCCGGTATGGAATCGTCTTCTGAATCGTCTTAAATACAATCGTCTTCTTGAATTTTTTAAACAAACTTTTCAACATCGTTTCTCTTTGTCTCCTCATGTAAAATATATCGAATCAATCGTTTTGTTGCATTTCCATCACAACGGCTCATATACTGCTCCCGGAACGCATGACGTTTCTCTGCGTACACATCCTTTCCCAATGTGCCAGCAACCGCACCCGCCAGCCGTTCTCCCTCTGTCACAATTACGCCCGGCATATCTTTATAGGACAGATACCAACCCCGGTCTGCGCCATATGTTTCCAGATCCGGTGCAAAAAACAGCATCGGTTTATCAAGCAGTAAATATTCAAATAAAATAGATGAGTAATCTGTAATCAGTAAATCTGCGGAGAAAAGCAGCTCTCCAGTCGTAAGCGGCTGTGTCTCTCCCCGTTTCAACATATGCGGATGCAGACTTTTTATCACCAGATAGTCCGGATTTTTCGCAAGTTCATCGATCCAGATCTCCCCGATCATCCGCCCACTCTTGTTCTGCTGTCCGGCATTTCCCCGGAAGGTCGGTGCCCATACGATCACGGTTCTTCCGCTCTTCGCACCATAGACCTGCTCGAACTCCTCCCGCATCACTGCTTTATAAGCTTCATCAAAATAGCAATCCGTATAGCTGCTTCCGTACGCCCGCACCGTCTTCGGATGCTTAATCCGCATCGCCGATGTGAAAAACGGACGGCAGTAAGGACTGCTCACTGTCACAAGGTCATAGTTCTTATAGACATTCCCCTTATAAAACCGCGGGATATCATCCTTTGCATCATAGCCAAACCTCTTAAATGCACCGCAGCCGTGCCACAGCTGGATCACGGTTGTCCCCTTCCGCTTATGGCAGGAGGACACTGGCAGGAAATTATCCTGTAAAATGACAAACTCTGCCTGTGCATACAGCTTCATAAATGCAAGCATCCGCCGCATACCTGTCTGCGCGGACATTGCCTGCAGATCAAAGAAATCATCCACCACTGTAAAGCTTTCCTGCGAAAGCAGGGCATCATGCAGCCGCTGCATTGAAGGCGGACATGCCGTCTTATGCTCATCGGCGAACACAACCAGCCCCTTTTTGACCGGCTTGCGGCAACAGATAAAATAATAAATTGGAAACAGCACATGTTGTGCCATCATTTTTATAATCTGCCTGATATAAAATCCCATATTAGTTAATCATCTCTTCGTAGATTGGAGCTACCTCATCGATATCTCCATAAGCTTTCATTTCCCCATGTTCCAGAATCATCGCCTTGTTACAGATACGTTTCACCTGATCCAAGTTGTGCGACACAAAAAGTACCGTCACGCCGGTATCCATCATATCGACCAGTTTCTTCTCACTCTTCTTTCGAAATTTCGCATCGCCGACCGACAACACCTCATCAAGGATCAGAATATCCGGGCGTACCACAGTCGCAATCGAGAATCCAAGTCTCGCCTTCATACCGGAAGAATAGTTCTTGAGCGGCACATCAATAAATTTTCCAAGCTCAGAGAACTTCACGATCTCATCAAATTTCTCTTCCATGAACTTGCGCGAGTGTCCAAGCACCGCACCATAGAGGAAGATATTTTCCGCACCGGTGTACTGCATATCAAATCCGGCGCCAAGCTCGATCATCGGGGCAAGCACACCTTTTTTCTCGATCGTTCCCTCGGTCGGTTTAAACACACCGGCAATTACCTTCATTAAAGTAGATTTGCCTGCACCGTTTAACCCAAGGATTCCAACACGGTCGCCCTGCTTCACTGTAAAGGACACATCCTTTAACGCCCAGAACTCCGTGTACGCGATATCATGCTTCACAAGCTTGATAAAATATTCCTTCAGGCTGTCAACCTTTTCCTTGTTCAGATGAAATTCCATGCCAACATGGGATAATGTAATTACGTCTTTTTTTGTCTCTTTGCTCACGATATCTCCTCCCATGCCTTACAGATGCAGGATGAACTGATCCTGTTTCTTGTTAAATACTGCGATTCCGACCACAATACAGATAAACGCAAAAGTAAAAGAATAGATCAGCATATGCGAACTCATCGCCCTGCCGAATACACAATTACGGAAATTGTTGATAATACAAAACAGCGGATTGAATTTCAGAATCCAGCTTACATTACTGTTTAAGATCTTCTTCGGATAATAGAAGATTGCACAGGTGTACATAATCAGCATCAGTGCTACATTCCATAGATATTCCATATCCCGGAAATACACACCAATCGTCGCAAGTATCATGCCAACACCGATGGACAGCAAAAACAAATTGAGCAGCGGTACGATGGCAAGCAATGTACGCCATGTCGGGAATATCCCTAACACCAGTGCTACAACTGCAAGCACCACAAGTGAGATCAGAAACAAAATATAATTGAAGCAGATGTTTGCAAGTGGATACAGGTATTTTGGAACATATACCTTCTTGATCATCGCCTCATTCTGCCGGATGGACTTTAATGCCGAGGTCGTCGACTGAGAAAACAGCGTATACATCAATCGCCCCGTCAGGATATAGACCGGAAATGATTTCTCTTTATGTCCAAGCAGCGTACCGAATACGAGTGTCAATACGATCATCGTAAGCAATGGCTCGATCATCGACCAGACGATTCCAAGATAGGACCGTCTGTATTTTAATTTGATTCCTTTTCTGACAAGCTCCGTAAACAAATTGTTATATTTACGAAACTCTTTTATTTTTGTTCCCATATTTTTTCCCTATTTTCTACATAATTCCCCGCAGCACCTGAACAGTGTGGGAAAGTCCGGTCTTCATATCGTACTGTGATTCAAACCCAAGTTCTTCCCGAAGCTTCGTCGTATCAAGGGTTGCTTTTGTCGCCTTCGAATAGCCTGCCTGCTCAGTTGCATCCGGCAGGTCAAATACGACCTGCTTATCTGCGAGATCCGCAAGCTGCTTTGCCACATCGCGAAGCTGAACATCCGAATCTTTCGAACAGATATTGTATGCCTCACCATCTTTGCCATCCAACATGACAGCAAGGATACCTGCGACACAGTCTGCCACATAGGCATAGGAAAATTCCTGTGTTCCTTCGCTCTTTAATACGATATCTTCCCTTTTCACACTCTTTAAGATGAACTGGGACAGTGCTTTTGTATCACTCATCAGCATCGTCGGGCCATACACGCGGGACAGACGCGAAATTACAACATCCATCTCCTTTTGCTTACGGTATGCCTGACACAATGCCTCTCCGGTACGCTTACTCTCCGGATATCCGGCACGCATCGTGTTGCAGTCGATATAACCAAGATAATCCTCGGCGAATTTATCGGTATCGCCACGGTTTTCCCCGTAGATTTCAACCGAGGATAAAAATACAAACCGTTTACAATCCGCTTCCTTTGCATAATCAAGCAGATACTGCGTTCCGAATACATTTGCGGTGATCGTTCCGATCGGATCACTCGCATAGGCAACCGGATGGGTATTGCTTGCCGCATGGATCACATAATTGATCTTCGCTGGCAGTGCCGGATTCCCAACCACCTTCTCATTGATATCCTGCTTAATAAAATGAAACTGTGGACAATCCGCATAGTCCGCGAAACGGGCACGCGCCTTCTCCTCATTTCTGCCTAATATATACACTTGCGTATTTGCCTGATAATGCTTGTCTGCGTACAAAAGTACATCCACCAGGAAGCTGCCGATCATGCCGGTTCCTCCAGAGATCAGCACCGATGCGTCTGCAAGCTCCTGCATCTGAACCATGCTTGCAACGACACACACATCCTGCATATAAAGTTCACTGTCATATAAATGCATCATCGTCTCTCCTACTTTAACCATTTATCCTTCTCTGCGGTCAGATAGCCCTTGAAAATCTCCAGATCATCCTTCGTCGTAAGCTTGATGTTCTTGTCTGAGCCTTTCGCAAAATACAGACGCTCGCCAAGCTCTACCATCATCGTATTCGTATAGGAGGAACCATAGATACCGATTTCCTCTGCAAATGCCTTCTCGTATGCCCACACAAGCTTATCGAACTTGTACGCCTGTGGTGTTGATACGCGGCGCAATGTCTCACGTGGAATGTATTTCGTTGTAGATGCCTCATCGTCGATCACAAAGATCTGCTCATTGTAAGGAAGAGACGTAACTCCATTTCCAAACTCATTACATTTCGCAATGACATCCTCGAGTACCTCATCATCGACCAGTGGACGGATACCATCATGAATGATGATGTTATCATCTGCAGAGCAGACATCCTTCAGGTTGTAGACACCATTTCGAATAGACTCCTGTGCACTGTTTCCACCAGAGATCACCCATTTTACCTTTGTAATATTAAACTGCTTGGCATATGCCCATAACACGTTATGCCATCCGTCAATACAGACAACCTCGATTGCATCAATCAGATTATTTCTCTGAAAACTCTCCAGCGTATAGATCAAAACCGGTTTGTCATATACGTTGATAAACTGCTTCGGGATATCCTGTCCCATTCTCTGTCCGGAACCTCCGGCAATAATCACTGCTACATTCATGTGCGATACCTTTATCCTTTCTCGTTTTTATCCTTTAACGCGGTCTGCTGGTTCTTATCTACCCCCTCCGAGCTTTCCTTACGGAACACAATACGGAAGGTCAAAAGCAATAGTTTCAAATCCAACCGATAAGAATATTCCTGAATATACGTCAGGTCCAGTTTTAATTTATCAATCGGAGTTGTGTTGTATTTTCCATATACCTGTGCATATCCGGTCAGTCCCGCCTTCACCTTCAGACGGAAATCAAAATCCGGCACTGACTCCTCGTATTTCTCGAAGATTTCCGGCCGTTCCGGTCTTGGACCAACCATCGACATATCACCGGCAAACACGTTGAAAAGCTGTGGTAATTCGTCCAGATGGAGATTCCGCAGCACTTTTCCAACCGGTGTGATTCGGTCATCATTCTTCTTTGCAAGCTGTGCGCCATTCGCTTCTGCATCGATGCGCATGCTTCGGAACTTATAGATCATAAACTGTTTTCCGCCCCGTGTCAGCCGAACTTGACGGTAAAAGACCGGACCATGATCATATGCCTTGATCGCAATCGCAATAATCAGCATAATTGGAGATGCTGCCACGATTCCAACACCGGATATTAACAGATCGGTTGCTCGCTTAAAGAAACGCTGATCTGCCTGCAGACCGATATTTCTCGACAGAAATACCGGAGTATCTACCAGATGCATGTCGTCCGCACCCTTCATGATAATATCCGTGATTTTCGGAATGACATAAGTACGGATAGAATGCTTAAAGCAATATTTCAAAATGTTGTTCCGGTCTTCTGACGGCAGGTCGTACAGTACGACTCCCTCGAAATCCAATACATCCTGCTGGATCTTCTCCATACCCTGCTGATAGTTTAATACCTCACAGATCTGATAACGGTCGCGTCTGGCATTGATCTTGAGCAGGAAATTCTCCGGCGGATAAATACCATAAATCACGATCAGCTTCCGCGGCGGGAAAAACAGCATGTAGATATGCTGTATCAGAATCACCCAGAGCGTCTCAAACACGATCTGAATGATTACCATTATGATAACCGGAAGCACGTTCATATAATCACGTGACACCATGCAGATGAAAATATAAGCAACAGCTCCGCCGATCACGATTGCAAGTCCATGTGAAAGACATAAATCCAGCACTCGCATATAGCTTAATTTATATCCATTGAAGCTCTTGGTGATCAGAAACAAAAAAACGGCATACAACCCGATTACAACATAATTTCCCCGAAAGAATAACGGATTGTGATACTCTCCAAACCAGATCACACCAAATGATACTGCTTCAAATACCCATATGATCAAATTCGCAAGCAAACTCAATGCTCTTCTTCGTTGTTCTTCTAAGTACATAGTTCCTCTTTTACAAATAAGCTGCGCTCATTTGTCTCTTTCCAAAAACACGACAGTCGCACCGGAGACATGTTTGTATGTTCCGATGCGACACCACGCTTTTTTATTTAGATTGCCGGATCTGTCGGGTCCCAAGTCTGGCTGCCAGGTATCTTCTGTAATACCGGCTTGCCGAGAGGTCCCGGATCACTGGAATTATAGATCGTAATCTTTGTACCTCTTGGGCAATTATCAAAGATCCACTTTGCGTCGATTACCTGTAAACGGACGCATCCATGCGATACGCGTTTTCCAAGATTGTTGTAACTGCTTGGAATCAGTGTGCGCGGATTTGTCTTATTATATAACACCGAATGGAATAAGAAATTGCCCTGTATCTGGGAACAATACTGTCCCTGTACGCCGCCCATCAGTGCGTTCCAACGCCATTTTCCAGCCAGATAGAAGGTTCCAACCGGAGTGGAATCACCCGGCGAACAGGTCATTGCCTTGATTGGCACACCATCCTTATAGATCGTGATGCAGCTTTCCTGCTTATTTACACGAATCTCGTATGTATCCTTCGTGATTGCCGGTGGTTCAATATAGACATACGGTTTTTTCGTTGCCCCTGGTGCCTTGCTGCCCTTTTTGACGAGCCGGATCTGGATTGCCTCCATCCGTTTCCCACCGTTCGTCGTGCCTGCCATCTGTCCATTTTTCGCCCAGTCAAGCCAGCCGAGTGACTGACAATGAACACGATAATAAATATCATAATAGGCTGTGATATCTCCTGTCAGATGCATACAGATTGCTTCGATCCGTTTCGACTGACCTGTCGTACCACTCACGCCGTTATTCGAAACATCTTTTGTCCAGCCCAGGGACTGTACATGGGTGTTATAGACGATACCGCCCGTTATGCCCTGTGTCTTTAAATCAATCTTGATTGCTTCGAGGCGCTTGCCCTGTCCGGTTGTACCCGCAATTGTTCCGCCTGTTACCGTATTCATCCATCCATAAGACTGTGCATGTACCTGATAATTGACTGTAGCTGTCGGCGTCACTGTTGGCTTCTGGATCAGCCTGATCTCGATTGCTTCGAGACGTTTGCCCTGTCCAACCGTTCCGGCAGTCTCTCCGCCCTTCGTCCATGAGCTCCAGCCATAGGTCTGCATATGGACACGGTATAACACTTCGAAATGATTGGCAAGCTCACCGGTCAATTCCATCCGGATTGCTTCCATGCGCTTTGACTTTCCAACGGTTCCCGCATACTGTCCTTTGTCTGCAAGGCTTCTTGGTGACGCGCCCTTCGTATCGGCATCCACCCAGTTCATCCAGCCATAAGTCTGCACATGTGTCTGATAGCGAAGTCCGCCTGTATAAGACGTTCCATTCTGTTTTAAAGAAATCGCAATCGCTTCCAGACGTTTGCTCTTTCCGGTCGTACCTGCTGTCTTTCCGTTCTGAGCCGGATTCATCCAGCCGTAACTCTGTGCATGTACACTATATGATACTGTCGGCATCGCCTCCGCTGCCTGTGTGGTATTGACTGGCAATACGATCACTCCGAGCAGCATCACAAGTGATAATAAATATGCTCCAATTTTTTTCATAATCCCTGTTCGCGTCTTAGAAAACCCGCTTCTCCTTCACCTGATTTTTGTAAATCACATAATTGACATTTATTATATATAATTTTCCTGTTCTTGTCACGAACTTTCTATTACATTCTGCTTTACTGAATCATTACGCGGATCTCTGCAGCCTTTCCATCTCGGATACGCTGTGCTGCTTCCCCGGATACAACTGCTGCCTCGCAGGTCTCTGCGCTTCCGTCATTGAAAACAAGCTCGTACTTTGCAACTGTATACTGTCCCGGAATCAGATCCCGCTTGCTGCCACAGTCGTATACGACCTTAATCTTACCAAACAACGTTGCTTCTATCTTGCCATCATCCTTCACAAGATATGCCGGAATTGCCGGGGCAAGCCTAAATGCAAGCACACCGTCCTGCATTGTAAATAGCTTCGCGCCGTTCATCATGAGTTCCCACATCTGTAAGAACTCTGCGGTCGAACCACTCAGTCTTGCCACGAAGCCCTTTCCATGAATCTTCTCATTGAAGTTTGCAGAGCTTACTAAGAACGATGAATTCTCCAATGGACTTCTGCCATATGTCTCATAAGGCAGGAATGGAACGCCCATCTTCTTTAAGTCCGCAAAATACTCTTCATAAAGCCCAGACTTCAAAAGCTCCAGTAAATATTTGTACTCCATATGCAGCCAGATGGACTCGTTTTCCAGCCAGCCTGGTGAAAATGCACGCGCACGTCCAATCTCGTAAGAGCATTTCGTCAGCGGTGCATTGACCTTGTACATATCGAGCTTCTTATCATACATATCTGAAGCCTTTACCTTCTCGTAAAGTGCTTCCTTTGCCTCGTGTGTCTGTGGTAGCTTCAGGTAACGGACCGGTCCCTCTAAGAACAATGGGATATCAACCACCTGCAGATTCTCCGGTGTGATCACGCCTTCTTTCTCTGTGTAATCAGACATGCTGTATGCCATATATGCCGGTGCAATGCCATCCTTCATCGCGCAGCCAAGCTCGATTCCTTCTTCTACATATGCAATCATGCGGTCAAGAATTGCCACAAGTGCCGCAGCCGGAATCGTCTCTTCTTTTCCATCAATGCCAAATGCGGTCTTCTCACGATATGCTTCCTTCGCGATATTGACTGCATTCCATACCGTCAGACGATCACTGCCCTTTGTGTAAGCTTTCAGTACTGCATCCGTCTTTTCGATCAGCTCGGCAAGCTCTGCCGGAACATCCACTGCACGGTCAAATTTCGCAAGCTCCTCACGCAGGAACAGTAACATCCGCTGTAATTCATAGGTTTCGCAGACAGAAGAACCGAATAATCCCGGCAGGCCATTTAACGCGTCATACCAGCCCGGCTTTCCACCTTCCATCTCAACACCGATGCCCTTCATATCCAGTGCATCGAACTTGAGTGTACTCATCAGCACAAGCTTCGTTGCAAGGTTTGAAGTATAAACGTCACCCTTTCCATACGCTGTACGCGCCTTGTCGAAGGTTACCTCTGCCTTCTTCTCCTCATCGATGGAGTGGTACTGTCTGACACCCTTCTCTGTCTTGACATACCGCTTCACTCGTGGAAGCACAGTTGCCTTTGACTCATAATAGGTATAATCCTTCTCATCAAAGAGCATTGCCTCTTCCTTCTCCGGGTAGACGGACAGATATGCGTCAACGAGATCGAGATTGTACGTCCAGTGGTCACTCCAGTAGCCCTCACCGAAATCTGCATTCAGATTCTCAACGCTATGTTCCATCACAACCGCGAAGAACTTGTCTTCGTCAACAGTGAGACCAACCTTTTTATTGTAGATCTGTGCATATAATTTACCCGGTGTAAATGGCTTTGCAAATAAATCCTTCAGAGCATCTGCATTCCCGGTTACATAGGAGAGCACTTCTGCTTCTGCCTCTGGCTTTAATGAGTAAGTGATCTGCTTTACCTGCAATGGATTGTAGCCGTCCAACTGCAGCAGATCATAAAATACCTTGATATTGTAATCGCCGACGAAGTTCGCAAAATAGATATCGCTTCGACGGTTCTGGTTTACATCACGGAAGTTTCCATTTCCCTGAGAATAATATTCCGGAAGCATGGAGAAGAAATTGTAATCACGCTCCACATCGCCGTGCTTTCTGGAATATACATAGAAGATATGTCCGCCCGGAAGCTTCACCGGATATCCGCCACGCAGCACGTTGTCAATATATGTCTGCTTGCAGTACGCGTCAAAGACCGGATCTGCCGTTGTCGTTGCGATCGTGTCTGCAAGTTCATTGATGATCGCATCATTTTCTTCATGCTTTCTTGCAAAATATGCCGCATTCAAACCAGCATCTGCAAATGTATGGAACAACTCCTTTGTGCCTGCCTGACCATATACGGAATAAATCGTATAACTGTCAGTGATTTCCTCATGTGCACACGCAAACCCTGCCGGTACCTGATTGGCGCAAAGCTGATGCTCTGCTGCAAGCGCAAGCACTTCTGTCTGGAAGAAATTCACCGGCTTTGCCAGACTTGTATCGTAATCAAAGATCAACTCTGGATCTGCGATGATCGGAAGCTTCCCGCCATCCTTGTTCACAGATACCATGAAGTTTCCTGCCTCTACCTCGGAAACCTCTGCCGCGTCGGCAAGTGCAATACGCACGCGGTAATATGGCAGCTTCTCGTTTACGTCCTCGACCTGCATCCATGCCTTTGTTGTCTGCGCCGTCTCCTTCATATCCTTTAACGCGATACCATATGGAAGCAGTGCCGGCATACCGTCTAACACTTCCACATCCTTCTTCGCTCCGGAGAGATTCGTGATCGTCACCGTACGAACCAGACCGCCGAGACGCTCATTCGGGATCGTGTAATACAAAACGTTTACTTTGATACCAAGTGCTTCGTTTGTCTCCTCGATTTCCAGCTCGTTCATACCAATATACATCTTATGTGGCATATCGTCGTCCACAAATGGCTCGTAAAATGTTCCGTCTACCTTCAGAAATGTGCGGAAGCCCATCGTCTTTGTGAACTGGTAGGACTGATGTGCCGGATAAAATTCCATGATGGAATGATCTTTGTTCTCTGAGCCGAAGCTGCAGATCGCCTGTCCGCGGTTTACGTAGAAATTCCAGAGCGGAGTTCCATGGATGCCGCTGATGCCCGGAAGAAAGCTTGCGAAACAGGACTGTTTGTTGTAGTTGTCTATTACAAAGCGGTTCTTATTGTCAAACATATTTTTTCCTTTCTAAATCGTACGGATAATTGTAATCTGTTGTATCCTCGTGAAACGCATGCATTTTACAACACATAAATTCATTCGCACGAGATATGATATAAATGTATTGCAACTAAGAAGTACTAAATGTTCTAATTCACTTCACTGATTACTCACGCCACCGCCGCACGGGTATTGCCCCCTCGCTTCGCTCGTCGGCAGATTGTCAGGCGCATCCTAAATATGAATCTACGATTCATATGCGCCTTCCGCTCGCCATCCTTGGCTCAGTGGCGGCTTGTTTGAACATCGTGTTCAAACATGGCTGATATACTTATAGAACATTAAGTACTTCTAAGTTCCAAACATATCTATATCTTATCTCGTGCAATGAATCTTATGTGATGTACTATATGGTATTGCGTTTCACGACTATACATAAACAGTTGTTCAATTATCCTGTTTTATTTATAAATCTAATTTATCTTTGACTGTGTTAGTTACTTTGCGGCAGCGTACAATTCCTTGATCTGCGCCTCGTCGAGTGGCAGGATTGGGGAGTTGTCGTCGCAGGTGTCACGGTTTTCTACGATTACGACTTCGCCGTCTGTATCCATAATATGGTTATGCCATGTTCCCTTCTTGATGTTGTAGATCTTGTGTGGCTCCATGTGTACGGCCGTGATCTTGCCCGGCTTGTCGCCCTCGCCAGCGAGGAACAATGTGCAATGACCCTGTACCAGCACGAATACCTCGTCGGTATATAAATGCTTCTGCATTGTCTTTACATTCTCGATCAGCAGGTCGTCGCAGAACTTTAAGACTGCGACTCTCCAGTTTTCGTAATCCACAAGTGGTTTGTAGCCTTCCGGCTGAAAATCTATAATTTCAATTCCTTCCATATTCTTTTCCTTCTTTCTATTCCGGTGATGAAACCTCAATTTAATCTGATAGTTCCACAGAATACACAATTTATTGCAGATGCGCTCTCGCTCACTTCCACACGTAGCAGGCACTAAACTCCCTGTCTAAGCAAGTGTTACTTCGATTGTGTGCTGTGCATCCTTGGAAAGTGCCTCGATATCTGCACGCTTGATCACTGGTGTATCAGCAAAGTCGTAAGCAGCGCCATCGATTGTAATTGCACTTACCTTGTAATCAGCCGGTGCCTTCTTCTCTGCATTTTTCATAACGATCTTGACCTTTCTGTCTGCAAAGATCATAGAAAGTCCTGCTTCTCTATTTGCATCGAACTGCTCTGGAAGAAGCTGTGGCACGAATGCCAGGTCTCCCATCTGTCCGCGCACACCAAACATCTGTGTAATTACCGTTACAAGCAGCCAGCTTGCAGCACCTGTCAGATAGTGATACACGCCTCGTCCCTTTGCGTCAACATACTCTGGCACACCCGGATAGATGCGGCTCTTCTCGATATCATTGCAGTGCTCAAATAATGTATTAAATACTTTATACGCTTCCTTCGCGAAGCCTCTTGTATAAAGTGCATTTCCAAACATTGTTGCCATGTGGCAGAACACGGCACCATTTTCCTTATGACCATAAGCGAATCCAAACATACGTCCAAGATCCATCTTTACCTCATGGAAATCCGTGTTCAGGCGGTAACCTCCAACAGAAGCATCGTACAGATACTTGTCTGCGGACTTCACAATCTCTGCCACCTGCTCGTCGGTTGCTGTCTTCGACATGATCGTAAACACCTGTGAGGTAAGCATCATGCGGACGCCACCATTGATATCGCCCTCAACCGCCTTGCCGGAGTTGTCATAATAACCATTGAAGAAACCGTCGCCCTCTGCAGTCTGTACCCATTCCGTCTTGCGGATGTGCTCACGCATCCAATCTGCTTTCTCCTTGAGGTTTGCAGCAAGCTCTGCTACAGAGATTTCTACCTTCTCACCGAAAAGTGTATGTCTGCAGGTCTCGCAGTAGTTCATGAGAACTTCTCGTTTCTTCGCTACATCCTCATACAGATCTGTGCCGGATACGAGAAGCTGCTGCATCTCCTTTGCGATCTTCACCGTTTTTCTGCCAGATGCCTCAAACGCCGCAAGCAGACCTGCAATATGATCCATATTGTCTGCGTACATCGTTGTAAATGCGACGCTCTCGCCACGCTGTGCTGCCATATCGAGTGCGTCATTCCAGTCTGCGCCACGCAGACGGATCTCGTTATGTTCTCCAACATCATAGAAGGAAGACAGGTTCTGGATCAACAGATGCTCTAACAAAGTTCCAGAGTATACATTTCCTGCTACATCCTTCTGTTTTTCACCCTGTGAGATATCCCAGTCTGTATCGCGTTTCTCACCACGACAGATTAAAAGATCCTTGAAATATGTATTTTCTTCTAACAGGATATCCAAATCTCCTGTCTGGTTGATATAAAGCTCCGTTGTAAGATATGGCCATACGCCGTGATCCATCCATACACGCGCGATACCATTACGGTCGGCGATAAATTCGCCCTGCTTGCTTCCGATGATGGTTGCATTTGTACCATCGAGACGCACACCGCCGAAGTTGTCGATCAGCATCTGACGCACGCCGTCCGGATTCATGATAAGAAGTGCCAGGCAATCCTGCCACAGGTCACGCCATCCACGGCCGCCCTTACCATAATCATGATGTGGAAGGAACGAACATCCATAGATCCGGCGCAGCATCGGCTGGAAGCTTACCCACTTCATCCACTGGTCGAAATCCTTGTTGCCTGTATGGTAAGAGACATTGACCTTCTCCTGCCAGTATGCGATCGTCTCGTCCCATGCCTTGTCAAATGCCTTGACACTCAGGAACTTATTGGCAGCTGTTGTAAGCTCTTCTGCACTGTCGCCATAGCCCATTGCAATCACATAGGAAATTGTCTCACCGGCAGCCACCTTTTTCTCTGCAAATACAACGCCGCCCAATGCTTCGTAGCCGTCGATACCTTCTCCCTTTGCATATGGTGCAAGTGGGTTCTTATAAAGTGCACGTGGATTCTCCAGATTTCCGCCCTCACCGATGAAATCCTCTACAATTGGATAGTAACCGATCGGGGTCTCGTTCTCATTTCCACCGAACACACCATAGTTGATCTCGTTGCGCTTATGTCCACGCTCATCAAATGTCATCGTCGGTTTTACAAGGATGCCGGTCTCATTCGTTGTGATACGATGCAGCAGAGCCGTTACATGACGGTGGTCACGGATGTTATCCGCAGATCTTGCATAAATCGGAATTGCAGTTACTACCTGCATTGTCATTTCTTTCTCTGAAATATTTGTAAGCTCTACCTTCAGAAGCTCCAGCTTCTCACCGCTGATCGGAGATACACTGGAAAGGGATGCCTTCACACCGTTCTTCTCGGAAGTACGTGTGATCTTATGATGCATAAAGCCTGCTTCTAAATATGTCGGTTCCTTGTCCTCTGTAAAAAGCTCTGCCTGCTGGGCAGCGGAACGTCCAGTCAATGACCAGAGTGTCTTTCCGTTGATCTTGCACCATACATTTCTGGAGGACTTGTCATTGTGCAGATTCTCACAGCTCACTGGTGGCATAAGGAATGAATTCTGACTCATCTTTGAATCACCTGCAAGATCGGGTGCAACCGAACTCATAACCCCTGATTCATTTGCGATTGGAAAATAAAGATAACTAAGCATCTCTGGATTCTCCATAGTAAAGTCGCCCTGATTTCCTACATAATTGATCTTCATTTCAACACTCCTTTTTATAAAAATTCTTATATTATTTTCTTGTTTTAGAGGTTGCCTGACAGTCTCTGCAAACAACCAGATGCGCGCAATCACGCACATTACAATTATATCGTATTTTTCCACATAAGAAAAGAGACGTCTATCATTTACGTCTCTTTTTTTAGTAAAATTTTACTCATGATTTTCTTTTTTATTTTCCTGCGGCAGCTTCCAGATATTCCCGCCGAAGAAATCGGCTTCTGCCTGCTCATGTGTCACAAGAAATGTTGTCCTGCCTGCGACTTTTTCCTTCACATACTGCATCACGATCTGCTTTGTCGCAGCATCTAATCCTTTGAATGGTTCATCTAAGATCACACAGTCCGCCTCGTACAACAACGCCCGGAGCAGCGCAATCCGCCGCCGCATGCCACCACTTAATTCCATGGCGTTCTGTGTTAAGTCTTCTTTCGTGATACCAACCTGTGCCGCCTCCTGCTCTATCTTACGGCGCTGTGCGTCCCTTTGCGCGCGCGTTCTTTTACGATCCAGCACAAGGGCAATATTCTCATAGGCAGAAACATCCTCACACAACCGGTTTTCCTGAAATAATACGGAAACCTTCTCCGGCATTCCGATCACTTCTCCATTATCCGGCATTTCTAATCCGAGCAGAATCCGAAGCAGGGTTGTCTTGCCACAGCCCGACGCGCCCATGATCACGCTGGTTTCTCCAGCAGGTAATTCCTTCGAGACATGATTTAACACCTGCTTTTCTCCATAGGCTTTCGATATATTTTTTATTCTAATGTCCTGCATCCGTATCCTCCATAAAATGTAAATAAGAAAAGAAGCGTTCTGTTACCGGTGTGACACGATCGCGATGTGGATCTGCTATCTGCGGCGATGCATGCGAGAATAATTTTTTCCTACCAGTATTTTTCTACGAGTTTGTGTGCTTCGAACTCGGTTTTGTCGTAGGATTCTACCAATTCCTGAACCGCCTGTTCCTTTGTAGTGCAAAGCTTCTTTAACAGTTTAAACATAGCTTTAACACTTTCTTCCAGTTCTTCCTGCGCCTGATCCCGTTCCTCTTCCGTTTTACCCAACTTCTCTTCTGCCTGATCCGCCCGTTCTCGTTCTCTCTTGGTATTCGCACGCTCTTCCTGTATGTTCATTGGCTCCATATTCTCAAACCAGTTTCCCATGCTCTCGCCTCCGATCATTTTTCTCAAACAATCTGTCGCCTCAGAAACCAATACCTGCATCTTCATAAATAACGCCCACAGCGAATTTACAATAATCTGCACAATATTCTCCGACGCCCGCTCCATGATCTCACGAATTTCATCCTGATTAGATCTTAGAAAATCCGAAAAATCCTGCGGTGTCTGAATTCGGTTTATCATCATCAAAAGCGACATTTCATCCTCATGAATCAGCAGCTCTT